>JAESFG010000173.1_pt1 | contig 192814 bp, 146 predicted proteins | sample 9269371 | NCBI WGS metagenome assembly JAESFG01 (sample SAMN14506227, study PRJNA617093) | algae metagenome | isolation source: Aetokthonos hydrillicola CCALA 1050 (B3-Florida) and co-occurring... | place: USA: South Carolina | collected 2013-01-01 | reverse complement strand
ATTGAACACACTCGCCATCGAAAGCCGGTCAATGCAGTTACTCATTTGTTTGCCGGTTTGATTGCCTATTGTTTTTATGAGAACAAACCTGCTCTCTTCATTCCTCAACAACTTAACCTGATTGCTGCTTAATCCATAGTTCACGTTAGATTACTATAAACTTCTTTTGAAACACCACAGATATACTTTTTACAACAACATATTTGCCAGATTTGCCAGCTCAGAGCGTTCTCCCTTTTCGAGCGTAACATGGGCATAAAGAGGCTGGTTTTGCAGACGGTCTATCAGGTAAGACAATCCATTCGATTGTGTATCCAGATAAGGGGTATCTATCTGGTGAATATCACCCGTAAAGATAATTTTCGTGTTTTCGCCGGCACGGGTAATAATGGTTTTTACCTCATGTGGAGTCAGATTCTGGGCTTCATCCACAATAAAACAGATATTCGACAAACTACGTCCCCGGATATAGGCAAGCGGTTGCACCACCAACTTTTCTTTATTGAGCATATCCGTAATCTTAATATACTCACGGTCATTTTCATCAAACTGGCTCTGTATATATTTCAGATTATCCCAGAGAGGCTCCATATATGGGTTTAGTTTCGACTTAATATCGCCGGGCAGGTAGCCAATATCTTTATTAGAGAGAGGCACAATAGGTCGGGCAAGAAAAATCTGACGATAATTTTTGCTGTCTTCCAGAGCACTTGCCAGAGCTAGTAACGTTTTTCCGGTTCCGGCAACACCCTGTATGGTTACCAGCTTAATATTTGGATTCATTACCGCATGAATGGCAAAAGTCTGTTCAGCATTGCGGGGTTTTATGCCATATACTATTTTCTTATCTACTTTTTCTATTCTCTCTTCGGCATGGTTATAAAAAGCCAGCACAGAGTTCTTAGAACTTTTAAGAATAAAAAAATGATTTTTCTGTGGTTTTTCCTTTGTTTTCCACACCTGTTTTACTTCACAGAATCCCTGTTCATACAACTGACTTACTACCTCACTGTCAATATTTTCTAAAGTAGTTTTGCCGGTATAAAGAGTATTTACATTTTTGATTTTACCGGTTTCATAATCTTCTGCGGTCAAATTCATCGATTTTGCCTTAAGCCGAAGATTGATATCCTTGGTTACCATAATTACCTTACGGTCAGGATATTCGTCTTTCAAGCTAAGGGCAGCATTCAAAATACGATGGTCAGCTTTAATTTCGCCAAAGGCTTCATTGGCATCTATGACGCTTTTGGTGCTCATGATCACTCTAAAACTGCCTTTGGTAGGTCCATTTAACGGAATCCATTCCTGAAGCATATTTTCGCCCGAGATTTTATCAATAAATCGGATAAACTCACGGGCTTCAAAGTTTTTAGTATCGTTGCCCTTCTTAAAATTATCCAACTCTTCGAGTACAGTAATAGGTATAGCTACATCGTGCTCCTGAAAATTATTTACAGAGTTATGGTCGTAGAGAATGACAGAAGTATCAAGAACAAAAATTTTTTTTTCTTTCGAAACAGAGGAGGTTGATTTTTTTGGAGGCATAGACTCAATAATAAAATGATAAAAAACCGGCAAATGAAAAACTTGACTATCAGTTCTTTGAAGAAAATATGAATATCCTTTGCCTGATTTTTGATAAGTTTTGGAGAAAGATAACAGGAGATTTTGAAAAATTCAATATTTTTTTGCACATAACCTTTCAAATTTAGTTTCTTTACATGTCTGTTTGCACAACATTGGAAAAATAGGAGTGGTCATAAGAAAATTACCATTTCGCTTAAAATGTTGTAATTATTATTAACAATTTATTATTTCTATTATTATCTTTATGAAAGGACCTGCCATATTTTTAGCCCAATTTATGGGCGACACGTCTCCATTTAACTCACTCTCAGAAATTACCAAGTGGGCTGCTTCACTTGGTTATGTTGGTGTCCAGATTCCAAGTTGGGATAGCCGGGCTGTAGATTTACAAAAACTTGCTGAAAGTCATGCCTATTGCGATGAAGTCAAAGGCATCTGTCAGGATGCCGGAGTAGCTATTACCGAGCTTTCCACACACCTTCAGGGGCAATTGGTAGCAGTGCATCCGGCTTATGACCAGTTATTTGATGGCTTTGCCCCAGCAGCCGTTCATAATAATCCAAAAGCTCGCACAGAGTGGGCGGTCAATCAATTATACTATGCAGCAAAAGCCAGCAAGAATCTCGGTCTCAACGCCCATGTTACGTTTTCCGGGGCATTAGCATGGCCTTATTTTTATGCCTGGCCCCAGCGTCCGGCAGGTTTGGTTGAAGAAGCTTTTAAAGAACTGGCTAAACGCTGGCTTCCGATACTCAATGCCTTTGAAGATGCTGGTGTAGATTTATGTTATGAAATTCATCCTGGCGAAGACTTACACGATGGCATCACTTTTGAAAGATTTTATGAGGCTACCGGCAAACATCCTGCTCTTAAAATGCTCTACGACCCAAGTCATTATGTCTTACAACAACTTGATTATTTACAACATATAGATTTTTATCATGAGTTTATCAAGATGTTTCACGTAAAAGATGCGGAATTTAATCCTACCGGAAAATCAGGCGTATATGGCGGGTATCAAGGCTGGGTAGATCGTCCGGGACGTTTCCGTTCCTTGGGTGACGGGCAAGTAGATTTTTCTGGTATTTTCAGCAAATTGGCTCAATATGATTATAAAGGCTGGTGTGTGTTGGAGTGGGAATGTGCTTTAAAACATCCAGAAGATGGGGCGGCTGAAGGGGCTCCTTTTATTGCCTCACACATGATTCGCAAAACAGAAAAAGCCTTTGACGATTTTGCAGGCTCTGGCATAGACCATGACACCAATAAAAAGGTACTTGGTCTTATTTAAAAGGCTATTTATCAAAAAGAAGAGAAAATGAAAGCAATAATCTTTCTGTTTTCTCTTCTTTTGCTCTGAATCAAACCAGTTTGGCATACGATATTTTCAGTTAAGCCCTAAGTCAAAATTAAGAAGTAATAAATCCCCGCAAGGGTTAAGACTCTGACAATCAGCGATTAAATAATAAACCCTTGCGGGGTTTGTTTCTTTTATACACTTTAATCGTGTCTCTTTACTTAGCTAAGGTTTTGAAACAACATTGCTTGGCGAGCTTCCCGATGTCCTCACACTACACTCATATAGCGTGTACAATAAATTATATTACTCCAAAAGGTTTTGTAAATACATTGGAGTAAAAAAGATTTTGTCATATTTCTGTCGTAAATTTGCAAAAAAACGGTTTTTATTCATCAAGTATGCCAAGTTCTTCTGTTTCTTCTCCCAATATATCTTTTGATAATACACAGATTGCTTTTCATGATAAATCAAATACAGAACTACGCAAAATGTATCTTTTGTTTGCTGCGATGAATAGCAATTTTCTGGTGAAATTTGGTACAGTGGCACTCCAGTTTGCATTTAAAATCCATTTCCCTTTTGTCAAACGCATAGTTAAAGGCACCATTTTTGAACATTTTTGTGGTGGCGAAACCATTGAAGATTGCGAAAAAAGTATTCAAAAGCTCTACCAATCAAATATTGGAACTATACTTGATTATTCGGTAGAAGGGGCTAAAACAGATACAGGTTTTGACAATACTACAAAGGAGATTATCGATACTATTATCAAAGCTGCTAACAATCCCGCCATTCCATTTTCTGTATTCAAGGTTACAGGCATTGCTCCTGTAGATTTACTTGCCAAAGTACAGGCAAAAACACTACTTACAGCCGAAGAACAAGTTGAGTTTGGAAAAGTGAAGCAAAGAATAGAACGAATATGCTATAAAGCTCATGAGTTAAATGTCAGGATTTTTGTAGATGGTGAAGAAACATGGATACAAGATACAATAGATGATTTGACGTACGAGATGATGGAAAAGTTTAATAAAACACAAGCCATCGTGTATAATACTTACCAGTTGTATCGTCATGACATGCTTACCAATCTTCGTGTAGCAGGCATGAGGGCAGAAGAAAAAGGTTATTTTTTGGGTGCAAAATTAGTACGGGGAGCTTATATGGAAAGAGAGAGAAGAGAAGCTGCCGAAAATAATCGCCCAGACCCTATCCAACCAGATAAGTTTGCTACTGACAAAGATTTTGATGAAGCTCTGGAGTTTTGTGTACAACATTACCCACGTATAGCCATTTGTGCAGGCACTCATAATGAAAAAAGTACTTATCGGCTTATCCAGCTTATGCACGAAAATCAGATAGCTCCTGAGGATAGAACTATTTACTTTGCTCAGTTATATGGAATGAGCGATAATCTCAGTTATAACTTAGCTCATGCCGGATACAACGTCGCCAAGTATATGCCTTATGGTCCGGTAGAAGCTGTGATGCCCTATCTTTTTCGTCGGGCAGCCGAAAATACAGCGATTGCCGGGCAAAGCAGTCGTGAGTTTAATCTGATAAAAAAAGAAACCCTCAGACGAAAAAAACAAGCGTAAATATTAGCAGAACTCTCAACTCTATTTAAACTACTTATTATCAGATATTTCAGACTTGCCAGGTCTCAGAACAGGTTCTATATATTTGAATTTTTTGCAATACTTGGCAAGCTCTTTATCCATTTTAGTTTTTAAATTGGGATAAAACTTTTGAATATCTTCTTGAATCAGTATTACTTAAACCATAGCTGTCTGATCGGTTTTTTTAAGTCTCAGGTGTAATATATTATTTACACATCACTTAGTTTCTTCCCTTAAAGTCAAAACCTTCTGCTATCTTTACCAAAATTCTAAGAAAAGAGTTAATATATAACTCCTTAAACCAACTATAAGTACCTGTTTATGTTACAGACACAGTTTATTCGCGAAAACAAAGAGCTTGTAATCAAGGGATTACAAAAAAAACATTTTCCTCAGGCTGAGACGGTTGTGGAGAATGTAATTGAACTGGATGCCAGAAGAAGGACAACCCAAACAGAATTGGATAATACTTTGGCTCAGTCTAATTTGCTGGCAAAAGAGATTGGTAATTTAATGAAGGCTGGTAAAAGAGAGGATGCAGAACAAGCCAAATCGCAGACAACTACTCTAAAAATAAAATCAAAAGAATTGTCTGACAGTATTGAAACAATAGAAAGTGATTTATATAATCTGTTAGTAACTCTACCTAACTTGCCACATAGCAGCGTGCCAGAGGGTAAAACTCCAGAAGAAAATGAAGTGGTACTTACTCATGGAAATGTTCCTGTTTTGCATGAGCATGCACTGCCTCACTGGGATTTGATAAAAAAATACGACATCATAGACTTTGAACTTGGTAATAAAATTACAGGAGCGGGCTTTCCGGTTTACAAAGCGAAAGGAGCTAAGTTACAGAGAGCCATGATTAATTTTTTTTTGGATGAAGCCGAAAAAGCGGGTTATAAAGAAATACAACCTCCTATATTGATTAATAAAGACTCTGGCTTCGGCACAGGACAATTACCTGATAAAGATGGACAGATGTATTTTGCAACAGACGACGAATTGTATCTGATTCCAACAGCAGAAGTGCCGGTTACCAATCTTTACAGAGATGTAATTGTAGATGAAAAAGAATTACCGATTAAGAATGCAGGCTATACCCCATGTTTTCGTCGGGAAGCTGGAAGTTGGGGGGCTCACGTAAGAGGTTTAAATCGTTTGCACCAATTTGATAAAGTAGAAATTGTACAAATTCGTAAGCCTGAAGAGTCTTATCAAGCTATTGAAGAAATGAGTTTATATGTACAAAGTTTGTTACAAAAACTTGAATTGCCTTACAGAGTATTGCGATTGTGTGGTGGTGATATGAGTTTTACGTCTGCTCTTACTTACGACATGGAGGTTTACTCTGCCGCCCAGCAAAGATGGCTGGAAGTAAGCTCAGTAAGTAATTTTGAAAGCTATCAGGCAAACCGACTTAAATTACGGTATAAAACAGATGGTAAAACACAATTATTGCATACTTTAAATGGTAGTGCCTTGGCATTACCTCGAATTGTAGCTTCTATTCTGGAAAATAACCAGACAGAGCATGGTATAAAAATTCCAGCGGTGTTACAGCCTTATACCCGTTTTGATATTATTAACTGATTTTTATGAAAATACGTGTCGGACAAGGCTATGATGTGCATCAACTAGCTGAAAATCGGGTATTTTGGTTGGGTGGTATCAAGATTGCTGAAAATTTTGGAGCACTGGGGCATTCTGATGCTGATGTGCTTATTCACGCCATTTGTGATGCCTTGCTGGGAGCAGCCAATTTAAGAGACATTGGTTTTCATTTCTCTAACAAAGACCCACAATATGCTGGCATAGACAGTAAAATACTTTTGCAAAAAGTAACAGAATTACTTTTGAAAGAAGGATATAAAATTGGAAATATTGATGCAACAGTAGTTTTGGAAGCACCAAAAGTAAATCCACATATTCCAGAAATGAAGAAAGTAATGGCGGCAGTGATGCAAATACCTGAAAATGACATTTCTATCAAGGCAACTACCTCAGAACAAATTGGATTTGTAGGAAGAAGAGAAGGAGTAGAGGCTTATGCAGTAGCTTTGATTACTAAAGAATAGATTTTTTATACACGGCGTGAAGACTGGTATGAACTTAGGGTTTTATGGAGTCTCCATATACTTCCCTGTTCATCATTCTGCTTTACTTCTACCTGATCCATTACAGAGTTTACTAATATCAAGCCCACGCCACCTTTTCTACCCTTTTTTACCAAGTCCTCAATACTGGGCTGCTGATAAGAATTCCAGTCAAAATAAGTACCATTTTTATCTTTGATTTCAAAAATGATTTCCTTGTCCTGATTTTCTATTACAAGCTCCAATACATCATCTGCATTGCATTTATGAGCATGAATGATCAAATTGGCACAGATTTCATCTACAGCCAATATCATTTGATTTAATAATATTTCTGATAAGATATACATACGAAGTGTTGTTTCTACAAACACCCGTATGCCCTTCAGACTTTCTCTCTGACAGGCAAATTTATACGAATAAGTCATTGACTTTTTTAATAATAGGTTACAGCGATTAAAATGAAAATTTTATTTTTTCAAGGGTTTATCAGGTGATAGCGGGCTTGTTCTTCATCAGGTTGAATATTTATCAACTGCTCTAAGCCCAATATCTGAAATACATTTAATACCTTATCTGTTAATCCAAAGACTACCATTTTTACATTTTTCTCTTCAAATTCCTGTAAATAGGACATAAAAACACCTAATCCGGCAGAAGAAATGTAATGTAGAGCCGTACAATCTATTAAAAATCGAGTTTGGCTTTGTCGGAGAGCATCTTCGATAGCTTTGTCAAAGACTACAGAAGAGCCTGCATCCAAATCGCCGTTCAAAATGATTTTAAATAGTAGTTCTTCATGTAAAGTACTGATTTGCATTGTCTTTAATAACGGAATAGAGAAAAAAGAGTTACAACTTTCGACGAAAATATATAATCCGTCAATAGAAAATAAATTGAATGGGAGGAAATATTTATACCCATTTAAAAATTATGTAGACTAGACTTGGCAAGTCTTGAGAGATATTTTATAAATGGAGATGGTTTCACAAGACTTACCAAGTCTTTATTATGCATTTTGTTTTTTAAATCGGTATTAATTAAATCTTACCAGAAAAATGGTATAATCATCCTCTATTTTACTGATGCCTGAGAACCGATGCAATTCGTCAAGTAAAGTATTGGTAAATTGATGGACAGATGCTTTAGCATGAGTTTCCAGAAAGTATTTTAGTCGTTCATAACCATACTCCTCACCCTGCGGATTCACAGCTTCTACAATACCATCAGTGTAAAGCAGCAAAATATCGCCAGACTGATAAGAAATCTGATGTTGCTGTATATTTTTGTCAAAATCTTTCGCTTTAAACATACCAAGTGCAAATCCTTTATCTTGTATAAACTTTGCTTGTTTATGCTGGTTTTCATAGAAAAGAGTGGGGCAGTGTCCAGCTCTTGAGAAGTATATTTTTTTTTCACTGGTGTCTACCATAAAAAAGCTGGCAGTAACAAAATAGGATTTTTCTAATGAACGACTCAATGCCCCATTGGCATGTTGCATAAATTTATCTGGTGCTAGGTTAAGTTCTACAAGGCTTTGAAAAACACCTTTCATTTGAGCCATGTAAAAGGCAGCCTGCGTTCCTTTACCCGATACATCAGCAATAATCAGAGCTGTACGGGTAGGGCTGATTTTAAATAAATCATAGTAATCGCCACCTACTTCCTCCGCAGTTTGCGAAAAAGCACTCATTTCAAAATGTTCATCAGCAATAAGGTTTTCGGGTAGTAGTTTTTGTTGAACACGACGAGCAATAGTAAGAGCTTCCTGATAACGTTCATTTTCAAGGGTTTTTTCAACAAGGCGAGCATTCTCTATAGCAACTCCTGCCAATTGGGCAAAAGTGTTTACAATCTCAATGTTTTCAGAATCAAAACCATCTCTCTCTTTTTTCAGAAGAACCAAACTACCCAACTTTTTTTCCTGAAATACTACAGGGACTTCCAGTGCAGACTGAAATGGAGCCGGAAGCTGGCTGCCTGTATTTTTACTGATTTTGCTAAGTAAAAATCCCTGATTTCTTATGAGTTGGATATGAGAGCCATTAAGCCTGTGTTCAGAACTATGTTTGTAAAAAGCCTTTGTAACTTCAAGAATACCTGTTTTTAGAATATTTTTCTGTAAAGCAAATTCTACGTTCCCTTTTTCAGATCTTACTTCCAGCCATCCTGCATCAGCTATAGTAGTTTTGGAGGTACTTTCCAGCAGCAATTCGTACATTTTTTCTTTTTGTTCGCTTACCTGAAGGATTTGCATAAGCCTCTGAAAATCCAAAAATTCAGTAAGTTTTTTTTCTACTGCGGAAGAAGTAGGCAGATTAAAAAGCAAAACCAGCACTGAGAATAAAGCATACAAAAATACAAACCCAAACATAACCCAGGCAAACAAGCTGTATTTCAAGTCTGAAAAATGAAGACTTTCTGCCTGAAAATAAAAGCTATATAGCAATTGAAGAAAATATACTCCACATCCGGTAATAAGTAAAATCATCAGAATGCTTCTCCATTTTTCCTGAATGCGTAGGTAAGCCACCCATCGCAGGTTAAAGGCAAAAAATAATCCTAATATGCCAAAGAAACCTAAAATTATTGTAAAAAGCTGTTCTGTTGGCTCTATAAAAAAGAAATTTAGAATCAGGCTTGCCAGCAGGGTATATTCAAATATATTCCATAAAATTTGCAGATTTCTTCCTTTCTGATACAAAATCATTCGTTTCCAGAGAGTAAATACTTTTGTCATAAACACAACACATAAGCCAATCTGAATATGATAAAAATAAGTATATACTTGTATTTTATCTTCCTGGGTAAGGTTTTCATGTTGCCAGTCTTTCACCAAAACAGTACTCAGACGAATAGCTAGTGAGGTAAGGATAACCAAAATACCAGTAAGTGTAGTGCTGTTGAGTAGCTGAGGAAAAGTTTTTTCTCGTAGCTCATCCGAGAAGATACGATACTGGTAGTAAAAAAAAGCGAAGAGCAGGAAAAAATTAAGAGCCAGACTTCTTAAATAAGCAGCCGAACCAAACTCAATCAAACTGCCATCTAGTAGAGTATAAAGATTGAGAAGTAATAAGAGCAGCCAGCTTACTATATTGAAAGCAATAAAAATGTCTGATATATTTGCTTTTCCGAGCATTCCTGATAATAATTAAAAGTATTCCGGCAAGGCTTAGAGGTATCATCACAAAGAATACTTGAGTGCTTTTATAGAATATCTTTTCCTGACCCCGGTTTAAAAATTCTCCGGAAAAGAATTCTGTAAAAGAATACGTTAGTTAAATCAAAAGCCGAAAACAAAACCGGATATTTGCTTTCCGATTATTTTCGGCTTTTTTCATACCGTAATAATGATAAAAGTAGTTACGCTTGATTAATATTCATCTTCGTTAAAAAAGAAATCCTCCTTGGTGGGATAATCTGGCCATATTTCTTCAATACTTTCATAGGGCTGACCATCATCTTCCAGTTCCTGCAGATTCTCAACCACCTCCGAAGGAGCCCCGGAACGGATAGCAAAATCAATTAACTCATCTTTTGTTGCAGGCCAGGGGGCATCTTCCAGATATGATGCCAGTTCAAGTGTCCAGTACATAATTGTATTTAAGGGTTTTTGAGTGAACGGGTAAATTTAATAATTGACTGTCTGTATTTTACAGTTTTTATAACTTATAAACTTACCGTATATTTTTCAAAGATTGTAAAATTTGCTGATATTCTGCAAGCAGTGTTTCCTTAACAGAAATTTTCCGTCTTTGCACTGCCAGCTTGCCTTGCGTTTCCCGATCAAGGGGCTGATTGCGGTTATATCCTGGGATACTTCCCTCAAATACAGCAAGTTGTTCCTTGTCTTTTCGGGCAAGATCTGACATTACAGCTATTTTTATACGAAGCTGATCTGCCAGAGGTTTACGGTCATAATCAAAATGTCTGCGTTTGATGACCCGAATCAGGTAATTTGTTTCAAAAATTTTATCGCAGGCTAGTCTGAAACGCTCCAAAATGTCTTTTCGTTGCATTTTAGGAGGGATACTGATATTTCTCCACTCCATCATCAATTGCTTTGTTTTCTCAGCTCCCTGTTCTATGCTTACATCTACCAGAAGTGCTTCAATATCAGCACATATTTTTTCCTGTGCCTGTACTTTGGGATCAACAAATCTGGGTCGATTTTTATTGGGTAATCCTTTTACTGCCTTATATTTTTCAAAGAAAGCATCACTATATTCCCTGAATTTTGTCCACAACTTAGTTGCATTTTGGTGAGGTATTTTACCAACTGTTTTCCATTTTTCATGGAGTTTTTTGAATGCAGCAGCCGTCTCATCCAAATCTTCAGAAGATTTAAGCTTATATGCCTCATCAATAATAATAGTATATTGACGAATACGTTCTTTTATAACACGGATACGAGCCTGAAAGAAGTCTTTTCTGCGGTCAAAAAATAAATTGAGGGCGTTCTGAAACTCAGCTTCAATACTTTCTTCATGCTCCCGGTCAACTGAACCGGTTTTTATCCAACGCATTTTTACATCTTTCAATGCATCCGCAGCCTCTTTCCAGTCTGTTCTGTCAGCTATGGCAAGAGTTTCTGCTATCAAAGCTCTTTTAATCTCAAGGTTACGTACACGATTTACAGCTACCTGTTCACGCAGTTTTTCTTCAAGTAAATCTAAACGGGTAAACAAAGAAGGGAAATCGCCTAAGCCATCATATTCCGCCAGATATTGTCGGAGATGCACAAGTTTCATTAAATATGAACCTTTATTCTCAGCTACTTCTACTAAATGCTCAAGCTCTTCCACTTTTTGAAGAGCTAACTCAAAGCGTTTGGTAAAATACTGAACAGTAGCTTCATCACTGATTTTTACCTCACCAATCTGGCGGTCAGGAAAAGTCATGTAAGCTTTCAGAAAAATTTTCCCGTCACGGATAAATCCAAAAGGGTTATTAAGCTGGGTTTCTTTCATTAGGTTGGCAGTCGTAGTCATCTCTCTGATATGCATTCATTTTAAAAAGCAGGTTACTTTTCTAAAAGACTGATTATGATTCATAATCTCCTTTCAAATGCAATTAATTTAAATTTGTGAAACGTAAGATAAAAGTAAAATATAAAGTTTCAAAATATTTATAAACTGTTGATAAAACAGTATTATTTTTTTTATAAACTTTATCCTAAAAATGCAAAATTAATTTTTAATTCTAAAATCGATTACCAATTTACTTATTTTCGGATAAAAAGTTTGCAAAATTGTTGTTAATTTTTTAATCGTTTTTATTTTTTTAGATTTATTTTTTTAGTCAGCTCCCTCAAGATTGGCAATTATAATTTTTTCTTGAAAAAATATAATCTTTTTGTTAAAAAAATCTTTTCGCATAAAAGTCCACTAACTTAATGGATTTTATATACTTTTGTAGTTTAAAACATTATTTTTTGTATCAATTCACACTGTTTTTATAAACCATTATGCAAAGTTTTCGTACAGAATTAGAAAATCCGGTTGTTGAAAAGGATATTATTGACCTTGAACGGAAAATTCGGTTGTTTAGAGAGGGAAAAATAGACGAAGAAAAATTTAGAAGTCTTCGTTTGGCAAGAGGTGTCTATGGGCAAAGGCAAAAGGGTGTTCAAATGGTCAGGATTAAGTTACCATACGGAAAAATGACTTTCCGTCAATGGAAACGAATTGCTGATATTTCAGATGAATATTCTACCGGCAACCTGCATCTTACCACCCGGCAGGATGTTCAGATTCATTTTGTGAGCCTTGACCGAACTCCTGAGCTATGGGCAAAGCTGGAATTAGATGATATCACACTCAGAGAAGCCTGTGGCAATACTGTAAGAAATGTAACAGCCTCTGTTACAGCAGGCATAGACCCACAGGAACCCTTTGATATTACACCTCATGCTCATGCTCTTTTCAGTTATTTTTTGAGAAATCCTATTTGTCAGGAAATGGGACGTAAATTTAAGATTGCCTTCTCCAATTCTGAGGCAGATACAGCTCTTGCGTATATGCATGATTTGGGATTTATTCCGAAAGTCAGATTTGAAAATGGTGTAGAAAAACGTGGCTTTAAAGTAATGGCAGGTGGAGGCTTAGGTTCACAGCCTCATTTGGCAGAAGTTGCTTTTGAGTTTTTGGAAGAAAATCTTATAATTCCTTATACTGAAGCGGTACTGAGAGTTTTTGACCGACATGGAGAGAGAAACTCAAGACATAAAGCCCGTCTTAAATTTTTAATTCAGAAGATAGGATTTGAAGAATTTACCCGACTTGTAGAACAAGAAAGAAAAGCTGTTCCTATACAAATATTTGAAATAGATTCAAGCCTTCAACCAGCTTTTGATTATCAATCTCTCAGTTCTGCTTCACAGTCTGCTGTTACAGATGATGTGGCTTATGAGAGATGGCTAAAAACCAATGTAGTTTCTCAGAAACAAGCTGGTTTTGCAGGAGTGTATATACGTGTTCCGCTGGGAAACATCAGTAGCGTGACCTCTCGCTCGCTGATTGAAAAATTAGAAGGGTATGTAGGCGATGATGTAAGAATTACTATTAACCAAGGGCTTTTTTTGAGATTTGTACCTCAGGAAAATCTGTCTTATGTATATGCTACTTTGGCAGCACATAATCTTGCCTTGCCAGGAGCAAACAGTATTAATGATATCACTGCCTGCCCGGGGACAGATACCTGTAATCTGGCGATTTCTGATAGTACCAGCATTTCACTGGCTTTGGAAAAGGTAATGTCAGAAGAGTTTCCAGATTTAGTTTTTAACAGCGATATAAAAATTAAAATATCAGGCTGTATGAACTCTTGCGGTCAGCATGGTATGGCTCAAATAGGTTTTCATGGTAGTTCTCTTAAAGCACAGGGGAAGGTTTTACCTGCCCTACAAGTGTTGCTGGGAGGAGGAACGGTAGGTAACGGAGCTGGCAGAATAGCTGACAAAGTAATTAAAGTGCCTTCTAAAAGAGGCACCGAAGCACTCAGATGGATTTTGACTGATTACGAAACAAATGCCTTAGATGGGGAGTATTTCAATGATTATTATGATCGTCAGGGCGAGAAATATTTTTACACCTTGCTTAAGCCACTTGCCTCACTGGACAATTTGCAAAACTCTGATTTTATAGACTGGGGGCAAACTGATTTTTTTGAAACAGAAATCGGTGTAGGTGAATGTGCCAGTGTCATCATAGATTTGGTTGCAGTATTACTTTTAGAAGGAGAAGAAAAGTTTGGTTGGGCAAAGGCTGCTTTTGAAGAAAACAGATTTTCAGATGCTATTTACCATACTTATAGTGTATTTATTTCTGCTGCAAAAGCTTTGTTGCTAGACAAAAATGTAAATTGTAGCACACATCATGGTATAATCTCTGAATTTGATAAGCATTTTGGCGAGGAAAAACTTACAAATGCTGATTTTAAAACGGTAGTGATGGAAATTAACCAGACAGAGCCGTCTAAAGAGTTTGCAATAACTTATATGAATGATGCTCTGACTTTTTTGGAAAAAGCCCGTTCTTATCGTGAAAAAACAGTAAATGATACAGTATTGAACTAAGGTAAAAAATCATGAGCTATAAACTATGAGTGTTTTTGTAGTTTATAGCTTTCACTTGAAGCACTTTTTAGTAACTCCACAAGTGTTGAATGAAGAACAATCTGATAATTCAGCATTCGGCTTTTGTGGAGTTACTTGATAAGTTAAAGTCCTAAGCGTATCATTTTCAGAAGTTATTTTCCAGTAAAAACAGGTTTTGTTTTAGTGAGAAAAGCCTGCACACCAATCATAAAGTCCTTGCTCGTTCCGGCTATATTCTGATAGTTTCCTTCCATATCTAATACCTGCTCCAGTGTCATATTGCCTGCCTCATTCAACATCTTCTTTATCATACCGATAGTTTTGGTAGGAGCAGTAGCATAATACTGGGTAAGTTCCGTTACAGCCTCATCTAATTTTTCAACAGCTACAACTTTATTAACCATCCCTATCTCAAAAGCCTCAGCAGCAGATACTTTTCTGCCAGTAGTTGCTATTTCAAAAGCCCGTGCTGAACCAACCAGTCTTGGTAAAAAATAAGTGCTGCCGCCATCCATTACAAGACCTATGCCTACAAAAAGCTCTGAAAGACTGGCTGTCTCGGCAGCAATAATCATATCACAAGCCAGTGCAAATGAGCAACCTATACCGGCGGCTATACCGTTTAGTTTACAAATTACCGGTTTAGGCATGTGGCGTATGGCAAGAATGGCTGGAGTATAGCGTTTATCTAAAGTTTCCTTGAAGCTTCCTTGAATAGTAGCTTTTAAGTCGGCTCCTGAACAAAATGCTTTTCCTGCTCCTGTCAGCACTACAACTCTTATATTTTCATCCTGTGATGCCTGATGGAGGGCTTCCTGTAATTCAAGGCTTATCTCATCATTGAGAGCATTAAATACTTCCGGACGGTTTAGGGTAATAGTACATACTCCTTCCTGAGTTTCGTAAATAATATTATTGAACATATATGACAAAATTTAACGGATGGCTTCTAAAATTTTTAGACAGATGAATTAAACTTTTGGCAGAAAATATTGTCAAATTAACAGAAACTATTCGCAATAAAATAGATTTTAGGTTAAATAAGTTAAGTAAGACAAAAAAGCTGAATCCTTTGGAATCAGCCTTTTTTATTAATAATTATAGCCAAAAGTAAGAAGGAGCAAACTTCACAGGTCTATAATTTAAGTTTTGACTGTCAGTGTCTTAATCCTTGTAGTGTCATTTTTTGCTGTGACATCCCTACACTTTTCTGGGAGTTCGACTATCCCAAACTCACGTTAATATAAGATACATTTCAAAGTGTTAAATTATAAAATCACAATTGGAGTAGCTTTACTAATAGTTTTTAATAAAAAGAATCCTGTCACACTATGTCTGTTCAAATGTGTAACCACCAGAACAATAAAAACGAGTGATTTTTGTAAGTCCTTCTAAGACTATGGGCAATTTGATAGCCTTGTTATTGTAAAGAAAACATTCCTTCAGTTTTACCAGTCCAGCCCATGCTGTTGGCAATCTTTCAAGGTTTCGAGCATCTATTTTGAGTTTTTTGAGTTTTTTCAATTGGCTTAAGGCAGCCGGAAGTTCCTGTTCGTTTGTGCTACATTCAAAATCCTCTAAGGTATTTTGATGTAAAAGCAGACTTGGTATAATTTCAGTCAAGTTTACATAGCGTAATATCAATCGTTTGAGCTTACCTGCTAATGCTTCGTTTGATAGAATAACATGTAACTCGGTTGATGTAAAATTCCAGTGAATAGCCACATAATGTGGACGTTCTAAAAATTGATGATATATGCTAAAAAAAACTTCCTGGCGGTAAGGATTCTGTTTGCTTTGACTAATACTGAAAAACTCAGCATAGCTTCCGTAACCCCGTTTAGCCCAGGTTAAAGCTATTTGTGAAATATCTAAAGATGAGCCATAATGTTGATATGTTTCAAAAGGATGCCTATAAGATGGAGGATTGCGTAGATTGATTTTGTCTGACAATATCTTTTGCCCACCCACATCTAATTTGGCTTTCAAAATTTTCTTTAAACCGCTTTTTACGCCATCATCTTTTGATGTTTTAGCAACCACAATCAAATCGGGTAAGATAGCACCTGATGTACCCCCACCTTTGACCATTTCTAATACTAATCTATCATTTTCAGGTTCGTCTGACCACATCAATTGCCTTAAATTACTCAGTTCATTCATTTCTAAAGACTGAATATAACCAGGTTGAAAGTCTTTCAAAAGGTTTTCCAAAACCACTTCGGTGATAAAATGGTGAGGAAAATCCCAAAACTTATTAGGTACTTCAAAATCTTCACCCACTACAATCACTTCTGTCTGACTTTTAATCTTAGCTTCATAGTGGCAGCCTAAAGCAGTGAGTTTTTCTTTATAATAGGTTTTATTGTTTTTAGATTTACCCAAAATACCCACTGATTTTTGAGCAAGCTCGTTTAATGTCATAGAGGTTTTATCATTGAGACAATCAAGGTGCTGCCAAGCCAATTGCTTGAATTTTTGGCTTTTGCATCTAAAAATCTTTAAAAAGGTTTCTTTGAAGCCAAAAGTCTTTGCAAAAATTTCTTCATTATACATCATCATCGAACCTATCAGCAATTTTGTTGCTTTATCAAGGTTCTGGTCTGAAGTGATTTTAACTATATCATTTTGAAATTCTCCAATATTTTCTGTACCGGTATTGCCACTATATTCCAGTCTTGACAAATTTTTCCATAACATCACTTCAACAGGTACTTTAATGTTGGTAACTTTTAAAGCTTTGAGAGAATCAAACTCTTCCCAGACAGGTAAATCAAAAAGAGTATTAGCATAAAATTCTAAAGTTTCTAAATTTGGACATTTTGTCCACGACTGAGGAATTTGCGTTAAAGAGCATCTCTGTACCTGTATTGATTTTAAACTGATATTACTGGTACTAAAAACGGGTAGTGTAGCACCTGTATAATCAAAACTGGTAAATCGTTTTAAATCCGTTAGTTTTGAGCAATCAATGTCTTCAAAAGACATATTGCTTATTGTTATCCCAGCAAAATGTTTTAAGAAATCTTCGTTCCTGTCTAAATGAATAGCACTCAGGTTGATTGTATGTAATAATTCAGGTTGTATAGAACTTTGAGGGAGCAAGCAATTTGTCAACCATATTGAATATAAATCTTCAGAGCTGAATAGCTCAGGGTTTAACCTTAATGTATTAGATTCTTTTATGGATAAATGAAGGTATTTAAGTTGGGGCATTTCGCCTAAAAAATTATCACCTGCTACAGAGCCGACATTAATCGAAACCTCTTCGAGTGAAGGAAAGATATCAAAATGAAGAGATAAAGGAGGTATTTCGCTGATTTGTACTTTTTTCAAACTTTTTGAGTTACTCCAATTTTTAGGACTACAATTAACTTCATTCAAAGTAACGTATTCCAGTTTGGTTAAGAACTCAAAACTTGGGTTGTCATGCAAAACTTGTACATTATTAAGCTCCAGTTCTCTTAGATTTTTCATTTTAGACAAATCAAATGCCAATACTCTTTCGGATTTATGAATAGAAATAACTTCCATATTCGGATTGAGTGCTGCTAAATCATATTTGACATTAGAAAGAGAAAGTTTGCGTAAATGAGGTGATGCAAAAAACGATTCATCAATCTCAACATCATTACAATTAATAGCCAGACCCTGTAAATTCAATTTGGGATTTAATTGCAAAACAGGATTTACACTAGACTGTCCCACGGATAAAAACTCAAGTGTTGGTTGCCAAATTTTATCCGGAATATGTATCAGACGATTGTTATTGCCAATTTTAATTTCTTCAAAGTCAAAGTAATCTAAGAGCTCCAGTAAATATTGCTCGTGATCAATTTTTATTGGAGCAAAACCCTTCGTATTGAAGTTAATCGAAATTGCTTTTAGATGAGGAACTTGTCGTTTTAAATCACTGGGTTCAATAGGCTTATCAAGGAATATTGCTAAAGCATGGCGTGGAAAACCTCCCCAAGAACTCTCATATTTATATTTGCTGGTTATCATACTATTATCTTACAATTTGGCAATTGATTTTGTATGTCATCTGGTATCGAAACTGGATTTGTTTCCCACTTCTTTCGATTGTCGTTTATTTTACAGATTTGTAGTTGCTTTAATCCATAAATTTCGGAAGGGAAACTTTTAAATTCATTCTTGCTGATATCCAGATAGACCAGGTTTGTCAGAGAAGCTATGCTTGCAGGCAACTTTTGAATAAAATTATTGGATAAGTTTAGATGTGTGAGATTCTTTAAGTTACTAATCTGGTCTGGCAAGTTTCCAATATAGCAACCTGAAAGATTTAGTTCTGTAAGTTGTTTTAAGTTAAGTATTTCAGAAGGAATGGGTCTGGGGATATAGTAAGGATAGGTAAAAGCAAAAGTTAAGTCAGGCTGTCCTTTTGAATAAATTTTATTAAAATTCAGGGTATTTCCTTCCATATTTTTCTCAATAAGTGTATTTCTTAACTTACTGCCTTCTTCTGAATAAGAAAATACAAACCTTGCTCCATACCCAAACTCCTCCTGTAAAATGAACGCAATTTTATTCCAATCTAACTCACTTGTGTAAGCAGAATATTTTTTCAGAGCTTTAAAAAGGTCTTTCTCAGTTTCTTCACTAATATAAGTAGCCCTCGCAACACGTTGTTTATCAATGAGAACATCCCTTTTAGTCAAAGCATCCATTACTGTCGGAGAAGCATTCATCTGTAATAATTTTTTTAGCTCCAACTTGGTTTTTGAGTCCTCAATTAACTTGTAAGCTAAAAAGAGTTCCTCAATAAGCTCTTTAGGAACTCCACCACCTTTCAATATTTGTACAGCCAAGCTAACATTTGACTCATCTGTATTTAACAACAATTGGTTAAGTTTTTCTTTTTGCTCAGAGGTTGCTTCGTCTGTTTCAAGCAAGTATGGCTTATCTACTGTTTCAAAATAATTATTTAAATCTTTCTCCAGCCAAATTGTATATTGCTGGTTGTCATTTATTTCTCCTGCTAACTTAAACAAGTTACATAATACAATATGTGTAGTCTTGTTGGTTATCTTAGCCTCATAGCCAATCTCAAGTGTTTTTAGTTTGTCTTTGATTTCCTGTCTGGGAAGAGAAGTATTACCCAAAACGGAAACAGTCATTTTACTGACCAGGGGCTGGTTTTGAGAGTTTTTAACCGCCAGCTCTATGGCTTTACTTCTTACAGTGGGAAAATTGATTTGGGCTAATGCCAGAAGAGAAGACAAGGGAAGAGTTACCTCATCTTCTGTCAATAGCATAAATGCTTCACGATATTTTTCTGTATCTAAATTAGTCTTGTTAAAAGCATTATTGAACACAGCAATAATCTCTTTGGGAGAGGTATGTCCGTCACCCATAATACCCTGAATTTTATTGAGTTTAGGCATATGAAATAAGATAGAAGGGACATGAGTAAATCCATTCTGACGAACATCTAATACCTGAATATTTGAGTACTTTAAAGAAGGTGGAAGTGCCCTAAGCCTGTTTTTCTTTGCATAAATACCTCGCAGATTAGTTAGCCCCTCAAAAATGTCCGGCAATTCGTCCAGATTATTTCTTTCCACTTCCAGTTTCATCAAATTTGTTAAATTTTTCATTGAAAATGGCAGTGACTTCAACAAATTTGAACTTAGAATTAATGTTGTAAGGTTTTTTAGTAAACCTATTTCTTCCGGTAACTCTGTCAAATTATTATGTTCGAGGTGTAATACTCTTAAGCTAGTAAGATTGCCTATTTCGGTAGGAAGCACCTCAAGATTTTGATTCGATAAATCTAAAGTTGTAACCTGACTGGACTTATCATGTGCCAAAGCATCTTTAAATGATCTGAATTCCATTTTATTTTATACTTTTATTGGTAAGATAACCTTCAGAAAGAATGAAGTCATTTAATAATATTTCTAAAATTTATAACCTGAAAAAGATGAAAAATTTACTTTTTTAGGTTATAAGTACCAGCCAGATTTCACTCTTCATACCAATATTGACATTTTTCAGATAGCAAAAAAAGAACTCACTAAAAGTAAGTTCCTTTTCTTTCATTCTTTATTTTAACCTTAATATTTTGGAACTAAGGCTAAACAAATATAAATGATATGAATCTGTTTTGAGATTGTATTACTCATTCAATAGACAGATAAACTGGAAAATCAGATAGCTAGCCCAAAAGAACTGATAAAAGTAAAATAAGTTAAAAGTATAATCCTTTTTACCATCCTCCGCCGGATAACTGAGTTGCAAAAACAAGCCAATTGTTAAATATATGGCTAAAATTTAAAATTGAAGCGTATTATTTTGCAATCAATATCTTTGACAATTGATACAAAAATAAATTAAGAGTGTAGCAGAATAATATTTTGTAATTATATTGTCTTTGTTATTGCTGGCAAAAAAGCAGCTATTTTTCAAAAAAACTACAACCCTGTTATATAAAATCATATACCTATTAATTTTTTCTCTAATTTTGGGCTTTTCTTAAAAATTTTTCAGCTCAGACGAAAACAGAGCTGACCAGAAAACAAAATCATAAACCCGTAACACTAATCCCATGACTTATCAGGAAATCATTGATTCTCTCGGCGAAGGAGCTGAATATTTGCTTTCGCATCAGTGTAAAACTGTTGACAAATCTCTCCTGCACCTGCCTTCTCCGGATTTTGTAGATAAAATTTTTGCAGACTCTAACCGTACGCCACAAGTACTTCGTAGTTTGCAGCAACTCTTCGGCACAGGTCGTCTTGCCAATACTGGTTATACTTCTATTTTGCCTATCGATCAGGGTATCGAACACTCAGCAGGAGCTTCGTTTGCTAAAAATCCAATTTATTTTGATCCTGAAAATATTGTGAAACTAGCAATTGAAGGAGGTTGTAATGGGGTAGCTTCTACTTTTGGAGTGCTGGCAATGATGTCTCGTAAATATGCTCATAAAATACCTTTTATAGTAAAAATCAACCATAACGAGCTTTTGACTTACCCTAACAAGTCAGAAGAAATTATGTTTGGAACAGTAAGAGATGCCTGGAATATGGGAGCCGTAGCCATCGGAGCTACTATTTATTTTGGTTCGGATGATGCAGGTCGTGAGATTATTGAAATTGCTCAGGCATTTGAAGAAGCTCATCGTTTGGGAATGGCAACTATTCTCTGGTGTTATACCCGTAACTCTGCATTCAAAAAAGATGGTATTGACTACCACGTTTCTGCTGATTTAACAGGTCAGGCGAATCATTTGGGTGTTACTATTCAGGCTGATATTATCAAACAAAAACTTCCTGAAAACAATGGAGGCTATAAAATGCTGAATATGGGTGGAAGCAGCTATGGCAAGCTTGACGAAAGAATGTATACTCAACTTACCTCTGATCACCCTATTGACCTTTGCCGTTATCAGGTAGCTAACTGCTACATGGGAAGAGCGGGTCTTATAAATTCAGGTGGAGCTTCTGGTGAGAATGATTTTGCAGATGCAGTTCGTACAGCTGTTATCAACAAACGTGCTGGTGGTATGGGCTTAATCTCAGGAAGAAAAGCTTTTCAGCGTCCTATGAATGAAGGTGCAAAACTTCTGCATGCCATTCAGGATGTATATCTTACAAAAGAAGTTACAATTGCATAGTGAAAATATTGTTGTATTGTCAGAATTGTTAATTAACCCTTTTCAATTTTTGACAATACAACTATTTAATAATTAAATATGGCTTGGTTTAAACGACAAGAAAAAGGTATTTCTACACCTACTGAGGCAAAACGTGAAGTACCTGACGGACTTTGGCACAAATGTCCGAATTGCAAAAAGGTAATGCATACCCGTGAACTGAAAAACAACAGTTATACCTGCCTTTATTGCAATTACCACGAAAAAATTGGCTCGGCTGATTATTTTGAGATACTTTTTGATGACAATGAGTTTACGGAGTTAGATGCCAATATGTCTTCGGCTGACCCACTCCATTTCAAAGACACAAAAAATTATCCTGACCGGATTGTGGCTACTCAGAAAAAGACTGGACTTAAAGATGCTGTTCGTACGGCTCATGGCTTAATGAATGGCATAGAAATCTGTATTTCATGTATGGATTTTGATTTTGTGGGAGGGTCGATGGGTTCGGTAGTAGGCGAAAAAATTGCCAGAGGTATTGAATATTCTTTGAAAAATAAAGTTCCTTTCCTGATGATATCCCGAAGTGGTGGGGCGAGAATGATGGAAGCAGGTTTTTCATTGATGCAAATGGCAAAAACTTCTGCCAAATTAGCCCTTCTCAACCAGGCTGGTATCCCCTACATTTCTTTATTGACAGACCCTACTACAGGTGGTGTTACGGCATCTTTTGCGATGTTGGGAGATTTTAATATAGCTGAACCAGGAGCATTAATAGGATTTGCAGGACCTCGTGTTATCAGAGAAACTATCGGGAAAGATTTACCTAAAGACTTTCAGACAGCGGAGTTTGTGCTTGACCACGGTTTTCTGGATTTTATTGTAGATAGAAAAGAATTAAAAGACAAACTATCGTCATTATTAAAAATGCTTGCTCATTAATTTAAGAAGTCCATTAAAAAAAATGGACTTCTTTTTTGATAATTCTTTCTGCAAAAAGGTTGGCTTTTATTAATATTCAATCTCTACACTTCTCTGATGACCCTCTGACATATTATCTACCGGAGCAATAATTATCAGTTTTCCATTCTCATATCGTGCAGAAATATTTTCAACATCCGCATCGAAAGGGATAGGCAGATTAGTAAGAAGGTAAGGTAGTGTCTGTACCACATCTTCGCTTTCTTCTCTAAAAGCCTCACTACCAAACACTGATACCCCGAAATAAACCAGAAGTTGTCGGTTAATAATTTCTACCCTTGTTTTTTCAATGCTTACACCAGATATTTTTATCTCAACCCGGTATCCCTCTTCATCACGACTTATATCTATAAGTGGTGCAGTCATCCCTCCTCCTGTCGTATTCAGGAAATCGGCTTGCATCAATAATTCTTTTGAAAAATGTATAGGCTTCATAGTATTCATTATCAGTTAATTGTATCTGTAACTGATTAAAACTATAGTTGCAAACCCTATTCCACAGGCTTTTGGGGTTGTCATAATGACAGTATGAGTAAAATATTCAACAAAAAAATTGACAAAACGGCTGCTTTTTTACTCAGAAAGACCGAATTTTGTATTCTCACAGATTATTTATGATAGAAGATTCATACAGACATAAAGGACTTCGCAAGCAATTGATTCGTACTTTACAGGAAAAAGGTATTATCGATGAAAATGTGTTGGCAGTCATGGGAAAAATTCCCCGCCATTATTTTTTTGATTCTGCACTGGTTGAGCATGCTTATGAAGATAAAGCTTTTCCGATAGGTGAAGGACAAACTATTTCACAACCCTATACAGTGGCTTTTCAAACACAATTACTCGAAATCAAAGTCCGGGACAAGGTTTTGGAGATAGGCACTGGTTCGGGGTATCAGGCAGCCATACTTGCCGAGCTTGAAGTCAATCTGTTTACAATTGAATATAATCAGAAACTTTTTCAGAAAGCCGATAAATTTTTTAAACTTTCCAAATACAAAATTCAAAATTTTCATGGTGACGGGTCAAAAGGATTGCCCGAACAAGCTCCTTTTCACAAAATTCTGGTTACGGCTGGTTGTCCTGCTGTTCCGGCACCTCTTTTGCAGCAATTAACTGTTGGTGGCATATTAGTATTACCAGTGGGAGACGAAAAAACTCAGAAAATGCTGAAAATAACCCGTATTGACGAAAAAACATACCAAAAAGAGACATTTCAGCATTTTAGTTTTGTGCCATTGCTCGGCGAAAATGGTTGGAAACAGTAGTTTGAAAATCTATATTTTATTTTCAAAACTTTTCTGCTCATTGTAAACTCGTAACTGAAAATTTTTGTAATAAAAATACAAGGAAATTATACTTGACAGACCCCAACTAAAAATGTTAAAAGTCCTCGTTACGCGTGAAATTCCTGAAATTGGCATTGATATGTTAGTTGATGCCGGTTTTAATGTAACTGTGAGAAGTGATGCCAATCCTTTTTCTTATGAAGAACTGAAAGCAGAGGCTCAACATTTTGATGCCCTGCTCATAACTTCCAAAGAAAAAATTGACAGAAAATTCCTTGAGACCAATGCCCATCTTAAGGTTATTTCACAATTTGCTGCCGGTTATGATAATATAGATGTGGCAGCTGCCACTGAACTTGGGATTCCTGTGGGCAATACTCCGCAAGCCATGAACAATGCCACTTCAGACATTGCTTTCGGTTTGATGATAGCAGTTGCACGTGATTTTTTTCAACAACATAAACGTATCGCTACTAACAATTATCCTGATTTTAAGCCCAGAGCAGACTTAGGAATTGAGTTACAAGGTAAAACGTTGGGGATATATGGCTTGGGTGAAATCGGATTTCAGATGGCAAAAAAATGCAGGGCTGCTTATGGTATGAGAATTATCTACTGTAATCGCAAAGTAAACGAGAAAGCAGCAACTGAACTCGGGGCAGAAAAGCTGGATTTTGATGATTTTTTAAAGGCGGCTGATATCATTTCAATTCACTCTAATCTTAGCCCGGAAACACTACATCGATTTGATTATGAGGCTTTAAAAAAAATGAAACGTTCTGCGATACTAATTAATACTGCCCGTGGAAAAATCATTGTAGAAGAAGATTTAATAAAAGCTCTGAAAGAAAATTTGATTTATGGAGCCGGTTTAGATGTATCTGATCCAGAACCCATGTCGCCAACCAATCCCTTGCTATATATGTCACACGTATGTGTGTTACCTCATATCGGTTCAGCCACAGTCGAAGCTCGTAATGAAATGGCTCGCCTGGCTGCCGAAAATCTGATACGATTTATAAAAGAAAATAAGATGACTTTTTGTGTAAATGTGGAAGCTTTGCCTGGAAGGTGATTAAATGAATTGCTTTTCAAAAAATTAAAAATTCAAACATTTTCTAAAATAAATATCTTTGTAGTTTATATTATTTACGAAGTAGCCTTCCCATGCAAAAAACAGCCAAAGAATCTCTGATAACCATGACGGAAATGATTTTTCCGAATGATACTAATACTTTTAATAACCTGATGGGAGGTAAAATGATGTACTGGATGGATATTGTTGGGGCGATTGCAGCTCAAAAACACTCTGATTGTGGGGTAGTAACAGCATCTGTAGATAATATTTCTTTTCAGGAGCCTATCAAACTTGGACATGTTATTACTTTAAGAGCTCAGGTTACAAGAGCTTTTACCACTTCAATGGAAGTTTTTATTGAGGTCATTGCAGAAGACATTCCTAATAAGTTAAAATATGCTACCAATAAGGCTTTTTTTACCTATGTAGCTGTAAATCAATCGCTAAAACCTCAGTCCGTTCCTCAACTTTTGCCCGAAACACCAGAAGAAAAAATATTATTTGACGGAGCTTTACGTCGCCGACAGCTTCGCCTGATTCTTGCCGGAAAAATGAAACCCAAAGATGCTGATGAGCTACGGGCTATTTTTGAAGTAGAGACCGAACTGGATTTTAAGTTAAAAAGTTAAAATTTTTAGTCGGGTTCTTTCAGATATTTATTTTTGTTAAACTTGTAGAGATAAGGGGCTTTATGAGCACCGCCACTCCATTTCTTTTCCAGTCTTTCTAATATCCCCAAGCCCAGCATCTTGCGTTGAAAATTAGTTCTGACCAGCTTTTTACCCAAAATAGTTTCATACAATGCCTGTAGTTCTATCATTGTAAAACTTTCGGGCAACAGGTTAAATGCACTCAACTTATAATCAAGCATCTGTCGCAAAGATTCCAGAGCTTTGTCCACTACTTCACGGTGGTCAAAAACCAAATCAGGCAATTCTCTGATATCATGCCAGTCACAGGAGTCAGAAAATACATCAGGTGTGGGTTTAACATGCACAAAATCTACCAGAGCATAATAACCTATCGAAATAAAACGTCCGGCAATCCAGTTGTCAGGGTTAAAAACCACACTATTACTTTCCGAAACAATACGATGTATATCCGGGTAAGCCCTTTTTTTATCTCCGAATGCATAAAATTGCTCCAGATAGATATCTTTTAGTCCTGTTCGTCTTTCCAAAACCCTTCTTACTGCATCCTCCAGATTTTCATCTTTTTCGATAAAGCCACCAGGCAGAGCATAAAAAGAGGTGTTTTTAAACTTAAGAAGCAAGACTTTTAGCAGATTGTCATGAAAACCAAAAATTACACAGTCTGTTGAAACGCCAGGATGTAAATTTTTCCCATTTTCTATAAATAACCTAAAACCTTCCTGGAAGTCCATATTTATTCAGTTTTTGTACACAAACAAAAATAATTTGTATTTGTTAAAGAAAGAATTTATTATTGTATCAATTTGATACAATAACGGTAATTTTAAAATAATAAATATGAAAAAACAAATAAAATTAGTTGCATTCACCGGCACGCTAATATTGGTAATGGTAATGCTTATATCCTGGGTAAGTATTTCCAGACATCCAATGTCGCAAAAACTGCCAGCATACCGTGATTTGAATAAAAATGGTAAAATGGATATTTATGAAGATGTTTCTCAGCCGATTGAAAAACGCATCACTGATTTGATTTCACAAATGAATGTTGAAGAAAAAGCAGGCATGATGTTTATCAATGGTACTCTCATTAATGCTGATGGCACTATTGAAAAAAAAGCTGGTGCTACTGGCTTTGCAGCCATGTTGCCTTCTGCTGTTGAGCTAATCAATGAAAAGAAGATGAATCATTTTAATTATTGGCAGGCTCCAGGAACAAGAGAGTTGGCTGTAGGGTATAATGCTATTCAGAAAGTTGCCGAAAATACCCGATTAGGTATTCCAGTAACTATAGCCTCCGATCCACGCCACTATTTCAGCAATAATATTTTTGCCATGTCTGCCAATGGATTTTCGCAATGGCCTGAGCAACTTGGGTTTGCTGCTATTGGTGACGAAAAATTAATTCAAACCTTTGGTGACATTGCCCGTCAGGAGTATCTGGCTGTTGGTATTCGTGAAGCCTTGCACCCTATGGCTGACCTTGCTACAGAACCCCGATGGCCCCGTATCAGTGGTACTTTTGGGGAAGATGCCAACCTTTCTGCCAAAATGATAAGAGGCTATATACTTGGCTTCCAGGGAGATAAGCTAGGAGTAAATAGTGTAGCTTGTATGACGAAGCATTTTTCAGGTGGGGGACCACAAAAAGAAGGACTTGACTCTCATTTTGAGTTTCAAAAAGGACAGATTTATCCTGGCAAAATGTTTAATTATCATCTTATTCCATTTGAAGCTGCTTTTAAAGTAAACACCGCTGCTATTATGCCCTACTATGGTGTTCCTACTGACCAAACTCCCGAAAATGTAGGGTTTTCTTATAATAAAGCCATTATTACAGATTTACTTCGCAACAAATACAAATATGATGGTGTGGTGTGTACAGACTGGGGTTTGGTAACTGACACAAAAATGGGTCCTGTGGTGTGGCCCGCCCGTGCATGGGGCGTGGAAAACCTAAGTCGAGAAGAAAGGGTTCTGAAAATTATTAATGCAGGTTGTGACCAGTTTGGCGGAGAAAATTGTCCTGAACTTGTGGTACAACTGATAAAAGAAGGAAAAATTTCTGAACAACGAATAGACCAATCTATCAGAAGATTACTCAGACAAAAATTTATACTGGGCTTGTTTGACAATCCGTATGTAGATGTTGAGAAAGCAACCCAAATTGTAGGAAAAGCAGAATTCCGAAAATTAGGTGAAGCAACCCAACGCAGAGCTATGACCTTGCTTAAAAATGAAGGGAATGTACTTCCTCTGGCATCAGGCAAGCTAAAAATATATGTAAAAAATATAAAACCAGAAGTAGCTGCCAAATATGGAACCGTCGTAGAAAAACCTGAAGATGCCAATTTTGCTATTATTCGTCTCAATACGCCCTGGGTACCTGTAGAAACTCAAAATATGATGGCAAAGGGTTTCCATCATGGCGACCTTGATTTTAAAGGCAAGGAAAAAGAAGACATCCTCAAATTACTCGAAACTGTACCGACCATTGTAGATTTATACCTAGACCGTCCGGCAGTAATCCCTGAAATTTCATCCAAATGCAGAGGCTTGCTGGCAAACTATGGAGCAAGTGATGAAGCTGTCTTAGATGTTATTTTTGGTAAAGCCAAACCTGAAGGGAAACTGCCTTTTGAACTGCCCTCTTCTATGGAAGCAGTAAGTAATCAGAAAGAAGACGTACCCTACGACTCCAAAGACCCCTTATACAAATTTGGTTTCGGTTTAAGTTATACAAAAGCCAAATAAGTATATCTTTTCGTGTAACTATCTCAATGATAGCCGTTTCAATATCATTCACAATTATTAAAATTATGACAAAAAGAAGAGACTTCCTCAAAACATCCGGTACACTGGCATTAAGTGGACTGTTGATGAATCAATTTAGTGATGCTTTTGCCTTACCCAAATCTAAACCAGTAGGATTACAACTATTTACACTCTTTTCGATATTGGATCAGGATGTAAAAGGCAATCTGAAAAAAGTAGCCGATATTGGTTTTAAGGAAGTAGAATCAGCTTTTAGTTTGAAAGGGGGTTATTATGGCATGAAACCAACAGAATTTAAAGCCTTGCTTACTCAACTGGGGCTTACATGGCGTTCTCATCATGCTATTGGGGCACCCTTTAAACCGCAACCCGGCTTTGATATGAGCAAGATGCCTAAAATGATGACATTAAAAACTGATGCTCAACAAATAGCTGATGATTTAGCCAGTGTTGGGGTAAAATATATGGTTTGTGCTGCTATTCCCATAGAAACATCTGATGAAGTAAAAGAAGCTGTGGATATATTAAGCAAAGCAGGAGAAATTGCTAAGAAAAATGGACTTACTTTGTGTTATCACAACCACGATAAAGAGTTTGCAGTAGTAGATGGTCAGAAGGCTTATGATGTTTTTTTGTCACAAATCAGTGCTGATTTAATGAAGTTCGAGCTGGATTTGGCATGGGTTAGCAAAGCTGGCGTTGATCCGGTTGAGCTATTCAAAAAATATCCGAAGCGTTTCCCTCTATGGCATGTTAAAGACTTTGACAAAGAATATAAAACCCTGATGCCAGTTGGGGAAGGTGTGATTGATTTCAAAAGAATTTTCGCGGCAGCATCCACCGCTGGTATGCAGCACTTCTTCGTAGAACACGATATGCCTGCCAAACCTTTTGACAGTATTACGTCCAGCATTAATTATCTGCACAAAACAGTAGGAGTATAAATATAACAAAGTGGTTTTGGAAAGTTATTCCAAAACCACTTTTAACACCTTTTCTGTATTTTCTGTAATCTTAAAACGGTCGTCTATCCGTTGCCCGATTACCCAGACAATCGAATCATCAGAGGTCAGTACCCAGATACGGTCTTTCAGATTCAGTGGTATCTTTTCGTCAATCATAAAATCTGACAATTTTTTCTTTTTTTGCATACCCAGAGGCATAAACCAGTCACCTTCTTTCCATTTCCGGATTTTAAGTGGAAATTTAAGAACATCGCTATCCAGTAAAGCCAGTTTCTTATCCGACAATATTTTTATCTGTTCACGAGGCAGTTCTTGTAATTGCAGATGTAGGGCTTCATTGTCAAAACGGTTTTGGTTTTCATGGATTACAGCACTCATAAAAGGTTGTAACTGTTTTCCAGTGATAACCAGCTCTGTTCTGTCTTTTACCAGAATATGGGTGGGCGATTCAAACTTCTTGCCTGCTTCAGCCTGCCATGTCTGAATTATATCTTTAGTCTGTATATAAGAAAAGTTGAAAGGCTTTAGAATTTCAGAAAGAATCATCAGTTTTTCCGGCTCATTTTCCAGACTGACAAAATCAATGTAGTGTATCTGATTTCTTTCGTTGTACACTTTCTCTTTGACTTTTTTGACATGATTTTCAAATATTTTTTCTACGGCTGTTACTTTTTCTATGGTTTGCTTAATGGTATTTTCGAGATTTGGATTAATATTTTTGAGCAACGGCACCACCTCATTTCTTATCAGATTGCGTTGGTATTTTACAGATTGATTGCTGCTATCTTCCCGCCAGATTAGTTCGTTTTTTACCACATACTCATAAATCATCTCTTTATCAGCAAATAGCAATGGGCGTATTACAGATTGATGCTTGGGCAAAATGCCATGCAAACCTGAGATACCTGTACCACGGGTTATATTAAAAAATACTGTTTCGATAATATCATTAAGATGATGAGCAGTAGCCAGATATTGAAAATTTTCACGTTGTCTGATTTTTTCAAACCATTCATAACGCAACACCCGGGCTGCCATCTGAACAGATATTTTTTCTTTGTCAGCAAAAGCCTGTGTTTCAAAATGCTCAGAAAAAAATGGCACTTTGTATTTTTTGGCAAGTTTTTTGACAAACTTTTCGTCAGCATCTGCATCTTCACCACGTAAACCGAAATTGCAGTGAGCAATAGCAAATTTTAACTTTGCCTTGAAAAATAAATGAGCCATTACCACAGAGTCTATTCCTCCGCTAACAGCAAGTAATACCGAATCCTGTAAATCAAACAATTGTTGTTCGGCTATGTAACTCTGGAATTTTTTTAGCATAAAAGTTGCTTTACGTTTGACGTTCAGCGTTTTTTGTTAATTATAATATAATTTTGAGCCGATAATTTCTTTGTAAAAATGAGAAAGGAAAAGAAAAAATACTAAAAGTCAATAGATTGAACACATGGCACAAAGAAACACTTTTTGAGACATTTAAACTGTATTTAACAAAAATTTAACCTGACAGGGTAACACAAAATATGAGTTGGAAATGAGAAGGCAATTTAATTTTTTCTCTTAAATTTTCTAAATACCGACTCATAAGAAATATTTTTATATGAAACTTTTAACAACACTGGTTTGCTTTTATTGTACTGTATTATCAATAAACCTCACTTTTGCTCAAGCCCAAGATATTAAAGAAACAAACAAAGGGGATAAAATTGAACTGGTTCCGCCTAAAGGGGCTGATTATCTGGAGGGGGTTACCATCAATGGGAAGCAAATCCGAAAATTGATAGGAAATGTCCACCTCCGACAAAATACTACCCTTATTGACTGCGATTCTGTTTATCTTAACTCTGCCGAAAACTCTATAGAAGCATTTGGCAATGTTCGAATTCTGCAATCTGATACGGTTACTCTTACCAGCAACCGGGCTACCTACGATGGCAACACCAAACAGGCAAAGGCTTTTGGAAATGTTACTCTTACCGACCCTCAGTCTGTGGTTACTACCGAACAATTAGATTATAACCTCAATACGAATACTGCTTTTTACCTCAACGGAGGCAAAATTACTTCAGGTGAAAATACACTTACCAGCAAACGGGGTTATTATAACACCAAAACCAAACTCTTTTCCTTCAGAAAAGATATTGTTGTAATCACTCCCGAAAGTCGTATGGAAGCCGATACCCTTCAATATAACTCTGTTAGTAAAGAAGTTTTTTTTCAGGGACCTACCAAAATACTCAATCAAGACGGAATACTTCGCACTACCAGCGGTCAGTATAATACCGTAACCCAGGTATCTAATTTCCGAAATCGTACTACAGTAGAATACAAAAAATATACCCTGACAGGTGATACGATTTATCACGATAAAAAAAATGAAATCGGACTGGCACGAGGCAATGTAGAGTTGTTTGCAAAAGAAGATAAGACCATTATTTTGGGAGATATTGGCAAATACAATGGCAAAACTGGTATTTCAAGGGTATATGGCAGAGCTTTGATGAAAAGTATTGTGGAAGAAGATACCCTTTTTCTCACAGCTGATACACTGGTAAATATTGACAAAAAAGATAAATCCGAAAAAAGAATACATGCCCATTATAAAGTAAAAATCTATAAATCTGATTTACAGGGCAAGTGCGATTCACTGGTTTATAATTTTGCTGACTCTACCATTTACTTTTACCGTGATCCTGTGATGTGGAACAAAGAAAATCAGATGACTGCTGATACAGTTTACATTCAGCTCAATAACCGTAAAATTGACAAGATGTATATGCGAACTAATGCTTTTCTGGTTTCTCAGGATACTTTGCAAAATCTTAACCAGATTAAAGGAAGAAATATGGTAGCATTTTTTCGGGAGGGGGAATTAAAAAAACTAGATGTAAACGGCAATGGAGAAAGTATCTATTTTGCATTGGATGAACAAAAAAATAACCAGCTCATAGGCATGAATCATGTGGAATGTGCCAAAATGACTATTCGCTTTCAGATAAATGAGGAGACTCATAAAAACGAACTGGGGCAGGTTGTATTTATCGGGAAACCTGATGCACAACTAATACCACCTCACGAAATAGAAGAGCCTGCCAAGAAATTAAGAGGCTTACGCTGGCGTAAAACCGAAAAGCCTTCCCGCAAAGAAGTGCTGATAAGATAGCATCTGACAAGATTACTTTGAATGTTATTTCTCTAACCATGCCAGGATTAATAAAGATATGCTCATCGCATAATCCGGAAAAAATGTAATTTTGTAAATCCATTCAGCCCATAAGTAAATAACTTACTATTTTTTTACGAAAACTGTATGGCAGACTAATATTAAAAACGAGTATGCAAAATCTTGGTCTCAGGCAATCTCTTTCGCAGAAACTTTCGCCACAACAGATACAGTTTATCAAACTTTTACAGATTCCGACTGCCGAACTGGAAGCCAGAATTGAGGAAGAACTTGCCAATAATCCGGTCTTGGAAGAAGGAAAAGAAGAGCCAACGGATAATTCAACTGACTCTGATTATGACGACAATTACGAAGATGATAATGACAATGAATTTGACGACGAAGCATCTGAAGAGCTTAATCTGGATGATTATCTGAATAAAGAAGATCGTGATGACGGTTATCGAACTGAATCTGACGGCTCAGGGGCAGGTGATGATGATGACCGTGAAATGCCTATTCCTCTTGTCTCAACCCTTGAAGATTCATTGCTGGCACAACTCGGTTTTATGCCTTTTAGTGAAAAACAAATGCTGATAGGCAGACAACTCATTGGCAGTATTGATGAAGATGGATACATTCGGCGTAATCTGGAGGCTATCGTCAATGACCTCGCTTTTTTACAAAATATAGATACTGACCTTGCCGAGGTAGAAGAAATTTTAAGACAAATACAAACTTTTGACCCTGCCGGAATAGCTGCCCGTACACTTCAGGAATGTTTGCTTTTACAACTTGATCGCAAAGATCACCAAAATCCTGCTGTGGTAAATGCTATTAAAATTATCGACGATTTTTTTGAGGAGGTAACTAAAAAGCATTACGACAAAATACAAAAACGCCTTGATATGGCAGACGACGAGTTGAAAGAAGCTATTTTAGTAATTACCCGTCTCAATCCCAAGCCTGGTAGTTCAGAAAAAGGAGATGTACGAACCCAATATCTGATACCTGATTTTTTGCTTAATAATAACAATAACAAGCTCGAAATATCACTTAACTCCCGAAATGCACCTGAATTACGCATCAGTCGATCTTATGCCGAAATGCTCGACACTTATGACAAAAGCAATAAAAAAGACAAAGCTATTAAAGAAACCGCCACTTTTGTCAAGCAAAAACTAGACGCAGCCAAATGGTTTATTGATGCTATTAAACAACGGCAACAAACACTTCTCCGTACCATGCAGGCGATTGTGCAGTTTCAGTACGATTTTTTTCTGGATGGTGATGAAAGCAAACTTCGCCCAATGATTCTTAAAGACATTGCCAAAGAAATAGACATGGATATTTCTACTGTTTCCAGAGTGGCAAATAGTAAAACTATCCAGACAGAATTTGGGATTTTTCCGCTTAAGTACTTTTTTTCTGAAGGTATTACAACCGAGTCAGGCGAAGATGCCAGTAGTCGTGAGGTAAAAAGTATTCTGAAAAAAATGGTGGATGAAGAGGATAAGAAAAACCCACTTTCAGATGATAAAATCGAACGCTTGCTTAATGAAAAGGGTTACAACATTGCCCGTCGTACAGTTGCCAAATACCGCGAACAGTTAGATATTCCGGTAGCCCGACTCCGAAAAGAACTTTAACAGTTATTTGCCTGAGATAGATTACCTATGTAGTGTCTTGTACAGAGTATTCTTTGCCAGAACCTGCTTTGGTCTCTCAAGGCTTTCTATCATGAAAAAATTAGCTAACATTTTATCAATACTGTTGCATCCGCTGCTCATGCCTACTCTTACTTATACAATAGTAGCATTTATAGCACCTGTCCTTCTGCAAATCAATCCTGAGTATCGGTTTAACTTGATATGGACTATATTTACTTTTACATTTCTGCTGCCACTTGCACTTATTTTTTTTCTCTATTTCGTGGGAGTAATGGGTAGGCAAAAAGCGGACGAAACTTCTAGTTCGGAAGAATCAATATCAGTTAAACCCAAAGTAAAAGAGTCTGTTTTTATACAAAGCATGACTCTCGAAGACCGGAAAGAACGCTTTTTCCCTTTTTTATTGACTACTTTCTTATATACAAGTCTGAGTTATATGCTTTTTACAAGGCATATTTTTCACTTATTGGCAGTGGTTTTTGCAGGTGTAGCATTTTGTATGGCAGTAGTTACCTTTATTTCCCGTTACTGGAAAATCTCTGCTCATAGCACAGGCATTGCCGGTACAGTAGGTTTTTTACTGGGTGTGTATCTGAAATTCGGCGAGACAGAGCTTTTTTATCCTATTCTTATTGCTATTTTTCTTACAGGATTACTCATGTCTGCACGTCTTTACCTCAATCAGCACACCCTTTTACAAGTATTTGCAGGTGGAATACTTGGATTTTCAGTATGCTTAGGCGTAGTAATGGTCTGGGCATAAGATTTAAACAGTAAGTAGAGACAAAATTGATATAGATACAAAACGAATCTCTTGTGCAATAATATATTGATATTTAGGATTTGACTGATAAGCTCTTAAAAAGATTTACCCCTTCCTAACACACAATCATTGATTAATGTCAATTTAAAAACTAAAATATGTGAAAAGACTTATCAAGTCTTATAAAAAATCTCAATTCTTAAAGTCTATCCCACGACTTGCCAAGTCTAAAATACTCTCTATAGTTTTTTATGGTAGTATAAACTGGTAATCTTTCCTGTATGCTAAACAAGTTTATTATCTAATAATAATAACAATATATCTATTATCAACTCTTATCTGTCTATTTCAAATGGGCTTGAGAAGGAAATAAGGGAAAAAAAAGCGTTATAGCATTATATATTTAACTGGCACGCACGTTAAGTTAATATATTAGAGGTGGATTAAAAAGAGCCTGTCTTCTGGACAGGCTTTTTTTATGTTCCTGCACCTTACAAAACATCCAGAAAAATTTTTTCCTGATTAACTTCAGATGATATTTTCTGCAATAGTTTCTTTAGGATGTCTATTTTTGTGTAACGAAACAATCAGAAATCGTTTCAAAGTCTAACAAATCAGTCGAAAACATTTTTTATCAGAAGTATGTATAGTATAGTACATCTTGTAAGATAAGAACTTATAAGATTTTTAGGTTGCTGTGAGCAAATACTTATGGCATTTTCTTTTACATAACTACCGACACTATTTCATGCTTTGTTTCCCCAACGCCAAAATCAATCTTGGACTCAGCATTCTCCGTAAGCGTCCGGATGGTTTTCATGATTTGGAATCAGTCTTTTATCCGGTTGGCTGGTCTGATGCTTTGGAAATACTACCTGCCAGTGAGTTGAGTTTCCAGCAGTCAGGTATTACCATTCCAGGCAATTCTGCCGACAACCTTTGTCTGAAAGCTTTTTTGTTGCTGCATCAGGATTTTGATATTCCGTTCGTTAAAATTCATCTTCATAAAGCCATTCCCATCGGAGCCGGGTTAGGAGGAGGTTCCGCCGATGCCTCATTTACACTTATTGCCCTTAATGAGCTTTTTGAATTAAATTTACCAGTTGACATACTTCAGCAGTATGCCCGCAGACTAGGAAGTGACTGTGCCTTTTTTATCGAAAACAAACCCGTTTTATGCTTTGAAAAAGGGGATGTCTTCCAGGAAGTCAAACTTGATTTAAAAGGAAAGTACATTGTAATGGTATATCCGGGTATTCATATTTCTACTGCCGAAGCCTATCAAAATGTAGTACCAAAGCTTAAAGAAATAAGTGTGAGAGATATTGTACATACCTCCATATCAGACTGGAAAAAAGTACTCAAAAATGATTTTGAAGAGAATCTGTTTCTAAAATACCCGATTTTAGCTGCTATAAAGCAAACTTTATACGAAAACGGGGCAATTTATGCCTCTATGAGTGGGTCGGGAAGCACAGTATTTGGAATATTTGAAGAACCAGCCTCTTTAGAATCACTCTTTCCTGCTGAATATCAACTGTGGCAAGGCGAGTTATAAAATTTTTCTGATGGTTTTTGTAGCAGATTTTTAGCATCTTGCTTCACATCTTTTGATATTATGATATGACTGCCAAACAAATTTTTGATACAGTAATGACAGAACTTAATCCTGTGTATGGCAAAGATGAAGCCCAAAGTATGGCTTTTTTATTGTTAGAACATATTGGGGTTATGAAAACGGCTGTGTTGGCACACCAGCCCATGCAAACTGATACAGCGATTCTCAATCAATGGGTAGCCCGGCTTAAAAATTATGAACCGATTCAGTATATTTTAGGCGAAGCACATTTTTATAAATATACCTTTAAAGTCAATAGTGCTGTACTGATACCTCGTCCTGAGACAGAAGAGCTGATTGAGTGGATTATTGAAGACTATAAATCTCTGCAAACTGCCGAAACAGATGTGGCTTTCTCTATAGCTGATATAGGTACAGGAAGCGGTTGTATTGCTGTAAGTATAGCAAAAGAAATAAAATCTGCCACAGTTTACGGGATTGATATTTCTGAGGATGCTCTGAAAATTGCTACAGAAAATGCCCGTCTCAATCAGGCAAAAGTTGCGTTTATCAGACAGGATATTTTGACGGATGGTAGTTTTTCAGAAAGTCTGGATATAATTGTAAGCAATCCACCTTATATTACCAAGACTGAAAAGACCGAAATGAGCCTGAATGTAATTAATTACGAACCTCATTTGGCTCTGTTTGTACCCGATGAAGAACCATTACTTTTTTATAATCGTATTGTTCATTTTAGCAAAAAACATCTGAAGCCGGGCGGAAAATGCTTTCTGGAGTTAAATCCACAATATGCTTATGAAACAGCATCACTTTTTGACGGGCAGGGTTTTGCTAAAGTTGAAATTCGAAAAGACATTTCCGGCAAAAACCGAATGCTGAAAGCAACCTGCTAAAATAAATTTCACTTCTTAAAAAAAGCCTTTTCATGAGTAAACAACTTTTAAAAGCCCTGCCGGAATTGGTAGAAGCAGATGTGATAACAGAAGAAACGGCTGAAAAAATAAAAACCTACTACCTTTCCCGTCCTGATAATTCAGCAAACCGTTTGTATGTGGTATTCGGTTTTCTGGGTGCAGTTTTGGTAGGGTTGGGCATTGTACTTATCATAGCCCACAACTGGGATGATTTGAGCAAACCTGTAAAGGTATTTTTTGCTTTTTTGCCTGTATTGACAGCTCAGGGCTTGTGTGGCTACACCTTGCTGAAAAAACCGGAAAATCAGGCATGGCGTGAAAGTTGTGCCACTTTGCTGTTTCTGGCTTTGCCAGCCGGAATTTCTATGATTAGTCAGATTTACCAGATTTCAGGCAATATGAGTAACTTTTTACTTACCTGGATGTTGTTGGGTCTCCCGCTGATATATCTTATGCGTTCTTCGCTGGTTTCTTTATTATATCTTGCTGGTATTACCTGGTATGCCTCAGAAGTTGGTTATTGGCAGTATCCTGCTTCCGACCCGGTGTGGTATTTACTGATGCTGGCTCTGGTTTTGCCTTATTATTACATGCTTTTCAAAAAAAATAGACGCAGTAACTCTTTTGCCTGGCATTCTTTGTTTATTCCTCTTTCTTTAAGTATTGGGCTGGCATCTTTTCTTGACACAACTTATACCTATATAGTACTGATATACATAGCCTGGTTTAGTGTATTACACCTCACAGGCAGCCTGATGATTTATCAGTCATTGTCGTGGAGATTTAATCCTTTATGGGTTTTAGGTACTATTGGCAGTCTGGTACTACTTTATGGATTAAGTTTCCCGTTTTTCTGGACAGATTTGGCAAATCATTCATCTGAAACTTTTATTCTTTCAAAGAGTCTCTACTTTCTGATGGCTTTGGTAATAACAGGCATTGTGTTGCTGATTTTTACAATCCGGCGACAGGGTGTTCTGGGAATACAGCCTGTAGAAATATTGTTTCTGGCTGGTACAGTCATTTATATAACAGGTGTTTATGCTCCTGATACGGCTATGTGGCTGATAAATTTGTTTATGTTATGGATAGGCATTGCTAAAATTCTGGAGGGTACCCGAACCAATGCAATAGGCATCATGAATTATGGCTTTCTCATGATTGCAATTTTAATTATATGTCGCTTTTTTGACGAAAGTCTCAGTTTTATACTCAAAGGACTGATTTTTATTTTATTGGGTGCAGGCTTTTTTGTTGCCAATTACCAAATGATTCGAAAACGTAAAAACACCTCTTCCCAATGAAAAGATATACCTTTTTTATATTTGTAATTATAGCCATCGGGCAGCTTCTGGTGCTGGCAAGTATGATTTTTAAGAAAGAAAGCATACTTCATACAGGCAAAGAATATAAATTTGAAATAGCTCCGGTTGACCCATACGATGCCTTCCGGGGGAGATATGTCATACTCAACTTCAAAGCCAGCCAGGCTCCGGCTGTGGTTAGAGATAGCATCAGAATGAGTGAAGTTGTGTATGTTACACTTACTGAGGATGTATCAGGTTTTGCACAGCCAAAACTTGTCTCAAGGTCAAAGCCTGCCAAAGATTTTGTAAAAGCCATTGCCGGTTATTCGTACCAAAAAGATACGATTGATATTGATTATGAGTTCAATCGTTTTTATATGGAAGAAAGTAAAGCAGCTGATACAGAAGCCCTCTATCGCAAAGCAACGCGTGACAGTACACAAAAATCGTACGCTATTGTTGCCATTCAGGATGGCGAAGCGGTATTGAAGGATATTGTGCTGGCAGGAAAACCTGTAAAACAACTCATCGAAGAAGCTCGTAGGCAGCACAAACCCTGATATTTATATGAAGCGGAGGAAAATAATCAGGATAATCTTGTGGGTTTTTGTTGTATTGCTGGTAGCAGGGCTGGGCGTTGTGTTTTATTTCTTTGACCCCGTTACAACAGTCAAAGAAAATCTGGCAGAAGCAGAATATGACAAAATCTACCACCAAAAACCCGTAATGACCCAACAGGGGGTAGATTCAGTACTAAACGGTTTACAGAAACTTACTTTTAATCAGTTAGATACAGCTTATCTCAATTATACAGGTTATGCCAAACCTAAATTTAAAGTCTTTGTACAAAACCGGACTTTTTATGTAATCAAAGGAAGAGATATTTTTAAATACCTGGTTGGCAAGCATCGGATAAAGGATTTTCTGGCAAAAGACAAGTATTACAATTACAATCTCAACCATCTGGACAAAAATGGCTGGCAATATTTTTTGATAGACAAACAGGTTTTATACAAACTGCTTTTCCTCAAGCAAACTTTACGCAAGAGAGGTTATGATGAAAACGCTTTCTGGATTGGTTTCGGACAACGACATCCACAACTTAACAAAGAAGTAGGTGGAGCCTCTGTGAGCTTTCATATTCAGGGCAAAGCCATTGACATAAATATTCTGGATATTGATAAAGATGGAGTGCCGACTAAAGCCGATAAAAAGATAGTAATGGATATGCTGGAAAATGAAATAATCGGAAAGTATGGTGGTGTTGGAAGATACCCCTGGTCTATGACTATTCATTTTGATGTAAGGGGCTACTATGCCCGATGGGATCACCAGTAAAAAACAACATTTAGGATGAATATTGATAATTTACAGCCTGCTTTTTTTGAAAAATTGCAACAACGTCTGCTGCAACCTCTGCCTGGTTTTGCTGCTCATCAGAAAATGATAAACCAGACAAGGTTGTCAGATTATTACAACATACTTCCCAATGAAAAAACCCGTAAGAGTGCTGTATTGATTTTGTTTTATCCAGATAATAGCCAGTGGCACATTCCTATGATTTTGCGTCCGTCTTATGAAGGGGTTCACAGTGGGCAGGTAGGGTTTCCGGGAGGAAAACAAGAAGATACAGATGCCGACCTGATAGCCACAGCTTTGCGGGAAACTTATGAAGAAATCGGAATTGACAAAAGCTACGTAAATATAGTAGGAGTCTTATCAGAGATTTTTGTATTTGCCAGTAACTTTATGTTGTTGCCTGTGGTGGGATATGTTTCTGAAAAGCCTGCATTTTTGCCGGATAGCAGAGAGGTAGCCCAACTACTCCAAATACCTGTTAAGGAGCTTTTTGAAGAAAATCGTATTAAAGAAACTACCATACGCCTTCACAATAATATCAGTATTAAAACACCTTATTATGATTTGGGCGGGCAAATTGTTTGGGGAGCTTCTGCTTTGATATTGAGTGAGTTAATAGCCATATTGACAGAAATGCAGTGAACGGTGTTTTTTTAAGGAGAATTTAAATTTATCGTTTATGAAAAAAAATATTTTTTTTCTGCTCATTTTAGGTATTTCTGTAGTTTCTTTCAATTGCCAAAATTTTAAATCTGACTCAATCATGACTGTTTCTGATAAAAAAAATACATATCTGGCTCTCGGAGATTCTTATACTATTGGCGAAAGTGTGCCTGAAGCAGACCGTTGGAGCATGCAACTGACAGACTTGCTCAAAAAAGAGGGTATCATTCTGACAAAACCGGATATTATTGCCCAAACCGGCTGGACTACTGCGGAACTTGCTGAAGCTATTAAAAATTCAGGCAATACTAAAAAATATACAATGGTTTCGTTATTGATTGGTGTCAATAACCAATATCGGGGGCAAAGTCTGGAGCGATACCGAACCGAACTTCAGGATTTGCTGAAAACGGCTATTCAATTTGCAGACAATAAAAAAGAGCATGTTTTTATGCTCTCTATTCCAGACTGGGGCGTTACACCTTTTGCTCAGGGCAGAAATCTGGAGAAAATCGCTAAAGAAATTGATGTTTTTAATGCCATAGCAGCCGATGAGTGCAAGCAGATGGGTATTGCATTTATTGATATCACATCCATTTCTCGGAGTGCTGCCGGAGATAATACAATGGTGGCTTCTGACAACCTGCATTTCTCTGGTAAAATGTATAAACTTTGGGCAGAAAAAGCCCTGCCCAATGCAAAAAATATAATTCAGACCGATAAATAAGTGGTTGTTAGGTACTGGCTACTTCATATTGCTTTACCAAATCGACCACTGTTTCTATCCATAAAGGAGTCACGTTCAGACTTTCAACCAATTGCCAGTGTTTGCCTCCCTTTTCTTCAAAAAGTTCTTTGTATTCTTCCCCTATCTCAATAGTAGTTTCCAGACAATCTGCTACAAAGGCTGGTGAAAAAGTAAGGACATTCTTTTTACCGGCTGCTGCCAGTTTTTCAATTGTTTCGTCAGTATAGGGTTGTATCCAGGGGTCTTTGCCCAGCCTCGACTGAAATGTAACCGAGTAGTTTTCTGGTGAAAGATTTAATTTTTCAGCAAGCAGACGGCTTGTTGCAAAACAGGCAGCTCTGTAGCATTGTCTGTTCATTGGAGTTAGAGTATCGCAACAAGTATTACTAAGACAAGTTCCAGTACAATCACTTTTCCGAATCTGTCGTTCTGGTAAGCCATGATAAGAAAAGATAACATGGTCAAATGAATGATTTTCAAGATATTTCTTCCCATTTTCAGCAAAAGCCTCCAAAAATTTAGGATTTTCAAAAAAATCGGAAATGAACCGGATGTTAGGGAAAATTTGCCACTTGCTCACCACATCCATTACTTTCTCATATACCGAGCCGGTAGTTGCAGAGGCATATTGAGGAAACAAAGGTAAAACTATAATCTCCTGCAAACCCTTATCTTTCAAGGCTTTGAGTCCTGCCTCAATACTTGGATTTTGATAACGCATTGCCAAAACCACCAGATACTCTTCGCCAAGTTGCTGCTGTACCAGATTAGTAAGTTCTTCGCCATAAAACTTGAGAGGAGAGCCTTTATCAGTCCAGAGTTGCTTATATATTTTTGCAGATTTGGGAGAGCGAAATGGAGCTATAATGCCATTGACTAATACAAATCGCAATAAAAAAGGGACATCTACCACCCTTGCATCCATCAAAAACTCACGCAGGTACTTGCGTACATCCGGTACAGAAGGGCTGTCGGGTGTTCCTAAATTTACCAGCAATACCCCGGTTCTTGGATTGCTTTTCTGATTTAGGGCAGTTGTTGTTTGTAGTGTATTTGTCTGATTTTCGAGGACTTCCATATTATTTTTTTTGTTCTACCGGAAATACCCCGGTTGGTTTTCTGATTCTATACCACGAGAAATCTTGCTTGGCATCAAGACCTTCTCCTTCCAGCAACTCTTCAGGAGTACGGATGGCTACATGTTTTTCTGTAAAAACTTTTTGTTCACGCTGTTGCCAGTTGAGTTCTTCGGTATTCATTATTTCATTTTTTGCCAGGTTTCGTACTACTACGCTGTCATACACCGTATAAATCTGATTTTCATACTTCATCCTGCCTTTCTTGCTGGTGATGATGGTAGTTTTTTGTCCGGTATTATCAAAAAATTCAAGCATTACCCCATCAGGAAACAAACGGTCGTAATTGTCCATTTCGAGCTGGCGGGGGGCGGTCATGTGTACTTTTACACGAGCTGAATCACTGTAAAGCATGTTTACATTCTTAATGTCCATGCGTGGACCAGCGAACACCTCTTTAGGCTTGTTTTTCTCAGACAATGAATGACAACCTGTCAAACCAGCTACCAGGGCAGCAATAAAAAAAATGTATTTCACCATAATGTTTTCTTCCGGCAACTTTCTAACAAGTATAATACCAAAAAGCTCCTGAATGTTTATAATCTGACCAAAAAGCCCTTAATTTTTTTGAAAAACTCTTGCTATTGCTTTACTTTTATTCTTTACTTTAGAGCGAACCACACCACAAACTACCCCAATGATATCTTTTGCCCGACAACGCTACAATGATTCTTTCTCTGAAGAAAAATATAAAGCCTTTTTGGCAGATTTGGATAGTTATTTTTACAAAATTCCGTTTCGCATAGCTGAAACACCGGTTTTTATTCCGGAAGTGTTAAAAACAAAAATGCTGCAAGCCTGTGATGACATTATGGCGGTAATCTGTCGTAAAGATTTTAAGGCAATTTCTCAAAAAGCCATTCCGGCTCATCAGAATGTACCAGCAGAAGATGAGCATACTCAATTTCTGGCAATAGACTTTGCAGTTTGCAAAGATAAAAACGGAGAACCTGAACCACAACTTATAGAATTGCAGGGATTTCCGTCTTTGTTTGGTTTTCAGAATTTTCTGGCTGAAGGATTTCGCCGTCATTTTGATATTCCCGACAACTTTACACATCTTTTTAATGACCTCGGCACAGAAACATATTTTGATATTGTGAAAGAGGTTATCCTTAATGGACATGCCCCCGAAAATGTAATTTTGCTGGAAATAGAACCTGAAAAACAAAAAACAGCCATTGATTTTTATGTTACCCAGTCAAAAATTGGTATTACACCAGTTTGTATCAGTAAGGTAATCAAAGAAGGAAAGAAGCTTTTTTATGAAAAGGAAGGTAGAAGGATACCGATTTATCGTATTTACAACCGGATTATTTTTGATGAACTGGAGAAAAGAACTGACCTGAAAACAGATTTTAAACTGACAGATGAGGCAGAAGTAGAATGGGCAGGACATCCCAACTGGTTTTTCAGAATCAGTAAATATACTTTGCCGTTTATCCAAAGCCCTTTTGTACCAGACACTTTTTTTCTCAACGAACTGGCTGAAATACCCACTGACCTCGAAAATTATGTCTTAAAACCTCTTTACTCTTTTGCCGGAGCCGGGGTAAAATTTGATGTCAAACAGGAAGATATTACTCAGATTGCTGACAAGCAAAATTATATTTTGCAAAGAAAAGTGCAATATGAGCCTGTAATTAAAACAACAGATGGCGGGTTTGTAAAGGTAGAATTAAGAATGCTGTTTGTATGGCGAAAAGCAGATGAAAAGCCGGTTTTACTTACCAATCTTGCCCGCCTGAGCCGGGGCGTAATGATTGGCGTAGATTTTAACAAAGATAAAACCTGGGTAGGAGGAAGTGTAGGATTTTTTGAAAGGTGATTCTAATTCTTACGATGTTTTTTTAGACTTACTGAATCAAGCTGAGAATAACCACAGCATTTCAAATAAAACTTTATAACGCCATAGCATTTTATAATATTAATAAATAAGAATGAACTTTAAGATATGGATTCTAATAGTGGGTTTAGTAGGACTAATTTCTGCGTTTCAGTCAAATGAACCCTTAACGGAAGAGCAAGCTATTAAACTTGCCGAGCAATTTATTATTGACAATGGATATACTAATCTGCCAGCCAACCAATCAAAACTTACCTACGAATTGTTTGATAATAAAGATAATATTGATGACATGATGAAAAACAGAAAGAATACACTTCATGCAAAAGCATTTTGTATAAGTGAAAACAATTCAGAATGGCATATCGGCTTTTTATCTACAAAAGTTAATCCTGGTAAAATTAATGCTGCACGACGACAAAAAGACTTACCCGGACGGGCAGTAATAGTCTCAAAAGATGGAAAAGGAATTCGAATGGCACACAAAGAGCCTCTTTTTTCACGTTTTAAAAAACTACAATAAAGAGGAATGCTTGCTCTATTAAATAATTAGCTACTGTATTCTTTCTTTACAGTTTCCCGCATCTGGCGATAATGAGTCAGTGAAATATCTTCTAAAACTTGTAAAGAACTGGCTGCCTGAGCTGATATAGCTTGCCCATACACGATACGGTCAATTTCTTTAAGGGCTTCAGCCAAGCCTTCGTCAGGTATTTGATTGAGTATTTCTTTGCTGGTATATGTACTAAAAGGTTTATTTTCAAGAGCTTCCATATATTCTTTCCACAAAACCACGGCACTTTCTACGGTTTCGGCAGTATTTTCCTGCTTTAGTCTTCGTTGTAATCGGTCAAAACTTCCGGCAAAGCCCCGGTGTTGCAAACTCATCTGATAAAGTCGTAATCCCCGTCTGATACGTCTGCCAAACAAAATCCATATCAAGCCTGCAAGCACAATGATGGCAACCGTAACAATAAAGTTTTTGTTGAATGTTTCGATGATTACAACTTGTTCATAATCAGTACTCGATTTTAGCATACTGCCAGTAGAGTCAAGAGATGACTTAAAAAACAGCGTATCTTCTTCCGAAAAAACGGCTGTACAATCTTTGTCCTGTATCACAAAAACCGGCAGCCGGAGGCTTTGTAAATTCTGCAATTCATAGGAAACCAACTTATAAATTACACTATCTGTACTCAGATTATTGACAGTTTTGGTAGGAAAGTAAGTTTTTGAAATCCATTCAAAAGACTGATAATTATAGCTTGAATCTGGAAATATAAGCTCTACATCTGATGGATGCCTTGCTGTTAATACATATTGCAGAGGCAATCCTGCCTTGAGTGTGTCTATCAGAAATTTTCCATGCACGCTCACCTGATTCTGACCGTATAGTCCAATCACAGAAAAAAAACAAATCCACAATCCGGTTATTTTGCTCAATATTTTTAGATTCATAAACCAGAGTCAGTTTACTACATTTATCACATTGCCTGCCTGATAACTTTTGATAATTGCTGCTACTGTATCTATGATGCGTTGGCGGGCTTCACGGCTTACCCAGGCATTATGAGGGGTGATGATACAATTTTTGGCAGTAAGCAAAGGCGTTCCTTCTTTGGGGGGTTCGGTTGAAAGTACATCCAGACCTGCTCCTGCTAGTTGCCCGGCATTTAAAGCATCTGCCAAATCTTGCTCATGGATAAGAAGTCCACGGGCTGTGTTAATCAAAAAAGCCGTTTTTTTCATCAGCTTTAACAAATTTTTGTTTACAAACTGATGATTGTCGGGTTTTAAAGGACAATGCAATGACACTACATCGCTTTCAGCAAACAATTCTTCCAGACTTACATAAGTTTCCTCTCTGTTTTCCGACCTGCGGGTGCTGTTGTACAAAACTTTCATGCCAAAAGCCTGTGCAATCCGGGCTGTTTCCTGACCAATATGCCCAAATCCCACAATTCCCATTGTTTTGCCGGATAGTTCTATGATAGGAGTTTTGGTATAAGAAAAATCTGGACAACGTTGCCAATCACCATTTTTTACTGAATCAGCATGCAAACCAACCCGGTTGGTAAGTTCTAAAAGCAGAGCAAAAGTATGCTGGGCAACCGATGCTGTGCCATAAGCGGGAACATTGCAAACAATGATGTTATGTTGTTTGGCAGCGTGGGTATCAATGATATTATAACCCGTAGCAGATACAATAATCATTTTGAGAAAGGGCAGTTGCGAAAGCAGATTCCTGTCGAAAGTTACTTTGTTGGTAATCACTATTTCTGCCTCTCTGCAACGTTCGGCTATCTGCTCCGGAGTACTTCTTTCAAATACAGCAATTTCTCCAAAAGACTCTACTACCTGCCACGACAAATCGCCGGGATTGAGGGTATAACTGTCAATTATAACTATTTTCATTGTTTTTGTATTTCTGTAAAACTATAAAACTGTTTATCATCCTCAAAATTACAATGAGCCGTAATTGCATTTTTAATCTCTATAAAAATAGTAGAGAAATTGACCAAGATTAAAAACTTCAGCTTTATCTTTGCCCAACTTTCCTTGGTACTAAAAAAATATTTTTAAAAAGAAGAAATATGATTACTTCATTTTCACCTGTTTTAGATTCTAAGTTGCCTCAGGTTGGCACTACTATTTTTACAGTTATGTCAGGACTGGCAGCTGAATATGAGGCTATTAATTTATCACAAGGATTTCCAAATTTTGAAACCTCACGCCAATTGACTGACCTGATGAATTTGTATATGAAAAAAGGACTCAATCAGTATGCTCCCATGACAGGTGTGCAGGTACTCAGGGAGGCAATTGCTCATAAAACAGAAGATTTATATGGTGTGAGGTATCATCCGGAAACAGAAATTACGATTACATCGGGAGCTACAGAAGCTTTATATGCAGCCATTTCGGCAGTAGTAAGACCCGGTGACGAGGTAATTGTTTTTGAACCTGCTTACGACAGTTATGTACCTGCCATTCAGCTTAATGGTGGCATTCCGGTGTTTATCACACTTACCCCGCCAGATTATGCCATCAATTGGGAAAGTGTCAGGCAAAAATTATCTGACAAAACAAAATTGATTATACTGAATACGCCACACAACCCAACAGGTAAGGTAATATCTACAGAAGATTTGCAGCAACTGGCAGCGATGGTTAAAGACAAGGATATTTTTTTGATAGGGGATGAGGTATATGAACATATTGTATTTGATGGGCTAAAGCACAATTCATTGCTTTCCAATCCTGTTTTGCAGGAAAGAAGTTTTATTTGTAGCTCTTTTGGAAAAACATTTCATATTACCGGCTGGAAAGTAGGCTATTGTCTGGCTCCGGCAGCCCTTACCAGAGAGTTTCGTAAAATACACCAATACCTTGTTTTCAGCACTTTTACGCCTGTGCAATTTGCTCTGGCAGAGTATTTAACCAAGCCCGAGCATTATCTCTCATTGCCTGCTTTTTATGAAGCCAAACGCAATAAATTTTTGTCTTGTATTCAAAACTCCCGGTTTACTTATGTGCCGGCACAAGGCAGTTTTTTTCAGTTGCTTTCTTATAAAAATATTACCGAAGAGCACGACTATGACCTTGCCATTCGGCTAACCAAAGAGATAGGTGTGGCTTCTATTCCGGTCTCGGCTTTTTATGAAAGAAAAAATGATTACCAGGTGCTTCGGTTTTGCTTTGCCAAAGACGATGAAACCCTTGAAAAAGCAGGAGAACGACTGAACAGGTTGTAAAAAGAGAAAAAGTAACTTAAAAGTATTGAAAAACAAAAGATTACTCGTTATGTTTTTGTATTACATATTATGGCAAGGGTCATATTACCTCCACTTAGTTTTATCCAGTTATAGCTTACTGTTCAAAGCCTTTTCCTTTTGATACAAACTGGTAGCTCTCAAAGACAATAATATCAACAACGCTGAAAAAATTCTCATTTTCCAGCCAGCCTTAACAGATTTATATAGGCTTTATAAAGTGATTTATAGTATTTATTCTCAAATCTTTTCTTTTCTTGTTCTAACAATGATCCACATTCCAGATTATTGAGTTTAGCCACTGCTAAATCATCTAATAGGCTTCGAGTTTCTGAGAGTGTTAGGGATTTTTGAAGATTAAGTTTAATTGTATTACAATCTCTTATTTTTCGTCCAATATAAATTGAATTTATTGTGAAGGATTTTAATTTATTATTTAAAACATACTTGACCTTAATTGATAAATCATTTTCCGGACTACTCCCAATACCTTGAAAAACATAACCATAACTATAGTTTTTCTTATCATTTATTCTTACAACTGCCAGGGTATCCATTTTATAGATAAATATTCCCCACATATTACCTTTAAAGTAATCTATATATTCAAATGGCATCATATAGAATAAATCAGGTTTATTTTTTGCCAGTAAATCAATTGTTGCATCACTAACAATTTGAATTACTACGTTTTGATCCTTTTCATATTTATATCTAATCAAATTGTTTTTCTCTTGTGCTGACACAAAATGGCAACAAAAAAGTAATGTTAAATTAATGAGTATTCCCATTTACAAAAAAATATTTAAAAGTTGAAATGTTGACATATTGTTGTACTCACCATTTTTAAAATAAAAAAGCGATTTACAAGAAATATGTAAATCGCTGAAAACAAAGAGTTTGCTTGTGTGACCATGGGGAGATTCGAACTCCCACACCATAACGGCACCACCCCCTCAAGATGGCGTGTCTACCAATTCCACCACATGGCCCTGTATCAAAAAGGTCTGCAAAGGTAAAAAAACTGTTTTAAATTATCAAAAAATTAGTTTTGCTAAAAAGCCCATGTCAGGTACGAGGCTTTTAAGTAGCAATTACCCACCATAGCATTAATTAAATCTGGTGAATTAGCTATATTTGCAAAAGTTATAAAGACATCTTTTGAAGCAAACTGCCTTCCTGTTACTTGTGTGGTATTAGTAAACGGAATGGTAAAATCGCAGCCAAAGTGGGTAATACCTTTATCAGAGTTAGAAAATCTTTAGCAAAAAAATTACAGCGTCGTAAAATTTTTGATGCTATATATCAGTTACAAACAATAGATTGATGGTAAGGATTGACACATTTCCTGAAAAGTTGTCAATCTTTTTTTGTTATGACAAATAATACACTTGACGAAATTTTTGAGAATTTCAATGATATTAAGGTTTGCATAATAGGCGATGTAATGATTGATGCCTATGTATGGGGAAAAGTAGAACGCATATCACCCGAAGCCCCTGTGCCAGTAGTGCAGGTGAGCAAGCAGGAACTTAGGTTAGGAGGAGCAGCTAATGTGGCTCTCAACATTCAGGCTTTGGGAGCAATACCCGTTTTGTGTGGTGTAATTGGGAAAGACAGTTCGGGGCAGGATTTTCTGAAATTACTGACCGAGAAAAACATGTCTGTTGATGGCATGATTGAATCTACCAAACGTCCTACTACCGTCAAACACCGCATCATTGCAGGCTCACAGCATTTGCTTAGAATAGATGCAGAAACCGACAAAGTAATCTCAGCTTCTGAAAGAAAAAAACTGATTGAACTGGTAAAACAACAGGCAGGTGATTGTAAGGTAATTATCTTTGAAGACTACGACAAAGGGGTGCTGGATAAAGAAAGTATAGCTGAAATTATAGCTTTTGCCAACGAAAAAAATATTCCTACCATCGTTGACCCCAAAAAACGCAATTTCCTGCATTACGAACACGCTACCCTTTTTAAACCCAATCTTAAAGAACTACGTGAAGGTTTAAAAATTGATTTTGATGTAGCGAAGCCCGATGAACTTCAGCTGGCAGTTACCAAACTCAAAGAAAGACTAAAAGTAAAAGGAGTATTGGCTACTCTTTCTGAAAGAGGTGTGTACATAGATTTTGATACTGAAAAATACCATCTTCCGGCTCATATTCGTACCATTGCCGATGTTTCGGGAGCTGGCGATACCGTAGTAAGTATTGCTGCCTTAGGTCTGGCATTGGGTCTTTCTCCGGATTTGCTGGCAAGTTTGGCAAACCTGGGTGGTGGTATTGTTTGCGAATATACAGGTGTGGTACCTATACCCAAGGAAAGACTGCTTGAAGAAGCAAAATTAGCGATGGATGAAAAGTATGAACTATGAACGATAAGCTATGAGAGTTTTTCTGTAAAAGTTTATAGCATATCGTTCCTAACTCATAGTTTGACAATAAAATTAACTCATAAAAACCATGAATCCCGAAATAGCCCGTACTCTCGCCAAATACTTACTTGAAATTGAAGCCGTAAAACTCCGTCCGGAGCAGCCTTTTACCTGGGCATCCGGCTGGAAATCGCCAATATACTGTGACAATCGTCTTACCTTGTCTTATCCCCGTATTCGTACTTATATCAAAAATGCTTTGTATGAGATGATTCTGGAGGCATTTCCGGGAGTAGAGGCTATTGCAGGCGTAGCTACTGCCGGCATACCTCAGGGAGCTTTGGTAGCTGATATGATGGGACTTCCTTTTTTCTATATTCGCTCCAAGCCCAAAGAACATGGCATGGGTAATATGATTGAAGGCAAAGTAGAAAAGGGACAGAAAGTGGTGGTAGTGGAAGATTTAATTTCTACAGGTAAAAGCTCTTTACAGGCAGCCGAAGCCTTACAGGAAGCAGAGGCTGAAGTAATGGGAATGGCAGCTATATTTACGTATGGTTTTGAAACCGCCGATAAGGCTTTTGCTCTCAAAAATATTCCTCTTGCCACCCTTACCAATTATGAAATTCTGGCAGAAGAAGCCGTAAACAATGGGTATATTATCCCTGAATTGCTGGGTTCGTTGCAAGACTGGCGGAAAAGCCCGGATACTTGGGGAAAATAACGTGAACTAGGGATTGCAATTCATTTGTACAATATTGATTATCAGGTATTTTAGTTATAAGAATCAACTTGCCAATAAGAAATATGCTTCTTACTTTTTTGTATGCCCAAAAAAGTAAGCAAAAAAGGGCAGCAACAGCAAAAACTAACCCTGACATTCCTAAATCTCTTAATATTCTCTCAATGATTTCGGGTTAGTTCACGCTGCTGTTGCATCCCCACCCACTTTTTTTATTTTTATAATCCCAAGTTCCCGTTAAATAAGTAACTTTCATTTATTGACAGGACAATAAAAAAGAAGGGGAAAGCAGATAACACTACTTTCCCCTTCTTTTTTTGTAATATCAATAGCGATTGCGTTTGCCATTATAGTCATCCTCGTCAAAGTCATCATCGTCGTCTTTTCCAAACGATGAACCCGAAAACATGCTACTCAACAGGTCTTTAAACTGCAAACCACGGGTCAGATTGCCCCGACTGATTTGTGAATATTCTGCCAAGCCATGCAGGGCAAACTCCATCAAGAAAACTTTAAATGTATCATCCTGTTTGTCATGGTATTGGTTTACCAAATCCCGCAAACCATTTATTTTCATGAGGGCATCACGATAATCACGATTTGAGGTATCATTAAGCAAATCAATGGTGTTGCCATCTCCAAACCAGTTTGTAATTTTATGATACGGATTCTGACTTTTGTCCTTTTGCTGTTTTTTAGATTTTTCAGGGTCAGGAAAATATTTAAGAAATAATGTTCGGATGGCTTTGCCCAATAAATTTTGAGCTACTACATACGGACCTTCCTGCTCTCCTTCATATACCAGCTCGATTTTTCCGGTAATAGCTGGAATAATTCCCCACAAATCACCCATTCTCACATGGGTCTGATTTTCACCATTGATGAGAGCCCTGCGTTCGGCTGCTGAAATAAGATTTTCATAAGCTGCAATAGTCAGACGGGCAGAAACCCCGCTTTTGGCATCTACATATTCACTGCTTCGGGCTTCTATGGCAATTTGCTCAATTAAATCCTCTGCCAAATCATTAATGCGTACTACTTCTGCCTGACGTGGTTTTACTTTAGCCTCCTGTTTGGTAATTTTTTTACCAATTTCAAGCGTTTTAGGATAATGAGTCAAAATCTGAGAATCTATCCTGTCTTTGAGAGGGGTTACAATACTGCCCCGATTTGTATAGTCTTCAGGGTTTGCTGTAAATACAAACTGAATATCCAGAGGCAATCTTACTTTAAAACCCCGTATTTGTATATCACCTTCCTGCAAGATATTGAATAACGAAACCTGAATACGGGCTTGCAGATCAGGCAATTCGTTGATTACAAAAATACACCGGTGAGAACGTGGAATAAGCCCAAAATGTATCACTCTTTCGTCAGAATAAGGTAATCGGAGAGATGCAGCTTTAATAGGATCGGCATCACCAATCAGGTCAGCTACTGATACATCTGGTGTAGCCAGTTTTTCGGTATAGCGTTCATTGCGATGAAGCCATTCTATTGAGGTTTGATCACCATGTTCAGCAATCTGGTCAATAGCGTAACGGGAAAGTGGCTGGAGTGGGTCGTCATTAAGTTCAGAACCTTTCACAACCGGAATATATTCATCCAGCAGGTTGATCATCATACGGGCAATACGTGTCTTTGCCTGCCCCCGTAAACCCAGCAGATTGACATGGTGCATTGATAAAATCGCCCTTTCCATATCTGGAATCACAGTTTCTTCATAACCCCAGATACCTGGAAATACTTCTTCTCCCAAACGTAGCTTTTCTATCAGATTATCCCGAAGCTCTTGTTTAATAGACTTAGGTTCGTAGCCGGTTGCCTTCAGTTCGGCAATGGTTTTGAGTTTTAATTTTTGGTCAGATGTAAGTGTTGAATAGGTCATTCTTGCTATTTTACTTTTGTGTATCGTTTAAAATATATGTTTCAGGGTTACTTAAAAATTTTTACGGCGATTGCGTTGGTAATCTTCAAAAATCAGATTGCCGAGTCCTTTTAAGCCACTATAATAGGCCCTACCCTGGTTTACCTGTGTAAATTCCCGTACAAACTGCTGCAAATAAGGGTCAGAGGCTACCATAAAAGTGGTAATCGGTATTTTAAGTCTTCGGCACTGGGCTGCCAGCGTCAGGGTTTTATTGAGAATTTTACGGTCTAAGCCAAAACTGTTTTTATAATAACGCAATCCTTCTTTGAGACAGGTAGGCTTGCCATCTGTAATCATAAAAATCTGTTTGTTTTTATTTTTGCGTCTCCGCAGCAAATCCATGCCAAGTTCCAGTCCGGCAACTGTATTGGTATGATATGGACCCACTTCCAGATAAGGCAAATCTTTAATCTGAATCTGCCAGGCATCATTCCCAAAAACCAGAATATCCAGTGTGTCTTTAGGATATTTGGTTGTGATAAGCTCGGCAAGAGCCATTGCTACTTTTTTTGCAGGTGTAATCCGGTCTTCGCCATAGAGAATCATAGAATGTGAGATATCAATCATTAATACTGTTGAAGTCTGGGCTTTAAATTCAGTTTCCATTACTTCCAAATCATTTTCAGTCATCATAAAATCACTGATACCATTATTGATTTGGGCATTTTTGATAGATTCCAGCATCGAAATTTGCTCCATAGTATCTCCAAAAACATATTCCCGAAGGTCTGTTCCCATTTCTTCGCCAATTCCCGAAAAAGGTGTATGGTGATTGCCCGATTTAGATTTTTTTAATTTACCAAAGATTTCCTCCAGAGCACTTCTGCGAATATTTTGCTCAGATTTAGATGTAATCTTAAAACTGCCGGTCTGCTGAGGGTCTTCGTCTATGTAGCCTTTCTCTTTTAAATCCTGAATAAAATCACCCATCCCATATTCGTCATTGGTGAGTCCATATTGCCGGTCAAGACTATTCATCCAGTCCAAAGCCTCCTGTACGTTGCCGGAAGTAATAGTAAGCAGTTGCATAAAGACATTGAGCAGGTTTTCGAAGGTGCTTTTGCCGTCTTGTTGTGAGGGGTCAAATTGTGAAAAACGATAACCTAACATAATTACAAGCTTTATAAAATGTGTTAAAATGTATCTGGAAAAGATGAATTGTGTATCTCAGGATTAAGAAATGCCGATTGTTGCAGTAACGAAAGCATTCATGACAGGCGTTGCCGGGTAATTCCTGGAAAACACAGACAAATGAAATCCTGTTGAAATTTTTTTAAGATACTTTGTTATAACACAAAAAAAATGCTTTTGGTTGAGTATGGGGACAAAATTTATTTTTACCTCCATAAAAAAATATATGTTTTAACATGAATTTTTAATTTTTTTTAACATATATGCAACTTTCAATTTTTTTTTAAATCTTTCGAATGGGTTCAAGGTTTGGAGTTTTCAGTTTAAGGTTTATCTGTTTTGAGTGTAGGGCTCTGGTAATGAGTTTTTTAACTTCATACCCTGAATCCCCAACCCGAAACTTCAAGCCGAAAACTCCAAACTGGAACTCCTCCCTTAAACCACATCAATTTTTTCTGTTGAAAACCACTGATTACCAAGATATTAATAGAAGTTTGGTAGAACGTTGCAAAACCGGCGACCGTAAAGCACAGTATGAAATATACAAGCTGTACTCGAAAGCCATGTACAATGTAAGTCTGAGAATCTGTGGCAATACTGCTGAGGCGGAAGATATTTTGCAGGAGGCTTTTTTAAATGCTTTTCAAAATCTGCATGCTTTCAAACATGAATCAACTTTTGGCAGCTGGCTCAAAAGAATAGTTGTAAATCAGGCAGTAGGAGTATTGAGAAAGCGAAAGCTGGAAACGGATATGTTGGGCGATGACCGTGATTTTGCTGATACGCCTGAAGGTATTGATGAAGAAGAAATACAATATGAAGTAGGTAAACTCAAATCGGCAATGCAAAAACTACCGGAAGGATATAAAGTGGTATTGAGCTTGTATTTGTTTGAAGGCTATGACCATGCAGAGATAGCAGAAGTTCTGGGGATTTCGGAGGCAACCTCCAAAACACAATACCTGCGAGCAAAAAGAAAATTAACTGAAATTTTAAAAAACCGTTGATATACTCATTGGCTCTTATCAACAAGGTATAATAATTTTATATGTTACTCAATTAATTTATGTATTATGGACAAGTTAAAAGACTTTATTCAGAACCACAGGCTTGATTTCGACGACCAGCAGCCTTCTGAAGAAAATTGGGAGAAAATATTGCAGCGATTAGACAAAGAAACCGAAAGTCAAAAAGAAGCTAAAACTATTCCACTCGACGGAAACTGGTTTTCACAAATCAAAACACTCAGAATAGCAGCGGCAGTGCTATTGCTGATGGTTGGTGGAATGGGGGTTTATATTGTAAAAGATATGATGAAGGCTCCTCAGGTTGCCAGTAGAAGTGTGAGACCAAAGACACCCATTTCTCCGGAATTACAACAAGCAGAAACGTATTATACACAACTTATCAGCCAGAAAGAAGCCGAACTCAAGAAAATAGATTCTAAAGAAGCCGATTTTTGTACTATAGATATGGAATCGCTGGATAAGGAGTATGCAGATTTAAAAACTCAGTTATTACAAGACATCAACAATCAACAGATTACGGATGTTATGATAAGAAACCTGCAAACCAGAATGCAGATTCTGAACCGACAACTTAATACGTTACAGAAAATAAAAGAACGCCAGCAGAATATGAATTCATCAGTAGAAAAAATTTCAATGTGAAGGTTTTACGTGGTTCAACTTTAAGAAGAATAAAACTATCTGCAACATTCCACAAATAAAGATTTTAATAGAAATAATTATGAAAAAATTAATCACTCTGGCTATTACAATTTGCATGACAGGCGTTTTTATAACGGCTGTTGCACAAAAAGAGGAGGAAAAAAAAGCCAGAAAACAGGAAAAAGTCTGGGATTTGAGAATAGATATTGATAAAGCCCTGGACAAAGGATTGCGGGAATTAGACCTTGCTCTGAATGAGATTGAAATTAATACCCGGAATCTGAATATTAATCTGAAAGGAGTAGGTAAAGATGTTGAAGTAACGCTCAGAGATTTAGGAAAAGAACTGGAAGGGCTTTGTGTAGAAAAGCAATTGGAATGTGATTCGTCTGATAACTATTCAAACACAGATAAAGAAACCTGGTATGATATAGAGAAAAGTAAAAAAATTAATAAATCATTCCAGCTCTCTGCCAACCAAAAACTTGACATAGAAAATCGTTTTGGCAGGATACATGTTAATACATGGGATAAATCAGAAGCCACTGTCGAAGTAAATATAATAGTAAGAGCTGGTTCAGAATCGAGGGCTCAGGAACTTCTCAGCAAAATTACAGTAGATTTTACGGAAGACGGAAGTGCAGTACTTTGCCGTACACAAATACCTACCATGAATACCAACTGGAACGGCAATAAGGCTTTTGAAATTAACTACACTGTAAATATGCCCCGAAATAATCCGTTACGGACTTATAACAAATTTGGAGATGTATATGTGGCTGACATTAATGGCAAAACGGACTTGCAGGTAGGTTATGGTAACTTAAAAACAGAAAGACTCAATAATACCGAAAATAATATACAGGTGTCTTTTGGAGGGGCTTATATTCCTTATGCCAAGCAGTGTCGTATTAATGTATCTTATGCCGACTCAGGATTTAAGCTGGGAACTACTGAAAGTGCTGATCTGACATGTAGCTATTCTGACGTCGAGATTGAAAATGTGGGAACTATGGTCGTGAGAAGCAAATACAGTCAGTTAGAAATAGGTACAGCAGGTAGTATTCAGGGTTCGGCAGGGTATTCTGATTTTACAGTTCGTAAACTTGCCTCTTCTTTAAGTATGGACTCTAAATATTGTGGAGATTTTGAAGTTAAAGCCATTGCCAAAAATTTTAAATCTATCAGTGTAGATAATAGCTTTAGCACCATAGAACTTGGATTTTCACCAGAATCCAGCTTTAATTTTGACGTAGGTGTAGGATTTTGTGATTTAAAGATGGATAAATCTAATATTCAATACAGCCACATAGAAAAGCAAAACAATTCGGCAAGCTATAAAGGAAAATATGGAAAATCAGGTACGAACAGCATGGTTTCTATCAAATCCAAATACGGTGATGTAAGGGTAAGTATGCGAGAGTAAAAGAAAAACCTCCTGGTTTTACAGGAGGTTTTTCTTTTATATTGTTAATAGCTTAAGCCATGACCAAACATAAATAATCCATAACCTTTGGGTTCGAGATAGCCGGGAACATCCGATTTATTTTCTTCTACTGCTTTCATGGAAGCAGGTATGGTAAATGGTAATTTTCCTGTTGGCTTCACTACCCCTGTTACTATATCCAGAACGGCTTCGGTACTTGTCCCAAAAGTTGCTAATATTGTTTTCAAATTGCCATTATCAACTTCATTAATTACCCACGGGCTACTGAAATTGATAACTACAATGGTGGGTTTAGCAGCTTTTAATTCATTGACATGTGCTATGTCAATTCTGTTTTTTGAAATGCTCAAATCTATGGGTGTATCCTGAGAAGCAAACAAACCTCCTCCCGAAGGAATAAGCCATAGCAACACTACATCTGATTCTTCTTTACTTCCTACAAATTCAATTTCCCATTTATTTATAGCTGGTTTAAAAACCGACATCGGATTTGGGTTTCTTCCATTGTTGTAATAAGTTTCAAAATAGACCTTTGTTTTCTTTTTAATGGGCAACAGTTTGGCATCATTGCGTAACAATACAATAGATTTGCGTTGAGCTATATCGGCTTTTTTTTGAAATTCGGCACTGCCTACCAGTTTCTCAGCAACTGCTATATCTACATACGGATTTTCAAACAAGCCTAATTCAAATTTTTCTTTTAATAGTCTCTCCACTGATTCATTAATTCTGCTTTCTGAAATCAAGCCTGTTTTTACAACTTCGAGTAGTTGGGATGGGTCGGCTCCACCAGAAAATAAATCTACACCGGCAGTAATTGATTTTTGATAACGTTGTAAAATACTGAGATTTTCTACACCCCAGGGCATCATGTCAATAGGTCCGGTATCGGAGTTGATAATGCCTTTAAATCCCAGTTTTTTACGAAGTGTATCCTGAATAATTGCCTTATTATACGAAAAACCTACTTCTTCAAAAGCATTTCCTTTCGGAGCAGAATAATAAGGCATAATAGCAGAAGTTCCGGCAGCAATAGCAGCTTTGAATGGTTTAAGATGAAAAGCAAACATATTACCAGGATAATGAGCATATTTTCCCCAATCGAAATGTGAATCTTGCCCACCTACCTGCGGACCACCTCCCGGAAAATGCTTGGTAGTAAGGGCTACAGAGTTTTTAGTGAGTCTTGTCCCCTGAAAGCCAAGCACAACTTCATAAATCATTTGAGAAGCCAAATCAGCATCTTCCCCAAAAGTGCCATCTATGCGTTGCCAGCGGGGTTCGGTTGCCAAATCAGCCATATACATATACCCTTTTCTTAATCCTACGGCGGTCCATTCTTTAGCAGCAATTTCAGCAAACTCACGGGTGAGTTTAAAATCTCGCATAGCAGCTAAACCCAGTTCTCCGGGCCACTTGGAGAAAACAGTTGTGCCAACACTTGTGCCTATGGCAGCATCAATGGTAATATGATTTCGTGGATTGGAAGCTACAATGGCAGGGATGCCCAAACGACTGGATTCACAAAGTGCCTGTAGGTTATTTGACCACTCCGCTATATTTCTGGCAGAAGTATTCGCTCTTAAAATAAAGTGTCTTTGATGAATTTGAGTAACTGCTTTGGTAGTACCTGCTGCTGAAAGCACAGGACTGGGGAGGGGTTTACGAGTAAACATATTGGTAGTTTGTACCAAATCTTCTTCGTTAAAGCCACTCGAAATTTCTGCTTTAGGTGCATTAGGCTGAAAAGAATAATCGCCAGCCATACGGGTAGTGCTGATAAGCATAAAACCTGCTTTCTCCTCTAAAGTCATTTGAGAAACCAAGTCTTTTATTCGAGTTTCTAGAGGCAACCGCCAGTCTTCATAAGGGTCAAGTTTTTTGTTCTTATTGAGATCTTTAAAGTTTAAACCGTTGACTTTTAGTAATTCTACACTTCTGCTACCTAATTCAGGCTGAATTGTTTTTTGTCCGAATGTAAGTGTAGAGGTAGTGAGTAAGCCAGCTAACAGTAGTATGATAAGGCAGAGAACTTTTGATTTCTTTTCCATTTTACCTGATTATTTTAAATTAGTATTCAAGCAATAGTATGAGAAACCTTTGATCAAGGAATTCTATACTGCAAAATAATAAGATAAAATCAAGAAAAAATGGTACAAAAACGTCGAATTGTATGCAGATTCCGATTTTTATGAGGTGGAAGAATCATTACAGACAGTTTCTTACCATCTGTAATGATTAGAAGGTTGTGATTAATAATTAAATGTTCCCTTTTCAGATTGAATGGTTACAGACTTACTTTCAGACTTTTCTACAAAACCCACTATCTGAGCAGGAATGCCAAAAGATTCGGAAATCTCGATAATCGTTTGAGCAAATTTTTCAGGAATGTATATTTCCATTCGATGCCCCATATTAAAAACTTTATACATTTCCTGCCAGTCGGTCTGGCTTTCCTGTTGAATGAGCTTAAAAAGCGGAGGAACCGGAAACAAGTTGTTTTTTATAACTTTAAGATTATCAATAAAATGTAGAATTTTGGTTTGCCCTCCTCCACTACAATGTACTAAGCCATGAATTTCAGAACGTAATTCTCTGAAAATTTCTTTCATCACAGGCATATAAGTACGTGTAGGCGAAAGTACCAGTTTGCCGGCATTTATCGGAGCATCGGGTATGGTATCGGTAAGCAGGCATTTACCTGAATAAACCAGTTTTTCAGGAACAGCCGGGTCAAAAGACTCAGGATACTTGGTTGCAAACAAATGACTAAAAACATCATGTCGGGCGGCAGTAAGTCCATTACTTCCCATGCCACCATTGTATTCGGTTTCATAAGTTGCCTGCCCGAATGAAGCCAAGCCCACAATTACATCACCTGCCTGAATATTTTTATTATCTATCACTTCACTGCGTTTGAGTCGGGCGGTTACGGTGCTGTCCACAATAATGGTTCTTACTAAATCACCTACATCAGCTGTTTCGCCACCAGTGCTGTAAATACCGATGCCATGACTGCGAAGCATTTCAAGTACTTCTTCTGTACCTTCAATAATTGTTTTGATAACTTCTCCCGGAATCAGGTTTTTATTTCTACCTATGGTACTTGAAATCAGAATGTTATCAGTTACACCTACACAAATCAAGTCATCCGTATTCATTACTACAGCATCCTGGGCAATACCTTTCCATACCGAAATGTCACCGGTTTCCCGCCAGTATAAATAGGCAAGTGATGATTTGGTACCTGCTCCATCGGCATGCATGATATTGCAATAGGCATCATCACCACCCAGTATATCCGGAATGATTTTACAAAAAGCTTTGGCGTATAAGCCTTTATCTATATTTTTGATGGCATTGTGAACATCTTCTTTGTCAGCCGAAACACCTCGTTGCTGATAGCGATTTTGGGTCATATCATTTACATAAAAACTGCCGTAAAGGTAAGATAAAATTAGCAGTCAGTTATCAGCTTTATGCAATGAAACATGAGTATTCAACATTTAATCTGATATCCGGCAACCACTTTTCTGAAATACTATGGAAATATCTAAACTCAAACTGGGCTTGAAAACCCGTGATTGTCTGTTACTTTTTGGAAGACCAGCAGATATTGATGATTTGGAATCTGAGAAAAAAATACACGAAGATTTTGGGTATAATACCGAAAAATACCTGCCTTTTCAGATTGGTTTTGATGAAGTATGGCGATATGCCAGCTTTCCGGGAGATTATCCTGTTTTTAAGTTGTTTTTTAAACATGATGCTCTGGTTTACATTATTTTATCAAGCTACCATTCTAAAAAAGAAAGTCCTGAAAAAGTATCTTTATTGCTCAGAAATTTTAGCTTGTCTAATGATATCCGGTTTTATATGTCACCTCACAGAGTACAGGTAATTTTAGGAAAAGCTGATAAAGAAGAACGGGAAGCCATTAAGGCACAGGGAGTAGCATACCTGATTTATTACTACAATAAACTTGGCTTAAAGTTTACTTTTGATGAAATGGAGGGTACCACGCTGAGAACTATTGATATTTTTGCACCAACTGCCTGAAACAAAAAAGCCCTGATTTTAGAACCAGGGCTTTTTTATATTTTATTCTTGAATGGCTGTAATTTTTATTTCAGTTCGGCGGTTTCGCTGATGTTCTTCTTCTGTCTGGGCATTTTCTATCAAAAGCTTTGATTTTCCATAACCTTTGGCTGTTATACGACCTGCTTCTATGCCTTTTGAAACAATATAAGCTACGGCTGCTTCGGCACGCCTCTGTGAAAGATCTTCGTTGAGTCTTACAGTACCTCTATCATCAGTATGTGAACTTAATTCTATCTCAATTTTAGGATTTTTATTCAGAAAATTAACCAGTTTGTCCAATTCTATAGCTGCATCTGGACGAATATCCGCTTTGTTAAAATCATAAAGAATATTTTCGAGAACAATAACCACATTTGCCCTCTCCGGAACTAACTCTAATTTCACTTCGTAGGTAGTATCTGTGACAGCCTTTATTAAGCTTTCCTGAGGAAGAGCCTTACCAAGCATACTAAAACCAGATTCCGACTTTAAAAAAGATGGTTGTTTGTCATATTCGAGTGTATATTCTTTACCTTCCTGTACCTGTATTCTTCCAAATCTTCCCTGTTCATCTGTTTTAAATTCTTTAATCACTTTATCCCCATCCATTACTTTCACATTGGCTTCTGCCAGCAAAATTTCCTGACCAGTATTGTTAGTATCTTTAAAGAAAACCGTCCCGGCAAGGTAGTAGTTTACAATTTTACGGTTGGTAGATTTATCACGGAAAATATAAATATCATCGTCACCTTTGCCGCCTTCCCGGTTAGAAGTAAAGTAACCAAAAGTGGGGGTTTTGAAAACGAGTCCAAAGTCATCACCATTGGAGTTCATAGGCACTCCCAGGTTTTTTACTTTAATTTCTCCTCCCTGACGTGTAGCCACAAATAAATCCAGCCCGCCAAGTCCTGGTAAGCCATCTGAAGCGAAGTACAATTTACCATCATCAGACACATACGGAAACATTTCGTTACCGGCAGTATTGATAGAAGAGCCCATATTTCTTACTCCTCTGAATCTTCCAGAGGCATCCATAGCAGCCTGATAAATGTCCAGCCCGCCAGAGCCACCTTCACGATTAGAAGCAAAATACAGAGTTTTACCATCTTTAGAAAAAGCCGGACTACCATCCCAGCCACCTTTATTAGATTTTCCGGTAGAAGAAATATCCATGCGTTCCGGCTCAGACCATTTGCCATCTTTCAATACTGACATATACAAGTCGGTTTCTACACCGGGGTCTTGCCGTCTGCCATTGCTGCGTGAAAACACCATGCGTTTGCCATCCGGCGAAAAGGCAGGTGTACCTTCATTTACAGTTTCTTCATTGATATTTTCGCTGAAAAGCTGGGGTTTGCCTGAAGAAGTACTATCATTTGCCATAGGAATAGCATACAAGCCTAACATACCCATGCCATTGGCTTTATAAATACGGTCTTTGAGTGAGGCTGTTACCAAAAGCTGCTCCTGACGTGGAACCGGGGCAAACTCACTGGCTTGTGTATTTACTGTTTGTAAATTTTCTACCTCGTATTGAGTTTTGGCAGTAGCTATTTCTTCAATCTGGGCAATGGTTTCCAGTTCTTTTCTGGCTCTTGCCCGCATTTTAGTGTTGCGTCCATTTTTGGCATACCATTCAAACTGTTCTGTAGCTTCCTTGTAACGACCCAAAGCTTTCAGAGAATAAGCATAATGAAATTTTACCAGTTCTTCTTTGGTTCGGTTTTCAATAGCAGCCCTGTAGTAAGGTTCGGCTTTGGCAATCCGGTTAGAAAGACGATAACTTTCAGCAATAGCATAATTGGTTTGAGCCGGATTATGTCCTTTTGATTTTGCCTGCTCAAAAAAATCTATAGCAGTTTGATAATCAAGGTCTTTGTATTTTTTTTCTCCTTTTTTGTAGATAGCAGAAGGAGTATTGCAGGCAGCAAGTGCCAGCATAAGCAAATATACAAGGGTAAACGACTTTCGAAGCATACTATTCTAAATTGGTAAATGGCTGTATTAAGAATGTCTTTGGTGTTGAAATTACCAGTCTGGCTGTATAAAGACAAATATTTGTGCAAGTTGTAAAATTATCAGCAACTTTAAAACGAAAAATCTTACCTGCTTATATATAAATGCTTACAAAAATTACAAAATTTTCTCAATGCCCCTGATTTGGTTTAAAATTATTATAGAAAGCTTAACACCTGAAGTATATAAAGTCTTCTGAAATTATTAATCATTCACATTTAAAGAAAAAATATTTGATTTTTGAAAAAATACTGCCCCAAAATTGATATTTTTTCAAAAAAAGAACCCGTTTTATTGTATTTTTTTTAGATTTGCTATTTAGTCTTTTCAATTTTTTCTTCTCAAGTATTTATGAAAAAAGTTTTACTATGCTTTGCTGCTTTTATGCTGCTCATGCCGGATGTTGCTTTTGCCCAAACCACCTTTCCGGTGAATGATGTACAGGATGAACGTTCTGGTTATTATGTTTTTGTCAATGCTACTATACATGTCGATTATCAGACGGTAATTGAGAAAGGTATGTTGATTGTAAAGCACGGAAAAATAGAAGGTGTAATGCCCAGTTTGATGCAAAATGGCACAAAAGCCACACCAGCCGGAGCTGCCGTGATTGATTTACAAGGCAAACACATTTATCCGGCTTTTATTGATTTATATTCTTTTTACGGAACTCCCGAAGTAAAAAGAGCAGCTTTTGGAGGTGGCAGGCAAGGACCTCAGATGGAAAGCAATAAAAAAGGGGCTTATGGCTGGAATCAGGCTGTTCATCCGGAAGTGCAGGCTGCTGATATTTTTAAAGTAGATATTAAAACTGCGGAAGATCTCCGAAAACTGGGTTTTGGAGCAGTGTTAACCCATATTCCAGATGGCATAAGCCGGGGAACTGGCAGTTTGGTTACTTTGGGTAGTGAGAAGGAAAATGCTGTTATGCTCAAAGCCAAAGCCTCCTCTCATTTTTCGTTTGATAAAGGAACTTCAACGCAAGATTATCCCGGTTCATTGATGGGCTCTGTGGCTCTTTTGCGTCAGACTTACCTGGATGCAGACTGGTATAAAAAATATGGCTATAAAGAACAAACCAATATTTCGTTGCAGGCTTTTAATGATTTACAGTCTTTGCCACAGATTTTTGAAGTAACCAATAAGTTGAGCTTCCTGAGAGCGGATAAAATTGGGGATGAATTTGGAGTACAATACATTATTAAAGGCGTAGGTGATGAATACCAGCGTTTGGCAGAGATAAAAGCTTCTAATGCAGGCATTATTTTACCACTTAACTTTCCACAGGCTTTTGATGTAGAAGACCCACAGGATGCAGACCTTGTAGCTCTGGAAGATATGAAACACTGGGAGATGGCTCCTGCTAATGCTGGTATACTTGCAAAAAATGGGTTGAGTTTTGCCCTCACTACTGCCGGGCTGAAAAATAAGACAGACTTTATGCCCAATCTTCGCAAGGCAATTCAATATGGACTGGATGAAGCGGCTGCTCTCAAAGCTCTCACTTTTACACCTGCCCAGCTTCTGAAAGCAGAAAATCTGGTAGGTAGTCTGAAAAACAGTACGCTTGCCAACTTTTTGGTTACATCCGGAAATATTTTTGACGAAAAAACAGTGATTTATGAAAACTGGGTGCAGGGCAATCGTTTTGTGGTTAATCCTTTTCCGGTAGCTGATATGAGAGGGGTATATGAGTTTAAAGCAGGTGAGAAGAACGGCAAACTTACTATTGTCGGAACTGCCGAAAAACCTGAATACAAGATACAGATAGATACTCTGAAGGCAGATGTTAAATTTACCCGCAATGGTGAGCTGGTAACTATATCTTTTGATCTGGATAAAAAAGATAAAAAAGCAGATTATCGGCTGACTGGTTATATTTCTGATAAAACACTCAAAGGAACTGGTGAAGACCCGGATGGAAAACCTTTTAAATGGACAGCTATCTGGAAAGAAGCTTTTAAAGAGCCGGAGAAAAAATCAGATACCAAACCTGCCACCACACCTGAAATTGGTAAAATTATTTATCCTTTTACAGCATATGGCAGCGAGGAAAAACCTAAAGCAGAAACGATTCTAATTAAAAATGCTACGGTTTGGACTAATGAAAAAGAGGGTAAACTTGAAAATACAGACGTATTAATCGAGAATGGTAAAATCAGTAAAATTGGTAAGAATCTGGTAGCTACCAATGCCAAAACCATAGATGGTACAGGCAAACACCTTACCCCCGGTATTATTGACGAACACTCTCATATTGCTATCAGTCAGGGTGTAAATGAAGGTACACAGTCAGTAAGTGCCGAAGTTCGTATAGGAGATGTGGTAAATTCAGAAGATGTAAATATCTACCGCCAGCTTTCGGGGGGTGTGGTAGCATCTCAATTGCTACATGGTTCAGCAAATAGCATCGGCGGGCAGTCGGCTTTTGTAAAACTGAAATGGGGCTATGCACCTGAAGAAATGAAAGCAAATATCAAAGATGGTTTCATCAAATTTGCTTTGGGTGAAAACGTAAAACAAGCCAACTGGGGTGACGCCAGTGTGGTACGTTTCCCACAAACCCGTATGGGGGTAGAACAGGTCATGATTGATGCCTTTACACGAGCCAAAGAATATGAAAAAGCATGGCAGGTATATAACTCAGCAAAAGACAAAACTACCCTCAAAGTACCCCGCAAAGATTTGGAACTGGATGCTTTGGTAGAAATTCTGAATAAAAAGCGATTCATCACCTGTCATTCTTATGTACAGTCAGAGATTACCATGCTGATGCGTGTGGCAGAGCAGTTTAACTTTAAAATCAATACATTTACTCACATTCTGGAAGGGTATAAAGTGGCTGACAAAATGGTAAAACATGGTGTAGGTGGTTCGACTTTTGCCGACTGGTGGGCTTATAAAATGGAAGTGTATGATGCTATTCCATACAATGCTGCATTGATGCACAAAGTGGGTGTAACTACTACCATTAACTCTGACGATGCAGAAATGGCAAGACGTTTGAATCAGGAAGCTGGAAAAACGGTAAAATATGGTGCTGTTTCAGAAGAAGATGCCCTGAAATTTGTTACACTCAATCCGGCAAAACTGATGCATGTAGAAGACCGGATGGGCAGTATTAAACCCGGTAAAGATGCTGACTTGGTATTGTGGACAGACAATCCGCTTTCTGTATATGCCAAAGCTGATAAGACCATTATCGAAGGAACTGTTTTCTTTGATTTGGAAAAAGATAAGCAACTGCGTGAAGAATTACACAAAGAACGTACCCGACTGATTGCTAAAATGGTACAAGCCAAACAAAGTGGAACTGCCACCCAACGCCCTACTTTCAAACCTATGAAAATGTGGCATTGTGAAGATGTAATGGATGTATTCAGAGCAGGTGAAACAGAGTAGTCATTAAATCCCTGAATGATGTTTTATTTTTAGACTGGAGTTACTATTTAATACATTTAAAAATCATGAAACAAATATTTATAATCATTTTACTGCTTGTTACAGGAGTTGCTTTTTCGCAGCCACCTGTACCAGGCAAAGCCCAAAGCAGCCCGATTGTATTGAAGGGAGGCACTATCCATATTGGAAACGGACAGGTTATTCAGAATGGCAGTCTGGTTTTTGAAAATGGCAAAATTACAGAAGTGGGTGCAAGTGTAACTACACCTGCCGGAGCAGAAGTAATTGATGTAACCGGAAAACAAATTTATCCCGGACTGATATTGCCAAATACTACCATTGGATTGGTAGAAGTAGGAGCTGTGAGAGCCACACGAGATTATGCTGAAGTAGGAGAAATTAACCCAAATGTTCGGTCGTTGATTGCCTATAACACTGACTCAGAACTTATTGCTGTGACCAGAAGTAATGGCATTTTATTAGTTCAGGCTACTCCTGAAAGTGGAATTATTGCAGGAAGTTCGAGTATCATGCAACTGGATGCTTGGAACTGGGAAGATGCAGCCTATCGGATAGATGATGGCATTCATATGAACTGGCCCCGGATGTTTAGAGCAGGCGGATTTTTTTCTGAAAATCCGGGTGAAATACAGAAAAATGAAAATCGTCCTAAAACCATTGCAGCCCTTGAAATGACTTTTACAGATGCCTTGGGGTATAGCAAAAATCCTATGCCTGATGTCAAAAATCTGAAAATGGAAGCCATGAAAGGTTTATTTGACGGGTCTAAAAATCTTTATATTCATGCTGACTATGGCAAGGAGATTATTGAAGCCGTAAAATTTGCTCAGAAATATGGTGTAAAGAAAATTGTAATCGTAGGTGGGGAAGAATCACATCTGGCTGCTGATTTCCTGAAAGAAAACAACATTCCTGTGTTGATAAACTCGTTGCATCGCCTGCCCAATCGGGCTGGTGATGATGTAGATTTGGCTTTTAAATTACCTTATTTGCTCAAACAGGCAGGGGTGCTGGTAGGTTTAACGTATTCGGGAGGTAGTCAGGAATATTCCAGTGCCAGAAATCTGCCTTTCCTTGCCGGAAACAGTGTAGCCCACGGACTTACCAAAGAAGAAGCCCTGCAAACCGTAACGGCTAATACTGCTAAAATTCTGGGTATTGACGACAAAACCGGTACACTGGAAAAAGGTAAAGATGCCAATATTGTAGTTTCAGAAGGTGACTTGCTGGATATGAAAAGCAGTGTAGTAACACAGGCTTTTATTCAGGGTCGGAAACTGGTATTAGATGACCGCCATAAAAAGCTTTACAAGCGTTTTTCTGAGAAGTATGGCAAATAACTAAGCCATCATTTCATCTCTTAGTGTTCTTCAATCCCTTTATAAGTTGTTTTCATACACTTGTAAAGGGATTTTTTATTAGGCAAAAGCAAAATTATTCTATAAAGAAAAAAGCGAGAATTGATAAAAAATAATTTCATAAAATCCTTTTAAAAATCAGAAGCAAAATTTGTATCTTTCTGTCGGTAATTTAAGTCCGCCTTCTCCTTGAAAAAATACCTCCTTCTGTTTGCTTTACTGTTTTTGTTTTCGGCTTGTCATCATGATAAAGCGAAAGTAGTTCATCGTGGTTTCTATTACTAGAAAAGTTATTTTGATATAACTGATAGCGAAAAAAAATTCATAAATACCTTGAAAGTCAAAAAGTTATACATAAAATTTTTTGATGTGGTTTATAATGATATTCAGGGACCTATTCCGGTAGCTGTCTTAAAACAACAAGATACTATCTCTCTGGATCTAAAAAATACTGATATTGAGATAGTTCCTACAGTTTTTATTACAAATACTGTTTTTGAAAATATAAAGCACTCGGATGTAGAAAATCTGGTTGATAAAATAACCAGAAAAGTTGATGTGATTTTTAGACGAAATTGTGAGAGTTTTAATGGAGATTTGTTTCCTTACAAAGAAATACAAATTGACTGCGACTGGACAGAATCTTCTAAAAAGATGTTTTTTTATTTTCTCAAAAAACTCAGAGAGAAAAAAGCCCCGAAGAAAATATCAGCTACTATTCGCCTATACCAGTTTAAATACCCTGAAAAAGCTGGTGTTCCTCCTGCCGATAAAGGAATGCTGATGTGTTATAATTTAAGTAACCTGAAAGATATTTCAGTGAAAAACTCCATTTTAGATATCAATGAGTTAAAAAAATACCTTGTTAATTCAAAAACATATTCCATACCATTGGATGTAGCTTTGCCTGTCTTTTCGTGGGGATTGGTTTTTCAGAATAAACAGTTCAAGGACATTTACCGAAATATGTCCAGAGAAGATGCAGAAAAACTTTCTTTTCTAAAGAAGAACACAAATGACTATTATCAGGTAATGCAGGATACGGTTTATCAGAACATATATCTGCGAATGGGTGACCAGCTAAGAATAGAAGAAGTATCAACGCCCCTGCTTTTGCAAACTACTCAATTGCTAAAGCCTCTTTCTGACAAAGAAGATTTAACTATCTCCTTTTTTCATCTTGACGAAAATCTTATTCGAAAGTATAAATCTGAGACATTTGAAGATATCTATTCAGCCTTCTGAAAAATTATGAAAAAGTTAATTCTGCTTATTTGCTGTTTTTTCTGGCGAGAAATTTTACTGGCTTGCGGATGGATGCCTTATAGTGAAACAGATTATAGACTTTTTAACCCGGAACTGTTGGGTAATGCTTTTTACAAGCCTTATATTTATTCGTGGGATGCCTTTGATTATGATAAAATGGTTCCGGAAAATGCCAGAAAGGAAGCAGATAAAAAAAATATTCAGGAATGGATAAATTATATCGGTTTTACAGGTAATAGTAACGCTATTGATGAAATTCTCAACGCTACACCTCCTGATTATTTTGCAGATAGCAACGGAAATATAGAGCAGGGCTTATTTCAGAAAAATGCTTTTCTTAAATTTCTTCTTCAAAACAAACGACAAGATGTTATCAATTATCTGGTTTTTGCCAAGAAATGTGAAAAACTCAATTCTGATAAAAGAGACCCATGGCAAGAACCAATAGAATCGGCTATATTTTATCCTCATCTTTTAAGGGAAGCAGAGAACTTTTGTAATACAACCAAAGATAAGTTTTTACAAAAAAGATATGCTTTCCAATTAATTAGACTGAGTCGTTATTATCAGGATATTGAAACAGGGCAAAAGTTTTATAACCAATATTTTGCTTCTGATGACTCTGAAAGTGTATTAAAGTATTGGGCAATGATGTATTATGCTTTTATTACACCAGACGAAGGATATGGTAACTATCTTTTATCAAAAGTATTTGAAAAAGCACCGGATAAAAGAAATACTGCCTTTCATTATTTTAATCCTAAAACAATAGAAAAGGCTCTGCCATTTGCAAAAAATGTACATGAACAAGCCAATATTCTTGTTTTAAAATCTCTTAATAACCCTGGACCTTCACTTTCTGAAATACAACGCATTTATGAAATTGACCCTGCCTCAGAAATGCTGTGTTTTTTAATGATTAGAGAGATTAATAAGTTAGAAGCATGGATTCTGACAGCCAGATATACAGAAATAGATTCTTATTCCGGTCATAATGAGATTATATATGATGATGATGATTTTAATGAGAAAGAAACTATCGCTCACCCGGAAAAAGATGAGCTCTACTTGAAAGAATATTTGGAGTTTGCAGAAAACTGTCTGAAAACCCCAAAAATGACTAATATCTCACTTTGGAGTCTGATGACAGCCTATCTGGCAAATATGAACAGACAATATGAAAAATCTGCCCAGTATCTCAATAAAGTACTTACAAGCAAAGGTTTAACAGACAAAATCGAAGCACAGATACATCTAATTCTTCTGATTTCTGAACTACGCCCTGAGAAAATTATAGATGCTAAACAAGACCAGTTTTTGCTTAATGAAATGCAGTGGCTGGAGCATAATAAAAATAAAGTTTATAAGTATCGTATTACTTTTAATAAACTGATGATGGCACTTACTAATCGCTATCAGGTTGCCGGAAATATAACGAGAGCAACCCTCTGTCATTTAAAAGTGTTTGACTATATGCGATGGGGAAGGGGTTATAGCAAAAAAGATTATTATGAGTATAATGAAGAAGAGAATGAGTCAATAAGAATGAATTTTAATAGTTCATACATTTTCTTTCTCGAAAAGAATGCATCTATAAAAGATATAGAGCATTTAAGATTATTTCTGGAAAAGCCTGATAAAACTCCTTTTGAAAAATATCTGGCAAAAGAATGTTTGGCAGATAAAAACCGAATACTGGACTTGCTCGGAATAAAATATTTACGTGAAAATGATTTGTATAATGCCCGAAGGGTCTTTAAAGATGTTTCCAATGATTTTTGGTTTTCAGACAAAGAATCTTATAAAACTTATCTGAATGCAAATCCTTTTTATACGAACTTTTCTCAGGAACACAAAAAATCCAAGGCAGATATAATACGGTTTACTAAATATACACTCACTGATAGCCTCATAAAAGTAATCGAAAGAGCAGATAATCCGAAAGAACCCAATCGTGCAAAATGGTATTTTCTGGCAGGTAACTGCTATTTTAATATGACCTACTGGGGCAATTCGTGGATAATGACCCGTTATTGGGCAAGCTCAAGTGACTGGAGTGAATATGGCAATAAACAAGTTTATACAGAAGATGAAAAAGACTATTACTACTGTCGCAGAGCCAAAACTTATTATGAAAAAGCAAGCAGAGCAGCAAAAAACTCTCATGCAGCACTTTCTATGGGAATGATGGCACGTTGTGAAAGATATTTTATGATAGTGGAAGGAAGTGTTAAGGATTCAATTTATGATTACAAAGCAGGTAAGACAGTTAAAAATCCACATTATCGCCTTAATCCTTATTTTTTGCAGCTCAAACAAAAATATCCTCAGCATTATGATTTAATATACCAGTGTTCCTCATTTGAAGAGTTTTACAGTCATTTGTAAATTTGATATTGCAAAAAACCTTACAAAAGCCGGCTGAGAACAGCTTCTTCGTAAGTGCTCCCTATGGGAATTTCTTCTTCGCCAATGTAAACTATTTTATTCCGAACCGCCTCTATTCTTTTAAAAGGAACAATAAAGGAACGATGTACTCTGATAAAATCACTGGCTGGCAGTTTTTGCAGAATAGCTTTCATAGTCATGCGGGCAACTACCGGCTTGGCATTTGCAATATGAATTTTTAGATAGTCGTCTAAGCCTTCAATAAAAATAATTTCAGAAATCAGGATTTTTACCAGACTGTAGTCAGCCCGGATAAGCAGGTAAGGGTTAGGTATTTCTTCTTTTTTGAGGATGTTTTTGTAGTATTCGTCAGCTTTAGTGGCAGCCTGCAAAAAGCGTTCATAAGTATAGGGTTTGAGCAGATAGTCAATAGCACTCAAATTAAAACCCTCAATGGCATACTCACTGTAAGCAGTCGTAAAAATTACCATTATCTGCTGATTCAGGCTTTTATAAAAGTCAATACCCGTTACAGAAGGCATATTAATATCCAGAAACAGCAAATCTATATGATGCTCAGTAAGATATTGCTGGGTATCTGAGGGTTTGGTAAAGGTTTTTTGCAGATCAATCAGTTCACTTTTTCCACAAAACTTCTCCAGTACTTTCAGAGCAGGGGGTTCATCATCAAGTGCAAGTGCAGCAATCATGAGTTGTGGGTAAGATTGAGAAATAGAGTTACACTATAATTGTCATCGGTTTCGTCGATAACTAAAGTATGTTTGTCAGGATATAGTAACTTAAGACGTTGAGAGGTATTTTTTATACCCAAACCTGTACTTTCAATGTTTTTTTGCCGGGCTTTTTTGTTTGTAATAGTCACAGTCAGGTTATTTTCAAGAGAATTTAACCAGATGTTCACAACAGATTCTTTTTCCGGATTTATTCCATACTTAAAAGCGTTTTCAATAAATGGAATTAAAAGCAAAGGAGCAATTTTTTTATTTTCAAAGTTACCTGTTTTTTCAAACTTCACGGTTACAGTATTTCCAAATCGTAACTTTTGTAACTCAATGTAACTTACCAGATAATCAATCTCTTTTGTAAGCGAAACAAAAGTATGCTGGGTATCTGTCAGTACATATCGCATCATATCAGACAATCTGATGATGGCATTGCCCGATGAAAAAGCATTCTCATCAATAGCCAGCGAATAAATAGAGTTGAGCGTATTAAAAAGAAAATGAGGATCTATCTGAGCTTTCAGATAACGCAGTTCTGTTTCTATTTTTTCTTTCTCCAGCTTATTTTTATACTCATTGCTTTTCAGGGCGGTTGTATAAAAAACGCCAATAAGAAACAAAATCAGAGATTTTCCGAAAAAAAACTTTCCAGAAGGTGGCTTGCCGGAATTGTGTGGGGGAGGCATTTTATCATCTGGCGGCAAAGGTCGGTAATCCGGAGGAGGCAAATGTTTATCAGAATGTGGAGCAGGATGAGTTGGGGGATTTGTAAAAGCAGTCCAGGGAATATTATTGGAAACGGTAATGATGATAACAAATCCTGTGATAATTAATGCCAGAAAACGAAAAGTATGATTTTTTATCAGGTATTGGGGAGCAATAAAATAATAATTGAGATAGAAGAATATGAGCATCAGGACATAAGACAGCAAATTGCTTAATTCATTCGGATTGTTGCTGATTTTCTCCCAGTTAATAGTGTCTTCTGGCATAAAGGCATAGACCAGCCCCAGAAACGCCATACATAATAAGAGGTGTCTCAAAAAATGAGTAACCGTAAATTTAAAAGTCATTAATGAAAGAGGTAAAAAACTAATATGATACTATGGAAGTTCTATCAGAACAAGAATAGCATCATTAGACAACGCTTCAAATTCTAAAACGGGTGTTTCTGATAGCAACAGCCCATCCCGAGGTTGCAGCAACCGATTTTGTACTTCAAATGCTCCTGAGATCACAAAAGTAAAAACACTACTTTTCTCGTTTTTTAGCATACATATTCCTTCTTCTCTTCCACCAAACTGCCCTATCTTTATTTTATCTGTAATGGGCATCAATTGATTAAGTTGGTATTGGATACCTATTTCAATCGGATGCTCAGGTTTATCAATATTATCCAAAGGGAGTATCACTTCAAAGAAATTGATAACATCTTCCGAATATGGATTTTTAATCTGATAATCTGTGTTATTTTGTGGAAAAATATACGCCTGATTTTCTTCCAGATACAGATTCTCATGACTGTCAGATAATATCTTCAGGTCACCAATATAAGGAATAAGCAGGGTTGTATATCCTTCCTGAAAATAAACATTACAAGTAGCACCTCCATTGAGCAGGTGGTCATTTACAAACAAACCATCTGCTGTCGTCCTGAAACCTGTGACAGTGTTCTCTCTTTTATCAGCCAGATAAATATGTCCTTTTGTTTGGGTAAGCATATGGCTCAGGTTTTTTGGAATGATGAAATGCTTAAAAAAGGTTGTAAGGTTATTAAATCGGTTTCAATATTTTCACCTTTTTCTATGGCTTCAGTTTTATTGCCATAAGCTATCAGCAACTGGTTGCCAAGGCTATCAAGCCAGGTAAGAGGTTGGCTGTAAAACCAGATAGCTATTTTATGTTCATTTTTATTGGTCAGATGTGAGTTCAATATTTCAAATCTGAAATTTTTAAAAGGCAGACAAATCTTGTTGTGAGCATTGACAATATCTGGAATTATATCGTTGAGCTGACGTATATATCCTACGGCAGCAGTGCTAATTAGAAAATGTAGTTTTTCGGCTTGTGGATGATTGCTTACAATTTCTTGGAAAGTAGTATATTTTTTATCCTGATTGTAAAACTGAGCCTGCATAAAAAATTCGGTGTAGGTATCTTCAAACACAAATTTTTCCCATGCTTTTTGAGAATCGGCATCAATAATCTTATAATAACAAAGCTGAATAATTCCTTTGGCGTGCATCATAACAGTTGTGGCAAGATGATTGGGGTATAACCAATTTAAAAGTTGAGACTTGGCAAGTCTTGAAAGATATTTTATGAATTGAGCTTTTTTGATGAGACTTACCAAGTCTTTATTACATATTTTGTTTTTTTAATGGGTATAATTTACAAAAAAGAGCTATAACCAATCCTCCAAAATCTGATTATAGCTCTTTTTTTATCAGGCACTTACCACAATATTATGCGTAAGTGTAAATCCGTCACTTACACTGCCTGATACAGCAGACATTTCAGTAGTTACTCCATCTCCAAACACATTGTCTTTGGCATTGGTAGTATCTGCCTGACCATGACTGGCATATACACCTTGAGCATAAACTATTTTGCTGATATCTTCAGGGAACGCTATCTGGGTAACAAGTAATGAAGTACCACTTGCATTATAAACATGAACATGAATGTGAGTAGCACGACTAGAATACCATCCGGGATAAATGCTTGTAAAAGTTACCAGCCCGTTGGCATCTGTAGTTTGTCTGCCTCTCAGAAAATGTACACTTGTATAATCAGTACTTTGCATTTGAGTGCCTCCATATTCTGAGTAGTTGCCATCAGCATCACAGTGCCAGATATCGACTATGGCATTCGCCAGCCCAGCACAACTGTTGTTTTTGTTTTGAATTGTAATTTTTATAGTAAGTTTTGTACCTGATTTTCCTGAAGTAATATCAGTTTTTACAAGGGAAGAAGGTGATTTTGTAGGAAAAGGACCTTCTGTTTCGGCGGCAGTGCTGGTGCAGGAAGTATTGGTAGAGCCCCCCGAAGTAGTTCCGCCAGAGGTAGTGCTACCAGTAGTTGTAGGTTCAACCTCATCTTTTTTACAGGAAATTACGGCTTGTGTTACCAATAAACCTAAACCTGCTTTTTTCAAAAAATCAATTCTTTTCATGCGAGCATCATCGTTTTTAGTGAACAATAGCCAAAGTTTTGAAAACCCAACGACTTATCAAAAAAAATGAGGAGAATTGTCTGATTGTGTCGGTAAAGAGCAAAGCAAGCAGATATGAGTGAATCGTTTGTTAAAAAAATTACAGGTAAATGAGAAAAGTAGTCCCCCGATTGGGTTCACTTTTTACCTCAATAGAACCCCCAAGAGCCGTAACCTGAGTTTTAACCAGATATAAGCCAATACCTTTTCCTTCTACATTCAAATGAAAGCGTTTGTAGAGTTGAAAAAGCTGGTTGCCATAGGCTTTCAGATTGATGCCAAGTCCATTATCAGTTATTTCCAGACAAATCAGGTTGTCTTGGGTATGATAAGTTTTTATGTCAATAACAGGATTCCTTTCAGGATGTCTGTATTTGATAGCATTGGATATAAGATTTAGAAAAATGCTATCAATATAAGGGTAGAAGGTATTAATTGTAGCTACAACCGAAAAGTCAGCCCTGATTTGTGTTTTTGTATCCGTTATCTCTTTTTCAAGTGTAAATAAAATTTTATCAAGTTCTGCCTGAAAACTTACCTGACTGAGTATATGGGTATAGTTTTTCTTTATTTCCAAGATATAATTCAGGTCTTTTATCACCTGATCAAGCTCTTTTGTAGTGTTTACAAGTCGATTGGTAATGTGCTCTTTATCTTCTTTGTCAGGTTGATGTATTTCCAGCAAGTGTCCCAATCCTAATATTCGGGCTACCGGAGCTCTCAGGCTGTGTGCTGCTATGAAAGCAAATTGTTCTATTTGTTCATTGAATGTCAGAATTTCTTTAGTCCTGAGTTCTATTTCCTGCTCGAGTGATTCATTTTGCTCCGCCATCCACCTTTTTGCATGCTCGAGTTGCTGATTCTGGGTTTCCAGTTGTTCTATGTGTGAAATTATCTCCTCCTGTTGTGCCTGAAGTTCTTCATTTTGAGTATGTATTTCCTGCGTACGTTCAAACACCACTCGCTCTAAAATTTCATTTTGTCTGGTAAGTATATCGGCTTTTTCAGCTTCAGACTCTTTGAGTCTCTCCATTGTAAAAAACCTTTGGTTAGAGTGATAGGCTGTAAAAATTAATGTAGGAACGCCTATCAGAAAAAGTAAAAGCTGAAGTATATAATTGTTTCTCGAAGCCATATTGTACCTGGATTTGGCTTTTTCCATAATATTATCTTCAAATAAATAAACCTCGTCAGCCACTTTTTCATATTGCAGCCATAGATGATACCCTTTGTCAAGATTGGCTGCCTGTTTAAAAGTTGTTTCCTGATTGTTATCTATCAGTTGTTTCATTTGCAGAGAAAAAGTAACATAAGCATTGATAGAGTCCCGGAGCTGGTAGAATGAGTTGAGTGGATAGTTTTGCCTGAGCAAGGCTTTTTCTACAACATTAAGTATAGAATCTTTGTCACGAATAGCAAAACGCATCGGATAAAGATACTTGTCTTCTCTAAAAATAGCATAGCCCCTTACAGATAAATCAAGATTGTGAATAATGACTATGGCAAACTGTGAAAAAGTAACTTTTATATTCTCTGCCTCTTTCTGCATCAGCCTGTTTTCCTCAATTATTTTATTATTATGATAGGTAAATACAACATTTGTGATAATCAGTATTATAATAACCACAACAACCAGATTTATCAGGTTATCACTAATCATTTTCTTTACAACGCTCTTCATCGGTGGCTTTTTGAAAAACACAAGGAGGTCAAAAACTATTAAAATCAACAGGATGGGATTAAGAAGATTGCTGAAAACCTAAGGAAAAGAAACTCTCTTTCCATCTTGTTTTCAGGGGAAGGCTGGTTAATCCTGTTTAAAAAATAACTTTCTGTAATCAATTGGTCTGCTGATACTATTATTACAACAAATCGGCTGTAATAAACAAAATCTCTCTAAACTTTCGTAATATTTCTAAAGATGAACTTAACCGGAACAGATACTTTACAGGAATGTGGTATAGAAATATAACCGAAAAATAACAAATAGGCTGGGCTATACTTTATAAATTGAGATTATTTCGCAAGACTTACCAAATCTTTTACCCATTTTAACATAAGTTAAGGTCTGAGTGGAAATATCAGGTAAATTCTGAGGCATTTGACTAAACAACAGTTTTTCATTTGTGTGGTGAGAAAAATACAAGTAAGATAATAATGAGCATAATCATTACCAGATACATCACTAAATCTACCCGGATATAGATTTTGTATTTCTGATAATATTGTTTTAGACGATTTATCATACAAAAGTTAATTTAACATTATTCTGCCAAAGGTAATTTAATATAAAACGAGGTGCCATAGTCTTCTTCAGTTTCAAACCAAATGCTGCCACCAGCATGCTCTACTCCCCGTTTTGCTACCGCCAGCCCGATGCCTGAGCCAGAATATTTGGTACTGAAATTGGGTACAAAAATCTTCTCCTGAACTGATTTGGGTATTCCTGAGCCATTGTCCTGTATTTCTATAGTAGCAAAACCATTTTTTACTTTCAGCCAGATATTAAGTTCGGCAGTACGACTGTTGGGTACAGATTGTATGCCATTCAAAATCAGATTAGTGAAAATCCTGCCCATCAGTTGGTCGTCTGCTTTTACATAACAAGGCAAAGCTGGAATATCTGTTGTGATAATTACATTTTCATTGGTTCTGTATAAGTCAATGGTTTGACGGAGCACTTGTACAATATCAAAAACCTCTTCTTTGGGTACAGGCATTTTTGCAAATGACGAAAAAGAACTGGCGATATCACTCAGGGTTTCAACCTGCTCTAGCAAAGTATTCAAAGAGCGTTCCAGTATAGGGTTTTTAATTTCATTATTAAGCAAAGTACGTTGCAGGTGCTGGAGGGTTAGCTTCATGGGTGTAAGCGGGTTCTTGATTTCATGGGCTACTTGTTGTGCCATTTCCCGCCAGGCAGATTCTTTTTCGGATTGTGCCAGAGCTTTTTTACTTGCTTCCAGATTGACAAGCATTTTATTATACTCATTTACCAGCAGACCTATTTCATCGTCAGATTGCCATTGCAGAGGTTCGTTGTCTTTACTGAGCGAAGTAGCTTTGAGCTTGCGGGCAATTAGTTGCAGAGGAATAGTAAGTATTCGGGAGGCAAAATAAGAGAGTAATAAAAATACAATAAATAAGGCTGTAAAAATATTCATAATAGTAGCCAGCACTTCTATAATCTGCTTTTCGGTTTCTGCCTGAGCAGCAAAGAAAGGAATACTTACAATACCCAGCCTCTCAGAATTGTTTCCTTTGATACCTACATATACTGAGTTGTATCGCAAATTGCCTACCGACTCTTCTACCATCAATTCTTTATTATTTCTTTCTGCGATTTCTACCAAGGCTACAGGATTGATAAAAGAGGACAGAATATTTTTAGAATAAATCAAGGGCTGATCAGAGAGAATAAGAGACCCATTTTTGTCAAAAAGATTGATATCTGCTTCAGAATAACTGGCAAGTTGGGTGAGTTGGTCAGTAAGTGTATCTTTTGGAATATCGCCTTCATAATATCTGTCTAAGTAGTCAGCAATATTTTCGCTGACGCTTCGTGCTTTTTTGATATAATCATTTGCCAGTGTCTGCCGGTTTGCCTGACTGATACGACTTAGCATGATAAGACTTACTAAAAGCAATGGCAAAAAAAACGCCACATTGAGGTAAAGTTGTATCTTAGTAGAGAAACTACCTGTTTCCTGAGAGCTTCGTCTAAAAACTCCCTGAAAAATAATAATGCCTATCGTAACAATTACGAGAATGAGAAACAGAAATGAGAAATTAGCAAAAAGATAACTGAGTGGATAGCGGGGAGATGTTACTACAATTTGCTGTGCATCTTTGGCAAAATTACTGCTTCTGACTAAAAGATGATGGTATCCATTCAGTGTGATTCCTTCTGTGAGTATTTCAGGCTTTTGTAAAAGAGAAATTGGAAATCGTGACTGATAGTTAAAATTACCAGACGAAAACTCAGGTTTGTCTTTACGAAAGATGGCAAAACTGAATTGCTGATTTTCGAGCAATTTCAGTGAGTTTTTATCTACCAGCAACTCTGGATATACATTATTGGAGGTCAGTTTTTTTTGTTTTAAATTAATAATTACATACCCGGTTAAAGTAGTATCGTTCATGATTGGAGCAAAAGCAGCATATTCTTTTACCACATCTCCGTTTCGGGCATATTCTTTGTCGAAAAATACCGCCGGATAGCTGGTTTTATATACGTCTTTTTGAAAACTACTGGTAAAATCCTGGTAAGAAACAGTTTCAGAGGATTTAAGGGACAATCCTTTGTCATTAAAAATAAGTATATTGATGCTGTATTTATTAAAGTAGGGTTGCAGATGAGAACGTCGGATTTTTTGTTCTACCAAATCTGTATTAGGCAACACACCTCCCAGTTTAATCTTTATAAAATTATCCTGAGCAATGCTCTTGACTGTTTCATTTAATAGAAACTCTGCTTCATAATCATTTTCGGCAAGCCATTGTAAACCATAGTCTGTTTTAGCCTCATTGCGACGGTATTGTTCCATCTGAAAAATAGTGTAAGCCCCTGCCGAGGCACACACCAAGGCTACCAAAAACAGATAAAGAGAGGTAGTATAACGAAACCGGTAAAGTGTAGCCGGAAGCTGAAAGAAAAGTAAAACTCCAAAATTAATAAAGCTTATCAGGAAAAGAGTGTAATCAAAAATGCCAATAACGAAAGTAACTATTATAAACAAGGCAGTACCAGACAGCCAGATTAACAGGGTTTTGCGGGGTGAAGGATAAAATCGTTGTATGCCATAACAAATAAAGTGCATCAGAAAAAAATAAATAAGCCCAATAAGTATAAAACATACAATAACTGTAAAGCGTAAGCCTGAAAAATCAAGACTACGACTTATATCTGCGGGAATCTGGGAATGCAGGTATACATTTCGGAAGAGCAAATAAGGCAAATAGGTCAACAGATAGCCCGCTCCGATAGTTATTGTAGAAATGCCAGTCTGTACAAACCATTTCTGCTTTATCAGCCAAAAATAGGTTGCAGACTTAAAAAAATAACGAGCCAGAAACCATACACACAACACCAATGAAGCCAAATTGAGCAATAAATCTCCTAAAGATTGATTGATAATAGAGGATGCATAATATTTGGAATCAAAAAGATCTGCCTCTACCAGATTATAAGGCAAGTTAAATTCTACCATATACCAGCGAAGCACAGACAGGTAGCTAATCAACAGCAATATGCCCCATTCATATTTTTCCTGATTTTTAAGTAATTGTATGGCTGTATAAACACTATAACTCAACATCAGCAGCAAGCAAAAGCCAAAAATGATGAAAAAAGTAACCGGGTGATAAGGAGGTGGGGCAGTAAGCTGTAAAGAGACTACAAATGTCCCATCAACTGCAAATACATTTCGGTTTTGGTCAGAAGAGTCATCAGAGAGTTTAACACCGAAGTTATGAGGAATAAGGTCAGTATTCAACCCTGAACTAATATACTGATTATCTATCTCATATTTGCGTTCGAGAGTAAGTAAAGAAAATATTTCAAAATTTTTCCCTTCATGCTGAAAACTGCGTTTATGCACCAAAAATTTTCCGGTTTTCAGACTTAAATAACGAAACTGATAGGTTCCGATAGTTTTTTCATAATCAGGTACAAATCTAAAATCTGACCAGTAAACGAGCTCTTTTTCTTTAAAAACAAAATAAGGATAACTGGGCGACTGCAAAAGGTTTGCAAATGCAATTGTATCATTTGTTCTTATTTTTTGCTGTACATTTTCACTTTCGGCAAGCATGACCGACGTGGCGTCTTTTATGTTCCACCGTACCCGGCTCACATAATTATCTTCTCTTTTATCATACAGATACCACCATATTCCAGCTATTAATGCAGGCAGTAGTGCAATTTGCAGAATAATGCTCCAAAATTTATTACGAAATACCATATGCCTGTAAATTTATAAATTATTATTATTGTGTATTTTATATACGATTCATTGATAAAATTTAATTTCTAATGGTATTTCCCGATACAACGTATTTGTTTTCAGAGAATTATCTGGTATTGTCACCTTTGAAGCAGCATAAATTATGAAAATAGCCTTCTTTGATTCAGGTATTGGTGGGTTGACTGTACTACATGAAGCCATAAAAAAACTGCCGGAAGAACAATATGTGTATTTTGGCGATTCGCTGAATGCTCCTTATGGCACCAAAACTAGGGAAAAAATAAAAATGCTGGTTTTTCAGGCAGTTGATTTTCTTGTAAAACAGCATGAATTAAAAGCCCTTGTGCTGGCATGTAATACGGCTACAAGCATTGTAATTGATGACTTGAGAAAAACTTACTCTTTTCCCATAATCGGGATGGAACCTGCAGTGAAGCCGGCAATCAGAGAAAGTCTTGAAAAAAAAGTGATTGTTTCTGCAACAGACCTTACCCTGAAAGAAGAAAAATTAAGAAAGTTGGTAAAAAATCTGAATGCAACAGACAAAGTGGACTATTTATCATTGCAAGGTTTGGTAACTTTTGCAGAGAATTTTGATTTTTATAGCCCTGCCGTAATTGAATACCTGCAAAAACAATTTGCTGGATACGACTGGCATCAATACGAGGCTTTGGTGTTGGGATGTACCCATTTTATTTATTACAAAAACATCATTCAGGAATTGTTACCTGATAGAATCCAGATTATTGATGGTAATGTGGGAACAGTAAAACAGCTTGAGACCCAAATAGTACCAAATGCTGCCACAAGTTCAAATGATGTAGTATATTACATTTCAGGAAAAAAAGCAGAGTCTGAGAAATTTGAAAAATATTTACAGTGGCTTGGTAAAAGTTGTGATATTGTTTAAATAAAGATAACCTTACATTTCTGTCTGATACTTAACCTGTTTTTTTAGAACTTATGAAAAAAATCTTCGCAACGGTCTTAATACTGATAGCCGGTTTTTCTGCTTTTGGTCAACATAAAACTAGTGCAGATGTATGTAAAGTAGGAGTATATATTACTTCTATTTATGATCTGAATCTGTCCGAAAATTCTATTAATGCCGATTTTTGGTTGTGGTTCAACTATGAAAATGACAGTCTTAAGCCTTTAGAAACGGTTGAGATTGCTAATGCCAAAGAATTTTCTTTTTCATCGGGTAGCACCGAAAAAAAAGGAAACATTGTATGGGCAACCCAAAAGGTAAAGTCTGTTCTTAAAAAACAATGGGATGTAACAAATTTCCCGTTTGATAAAGAAAAAATATACATAGAAATAGAGGATGCTGTAAAAGACACTTCTGCCTTGCGATATCTGGCAGATACTCTCAACAGCCGACTCGACGAAGATATTTATATAGAAGGCTGGTCTATCAATAAGTTTACAGTGAAGCCTGATTCAAAAACTTATAATACTACTTATGGAGACCCGCAACTCCATGCTAAAAGTACTTATCCAAGAATCACCGTAACACTGGAAATGCAACGCAAGGGAATGGGTTTGTTTTACAAACTTTTTACAGGAGTATATGTAGCCTTTTTAATAGCAGTACTTGTATTTTTTATCGACCCTGTTGATGTTGATCCTCGTTTTGGGCTATCTGTAGGAGGTTTGTTTGCTGCGGTTGGTAATAAATATATTGTAGACTCTATTTTACCCGAAACTACAGCTTTTACACTGGTAGATAAAGTACATTCTCTCACATTTGCTTTCATTCTGCTGTCTATTGTGCTATCTGTTATTTCGCTGGCATATTATAAAGGAGGTTACGAAAAAATTTCGAGACGTATAGACCGTAGTTCGTTTTTTATCCTTTCGGCTATTTATTTGATTATCAATATAATTTTTATCAGCCAGGCTATCTAACCTGTAATTTTTAAAATTTATGCTGCGTCGGGACTTTTTAAAGAAAACAGGACTTTTAACCACAGGTACTCTGTTTACTGCAAAGCAAGATTTTCAGAACGATATACAACCACTCGAAAAAAATGGCTCTGTTTTGATACTGGGAGCGGGCTTTGCGGGCTTGTCGGCTGCCTATTACTTACAAAAAAAAGGAGTGAAGTATAAGATACTCGAAGCCCGTAACAGAGCAGGAGGAAGGGTATTTACGAGTATAGTTGATAAAGAAACAGGCTTACATACTGAGCTTGGAGCAGAGTGGGTAGGGGCCTCTCACCAACTGTTAATAAATCTTTGTGATGAAATGGGGCTCAAACGCATCTCTCACACGTTTAAAGGTGCTGTTTCCTTACAAAATAAATACCAAAACTGGCAAAATGTGATAAAAGATGAGGCATGGGAGCAAAAGTTTAAAGATCTCATGAAAAACTTTGAAAGACTTCCTCAAAAAGAACAACATAAACTCGATAAACTGGACTGGTGGAGATATTTGGTGGAAAATGGTATTCCGGAGCAGGAACTTGAGTTACGGGAGTTGAATGATAGCACAGATTTTGGGGAAACCATCCGAAATGTTTCGGCATTTGCAGCCATTTCCGAATATGCATATTCCAGCAATAACAACGAAATGGATTATAAAATAGAGGGTGGAAATAGTGAACTCACGAAAGCTCTGACTGAAAAAGTAGGCAAGGAGAATGTTTTGCTTGGTAAAAAGGCTATTAGTGTAAATCAGACGGGCAAGGAAGTAGAAGTAATCTGTGAAGATGGAGAAAAATATACTGCCAGCAGGCTCATTTGTACACTTCCGGCTTTTGCCGTTAGTAAAATAAACTGGAAGCCATTTTTTCCTCCAGAGAAACTGGAAGCTATCAAACAGTTGCAATATGCTCGTATCATGAAAACTCCAGTACTTTTCGCTGAGAGATTTTGGCAGGAAGAAGATTTTAGCATGACTACTGACCGGCTGGCACATTTTATTTTTCATACCAGTCAAAATCAACCTGTTTCTAAGGGGCTACTTACCAGTTATACGATAGGTGATAAAGCCCATATATTTTCAAGACTTAATCCTGAGCAAAAAATCAGAGAAGTTTGTCAGGCTTTACAGCCAGCTTTTGGTGATATGGAACGTCTGGCAGAAAAAGTTACAGGTTATTATTGGGGTGATGATGTTTTTTCGCAAGGAGCTTATGCCAATTATGATGTAGGACAATGGTTTGGTATTCGGGAAATTATTGCAAAACCTTTTCTAAAAACTGTATTTGCTGGTGAACATATAGCTGAATGGCAGGGTTTTATGGAGGGTGCTTTAAAAACAGGAAAAGATGCTGCTGAAGCATTGGTCGGATAAAAATAAAAAAATCCCTGATTTAAAAAGTCAGGGATTTTTTTATAGAAGTAACATTTTTTAGCTACCACAAGCCTCACAACCTTCAGGGTCGTCAAGACTACACATCATATCACTCATTTTTTGAGCCTGGTCATCAAGCCATTGCTCTGATTTTTGATCGTTGTTGTACGCTACAACAGCTTCCTGAGCAATAACCGGTTCCAGGGCAACTTCTGCCTGTTTTTGCACTGTAAACTTCTTGGCATCAGCAGCAGCCTCTGTACGCAGGTAATACATACCGGTTTTTAATCCTTTTTCCCATGCGTAGAAGTGCATAGATGTAAGTTTACCAAAGTTTACATCACGCAGGTGAATGTTAAGTGACTGACTCTGACAGATATAAGCTCCACGATCAGCAGCCATATCAATAATAGCTTTTTGCTTGATTTCCCAAACTGTTTTGTAAATCTCTTTCAGATGAGCCGGAATTTCATTGATATCCTGTACTGAACCGTTAGCATTTACAATTTTATTTTTCATTTTCTCATTCCACAAGCCCAACTTCACAAGGTCTTTCAGCAGGTGTTTGTTTACTACTACAAACTCCCCGGAAAGCACACGACGAACATAGATATTGGAAGTATATGGCTCAAAACACTCATTATTTCCTAAAATCTGTGAAGTAGAGGCTGTAGGCATAGGAGCAAGCAATAAAGAATTACGAACACCATGTTTCTTAACATCTTTACGTAACTTCTCCCAGTTCCAGCGACCAGAATCTGGTGTTACACCCCACATATCAAACTGGAATATACCTTCTGAAACCGGAGAACCCTTCCAGGTTTCATACGCTCCATTTGTTTTGGCTAATTCCATAGAAGCTTCCATGGCACCATAATAAATGGTTTCAAAAATCTCTTTGTTCAACTGGCGGGCTTCATCGCTTTCAAAAGGCATACGCAACATAATGAAAGTATCTGCCAAACCTTGTACTCCTAAGCCAATCGGGCGATGACGCATGTTAGAACGACGAGCCTGCACAACCGGATAGTAGTTGATGTCAATAATCTTATTCAGATTTTTGGTAGCAACTTTGGTAATTTCATACAGCTTTTCATGGTTAAATTTGCCATTTTCTACAAATTTAGGTAAAGCCAAAGAAGCCAGATTACAAACAGCTACTTCATCTTTAGAAGTATATTCTATGATTTCAGTACATAGATTAGAAGACTTGATAGTTCCTAAATTCTTTTGGTTAGACTTTTTGTTAGCATGGTCTTTAAAAAGCATATAAGGAGTACCTGTCTCAACCTGAGATTCCAGAATAGCAAACCACAACTCCTGAGCTTTTACAGTCTTTCTGCCTTTGCCCTCACGTTCATACTTTTCATACAATCTTTCAAATTCTTCGCCATAACAATCAGCCAGACCCGGACATTCGTTAGGACACAGTAATGTCCATACATCATCGTCTTTTACTCGTTTCATGAACAAGTCCGGAATCCACATGGCATAAAACAAGTCTCTTGCTCTCAGCTCTTCTTTGCCATGATTTTTCTTCAATTCCAGAAACTCAAATATGTCGGCATGCCAAGGCTCAAGATATACAGCAAATGCACCTTTGCGTTTGCCACCCCCCTGATCAACATAACGAGCTGTATCATTAAATACCCGAAGCATTGGAATAATACCATTAGAAGTACCATTAGTACCTTTGATATAAGAACCAGTTGCCCGTACATTATGAATAGAAAGCCCAATACCACCGGCAGATTGAGAAATTTTAGCACACTGTTTTAATGTTTCATAAATTCCGTCAATACTGTCATCTTGCATAGTCAGCAAAAAGCATGAGGATAATTGTGGCTTGGGAGTACCGGCATTGAAGAGAGTTGGAGTAGCATGAGTAAACCAGCGTTCTGAAAGTAAGTTATATGTTTCGATTGCTGCTGGAATATCGCTTCCATGAATACCAACCGCCACACGCATCAGCATATGTTGAGGACGCTCTACTACTTTGCCATCTACTTTCAGCAAATATGATTTTTCAAGCGTTTTAAAGCCAAAGTAGTCATAGCCAAAATCCCGGTCATAAATGATAGCCGAATCTAATACAGAAGCATTCTCACGAATTACTTCATATACATCACGGGCTATCATTGATGCATTTTCACCGGTCTTGGGATCAGTATAGGTATAAAGTCTTTTCATGGTGTTTGAAAAAGACTTACTTGTGGTCTTATGAAGATTAGAAATAGCTATCCTTGCTGCCAATACTGCATAATCAGGATGACGGGTAGTCAAAGACGCAGCCGTTTCAGCAGCCAGATTATCCAACTGTTCCGTACGGATGCCGTCATAAATGCCTTCAATTACTTTCTTGGCTACAGCAGTCGGGTCTATGAAATTCATATCCAAGCCATAACAAAGTCTTTCAATCCGGGCGGTAATTTTGTCAAACTTAACGGATTCACGACGTCCGTCTCTTTTAATAACAGTCTGTTGCATGAGTTTTACATTGTTTTTAAGCGTTGAGCATTCATATAAGGTTTGGCAGAAAAGAGATGAATACTTTATTGATACACAAATGACCAAACCATAAATCTGAAAACTCTCTACTCAAAGAGTGCAAGATTTTTTCCTGATTACTCAACAATATAACAAAAAACCTCAAATATTCTATGAAAGTTCACAGATGTTTTTGAGAAAAGAATGCTCTTTTCCGATAATTATCAGAAAAGAGCATGAATTACCTCAAGGGTAAAAGATTAAGCCTTTGTTACAGAATTGTTGCGTAATTGCAATTCAAAATTGATAATAAGATTTATTAAGTTTTCCACGAGTTTTTCACCACTTTTCCACATTGTAAGTGGATAAGTGTGGACAACTTGGAGAGTTATTAAATACAAGAGGCGTAAGTGCTTGATATTTAGGCAATTAAGGAGTGTATAAATTTGTGAAATGAAAAACTATAATTCATTGAAATACAGAGGGTTGAACTTTTATGGAAAATGTAGTTAGTGAGCATCTTTATTCTAAAAATAAGCTCAATTATGATGCGTTATCGCCCAAAAATTAAATACATACACGACTGGCTAAGTCTTTTTTTGTTACCGGCTATATGTTTATATATGATAAAGAAAGACAACAGAAGTACACCCCAGTCTATGATTGAAGTAAATTATGTCCATTTATAAGTTGTATTTCGTATTCAGATTTGGTAGGTCTTGTAAAACCATCTCAATGCATACAATTTTTCTCAGGACTTGCCAAATCTGAACACAAAACACAACTTATAATCCAATCTCATCTATACGTTATTCCGTATTGTGGTAAATGTGTGTTGCAACAATGAACCTGAAATTAATGTTATTTCTTTAAATGCTGTTTTGAGTTATACATTTGTCAAACTGTCTTAGTCTCTTGACACTCTTTTCCGGCTAAAAATGATTAACTCAAGTCTGATATTTTTTCATAATAATATTGATACACAAGTCTTTTGATGAAAAGTTATATACATTCTATTGGAACATCTGTTCCGAAAACTACAATTTCACAGGCTCAGGTAGTGGATTTTATGACGAAAGTGCTAAAGCTGGATGAGAAAGAAAAACAAAAAATGGCTGCTCTTTATCGTTCTACTGGTATAAAATATCGGCATACGGTTTTGGAAGATTATGCAAAGACTATAGAAAATTATGAATTTTTTCCACAGAATCCAGAGCTTGAGCCCTTTCCGAGAATAAGCAGCCGTATGGAGCTATATCGTGAACATGCTGTATCGCTTGCCCAAAATGCCATAGAAGACTGTGTAGAGAGGTTGCAAAACTTTAATTATCAGAAAATTACACATCTTATCACTGTAAGTTGTACAGGCATGTATGCTCCAGGTATTGACATTGAACTGGTAGAAAAATTAAGTTTGCCCACAGATGTGCAACGTATTTCCATTAATTTTATGGGATGCTATGCAGCATTCAGTGCTTTGAGGGTAGCCGATAACATTTGCCGGGCAAATCCTGAAGCAAGCGTGTTGCTGGTTTGTGTGGAGTTATGCAGTATCCACTTTCAGAAAAGCCGGAAAGATGACCACACTCTGGCAAATGCTATTTTTGCAGATGGAGCAGCCGCAGCCTTGGTTGCAGCTAAAGAACCTCAGACACTTGGTTTGAGCATAAGTGCTATGTATGCTGATTTAGTGTTGACAGGCAAAGCCGATATGGCATGGCATATCGCTGATTTTGGCTTTGAAATGATTTTGTCAGCCTACATCCCTGATTTGATAGAGAAAGGAATTTTTGAACTTACACAAAAGTTGTTATCACGTTTGCCTTTTCAGTTGGCAGATATTCAGTACTTTGCCATTCATCCTGGTGGAAAAAGAATACTGGAAGTTATTGAAAAACAACTGAATCTGAGTAGAGAAGACAATCGTTTCGCTTATGAAATCTTGAGTGAAAACGGTAATATGTCTTCCCCAACAGTACTTTTTGTTTTGAAAAAATTGTGGGAAACACTTGTTGCTGAAGATAAAGGCAAGCCCATACTGAGTTTTGCTTTCGGTCCGGGTCTTACTTTAGAATCAGCAGTTTTTGAAGTAGTGTAATTATTAAACCTCTACTTTCACGCTTTCTTCAATCTCTGCCAGAATTTTTTTGGCGTGACGTATAGATTTTACCTCATCAAAAATAAGAATCAGGCGGTCTTTTTGTTCCCGCATCCGGCACTTTTTAGGATTTTTCTGAACGTATTGCAATATTTCACCAAAAATATCTGATTGAAAATACGATTGTTTATCCTGTGATACGAAATGGCATTTCATGGACTGGCTCTTTAACACCAATTTCTCAAAACCTAATTTTTCGGCTAACCATCTCAGTTTTACAGTTTCTATCAAATCTTTTACATCTTCGGGCATAGGTCCAAAACGGTCGATAAGAGAGTTTTGAAAACTGGTAAGTTGTTGCTCATTTTCAAGATTATCTAATCGTGTATAAAGACTAAGTCTTTCAGAAATACTCGAAACATATTGTTCTGGAATAAGAATTTGCAAATCGGTTTCGATGGCACAATCTACTTTTAACGCTTCCATCGCTTTTTTCTGGAATTCACCTGCAAACAACTCTCTGAATTCTTCCTCTTTGAGTTCCTGTACAGCTTCATCCAAAATCTTGTGATACATCTCAAATCCCAAATCTGAAATAAAACCACTCTGCTCTGCTCCCAGCAAATTACCTGCTCCTCTTATATCCAAATCTCGCATTGCCACCTTAAAACCATCACCCAATTCTGAAAATTCTTCAAGCGTTTGCAGGCGTTTGCGGGCATCATTACTTAATACAGATACAGGCGGGGTAAGCAAATAACAAAATGCTTTTTTATTGGAACGACCCACTCTCCCACGCATCTGATGCAAATCTGATAAACCAAAAAAATGGGCATTATTGATAATAATGGTATTGGCATTAGGTACATCCAACCCCGATTCAATAATATTAGTCGAAACTAACACATCAGTCTCACCTTCCACAAATTTCATCATTGTTTTTTCAAGACGGTCGCCTTCCATCTGTCCATGAATGATGGCAATTCGGGCATCTGGAACCATTTTTAATACGAGATTTCCAATGCTTTCAATATCATTAACCCGATTATGAACAATAAAAACCTGTCCTCCTCGCTTTAATTCATCTGAAACTGCGTCCCGGATTAACTTTTCGTCAAACACAGCCACTTCTGTAGTTACAGGCTGCCGGTTGGGTGGGGGAGTAGCAATTACAGATAAATCTCTTGCCCCCATCAGTGAAAAATGCAGGGTTCGGGGAATCGGGGTGGCTGTAAGAGTAAGTGAATCTACATTTACTCTCATTTCTTTAAGCTTTTCTTTGGTTTTTACACCAAATTTCTGCTCTTCATCTATAATCATCAGACCCAGATTCTTAAATTTAACATCCTGACTCACAATCCGGTGTGTCCCGATAAGAATATCTACCTTGCCTTCTTCCAGCCTTTTCAGGGTTTCTTTAATTTGCTGGTTTGTTTTAAAACGATTGATATATTCTACTGTAACCGGAAATTTTTCCAGCCTTTCCGAAAAGGTTCGCCAGTGTTGCATTGCCAGAATGGTAGTAGGTACTAATACTGCCACCTGTTTGCCGTCACAAACTGCTTTAAATGCAGCCCGGATAGCTACTTCTGTTTTTCCAAAACCCACATCTCCACACACCAGCCTGTCCATCGGATATTGTTTTTCCATATCTTCTTTCACATCAGCCGTAGCTTTTGCCTGATCAGGCGTATCTTCGTAGAGAAAAGAGCTTTCGAGTTCAGCTTGCAGATAGCCATCTTTAGTAAAGGCAAATCCGGGAGCCGACCTTCTTTTAGCATATAAGCTAATGAGTTCTTTAGCTATGTCTTTGACCTGTTTTTTGGCACGTTTCTTTTTATTATCCCACTCCTGAGAGCCCAGTTTACTCATTTGGGGGTTTCCACCTTCTTTGCCGGTATATTTAGAAATTTTATGTAAAGCATGAATACTTACATACAGCAAGTCATCATCCCTGAAAACCAGCCTGATAGACTCCTGTTCATGCTCTCCAACCTGTGCTTTTTCGAGTCCTGCAAATCTTCCGATGCCATAGTCTATGTGTGTTACAAAATCGCCGGGTTGCAGATTACGTAACTCTTTAAGTGTAATGGCTTTAGATTTAGAAAACCGGTCTTTGGCTTTGTAGCGGTGAAATCTGTCGAAAATCTGATGGTCAGTGTAGCATGCCAGATTATTATTTTTGTCAATAAAACCTTCACGAAGTGATATATTGAGAAATGCACAGGTATTATTGTCTTGTAAGCCAACCGGGTTGGAAATTTCCTGCAATATTTGCCCAAGTCGGTCTAATTGTTTCTGGTTTTCGGCTACGAGCACCGTAAAAATATTATGAGTTCGATTGTCCTGAATGTTTTCTGCCAGACGATTAAAGTCTTTGTTAAAAGACGGTTGAGGTGCAACATTAAACTCTAGGATATGAGCTGATTTAAAATGGGCTCTTCTGCCAAATTCTATGATGTGCTTTTTTTTAAGCCCACTGAGAAATGATTTTCGGGATTCAAATAATTTTTCAGGGTCAGAAATTACCTGAGTACCTCCAGCTTTAGCCACTATTTCCTGAAAATTTTGCTCAACTTTTTCAAACGAATTTTCTATTACTTCCAGAGTCAGTTCCATGTTTTTTGCCCAAATCCAGATTTTTTCAGGCAAAAACTCAAGAAATGACTCCCGTGTTTCCTGCAAAAGCCGGGTTTGCACATTAGGAATAAGTGAAATTTCGTTTTGAAGTTCTATCGAAAGCTGAGAATCAGGATTAAAAGAACGGATACTTTCTATTTCATCTCCAAATAACTCTATTCGGTAAGGATATTCTGACGAGTAGGAAAATACATCTATAATGCCCCCTCTTACCGAAAACTGCCCGGCTTCATAGACAAAATCTGTCTTATCAAAATCATAACTTACCAAAAGCTCAGTAAGAAAGGCAGTATCCAGTTTGTCGCCAGCTTTAACAGAAAAAGTATTCTGAACAAGGGATTTACGGTTGATGACTTTTTCTGTTAAAGCTTCCGGGTAAGTAACAACTATAAAACCAGACACATCCTCTTTTTTCAGACTGGGTTCTTTTCCCTGATAAGAGGTTACTTTACTAAGCACCTCAGCCCTCATCAATACATTGGCATTTTCAGTTTCGTCGTACTGATATGCTTTTTTATAAGAAGTCGGAAAAAACAGTATTTCTTCGTCAGGCAATAAATTTTGTAAGTCATTTATGAAATATTGTGCTTCTTCCCGATCAGGTAATATAAAAAGATAGTGAAAATCAGCTATTTGTCGCTTGAATACAGCCCCTGTAATCGCATCAAGACTGCCAACCAGCCCTTTCATAAAAATACGGGAACCTTCATCTGCCTGTTCTTTCAGGAACTGCCGGGTCTGCGAGACAAGGGTTTGAGTAAAACTGTCTTCTTCATAGAGCCGGAGCAAATCGTTTACATTCATATTTTAGAACAGGTATTTGTATTTGAAAAACAGATTACAAAGATAATCAAAACGGATGGTAAAAGGTTTCAGATTTACTTTCGGGGCTTTTTTTCCTTGGTTTTTGAGGTTTTGTTTTTATCATAAAAATTATCTGGCTGTTTGCATACCCACTTTACAAATTTTTGTATTTCTTCGTGTGTCAACAGTTTTTCTATGGTATTATCGCTTTTGGCAAGTTCTTTTTCAGTAAAAAGGCTGTGAATTTTGTCATGACAAATCTGGTGCAAAAGCACCTGCTCACTATATTTCCCTTTTTCTGAAACGGGAATCAGGTGATGCCAGCTGGCTGGGTCTGCAATGGTACGTTGACAAATTGGACAAACATTCATAGAATACAGAAATTTTCAGAAACAAAAATAATTTTTCTTATGGAAAACACCCCTTCCCAATCTTCAGAAAATCGCATGTTTCGGATTAAATTACATAGCAGATGGTATGATTTTTTCTTACAGATGGTCGTCATTTTTGTCAGTATTACTGTTTCCTTTTGGTTTAATGAATGGCGGGAAAAGCAAAAAAACAGAAGTCTCGAAGTTTTTTATCTTGAACAGATAAAAGCAGATGTAAAAGAGGATATAAAGGAGCTAATGGGAGACATAAGGTCGTATCTTTATCTTAAAAAAGGCTACACTTTCTACAGAGATTATGATATTGGGCAAAATCGTTATCCTGACAGTTTACAATTTTATTCAGGTATATTTTTCAGAGAAACATATCCTGTTACTAATGACTTAGGATTTAAAACCATGCAAATCAGTGGTAAACTGGATGTCATTAGTGACCCGGCTATTTTGCGTCAACTTCTTAAAACTTACCAGGAAAGTCTGCCTACGCTGACAAATGCGATAGAAGGCTATTTGCGATTTCGCAGAGAGGAGATATCACCTTTTATTCTAAAAAAATTCAATTTCAACAATAAAACACAACAGACAAATATTGCTGAGATGTTCAAAAATCAAGAGTTTCATAACCTCGTTTCATTTGGCTCACTTAGTTTTGACGAAATCATAGAACGCTATCAAAAACTAATGGAAGAGTATAAAAAGCTGCAAAAAATGATAGATGAAGAGCTTAAAAAGCAATAATTTTAAAAAAAGCTGCTCTTATTCAAACATTTCTTTTTAAAAAACATAATTTTACCCCGGTTTTCATTTGGCAGAAAACCGTTGCAAAAATTATAAACACTAAATCTATGCAGTCTGTTTCGTACGAACGTATTCCAACAAACATCTACAAGAATGCAGATGAAGCTTCAGCCGCTGTTGCACGTGAGCTGGCTGAGCTTATCAGGCAAAAACAGAAAGAAGGTAAGCCTGCTGTTTTGGGCTTGGCTACCGGCTCTTCTCCCAAAAAAGTTTATTCGGAACTTATCCGAATGCATAAAAAAGAAGGTTTGAGTTTTAAGAATGTTGTTACCTTTAATCTAGACGAATATTTCCCGATGCAGCCGGATGCTCTTCAGAGCTATGTCCGGTTTATGAAAGAACAACTCTTTGATCATGTAGATATTCCTAAGGGCAATTATCATATTCCAGACGGAACTATTCCTATGGAGAAAGTAAGAGAATTTTGTCAGGAGTATGAAAAAAAAATAGACTCTTACGGTGGCCTTGACTTTCAACTTTTAGGTATAGGTCGTAATGGTCATATAGGATTTAATGAGCCAGGCTCTCATGTGGATTCTCGAACCCGTCTGATGACACTCGACCAGACAACCCGTATCGATGCTACTCTTGATTTTGGTGGTCTGGCTAAAGTTCCCCGCCGGGCTATTACAATGGGAGTAAAAGTATTGATGGAAGCAAAAAGAGTGGTGCTGATAGCCTGGGGTGAACACAAAGCCCATATTATTCAGGAAGCTGTGCAAGGACCTGTAACTGAAACAGTGCCAGCTTCTTATCTGCAAGGTCATCCTAATGTACAATTTGTAATAGACGAGGGGGCTGCTGCCGAATTAACCCGTCGCAAAGCCCCCTGGCTGGTAGAAGATGTGACCTGGGACAAGCAAATGATAAAAAAGGCGGTTACTAATCTTTCTATTTCCCTTAACAAGCCAGTTCTTAAGCTCACCAACAGAGACTACAATGATTATGGTTTGAGTGATTTACTGGCTCAGCATGGTCAGGCTTATGATCTCAATATAGATGTATTCAACTGGCTACAAAATACTATTACTGGCTGGCCCGGTGGCAAACCCAATGCTGACGATACAAACCGACCTGAAAGAGCTAATCCTGTTAAAAAACGTTGTCTGATTTTTAGTCCACACCCTGATGATGATATTATCTCAATGGGAGGTACTTTTCAGCGATTGGTTGACCAGGGGCATGAAGTGCATGTGGCCTATCAAACTTCTGGCAATATTGCGGTTGCTGATGATGAAGCATTGCGTTTTGCAGATTTTGTAGTAGATTTTAATGAAAAATTTGGTATAACGAGTGCTGATGCCGATAAGATTTTTAAAGAAGCTGCCCGGTATCTTCGTAATAAAAAATCAAGTCAGAAAGACTCAGATGAAGTAAGAAGCATAAAAGGATTGATTCGAAAAGGGGAAGCAAAAGCTACCTGTCGTTTTGTAGGTATCCCTGTTGAGCATGCCCATTTTCTGAATATGCCTTTTTATGAAACCGGTTTGGTAGAAAAAAAACCTCTGGGAGAAGAAGATTATCAGGTGGTAGCAGATTTGATAGAAAAAATAAAGCCACATCAGATTTATGCTGCGGGCGACTTAGCTGACCCTCATGGCACTCATAAGGTGTGTCTGGATGCTATCTTTGAAGCTGTGAATCGCCTGAAAGGCAAAGATTTTATGAAAGATTGTTGGGTATGGCTTTATAAAGGTGCCTGGGCTGAGTGGGATATTGACCAGATAGAAATGGCTGTGCCTATGAGTCCTGATCAGGTAGTTAAAAAACGTCTTGGAATCTTTAAACATCAATCTCAGAAAGATGGGGTTGTATTTCAGGGAGCCGATGCTCGTGAATTTTGGCAGCGTGCCGAAGACCGGAATCGGGGTACTGCTGAGTTATATAACAAACTTGGTTTGGCGGAGTATGCTGCTATGGAAGCATTTGTACGCTGGAAATTTTAAAATTATTAATTGTTAATAATCAGAGAGATGATTTAGCTTTGTGCTGTAATCATCTCTTTTTTTACAATGAATGTCACTGTTGAGCTAAGTTTATATCCACTCACCGAAGAATACGAAATCGTTGTATTGGAATTTATTGAAAATTTAAAAAAACACCCTATTACTGTAGAAACCAATGGTTTAAGCACACAGGTTTTTGGGGAATATGAATTGGTGATGAACAAAATTTTGCCAGAAGAAATTAAAAAAGTATTTCTTGAAAGAAAAGCAGTAGTTGTAATGAAACTGGCACAAGGTATTCTCAGATTTTGAAAGCCAAAAACACAAGTTTGTTTTTAAATTCCTAAAATCTTATTTGGTATGCTTTTTGATTAAAATCACCTAAATTGCCATTCAATTAAATACATTTTTATCACACAACTCACACACAATGAAAGTTTTTGCCATTAGTTTGTTTGCCTGTATCGTTGCCATTAGTGCTTCTGCACAAACTACTCCTAAAAAAAATACCCAGAAAACTCAACAGGTTACTATTCCGGGTGAAATCAGCACTCTTTTAACTAAGCATACTTGTCTTGCCTGCCATAAACCTGATCAAAAACTGGTGGGTCCGGCATATACAGAGGTTGCTAAAAAGAAATATTCTGATGAAAAAATTGTAGAGCTAATATATAAACCGCAACCTGCCAACTGGCCAGGATACCCTCCAATGGCGGCTCTTACTAATGTACCAAAAGAAGATGCTCTTAAAATAGCAAAGTGGATTAACTCACTGGCAAAGTAATTTTTTATATCCCAACAAGTTGAAAATGGAAATCATAAACTGTGTCGGATTACCCGATTACAACTTCTGATTTCCATTTTCTTATTTACTGAATAAAAAAATGGATGAAATAACGCTATACGTTGTAGATGAATCAGGTAACTCCCAGCCGCTGCAAGCCCCTACAGATATGGGGTTGAGTTTGATGGAATTTCTAAAAGCTAATGACTATCCGATACTGGCAACCTGTGGCGGTATGGCGTTGTGTGCTACCTGTCATATTGAAGTTCTGGAAAATGGTGAAAAACTACCTCAACCCGGAGATGCTGAACTTGATATGCTTGATACACTTCCTGCCCTTACAGACCATAGTCGTCTTTCGTGTCAGCTTCGTATTGCTGATGAACTTCATAATCTAAAATTTAGAATAGTGGGTTAATTTTAAATAAAGATGTAGTGTTATCGTCCTGTTACCAATAGGACTAGAAAAAATCTTTTTCATAAGATTTCTTCTTCTGTATCAAATCTTTCATTTTTGAAGACCAGGCTTAGTATATTGAAAGTCAGCAGGTTCGATGTATCCCTGCATGCCAGTTTTGAAAGGTTTTAAATTTTCAGGAATCAAGTTATTTATTTCACCATCAGTACTTTTGAATTCTGGTGCTATTTTGTAGCCACTTGCCTCTTCATAAAAATCCATATTAATTTAAAAGTTAAGCTAAGTATTTCAGACTAAAATTAATATAGATAAAAAGCAAATCCTGCAAGGATTAAGACATTGACAATCAATACTGAATTGATATACCCTTGTGAAGATTTAGTGATTATTACTTTAGACATACTGTTTATGTACCACTATAAACTCTTAAAAGATTATTTGTAAGGGAAGTATTATACACAGCAATACCTTTGGAGCCATTTGCATTTAACCCCTTACCGGAATTATCATACTCTGCTCCATGAACAGTACAATAAAAATGATCAGTCTGATAAATTATTTGTTGAAGTCCTTCGTGGCTACACGTACGGGTTACTGCCACATAATCTCCTGCATTGGTTCGGGCAACTACTACGCCCTGACTAATTATATAGCCACCATTGGTCTTTAAAGAAAGATTGGAAGAGTCATCAAGATTGAGAGTAAAGTCAATTCCTGAAGTTGAACCCGACGGTGAAACCGACTCATTGCTACATGAAGTAAGACCAGTTCCGGAAAAGTAAACAGCCATAAGAGCAGCACCTCCTAAGCCTAATTTTTTAAAAAATTCATGACGGCTGATAGTATCAGACAATTTTGTGTTTTTCATAGGAAAGAATAGTTTGTGAAGATTTTAATAATGGATTCTTACAATCTAAAGATGTAGAATAATTAAAAAAGGTGGGGTATAAAAACCATCATTCTGTTCTTAGTCAGAGAGTTTTCAAAGAAAATCAAGTTTTTTCTTTCATGAAGAAGCATCTCAAGAGAGGGTAGGCAACAAGAGCATTTTTTGTTTTCATCAAAGACACATATCTTCGCTTTTGGATAATACTAAGAAGTAAGCCTCTTTTTTTCATATATAATAGTTGAAGCCTTTTATAAGGCTAATCTGAGTCTTATGGTTTACATTTATCACAAATATTATCTGACAAACCTCATTGAAAATATTTTTTAGATAAAGCATTTAGTAATCAATAGATTACTTATCTGGTCTTTGTTTACTCATTTTTAGAATCGGTTAAATAAAATAACATTTTATCTTCCCTAACTGGCGAATGTTGCTTTTACCGGCTACAGATAAAAATTTCTGAATAGAGGTACTGACTAATACCTCTGATGCTGTTTTACTTTAAATCCTCTTTGTATTAGATAATTATGAAAATTTATATTAGAAATATGGCTTGCGAAAGCTGTAAAGTATACGTTAAAACAGCTATTGAAAAATTACACCTTCATCCTGTAAGAGTAGAATTGGGAGAAGTAGATGTGAAAGAAGATCTGAAAGAAGAACAGAAAAAACAACTTAACAGTGAAATCAGAAAGGTAGGGCTGGAGATAGTTGAAAATAAAGGAGGCATTTTAATTGAGCAGATAAAAAAATGTATTTTTGATTATGTAAATGAAGCCAAACAGCCTTCTGTCAATTTTTCAGATTATTTAAGCAAGACTCTTGGCTACGATTATAATTACCTATCTAATATCTTCTCAGAAATTCAGGCAAGTACTATTACTTCGTATATGAATTCTCTAAAAATGGAGCGAGCCAAAGAGTTGATTTTATTTGAAGAACTTAGCCTGTCAGAAATAGCAGATAAACTACACTATGGGAATTTATCCCACTTTTCAGCACAATTTAAAAAGGTAACGGGTTTTGCTCCATCACATTTTAAAAAGCTTAAAAATAAACGTCGTAAGACTATTCAGGAGCTTATGCCGATAAAATAAATTGATAAAAACAGTGTATCTGTAAAATTCATAAGGTTTTCTTTAAAAACTGTAAAAAGTTTTTAGTAGTTATACTCAACTTTGTTATCCAAATAATTTACTCCTCTTGTATAATTTTATTTATGGAAATTCAGAAACATATTTTACTTATAGATGATGACTTAGATGATCAGGAATTTTTTGTTTATGCTCTTACCGAATTAAATACTACAATAGCTTTTTCAATTGCTAATAATGGACTAGAGGCTGTGGAAAAAATAAAAATTCCACCTAAACCTAGTCTTATATTTATTGATTTAAATATGCCAGTAATGAACGGATTTGAATTTCTTGAAGCTATTAAAAAAGAACCTGACTATAAAGATATTCCAACTATTATACTTACCACATCCAACAGCGAATCGGATAAATCTAAAGCCAAAAAGTTAGGAGCTTCTCGATTTATAACTAAGCCCAGCAACTTAAAATTACTGAAAGAGCATTTGCAGGAGATATTGTCATCAGAGTTGCCTTCTTAAAATATCATAAATTCGGTTTAAGCACAAGCTAGAGTTAGCTGATTGTCAGGTATAGAGTGCTTGTTTTAATGAAAAAGCAAAAAAATAATACCAATTTAATGTGAGCCCAGGATAAAAAAGAGGTTATTAAAAAGTTACATACTCCAGATGAAACAACCCGATTTATATGAGCAAATCAAAATATATTTTTCTTGTGAGAAGATACCAATCAATAGTTTGCTTGATATGAACTTGATTGAAGTTTACAACAAAGTGCATTGAGCAAGTGGAGTAAAGCCATAAAAGGATACCAAGCATAAACAACTGCAACTATTTGCCCGTTTTTCTCTTTTCTGGAAGAAGATGTAATTGAGCAGAAACCGGATTTAGCAAAGGTTGATGAAAAGTGTGATAGCAAATAGAGAATCTGTCTGGGAATCTCAAAACTTCATGATAGTGGTACTCGATATTTTTATAAAGTAAGTATTTAGAGAGAAGTCTCCAAATAGCAATAAGTCCAGAAAAGCAGGTTAAAAAAAGAAGATACAGTTCATATTTTAGGAGAAAAATTTCTTTCAATTCATTTGGTTTGAAGGGATTTGTAAAGGGATGGTACTATTTTTCTCCTTGTTTTATACTGTACCCCAGAAAAAGCTTTTTTGACAAAAATTAACTACTTTTTTGCAGAGAGGAAGGGATTCGAACCATATTTGTAAGCATCTATAAATCAGTGTCTTTTTTTGTAAAGGACTCTCGTGTAACCTATTATGTAACCTTTTTAGATCCTTATCATCATTCCATTTGCAGATGCCCCGTTTGTCGAGAAAAGGAATGCAATTTAATGAATTCTAAATAATCTATAAAATGCGAATCAATATGAACAAGGGAAGTCAGAAACAGAACCCTTTTACCTAAAGATATGCAAATGCCTCTATTAAACTAAGTCTCTATTAAACTAACGTGAGCTATGGATTAGGGATATTGATAATAAAGGAGTTAAAATAGCAAAAGGGCAAAAATTTGAGTTAGTTTGTCATTCTCACCTCACAACTTCCTAAAATGTAAGCTAAGCCCTATGCTCTTGCAAGATAAAGAAAATAAACGCATCGCTTCCTTTTGTGAAATAGATGATTTCTGCTCTGCAAAATTGGAAAGAAAAAGAAGGACTCACTTTACTTACTAAAAACAGGGGCAAGATGAAAAACAAACTGATGCTTCTTTCTCAGCGTATCCGACTCAGAAAGAGAGCCATTATTGAATCAGTTAATAATACCTCTGTTTTTGATTTTGAACACAGTTGTCAAAGAAGTCAGGTCAATGCTGTTTCATACTTATTTTCCGGCTTGATTACTTACTGTTTTTACCAGAGAATCACAATTTATTGGTCGTTTAATCCATAGTTCACGGTATTATAGATTCGGGGGCTGGAAGACCCAAACCCCAGCACCCAGATAAGTGAACCGACAGGCTACCCAGCCGGGAGCAGCCACCCCTGATGGCAGCACCAGACAGCAACTGCAACCCAACCCCACTGCCAGTGCCAGTGAACCCCAGGAGCCACTGCCATAGCCCCTGAAAGAGCGGGAAGGCTGCACCTGAACCGGGCAAGACCCTGCCGGACAAACCAGCAAACAGCCTGCCTGAGCCCAGACTGCCCTGACCAGCCTGGCAGAACGCTGGGCTAAGCCTGTACGGGAACGAAACGATGCCTGAAAAACAGAGAGAGACAAGGGACGAGCCCTGACAGCTGCCCTGACGCAGGCATCTACGCCTGTGGCACAACCCACCAGTACGGATGAGCCAGCCGGAAGCAGAGAAACCAGTGACACAGCAGAGCCACAAGCCGACGGACAGGAACGAGAGCCTGAAAAACCAAAAGTGCTAAAGCCGGACAGGAATGATGCGAGAGATGAGGGAAACATAATAAGAAAAAATAAGGTGTGAAAGCCCTACAACCATAGAGGGCAAAAAGCGAAAGCTATACACAGGAGGAGGCTGCCAAAGGCAGGGGCAGCCGGAGGATACGGCGGGCTGGCAAGCGGGTAAGCTACCGGACGGCTGACGCAGTGAACCCTTGCCTTTGCCAGCCTGAACCTGTAATTTGTTTTGCCCTGCTGTGGTAAAGTGTGCGATGGACAACTGCCGGATGGCAAAGAGGGGTGTTATGGATAGCATTGATGTTATGGATAGTGTTAAAGAAAAAGGGCTTAGAGAAGCCCTTCGTCTGCAAAGGAGAAATAATGCTCTGAAGTAAGAATGAGGTGATCGAGCAGTGGCAGGTCAAGCAGGATACCGACTTCTTTGAGTTTACAGGTAAGTTCTTTGTCTGCCTGACTGGGATTAAGGTTGCCCGAGGGATGATTGTGAGCCACAATGAGGGAGGAAGCATTGCATTTGAGGGCAATCTGAAATATAATTTTAGGGTCTGCTACTGTACCCGACTGGCTGCCCTGCGAAACCCTGAAGTAAGAACTGACTTCATTGCGGCGGTTGAGCAGGAGCACATAGAAAGACTCCCGATAATCGAGGCATTCCTGCCATATGGCTTTAAAAATGGCAGCAGCATCACAGGAACTGTGAATGAGGCGGGAAGCATTTTCGAGCAGGATGCCTTTGCGGTGGTAAGTAACCTGAATTTCGTTGAGATAGTTGGTGATTTTGTTTTCCATGGGGAGAAGTGTTTGGGCTACTCCTGCCGGTAGCATGAAAAGGAAGACAAAAGGAGCAGGAAACCCTTTGTTTTTTTCCTTTCCGGCACAGGCTCAATTGGGAGTAGGGAATGTCAGGCTTGGAGGGCAGGGGTGTGGCAGTCAGGGGCTGGCTGTGATTTACGGCGGGCAGGCATACTGGAAGTTAAAGGGCAGGCTAAAAAACAGCCAGGCGTAGCATACCCTTGACGGCTTGGGCAGTTGAGCCTGTAACTTGGAAAAAAGACAAGGGGAAAAATGTAGTGGTCACTAGGAAAATAGGTCAGTTAGCAGTTGCCCGAACGAAGCAAAATGACAGAAAAGTAAAGTGAGTGATGCTATGAAAAAAAGGAGTCGGAATAGGTCTCTGAAAGTAATTCAGAGAGGTAAAGGGGTTTAGTCAACCGAGTTTTGATTACTTTTAGTAACAAATTAGCAGAGGGAAGACCCCTCTGCTGACTCTATTGCTTCAATCTGAGCCTGCCAGCCCTGCTCAAGCAGGCTTTGAAGCCGGATAGAAGCTGCCTTGTGGCAGGTAAAGACCCTGGGATGGGTGTAGGCTGTAGCCCTTGTGAGCCCTTTGGCAGTAAGCACCAGATAATAAAACCGGCCACCTGATGTAACAAGCACTGTGATGATGAAGCGTGAAGATGACATAAGAAAAAAAGATAAGCGTGAGATAGCCCTACCGCAGGGCTAAAAAGCGAAAGCCTGCCACGGATGCTACAAAACAGCTTTGCCCTGCCTGCAAGAACAAAGGGCGTTTTACGGCGGGAGAGATTCAGTGTGTGAGCTAAATAGCCCTTTGCCGGAGGGAATTCTTGCAGGTGTTTTGTAGCATTCGTATCTTGATTTAGCCCTGTGAGTAGCAAGAGCATGGCAAACAGCCTTCAGGCAAAAATGACTTTGGCTGGCTTAGTCGGAAGAGATTGAAGTGATGACTGTAGAAAACTATTTCAACACAGAGAATGGATAGAAACAGGTGAATAAAAGGAAGAGGAACGGTGGCTTTCCTCTTCCGGCAGCAGCCTACTGAAATTTGCGGGGAAACTTCTTTTTATAGGCTTTGGAAACCCAGCGGTGAGGATCTTTGAGCCAGGCTTTGAGACGCTGACAGGCTACCAAAATAAGCCTGATGGCTATAAAGAGACAGAGCAGGTAGTAGAGCCAGAGGGCAGGTGGTATTACTCCCAATACCAGCCTGAAGAGAGCAGTTGTTTTCATGATTTTTATTTTTAATCAGGCTCAGGGATGAGAGAAAAAAGCAAGCCTTTTTCCATAAAAATTTTAGCTGACAGGAGCGTAAGCATTTCTAAATTTTTATGGAAAAACCCGTAGGGCATGGGCTTGCTTTTTTCGGATTTACAGCCCTGTAACTTTGAAAAATAAAAAACAGGAAAGTGTGATGGCAAATAGCCGTAAGGCTGCGTAGGTGTATGACTGGTGTGAGGAATGTATTTAGTTTTCATTTTCGGAGGCGGGTAAAAAAGGAGTATGAGGCTGGCGGTGAACCCTGCTGTGCCCGTTGAGGGCATGAACTGTAGTAAATCTTTTATGGCAATACCTGCAAACAAAGCCTGCTTTATTTTGCTCTTCCAGTAAAAGCTGCTGCTTTTTAAGCAAATACTCCTGCTCTTTTTCAGCTTTGTAGTTACTCAAAAAAGCTGTAACACAAAGAAAGAGGCGGTCGGCAGTATAGCTCATTTGGCGGAGCAGGTGATTTTGCAGGGTAGGATTATTGTCGGCTTCGGCTTGCAAAAAGGCTTCTGCCAAGTTTGATAAATAGTTTATTTTTTGCTGGTAGAGATTCATATAAAAGTGTGATAAATGATAGAAGATAATTATTAAACCTCAGAATGCTGGATTATTGGCTATTTCATGGAGCATTTGTAAAGCCTGGCTGCCATGCCAGAAACGGATATGCTGGCAGATAGTGGCTACATCAAGCTCAGTAGAAATGTCATTGCCTTCCGGGCTGGTTCCTACGATGATACCATTGCCTGCCACAGGCTGCTGCATGAAAGAAAGCTGAAAAAAGCCTTTGAAAGGGGTTTTAAGTAGCCCTTCGTCGTCTACATAACAAAACTGCCCCTCTCTCCAGCTATCAGGAAAAGCAAAACCGGTGATGCAGCTGCACTCTATTTCATGATAATAAACAGAGAGTTCTGGCAAGAGAAAAAGCTCGGAAACAGTTTGAGAAATGACATCTATTTTAAGGGTTCGTATCATGGCTGTATAGGTTTTATTATGGTATAAATATATAAAAATTACATAAAATATACAAATATGGTGTATAATATTTACATAAATTATTGTAAAAACTAGTATTTAAAAAAGTATATATCATTATTGAAAATAGTTGATTTGTAAAATGAAGCATAAAAAAGTATTTTTGAGGAGAAGGAATACTTAAAAAGGAAAGCTTAAAAGAAAAGTGTATATTTTATGTAAAGAAAAATGGAAAACAGTAACAACCATACGGACAGGACAGCATTTCGGGCGAGGCTTTCAAAGCTGATAGAAGCTTTGGAGATGAGTGCCAGTCAGTTTGCCAGGGAACTGGGGTACGAAAGACCGGAGAAAGTATATGCCATGCTGAAAGGAAAGTTTTTGCCTTCGTATGATACGCTGCTTGCCATACTTGACAGGTTTGGAGAAGTAAATGTAGATTGGCTGGTAAGAGGTCGAGGAAGTATGTTTGTCAAAGAAACCCTGAGAGAAGCAGATATAGCCTTGCCTGTGAAAAAAACTACAGAAGAAAAAATACTACCTGCTTTATCTGAGAAAATAAAACTGCTTGAATCCCAACTTACAGACAAGGAAAAAATAATAAAGCTGCTGGAAAAGCAACTGAAATTGCTGGAAAGAGTCCCTGAAAAAAACAATAAGGCCAAATAAATCAAAAAGTTACGTAGAAATACGTAAAAAATACCGTGAAAAATACGGTTGCCCACCTCTCTTATTCCCGTCAATTTTACTCTCTCAAATTCCTTCCCAACTATTTTTCAACCTAACCCCCCTTATTACCATGAAAAAAGCTATTGTATATTTAGCAGTATTTCTGGTGTGTCTTTTTGCTCAGGCACAAGCTCCGAATTTGTTTAATTACCAGGCTATCCTAAAAAATAGCAGTGGTGGCATTTTAGCCAATCAGACAGTAGGTTTAAAATTCAGCATTCTTTCCGGTAGTAATACCGGTACGGTCGTTTACAGCGAAACCCAGACAGCTACTACTACCGCTACCGGACAGGTAAATACTACCATCGGCAGTGGTACGATTATTACCGGAACTATTGCAGGAGTGAGTTGGAGTAACGGAACCTATTTTCTTAAAGTAGAGCTTGACCCTGCCGGTGGCACTGCTTACCAGACTTTGGGAACCAGTCAGCTTTCATCTACACCTTATGCTTTATTTGCGAATCAGGTGAGTTGGTTTACCTTATCCGGGCAAAACATTGGTATTGGCTACTGGGCAGGTAAAAGTACTACTACCTGGTATTCTAATACCTTTGTAGGGGATCATTCGGGGGCTTCTATTGCAGCGGGTTATTTCAATACTTTTGTAGGAGAGTCTTCAGGAAGAGCCAATACTACCGGAACTTCCAACTCTTTTTATGGCACTACCTCCGGGCGTTATAACACAACTGGAGTAAACAACAGCTTTTTTGGGAAAGGCTCAGGCAATGCCAATACCACCGGGGCAGGCAATACTTTTATAGGTACTTCTGCCGGGATTCTCAATACCACTGCCGACGAAAATACTTTTATCGGCTATAATTCGGGTATCAGCAATGCCAATGGCTATCGCAATACTTTTCTGGGAGCACAGGCAGGTACAAGCAATATCAGTGGTACAGGCAATGTATTTGTAGGATACAAAGCTGGTTTTAGTGAAACTGCCAGCAATAAGTTTTATCTGGCTAATAATTCAGATACCAATAGTGTGTTGATGAAAGGTGATTTTACAACAGGTAAAGTTACCCTCAAAGGACAGCTCGAAACCAAAAGTGGGGGTATTAAATTTCCGGATGGAACAGTGCAGACTACAGCTGCCAGTGGTGGCAACCAAACCCTGGCTCTCTCTGGTCGTACACTCAGCATCAGCAATGGCAATGCTGTAACACTTCCAGCAGATGCTGATGCAGATTCTACCAATGAGCTACAATCGCTCTCCATCCTCAATCGAACCATTTCGCTTAGCAAAGGCAATTCTATTCAATTACCGGCAGACAATGTAAATGATGCCGATGCCGACTCTACCAACGAGTTACAAAGCCTTTCACTGACTGGTAATACTCTTAGTCTCTCAAAAGGCAATACTGTAGATTTAAGTGGGTTAACTGGTGCAGGTGATAATCTGGGGAATCATAGTGCTACTGCTGATATCAATACAAACTATAATATACAATTTAATGACCATTTAGTTGGACTAGTAGGTCCTTTAAACCCTTATGGAACAAGAGCCTTAATCAGAACAGGACTTCTTGGAGGATATGGAACTTGGTGGATATCACCTGGCTATGGAGCTGCCCGTTTTGGAGTTGTTGCTTATGGGACTTCGACTGCTGAGGATGTTCAAGAAAATCAAATCCCATTCTATATTGCTGACAATGGTTATGTAGGCATAGGGGCAACTAAACAAGCTCCAGATCCAGACGCCACTCTTGTTTCGCCACTTTCAGTTAATGAACCTAACGGAGATCCTAACACAGTTATTGATGCTGTTACTATTATTGAAAGAGGAAAAGGGCAAGGCATAGCTATTAAAGAATCTTCCAATGGTGCGGGTATCATTATTGTAGATGAAGGACCTGGCAATTCGATTGTAATTAATCATGGTGGTAGTGACGACATAATTAATATTGGTACTACTACTCCAAATTTAGTAAGACTTACAAGCTCTGGTACCTTGATACTTCCTTCTGTATCATACACTTCTGATAGTACCAAGAAATTTAATATTAAAAATTTAGATTATGGTTTAAAAGCTGTAATGAAACTAAGACCTGTCAGATATAAATGGAAATCTGATAGCACAAATACTATCGGTTTTATTGCACAAGAAGTAAAAAAAGTAGTTCCTGAGGTTGTTTCTGGTGAAGAAGGCAACATGAGCATGTCTTATAATAATCTTGTGGCAGTGCTTGCTAAGGCTATACAAGAGCAACAGGCAGAAATAGAATCACTTAAACAAAAGAATACTACCCTGCAGGGAAAAGTAGATAAACTGAGCCAGCTCGAAAACGATTTGGATGCCATCAAAAAGAAAATGCAGTTGCTCGACAAACTGCTCCAGCAGGAGTCCGGCAAAGAAATGTCTGCAGCCCATAAGGAATCTATCCATCTAAATACTGATAAAAAATGAGGATATTCTTTTTTCTTGTCATGCTGGCAGTCACAGGTATTGCCAGTGCACAAACCATAGAAAGGCGGGTTATTGCAGCCACAGGAGGCAATTTTACAAATACCTCTTTTTCAGCAAGCTATACCGTAGGCGAAATGGCAGTTACATACCTGGTCGGTACAAGCTATACAGCTTCGCAGGGGTTTCAGCAAAATGCTGCCACACCCAACAATAGCCGACTGAGCCAGATAGCCCCCGATAAATCAGAACAGCTCACCGAAACCGAGTTTTTGTTATATCCTAATCCGGTTTCCCAGGAATTGTTTTTTATCACAGGCAAAAATGCTGGTATTTCCCGCATTACGCTTGTCAATTCGGCAGGTGTTGTTTTAGATAATCGCAAGCCGGCTCCTTCTCTGCTCAACAGCTTTAATATGACTCACTACAGCAGTGGGCTATATTTAATAAAAGTCGAGAAAGAAGATGGGAAGGTGATTATCAGAAAAATTATCAAAGACTGAATTAAGAATGAGAAGTAACAATAACAGCTTTTGGATTTTTCCAAAGGCTGTTAGTTATACAAAGGTATTAAAAAATCCTGACCCCAAAGAGATCAGGATTTCCTTCAACCAGCTATGGAGAGAGTTTATCTCTCATTACAAATGTGTAACTTTTCTCTTTTTTCTCCAAATATCTTTTGTTAGAGTAATTATTTTCAAAGAATGTAAATAATCTCATTGACATCTGAGTTGTAGTAAGTGAAAAAATGAGAGAGTGGTAATTTGTTTAGGTTTGAAATAGCTATCGTTCTGTGAATTCAACCTTGATAGACAGGCAGACCCAAAAGCTGGCAAGAGCAGGTATTGGGTAAGGCATAAATACCCTTCCCACATGGATATTATGAAATTATATTTATCTGTTGTAGGTATATCACACATAATTTCGGACTGGTGATATGGTTAAATATTAGAGAGAACCCGTTTTGGGATATGTCAATTGCTTTGTTATTTTCTGGCTCACCACAGCCTTTTTTTATCTATATTTAAAAGTATTTTATTTCAGATATTCATTATTTTATGCTTGTTGGAATTATTGGTGCCGGACCTGCGGGGCTGGCAGCAGCTTCTTATTTGTCTAAAAAGGGGATCAGGGTTTGCCTTTTTGAAGTTTCCCCCCAAGTGGGAGGGCTTACCCGCTCTTTTAGTTTTGGAGGGGATTGGGTTGAGCTGGGTCCTCATTTTCTCAGTTCCTCATTATCTGAGCCAATAAAAGAACTCTTTGATAATTTTTCTTTTACTGAAATGAGAGAATATGAACGAATGAGCAGAATTTATCACAAAGAAAAATATTTCTATTATCCACCTCGCCCCTTTAACATCTTCAGGAATATCGGACTTTTGAGTACAGTACAGGCTTCATTTTCATTTTTTTGGTATAAATTCTTCCCCCTTAGCCCGGTGCTCAACGCTAAATCATTTATGCAGAATCAATTGGGGGACTGGTTATACAGGTATTTTTTTGCATCGTATTCTGAAAAACTTTGGGGAAGAAAGACTCATGAGTTGGGTGAGAGTTATGCTAAATCTCTGATAGGGATTCAGGATATATCTTTTATGAATCTGTTTACAAAGCTTGTTTCTGCTAAAAAGACTACTTTTGATACCTGTCTTTATCCTATGCAGGGCATGAATAGCCTTTGGGAATATTTGGCACAAAGTATTATCAGAAATGGAGGAGAGATTTATACATCTGTTTCTATTACTTCTCTTTTGACTAAAGGGAATAAAACAGAGGTAAAAATAAACTATGCAGAAAAAGGAATGGTTTTTGATGCCCTCATTTCTACTATACCCACCCACATTGTACTCTCTCTTTTAGAGAAAGAACAACAAACTCAACACAATAGCGAAGCAGAGAGATTGGTAAAACCTCCATTCAGACAGTTGCTTTTGGTTTATCTGGAAGTAGAAACAATGCACCCTATATCAGACCATTGCCTCTATATTTATGATAAGGATATTCCCTTTGTGAGGCTTACCAACTTTAACGCTTTTAATGGTAAGAAAGATGGCAGGTTGAGCTTATTGCTTGAATACTGGCTTGACGAGAATGAGCCAATGTGGCACATGGAAGAAGAAGATATTATCTCTCAGGCTGGTAAAGACCTCTGTAAAATTCCGGATTTGAAGAACGCTCTGGTAAAAAAGGGAGAAATTAAAAAGATAAAAAATGCCTATGTTTTACCCGACCAGAAACATATGGAAAGGTTACAATCCTTGCAAAAACAACTCGCACAATTTCCCGGAATCTATTCGACAGGAAGAAGCAATGCGGTTAACTTTAATTTTTCTACAGAAGATGCTTTAACTGAAGGAATTCGGATAGCCAGAACTATTCTTGGCGAGAGATATTCTGAAAAGAATGAGTGAAGATGGCTAGAAATTATATTGTTGAGTTTACCTTTATTGCAGGTGGCGTATATAGATATGACACTTATAAGAGGGTACTGAAATATAACACTATTTCAGTGGCAATTTTCTTCTGAAGCTAAATATTTTTAATTGAAGACCAGGCAATTATAAATAATGTTTAATCTATGATGAATGCTTTTACAGTTGATCTTGAGGATTGGTTTTGTTCTCATAATTTGCAAAAAGCCTGTCCTTATGACAGTTGGGACCTACTGGAAAGCAAGGTTGTTTACTCTACCAGACTCGTACTGAATATTTTGAGAAAACACAATCTTCAGGCTACTTTTTTTGTGTTAGGCTGGGTGGCTGACCGATTCCCGGATTTGATTCGTGAAGTAGCAGCAGACGGTCATGAGATAGGCTCTCATGGTTATAAACATCAACTACTTACAAAGATGGACAAAACAGACTTCGAGAATGATTTAGAACAATCTCTTGAAGCAATTGCCCGATGTGTAACTCTCCCTGTAAAAGGCTACAGAGCTCCTGCTTTTTCCCTAACCAGCCAGACTTACTGGGCAACAGAAATAATCAAGAAACTTGGATTCTCTTATGATTCTTCTGTTTACCCCATTTCCCTGCATCCGGATTATGGCTTCCCTCAAGCCCCACTACATCCTTTTTATCATTCCAATGGTTTACTGGAAATACCAATGAGCTGTGTGGAAATAGGTAAATTCAGACTGCCTTGCAGTGGAGGCGGATACTTGCGAATGTTCCCCTTTAGCCTGTTTAAAACACTGGTACGAAAGAGCCTTAAACAAGGAAGGGCTTTGAATTTTTACATTCATCCCTGGGAGCTTGATTCAGAAACACCCCGTGTGAAATTATCATGGCAGGCACACATAAGGCATTATTCCCACTTAAAAGATACCCAATATCGTCTTGAAGATCTATTGGAAGAGTTTTCATTTACCAGCATTGCCAATCTACTTAATACTTTTCCATCATATGCAACCTTTTCACATTCAACCACTGACAGAACAGATTAAAGAAGAAGAAAATACCAGTCTTAATCCCATCATTCTTAAAAAAACCTGTGCTTATCTAAAAAAAAGAAGAATTGCTGAAATTATATTTATTCTGTTAATAAGCCCTTTATGTCTCCTGATAGGGATAGTAGTAGCCATAGCTGTGAAACTGGACTCTAAAGGAGCGGTTTTATTCCGGCAAACCCGTCCGGGAAGTAAGGGAAGATTGTTTGAAATATTGAAATTCAGAAGTATGTATTCAAACAGCAGTCAATTAAAACTGGTAGCAGAGGATGATAAACGAATTACGAATGTAGGTAAGTTTATTAGAAATTACCGATTAGATGAACTGCCTCAACTCATTAATATACTGAAAGGAGAAATGAGTTTGATAGGACCCCGTCCAGTTCCCTATAACTTATATGAATATTACTTGAATGAAATTCCGGGTTATGACCAAAGACATGTTGTCAGTCCGGGAATCACAGGTCTTGCCCAGGTATATCAAGGCTATACAAATACATTGGAAGGAGAATCTGAAAAGTTTTTATATGATATGTTTTATATAAAACATGCCTCTTTAAAACTGGACATGATTATTTTGCTACGGACGTTTAAGACACTATCGGGTAAATGAATTATCTGTTTTCGATTTGACTGTTATTCTGACGGCGAATTGTCTTTTTGATAATGCGATGCTACTTATCTGAAAAATTATTTATTACTTGTATCAACCCAGCTTGGAAAGTGAGAAGCAATGAGGGTGATGGTTTGCCCGGGTCGGGGTTTAAAGCAGCCATAGCTTTCTTGAAGATAGCCTTTGGCATAGATTTGCAGGCTGCCTAATGGATTGGCGGGAGTCGGCATTTTATAAGGAATACGGGCAATGCCGTTGGCATCTGTCAGGATGGTTTGCTGCCTGTAAGTAAAGTCATACTCACAATCAAGCCATTCATAGATGAGCACGACATTGCCCACCAGATTGCCCTGGGAGTCTGTGGTTTTGAGGGTAATCAACCGGCTGACAGGCAGCAAGTCTATAGGTCTGCCAGAGGGTCTCAGGTTATACTCTTCATTGCAGGAAGAAAGCATGGCAAGCAGCCCCAGAAGCCAAAGCAGACCAACCCTATACAACCCTGCATTAAGCTGTTGCCCTACAGGCATTAGCTGATGAGAAGAATAGATTGTTTTTTTCATAAAAGAGAACGAGTTTAAAAAAAGCAGAAGAAACAGAGATAATAAAAAAGCAGCAGAGAAACCCTGTTCTCTACTGCCCTGAATCACCTTCCCTACATACTTCTTCATGAAAGCAAATTGTGTAAAATAACAACGCAAAATAACAGAATAGTACCATAAAAAACAAATATAATAGCTATAAATATTAAAATAGTACAATTTGTATTACTTTGTACTGATTTGCTCTGTGAGATTTGCCTGAATTCATTTGATTTGGCATGGAATGGGGAAAAGCAGATGAGATGGATTTATTGAGATGGCTTTTGGATAGGGCATTTTAGTGAGATGGTTCTTTAGTGAGACGGCTCAGCAGGTTGCAGGAGAATGCAATCCGGAGCAGGCAGGTAGTAGAGGGGTGTATTGCTCATCTGATAGCGGGCAAGCTGTTTGATGGATGAGATGAGCAGGTCAATACTGTGTGTTTTTTCTGAGAGTTGGGCTAGAAAAAGCAGGTAGTTTTTTTCTTTTTCCAGAAAGTCGAGTGGAGAGATTTCTCTTTTTTGATACGCTTCCTGATGAATGCTAAAGATTCGTTCTTCGGTTGCCCGGAGTTTGGAGAGACTTTCGAGGGATTGTATTTCACTTTTGAGTTTTTGGTAAGAAAGCCTAAGCCGGAGCAGTTCTTCATTGAAAGAAAGTTGTGCTTTTTGGTCGAGGGAGAGCAGGCGGGATTTTTGCTCCTGTTTTGCCTGAAGGTAGCTGAAAACCTGACTGGCATTAAAACTGAGAACAGGCAGGAGCCTGACCTGATTGTCACGGGTAAAGGGAGAGAAACCGAGATGGGGCAAATATTTGAAAAGTCTGAATTTTTCTTTGGAAAGTAGCTCCTGCCGTTGGGCTGTCCAGAGGGAATTGTGATACATTTTCAGGCTTTCTTCCAGTGCCGACAAAGGCGGAAGGCTATCGTTGGTAAACAAACTGTTTTTAAAGGGTATCATACTTTCTCTATCCTTTCTACATTCATTTGCTTCAGGCAATGGTTTGTTTTCGGGGGTAGTTTGGGCAATTGTATTTTTCAAAGAAAGCAGGAGAAAAAGCATAAAAATTATTTTTTTCATCCGGAGAGGGGTTAGGTTGACAAAAATGAAAGGATTAGGTTGACATTTTTTGAGGGATAGTTGACAGGCTGTGGCGGCAGGAAACAGGATTATTTTGAGGCGATACCAGAGCCTGACAAGTAGGGAAAGAATTCGCTTGTCAAATGCAAGGGATTCTTGAAAAGTGAGGGATTCTTGAAAAGCAATGAGTAGTAGAAAAGCAATCTTTTTCATAGTGATTGAAAGTTTTACAGGTTTTTTCTTTTAAAAGCACTCAGGAAAGGGCGGGCAAAAAGCAGGACAATGATAAAAATACCCCCGATGAAGCGGAGGCTGGGATTGCCTACTTCGGAGGCTGCAAAACGAAAAATGGTAAGTGCCCCAAAGAGCAGCAGAAACCCCAGGCTCATGTCGATTTCTTTGGTTTGCCTGCCCAGATAGCCCGAAGTAATACTTTCAATAGCAGTAGCATCAAGGGAAGCAACAGAAGCCAGCCTGGAAAATTTATCACAAAGCTCTGTAATCATTTTGGGGTTTCCGGCTGAAATGTCCCAGATACGACTTAGCAAATAAGTCTCGTCGGATGTTTGAAAGCCTGAGCAAAGACATCTGGCAAGTTCAAAACTGTGAAGCCGACGGAGGGGTTGGAGGGAGAGGCGTTCGAAATGCCAGAGGAAGGTAGCATTTTTGAGTTTGATGTCACGGGCAGTGGTAAGAATGAGGAAATGGGGAGCAAGGATTTCGAGGGCTTTGACGGCTGTGGGAGTAATGCGGTCGATGTCTCCGATTTTGAGCAGGTACTCGTGTTTATCGGTGAGGGAGACCAGGATTTTGCAGAGGTTACTCAGGCTTTCTTTGCTGACTTTGGCAGAGAGTTTGGCTTTGGAATCGGCTGCAAAAAACAAACGGATGACAGCTTCTTTGTCTCCGTCAAAGAGATAGAGGAGCAAATTGGCAATGCTGGTTTTGAAAGCAGTACAATCGTCGATTTCAAGTATTCTGGGAGGACTTGGGGCTTGGAGCAATAGCTGACAGAGGTATTCGAGCAGGGCAGTTTTGCCAATGCCGGTTTCTCCGGTGATGATCAGGGAAAGATTGTCGGAAAGGCAGGCAATGCCCCTGTGGATTTCTTTTTCCCTGCCAATCAGGCTCAATCCTTTTACAGCAGAGATTATAGGAGAAACTTCTTTTTTGGAAAAGATTGCTAACAAAGCCTTGAGAAACTGAAAATGTGGTTTACGTTTTTGCTGTCTGGCAATTATTTTGGAGGTGGCTCGTGTTGCCTGTTGTATTTCTGCCTGTTGTGATTCCGGTATTTTTTCAGATGTTTTCTGAATCATTTTAAAAACAGCCTGCCGGGAGATGGGTTTACCCTGATGCGAAAAAAGCAGTTCATTGCGTGTGAGAGGTGGATGTTGACTTGCCAGCTCTGCCAGAATTTTGCAGGCAGTATCGGATAGCGGTAAAACAGCAACAGCAGACATGGTTTTAGCAGACTTTGTTTTGAGTGAAAGTGTTTTGGTATGAAAATCAAGGTCTGCCCATTTGAGGTTAGTCAGTTGAGAAACTTTAATGCCGAGTTGAGCCAGCAGAATAAGCTGGGCTTTGTGGCGGATGTTGTCGGTATACTGGTATAAATCGGGATGCATGGGTGAGGTGGTTTTATGTGTTGTCAGCAGGGAGTGTGGAGCAGTTAGCAGGGTACTTAGTGCAGGGAGTAGAGTGGATAGTTTAGTTGTGATTTGCAGTTTGCCTGAGTAAACTTTTGTTATCTTTTCCTTTCCTCCTCTCTTACATCACTCAAGCTCACTACTCTAAACTCTCTACTTCACGCTTAATGTCTTTCATTCCTACCCCTGCCCCTCACTCCTGAATTTTAAGCAACACCACATAGCCATTGAAGACAGGATGGGGTTCAAGACGGGATTTGAGGAAAGAAAGTTCTTTTTCAAAGGATTCGATTTGGGGAGCATGTAAGTGAAATTTTTCGAGCCATTCGTGCAGGCGTTTGAGTTTGGCAGTCGCTTTTCCTTTTTCATAATCGGTCAGGTAAGGATATATTTTTTCCAGTTGCCGGATGTGCTCTTTTACTTTATAGAGACTGTCGAGGCTTTGCTGTTGTTTTACTTTCTCCTCCTGAATCAGCATTTCCTGTTTATAAATCTGGTGGAGCAATTGGGAAGAATCAGGCATTTCGACAGAGAAGGAAAAGGAATCAGTATATTGGAGGCGGAGGCTTTTATTGATTTTTACTTCTCCTTTGTCGAGGTAGTGGACAGGATGGCTGGAGTGGAGCGAGAGCTGAAGCAGGGGCAGGCGAAGCAGGCTACGGAGGCTGTCCTCGCTGATGTCGGCAAAAGCTACTTTTTCTCTGAGCAGGGTTTGGGCAGGATGGCGAAAGGCAATGAGTTCTGTGGTTTCTTGAGAGATTTCTTTAAAGCCCTCTGCTGTGCCTGAGAGAAAGACAACAGCCTGATGGTCTTCAGCAGCCACGACCAGCCCTTTGCTGATGCTTTCGTGCTGAGTCTGGAAAGTGACTTCGAGCCCTGAAGGGCTACGGCGGTATTCGTTGTGGAGATGAGCAAACGTTTTGAAAGCATTGTTGTAGCTCATCCAGAATCCTTGTTTCATAAGAGGATAGCAGGTTAAAGTAAGGGAATTGAACACACAAAAAATGAGAGTTTCTACTTTGGCATTGCCTGCCGGAAGTCGCATGGCAGGGTTGCCGGGAATGACACAGCGGGCAGCAGAGAAAGGATAGAAAAACGGAATGCCGGATTTGGTACACATGTCAAAGATAAGGTGAGAAAGGTAGGCAAGGCAGGCATTGGAAGTAAGTTCATGGACAGTTTTGGGCTGTGTGTGGGTAAAGAAAACAAAGAAAAGCAGCCTGAAGAGGAGTGTAACACCTATCCAGCAGAGTAAAGAATGAGTAAGGGTACGATGCCCGAAATGGCGGTCTAAGTACCTTGCCAGGGGAAAGAAGACTTTGCCGAGTGGGCTTTTGGTATGGTCTATGTCGGGAAGCAGGGAGAAAAAGAGGGTGACTGCCAAATCTGCCGGACTCTGAAAAATATTGATGTCCGAAAAACTGGCAAAAATGCCTGTGAAGGCAATGCCTCCGGCAATGTGGTTAATACCTGTCATAAGAACTGTCTGAAATTAAAAAAACCGAAATAATATGAGTTTGCAGAAAAGAGAAAGACAGATTTGAGGAAAGCAACACAAATACAGCCTTATCTAAGGAAAATTTTGGCATGATAGATTCATACGATTTGGAAAAACATGAAAGTTTTAGTTGGGCAGTAGTAGGATTTTCCTGAAACATACACTGAAAAGAATCATTTTGAATCATATATAAATAATTGACATTCAATAACTTACAACGAAAATATTGCAAGTTTAAGAAAAGGAATAAAAAAGAAAAAATCTGATGAATTGAAATTTAAAAAGAAGGCGGAGTAGAAGGCAAAGTAACTGAGATATTTTCTGAGAACTGTCAGGAAGAATAGAATAGTAAAATCTGGTTTAAGAGAGGAAGGGGAATTCTTTTTACAGGGAGAAACTGGAAAACAGGGGCAGGAAAGATAGAAAAGAAATTCTTGATGTGGTTCATCTAAGCCTATCTTTTGCCATTAAGGGGAAGCATTTTATTTGAGAAAATTGATATTCTTACAATTATGTGGAAAACCCTGAAATAGCTTGACACTAAGCACACAAGTACATGAAAATCAAGCAATTAAGCCAAAATGGTGTTTAAGTTTGCAATTCTACCTTATCTGAATCTTCCTTTTAGACCTAAATGGGTATAGCGGAGTGTATTACTATGAAGTGTCGCAATTCTACCTTATCTGAAAGAGTCATATGAATAAGCATAGGAACCATTTTGATTTCATAGCGTTTTAATTATTTTCCAGTTTTAATTGTTTCTGAATTTTGCAAGAGTAACTTATTATTTTGAAAAGAAGGCAACTTAAGACTTTCAATCAAGATTTTTTATTTGACATCACAACCAGTTCTTCTACAAAATCTTCAATAGACATCTTCTCATGATAGTGTTGTACTTTTTTCTTTATCCTATACTTGTATTTCCTGATACTATCTGGCGAAACTCCTAACATCTGAGCCATTTCTTTGACAGTCAAATTCAATTTTATCAGTGCTAGCAGTCTTTGGTCACAAGTAGAAAATTGAGGATAGTGATTTTTTAAAATAAGGAAGAATCCGGGATAGACCTCTTCAAAGGTTTTTCTGAAATTTTCCCAAGCCTCATCAGTTAAAATACTCGACTGCAATACTTTATGAACTTGTGAAATTGAGATTTGAGAAGATACCGTATTTTTTTTCAGATTTTCAAGTTCTTTTAGCAACAGGTTTACTGTTTCCGATTTCTCCATAATAATTTTTGAAAGAAGCTTCATTTGCTGTTTTTTGGCTTCTTCCAGGTCATTATATTTTCTTCGAAGCTCTTTTTTCTTCTGTAATATTTCTTCGTTTTTTCTTTCTAAATCCTGCTTTTGCAACTCTATTTCTTCTGTTCTTTCTTTGACCATTTGCTCCAGTACGGTATTCTGGGAATGAAGCAATTGTTTCTGATTTTCTTCCAGTTCTTTGAGATATTGTTCTATTCTGAATTTTTTGTTGGTATGATAAATACTATATAATAAAACAGGGACACAAATTGCCGATAAAATAATCTGAAGAAAAAAAGTATTTTTGAGGGCATACTTATACTCTAAACTAGCCAAATCATGCACTCTTTTTTCATATAAGAGTGCCTCCTGAGAAAAACTTTTGTATTGTAACCACAGTGACTGACCTTTCTGAAGTTGTGCCAATTCCTGAAATGCTTTCTTATCTCCTTTTTCAAACAAATCTTTCATTTTAAAAGTCAGCATAAAATAAGCATTGATAGAGTCTTTTAACGAATAAAAAGAAGTCATGTCATATTCATGTTCACTAAGTGGTATTTCAATAGCCCTCAACACAGAATCTTTATTATGAAAAGACCAATACAAAGGAGAGAGATAACATGATTTTCCAAATAGTGCATAGCCTCTCAAGCTAAGATCGGCATTATGAAAAAGATATACACAATTACTGATAGCTTGTCTGGATTCTATAGTCTGTTCCTGCAAAATCTTGTTATTTTCTAGTTTTCTAATGTTACTGAAAATGAAAACAATGTTCGAGACAAGCAATAAAACAATGATTGAAACAATAAATTTTAGGTTTTTAGTGATAAGGTGTGTTCTATTCATAACCACAAGGGGTTGGCTTGTCTTTGTTTAATGATGTTTTCTATAATCAATTCAAGTATTTCAACAGGTGAGCTTTGACAGTCTGTTACAAACTAAGGTCATTTAAGTTTTCAAACTGGTACCCAAATGCTATGCCAAAGAGTTTCTTTATTAAATTTATTGATTATCAGTCTAGTGCATGAGTATGGCAGTATACATTTTTCCGGTTTCTGGAAGGTTTTTACAGAAATTGGAAAGTTATTGAGACCATCCATTTAAGGATATTGTCCTTTCTGAGTGATCCTCTTAATAAGTTACTCTCTGAAGGAAATGCCAGTATAGCACTTGAAGGGATTGTTGTGAAGATAAAGAAAGTGCCAGATATCAGGCTATCACCCTCTAACCTAAAAAAATAATTATCTTTCCCTTCCTCCAAAATAAGACTAATTCCCTGTTTGTTGGCTACCTCATGCAAACCACCTGATAAGTCAAATTGTGAAGCCAAATCTCTTCAGAAAAGAGCTTAAACATGAAAAATAAGTCTGTAATTGAAATATTTATAATCTTACTTATATTCTTTGCCATTATATCTTAAAGAAAGGCAGTGATTCATTTTTGTACAAATTATATAAAATTAGGGTTTTGACAAATAAAATCACTGCTCCCTTTCAGGGTATTATCCTGTATGTAAGACATTGAAAACTATATTTTACAGAACTATACCAAAAGCATCTTTAAACTCCTGACAGGAAGAAAAATCCTGATATTGGACTATACTACTTTATCAACCTCAGTCAGCCAGCTCATCGCCTCCTCCATTTCTGTAAATACTTTTAAAATAATACCCTGTTCTTCAAATGTCTTAATAAATCTTTTTATGGAAAGCTGGCTGTAATAATCTGCCGGTTCCAGAACCGCCCAATACCGCCAACCTGTCTTCAGTGCCTCAGTAAACCAAACTTGGTTGATCCATTCCGAATCTTCCTGCTTATATACTTTTACAAAGCGATTATCAGACAGCCATTTACACCCTTTTGATGATTTGAGTTTGTTGAGTCCTGCATTGAAAGCGTTTCTCATTTCTTCGCCAACAATAAACCCCTGAAAAGTTTTGCGAATGATTTTTTCTTTTTCAAACCACTCTATGGTAGCTTTTTCTGATTGGTGGATGATGATAGGATTGGAAAGCATAAAAAAGTGAGGAATAAGTACAATTATTAATTTTTAAAGTTTGGTCTTCATTGATTGTATTAAAAATGTCAGCTTCATTCTGTAAGTCTATTATTTGCTATATCTGGTTTATTAATACTTCGAGCTTGTCAAATATTTGTAAAAAAGGCAATACTTTTTTTCTGACAAGAACAGACTTCTTTAATTGCTTCCAATATTAGATGGATGTATATTTCCAGATGCTTCTACTTCTTCAAGCATTTGTTGTATTTCATGAACAATATGATCTAACCTTTCACTGGAAAGTCGCAGGTGGTCAATCAGATTCTTATCTATTTTTTCATAATCACTCATCTTAATCAAATTTACCAAACCCAGTATGCTGGCAAGTGGTGCTCTTAATTTATGGGCATTGATAAATGCATACTCCCGCAATTGTTGATTCTGTTTTTCCAGCAGGCTTGTTCGTTCTCTTACCATATCATCCAGATAATCGTTTACACGATTCAACTCTTCAATCAATTGATACAATTCTTCATTCTTATGAGTAATTTCATTATTCTGGCTTAATATTTCTTCATTTTGTGATACTATCTCTTCCTGTTGTTCCTTCAAAATGTGGTTGAGTCGTTGTTTTTGTTGGTTATTACGATAGAGATAAAAAGACATTCCCATAAATGACAACAATCCTCCTGATACTGTTATCATAATCCAAAACTGCTTTTCGGTCTGTATTTGTTTAAGCTTTAGTTCCTGATGCAGCAGTTCATTTTCTACTTTTATTCTATCTGATTCAAAAGAAGCCTGTATGTATGCTATTTCCTTGTTTTTCTCTTCATTAAATAAACTGTCTTTAAGAGCATTATCTTTCTCTTTGAATAAAATAGTACTTTTCAAATCACCTTTGGCATAAGCCAGCTTAGCCAGGTTTCTATATACTATCATTCTATCTCTTCTCAAGCCCAGTTGTTGGGTTAGTTTAAGGGTAAGAAGCAAATATTTTTCTGACTCCTGGTATTGTCCCAGATTCAGATAGGTTTCTCCTAAAGTCTGAGAAACATAACTGAGCATTTGTGGATTTCCATCTTTTTGGCGTATTTCCATTGAAGCCTTCAAAAATGGCAGAGCCTTTTCAGGTTTGCCCCACTCATTGTAATTCCAGCCAATGTCATTTTTTACAATGCCTATCCAAAACTGCCTGCTTTGTGAAGTAGTTTTGAAATCAGGAGCCTCAAAAATAGCCAGAGCCTGCAGATAATAATCAAGGGCTTTCTCATGTTCTTTCTTTTTCAAATAGCAAGTCCCGATAGCAATCAAAGTTTCTCCAACAGCCTGCTCATCATGTAGTTGTTCATGAAGCTCTACATTTCTCTGGTGATAAATAAGGGCATCATCAGGATTGATTTCATAATAAATCCATCCCAAAGCATGCAATGATTCAGCAATATCTTTCAGTTGACCTGTTTGTTCTCTTATTTTGAGACATTCAAGATGAGTTTCAAGGGCTTTTTTGAAATCACCTCCAAATTTATACCCGTCTCCCAGATTGTAGAGACTTTCAGCAAGCAATAGTTTATCTGGCATTTTGCGAGCCATCTGTTCAGCTTTCTTACTGTATTTGAGTAGGCTATCGATGCCTCTTCCCTGAATGAGAAATATTCGTGAGATTTTATTTAAAGAGTGTATTTCAGTGATACTATCGTAAGATACACTACTCAAAATCTGTGCATTTTTAAAGGCATACAAGGCTTTATGATACTCCTTATTGCCAAACAAGATATTTCCCATAGCATAATAAGATTTCCCTTGCATGGCAGGATACTTTTGAGATATTCCTACTGCTTTTTCTGCATAAAAAAGGGCTCTGTTTGTATCCTGTTGTGCATGAAACCTGTAAGCAAGCTCAAGAAGATAATTGATTTTGGCTGGGTTAGACTTTAGTATACTCAGATGATTCAGTATGGTATCTTTTTGAACCTGTCCATAAAGAAAACAAGACATCAGCAAGGCTTTTAAAGAGAATAGCGATAAGTAAAAAACACTCCTCATAATCTAACACGGTTTTATAATCAGTTGAAGGAAAAGGGAATTATCAAAACTGGTTACAAAATCGTACTAGAGGAATTTGGATTTACTTCCTCTTACAGATTTCTTTTTTCCTTTCTAATATGATCAGAAATTCTGAAGAGAACAAAACACTAAAATCAGAATTGTATGTATTTTAAAATTTCAATGCATACAATAAAAATCATAACTATTAAATCATATTAGTTACTTTCAGTGCTTTTAGAAGCTTTAAGGGCTTCTAATTCTATCATGTATTCAATATCAATAAGAGAGCCAGCCACCCTCAAAGGTTTTCCTGTTTCGTCTCTTAACGTATTTCCTACAGCCCTGAACCACTTATATACTCCGTTTTTGAGTTTTAACTGATATTGTACATCATAAGGAGTATTGCCTGTAAAATCCATCAGGTGAGCCGTAAAAGCTTCAAGTGTTTTTTGTTTATGCTCAGCATGCAACAGGTTTGACCAGGAAGAAAGGATATTTGGGAAATCAGTTTCGTTTTCATATCCAAGCATCTTTCTAAAATTTTGTGTCCAGAAGAAAGGTGTTTCATCTTTAAAGTCCAGGTCTTTGGGTACAATCATATCCCACAACCCTTCTGTGGTAGTTGCCGATGCTAACTCAAAACGTTTCAATAATTCAAGTACCTCCTCTCGGTTACGATGCATTTCATCACGGGTGGCTTCCATTTCTTCCATGTTTTGCCTGATTTCTTCTTCCTGTGCCTGTAATTGATTGATTTGAACTTTATTGGCAGTAATATCTGTAGCCAGCTTAAGTACACGTTCTACATGTCCTTCGTTGTTTCTGATAATTGAGTAGCTGCCAAAGAGTATTACTTTCTCTCCCAGTTTCGTTATTCTTTCAAACTCTCCCTGTTGAGCTAAACCAGAAGCCAGGTTTTCCCAGAAATGCTCATAATCCTCACTTTTAGCAAAAGCCGAATTGACAAAAATCCGGTGATGTTTTCCAACAATTTCATCTAATGAATATCCCATCAAAGTCAGAAATGAGGGATTGGCATTTAGCACATATCCTTTCATATCAAATTCTATGGCGGCAATCCCACTGTTGTCAATTGCTTCAATCCTGCCCTGCATTTCCACTGATTTACGTTGCATTTCATCCTGAGTCGCCTGCATTTCTTCCATGTTTTGTCTGAGTTCTTCTTCTGCTGCTCTCATATCTTCTGCTTGTTGCTGAGAGAGTTGAAGTAGTTCCTGAGTTCTGGCATTAACCTTAAAAGAAGCCATATCAGAAGCACACAGCTCTCCAAATTGATTTAGAAAGTCAATCTGATAAGGCTCAATAGTTTGAAATGAAGCAATTTCGATCACTCCCTGTACCAATCCATTGCTCACCAAAGGCAGTATAATCAGGTTTCTGGGCAAGGCTTCTCCCAGTCCAGAGGTAATTTTGATATAGTTTTCAGGAATCTCTCTCAGATAAATCATCTCTTTTTCCAAACATGCCTGTCCTATCAATCCTTCTCCAACATCAACAGTCTTTAAAAGATGTTTTTTTCTGTTATAAGCCCAGGATGCTATCAGTTCAAGTTGGCTATTCTCTTCGTTTAATAAAAAAAGAGAACCCTGATTGGCAGATATGTATTTTACTACAAAGCTGATGGTAGCATCTGCCACCTGCTCTATATCATTATTATCTGAACGAATGATTTTTCCGGCTTCTGCAAGTCCTTCGGTAATCCAATTTCGCTTCTTTTCTGTTTCTGTTGCATTTTTGAGATTGGTCGCCATGTTAAGAAGAGCATGGGCAATATCTCCTTTATTGTTAAATATGACTGCTTTGTTAGTGAAGTTTCCCCTCCCTACATCTTCTGTAAACACTTTTACATTCTCAAGATTATCAATCAGTTTCTTTAAAGATTGTTGCATTTGCCCTACTTCATCCTCGGTTCTGCTCTCTTCTATAACAGGCAACTCTCCTGTTGAAATTTTATCCAAAGTATCTCGTATTTTCATAACTGGAGTGCTGATTTGATTGCCTATGTAAATAGAAGTAAGAAAAACTACAATTAAGATAATGAGTGCAAAAAGTATGATTAACCAAAAAGTGAATCTTTGGTTATATTCATGCTCCTTCTCAACTTGTTCTAATTTTTGATCCAGAGCAGTTACAAGTCCATTTTTAGCCTCAAGAATTTTATCAAAAATAGGATTAAACTCATTGATGAGTACGCCCTTTACTGTATTAAGAGTATCTTTTTCAACTGAAAAATTGGCAATAGCTGATTTATTTTTTTCAGTAAAGCCAATGAAGATATCTATTTCTGAAGATAGATATTGTACTTTACTATATAAGTCACTGTCTGATTTTGAGTTGTTTAATAGCTCTTTTTGAGCATTTTGGAGCAAGGTCAAAAACTCACGATAGTGCTGGTTGGCTTCATCTATTTGCTTTTTTTCTGTATCAGGATTTAGCATATATAGCAAAAAAATATCCCCTCTTATTGCATTATATCCTATTCTGGCAGTTTCTATATTTGTCTTGAGAGTAAGGTATATATTCCGTTGCTGTGATTCTTTTTCCTGCGATACTATCAAAGAAACAGTTATGAGCGTTGAAATCAATAGACCCACAATAGCCACACAACTCAGAAAAAGGAGTTTCTTTTTTATAGGGAGACTGAGAACAAGTTTTTTCATTATTGACAATACATGTTATTATGGTAAAAAACAATGACAGAGAAGAGCATCTGTTTGCCTGATAATTAAATAGTTACAGACATAACTAGACTATATAAATTGCAGGTTTCTTTCAATAGACACTAGCTTGCTAAAAATCAGTGCTGATGTTTATAGCTGAACTTACAACTTCCTATCCAATAATGATGAGATAACCTATCCCCAAAGAAAGAAATTGAGCCTGTATCAGGCAGCCAAAGATAAGACAGTATAAAAGCCTGACTGGTTTAATAAACCGTTACTTGTATATCAATCTGTTCCTGATGATAAATAAAGAAAATCAGTGGTAATATCATGAAAATCAAAATTCAGGTAAATACCATAACGTTTTTGCCTGGCAGTATCATGGCAAAAACCGGGAGAAAGAAAAGCATTCATTGAAAAAGTATTAAAGTAGTTAAGTAGTAATTGGATGACAAAGCTAAAAAATGAATTTAATTAAAGAGAAAAAAGGATGTGGACAAAAGTATGGACAAAAATGAGCTTAATCGGTGAAAAATAGGTCATGGCAGAAAAACAGGTCATTGAATTTGTATTTTAACTTAAAAACTAAAATACCAAAAACCTGCAACCCTCAATTAAATAATAAGACAACCCCATTGTAGCTAAAAATCCTGTCTGCCAGAGCTATTTCTGCTTATGACAACATTTTGCCTCAAGTAAGCAGCCTTTCTGTACTGGGCTGCTCATTTTCAATAACTTCTTATGTGTTTTCCGGAAGCACTTTTGGGCGAAAAAACAAGGAGTTCAAGCCCGCAATAGCTCAATGATTGAACCCTCAAATTGTTATTCATTAAGTTCTTGCGGGTTGGTTGTTAAGCGAAAGTCCTAATTCTATAAGTTGATTTTTTTCACTGAAAATTCTTCAAAAACTTTGATTTTTCCTGTATCCTACATGAACTTACCCAGGTTTTTACTTAAAATTCTCTCATTATAACATTTAAAACAGAACAAAGAAATCTGTCACTTGTGCAATCCTTTCTTTCTCAAATAAGCGAGGAGCATGCCCGGTCTGTCAGTCTGAATAATGGTTATGCCATGTGTTATTTGCCAACCATAAGAGCCCTCTTTGTCAAAAACGGCACGTTCATCATCATGTCCTCCATTTTGTGATTCCCAAAGTGAGTTGTTCCAGATACGAGAGCCTTTTTTGATTATATCAGGAAAAGAGTTGATTATTTTCAAAGAATCACTGGCATACGTAAATTCAAAAGCAACAGGTTTCATTTGATTTTGATAAGTTTCGATAATACTTTGAGAAGTAGCATTATTCAAATCAACAATTGGCATAAATATAATTTTATTCAGATAACCATCCAGGTCTTTTTTGACTTTCTCGTATGGATATTTCCCTTTGAAAATAGCATGATCTAGTGTTTCCGTTTTGATTAGCAACTCATACACTTGTCTAAAATAAGGATAGCTCTTGTCAAGGTTAATCATGATTTTACCCTTTATTAGCAACAAAACTTCTTCCAAAGTAGGAATACGATGTTTGGTCTTGATACCTAAACCATCCTTCAGGTATAGCTTTCTAACAGAGTCAAGTGACATGTTACCAATCAAACCTTTACCTGTGGTAGTCCGGTCAAGGGTTTCATCATGAAGCAAAACCAGATGTCCATCTGATGTTTTAGCTACATCTACTTCCACAATATCAACGCCCATTTCAATACAGTTTTTTATTGCCTGTAAAGAATTTTCCGGAGCATTACGCCAATCACCTCTGTGTGCTACAACCAGCACTTGTTTACTATCGGGCGTTCTGAGCTCTTCCAGTATCTTTTTATTATGCTGGGCAGTTAAATGCCAAACCGGACAAGTCAACAGCAAAAGCAGCATTCCTTTTTTCATGATAATTTATATTTGGGTTAAAAAAATCTGAGAGTAAAAAAATACCGTTAGAGAACCTGATAGGCTTGGTTTTCTCTAACGGTAGATATTAAATACTCAATTATAGCCAATATTTTGTACAATTGAGGGATCGGTATTAATTTGTCCCTGAGGGATAGGCATTACCAGATTGTGGTCGTCAATGATAATGTTTTTATTATTTGCCTTAAAAAAGTTGTTCATTATACTTACTGCATTGCCAGACCTTAGCAGGTCAAACCAGCGATGACCTTCACCAATCAGTTCAAGTTGCCTTTCCGCATCAATAGCAACTCTTACTTCAGACTGAGATGTTGCCAATGTGTTGTTCAAGCCAGCCCTGTTTCTAACCTTATTGAGATAGCTAATTGCCAGCAAGGTGTTACCCAGTTCATTCTCAGCTTCTGCCATCATTAGCAATACATCTGCAAAACGCAATACCACATAATCACTACCCCCGTCATTGATGTTGGTGGTGGGTTTGATATATTTTTTGCAATATGGAATACCAGATCCAGGCACAATATCCACATAAACACCTTTGCGTAAATCAGTACTGCCATATTGAGCATACAAGTTTTGTGAAGGCAGAATGTGTCCTTTGGCTCCTGATTGTGTACCAGATGGGCTTGCCTGTACGAAAAGCTGACTTCCTTCCGTATTCCCATTGATACCAGAGGCAAACTGCACAGAAAAAATGATTTCCTTGCTGCCTTCATTTGCTGAAGTAAATACATCTGAAGGCTTAGGTAATAATCCAAACAAGTTACTGCTATATACCTGATCAAGCTGAGCTTTGGCAAGGCTGGCACTCCCCAGTGTAAGATAGACCTTTGCAAGCAAAGCTCTGGCTGCCCATTTGGTAGTCCTGCCCTGATTGCTTGGCTTTGTTAACAAGGCATCTGATGCTTCTTTGAGGTCAGTAACAATCTGGTTATAAACAGCAGATTTAAGACTTCTTCCCTGACCAAAATATAAATTGGCATCTGTTGTCTCACTTGTCACCAAAGGCACATCTCCAAACGTTCTTACCAGATTAAAATAGACCAAAGCTCTGATAAACTTCATTTCACCTTTCCTTGATGATTTGATAGAGTCTATACCAAAAGAAATTTTATCGATGCGGTTGAGTACAACATTTGCCCTTTGAATAGCCACATAAGAATCCCGATAATTAACAGCCAGCAGGTTATTATTTGCATTTACTGTAAAATCATCTAATTGAGAAAATACGGCAGCATCGTTAGCAGGCACTTCTTCAAAGACAATATCTGAGGGCACTTCTGCAATGGCAGGCAGGTATAAGCCATACAAACCGGTTGATTGTAATGCTCCATAAGTAGCATTTACATATTCCTCCACTTCTTTTTCAGTCTGAAGAAAATTAGCTGTATTTTTATCTGTAATAGGTTCCTGAATCAAATCCTTTGAACATGCAGATAAAATAAGCAGGAAAATTATTGGTATGCATCTGAATATTTTTTTCATAAGATTGCTATTAAAAAGTAAGATTAAGCCCACAAAGAATGGTTCTAGCCAAAGGATAGTTGGAATAAGAATTCCCGGAAGTAAGAGCTTTGTCACTGGTTGCCTCCGGATTAAAACCTCTAAATGAGGTAAGAGTAAATACATTATTGGCAGATGCATAAATTTTCACTTTTACGCCTGCCAAGGGTTTCAGAGCAATAGCCGGAAGAGTATAAGCTATTTGTAAACTTCGCAACCTGAAGTAGTCAGCATTATAGACAGTTTTACTGGATGCATTTGTTGCCAGACGACCAGCAGAAAAGCTACCCATATTGGGCAGGGCAAAAGAGCCATTGGGATTAGAAACCGGGTCATATCTGTTTTCAAAATAATACTTTGAAGGTACTGAAAAGCCTTCTCCATTTTCACTGTTTACCAGTGCAATGTCATAAATTTTTCTTCCTGCTATACCTGCAAAAGCAAAATTCACTTCAAACCTGTTAAACATTAGTGAACTGCCAAAACCATAGTTAAATCTGGGCATATAAGTACCAAATCCTATTTTGTCATTTTCAGTAATTTTTCCATCTTTATCTACATCCTCAATTATATAATCACCCGTTAAGGTGCCATTGATATGAGGCGTATTGTTGATTTCATCCTGGTTTTTATAGATTCCTGTTATATTATAACCTGTAATTTCTGCTACCGGACCACCTATCTTTGTTTTAAAAACTGCATTGTTGTTGCCAGCCAACGCAATAATCTGACTTTGTCCATTTCCAAGTGCCATCACTTCATTTTTGTTGAAAGCTATGTTGGCATTCCAATTCCATTTAAGCTTACCCAATGCCATATCACTGCCCGAAAGCTCAAATTCAAAACCCTGATTTCTTACTTTTCCAATGTTTTGTGTAAGTGAACTATATCCTGACTGTTGTGGAACCGGCACATCCAGAAGAAGATTCGTGGTAATGGTGTTATAATAATCAGCCGTAAGATTAAGTTTATGTAAAAATCCTATATCTATGCCCCAGTCAAAAGATTGTTTGGTTTCCCAGGTAAGATTTGGATTTGCTGACGAGGTTGCAGCAAATCCTGCTGCAAGCGTATTTCCATACACATAATTGTCAGATGAAGTAAGTGAAGTAGCAGTATAATTTCCAATCTGGTTATTGCCGCTTTTGCCCCAGGTAGCCCTCAGCTTAGCAAAAGTAAGTACCTGACTATCTTCCAAAAAATCTTCCTTGCTCAATATCCATCCCACATTAACAGATGGGAAATAACCCCACTTTTTGTTTGTGCCAAAACGGGAAGAGCCATCTGTTCTTGCAGTCAGGTTTAGAAGATATTTTTCCTTAAAAGCATATTGAATACGTCCTAAATAAGAAATTTGTGTCCAAACATACCGATTGGCTGAAGCAGTAAAAGCATTCGCACCCCCAATGTTAGGAATTTTATCATCAGCAATGGTGCTGCCAGTAACCTGACTGCTTTTGCCACTTTCTTTCTGGTAAGTATACCCGGCTAATATATCTATATTGTGGTCACCAAAAGTATGTAGATAAGAAAGTGTGTTTTCTATCAGGTAATTTACAATATTGCTGTTTGATTCAATGGCAGAGGCTTGTTTGCTGCTGGCATTTGTTCGGTAGGCACCTACATCAGATGGAGAATAAAAATCATAGAAGCCATTGGCAATATCCCCTCCAAGACTAATTTTATATGTTAGTCCTTTTACAATTTTAGCACTGAGGTATGTATTTCCAAATGTTCTAAAGTTTGTTCGCTGTGACTTTGTCTTTAACATTACTGCCACCGGATTTTCTTCCAAAGCACCATCTTGAGGAGTATTAGCTACAATTTGCTCACTGATAGCCAAAGTACCATCTGCCTTATAAGGGCTGAAAAATGGATACATAATAAGAGCCATGGAAATTGGATCAAGACTGCGGTTACCATTGCTGTTATCAAAAAAATTCTGAATGGAATAAGAGGGGCTCGCACTCAAGCCATACGTAAAACGATCGTTCAACTCTGATTCAATTTTTATATTAGCACTATATCGTGTCAGACCTGTTCCAATAACAATGCCATCCTGCTTAAAATAATTCAATCCTACAAAATAGCTCGACTTTGGATTCCCACCATTGAAAGTAAGGCTGTGATTACTCATTGGAGCATTTCTAAAAATCTCTTTTAGCCAGTCTGTATCTGTCAGTCCCTGCTGTTTATCCAGATAAGGCTGTAAGTAATAGAGCCTTCTTTGTCTGAGAGTTGCCCCCCTGGTTATACGAAGCAAGTCAGAATCTGTAGCAGACCTGTTAAGAGGATCTTTTAAAACATATGCATTGTCTCTGGCTTCCGTGAAAAACTGAGCCGTCTCCATGGCATTGGTTAGTTTCATTTTGTCTGCTCTTTGCTGAAATCCAGTATACGAATCAAAAGTGACTGTGAGCTTTTCATTATTTCCTTTCTTTGTTGTAATAAGAATTACTCCATTGGCAGCTCTGGAACCATAAATAGCAGCAGATGATGGGTCTTTTAAAATTTCTACTGAAGTAATATTGCCAGGATTGATAGAATTCATTGAGCTTCCCTCACTTAAAGGAAATCCATCTACTACAATAAGTGGGTATCTTCCGGCAGTAAGCGTACCAATACCTCTGATTACCACTTGAGGGTCTGTTCCTGGCTGAGCTGAAGCATCATTGATTAATACTCCGGCAGCTTTACCGGAGAGCTGCTGGGCAAAATTGCTACCTGCATACTGATTTAAATCCTCCCCTTTTACTTTTGAAATAGCACCCGTTACTTTCTCTCTTTTTTGCTGACCATATCCAATCACAACCACATCCTGAAGAGTTTCAAGACTGGGTGCCATGCTTATGTTGAGTTGGGTATGACTACCCACAATCATTTCCTGAGTAATGTATCCAATGAATGAAAATACTAAAATGGCATCCTCATCTATCACATTAAGAGAATATTCACCTTTGTTATTGGTAGTAGTTCCCTGTGAAGTACCTTTTATTGCAATATTTACTCCAATCATAGCCTGCCCTGTCTGCTTATCCGTAACAATGCCTGATACCAAACCAAATGTTGTTTCTGAGTCAAGAGAAGATGTTTCTTTTCTCTTGATCAGGATAAATTTGCCATCTGGCTGATAAACTACAGGATATGGTCGAAGCAGCATATCCAATACATCTCTTAACCTTTGATTAGTTACAGAGAAAGTTATTTTTTTATCAAGTGGCAAACTATTTTCACTATAGACAAACTTACATTCACATTTTGTGCTTATCTGATTTAAGGTTTCCCTTAGTGACTGGTTTTGGATTTGCAGACTTACAGGTGAATTGAGCAGATCCTGTGCCTTGTTTTCGGCAAAAGAAATCAAACAGGAGAATCGTATTATAAAAATGCCTATTGTACTCAACCGCATAATTTTTCCAATTATTTTCTGTAAACGATGTTTTTTCATAAATTTCGATGTTTTTAATTTTTTAAAGACAATAAGCTCTCTGACGAGTTTACCAGACTCGTATATGATTGTAGACATACCTTGATGTGAGAGTTTTTTAAGACCGAAAGTGTTACCAGCACTTTCGGTCATTTTTACCTTTTCGGTCGTGTTTTTGTGTTTGGTAAAATTTTTTGTTAAAAATTTAGACAACAATTTTTACATTATAACTTCCACAGCCATTTAATCAACATCACAAAAGATATTTGTTGATCTGCTCTTAATTTAGCTCAGCATTCTTCTTTGTAAGCATCTCTGACTACTGAAATCCTATCTGTCAGCACCCTTTCCCACGAATACTAATTTGCTTGTTACTTCTTTTATATCTTGCATTAGTATAATTACAGATAATCTTCAAAACTGTCTCAAGAGAATCATTATCGAAGCTCATATTTAATTCACAGCTACCCAGTTGTTTGTCGTCCAGTATAATGTCCACATCATAGTATCTGTTAAGTACTGCCACAATTTCAGTCAAAGACTTTTTTTGAAAAACAAGTTTCCCGTCTATCCATGATTTATAAACCTCTGTGTTGTAAAGAATATCCTGTGAGAATTTTTCATTCTTTTTATCATAAACAGCTAATTGATTTGCAGTAAGCAATACTTTTGACTGATTTGCAGAAACCTGTACCCTTCCCGTAAGTACAGCTACTTCAATTTTATTATTATCAGGATAAGCATTTATTGTAAAACTAGTGCCTAATACCTGGGTTTGAGTCTTTCCAGAATGAATAATAAAAGGCTTTTCAGGGTTTTTTGCTACTTCAAAATAAGCTTCACCTTCCAGATATACCTCTCTGGTGGCTCCCTGAAATGAGTGAGGTACTTTAAAAACTGAGCCTGCATTCAGATAAACAGCAGACCCATCTGCAAGCCTGACGGTTTGTCTTTTACCATCAGGTATATGCCAAATGATAAAACTTGTAGGATTTTGTGTATTTTTATCTCTGACATAAAACCATCCAATACCAGCTAAAAGTAGAAGTAATGAAGCTGCAACAACCTTTTGCCAGAATATCCACTCTATTCCCGAGGGTTTTTCCGTATTGAGTTCATTTTGTCTTATAGATTCATCTATTCTTGTTTTCAGTTCTTTTTCAATAAATTCAGGAGATTGAGTTTCAAATACGTTCAGCTCTGTATTTGAAATATGATCAAGAAATTTTTCAATGAGTTTGATTTCCTCTTCATTACACGCTCCTCTGCCATACTTTTCCAGTAATTTATCCAGATCCTCAGCTTTCACAAATTAGTAAAATTAAAAATGACGATTCTTCAGATAGTCAGGCTATCCAAATAAATAAGACAGTCAGCCCTTCAAAGTGTACTATATAAAACTAAAAAAAAGTATTAAAAGTACAGGAAGATAATCCTGTAAACTAATTCTAATCCTTTTAATAGCATTGGAAACCTGATTGCGAACGGTTTGCGAAGAAATATTAAGATGGGTAGAAATTTCCTCAGCAGTGAAACCATTTCGTCTGCTGAGTTCAAAAATTTCTTTCATTTTATCCGGCAGCTGGCTGATAGATTTTTCAAGGAGAAACAATATCTCATTTTCAGCCACTTTATTGTCGGTAGAGGTATCTCCAATTTCCTGATTCATCTGAGAAAGAATTGCCAGGTATTCTTTCCGGGTAAGACACGCCTGTAAATAGTTGATAATTCTGTTACGCAGAGATATAAAAAGGTAAGCTTTCAAAGAAGCGTTTATTGTCAGTTCCTGACGCTTTAACCAGAGTGAAACAAATAGATCCTGAATTAAATCCTTCGCATCTTCGTCTGTTTTGGTTCTTCTTCTGGCAAAAACATACAACGACTCCCAATAATACTTGTATATAACATCAAAAGCATTTTTTTCACCAGCTTGCAAGCGGGCTATTAAATCTGCTTCATTAGTAAGGTTATATAGCATTTTTTATATTCATCTGTTTCACTGCAAATATAGCCTCTCTCTCAGACAAGTATATTAAGGTATTGTTAAATCAGGAAATGATAGCTGCAAAGTTGAGTATAAACCTAACCCATATTTCTCTGGCAATCTGTCTCAATAAATCATGTTACCTTCAAAGAAATATGAGAGACTATTCCCATAAGGTAAGCATGAAAAATACTCTGTATCCAACCTGTCAAAACCAAAGAATGTTCGTTGGACTCCTGTAAGGCATTGAATAAAGGCATCTTACGCTGAGAGATAGACTCAAAAGGTTGATTCGAAGAACAATTTGTTTGTCAAAATCGGTTTTGATACTGTAAATAGAGCTTTTTACTAATCTTTTCTTTTTTGTATTCAACACTATTAATGCACTACCAAACCCTCAATTATTAAATTCTTAACGAACGTTTTATAAGTAATTAAATTATTGTATTTATGATTACGTAAAAACATAGTGTTTTGTTATCTTTACGAGGTATTTTTACCTTAATAGTAAATAGCTTATAAAATATGATTTTTGGATATGTGAGAGTGTCTACCGCAGACCAGTCGGCAGAGAGTCAGAAGAGTCTGATAGCCCGGTATGTGGTAGATAAAAAAATGCAAATAGATGAATGGATAGAAGTAGAAGTATCATCAAGAAAAACTGCCAGGCAAAGGAAGATAACTGAGCTGCTGGAAAAAGTATCGGCTCAGGATGTAGTAATTGTGTCGGAGCTGTCGAGGCTGGGCAGGTCTATCAGAGAAGTGCTGCATTTGATAGAGGAGCTTATCAATGAAAAAAAGTGCAGACTTATTTTGGTGAAGCAGGGCTTAGACCTTGACCCGAACAATGCCGGTGACATGACTAATAAGATATTGCTTACTATTTTTTCGATGATGGCAGAGCTGGAAAGGGATTTTGTGTCGGAAAGGACGAAGGAAGGACTGCGGGCAAGAAAAGAAAGAGGGATTAAGCTGGGAAAACCGAAGGGTATTATACAGAAGAGTATTTATGACAAGGATGAGCAAAAGATTTTTCATTTGTATAGTTTGGGAGTGCCTCTTAATACCATTATCAAAACTCATCTGGGATATGGGAAATATCTTTCGCTTAAGGAGTACATTGAGAAAAGAAAATAGTTAAGGTCTTGAGAAAAAATAGTATAATTACAAATTCTTACATCTGATGAGATAACTACCAGATCAGATAACCATTTATCAATCTTATGAGAAATAATAATATTCGTATAGAAACAAAAGATGAGGGGGAAGCTCTAAGGATAAGTATGGACAAATTTGTCTTAGTAGAAACGTTGACCGATATTATGCAAAGTTTAATAGGACATTATAGTGTCATTTATACAACAGGCTTATTTAACCTTGGCTATAGAAGTATGCCTGAAACAGATGATGATATACCGGAAAATTTGCGAATTGCCCATGAAAAAGAACGAGAAATCAGAGAAGTATTTAGCAATATAGATTCTAACAATTTTGCAGAAATGGAAGAAGCCATTGAAAAATATGGAAAACTATTTAGGGATTTACATAATATCAAGATTCCAGCTATCTGATGAGATATCTTTTCATCTGAATAGATATTCATTCTAAAAAATTGACATTAAGAACATTGACACCTGAACAAGAAAAGTATCAGCTACCTCTACCCTTACATCAATTCATCGCCAATAAAATATATACAGAGGCAATAAAAGAAAATACCCCTGTATCTAATCCGATTGCAATTTTTTTGGCAGGACAACCTGGTTCAGGTAAAACAGATTTGGGTAATTTAGCCTTGGAACAGCTTAAAAAGAATGCTGTCTATATTAATACAGATGAATTTCGAAATCAGCATCCAAGCTATATTAAGTTACTGGAAGAGCAAAACCCTAAAGCCTCTTTTTTGGTGGATCCTGATGCAGCAGGATGGACAAGAAAACTACTTTCAGATTCTATCAAAGATAAAAGAAATATACTCTTTGATATGACCCTTGGAGGTAATGTTGAGGTGTTGAATGCCACCTTAATACATCTGAGAAAACAAGGCTATCAAACACAAATTAATGTATTAGCCATACCCGCATTTTTAAGTAAAACAGGTATATACGAAAGATTTTGCAATCAGCTAGAAAAAAAAGGGTATGGACGTTGGGTGAGTATGGAATCCCATGACACAAACTTTGGAAATATTCCTAAAAATATACAATCTATTGAATCGGGAAAACTTGTTGATAAAATTGTAGTCTATTCTAAAGATTCCAATAAGCTCAATCTTATTTATGAAAATAATCTGGAAAATGGGGAATGGAAAAAAATACCCATAGCCCAAATTCATTTGGAAAAAGAACGCAATAAAATACTCACCCCAAAAGAACTACAGGAATTCAATACAAGAACGAATGAAATAGCTACTAAAATACTGGCACTTAATCAATCAAGAATACTACACGGTATTAATATTTCAGTCCATCAATTTAAAAAAGATGTAGATGTGCCAATTACTCAAATTCCTAAACAGACTGAAGAAAAGAAAATCAAGCCCCGTAAGCCAAAAATGTAATATATTCCTTTTTTATCTTCAAAATTTTAGAGTATTGTTCAATGTACAAATAAAATGGCTATTTATCATCACTACTTAGTAGATATTATTCGTACATTTTTCAAGTTGCCTCCTTTTCTTCCCTGAGGTAGTTATTGGTTCTGTCTGAAATTAGTATCATTAACAGGCATTTTTATCAGAAGCAGTAACCCTTCAAAACAAAGCGAAAGCAGCATTCTAAAAGAGAGTGAGGCAGATATATTTTTCAGATATACTCTATCCGAAGTTTTTGATTGTCTAAAAAAGGAGCGTTTATTTGCACTTTTTAACGCCATCTCTCCTATCTTTTACCTTAAATAGCACAACAGACAAGAAATATATAATAAAGGTTAATACTAAAAAGCAGTTAAATATATTGATAATCAAAGGATTTTTAAAACCGGTTAGTTACTAAAATCTATATCTGGTCTGTCTATTTTTTTCTCTTTTGCTTTGTTGCTTTCTCCTCTTCCCAAAGGTACTTGAAGCGTTAGTTTAAAGAATCTTACATCCCGTCTGCTCATGCTCACCTGATATGTAGCAGGTTGATCATATATGTTGATAAATTTTCTTGAATTAAAAATATCATTTACAGTAAAAGTCAGACTGCCACGGTTTTGCCAAAACCCTTTACGAAGAGAAAAATCACCAGCTGTTACTGCCTCTCTAAAGCCCTGCAAGCCTACTGTACGGCTTTGACGTTGTCCGGTAAGCTGAGCAGTTATTCCTGCCCCGAATTTGTAAGTCAGACTGATTTTGGCATTATATCTGACAATCTGATTACTAATAGTAGCAGATTGCAGCATTATATTAAATACATTAAAGTTTGTCAATACACTCAGCTTACCTGTCGACCAGGTTAGGGTATTATCTATACCATATTGAACATCAGCTTTTACATTTTGAAAAGAAGTTACCAGAATTGTCGAATCAGTAGAGAGTGGTGTTACAACTGGCTTAATGGTATGATCTTCATAAATATAATAGGCAGTGGCCAGCCACTGCCAGCTACCAGATTTTTTATCCCAGCTCTTATTGTAATTAATTTCTGCTGTGTTCACAAATTCCGGACGTACCTTGGGATTACCTATCGTGATATTTTGTCGGTCATTGGCTTGTATGCCTACAAACATGTGGCGAAAATTAGGTCTGCCTACCTTCCTGCTCAAATTAAATGCCCACTCGCTATTTTCGTTCACCTTACGACTCAGTGAGAAAGATGGGAAAAATGACTGAAACCACCCGCCACCGCTGCCAGAAGGATAGTCGTAGCCAAATCGGCTGTCATCAAGGTGAGAAAGTCCATGCATATTAGACTGCTCCAGTCTTAAACCCAATTCTATTTCTGTTTTGAGAGAAAGTTTGTGGTGGTATAAGCCATAGATGCCGTTTACCATTTCGCTGATACGGGCATTTTGCGAATAAGAGGTTAGCAACTGAAATTCAGGGTTTTCTGGTGTTGCCTCATTGAATAAATATAACTGATTGCGTACATAGGTAAAACTTCGTATTCCAAATTCCCATTTTGTTTGGTCATTGACAGGTCGAATATAATCTATCTGTACAAGAGTCTGATTACCATCGGTAGCTCCATCAATGCGGTTGCTGACCGGATAATTGGGTTGTACACTAAAATTGTGAGTCGAATCTAAAATAAAAGAATTGGTTTGCCAGTCCCCGGCATTGGAAATACGATTATGGGTAAATGAACTTATTAGTCGCAACTCTTCTCCTTTTCGAGCAAAAGTATGTTTCCAGTCAAATTCTGCCTGCAAATTGGTAAAATCATTATGAGGAATGGTACTGCGATTGCCATAGCCAGTCATGTTGTGATTTTCATCATAATAACTGTATTGCTGATTGCTGACTGTATTATAAACGCCGGCAACCACTGTTCCCGACCAGGTTAGCAAATTTCTGGAATTAAGACTATAACCAGCAGAAAGCCTCCCACTCTGGAAACGATTATTAAGAGTAATGTTTGTTGCTTGGTCAAAATAAGTTCCCTGAGTGCCGGCATTACCATAGTTTATCTGGTTAAGGTATCCGTTCAACGGATTTTGGGTGGCATTCAGGCTGTAAAGTCCTATTATATTCCACTTGCCAACCTGCCAGTCTATATTAGCAGTGGCATCGTAGCGGTGATTATTACCTATCCCTAAAAGCAACATGCCATTGTAACCCGGCAGTCGATTTTGTTTGAGTACCAGATTGATAATACCACCGGAAGCAGCTGCTTCATACCGGGCAGAGGGGTTGGAAATTACCTCTACGGATTCTATCTGACTGGCAGGTATTTGGGCTAATGTAAGTTGTGTGGGTTTTCCGTTGATATATATGGTGGCAGCCATGTTTCGCAAACTGGGAGAACCACTTTCGTCTATACTTACAGAAGGAACATTTCTCAGGAGGGTTTCTGCTGTTCCACCCAAAGCAGTCAGATTTTTGGAAACATTAAAAATTCGTTTGTCAGGTGTAATGGTTACATCTTCTTTTTCTCCAGTAATCTTTATTTCCTGCAATTGCTGAGATTCCTGTTGTAATGCCAGAGTCCCCAGATTTGCATTTTCACCTGCAGGTATGGGTTGTGTCAGAGTCTGGTAACCCATAAAAGATAACCTGATTGTCAAAGTCCCGGTAGCCGGTAAATGATGGAGCAAGAAGTTACCTTGTTCATCCGTTTGTCCTCCTGCTACAAGAGTATCTTTTCCATTAATATGATTAAAAACAGCTAGGGTAACAAAAGGTAAAGCCTCATGTGTGGTGGCATCTGTTACTTTGCCTGATGCAGAACGGGTTTGTGCTGAAACTGCCTGTACTAACAGGGTAAAGAGTAAAGAAGTGAAAAATAACTTTTGCATAACGAAAAGGATTAAAAACTATCAACCTGATTTTTTATCAAAGTTATCAGCCCTGTGTTAGCCATACACATCAATAATTCCCAATGACGGATTTATCAGGTTGTTCGTCAATTCTTACCGGATGAGTGACTTTGGTTATTTTTATTTTCCAAGCCATTTTTTAAAATCAGTAATACGGTCACCACTTACATATACTTCCTGACGTGATTTGGGTTGTAATTCAAGTTTCAGCTTACTGCCTGAATAAGTATGTATGGTTTCAATAGAAGCCAGGGAAACAAGAAAAGCCCTGTTGACCCGGAAAAACTGCTGGGGTTGAAGCAATTCTTCCAGTTTATCAAGACTGTATTCTATCGTCAGGTGCTGACCTTCGTGATGCGTAAGCCAGGTAGCCTTGTCTTCAAAGAAAAAGTAAGCAATTTCTGTGACAGATACTGTACGGATTTTTGTACCGATTGTAATCATAAACCTGTCCTTATAACGCTTTTCTCCTGATTTTTCCAGTAGTTGCACCAGGTTAGATAAATCAGGAATAGTTTTTTTTCTCAGTGTTTTGAATTTATTGATGGCAGCCGCCAGTTCATTCTCATCGATAGGTTTAAGCAGGTAATCAATGCTGTTGGTTTTGAATGCCTGAAGGGTATAATCATCATAAGCTGTAGTAAAAATGATAGGAACTCTCGTTCCGGTAAGTTCAATGATACGAAAACCAGTATCATCTTCAAGGTGAATATCCAGAAATATCAAATCAGGTGAATTAGTGCTCTCGTGGTCGACCAACCACCTGACAGCAGTTTTTACAGAAGGAAGTTGTGCCAGTACCTGAATGGCAGGGTCGTAAGCATGCAATAGCTTTTCTAACCGTCTGGCGGTAAGTGTTTCATCTTCAATGATAAGTACATTCATATCAGCAGGGGAATTTTAACAATAAAAAAGCCATCTTCTTCTCCTGCCCAAACTGGATGGGAAGTGAGCAGCTTGTATTGGTTGATAATATTCTGTAAACCTATGCCAGTAGATATTTCTTGAAGAGGACGTAATTGGAGAGGATTACTTACCCATAAATAATCCCCCTGAACCCGAATATCAACCCGGAGTGGATTTTCCAGAGACATTTGGTTGTGTTTCACAGCATTTTCCACTAATAATTGCAATGTCAGGGGAGCTATTTTATACTGCTGAGAAATGCTGAGATTTACATTTTCACTCACCTCTAATTTACCTTCAAAACGGATATTAAGCAAAAATGTGTACGATGCCAGAAAATCCAGTTCTGTTTGCAGACTTACCTGCTCAGCATCACGTTGTTCGAGAATATAACGATAAGCTTTTGCCAGACGATTGATAAACTGCACCGAAAGTCTGGTATCTACTTCAACCAATGAGGTAAGAATACTGAGACTGTTAAATAAAAAATGAGGATTCACCTGATTTTTGAGAGCCGCCAACTGTGCCTGAGAGGCTTCCCTCTTGAGCTGCTCAGCATTTACCCGTAAGGTTTCAAGTTGTTTATAACTTCTCCGGTTGGCAGATAAATAAAATGCTGAGAGCATTGCCATGATAGACAAACCATTATTGATCCGACTGCGACGGTTCCTGCGGTTATTATCTCTTAGATGCCTGTTTTCTTCATTTTGATGTTGAAGAATCATTAATGGCTCTTTTTCATCAAGCCAATCATCTATACGTTGCCAAACTGCATAAAAGCCTGAATTAAATAACACTGCCATTGTAGCTGCTAAGCCCAGCGTTACAAATTGTAAAGGCCACTTTAGTTCAGTATGAAAATCTTTTACCTGCCCCATCCAACCTCTTTCGAGCCATCCTGTTACACTAAGCCATAATATAAAAAATAAAATGGTTACCGGAATTTCCAATACCCAGAGAGGCCAGTCATGTAGAAATGCATCCCATCTGAAATGATCAATATTGACATAAAGCCGTATAGGCCAGTAAATAATAAATACACTCAAAGCAAGGCTGAGCTTCTGGCTGAAAGTAAGATGGTAGGGAGCCAGATTATCCATTTAACATATAAGTGTTTAAAAGAATTTTCAACATATATCAACCCTTGATTTGCTGCAAGTTGTAACAGCAGAAAGATATTTCAAATTCTTTCAGACTGAATGCCTGTTTTACGTAATTGAACCCTCTAAAAAGACAGATGAGCCAACCGTTTTCAGGAATAAGAGACCTCCAAAAAGTTATGATAATAAATCTGCTTTACATATTTTATAATAGTATAGAGATTCTGCTGAGTATGATTCTTTGAAGGTAAATGATAAACTACACAATAAACTAAAAATCTTTTGTGATTCCACTGCTTGAAAGAATTACAATAAATTTAATATATGTAGAGGATAGAAAAGTATGTGCAATCTCAATAGAATGAAATGTTAGTAAAAGCCCGTCATACCCTTCGAAAACTTCAAAACCTGTTAATTAATAAAAGAGGGATAAAAGATACCTGAATGGCTAGCACATTGACTAGATATATGTAAAATTGTCAAAAGAAAATGTTTTATCTTAAGAATAAGAATCAATCTACTAGTTTGTAAAACCATTTGTTTCTCTAAGTTAATTGATAGTCATCATATAATATTGCTCTTTTTATCAATTATTATGTCACTAAGATTTTTTTGAAACATTGCTAATGATTTTTTAGAAAATCGAACCATTCAAATAACTAGTACCGAAAGCAAAAATAATAGTATAGAAAAAGGAGCGTTTATTTGTACAATTTACCCCTTCTCTCCTACCCTATCTTTCTCCTCAAAAAATACTCCTTTTTCAAGTAAAAAAGTATAATAAATTTGTATAGTAATCAAAGTATAATTAATTTTAAATTTTAATGGATAAGTGTATACTAACTGTAAGGTATGAACTATAAACTATGAGATATAATTTTCAATCATAGTTTATAGTTCATAGATAACTACAAAGATTATGAAAATTGGATACGCCAGAGTAAGCACCAGAGAACAGAGTGTAGATTTACAAACTGATGCCTTGAGCAAAGCTGGTTGTGAAATTATTTTCAGGGAGACAGCTTCCGGAGCCAAAGCAGACAGAGCTGAACTTTCCAGGCTTCTGGAGCAGGTTCGTAAAGGTGATATAGTGGTCGTTTATAAACTGGACCGTTTGGGCAGGTCACTCAAACATCTGCTGGAAGTGGTTGCTCTTTTGCAGAGAAAAGAGGTAGGCATTCAAAGTATTCATGATGCTATTGATACTACTACTCCACAAGGCAGGCTCTTTTTTAATATCTCAGCCTGTTTTGCAGAGTTTGAAAGAGATTTAATAAGAGAAAGAACCAAATCAGGGTTGGAAGCTGCCAGGGCGAGAGGAAGGAAAGGAGGAAGAAGACATGGGATGAGCAAAGAAGGAGAGCAAAAAGCTATTCTGGCAGAAGCCTATTATAAAGAAGGAAAAATGGGAGTCAATGAAATAGCTAAAGCAATAGGCGTGTCTAAGATGACACTCTATAAATATTTAAGATATAGAGGGGTAAATGTTGGAAATTACAACAGAAGTAATTGAAATTATTTTCATCAAGTTTCAATTCCTTAAGGTACAATTAGAAGGTTTTTAGGCTTGTTTAATGCTTTATAATCTACTCTGTTTCAATTCCTTAAGGTACAATTAGAAGCAATAATTTTACAGCAGTAATTGATTGCCTTTTGTAGTTTCAATTCCTTAAGGTACAATTAGAAGTGTTGCACCTACTATTGCAAGTAGCGTGCCTGCTGAGTTTCAATTCCTTAAGGTACAATTAGAAGACCGCTCTTGTTTTCATTAAGCTACACTAAAGTTTAGTTTCAATTCCTTAAGGTACAATTAGAAGCACCTCAAAACTACTCACAGAGGCAGAGATAAAAGGTTTCAATTCCTTAAGGTACAATTAGAAGATACAGATGAAAGCCAGATAAAGTACTTTGTCGGAGTTTCAATTCCTTAAGGTACAATTAGAAGCATTCCGTCCTCATTTTCTGTGATGTTATAATATTCGTTTCAATTCCTTAAGGTACAATTAGAAGGTTAAGCCTTTGGGTATAGCCGTAAGCCATGAGGCAGTTTCAATTCCTTAAGGTACAATTAGAAGTCCTGAAACCATCGGATATAAGAAATATCAATCATGTTTCAATTCCTTAAGGTACAATTAGAAGGAGCAAGAGCAGAATTGTGCTTTTCTGCTTTTGAGGTTTCAATTCCTTAAGGTACAATTAGAAGTCCCATTTTTCCCATTTAAGATATCTCTTTCATTGAGTTTCAATTCCTTAAGGTACAATTAGAAGGTCAATCAAATCTTTGACTACCTCCACACGCTTATGTTTCAATTCCTTAAGGTACAATTAGAAGTATAGGCTTTGGCTACTGAGCTGCAAGACAGTTTCGTTTCAATTCCTTAAGGTACAATTAGAAGTGGCATTGACTTTGCCACCAATCACAAGCCTGTTAGGTTTCAATTCCTTAAGGTACAATTAGAAGTTCTTTGCCGTCTTTAGTGTGACAAGTAAATTTTCTGTTTCAATTCCTTAAGGTACAATTAGAAGCAGACAAGGCGATAGAAAGTGCCACCAATTATGCAAGTTTCAATTCCTTAAGGTACAATTAGAAGATAGCAGTTACATGACAATAGCAGAAATACAAGAAAGTTTCAATTCCTTAAGGTACAATTAGAAGCTTGCAAAAAATGTAAGGCTATATATGTCAGACAAGTTTCAATTCCTTAAGGTACAATTAGAAGTTAAAGAAAATAATTCAGGAAGACGACTTTTCTAATGTTTCAATTCCTTAAGGTACAATTAGAAGAATTTTTCAACGCAAAAATATTGAATTTGTTGTGATGTTTCAATTCCTTAAGGTACAATTAGAAGAAGTCCCTCCTGTTTCGTTATAAATAAAACAAAATAGTTTCAATTCCTTAAGGTACAATTAGAAGAAGACTTCATTGAAAACTCAGGTTATTATGAGGATAGTTTCAATTCCTTAAGGTACAATTAGAAGTTTTATCACTCTTGCGTCCCACAAAGCATTATGTTTGTTTCAATTCCTTAAGGTACAATTAGAAGTAACTTCTGCCCACTCCTCATTGGTAATATTTACAAGTTTCAATTCCTTAAGGTACAATTAGAAGAACAAATTACCTTGCAAACCAAGATAGTTGAGACAAGTTTCAATTCCTTAAGGTACAATTAGAAGGTGCTATATCAAAAGAAGGGAATATTATTTTCTTAGGTTTCAATTCCTTAAGGTACAATTAGAAGAACAAATTACCTTGCAAACCAAGATAGTTGAGACAAGTTTCAATTCCTTAAGGTACAATTAGAAGAGCACAGTTATTTTCATCAAATACATTAACGCTCTAGTTTCAATTCCTTAAGGTACAATTAGAAGGCATTGTCATTCGCTTTTGTATTAAGTACTGTTTGCGTTTCAATTCCTTAAGGTACAATTAGAAGTCTTACCTCTCCTATCATCTTACAATCCTTAAAATCGTTTCAATTCCTTAAGGTACAATTAGAAGATCCGCAGCCGGACGGATTCACTAAGGGTACGCCGGTTTCAATTCCTTAAGGTACAATTAGAAGTGGAGTGGTTTGTACAACTCCAGAACTTATTTTCAAGTTTCAATTCCTTAAGGTACAATTAGAAGTTCCTCCTGTGTGCTAAAAAGTTCCATTATACTTTTGTTTCAATTCCTTAAGGTACAATTAGAAGAGATTTCTCTGTATTCAATAGGTCTTCCAGCCTTATGTTTCAATTCCTTAAGGTACAATTAGAAGAGGGGGTATGAGTGGTGCAATGCAGCCAAAAACACGTTTCAATTCCTTAAGGTACAATTAGAAGCAATTTCATTGAAAGCAAGGGTTCTGAGTGAGGCTGGTTTCAATTCCTTAAGGTACAATTAGAAGGGTTTACCATTATTATACTTATCCCAAAACACTTCTTGTTTCAATTCCTTAAGGTACAATTAGAAGGATATTAAGACATCTAATGCAGTACATACCCAGTACGTTTCAATTCCTTAAGGTACAATTAGAAGAATGTTACCTTGTATTTCTTTTTACACTCCTACTTGGTTTCAATTCCTTAAGGTACAATTAGAAGGCATGAGTTGAAGCATTAGGGTTGATTTGCCATGATGTTTCAATTCCTTAAGGTACAATTAGAAGGACTTCAAACCGACCTAAAAAGAGCAAAAACATCTCGTTTCAATTCCTTAAGGTACAATTAGAAGGCTAAACATATCTTATTAGATTGATAGCCGTATGCAGTTTCAATTCCTTAAGGTACAATTAGAAGCAATAAATTCGGGCATCATAGATAGGACCATAAGTCGTTTCAATTCCTTAAGGTACAATTAGAAGCCCGAACCTGTCCTTTATCTGGATGGTGTAATCGGCGTTTCAATTCCTTAAGGTACAATTAGAAGTCTGCAATGAAGCGAAACAGGCGGGCGTATTCTTCGTTTCAATTCCTTAAGGTACAATTAGAAGCCGTTAAACGGAAATGCAAAATAGGCTAAATTTCAACCTATTGGCACTTTTTTATCTTATAATTTTTCAATTCAGTCGTCGGTCTCTCATTACCTGAAAATCCTGAACCCTCGACGACTCACTCTTTATCAGCACTTTATCCCATTTTTCAGTCTGTTTTCCGGCATTTTTACTACTTTTTATTTTTTTTTTCCTCCCTTTTCCAGCAGACCGACGACCTCCCTGTTACAAAAAGTTATCTATCCTGTTCTTCTCTATCCCTATTATTTCTTTCTCCAGCCACTTTTCTTCCCGACTCTTGAAGAGTATCAGACTGTCTTCTTCCTCTTCCATTATTTGTCTGGCTTTCAAGATAAGTTCCTTCAGTTTTACTTCCGAAAGCTCTCCCTCAAATACGGAGTTTTGAATCCAGTTCAGGTATTGACGGCATAGTTTGAGCATCTTTGCCACTCGTTTTTCCCCACAGTCATATACCAATATTATATACATACTTTTTGTAAAATAGTTTTATACTTATATCCTGAGATTTATAAATTTTTACCTGTTTACCACCAAATCTTAAAGGGTTTGTATTCATCAATGTTGAGCAAATGTTTGGCAAGTTTATAACAATCCAGCCTTACCAGATGCCTGTAACTCACCTTTCTGCCCAGGCTCCGGTGTTGTATCGTTTCACTCAGCTTTTCTTCCCATGCCTGCACAAATACCTTCCGGGCTGCCGGTTTGAGGGCACAGTTGCCCACTCCCTTCTCAAAATCCTTTGCCTGGATTTGTTTTTTATTTAAAACAGAAAAAATAAGCCTGTCCACCAGCATCGGTTTAAATACCTCTGCCAAATCCAGGGCAAGTGAATACCTTCTTTCTCCCGGCTCATGCAAATAGCTGATGGTAGGGTTCAGCTGCGTATGATAGAGTTGATCAAGACATAAGGTATAGCAAAGCATATTGCCAAAGGAAATCAAAGTATTGATTTCGTTGTCAGGCGGTTGTTTGCTGCGGTTTCCCATACTAAAGTCACTGATAATTTCATCAAAAGCCGAATAATACACCTGCCTGATATTGCCTTCCAGCCCCATCAGCACTGGTATCCGATCTAGTTCTCCTATCTTCTGACTGTAAGTTTCAATGGTTTCTATTTGCTCTTTTACATTCTTTTGTCGGTTGTAGTAATACCTCAGGTTTTTGAGCATGTTAAAGGCAGCCCCTTCAATGAGTTTGCCGGCTATGGTAACCCGTTTTTTGGCTGAAAGGTAATGCCTGGTTTGGGCTATTTGCATTTTGCCCGACAACAGGTATTCTTTGGGCATAAACGAGCCGGTATAATGCTCATAATAATCAAAAAAGTGCACGGGTATCTGTTGCTTGCCCAAAAAGTTAAACAGAGCACTGTTGGCATCCAAGCTGCCAAAAACAAACAAATTCTGTACATCTGCCACAGGCAGGTATTTGGCTTGTCCTTCTCTGCCCTCTTCATCTACCGGTGTAAACTTAAGGGTATGGTCTTTCCGGCTCATTCTGCCCGGATTAAAAAGATAATAGGATTTCATAAGCTATGAAGTTATCAAAGACAAACACAAGGTTAAAAATTTTTGCTTGTTCACTTTTTTATTCCCCCTTCGGGGGTTGGGGGGCTGTTAATCTTCCACCCAACAAAAATCAAAGTACGAGCAAGATTGACAGAAAGATTTTTTGATTTTAGCAGGGCATTTTTTCAGGGTAACTATCTCTATGGCTTCATGAATGGTATTTTCTATGGCTTCTCTTTCAGCATCGGTCAAAGGGAGAATTGTTTCTGTTTTTCTCAGTTTGGGGTATTCCAGGACAGCCGATACTTCCGCCATTCCTTGTTTTTCCATCACATACTGGTAAAACCGTACCTGAGCCAGGTGGGCTTCTTCCATTTTAGCTGATTTTTTGGTTTCATGAATCACCTTGTTTGTAGCATCAAAGTAATCAATTTTGACGGATGCCTGCCATTTTTGAGTAAGTGGGGTATTGATTTCGATTTGGGTATAGCGTTCCAGGCGGTCGGTATAGGTAGTTTCGCCAATGAGTTTGCCTTCTTTTACAATATCAGAGGTATGTTCCATTTGCATTCCCGAAGCAAAAAGCCAGAGTTTACGCTGACAAACCCGGTAATAGTTGAGGTGGGTGGCAGTCAGGTTCATAAAAAGAGTTTATCCATTTTTTCTTTAATTTCGGCTGCCGTAGGCAATAGGTGTTCTAATTCTTTGGGTAGTTCTTCCTGAATCCGATATGACGAAACGCCTATGGGTTGGTCAATATTTTTAAGGGCATATTCTACGATAATCCGATTCTTGCTCTGACAAATGATAATACCAATCGAAGGATTTTCGTCTTCGGTTTTTACCGTATCATTCAAAACCGAGAGATAAAACTGCATTTTTCCGGCATATTCGGGTTTGAATTCTCCTATTTTGAGCTCAATGGCAACCAGGGCTTTCAACTTACGATGAAACAAAAGCAAGTCAATAAAAAACTCCTGTCCGCCTACTTCCATACGATACTGATTGCCTATAAAAGCATAATACCCGCCCATTTCCGTCAAAAACCGGCGGATGTTGGCAATCAATGCCTTTTCAAGTTCGTGTTCGGTATGTTCATCAGCCAATTCCAGAAAGCCGAACGTATAGTCGTCTTTGAGGGCAAGTTTGGCTTGATTCCGGTATTTTTCAGGGAGGGTTTCATCAAAATTGCTCTGTCCCAGCAAGTATTTTTCGTAGGCTTGTGCCTCTATCTGCTGTCGCAACACATTTTTGGTCCAGCCAAATTTTTGCGTCATCCGAATGTAAAATTCCCGCTGCAACTCATCTTTACACTTTTCCACAATCAGCATATTGTGAGACCATGCAATTTCTGCAACCAATGGTTGCAGAATTGGGTGTTTAGAATAAGTCAGGTAAAACTGACGCATATTCCAGATATTTCGGGCTGAAAAACCCTGAATGCCCGGAAACTCATTTTGCAAATCCTGAGCCAATTGCTCTACCACTGACTTTCCCCAGCCTTCGGCTTGTTGCTTGCTTACAATTCTTTCGCCAATAGTCCAGTAAAGCCGTATCAGTTGGGTATTGACTGCTTTGAGGGCTTCATACTGAGCTGTACGAATCAGGGTTTTTATCTCAGTCAGGAATAGAGGATAGTCAGGGAAGATTGGGTTCATAAATCGGTTTTTAATCCAAATTATATTTTTGGTAGTCTGCTTCTATTTCGTCAATGGTTTCCCGGTCAAAACGCTCAGGGAATTCGGTTTCCCGCAGGTATTTTTCGGCTTTGGCAAAGGCTTCTTCAATCGTATACGAGCCTTCGTCTTCGTAACACGTTCCACCTTCATCAAACAAAGTCAGGCGACTGTTGTTATAATCACCATTGGTAGTCTGCATCTCACCCCAAGCCTCAATCCAATAGGTAAGATAAGGGTAAGTTTGGGAAAAGGTAGATGGGTTTTTCATTTGTTTTATAGATACTTACTTTCATCTTTCCATTCTTCCTGTTCATCATAATTCAAACCAAGTTGTGAATCATATTTTTTAGATAACACCCAATATTCTATCCTTATCACCTTCTTTTTCTTTGTTTCAAATGAGAATACTTTTTTCTGTAAATTGTCATCACTTTCTGATAAAAGTTGGGCGAATTTTTGTTTCCGAATCTGAACTTTTAATCTTTCTGCTCCGATAAAATCATATTTTTTTAAATAACTTTCGTGTCTTTCATACAGACTGGCAGGTAGAACTTTTATTCCATCAAATTGCTTATAAAACTCTTCTTCTGAATGTCTGGAATGTAGAAGAGGAGCTAATTGATGAGTAGCATTGGTGAGTAGATTATAAATATTATCAAACATCTCTTTGCTTTTATCAGACCAAGCCGGATAAACTGTATCCATTAAAATTTGTAATTTTTCTTCTTTTAAAATGCCCTCATCCTCCTTAATCACTTGCTCAAAAACAGTAAGTGTACTTTTTATCAGTTCGGAATGATAAATATACTTGTCAGAATCATTTCTCTCACGAAAAACCATTACCGGACAAATGCCTTTTTCCCGCTTTCGGTTTACCCTACCAAATCGTTGAATTAAGGCATCTATCGGGGCTGGTTCTGTATAAATTATATCATAATCAATATCTAAACTTACCTCAATGGCTTGTGTACCGACTAAAAGTTTGATAGAATTATCCTTTTCTCCTTCTTTTAAAGCCTTTTCATGTCTATTTCTGTCCTCTCCGTTGAATGCTCCATGTAATAAGACTGAATTAGGAGTATATTTTTCCAACTCTTTAAACACCCATTGGGATTGTTTTACAGTATTACATACAACCAATACTTTTTTTCCGGCTTCTAAATCCTGCTTTATCATTTTTAGGTTATCAGCCAACAAACCGTTTTGCAGGATAATTTTATGCCTGTCAAATTGTTTGTATAGTTCAGATGAGGCTTTTACTTCAGTAAATTGAATAGATGCCTTAAGTTCGTTTTTTAGAAAAGCAGGCAATGTGGCTGTCATAATCATGACCTTTACTGATAAATATTGAGTAACATACTCTAATAAAACTTTTATTTGAGCAGACACTTCAGGACTATACGCATGAATTTCATCGAAGATAAAATAGCTCCCTACCATCTCAAATAACCCTTGCTCAAATCCTTTTAGTCCGAACAAATGCTTGAGTAATTGAAAAGGAGTAATTACTTTAACAGGAACTGCCAGTGTCCTGAATTTTTCTCTGAGGTCTTTGATATGCTCTTTTTTATCGCTCAATGAATACTGAAAGTCATCAAAATAGTCATACAGGTAATCACTTAGTTTTCCATGCAGCATCCCTACTTTTTCTTTACTGTTAAAACCTTTGTCTTCACTTTCCAAACGTTCAAACATGGCATTGATAGAAGCCGTAAAGGGCAAAATATAAAATACCCTACCTTGCCCGAATGTTTGAAGTTGATTTTTTAGCCAAAGCATGGCACTTTCGGTTTTACCTGAACCGGTTGGGGCTGTGAGAATCAGATTCCCTGTTACTTGGGCACTATCAGATTGATGTTTATAAAAATCTTTCCCAAGTGATTGAAGCTTTGATTGTTGAGAATGTAGAAAAGCAAAATCAGTTTCCTCAATATTTAGTATGTTTTTAAGTTGAGCAGAACCCAAATGGTCACAGTGTTTTAAAGCCCCAAAAAGCAGAAGCAAGGGAAAATAGGCTTCATTTTTCAGCGTAAAATTCCCCTTTCGGGCTTTTTGAAGGTAACTTAAAACTAATTTTTCAGGAGGTTTTACATAGAAACTATTTAAACTTATTCGATATTCATTTTCCAATAAATCTTTGATGTTTTGGGCATTTACATTTTTCTTGAATTCTTCAATGAAATCAGTTTTTTCCTCTGTTTCTAATTCAATATCATCCTGACTTTCTGATAGATAGAAGTTTGAGATATAATTATCATAGAGCTTGTCAAAGTCTTTATGATGTCCGGCAATTACCAATCTCATCAGTTGTTTTATTGTTTCTTCCAAAGCAAAACCTTCAATAAAAGGCATCGAAAAAAGCTCATGCCTTTGAGATTGCCAATTATTGACTTCACCTTTCAGCACTTTCTGAAATTCTTTGTGTGCTTTTCCCAAGTCATGAAAAATGACACACTTTCCAAGTAAATCCCAGAAATCAAACCTGATTGCCAGGATTTTTTCAATTTGTGGGAAAGATTTTTGGAGAAAAGACCTAATGAGCAGACAGTCCTCAATGTGTTCTAACAATGAAACCTGCGGTTCTGATTTCGCTAAAATTGACTTATAGTCATCAGTCATAGCCGGAAAAATTTAAGGTATGGAAAAAAATATCTACACCCTGTTTGCCGATAGTTGCATCATGATGGGCAGCAAGTTTGCTATTTACCTTAGATTGAAAATTGATGATAGAAAAAGGCTCTGTTCCTAAATTCTGACGGGGGATGGTATCTGAAAAATACTTAGGCAATGCCTGAATTTGCCCTGCCAGATTATTTTTAAGAAAGGGAACAATCTGGCCACGAATGTTTTGAGCATTTTCTATTTCAGGCAAATCTACTTTTTTAATACTTTTCAAATCTACACTTGCCAAATCATTCATTCGCCCTAATACCAAAGGGTAATACGGCTTTCGGAAGAAATTGACAATCTTTTCATCGGCTATATACAATCTGAGAAACGTATTAAATAAAAACTCTCGCCGAATAATATTGGATTTGGCATTGTTGGTGGCAAAACCTTTGCTATTGCTATCAATCTGATAAATGGTTTCCAAATCCACACACTTGGCTTCATATTCAAAATAATAGCCAATTTGTGTATTTGTATAAGTCTGATAACTTCCTGCTGCAGCATTAATTAAACCCAAAACCGTACTCAAAGGCGGAACCTCTAAGGTAGGTTGAAACCCGCTTATCAGGTTCGGATAGCGGAAACTGGCTGTCCAACCGGTAATATCAATTTGAAATACTTCCATTAGGGTAACTGGTTTTCAAGTTGCTCGCAATAGCTATCTATTGCTTCATTAACAGATACATACTTTACTCTATCAGACTGAAGTGCTTTGAGTTCTTCGTGGTATTCGTCCATAAATCCACTACGTTTTCCGATAAATATCGTTCCTATAAATTCCTGCTCATAATCTTTCAGTACTTCCTTAAGCCCTTCAATATTGAGTAATACTTTGTCACTATTAATTCCATTATTTTTAACAATATGTGAAAAGGGATGATTTCCGGTAGTCATGGTTGCCAGCACAATAAACTTAGGCGTAACATCACCCATATTATCCGTTTGCATTGCCCCTCCCGAAATGGTTTTCAAGGCTTTCAGCGTTTCAATGATTCTTTTATGGCGAATGGATTTGTCCAATTGTACCAGTTTCTGAGGGCTTCCTTTACCATCTTTTACAAAAAAATCGTCAATCTCTTTAGCCCCACTTTTAAGTGCCTCAATTTTCAACGTTTCCGTGAGATTTTTGAAACCTGTTTTATTGTAAGAAGCGAATGTTCCGACTTGAGCTAAGTCCAAAGAGAACATACCTTTCATAATGGCACTGTATTCTTCTTTACTGTAGGGCACAGAGTCGCCCTCTTGTCTTGCCATACTTGACCAATTTTCGGCTGTTCTTACACTTCCAACTGAAATGATAGCCGAGTTCTTGAGTGGTGAAGTTCGGGTAACGGTGGCATCTACTTTTTTCTTTTTACCATCCTCCCCGATTACTTCTTCTTTTACTGCTTTCATATAACCAAAAATGTCATCATCAGCATATACGATAGGATTTGCCTCTGTAAAAGCAATTTTACTGTCTCTAGTTATAGGAGAGAGTAGCCAACCATGGTTTTTTTGGAGTGTATCCCGCCACCAATACCGCCATGCCTGACCGGAAACATAGGTGAAAAGCTTGCCATTTTTGCTAATTTTCTTGGTTGCCACAGCATTATCAAAATTACTTGTCGTACTTTTTCCTGCATTATTGAGGGCTACAACATCTACATCTAATAAAATAAATCCTTGGGTTTTCAAGTTCATGGTTTTATATTGGTTTAGTTGGTTTCTGTTTCAATTTCTTCTTCAGTATCAGTATATTCTACCTCTACTTTGATATTGTTTTCATGTAGTTTTTGATAAACGGCAATGAGTAATAAATCTCTGATTTCACGCCAAAAGATTCCATCTGGAAACAGATATTCTACATATTCTTCAAGAGAAATAAGTAATTTACCTGTCTGTTGGTTATGATTTTCAGCTATCAATTTGAGCAGGAACTGACGTAAATCTTGTCCTGTCTTCATACCGTTTAATTTGGTGACAGATTTTTTGATAACATCATCACCCCGACCTGTCACGATAAATTCAGCCAGGTCTTTAATTTTTTGAATAGTTCGTTTGTCCATATTTCTTAGGTGTACTTGATAAGTTTCAATTAAATTAAACGGAAAAGGGTGTTTGACACTCCAATACAGAAATTGTGATAGTATAGATTGATTATTAAGCAATTTTTCATAAATCAAATTTCGCCAGATACGATAAGAGTCATACGCTAAGTTTTCTTTTTTACTTTCCCATTGCTCATTGGATTCATTAAAGTGGGCATCTTTGTATTTTGAACTTTTGTAGTTTGAATAGATGAATTTTTGCCAGTCTTTACGATATTTTACCTGATGGCAAGTAGCATAAAACCTGAAAACAGTAGCAGGTAATGAGAAAAGCTGAATTTCAGGCGAAGCTCCGAAATTGGTAAAGTGTAATAAGTTAAGGTAAGTATCTTTCCTACTGATAAAATCTTCATTTCCCTCATCATAATCTACCGCTTTTGGAATATCTCTCAGGCATTTATCAACAAAAGCAAATAAGGCATTTGACGGGTTATTAAAATCAGATTTTAAAATACCAATTCCTTGACCAGTAGCTAACTCTTGCAAATTATTTTTACAATTTTCATTGACAAAAAAAGCAGTTACTACTTCATTATTACTATAAACAAGGGCAACTTTATCTCCTAATTGAAGGAGTCCAAAAGGAACAAAAAACGTCCGAATCAAAGCTTCTTTTGAAAGCATAATCCCTTCTTCTAAATTATGATGAAAATTGATGAAGGTTCCTGAACCCGATAAAATATGATTGTCTCGTCCGGCACGAAAAAGTTTGGTCTTTTCACCCAAAATCCGGCAGTATCCGATTTTGTATTCACTTGACTCTGTAATGATACCTTTATAAAACTTCAGGGTTTCTTCTATTTTTCGCTGTCCTTTGAAAGCAGGTTGTGTGATGGTTGAATTAAGAAAAAAAGCGTTTAATTTCCCTTCCCAGTTTTCAACATAGATTTTCGTAACATACTCAATGAGTTCTAGTACAGTTTTATTTTTCAACTGAGGTTGCTCATAGAGATACTTTATTACTAACCCTCCAACATCAGCAAATGGGTCACCAGTCGGTTTAGTGAGCCAGTTAAAATCTATTTGTGTTTCTTTCATATATTTATTTTCTTGTGAGAATTTAATATGTCCTCAAGTATTTTTTGAATATTATGCCATCATTGAATGAGATTTAAACTATCCTCACAAAAATGGAATCCATTAATCTAATCACGTCCTTCAACGACTGCAATGTGCCTGATAATTCAGCTTTCCAGCAACTCCCTTTCTAGCAAGCCGAAAAGATTGAACAACTTGCCATGACTTTTTTAGCCGAAGCACTTGAAAAACTTCGCCTCGAAAAACCCCATCTTTTCAAATCACACACCCCCCAAAATATTCTTGATAAATAATTTCATCTTTCAGATATAAAACACTCTCATTCCAATATCTCTACACACCCAAATCCTTCTGCATTGTACCTGCCCAGTCCGGCTAAGTAAGCTATTTCCAGCAAGGGCATCGGGGCTGTCAGTTCAAAATCAAACAGATACCCTTTTACCCTCGTCTGCTGCCGGGTATGGGCTTTCAGGGTAATCAGTTTGGCTCTTGGCTCTCTGGTCAGCACTGTAAAGTCAAAAGGATAATCCTGCCAGCTTGCGGGTACTTCTCTGCCAGTTGCCACATATTTGTCGAGCAGGTTTCTCAGCAGCAAACCTGTAAAGTCTACATCATCAGGAGGCAGGTAGTCATCCAACCCCCTCTCATTTTTCCGGCTTACTGTCAGTGGCGAAATCGTCCTGAATCGTACTCTTTCTTCTATTAGTTGCCAGGGGAGGCTCTCTACCTGTTTCACCCTGAAGTCCACCTGCGATATTTTATCCCCCAGTTGCAGTTCCTGCTTCTCAAACAAACCCATAATAAACTTCTCAGAGGCTTCCTCCACTAAAAATGATACCACAAGCCTTGCTTCATCCGTTTGCAATTGTAGCCGGTCTCCTTCCGGCTTACCTTTCATTTGCAAAGCCGAAAACGTAAAAAACTTGAATTGCTTTCCTGCCGAAATGCTGTTTGTGGTCAAACTATAGCCCCGATTATGCAAAAAATCAGCATATTCTTCGTCTGCCTGCCTGATACGGCTGTAAATCCAGGCTGACAGTTCATAGTTGTAATTAATTGGTATGAGAGAGGCACTACCCATTTTTTCTAAAGTCAGTTTAATTCTCATTTTTAGTACAATTAATAATTATAGTACAATTGGTATTGGTAAAATCAGTTGCTTTCTCTGTTTGCTCTATTGCTATTTTTTTACTTGCTACAAAGCTAAAATCAGGTTGCGTCAAATACTGACGTTTATTTCAGAGCCATAAAGTTTTTTTTATCTTACTTCGCAAATATTCTTTAAGTTCTTCACTTTCAATTACTTCCACTTCATCACACAAGCCCAATACAAATCTGCCAATCCCTTCTACCTGTTGCATTTTTCCTTCAAAGAGATAGTTTTTATTGTCATTCAATGTCTCATCTGTTTTGGTAATCATACTTTTAGAGAGGGGATATTCTTCCAGAAGCAAGCGATAAGCCCTTCCTGAAAGCAAGAGTTTGACGCTGAATTCTTTTTCTCCCCGCATGCTAAATAAATCCGGCAGTCCCGCAGCCTTTCCTGTAGCAGGCAGGTCATACAATATCTCCACCTCCCCTATTCTTTCCACCTTAAAATCTTTTACTTTTCCGGAGGCTGGCTCATAGGCAGAGAGCAGGCTAAAATTCTCTGAAAAGTCAATCGGTTCTACCTGTCTGTTCCTGAGTGTATTGCTATTTACTGAATGATAGTTTTTAAGTAAAACCTGTTTTTGCTCACGAATGGCAGTTGAAAGTTTTTCAATAATTCTGGCAGCTTGTATTTTAAAGAGGCTCTGAGAAAGGGGAAGCAATTCAGAGTGGATATAGAGTTTTTTGAGAATGCTTTCAGTAAGAGGATGGTCAGGATAAGCCCTGTCAAGCAGGTCTTTGAGGAGCAAATTTTCTTCTACCCCAAAGAGAGCGTTTGTTTTGACAGGGTCAACAATAAAATACTGTCCATGTTCATTTTTTTCAATAGTATAACCTACTTCCCTGAGCAGCTCTAGGTATCGTTGCACACTTCTCAGGCTTATTTCCAGTCTCTGAGCAAGTTGTCGGGAAGATAAAAAAGGTTTACGGCTCAGCAGTCGAATAAGCCTGAAAATACGTAGAATTGTGAATTGTGCTATCAATACAATAATCATTAAATCTGCACACAATATCGCTTGTCTTACTATTGATGTCAAGCGTAAAACTACGTGATTTATATACGTAGTTTTACGTAATTTTTATGAAAGTTAGCATTGAAAAGGCTGACATTAGTACCTATCAAGTAAAATTTACTTTACTTTGGAAAGTGCCATTAAAAAAGGAGTAAGGTATGATTTGTAACAAGGCTCAAAAAGTCAGGCTCACAAAGGGAATTAGCAAAAAGGCACTGAACCTACTTTTTGACACCTAATTTTAGAGGTAAAAATAACCAAAACGGGATTTTTTTGGAGAAGGGAAACAGGGTTCAGAAAGGTATAACTTTGTGAACCCTCAATATTCTAATAAATGGGCTCATAGAAATTTTATCGAGCAACTTGGATATAACCTCTATAAGATTTTTCACTCTCCCTTCTTCTTAAGTAATAATAATAAATGCCTGTTTCAAGTCCTTCTGCTTTCCATTCATTTTCATAAGCAGGATTTGTATAAACAAGCTCTCCCCACCTGTTATAAATACTCAAACTCCACAGACCCTTCCGGAATCCAACGAGTTCAAAATTTTCATTGTATTTATCTCCATTAGGAGTAATCAGATTAGGAATAAAATATCTTTCTTCACATTCACGAAAAGTAACTTCAACTGTTCCTGTCAAAATCAAACCATTGTATGTAACTTCGACAATATATTTACCTGGCTCTTTTACCATTATAGATTGACTTTTACCTTCGAGTGTATTCCATTGATAATTTGCACCCGGATAATAATTAGCTGTTACCACAACAGAATCACCATAGCAAACCATAGGCTTCACAGCAGTCAATGCCTCATATTCTGTAATGGGGGAGAGGTTGTCATATAAAACCCGTCCCCAGTATGTTGGCAGTTTAGCAAAATATGTTTCAAAAAGAATATACTCATGGGTTTGCTTAGGACTAAACCTTACCTCATATTTCTTCCAACTTTCATGTTCTATGATTGGAGAAGCCCACAGTAATTCTCTTTTATTACAATCACTTTCTACGCCCCATATTCTGGTTATGGCAGGTAAATCAGGGTTTTCAATAGGCGACCTAACATAAGCCAAGTCAAGCGTAAAATAATAACCATTACCTGCTTTAAGTGATTGGGGAAGTTTTTGATAGACAGCTTCATAACTTTCTGCACTATAAACTTTACAAACAAGTGAGAGAAAGGTTTTCCCTTCAGAAGGGAGTAAACTAACACCGAAAAAGCCGGGTTGTGTATCTGGTGTACTTTCAAATCCACAGCTTATCCATCCAGGAGGAACAGCTCCAGCTCCATTTGGACCTTCAAAGGATGGATTTGTAAAAAAGATTTGTGTTTGTGCTATTGACTTCTGGCAAAGACAGAATAATACTAAAAAATAATAAAAGTATTTTGTATAGATGGTCATTTCTCCATAAAGGGTTTAAAAGTCTATTGCTTCAGGAGATACAAAAATAGCAGAATCCTCATGCTTAGTAAATGAGGATTCTGTTATTTTATTTAGAATCTGACTTTTACCAGTGTTCCTGAAAGTTGGGAGCGGAGAGAGTTTAACTGATAACCAGGCAGGAAATTGGTATTCATGCTGAATGACTTGAGTTTTTTCAAATTAAACAAGCCATCGGGAATACTTTGTACCTGAGTTTCCCAAGCATCCAGACTTTCCAGACTGGTAAGCTCGCTTAGTTCAGTTGGCAGGGCTGTTAGTTTGTTTCTCCCAATATTGAGACTTTTTAGCTTGGATAATTTGCCAAATGAAGAGGGTAACTTCTCCAAAAGATTTCCTGAAATATCAAGCTGAGTTAGTTCTGAAAGATTACCTAGTTCCTGGGGAATAGCCGAAAGTTTATTGTCTGTAAGTTTGAGCACTTCCAAGCCTTTCAGGTTTCCTATTTCTTTAGGCAGTTCTTTAAGCAAATTGCCTTGCAAATCCATACTTTTCAGGTTTGTCAGGTTACCTATACTGGAAGGCAGACTTTCAAGTTTGTTATGAAAGAAAGACAGTGAAGTCAGATTTTTTAGCTCTCCCAATCCATCCGGCAATTTAGCAAGCAGGTTTTCTCCCAGATGTAGGTTTTCCAGACTCGTTAATTTTGTGATTTCATTCGGCAGGTGAGTAAGGGCATTTTGAGTGAGATTTAATTTTTTCAGACTAGTTAAATTGCCTATAGAAGCAGGCAGGCTTTCCAGTTTGTTATCCAGCAGTCCCAGATGCTCTAGTTTGGTTAGTTTCCCAAGGCTTTCTGGCAGGGTTTTGAGTTGGTTGAGTCCTGCATTGAAGTTTTTCAGGTTAGCTAAATTGCCAAGCTGCTCAGGAAGTTCTGTCAGTTTATTATTGACAAGGCTCAGTTCCTGAAGGTTGGTCAGTTTGCCTAAAGACTCAGGAAGTTGTGCCAAATTGCCATTATCTAGATTCAAAGACTGCAAATTAGGAAACTTATCCAGGTTTTCAGGTAAAACCGAAAGACCAGTAAGTTTGAGTTTATATACCTTCTCAGGATTTTTGAGGGCTTCCTCCAAGCTTTGCACTGGTTGAATAACAGCCAGTTCTTCAGGACGAAATAGAGCCTGAAACTGGTTTCCTCTGACAAACAACTGAGACAGGTTGAGTTTTTCTACTGATTTAGGCAGACCTGACAGTTTATTACCAGAAATATCCAGCACTTTCAGATTTTTCAGTTCTGATATGCTTTCTGGAAGAGTAGTGAGTTTATTACCTGATACATTCAGAATTTGCAGGCTCTTGAGTTTGCCTATTTCAGCAGGCAGACTTTCTATTTTACAGTTTTTAAGCTCAAGTTCCTGCAAATTTTTAAATAACCCAATGCTGGCAGGCAAACTACCAAGCGAATCTTTGAGAGATAATCGGTAAACCTGAGTGGGATTTTTAAGAGCCTGACTTAATGAAGTGAAAATAGGCTTCGCTTTTATATCTGATTCTGAAATGGGTGCATTACTTAGTTTACTCTGCCCATAGCTGATTAGGGTTATGAAGTAGAATAGTATTATTAATATATTTTTGTTCATTTTATTAACTGATAAGCTGCTAAATTTTTTAATTGAAAAACACTTTATACTTCTGAATTAGTTATGGTTTGCTATTAGAGTACTATCTAATTTTTGTTGTTGGTGAGAAAACACCAATAACGGCAGAATTACAAAGTTACAATAGTCTTAGAAATTAAACATTTAATGTACTAGAAGAATGGTTTATTAGAACCACTCGCAACTACTAATATTAACATTAAAATGAGCGTTACCCAAAATATTTTAACAAGATTCCTTATAGTTTTTATTCTTTTATCATTGATTAATTTATAATGACTACTCCAAAACCAGGGCACAATAATTATTATTCTTAATAAAAAATTAGAAAACGGATTAAATATAAACTCCCAAAAACTTTCTTTTCTATTCTCAATCTCTTTTATATACTCATAATGTAAATAAACTTTTGAATTATAAGAGGACACATTAATAGTTAGCAAAATTACAATAACCCACGAAAAAAAATCACTATTTGCCATAAAAAATAAATTGTGTAATAGTTTAACTTATTAAATTACAAATATGTTATTTATATCTTGTGCCTCTATTTTTGAAAAATTCGATACATTTACACTTCGAAAAATAAAAAAAATGGGTGGTGTCTGAAATTTATTAATAAACTTATACTAAATACTGAAAATTAAAGAGTTGCACAGGTACTCAACACTTTTGAGACACTACATAGTATTTAATTAATTACATAATATTGTTAGAATTTAGCCTTATCTATTCAAAGGAAACAAGAAGAAATTAAACATATCTTTCTGAGGAGCAACTCTATTAGGAATTACTATATTATTATTAGGCTTTTTCCCTGAACTGTTTGTCTGTGAATTACTGTTTGTCTGTGAATTACTGTTTGTCTGTGAATTACTGTTTGTCTGTGAATTACTGTTTGTCTGTGAATTACTGTTTGTCTGTGAATTACTGTTTGTCTGTGAATTACTAGGTGGTCTTATCTCTATACTAACTTCTATACCAAGAATTAAAGCCAATTTTAATCCTAATAAACTAACACTTGGGTCTGTTTCACCTGTCTTCTCATCCCATTCAGTCTGCATAACTAATACAGATAATGAATTTTTAACTGCATCTATTTTATCATTCTTAAGTTCTGCCTTTTTTCCTGCTCCGATAAAACCAATAGCACCACTAACAATATTACGAGTTTCTTGAGTTTTTAATCCGTTATTTATTAAATCATATCCATAAACATATAGTTTATTATCTCTAACCCCAATTAAATCTATTTCCCCACTTCCTAAAGTTCCTCCTACTTCAATATTAGAAACTTCACCAGATACAGCAATAGAACCATAAGTTACTGACCCAGTAAACCGTAATCTATAACCAAAAATAACTAAGTCATGGTCGGTGTCAGGTTGTTGATTAGCTTGTTGTTTACTGACTGTATTTCCTGCCTCTAAACCATCTATATCAATATTAGCAATTGGTTCATTATGAGCGTATTGATAAGGTGTCAAATACGTATAACTATCTGCCAATGGGTCAACAGCAGGAAATCTGCCTAAAACGATGTCATATTGTCGAAAACCATATTCATACCAATTCAAATCCAGTTCATCCACAAGTTCTTTGCCATTGTACTTAAAATCATGTTCAGGGCTTCCTGTCTTGTTTAAACCTGCCAGATCCAATCCCCAGGCATCATAATGGTTTTCCTGTACAATAAGTCCTTCCTGTTGTTTGATGGCTATCTCATCAAACCAAACACTCACATCACTTTCATTGATAATCACCACCTGCATACTTCCACTCTGGGCTACTTTTACATTCTTCTGTAAAGTGCCCCACTCATTCTTGCTGCCACTACTCACCGGCACTGTTTCTACCGATACCAAATTATTACTTGCATCAAAGAAACTGATTTGCAAATAAGCAAGTGGCACTCCTTTTTTCTTGGATGGGGGTAGTCTCAGGTTGCTAAGTCCTGTCAATCCCAGCCCTGCTCTGAGTTTGCTTACAAAGCCCTGATTTTCTGTGGTATTGGTATTATTGTTATTCAAATCTACTACAATAGCTTCTATAAATGGTAACAGATTTACACCCAGATTATTGTCTGTAGATTGGCTATAAGTTGCCTGGGCTGTTACATTGATTTCATCCCCTGCACTTACTGCTATCGTTCTAAATACGCCTATCCGCTGGCTTTCACTCAGTTTGGCAGAGTAGTTTCCTGCATAGCTTCTTTCTGAGTTCCTTACCTGAGCCCAGTTGAGCCACTGCTGGGCTTCTGTTTCTGTCTCCATCGTTGCCCGGTAATCAAAATGATCGCCTTCTTTTACACTTGCCCTCAGGTTGCCCAAATGGTCTTTGAGATGGTATTCATATTTGTAATAGGAATTGCCTGATACAGCCGGACTTAGTATTCTTCCTTCTACTGTCGGGATAAACTGCAAGATATTGTTTTCATACACCATTCCACCTACATACCAGGTTTGTTTGGTTACACTGCCACCTGTTACTACTTTCTTCCCAAGTTTTATGCCTGCTGCGTTGTATCTGTTTTCTATGTAATTGCCGCTTGTAAAAAGTATTTTCTCTGGCAGATTAAGGTGATTGTAAGTAATTGCCTGAATGCCTTTGTTGGCATCGCTTACCAAACTTCCATTTTCATTGTAAGCGTACTCTTCTGAAGTGTTTGCCCCATCCACAAAATCTGCTGCCAGTGCCGAACTAGAGATTTTATAATCAGACAAATCATTTACTGATTTTAACTGGTTGCTGCCAGTTGTTCCATAACTATACGCAAGATTATCTACCATACCAAAGGTTTTCTGACTACCAGACTGGCTCACCAGATTATAGCGTTGCAAGGCTTTGATATTGCCATTGTCATCATACTCCATTCCGGTAACCGAATAATTCTCTCCCTGAACCGGACTGGTATAATCTGCTGATTTAAGCCTGTTGAGTCCATCATAACTATACGTATAAGTTCTCTGCTGTCCGTCTGTTTTGCTCTTCCAGTTCATCTGGCTGATGTTGCCGTTAAACTGGGCTTTGGCTTGCAGCGTGGGATTAGAGCTTGTAGCAAGTTCATTGTAAGTCAGGTTAAAGCCAAATACATCTTTGGTTTCGTATTTATTTTGGGTAGGGTCATTGACTCCTGTCAGCCACCCTCTTACATTGTAGTCATAATCTACTTTCTGAATATCTCCTCCGATGTGTTTTTCAACAAGCTGTCCCAGTTCATTGTAACTGTAAGTAGCTACTACTTCTTTTGCCTCATTATTGACCTGACTTTCTGTTCTGAGCAGTCTTCCGGCATGGTCATACTCATTCCATGTTTTAATGGTCATGGCACTCTGGTAAGTAGTCTGGTGGTTGGTCTGGCTTTTGAGTAGTTTTCCAGCAAAGTCATAGGCATTGCTTACTACATCGTTGCCCCCCAGCAGATTCTCTGATAGTATCTGAATGGGTCTGTCATACTTATCGTAAAAAGTAGTCGTTCTCAGGTATGGTCTCATAAACCACTCCAGACTCCCTCCCATTACTTTAACAAGAGAAGAAGTAGGTTTGCCTTTGGTGTAAGGAGAAGCAGTACTGCTAAACCCGGCAATCTGACTCATGCTGACATCTGCTGTGCCATTGAAGTTAAAATCATAGTCATCATAGTAATTGTAAGTAAGTACTTCTATATTAGATTTTGGATATGCCTGATTAGAATAGCCAAAATCAGTTCTCTGACGGATTTCTGTCATTGGGTTATCTATTTCATAAATCCATGACTGTATAGCTGAGCGAGTATTACTGCTTATATAAAGCCCTGTCATCACCACCCTGCTCAACTCATCATATTTGGTAAAGCTCCATTGCTGATTAGCTCTTTGTCGGGCATCTTGAGTCAATACCAGTCTGTCTGCTTTGTCATAGACCATGTAAGTAATGCCTCCTGCCGGCACTTGTTTTTCTATCAATCTGCCACGCTCATCGTAATTGTAAGCGAATACATATTTTTGCAAATCATAGGCACTATTTTCAAAACTCAAATAGCAATCACTGGCATGATCATTGTCAAAATTGAGATAAATAATTTTACTCCCCTCCGGTTGTAAGACAAATCTCAGATTACCATAATCATCATAAATGTACTCTGTTGTCAGCCAATCACTCAGGTAAGTACTTTGTTTTACTTTTTGTACCTTTTTGCATACTACGTGTCCATTCTTGTCTGTATATTCCCTCATTTTATACCCATGCTCATCTTCGGTTTCTTTTACCAGTAGTTGTCCCTCCCCCGTCTGGTAGTTAAACTCATAATATCCCAGGCAAAATGCTTTTTTTGTAGTAAAATCATACCACCAGGCATGCACCTGGTCATTATAGTCTTGATTAATATCATTTGTTCTTAACTCCATTTTCACTGTATGTCCTGCTCCAATTTGCCAAGATTCCCCTACGGCTCCCTGTTCAATAACTCTGTTAAGCGGAGAGGCTTCAAAAACTGTTTCAGCAAAAGGGGTAAAAGTATGGGTTATACCGGTTTGGTTGGCGTAAAAACTAACAACCTGACTACCAGGAGAATTTTTGAAATCACCATCTCTATTGTCTGAAATCGTAAAAGGAAGGTACTTCTTAGTCTGCCTTCCAAAATTATCATACTCAATATGTTCGACCATATCATTCCGTTTGGGACTTCCCTGTCTGATTACATTCTGAACCGGTCTTCCCAATCCATCAAAAAATGTAGTTTTCTGGGCTATATCCCTAATCGTAAGACTGTTCAAATCCGATTCCTGCGTTTTCCCTTCTGACAGGATGGTATTCTCAATGATATAGTTCCTTGTCGTTGAAGTAAGAGAAGATGAAACAATAGCATCTTCACTGCTTTGTTGCTGGGCAGCCAGGGCATCTAAAGTGGTACAACTGGAAAAAGTAACAGGAGGAACCTGACCCTGAATTGCCTGCACTACACCCCGCATGACATCGGCAGGATTGCAATCAAAAGCAAGTTCTGTATTGTTTATTTTAATTATTTCTCCATTTCTTTTAAATACAACCTGACTGCCTATCCTTTCCACCCTTAATCGGTCTTCCGGATTAACTGGTAAAATAAAATCCCATCCTGCAATATTGGTTGTATTGCCTTGTCCATCAGTGGGTATCAAATAAGTATTACCATAACCAAAGGCATAATTAACGCTTACCCCTCCTACTTTGAATCTTGCCTGTGCATTATCTCCCAAAGACATATCAATGGCATAATCTACAGAAACCCCTGAACTGAGTACAGAAAGTCCCATTCGGTAGGCTGTATAAGCAGATGCCCCTACTGTCCATTCCATCCATCCACTCTTACCAGCAACAATCACAGTACCAAATCCTTGACCGCCTGAAAGAGCCGTTCCGGCATTATTCCAATCATAAGCAATGACTTCTTTCTTGAGTGATTTATCTCCATTAAGTCTGAGATTAACTCTGGATTGTTCTGGCCAGTCGACCAAACTTCCTACTCCAAACTTGGCTGTTTTTTGTTTGAGAGTTTGGTTGTCTGTTACCTTTACCTCATAAGTGCTTCCAATAGAAAGCCCGGCTCTGGAAGGACTATTTAAACTGCTGTTATTATCCCACTGATAAGAGAAAGAACCACTTCCCCCTGTTGCAGAAACACTCACACTACCTGTTGAACCACTCACAGAACAAGAAGCCTGTGTTAAAGTAGATTTGATGGTAAAATCTTTATTGAAGCCGGCAGTCACAGGAGGCATGGTTCCATTATCTAATGAAAGAATCACTTTCATCCGAAAATCTGACACATTAAACTGAGAATAAAAAGTAATAGTTCTTGTTTTGAGGGTAGTCCCATTCCGGAAAGCCTGGTAAATAAAACTATTTCCCTGTCTGGAGATTCTGACTTTATCTCCTGACTCAAGTACTCCAAAATAATTATCAGGGTCAGTAAGACTATTTACCCTGAAACTGCCATCATATTCTCTTCGGATGTTGCTGAAAGCAGCCCAGTAATTATTTTGAGCATTAAACAGACCAAAGCCAATGGTATAAGTACTGTAAATGCTTCCAACAGTCCATTCAATATATCCATTTTCAGCAGGGTCAAGGGCATTTTCAGAAACAGCTCCTGAAAAACCATAAGGAAGTCCCTGAGGGCGGGTCAGACTGCCATCCGGATTGGCTGTAAAACTTTTCAGGTCAGTCCAGGCAATCGTTTGCTGGGCAAAAGAGGCATGAGTAAGGAAGGCTGCTATCAGTATGACAGTCAGTATATATATTTTTTTCATGGAAAAATCAGTTGAAATGTAATGGTTCTTATTCGGAAAGAGTGTAATTATATTGGTATTGCTTGATGATATTGCCATCCATATCCTTGATAAGTTTAAGTCTGCCTAATGTATCATACACATAAAAAACAGTCTTCCCACTGGGATCAATAGCAGAGGATAATCCAACGCCAGGTTTGTAAGTAAAGGCAGAAACCATTCCTTTACTAAAAGCATTTTTCAAAGCACTGTGGGCAGCCTGGATATCCTGGTCGGAAGGAATAGCACGTAAATACTGAAGTAATGTTGGGTCTAATGCTGCTTCAACCTGACTCAAAGGAACATTTTTAACTTCAATAACCGGGTAGGTATTTTGATACCCCCAGATATAAGCAGTAGAAATATCATTGTTTTTATGGTATTCCTGCAGGTTGCCTTTTACATCATAACCATCAAAAATAACAGACCAGTTTTTGTAAAATTGGGTATTGTAACTGAAATGGGTGCTTGCATCTACCACAGAAAAATTAAAATACGCTACAGGAGCATTGCTCTCTGATGCAATAACTTTGGAAGGAAGTACCTGATTCTGAGCAAATACTTTGTAAAAATTGATTTTGCCTGCAATTATTTTTTCATCTCCAAAAAACTTAACAGCAACCCGTTCTTCTATCACAGGAGCAATAATGTTTTTTTCCTGCATCGTGATGATTGCCTTACTCATCTCATCTGCTCCATTTTTTATGCTATTCAAACAATTGTTTTTAACAGTGTTACATCCTGCCACACAAATACCATATTGATCCCTGAAATTATTATCATCAAGACATTGGTCTCTACACTGGAGATAATCATTGAAACAGGCATCTGTTGCAATGCTTAAATCATAATCAGATACATATTTGTAATAACTGATTTTTTCCTTATTTCCATTTTCTATCATCCTGACAGCTTTAGGTTGCCCTAAAGCATTGTAATCATAGATAGTAGTATTTTTTATAAACTTCGTCTCATCATTCTGGTTGTAGACAAAACTTTCTTCTTTTTCTAATTCATACAAGTATGTATAGATTTTATAAGCTACTCCTTCCAAAAGATAATCTGCACTAACCCCTGCACAAGGAACGAATCCCGTCACTTTTATAGTCCTGACAAAGTCATTATTAAGCTTTATATAGGTAAGTTTTTTTTTGGTTAATATGTGATTCTCATTATTATAAACACTTTCTTCAGATAATTGTCCTCTCTCCAAACTTTTACTATTATATTGAACATATGGGGTTTGTACTTCATTAATGGTAGCTTCAAATCTTTCATCCATATACCCATTATCATAATTATTAAATTTATGAATAGTATATCCTTGTCCTGTAGTTACTTCAGCTACTTCTGAATAGGATACACTCGGATCTTGTGAATTGGTAATAATTGAATTGGAAGAAAATATTTGAGCTGTAATATTAACGGTAGGACTGCTTGTTGATTTCATTTGATAATCTTCTCTTCCATATAGAATTTGCGTATTAAGAATACCGCTTGAATTGATGGGTTCTGAAGGAAAATTTTTATAATTACTTACATAAAAATATTCTTTGTCAGCCAGATATATATGACCATCGAAAGATCTTATTTTCCTTATTCTTAGCCCTCCTGCCGATTGTCTAGCATCATAATTGACAAGTGGTAAATCTCTTTGAGCCTGTACACTTTTTGAGTAGTCATTCAATTCATAAATAAACTCAGAAAATCCGCCTGTAGGATAAGTTATTTTCTTTAATGTCCCTTTGAGGGTATGAGTTAATAGAGGTTGTCGAGAGTTATAATAAGATTCTAAGTTATAAGTAAAATTACTTATAGTTCCATTATAAAATCCCCAATGGTCGGTCTGTCTTGACAAATAGCCCGGCAATGAATTGTAGTCATTATAATCAAAGATATATTTTCCCTGCTTGCTATTATCGGAAGCACTTTTTTGTAAAGAAGTCAGCATTAATCGTTGACTTCTATTGTCTATATAAGAAAAATCATAGCTTCTTTGTGTAATAAAATTTGATTCAGTTTTTACTTTAATCTCAATTCTTGTCAGTTTGCTCCACTTCATCTTTGCCAGATTGTCATCAAGTCGGTTCTTGTTGATTTGAGGATCCTCAATACCCTGAATATCATCAATAGGTATATCTTGATTTTTGTTACAATAAGTATTAACCTCAACTAGATTCGATTCTAAATATGGAAAAACATAGAATGCAAACGGAGCAGGACATTCTCCAGTGGGAGTCCTAAAGTTATTTTGTATTAAAGCAGGATTATAACGTAACTCGTTTGTGTACTGTCTTGTGAATTCTGCTTTTATTAAATCTGTCTCTATACTGCGAAGATAAACAGGTGAAATTAACTCGCCTCCATAAGTTCCATAATTTGGCAATGAACCCGATGAACCACAAGCGGAGTTTAAGGGAGCAGAATTAAAAAGATATTTAAAAGGATTAAAAGAAATTGAACTAGTGGTAGATACCGATACATTTCTTTGACTGATACTTTCGAACAAAGCACAAATAAACACAGGATTGGTTCCTCTGTCACTCTCATAATTAAAAGTTACTTCCCTACCAGCAGGTGTTTTAATTTTTGTCAAATACCAGGAAACTGCCTTCCAAAAGTCATCTTCTTGGTTAAAGAAATTTAAATTATATTCTATGGCATTTGTGTTGTTTCCAAAAATATATTGTGTGCCATCTTCCGTAGTTAGCGTAAATCCAGCAAAAGAGCGAGGATATTTCTTTAGGTTACCAAGTGTTGTATAATATTGAGCAGCAGATTCCCAGTGGTCACCTGGTGTGATAGGGATGTCTAAAAAGGGAGTTGTTGCACTAATTGAAACTTTTATTTTTTTATTTGATTTAACAACCCATTTTCCGGTGTGATCGAAATAAAAAGTTCCGCTTAAACCCATCACATTAAAATTAAATTCATCCGGTTCAGAGTCTTTATACCTCAAATAAGTATCTTTCATGTATCCGACCGTATTCCAATTACTTACATTTAGTGTCGCATAAGTAAAGTAAAATCCTACTTTTCTAAAATTATCATAGTTGTAATCAAATTCATCTGGTAAATCATTTACTTGTCTGGTAATTACTCCACCAGCTGATAGTGACCAGTTCACTCCTGTCCAACCAGGATGTACATCTGGACGAAATCCTTGCGAATTATATTGTAATTGAATAGGTACATTAATAACACCGTCATTAATATTATCTATGGGAACGGTAATTTGAGGAGAACCTGTAAATAATGATACTTGTGTCTTTCCAAAAACTCCCAATCCATCTGCATTAGGGGTGGGAATAGAGACAGGAGGGGCTTGTAAGGCTTGATAAACTTGTGCCTGATTTGGAAAAATACCTAAGAGCAAAGAAAGGAGAATTACAATTGGACGAATTAACATAATGGTTAAATATATAGAGAATAAATATTATTGTTTGTTTTTGAGCATAGAAATACCCTACGAAAAGCTATTTCGTCAAATAACTTAAGCTTGATAATTTTAAAGGATTTATGAAGAAAAAAGTGAATGAAGCACTTACTTTTTTCAATGGAAAGGTATTAACAGGGTGATTAATTTAGCAATACAAATATCCACAAAAAAATGATTCCTGACAAAAAAATCTCTTATGATTTTACGTCAAGATTTGAGTTTATCGAAACTACTATTTGAATTTCTTGACGTAAAATCGCAACTTTTATTACTCTTTTCGGAATTACTATGCTGCCTCTAAAAAAAGCAATCTTACAAACCGTTAAAAAACAGAGAAAAGAAAAAAAGATACTCTCTAAAACGATGGCTCACCAACTTGGCATGAGAGCAGAGAACTACTCAAGACTTGAAGGAGGAAAAGCAAATCTTGATTTTGAAACAATCAATGAGATAGCTAAAATTCTGGAAGTAGATTTTGATATTCTTATTCTAGAAAGTTATCAAAAAATGGATAAACAAGTTTATTTTCATAAGTTTCAGGAAAAAGCACGTTCTCCCTCCAGCCTATTTGAATATGATGCCAGAAAGGATTTCAAAAAAATAAGTACAGTAAAATCCTTTCAGACACCAGCTTATTTTCGTTCTGGGAAAGTGTATGCGGAAAGAGATATAATTGAAAAGTTACAACAAAGTATTACCAATTTGGAGAAAGTAGTTCAAAATCAGGAAGCAATGCTTCAAGGTCAGCAACAAATAATCCTCAGTAATCAACAACTTATCCTGAGTCAGGAAGAAGAGAAAAAACAACTCTGGAAACTGATAGACCAGATTGAAGGACTACAACACTTCATTATAGAAAAAAATGTCTGATGCTTGTTTATGCCTATAAGCGAAAAAATAAAGAATCTGAGAAAAAGCAGGGCTTTAAGCAAGAAAGCCCTGGCTTTTGAGTTGGGCATATCCGTTTATGAATATAATAAAATAGAAAAAGATGACAAATGGTTGCCTTATGGAAGTATATTGGCTTTTACCCAGTCCCAAAAGGCAATTAGTATTATAGAAGCTATTTGCTCTTTGTTTACTATTGGGATTGAGTATTTTTTCAAATCCTCAGAGAGCAGATGGGAAATGAGTGCTATTCAAATCTCTGATTTCCATCTGCTTTCCAGGATACTCAGCAGAGAAAACCAATACAGGGACAAGAGAGGCAAACTACTATATTACTTCAAAAGAAAAGGTGTTTTCAAATGGCAAGTTTCCCGAAGTTAACTCAATCCTTCTCTCCTCCCCCATTATACCTCTCTCTCACTGGTTTTTACAGCCATAGTCAAACCTTAATGATAAAAAGATAATATGTTGAAAACGACCGTTTACAATATGAAAAGAGTCACAAACATAGTCGACCTAGAAAAACTCAAGACCAAGAGACTCAAGTACCCAAAACCAACAAAATCGGACAAAAAACAGGCTATTTTAACGTGAGATCAGGAATTAGACTAGTTAGTAAGTTTTTGCTTATCAAATATTTAACGATTTCACATTTAACTTATTACCAACTTTTACTCATTCAAACACCTTCTTACTTTTTTGTATGCCTACCTGCTGCAGTCAGGTGGACATACAAAAAAGGCAGCACCAATAACCACTTTTTAATCCCGGACTCACGTTAATTTTACTATTTCACAGCATTTATCTCTCATTCTAACTTACAAAAAAATTGTAAAAGAACCGGTATTTTTTCTATACTGATGATGTACTTTTTTTTTCTCAGAAGTATACTTGATTTTTGCCAAAATGCTACAATCTTTTCAACTTTTCGTTTATTAATGGCGTACTCTGCCGACTTAATGTGCAGCGTTTATTCAAATAATTTACACAAAAAGAGTATCTGGATGAGAGGATATTTTGGGAATAATTCTCGGATTTCTGTATAACCTGCTAGTGATTAGTAAGTTTCTTTACTAAACCTCTCTGAATCGGGATTGAGGGGATTCTCACGAAAGTAGGCTGTTCTGAAACGCTGGTACTCCTGTTCTTTTTGGCGTTGCTGACGGAGTTTGATTTGGGATGCTTCTTCTTTTTTTTGATAATCCAGTTTTTCGCCCTGCGACAGCTTATGGTAGGCTTGCTCTATGACATGCACAGGCAAAAGATGAGGTGTAGGCTGGGCTTGCAGATCCAGAGCCGTCTGCCGCTCTTCTTTGTCGTAGCTACTCAGCCAGAGGGAAATGACCTGAATATCGAGCCGGTCGTAGGTTTTGCCATATTTGCCCAGCTTTGCCTGCCTGAAGACATAGATAAACTCTTCCAGACGCAGGTACCAGAAGGAGGCAGAAAGCAGGATGGCTGCCTGATAGATCTGGAGGGTATTCATGCTCTTGCCTACATTGAGCTCAGCACAGAGCTGGCTGATGAGCAGGGAGAGGGCTTTGAGCAGGCTTTTTTTATCTTGTCGGGCAAGACTGGAGAGGGGCTCACTAGCAGGATGGAGAGCCTGACTCAAACTCAGGGTTGCCTGAAACTCGGTGAGTTCTATCTGGCGGAGGGTACTACTTTCGCTTTCAAGGATGGCGTTCATCAATGAGGCGGAAGAGGGCAGGCAGGTCAATGCCGTTGTTTTGGATTGAAGGGTGGTGAGGTTTGACATGGGTAACGGGATGGTTAAAGAGTACAAGTTTACCGGCTTTGATGTCGTTGAGCATGAAAGTGCGAGCCAGGGCAAGCCAGTCTTTACGGAGGGGTGGTTCTCCGGTAGTTTTGTCACGCCAGTTGGCGAGGGCAGCATGGTAGTAAAGCAGGTTTGCCTGCTCAAACTCGGTGCCGGCAAAGGCGTTGACAAAGACATCTTTGTCAGCATAGACAGACTGTGTGAAGGGAATTGCCTCCAGGCTTCTTTTTCTTTTTTCCGCAACTTTTTCTTTTTCTTCAGGGAGCTCAGTCAGGAAAGAAGCAGGTTTTAGCTCATAAGCTGGATTTTCTTTTGGAATGGAGGTTGTATTTTTTTCTTTTTCAGGATTATCTTTTTGGGAAATCAGCTCTTGCTGATCAACATCTTTTTGCTGGTCAATTACAACTTTTTGCTGATTAATACTGTCCTTATGAATATTATTATTTGTTTGAAAGTTTATAGTGTTTATCTTGTTTACTAATACTTTCCCAGTACCTTTCTCACTATCATTCCCATTTTTGGGAAAGGTACCGGGAAGGGTGTTGAGAAAGGTATAAGGAGCAGTAATGGGAACGGTATCAGGAATTGTGACGGAAATACTGGCTGGGTCAGAACAGAAACGGCAGAAAGACGCAGGTTTGAAGAAGGTGATGGGAGCAGGCAGGCAAAGTGAGCTAAAATTATGGTTTATTTGAGAGCTTTCTGTCTGCTTTTTTGCAACCCTTTCCATTATTGAGCGATCTTGCTCATGCTCAATGCTTTTCTTAGTATCATTCCCTGTTACGTTCTTAGTATCAATACCCTTCTCCACAGGAGGCTCACTATCCTTCTCAGTAGCTTTCTCACTATCATGCCCACTCTTGCTCCCGATACCTTTCTCAGTATCATTCTCAATACCTTTACCAGTTTTGTTCTGTGAAACCTTGCTGGTTGGTATCTGGCTAATTGGCATAGCAGAGAAATCGTGCATGAAAACCAGACTGGGCTGATAGGGACTGGCAGCAGGCTGATAGCAAAGATAGCCTTTTGCTTCAAGCTCATAGAGACAGCGGGTATAGGTGGTTTTGTTGCCTATTTTGGCTGCCTGCATGAGCTCTGTGCGAAAGACAGGCAAAGAGGTGCGGAACTTATGGGCGTTCCAGCTATGAAAAAGTGCCATATAGAGGCTGATGTGCCGGGAGGTGAAAGTTGCCTCCTGACTGAGTTTGCTGAAAACATGGTTGAGGTGAAGGATGTAGTTCATGAATGAAATAGCATAAGGAACTATGGAATTATTCTTAAGAAGCATATTCAAAAAAGCGAATCAATAGCTGCAATCAGGCAGGGCGAAGGGGGGTGAGGCGTTGCTCAAGGCGGGTGAAGGCTTCCCGAAGACCTGCCTCTTCGGCTTGCCAGCGGGATGGAAAATGGCGTGTGATGGCATCCTGGGTAAGGTAGCGAAACTGGAGGTTGTAGCCGTATTCAGGCAAGCCACCATCAAAGATGCCTACCACATTGAGCAGGATATGCTGTGTTTCAAAAAAATCATAGAGTAATTCTCTTTCGGCACGGGCTTTAAGAGAAGGCTCAAGGGCATTGAGCCAGGTAACGTAGTGCCTGAAAGCAAAGGGAGCTGAAGTGGCAAGGGGAGCAAGTATCATGGAAGTATGGGTTTGGTGTTTTAGCAATAGATGTTTAGTGAAAAGTATTGGAGAGATTGAACAAGTGATAAAAGGAATAGCGTAGAAACAGTAGGCTAAAAACGGCTGTTTGCCGGTTTACCAGCATTACCAGGTTTGTTTTGGGTGAACTGCTCGAGTACTTTGACTACATCTTCGTAGGGATAGAAGAGAATGCCTCCTATTTTGGTGAAAGGCAGTGTGCCATTGACACGCAGGTTTTGAAGCGTGCCATGGGAGATGCCGAGCATCTGGCGGACTTCGGCAGAACGCAGCCATTGTTTTTTGTGGGGCTTGCTGCCTTCCAGAAGCTGGGTGATTTCGGAGAGCAGGTCAGCTTTGAAAGTCTGGAGGTCTTGTGGGGTAATGAGTTCGACGGTCATAGAGAAAAGTGTTTAATGTATTTAAAAGTATGACCACAAAAGAATAGCAAAGCTGGGGCGGAAAACAGTAACAGAGGTAACAGTACCCCCATAGAACGGCTGACAGTGAGGGAGTTATTTTTTTGTAAATCAGGAATCTGTAAGATGAAAGAAGCAGACAGCTTGGGCAGACTGCTTTTAGAACAAAAACCAAGATAAAAGACAGGGAGGGATTTATCTTTTCAGGCGGGTGTCGGGGTTTTCTTTTTTGAGGGTATCGAGCATTTTCTGAAGCAAATCTTTGAGGGAGGCTTTGGTACCGGATTCGGTATCATAAAATTTGATACGCAGGCTTTCGGCAGAGACATTGCCGGTGTGGCGGGTGCTGAGGTGGCGGGCAGCAAAAGAGAGCAACTCCCGCAGGTTGCTGTTGGTGATGATGCCTGAGTCGGTGGTAAGCCTGAAAAAGTAGGCAAGCTGGGAAACAGAGAGACTGGTTTGTATTTTAAAATCAGATGTCTGGGAAGCTACTACCAGCCTGGCTTTTTGCTCACAGAAGGTTATTTCTTCGCAGAGCCACTCGGAAAGCCAGCTTTTGAGGGAGGGTTGGTGTGGCTCGTAAGCCATGCCGGGTAGCTCTGCCTGCTGGCGGATTGTTTTCAGATGCAAACAAAGCCTCTCTGCCTGAAGGGCAGGAGTAGGCTCTGTAAGCTGCCCCAAGGCATGGGTATAATAGTCAAGAACAGGCAGGTGATTGAAATTGAGCAGGATGAGCCTGCAGAGCAATGCCTGCTCAAAATCGGCAGATTGCACAGAGGCAGGCAGTGCCTGAGCCCATGCATACAGGTACTCAAAATAACGGGTAAGGTAGCTGAGATGGCTGAGAGAAACAGGCTGGTCTGGCAAAGAAACAGGCTGCGTTGGCAGGGAATAAGCCGGGTAAAGTGCCAGAGTAAGCAAGGGATGCTCTGACAAGGACTCTGGTAACAGAAACGCAATTGCTTTGCTTTTTTCCTGGAGCTGTTGGCTTGCCAAATGCCAGGCAAAATAGCTGAGGGGCAACTGGGCAGAAGTCAGCGATGGAAAACGGGAAACAAGCAAAGACAGCAGAGAATCAAGCTGCTGACAAGAGAAAAGAAGCCTTTCGGAAGTAGGGGATGAAAGTAATGTTAGACTGCCTGCTGATAGTGCATAGTATTTTTCAAACAAGGTATTGCTCACTTGCAAAAGGGTATGGTAAGAAGCAGTAAAAAGTCTATGAGCCTGTTTTTCTTTTTCTGTGGCAAGCAGAGCCTGAGAAAGAGAGGTTTCCAGCATGAGACAATCTTCAGCAAGAAGCTCTTGCCAGCTCTGCTCAGGCAGACTGGTAAGAAAGTGAGGGGCAAGCCACTTGCGGGAAAAATCAGACAGCCATTCCATTTTCTATGTGGTCTTAGAGACAAACATAAAAAGAACAGGCACAAAGTGAAGTCAACAGGCGGTGAGAGCCAGCCAACTACTTTCGGGAAACTTTGAAATGTGATTATTTACCAGGCAGCTGGGTTAGGTTTTCCTGAATGTGGGAACTTATCAAACTTTTAAACTCAGTGGTTTTGCCGGTTTGGGTCAGGTTTTTGAGTACGGCTTTGCCGTCCTGAATGAGGGAACACCGGAGAGTAAGCTGCTCACCGTCTACCTCGTAATCTACACGGAAACTATAACCCTTAACCTGCTCTGCTACTTCTGCAAAACGAATGGACTGCTCACTGCCAGCCCCCGAATGCAGGGATTCATTAAAAACGAAGGATGAGAGAAATGGGAAACTGAGGACTATTATACAAAATAGTGTGAATAGCAGGATGTTATCCGAAAAAAATATTTGATTTTATTCTTTAAACAGCTTTTTATGTCGGAAGAGTACTGCTTGGCGGAGCAGAAAAAGCCACACGGACAAATACAAAATGCTGATGCTGCTTCTGAACAATAAAAAACTGCTCATGGATAACAACAGCAGCAGCAAGGGATAACCAATCGCTTCAAAAAATGCTTCCCGTACAAGCACTGGTATGCGAAGAAACCGCTTTTTGGTTTCCAGGTATTCTTTAAGCTGCTCTGCCGGGTTGTGAAAGGTAAGCACAAAGGAGGATATAGCGGTAAAAGCCAACCATAGAAAAATAAGATACCCAAACGTCAGGCGATTGTCACCGTTTTGCAATGCCAAAAAGGTATTGAGCAGGATGAGTGTGCCGCCAGTATCGCCGTAGATGGTCTGGTGCACGTCTTTGTTTTCAAAATCTCCGATAATGACCATTCTGCCTTTTACATAGTCGAGCACCTGCTTATCAGTCATTGCTCCGGAGAGGATGTTGGAGAGGTTATCGGTTTTGTAGCGAATCTGTGCTGTATCGCTTAGCAGATTAAATTGCCGGATATGAAAATCAGGAATGAGGTAATTAAAAAAGTGATTATCTCCTGCCTCAATCCACCAGCCGTTGTAACGGGCTGTTTTGCCGGTAATCATCTCGTACATCCGCAGGGGCATGGTCTTGAGGGTATCGTGATAGATAAGCTGAAACTTGAAAAAGGTTTCACCTGCCACCTGATAGTCGGCTAAAGCAGCAGGAGCTTTGAAGATATTAGGAGTCAGGCTGCCATCACCACTCAGATGCTGGGAGACAAGGATATTTTTAGTCTGTGCCAGCTCAGCTGCCAGGGCACTGTCGGGAGATGGACCGGAGCAGGCATCAGCAGTAGCCGAATCGGGAAAAGAAATGTCGCAGAGGATGAAAGGCTGGTTATCAGGTTTTTGGTTGAGGATGTGAAGGAAGCGGGCAAGCAGGTGGCGGTCGGTGATGGCTTGTTTGCCCTGCTCAAAGCCATCGGCATCCATGTTGGGAATGAGTTGCTGGTCGAAAGCCACGTTGATGAAAATGAATTTTTCACGGTCGGGTTTTTTCTCCAGACCAAGCCAGATGTTTTTGGTTTTGGAGAGGTTTTCGATGAGGGCTTGTTCATCTTCGTGTACATAGGGCAAGCTCATGAGCCAAAAGGTAAAAAGGACCATCAATCCGCCGTTGAGCATGCTAAAGACAACAATCCAAAAAACCTTATGACGAAACCATTTCATGAATCAAAGATAATTGTATGATAAAGACAGGTTATGATGAAGATAAATTATTTGGCAGGTTTGGCAATGTGATAGTTTTGTTCCAGCCAATCAGAGAGGTTATTATGGCTCTGGTTGTCAGGTAGCAAAAGCGTGAGGCTCTCTGTCAGGCTCTCGTAGTTAGCAAGGGTGGGCTGGTTTTTCCAGTCTAACAAGGACAGCAAATCTGGCATGGCTGATTTGAGATAGGCATCGTCGAGAAAAGAGAGTTCAAAGGTGGCAAGTAAGTCAGCTTTTGGTTTTTCATTGGGTTGCTGCGTGAGGTAATACAAGGAAAACGTATGGGCTTTTTCGGGATTTGGCAAAGGCTTGCCATCTACAGTAAAGAGCTTGTCTTTCTCGAAAAGCAGCGTTTGCCCGGTGAAAGGCAGTTTTTTGTTAATGGCTTCTTTCTCGGCGGGGTGCAGGTAAGAGAGATAGAAAAAGGCATTTTTATCAAGGGGGTAGGCATTTTTATTGAGCGAAATTTGGAGTTGATTGCCGATAATGATAAATTTAGTACCAAAATACATCTTACACTCCAACACATTCCCAAGCACAGGGTTACCTTTGGTGCCTGCCTGTTTGCTTTTTGCCAGTAAATCCTTAAAAGTATATTCTCTTTCAGAAATCACAGTTTGTGGGTTTTGCCCAAGTACCAGTTTGCCATATTTCTGACTGCTGACCAGTAATTTAGCTTTCTGAGCGAAAGAGATTTTGTCAGTGGGAGTAAGTTGTGTGCCGGGAGTAACAGGTTTACTATTGACTTTAACAGAACCCATTACCTTTTGAACGATATAGGCATCCTGGGCTGAGATAGAAAAGTCAAATAAAAGAATAACTATAAGGGAAAGAAAAAATTTAAGCATAGTAAAAAGAGTCTGTATAAAAAATAAAACACTGACAATCTGATTTATAGAGATTTAAACATCTGCATAAACAATAATTTTAAAATGAGTGATTTTAGCTGAATATATCTTCACCAATCTTTTGCTCTTTATAAACTACATAGACTATGAAAAAACTCTTATTGTCATTTTTTTTGTATTTTTTTGTTTTTAACGTTTTCGCCCAGGATTCTATCAATGACATAAAGTTACTAATTCCTATGGCCTATGAAAACATTAGTTTATCTTTCTCACCAGATGGCAAATATGTATTGACTTCTGCAAATAACAACCAACTTTTTGCATGGGAGCTTTCTACTGGAAGGATAATTAAAAAGTGGAATCCTTCTAAACTAGGCTCTATTACATGGTCTCCCAATGGAAAAGCTTTTTTATCCACCTCCATGGAATATTATTCTACTTCAAGTTCAAGTTCAAGGGTTGATTTATATTACTTAGAAGAGAATAACAGCAATAATGTTGTCACTAATCTGTTGCAAACCAAATCACCTTTTATAAAAGCAGATTGGTCGCCAGATGGAAAATGGATATATGTACATGAATATAATGATTTTTCAAGAGAAGACAAAGGTATTTTGGTTTTTGATAGTGAAGATAATAAAATAATATACACCCCTGAATCACATTGGCAACTCGAAAATTTCTCTGCCTCTTCTTCATTTAAATTAGCCTTTGTTGAAGACTATTTTTATATATCTTTTCAGGATAGCATAGGTAATAGCCGGATTAAAATCGGAAGACCCTCTAAAAAAATTATTAACTTAAAAACGTTTAAACCAGCATTTGTATTTGCCAGCCAGAATTCCTCCCAAGCTCCTTGGACTGGATATTATACTATGTCTCAGGAGGAATTGGAAAGAGAGAGACAGTATTTGATAGACCAACAAGACTGGGCAGATAAAAATTTACTTAGATTCATAAACTGGAAATTAAAAAACAAATCATGGGATGAATCGGATGAAAAAAAATACATTGATTCCATACAAAAAATACAAATGAATGCAAAGATACCTGTTCCTTCCCGTGTGAAATTCTCAAATAATGATGAATATTTCCTGGGAGATTTTAGTAATACTGATGCATTTTCTAATAACAAAATTATATTATATAAGATTAAAACAGGTGAAGCCGTGGTTAGTAGTGAAGGTTGGCTTCGTGATTTTATGTTCTCAGAAAACAGTAAGTGGTTATTTGAGGAAAAATCGGATACTACGAGAGGTAAGTGGGTGAGTTGGTGGGATATAGATGAGAAAAAAAAAGTACAAAAAATTAACTGTGATTTTTATTATTTTTCGACAGATTCTACCTATCTGATAGCAAGTAACGAAAAAGAAGAGATAATGATTTATGAACTTAAATCAGGGAAGAAAATATATGAATTTAGAGAAAGGGTAGAATGGGGCTTCTCTGATTCGGATAAATATTTATGGATTCGATCCTTAAGTTCGGGACAAATAAGTATGTTTGAAACAGGAAAGCAGAGGCTTCTCTGGACTCAAAGCCGTCAAGCCTATAATCCGTCTCGTTATGATACAAAATATTTTTTCGCAGATGATCAATATTTTAAATATCATAATATTATTACCCGCACAAATGACGGAATAGAAATTTATAATTCCTCTCATACATTCACTACTGACTTTGTTAACAGTAATGAAGTGTTAATTTATGACAGCACCTCCATAAAGAAGTTTAATATTGAGCTTAAAAAAACTATTTGGGAAGTAAAATGGAACTCTAAGAATATATACTGTGAAGCTACGAAAGATAAAAGTCAGATAGCCATTGCAGATGGACTAATTTTTCAACTAATAGACTGGAATACCGGAAAAATTTTACTGACTAAACATTTAAATGCTGCCAACCCAAGGTGGTATTTTCCAAAAAAAAATATTATGGTTTTGGTAGACCAATCTGCCATTTATAAAATTGATTTAAGGAATAAAAAAACATTTCCTTTCGCCTCTGTTAGGGCCCTTCCGGTTAAACAGGCAAGTTTTGCAGGAAATGAGATAATGGTGAGTTCCGGAAAGAATATCTTTTCATGGTCATTGTCAGGAACACAAATACTTCGCAGTTACACCAGGCATACTGACGTATTAAATATGTGTAACTCAAATGACGGAAGATATTTAGTTTATGGGAGTGCAGATAGCCTTATTACTATATGGGATATTACAAAAAATAAATTAGTACATACATTAAAATCCAATACTAATATTACTGCTTTAGCTATTTCAAACAATAATAAATATATACTGTGCGGGGGAAGCAATAGAGTAAAATTATATGATATTAAAACCGGGAGAATCCTGAGAGAAAAAACAGATACTCTCTTCTTTCCTACTGACCTGGCTTTTTCACCAGATGATCAGTATTTTGCTGTAACTAACTATAGGACGTTTCGCTCTCCTAATCAGTTTTCCAAAGAACATGATGGGAGTTTAAAGCTGTTTTCTGCGGAAGATTTCCAACAATTAGCTGATACAGATATGCCCTGTTTTTCAGTAGTATTTTCAAAAGATGGACAAAGATTATTGACCTTTGGTATAGAGTTTAAAATAGTTAAAAACAAAAAAAACATTTTACTTATATCAGACACTACTTTAAAACATACATTAGATGTTCCATTAACTGAGGAAGAATTTAACCAAATTAAGGGTACATCCTTTAATAATTTAGTCAGCAATACAATTTATTCAAATGACGAAAAAAGTTTTATAGGAGGCTATGAAAGTGGTGAGATTATTAACAAGACATTTATACATGATAGACCCATAAGTTCTCTTGGAAAGCATGAAGGAGAAATAATTCAAGTAACTAGTTCTCCTGAACAAGGAAGGATGCTGTCAGTAAGTAAAGATTATTCTGTTAAACTTTGGAACATAGTAGATGGCAAAGAGATTTGTCAGTTCATCATATTTGATAACAATAGTTGGCTTATTACTACCCCTGACGGATATTATATGGCTTCTAAAGAAGGAGCTAAAAATGTGCAATTTGTCAAAGATAATAAAGTATATTTATTTGACGAGTTTGACCTGCAATACAACCGTCCTGATATAGTGCTGGAGAGAATTGGGAAAGCCCCTAAAGAACTCATTGATGCTTATAAAAGAGCCTATGAGAAACGCCGCAAATGACTTTTAATCATCTCTCTTTGAGTCTCTGTGAGAAAGTAAGTTGTGAGACAGACAAAAACTAAAAAATTATAAATCTAAACCTCCTGTAAGCTTTTGATGAAATAAGCTCACTTTAAATAAAATAATTTAAAAAAATGTGAAAAATTTTGGCTACTACTTATCGAATGCTTTTAAAAATGTAATTAATGTAGCTATTTACTTTCAAGTATGAAATATCTTCAAAAAAATCTGTTTCAGGATTAAAATTTGGGATTGCTATTTTTTATAGTTAACCATTTCAGAAATAAGGTAAATTTTGAGCAAATAAGGTAAATTCCATTCGAAAATCTTTTGAAACTTGCTTCAACAAGTTTCATTTTTAATGAATATTAACTAAAAACTAGCTTATGAAAATGTGTAAAAAAATAGTAAAGTCACTTTTTTTAACAGCTTACCTCTTTCTTGCTGGCATAAAGCTTTATAGTCAAAATACACCAGAATTCAGGTTTCAGGGAGGTCACACGACAGATATAAGAAAAATTCTGTTTACTGATGACAGTCGATATATTGTTAGTCTTGAAGTGGGAGTGACTAAAATTTGGGATATAAACACTGGCAGGCTGGTACAGGATTTTTATAGTTTTACAAATAGAAAACAATTTGACCAGAACATTAACAGAAGTTTTTTTCCTGAAAGAGCACTAAAAGCCATAGTTTATCATAATAACTATTTTAATAAAAATCTATTTGTAATTGTAATTGAGAAGGGTGATAGTATTGCTTGGGATTTTAATACGGGCGAGTTACTAAGCGAAGAAGACCAACTGCAAATCAGAAGAGGCAATTGGTTATCAGGTTATATTTCTCAAACAGATAGCACAGATTTATCCTCTATTATATCTTCTGACCAAAACTGGAAAGCTACTCTTTTACATGACAACCATATTCAAATTAAAGCGAAAACATCAGGCAGAATAACCAGAGTCATATCTGGCTATTCTCAAGGCATTTCTAATTTGATTATTTTGCAAAATCCTTTGCAGTTGTTAGTATCAAATGAGAATGGGAAAACTAAGGTCTGGAATTTTCAATCAGGGCAAATTTCTTTCTTTGAACAACTTTTATCTCCTGAAGCAGTTCTTAGCCCTAATAAAAAATTTATTTTTAGTGGACTGAAAAACCATTCTCAGGATAGTGTAAATTCTATTTTTGAATCGGGTATTTGGGATGTGGAAAATTTAAAGTTCATCAAAAAAAGCAGAACTCTCAATTATCCCATTTTTAGTGCAGCTATTTCCCCGGATAATACCACCCTTCTGACTCTTAAGAGGTTTGAAAAGGCAGAACTTGCCAGATTGTCTGATGGAAAAATATTAGATAGTTTATCAAATCTCGAATATGGTATTGATGAGATTTTTTTCATGCCAGACAACTCACCTATAGCTATTGAAACAGGAGGTAAAATAATCAATGTGAAAACCAAGCAAGTGTTTAACGAAATAAAAGACGATAAGTTGATGTTTTTTAATCCTGTCATAAGTCCTGATGGAAAGCAATTGCTTGTAGCTAATACTAATTATTTTTCTCCTAGGCTTTATAATTTATTTACAGGAAAATCGGTAAAAGAATTTAGCTCTCATACAGATTATATTTATGAAGTGGCTTTTAGCCCAAATGCAAAATATATTGCTAGTGGTGGAAAAGATAAGATTGTTAAAATTCATGAAACAGAAACAGGAGCTCTAATCAAAGATCTTGTTGGGCATGGCAAACTTATCACTAATTTAGTTTTTTCTCCTGACAATAGCTTTTTAGCAAGTAGTGATGATACAGCTGTTAAGATATGGAAAATTCCGACAGGAGAATTATTGGTAACTTTTATTCCTTCCTCTGAAAGTAATTCGGGCTGGGTAGCATTCACACCTGACGGTTTTTATATGGGAGAGAAAGAGTTTGTTGGGAAAGCAGTTCATTTTTTTAAGAAGAATAAAGTATATCTTTTTGACCAGTTTGACCTGCAATACAACCGCCCTGATATTGTGCTGGAGAGAATAGGCAAAGCTTCTAAAGAACTTATCGAAAGCTACAAAAGAGCCTATGAGAAACGGCTCAAAAAAATGGGCTTTAACCCAAATAATTTTGAGAAAGAACGTTCTTTCAATGTTCCTGAACTTAAGGTGTCCAACTTTCAATATTTTACCAGCGTTACTAAGCCTGAATACCAGATTGGTTTTATTGCCGAGGATAAATTATATAAATTAGACCGTATCAATTTGTTCGTCAATGGAGTTCCGGTCTTTGGAACCCGAGGATTGGATGTAAGTAAAGAAAATACCCAAAAACTTACCAAAACACTCTCCGTTACCCTTGCTCAGGGCAACAACGTAATAGAAGTAACAGCACTGAACGAAAAAGGGGTAGAAAGCCTCAAAGAACGCTTTGAGGTAGAATATAAACCGGCCAAGGCAACAAAACCCACTCTTTATCTGGTTAATATCGGAGTATCAGAATATTCTAATCCAAAAATGAACCTAACGTATGCCACCAAAGATGCCCAGGACATTGCCCAAGCCTTTGCCGGAAAAACGGATTTGTTTGTTAAAATAATCCCCATTATCCTGACTGATAAAGAAGTAACGGTAGAAAACATCAGGAAAATCAAAGAAACACTCCTCAAAACTTCTGTAGATGACCGGGTGCTTGTTTCCTTTTCCGGGCATGGACTGGTGGATAGCAAACTTGATTATTATCTGGCAACCCATACTGTAAACTTTGGCAATCCGGCGGAGAATGGCTTGGCTTATGAAGAACTGGAGAATTTGCTGGATGGCATTCCAGCAAGACAGAAAGTATTGCTCATGGATGCCTGCCACTCCGGAGAGATTGACAAAGAAGACATGATAGCGTCAACTATGCAACCGACAAGTGCAGGAGAGATTAAGTTCAGAAACCCAGGAGACAGAACGGTACAGAAGAAAAATATAGGCTTAACCAACTCTTTTGAACTCATGCAGGAGTTGTTTACGGACTTACGACGTAGCAGTGGAGCGACTTCGATATCGGCAGCCGGAGGAGCTGAATATGCTTTGGAGAGCAAAGAATGGAGCAATGGAGTATTTACGTACTGCCTGCTTTCGGGACTGAAAGAAAGAAAAGCAGACCTGAATAAAGATGGTAAAATCATGCTTTCCGAACTCAAAGAATATGTACAGAAAGAAGTAGAAAGACTCACAGAAGGCAGACAAAAACCCACTTCCAGAATAGAAAACCTGGAAAACGATTGGCAGCTTTGGTGAGCAGAAGAAAAGTGGATTGTTTAAGGGAGGCAAACTATACTAGTTTGCCTCTCCTATTTTGTATGATACCCACTCATAATCAAAAAATCTTTCTGTCGACGATGCTGTCCCGGAGACGAGCTTTGAGGGTATCGAGATAGGTTTTGCCGATAGAGACAGGCTTTTCGGTGATTTGAAGTGTGTTGCGGATGACCTGATTGAGCCGGACGTAGGCAAAATCACGGTCGAAACGGATGATTTTGGAGAGGTTGAGCAGATAGGATTTATGAACCCTGAGAAAAAGGTTGCCGGGCAGTCGCTCTTCCATTTCTTTCATGGAATGGACTGTTTCATAGAGTTTGCCGTCTTCGGTCCAGATGTTGACCTGGGCTTCGTTGGCTTCTACAAATACAATCTCCTGTAGGCTGACTTTGAAATATTGATTGCGGATGCCCGTGCGGACAAACAGGGAGCCACCCATGAGGATAGAAGTATCGGAAAGAGAAGCAGATGAAGGGGAAGTATTGGATAATCCATCAGCATCTGACAGATTGTTTTCTGGGGATGTAACTGTTTCTTTTTTTCGAACTACTTTTTCTACTGCCTGCAGAAAACGGGGAAGCAGGATGGGTTTGAGCAGGTAATCGGTGGCATTGACCTCGAAACTGTCGAGGGCATAATCACGGTGGGCAGTGGTAAAAATGACAGATAATGTGCTGCCGTTTTGGCGAAGCAGGCGGGCAAGCTCCAGCCCATCCATGCCGGGCATATCAATATCGAGAAAGAGAATATCTGCCTGACTGCCCTCCTGGGAAAGCAGGTAGCTGAAAGCCTGCTCTGGCTGCGAAGTGGCATAGGCTTCGGAGAGAAAGGGGACTTTGCCAATAAAGTGGCGGATGACCTGGATGGCATTGGGTTCGTCGTCGACGATGAGGCACTGGAGGGGTGTCATGAATGATTGAAAAGAGTTAGGTATAAAGAAAAAGTATGTTCGTCTTCTGTAATTTCAAAAAGGTGTCTGTTCGGATAGGTATGTTCAAGGCGTTTGCGGGTGTTTTCCAGACCGATGCCTGTAGAAACTTTTCGCTCTCTGCTCACTATATCTGTGAAGACTCTCTCTTTTACAACTGTATCTCTGGTTGCGATGTCTTTAGCTGCCATATCTCTGGCTGCGATATCTCTGACAAGCTGGCGTTTGCGGTTGGAAATTCGAAAAGTAAGCTTTTGGGGAGAACAATCAAAATCGAGCACAATAGGATAAGCAGCCTGTGAATAATCGCCATGCTTGAAGGCATTTTCGAGAAGGGTGATGAGCAGGGTAGGTATGACAGGGTAAGTATCTAAATCGGGAAACTGGCGGAAAATGGCTTCTTTCTGAAAGTTTTCGATGGCAACATGGTTGAGGGAAAAAGTAAGAAAAAGCCCCTGCTGAAAACGCATCCGTTGCAGGTCGATGTAATCGAAGAGGCAAGCGAGTTCCTGAGAAAGAGGCACCTGGTCGGTAGGTGTTTTTTGGAGGGAATAGCTGAGGATGCCGGAAAGACGGGCTATGTTTTCGGCGAGGGTTTCGTTGAGGGGCAGGGTTTGGGCATAGAAAGCATTGAGGGTATTGTAAACAAAATGAGGGTTGAACTGCATTTTGAGGAAAGAAATTTCGGTACGGAGGAAATCCTGCTCTGCCTGCTGGCGTGCCTGCTCAAGTTGCTGCTGCACTTGCTCAAGCTGTTGTTTTTCGTGAAGCTGAAAGAGAAGTTGGATGGCATACCAGTAACCGGCAGCATAGAGGCTGTATTGGACAAATACCCAGAGACAATGGACAATAAAAGAGGAAGAAAGGATGGCAGGAGGCTCACCGGGCAGGGTAATGTGGCGGAAAGTAAAACTGGACAGGTAGTTAATAAAAAAGAAAGCCATGTAGAGCAGATAAAGAGCCGGAATGAGGAGCAGCACCTTGGGGAAATGGGGCTTGAAGAGCAGCCGTGGGAAAATGAGAAGGGCATTGGTATAGAAAACGAGAGCCAGAGAGAGGTAATAAATGAGTAAATCGAGAGCATGCACAGGGCTGCCCTGCACCTGCATGAGCATGACATTGAGGAAGGCATAAACCAGCCAGAGGGCAATATGCAGCAGAAAATATTGTTGAAGATGGCGGAGATGAAAAAGCAAAGCAGACGACATGGCTGAAAAGGGATTGACAGCCCAAAGATACACAGGAGGAGACTGGATAAATAATGAGCTAAAAACGGGCAAAAAACTGAAAGTGTAAATAATTGATAGTTAAAGCATTGAGAGTAGAGCAAGAGCAGTAAATAAGGCTGAAAAAATGAATTTGGTGGGACTACGATAACCGTTGGTCTGGTTTGGGAGGGATTTCGTTTGATTTCAGGAAAGTAAATGTATTTATTAAAGACTAAGAAGTAATTTTACCGTATAAAATTTATCTTTTAACTAAAATCCAACTCTTTTTTATGGAAAATCTGTATCAAAAACCTGTCAATCTAAACCTCAAAAAAGAAACAATTGCTCGACTTGATTCTCAGGAAGCCCAAAGTTTTGTAGGGAAAGGTGATGAAGAGCCAATTTCAGTAAATGATGGTTGTGGTGGGAAACCCAAAAATACATCAGGAAACAATTTTTACATCAATCTTTTAACTCCTTTTTCATCTTTCTTATTCGTTGATTAATAGAGGCAACGCAAGCAGGGGCTATAAAAGCAACGTTTTATTTTATTACAACTCGTTTAAATAGCTCCTGTTTTGCAGAGATTCATATTCAATAAAGTTTATAACTACTAAAAGTAATTCTCCTTCATTATGCTTAGGTTTTTACAATATAGCATACTACTACTGTTCGTTCTTCTGTCATTGGAATTAAATGCCCAATCTGAAAATAGCTTCTGTAATTGTAAAGACAACTTCGATTTGGTAGTAAAAACATTAAAGCAAAATTATCCTGATTTTTATCCAAAAGCGAATCTGGATAGTGTAAAATTTAAACATTTAACGGATAGTATAATAAATAAGACCCCCTCTGCCAATCCATTAGACTGCATTCAGCTTTTGCAATCCTGGACTTCTTTTTTTCAGGATATACACCATCTCAAGATAGTTTGGAATGAGGATGATAAAGTAAAATATGCCAGTAGATATCGATCAGTACTTGATAATAAAGCTGAAAAAACATTTTCTAAAGAGCAAATAACTGCTTTTTTGCTACAAACAAAACAATCTAAAAAAGAAACTATTGAAGGAGTTTGGGAAGAAAGCAATCATTCTTATCAAATGATAATTAAGCAGGATATTTTTGACAATAAAAAGGGTAAAGAGAAATTCACAGGCTATATTTTGAAAGCTGATAGTATTTTTTATATGCCAGGTCAGTTTAAAATGAAGGTAGAGAAAGGTAATGATTTGGAAACTCATAAGGAGAATATTGCTCAGATTTATAATGTACAGTTGAAAGATTTATATAAGAATGATAAACCGACTACCCTTATTCTGAATAACAATAATACTATGACCATAACAGGTGAGGGCATATTTTATAGAGTAACAGACTTGGAAAATACAAAAAACGATAGAGATATATTTCTGAATAATCTGGCTTTGAATACATCAACCCGATGTATAAGAATCGATAAGGAAACTATGCTTCTTAGTTTGCCAGATTTTTTATATAAAAATGCAAAAACTATTGATAGCCTTATTTTAAAATATAGAAATGAAATAGTAAACAGTAAGTTTTTAATCATAGATGTAAGAGATAATATGGGTGGTAGTATCAAACCTTACAAAGAAGTGCTCCCTTTAGTTTATACAAATCCCATTATTACACCAAGTGGATCTGTGATGGCTTCTCCCCTTACCATGAGTCGATATTTGAATGTTACTTTTGACGTTAAAACGAGTTTGGAAGAAAAAAAACAAGCCAGGCAAACCCTTGATACGCTAAAAAAATATACTGGAAAAAAAGTAACTCTTTTTGCAAGTGATACAATAAAACTAAATCATATATTTCCAAAGCCATTAAAAGTTGCTGTTTTAATAAATGAGAATACGGCAAGTGCTGCCGAGTTTTTTGTAAGAGATTGTAAACAAAGTACAAAAGTGATTGTTTTTGGCAGTAGAAAAGGAACCAAAGGAGCTACTGTGTCAGGAGATATGCAATACTTTAAATTACCTTGCCCACTCTTTGATTTTTATTATCCTTCGGCTGTTTTTGACTGGCAACCTGCTTTTGTAAGAAATGGGAAAATATTGCCCGATGTAGTAATACCTGAAAATACAAAAGACTGGATAAAATTTGTACAAATGTATTTTAGAAATAATTAAGAGTCATTTTTTGTTTATAGATATTCAGACTGGGTTAGCTAAAAATACCCCACCACTTTCTGAATATTTTTCCTAACGGTCCCCAGAAGTTATTGCTTGGAATGATAGATAGTAAGATTCCCTGATTGCCATATTGGGAAACAAACCAAAGGTTAGAGAAATCGGTAGCAGAAATCTTTGAAAATCCTTTTGCAGGGTCAGCTATTGATACACTATCATCTGATATTTCATGAACGATTACATAATGCTTTTCATTAATGAGAGCTATACACGGCAGATTTACTTCCTCTTTTAGTCCAATATAACTTGCTTTAAGTGTGTCGGATTCAAAACCAATACTTATAGCTGTTTCTTTCAGTATTTGCAAACTAATGCCATCTTGTAAGTTTTTTACTTTTCTTAGTAAAGTATTCTTTTTAAGAGCGGGGAGCCGTATGTTTTTTCCATAATAACTTGAAATCATCACAAGACAGGCAAGCCCACAATCCCATGATTCAGATTGACTGCAAAACGGCAATGTTCGAGTTAAGTCCACCTATAGATTAAAATTTTACTTGTTACGCCCTACTAACGAACGGTAATACTGGTACAAAAAATCATAGATAACAGTTTCTTGTTTACGTGACTGATTGACAAAAATCCGATTTAATGACATGTGGATAAGACTGCTCAGTAAGTCATGAAATGAAACTGAGACGTTTTGTTCATTATATCGATGATGAATTCGTTCAAAAAGAGGCTTGATTTGATTAGACCGTTCAGAAAAAATATTGAAAATTTTTGTCAAATTATTGTTGTCTTTGCTGGGTGGTGGACTATTAAATTGGAGTAACTGTTCAAGTTCATTTTTTTCGTATCTGTATTTTTTTGATAAACTTTCTTTTAAACTACCTGTATTACCCCATTCATTCTTGAAACTTTCACTTATGTTTTTTACAAATCCATATTTGGTATTTAAATCTAAACCCGCATCATCAAGTAATCTGTCGACAGATAAGAAAGCAGCATAGGAATATATTTTTTCATTTTGAGCTACTTGTTCGGATAAAAGCATCATCGCAATGCTATCATAATGAAAAATTAATTCAGAATCCAGCATATTTTCTTCACCATATCTTTCCCATTCGGGCTTATAGGTATCATACTGAATAGAAGAAATCATTTTATTTTGTAATGCTGTTTGACAATATTGATTTAGATGTTTAATGAGTTCCTGATAAAAAAGACCCTTGCCTTTAAATCTTACCCTTATATGAAAATCGGGATCTGCATACCTGACAAAAAACCAGTTATCAATATGATGTTCCGGATTGGTAACTACAGGCTTTATAATTTCACTGAGTATCCGGTTGGCAGATTCCATACTGCAATAAATCTTCGCATATAGCCATTCTGAGCCGGGAATAAAATAAACAGGTTCTTTGCCAGTTGATGTGCCATTTATGATGCCTTTATCTTTTACTTTGTAAGAAATGGTATCTTCTTTTACAAAGCTCTTATTTATACTTGTTTGGGAAGGCTGGATGTGAAGAGGAATAATAATCTCGTTGCTGAAATCTTGTGTTTGTGTATTTTCGTTTATAAAAAGATTTTCCTGAAAAGTAATCGGTAGTTCTTTAATACAAGATTTCAGAATTTCTAAGGACCATTCATTTTCCAGATCTATAGGAAGCTGGTTGTCTCCCTGGGTAATAAGCACATGACGTGAAATATTAAACCTTTCTTTTAGATTTGATACTTTCTCTACTAAATCATTACCAGACAAAGGCAATATTTCTTTTAAAATACCTGCTTCAATCTGCCATTGGGCTTTAGATAGAATAATGTTTTTAAAGGTAACACGAGGCAGGAAAGACTGACCTGATAACATTCCCCAATTCCAGTAACAGCCTTTGGAAATACCCTGATATTGATATTCACACAGGAACTTATACAAAGGTGATGACTCAAGAGTGTAATTATGGGCTGATGCAAGTCTGGGTAATATTTCTTTGTTATGTTGCTTGCTGAATAAAATGAGTCTTTCAGGATTTTTTCGGTCTATTTTTAAATACAAATCGGACAGATATATAGCAGTTGCATTTTTTGAAGGAGGTGTATAAATAGGAATTTCATAAGGTCTAAGCATTGGGCGTGTAGTTATATTACCAGTTTTGGGTTGATTGAGATGGATTACCTCAGCTAAAATTTTACCAGCATAAAATGCAGATTCCGTTTGTAGAAGTTCATGTAAGCCACTTTCCAAATCTGAATCCAGATGGGCAAATCTTGCCAAAACAGAAGCAACTGAAACACCACCCAGCCCCTGTAAATGAATCAGATAGGAATCGTCTTGCTTTGCTATGAAGCTGGCAACCAAATAAGGAAATGCCGAAATAGTGTGCAAAGGGTATTCTTTTGAAAAAGAATTGGCTTCTTCTTCTGAAATCTCCATTGTTGACTGTCCATTTTTAAGGCATTCAATGTACTTGCTTAGCAGGAAAGATTGCCATTCCGGTTTGATAGATGGGTGATGTATATTATCTTCTTCTTTTCTTTTACCAAAAATCAGCCCGTCAAGTAAAGGAGTAATAGAATATTCTGTTTTTGTATTTCCGAAACGGATACCGGTTTCCGGGTCAAGTGCTTCTGTGAGTGAGACAGTTGCCCATTCATATTTTTGATAAAATTGTCTTGTAAATTCCTGAAGCAAAGTAGAATAAGCAGGGAAAGCTGTCGCATTGAGTAATTCAATAGCAGTTTTGATATTTTCAAGTAAGGAGGCTGGAAGAGTAAAGTTTCCTTTTCTGGCAACATCTATCTGCAAACCATGAGAATACCCTCCGGCTAATCTATGAGCAAGAGGTGGATTTTGTAGCTCGTTTTTTAGGGAACGGTAGTTTTGAAATTTAGAGAAATCAGGCTCCTGAGAAATTTCAGGAGAGGCAGGATTATCAAGTGCCTTTATCTCTTCAATGAGTGATTCAATCCAAAGTTTCCAGGGAAGGAGTGCAGGGTTACTGGAAAAAATAACTGAAAGTTTTTCCAGTAAATCTCCATCTGTTAAAGTGATTTCTAACTCACTGATAAGCAATTGATTGCTAATAAGGTCGTTGATGAATTGAATGGCTTCCTGACCAGTAATAGAAGAATATTGGTTTTGAAGTTCGTGAGAGAGCTGATTAGAGGTTTTGCCACCTTGTGCCTGGTTTAGTATAAAAGTTAATGCTTCAAGGTTATCTACATGAACCAGATGGTAATTTCGTCTTAGTTCACCTTTAAGACTAATGCTCATTTGATTTTCCATATACCTGATTTTATCGCCCATGGGATAGCAGGTATTATTGGGAAAGTAGCGAAAGAAAGGTCTGAGTTCTTCTGCCTGACCTATCCGGTAAATGAGCTG
>JAESFG010000072.1_pt1 | contig 192958 bp, 194 predicted proteins | sample 9269371 | NCBI WGS metagenome assembly JAESFG01 (sample SAMN14506227, study PRJNA617093) | algae metagenome | isolation source: Aetokthonos hydrillicola CCALA 1050 (B3-Florida) and co-occurring... | place: USA: South Carolina | collected 2013-01-01 | reverse complement strand
GCCACGAAACGAAGACGTTCCTCCATCACCGAACACTCTCTCCACGGCATCAACACCTCCCGGCAAAAACCGAAAAGTGTTACCCATGTGTCCGGTACAATTCGTCACCTATCTCTCACGCCGCTCATTGCCCTTGGTATCCGGATGAGGAGCGATAACGTCATCGTTATCGCCGAGAAGCGTAACGTGGGCCTTCCCGCTGCGTAGAATGCCTGGACGAAGCGTTCGCGGAGCCTGAATGGACATCCTGCTCGGTTACCTTGCCGGCCTGCTGACGATCATCAATCCGTGCATTCTGCCCGTCATCCCGCTGACGCTGGCTTCGGCGGCTTCGTCGGGGCCCAGGGGACCGGTTGCGCTGGCGGCCGGAATGAGCCTTTCCTTCACGGTGCTCGGGGTGGCCACCGCGGCGATCGGTCCGGCGGCCGGCCTTTCGCCGGAAGCCATCTCGCAGGTCGGCGCGCTGATGATGGTTGCGTTCGGGCTGGTTCTGCTGGTCCCGCGCTTCAATCTCGCGTTTTCCACAGCCGCCGCGGGCGTCGCCAATTATGCGACGCGCGAAAGCGCCCGCTGGAGCGGCGACGGCAATCTCGCGCAATTTGGCGGCGGCGCCCTGCTTGGCGCGGTCTGGTCGCCCTGCATCGGCCCGACGCTCGGTGGCGCGATCGCGCTGGCCTCGCAGCAGGCGAGCCTTGGCTGGGCGACCGCCATCATGCTGGCCTTCTCGCTCGGCGTTTCGACAATCATCCTGGCGCTGTCATACGGCACGCGCGAGGCGCTGGGCGCACGTCGGCAGAACCTGCGCGAACTCTCCGCCTGGTCGAAGCCGATCATGGGCGTCGTCTTCGTGGCGGTCGGCGTTTCCCTGTTTCTGGGCCTTCACCATCGCGTCGAGGCCGCGCTCGTCGGCGCGATGCCAGCGTGGCTGCAGGACCTGTCCGTATCGATCTGAAACACTGGAAGGAACGGGAATGATGCACAGACGCGATTTGCTTGTCGGCGGCGCTGCCGCCTGGATGGCCGTTACGATGCTGCCGGCGGCGGCCTCGGGCGGCTTCGTCGACTACAAGCCTGGCGTGATCGAGAAGGCGCTGGCCTCGGGCAAGACCGTCTTCGTCGACTATTACGCGGTCTGGTGCACGACCTGCGCGGCCCAGAAGCGGGTGATCGACAGCCTCCTCAAGGAGAACCCGGCCTACGCCAAGGCGATGCTGTTCGTTCGCGTCGACTGGGACGAATACGGCGACCAGCCGGTTTCGGTGGACCGCAACATTCCCAGGCGCTCGACCCTGCTTCTGCTGCGCGGAAACAAGGAACTCGGCCGCATCGTGGCAGGCACCTCCAAGAAGCAGATCAAGGCGATGCTGGACGCCGGTCTCTGAGCGGCGCAGGCCGTCATCCTCGCGCGCGGCTCGCCTCGGCGCCCCCCCTCGCGAGCGCGGCCTGGCAACGCCTGCGCCTTGCTGCCCTTGCACAGGCGCAAAGTGACGCCCATCTGTGCGCTTTCACCAATGATGCCGGGGAACAGTGGCAAGGACAACGGGCCAGCAAAACCGCTTGTGTTTTCGGGCCGTTGTCGCTAAGCGCCCCGCATTCCAATCGAACGGCGTCCAGCGTCCCAGGAAAGATCGAGATGGCAAAAGGTAAATTCGAGCGTACGAAGCCTCATGTGAACGTTGGCACGATCGGCCACGTCGACCACGGCAAGACGTCGCTGACGGCGGCGATCACGAAGTTCTTCGGCGAGTACAAGCCGTACGACCAGATCGACGCCGCTCCGGAGGAGAAGGCGCGCGGCATCACCATCTCGACGGCGCACGTCGAGTACGAGACGGCTGCCCGCCACTACGCGCATGTCGACTGCCCGGGCCACGCCGACTACGTCAAGAACATGATCACGGGTGCGGCGCAGATGGACGGCGCGATCCTGGTCGTGTCGGCCGCCGACGGCCCGATGCCGCAGACGCGCGAGCACATCCTGCTCGCCCGCCAGGTCGGCGTTCCGGCGCTGGTGGTGTTTTTGAACAAGGTCGACATGGTCGACGATCCGGAACTGCTCGAGCTGGTCGAGCTCGAGGTTCGCGAACTCTTGTCGAAGTACGAGTTCCCGGGCGACGACATTCCGATCGTCAAGGGCTCGGCGCTGTGCGCGCTGGAGGACTCGAACAAGGAGCTCGGCGAGAACGCGGTGCGCGAACTGATGGCGGCGGTTGACGCCTACATCCCGACGCCTGAGCGTCCGATCGACAAGCCGTTCCTGATGCCGATCGAGGACGTGTTCTCGATCTCGGGCCGCGGCACGGTGGTGACCGGCCGCGTCGAGCGCGGCGTGGTGAAGGTCGGCGAGACGGTCGAGATCGTCGGCATCCGCCCGACGACGTCGACGACGGTGACGGGCGTGGAAATGTTCCGCAAGCTGCTCGACCAGGGCCAGGCGGGCGACAACATCGGCGCGCTGCTGCGCGGCGTCGACCGCGAGGGCGTGGAGCGCGGCCAGGTGCTGTGCAAGCCGGGTTCGGTGAAGCCGCACACCAAGTTCAAGGCCGAGGCCTACATCCTGACGAAGGAGGAGGGCGGCCGCCACACGCCGTTCTTCACCAACTACCGTCCGCAGTTCTACTTCCGCACGACGGACGTGACGGGCATCGTGACGCTGCCGGAAGGCACAGAGATGGTGATGCCGGGCGACAACGTGACGGTGGACGTGACGCTGATCGTGCCGATCGCCATGGAAGAGAAGCTGCGCTTCGCCATCCGCGAAGGCGGCCGCACCGTCGGCGCCGGCATCGTCGCCTCCATCGTCGAGTGATCGGCGAAACGAACGCGTTTGCCGGCAACCCGGCCTGAACTGAACAGGAATGGCGGCCGTCGGCCGCCATTTTTCGCCCGACCCGCTTGAAGCGAAGGCCGCAAGCGATTAGGAACGGGCGCGCTAGGGGTATAGCTCAGTTGGTAGAGCGGCGGTCTCCAAAACCGCAGGTCACAGGTTCGAGCCCTGTTGCCCCTGCCATTGGCTGCTATCCAGCCGCGCTGGCTCCGACGCCGGCGAGCGTGGCGTCTGCCGGCGCTCGTATTTTGTACTTGCACGGTTTCGGAATCGTCTCTATGTAGAGGCCACAGACACGCGGTGCGTGGAGCTGGGGATCCGGCTTTACGCGCCCGAAATGCATGGGCCGAACGGTGTTGGCGATTCGGCGGCCGATGCAGTAAAGGCGCGACGCCCGGGTTGGGCTGGCGCAAGAGGCCCGGCAAACGGGTTCCATTGATACAGAGCGGCTGATGGCGTCGAAAACGACAAACCCCTTCACATTCCTGCAGCAGGTGCGCGCCGAGACGGCAAAGGTGACGTGGCCGTCGCGCCGGGAGACCATGATCTCCACGGCCATGGTGCTGGCCTTCGCGGCGGTCGCGATGATTTTCTTCTTCGCGGCCGACCAGCTGATGTCGCATGCGATCGAGCTGATCCTCGGCATCGGTCGCTGAACGGACGATCCGGGAGAAACGCTGCATGACCGCGCGGTGGTACATCGTCCACGCCTATTCGAATTTCGAGAAGAAGGTAGCCGAGGACATCCAGAAGAAGGCCGAGCAGAAGGGCCTGAGCGACAAGATCGAGCAGATCGTTGTGCCGACCGAGAAGGTGGTCGAGGTCCGGCGCGGCAAGAAGGTCGATGCGGAGCGCAAGTTCTTCCCCGGCTATGTTCTGCTCAAGGCCGAACTGACCGATCCGGTGATCAGCCTGGTCAAGAACACGCCGCGCGTCACCGGGTTCCTGGGCGAAGACAAGCATACGGCCAAGCCGATGCACATCACCGAGAAGGAGGCCGAGCGCATCCTGCATCAGGTGCAGGAGGGCGTCGAGCGGCCGAAGCCGTCGGTGACCTTCGAGATCGGCGAGGCCGTGCGCGTGTCCGACGGTCCGTTCGCGTCCTTCAACGGCTTCGTCCAGGAAGTCGATGAGGAGCGCGCCCGCCTCAAGGTGGAGGTGTCGATCTTCGGCCGGGCCGTCCCGGTCGACCTGGAGTTCGGTCAGGTCGAGAAGGGCTGACCGGAATTCCCGCCCAGCGCGGGAAGGCGCGGCGCAACCGCCGCGTTCACGGGTGGAAGGCGAGGGCGGCTACAAGCCGGCTGTCCGAACCGAACCACCGAACTGCAACCGCCGGGCGCTGCCCGGCATGATTTGAAGGCAGAGAGATATGGCTAAGAAAGTCGCCGGCCAGCTCAAGCTTCAGGTTGCCGCGGGTTCGGCCACGCCGTCGCCCCCGATCGGCCCTGCGCTTGGTCAGCGCGGCATCAACATCATGGAGTTTTGCAAGGCGTTCAACGCCCAGACCCAGGAGATGGAGAAGGGTTCGCCCGTCCCCGTCGTGATCACCTATTACCAGGACAAGTCGTTCACCTTCGTCATGAAGACCCCGCCTGTGAGCTACTTCCTGAAGAAGGCCGCCAACCTCAAGTCCGGCTCCAAGGAGCCGGGCAAGACGAAGGTCGGCACGATCGGCCGCGACAAGGTGCGCGAGATCGCCCAGGCCAAGATGAAGGACCTCAACGCCAACGACGTCGAGGCGGCTATGCGCATGGTCGAGGGTTCCGCCCGTTCGATGGGCCTGGAAGTGGTGGGCTGAGACGATGGCCAAGATTGCAAAGCGCGTGGCCAAGAGCCGCGAGGGCATCGACCCGAACAAGTCCTACAGCCTCACCGAGGCGCTGACGCTCCTGAAGCAGCGCTCGAAGGTCAAGTTCGACGAGACCGTCGAGGTCGCGATGAACCTGGGCGTCGATCCGCGTCACGCCGACCAGATGGTGCGCGGCGTGGTCAACCTGCCGAACGGCACGGGCCGCAGCGTCCGCGTCGCGGTGTTCGCCCGCAACGAGAAGGCCGATGAAGCCCGCGCCGCGGGTGCCGACGTCGTCGGCGCGGAGGATCTGGTGCAGCAGGTGCAGGGCGGCGAGATCAACTTCGACCGCTGCATCGCGACGCCGGACATGATGCCGCTGGTCGGTCGCCTGGGCAAGGTGCTCGGCCCGCGCGGCATGATGCCGAACCCGAAGGTCGGCACCGTCACCACCGACATCGCCGCCGCGGTGAAGGCTTCCAAGGGCGGCGCCGTCGAGTTCCGCGTCGAGAAGGCCGGCATCGTGCACGCCGGCGTCGGCAAGGTCTCCTTCGACGTCAAGGCGCTGGAAGAGAACGTGCGCGCCTTCGCCGACGCCGTAACCAAGGCCAAGCCGTCGGGCGCGAAGGGCAACTACGTCAAGAAGGTCTCGGTATCCTCGACCATGGGCCCGGGCCTGAAGCTCGACACCGCCACGCTGGCGGCGTCCTGAGCCTAAACTTTCGGATCCGGTCGTAGACATCTGATCCGATTTTGGAATTCCGTCCCCGGGTTCCGGGGCCGGATACCGGAAGCTAGCTTCCGGACTATCCTGTCCGAGATTGCAGGCGGCTCGCCTTAATTCGTCAATGGGCCTGCATGAGACGGGTGAAGACCGGACAAAGGAGCCTTGGCTCCGATGGAAGGTTCGAACCGTGTTGGCCTTTTGTCCGCGCGCCGGTCTCCGGTGCGGCTGAAGGGGGCAGGATCCTCGAGCGTCGTTCGGGTGATCCAGGAATGGATAGCCCGCCCGGCAAAAGGCAAACCCGATCCTTGTTCCCGCAAATGGGACGGGGGTCAACTGGAGATAGGCAGTGGACAGAGCGGAAAAACGCGAACTCGTCACGGGCCTGAACGATGCGTTCAAGGGCGCAGGTTCAGTCGTCGTGGCCCACTACGCCGGTATCACCGTCGCGCAGATGAACGATCTTCGTTCGAAGATGCGTAATGCCGGCGGCACCGTCAAAGTCGCGAAGAACCGTCTCGCCAAGATCGCTCTTCAGGGCACCAAGTCGGAAGGCATCGTCGACCTGTTCACGGGTCAGACGCTGATCGCCTATTCGACCGATCCGATCGCGGCACCGAAGGTTGCCTCCGATTTCGCCAAGACGAATGACAAGCTGGTCATTCTCGGTGGCGCAATGGGAGCGACCGCGCTCAATGCCGACGGCGTCAAGGCTCTCGCCACGCTGCCGTCGCTGGACGAGCTCCGCGGCAAGCTGGTGGGGCTGATCGCCGCCCCGGCGACCCGGATCGCACAGATCGTCAATGCGCCGGCAGCATCCGTTGCCCGCGTCATCGGCGCCTACGCCCGGAAGGACGAGGCGGCATGAGGCCGTTCCTCGCTGTCTCGGTCGGGTTCTCCCGACCTTCAACAACCGTTCGAACTTTCTGAAGGAGTACAAAAATGGCTGATCTGTCGAAGATCGTTGATGAACTGTCGAGCCTGACCGTCCTCGAGGCGGCCGAGCTGTCGAAGCTGCTCGAAGAGAAGTGGGGCGTTTCGGCCGCCGCTCCGGTGGCGGTCGCCGCCGCCGGCGGTGGTGCCGCCGCCGCTGCCCCTGTCGAAGAGAAGACTGAGTTCGACGTCGTGCTGGCCGAGGCCGGCGCCCAGAAGATCAACGTGATCAAGGAAGTGCGCGCCATCACCGGTCTCGGCCTGAAGGAGGCCAAAGACCTGGTCGAAGCCGCGCCGAAGCCGGTCAAGGAAGGCGTGTCGAAGGCCGATGCCGAGAAGTTCAAGGCTCAGCTCGAGGCCGCAGGCGCCAAGGTCGAGCTCAAGTAGGTCGTCGCAGTTCCGGCGGACGGGCATCCTGTCCGCCGGTTCCCCGCGACGTTTGGGGGGAATGCATTGGGAACCTCTTTCCTGAGGGCCGGAAGCGGCTTTCAGGAAACGGGTTTTCTCCCGTTTTTGGACGGGCCGCCAACCAGCGGCCAAGAGACTGCAAGGCGCGCCGTGGCTCGGCCCGCCCCGAGAGACGCAGTAAGGAGCGACGATGGCCCAGACGCAGACCTTCAATGGCCGCAGACGCGTACGCAAGTTCTTCGGAAAGATCCCCGAAGTCGCTGAAATGCCGAACCTCATCGAGGTTCAGAAAGCCTCCTACGACCAGTTCCTCATGGTGGACGAGCCCGAAGGCGGCCGTCCGGACGAGGGGCTGCAGGCAGTGTTCAAGTCCGTTTTCCCGATTTCCGACTTTTCGGGCTCGGCGATGCTCGAGTTCGTCAAGTACGAGTTCGAGGCGCCAAAGTTCGACGTCGACGAGTGCCGCCAGCGCGACCTTACCTATGCCGCGCCGCTGAAGGTGACGCTGCGCCTGATCGTGTTCGATATCGATGAGGATACCGGCGGCAAGTCGATCAAGGACATCAAGGAGCAGGACGTCTACATGGGCGACATGCCGCTCATGACGTCGAACGGCACCTTCATCATCAACGGCACCGAGCGCGTGATCGTCTCGCAGATGCATCGTTCGCCGGGCGTGTTCTTCGACCACGACAAGGGCAAGTCGCACTCCTCGGGCAAGCTCCTGTTTGCCGCCCGCGTGATCCCGTATCGCGGCTCCTGGCTCGACATCGAGTTCGATTCCAAGGACATCGTGCACGCCCGCATCGACCGCCGCCGCAAGATCCCGGCCACCAGCCTGCTGATGGCGCTGGGCATGGACGGCGAGGAGATCCTGTCGACCTTCTACAACAAGATCGCCTACCGCCGCAGCGGCGACCACTGGCGCATCCCCTACAATGTCGAGCGCTTCCGCGGCCTGAAGGTCGTCTCCGACCTGATCGACGCCGACACCGGCGACGTCGTGGTGGAGGCCGGCAAGAAGATCACCGCGCGGCAGGCCAAGCAGCTTGCCGACAAGGGCCTGAAGGCGATCAAGGCGACCGACGACGACCTGTTCGGCACCTACCTCGCCGAGGACGTCGTCAACTACCAGACCGGCGAGATCTATCTCGAGGCCGGCGACGAGATCGACGAGAAGACGCTAAAGGTGCTGCTGCAGGCCGGCGAGGAGGAGATCAACGTCCTCGACATCGACCACATCAACGTGGGCGGCTACATCCGCAACACGCTCCACGTCGACAAGAACGAGGGTCGCCAGGACGCGCTGTTCGACATCTACCGCGTGATGCGCCCAGGCGAGCCGCCGACGCTCGAAACCGCCGAAGCGATGTTCAACTCGCTGTTCTTCGACAGCGAGCGTTACGACCTGTCGGCCGTCGGTCGCGTCAAGATGAACATGCGCCTCGAGCTCAACTGCCCGGATACCGTGCGCGTGCTGCGCAAGGACGACATCCTGGCGGTGGTCAAGACGCTGGTCGAACTGCGCGACGGCAAGGGCGAGATCGACGACATCGACAATCTCGGCAACCGCCGCGTCCGCTCGGTCGGCGAGCTGATGGAGAACCAGTACCGCCTGGGCCTCCTGCGCATGGAGCGCGCCATCAAGGAGCGCATGTCGTCGATCGAGATCGACACCGTGATGCCGCAGGACCTGATCAACGCAAAGCCGGCGGCCGCCGCCGTGCGCGAGTTCTTCGGCTCCTCGCAACTGTCGCAGTTCATGGACCAGACCAACCCGCTGTCCGAGATCACCCACAAGCGCCGCCTGTCGGCGCTCGGGCCTGGCGGTCTGACCCGCGAGCGTGCCGGCTTCGAGGTGCGCGACGTGCATCCGACGCACTACGGCCGCATCTGCCCGATCGAGACGCCGGAAGGCCCGAACATCGGCCTTATCAACTCGCTCGCCACCTTCGCGCGCGTCAACAAGTACGGCTTCATCGAGAGCCCGTACCGCAAGATCGTGGACGGCAAGCTCACCAACGATGTCATCTACCTGTCGGCGATGGAGGAGGCCAAGCACCACGTGGCACAGGCCAACGCCGAGCTCGACAAGGACGGCCGCTTCGTCGACGAATTCGTCATCTGCCGCAACGCCGGCGAGGTGATGATGGCGCCGCGCGAAAACGTCGACCTGATGGACGTGTCGCCGAAGCAGATGGTGTCGGTCGCGGCCGCGCTCATCCCGTTCCTGGAGAACGACGACGCCAACCGCGCGCTGATGGGCTCCAACATGCAGCGCCAGGCGGTGCCGCTGGTTCGTGCCGAGGCGCCGTTCGTCGGCACCGGCATGGAGCCGATCGTCGCACGTGACTCCGGTGCTGCCATCGGCGCACGCCGCGGCGGCATCGTCGACCAGGTGGACGCGACCCGTATCGTCATTCGCGCCACGGAGGATCTCGAGGCCGGCAAGTCGGGCGTCGACATCTACCGGCTGATGAAGTTCCAGCGCTCGAACCAGAACACCTGCATCAACCAGCGTCCGCTGGTGAATGTGGGCGATCGGATCGAGAAGGGCGACATCATCGCGGACGGGCCGTCGACGGATCTCGGCGATCTGGCGCTCGGCCGCAACGTGCTCGTCGCGTTCATGCCGTGGAACGGCTACAACTACGAGGACTCCATCCTGCTCTCCGAGCGCATCGTCGCCGATGACGTCTTCACCTCGATCCACATCGAGGAGTTCGAGGTCATGGCCCGCGACACCAAGCTCGGGCCCGAGGAGATCACGCGCGACATTCCGAACGTCTCGGAAGAGGCGCTGAAGAACCTCGACGAGGCCGGCATCGTCTATATCGGCGCCGAAGTCCAGCCGGGCGATATCCTGGTCGGCAAGATCACGCCGAAGGGCGAGAGCCCGATGACGCCGGAAGAGAAGCTTCTGCGCGCCATCTTCGGCGAGAAGGCGTCCGACGTGCGCGACACCTCCATGCGCATGCCGCCCGGGACCTACGGCACGGTCGTGGAAGTGCGCGTCTTCAACCGCCACGGCGTGGAGAAGGACGAGCGCGCGATGGCGATCGAGCGCGAGGAGATCGAGCGTCTGGCCAAGGACCGCGACGACGAACAGGCGATCCTGGATCGCAACGTCTACAGCCGCCTGGCCGACATGCTGATCGGCAAGGACGCCATCGCCGGACCGAAGGGGTTCAAGAAGGGCACCTCGCTCACCCGCGAGGTTCTCGACGACTACCCGCGTTCGCAGTGGTGGCAGTTCGCCGTCGAGGACGAGAAGCAGCAGGGCGAGTTCGAAGCCCTCCGCGGCCAGTACGACGACTCCAAGAAGGCGCTCGAGTCGCGCTTCATGAACAAGGTCGAGAAGGTGCAACGCGGCGATGAGATGCCGCCCGGCGTCATGAAGATGGTCAAGGTCTTCGTGGCGGTGAAGCGCAAGATGCAGCCCGGCGACAAGATGGCCGGCCGCCACGGCAACAAGGGCGTGGTCAGCCGCATCGTGCCGGTCGAGGACATGCCGTTCCTTGAGGACGGCACGCATGCCGATATCGTGCTCAACCCGCTCGGCGTGCCGAGCCGCATGAATGTCGGCCAGATCCTCGAGACGCATCTCGGCTGGGCCTGCGCCGGCATGGGCAGGAAGATCGGCCAGCTGATCGACGCCTACAAGCAGAGCGGAGACATCAAGCCGCTGCGCAAGACGCTCGAGAGCGTGATCCCGGCCAACGACCGCAACGAGCCGGTGCGCCAGTATGACGACGAGTCGATCATCCGGCTCGGCGAGCAAATGAAGCGCGGCGTCTCGATCGCGACGCCGGTGTTCGACGGCGCCCACGAGGTGGACATCAACCACATGCTCGAGCAGGCGGGCCTGCATTCGAGCGGTCAGTCGACGCTCTATGACGGGCGCACCGGCGAGGCCTTCGATCGCAAGGTGACGATGGGCTACATATATATGCTCAAGCTTCACCACCTGGTGGACGACAAGATCCACGCGCGTTCGATCGGTCCGTACTCGCTTGTCACCCAGCAGCCGCTGGGCGGCAAGGCGCAGTTCGGCGGCCAGCGCTTCGGCGAGATGGAGGTCTGGGCGCTGGAAGCCTATGGCGCCGCCTACACGCTGCAGGAGATGCTGACGGTGAAGTCGGACGACGTGGCCGGCCGCACCAAGGTCTACGAAGCCATCGTGCGCGGCGACGACACCTTCGAGGCGGGCATTCCGGAGAGCTTCAACGTGCTCGTCAAGGAAATGCGCTCGCTGGGCCTCAACGTCGAGCTCGAGAACACGGTCCCGCCCGAAGGGCAGGTTCGTCTGCCCGACGCGGCCGAGTAAAACGCGCGGCGCATCGCGACCATCGGTGTCCGCGATGCGCCCGCCAGCGTCGCCCGTTCGGGGCGACGCCAAAATTTCGTCCGTACCCGGCACGGGTGCGGACCGCGGAATGGGCTGCGAAGCCCGCTGAAATTCAAGGGGTCTCCCACCCCGAAAAGGAGAACGGCATGAACCAAGAGGTCATGAATCTCTTCAACCCGCAGGTGCCGGCGCAGACCTTCGATTCCATCCGGATTTCGATTGCGTCGCCCGACAAGATCTCGTCCTGGTCGTTCGGCGAGATCAAGAAGCCCGAGACCATCAACTACCGTACGTTCAAGCCCGAGCGTGACGGCCTGTTCTGCGCGCGCATCTTCGGCCCGATCAAGGACTACGAGTGCCTGTGCGGCAAGTACAAGCGCATGAAGTACAAGGGCGTCATCTGCGAGAAGTGCGGCGTCGAAGTCACGCTGTCGCGGGTGCGCCGCGAGCGCATGGGCCATATCGAGCTGGCCGCGCCCGTCGCCCACATTTGGTTCCTGAAGTCGCTGCCGAGCCGCATCGGCACGCTGCTCGACATGACCCTGAAGGACATTGAGCGCGTCCTCTATTTCGAGAACTACATCGTCACCGAGCCCGGCCTCACCGACCTCAAGCTGCACAGCCTGCTGTCGGAGGAGGAGTACATGCTCGCCGTCGACCAGTACGGCGAGGATTCCTTCACCGCCATGATCGGCGCGGAGGCCATCCACGACCTGCTGGCCGGCATGGAGCTCGAGAAGATCGCGGGCGAACTGCGCTCGGATCTCGCCTCGACCACGTCCGAGCTGAAGCAGAAGAAGCTTCTGAAGCGGCTCAAGGTCGTCGAGAACTTCATGGAGTCCGGCAACCGGCCCGAGTGGATGATCATGAAGATCATCCCGGTCATCCCGCCGGATTTGCGCCCGCTGGTTCCGCTGGACGGCGGCCGCTTCGCCACGTCAGACCTCAACGACCTTTACCGCCGCGTCATCAACCGCAACAACCGCCTCAAGCGGCTGAAGGAGCTGCGCGCGCCGGGTATCATCATCCGCAACGAGATGCGCATGCTGCAGGAGGCCGTCGACGCGCTGTTCGACAACGGCCGCCGCGGGCGCGTCATCACCGGCGCCAACAAGCGTCCGCTGAAGTCGCTGTCCGATATGCTGAAGGGCAAGCAGGGCCGCTTCCGCCAGAACCTGCTCGGCAAGCGCGTCGACTATTCCGGCCGCTCGGTCATCGTGACCGGCCCGGAACTGAAGCTGCACCAGTGCGGCCTGCCGAAGAAGATGGCGCTCGAGCTGTTCAAGCCGTTTATCTACGCGCGGCTTGACGCGAAGGGCTATTCCTCGACGGTCAAGCAGGCCAAGAAGCTGGTCGAGAAGGAAAAGCCGGAGGTGTGGGACATCCTCGACGAGGTGATCCGCGAGCATCCGGTGCTCCTGAACCGCGCGCCGACGCTGCACCGCCTCGGCATCCAGGCGTTCGAGCCGATCCTCATCGAGGGCAAGGCGATCCAGCTGCACCCGCTGGTCTGCACGGCCTTCAACGCGGACTTCGACGGCGACCAGATGGCGGTCCACGTGCCGCTCAGCCTGGAAGCGCAGCTCGAGGCGCGCGTGCTGATGATGTCGACCAACAACATACTGCATCCGGCTTCCGGCGCGCCGATCATCGTGCCCTCGCAGGACATGGTGCTTGGCCTCTACTACCTGTCGATCGTCAACGACAACGAGCCCGGCGAGGGCATGGCGTTCGCCGACATGGGCGAACTGCAGCATGCGCTCGAGACCAAGGCGGTGACGCTCCACGCCAAGATCAAGGGCCGCTTCAAGACGATGGGTCCGGACGGCAAGCTGGTGTCGAAGATCTACGATACCACGCCCGGCCGCATGATCATCGGCGAGCTGCTGCCGAAGAACGTCAACGTGCCGTTCGCGACCGCCAACCAGGAAATGACCAAGAAGAACATCTCCAAGATGATCGACACGGTCTACCGCCACTGCGGCCAGAAGGAGACGGTGATCTTCTGCGACCGCATCATGGCGCTCGGCTTCGCGCATGCCTGCCGGGCCGGCATCTCGTTCGGCAAGGACGACATGATCATTCCGGAGGCGAAGGCCGAGCTGGTCTCCAAGACCGAGGCGCTCGCGAAGGAATACGAGCAGCAGTACAATGACGGCCTGATCACCCAAGGCGAGAAGTACAACAAGGTGGTCGACGCCTGGGCCAAGTGCTCCGAAAGCGTCGCCGACAAGATGATGGCGCGCATCAAGGCGGTGGAGTTCGACAAGGCGACCGGTCGCCAGAAGCCGATGAACTCGATCTACATGATGAGCCACTCCGGCGCCCGCGGGTCGCCGACCCAGATGCGCCAGCTGGCCGGCATGCGCGGCCTGATGGCCAAGCCGTCGGGCGAGATCATCGAGACGCCGATCATCTCGAACTTCAAGGAAGGCCTCACCGTGCTGGAGTACTTCAACTCCACCCACGGCGCCCGCAAGGGTCTGGCCGACACGGCGCTCAAGACGGCGAACTCGGGCTACCTGACCCGCCGTCTGGTCGACGTGGCGCAGGACTGCATCGTCAACGCGACCGACTGCGGCACCGACAAGGGCCTCACCATGCAGCCGATCGTGGACGCCGGCCAGGTAGTTGCCTCGCTGGGCGCCCGCGTGCTCGGACGCACGGCACTCGACGACATCCTGCATCCGCTCACCGGCGACGTGCTGGTCAAGGCGGGCCGCCTCATCGACGAGCGTGACGTCGACACGATCGAGAAGGCCGGCATCCAGTCCGTCCGCATTCGCTCCGCGTTGACCTGCGAGGTGCGCGTCGGCGTCTGCGCGGTCTGCTACGGCCGCGACCTCGCTCGCGGCACGCCCGTCAACCAGGGCGAGGCGGTCGGCGTCATTGCGGCGCAGTCGATCGGCGAGCCGGGTACCCAGCTCACCATGCGCACCTTCCACATGGGCGGCACCGCCCAGGTGGTGGACTCCTCCTTCATCGAGGCGTCCTACGAGGGCACGGTGGCTGTCCGCAACCGCAACGTCGTGCGCAACTCCGACGGCAACCTCGTGGTGATGGGCCGCAACATGGCGATCCTGATCCTCGACGAGGCCGGCAAGGAGCGGGCCACGCACCGCGTTACCTACGGCAGCCGCATCTATGTCGATGACGGCGACAAGGTGAAGCGCGGCCAGCGCGTCGCCGAGTGGGACCCCTACACCCGCCCGATCCTCACCGAGGTCGAGGGCACGGTATCGTTCGAGGACCTGGTCGACGGCATCTCCGTGCAGGAGACGGCCGACGAATCGACCGGCATCACCAAGCGCGAGGTCATCGACTGGCGTTCGACGCCGCGCGGTTCCGACCTCAAGCCGGCGATCGCCATCCTCGACCCGCGCGGCAAGGTTGCCAAGCTGTCGAAGGGCGGCGACGCGCGCTTCCTGCTGTCGGTGGAGGCGATCCTGTCGGTCGATCCGGGAGTGACCGTGAAGCCGGGCGACGTGGTGGCGCGCATTCCGATGGAAAGCGCCAAGACCAAGGACATCACCGGCGGTCTGCCGCGTGTGGCCGAACTGTTCGAGGCGCGTCGTCCGAAGGATCATGCCATCATCGCCGAGATCGACGGCACGGTCCGCTTCGGGCGGGACTACAAGAACAAGCGCCGCATCATCATCGAGCCGCATGACTCGACGCTGGAGCCGGTGGAGTACCTGATCCCGAAGGGCAAGCCGTTCCATCTGCAGGACGGCGACGTCATCGAGAAGGGCGACTACATCCTCGACGGCAACCCGGCGCCGCACGACATCCTGGCGATCAAGGGCGTGGAGGCTCTGGCCTCCTACCTCGTCAACGAGATCCAGGAAGTCTACCGGTTGCAGGGCGTGGTCATCAACGACAAGCACATCGAGGTGATCGTTCGCCAGATGCTGCAGAAGGTGGAGATCACCAACCAGGGCGACTCGACCTACATCCCGGGCGACCATGTCGACGTGATCGAGCTCGACGAGATCAACGAGCGCCTGGTCGAGGACGGCAAGAAGCCCGCGGAAGGCCAGCCGGTGCTGCTCGGCATCACCAAGGCCTCGCTGCAGACGCCGTCCTTCATCTCGGCCGCCTCCTTCCAGGAGACGACCCGCGTGCTGACCGAGGCGGCGGTTGCCGGCAAGGTCGACACGTTGCAGGGCCTGAAGGAGAACGTTATCGTGGGCCGCCTGATCCCGGCCGGCACGGGCGGCGCGATGAGCCAGATCCGGCGCATCGCCACCTCGCGCGACGAACTCATCCTCGACGAGCGCCGCAAGGCCTCGGGCGTGGAAGTGGCCAACCCGATGCTGGCGGACATGTCCACCGCCGCCCAGTAAGGGCAGGGCCGACACAACGTTACTGGAGCCGCCGGGGCAACCCGGCGGCTCTTTTGTTTTGGGCCGACATTGCATCGCTTGTTTGCAGGGCGCCGGCCGGCCGGCACCGTTCTGCCCGTCGCTTCCCAGCATGGCCGCGATGCTCTAGCATCGCGGAAAGGCTCGGAAGTCGGCCATGATCGCATTTTCCAGACCGAAAGCTGTGCTCGCGCTGCTTGCGGCCGCCTGCCTGCTGCCGCTGCCCGCTTTTGCCGATCAGTTCGCCGAAGCCGACGCCGCCTATGCGCGTGGCGACTATGCCGCGACGCTGAGCGCCATCCAGCCGCTGGCCAATGCCGGCAATCCCGGCGCGCTGGAGCGGCTGGGCTCGCTCTACCGCGACGGCACCGGTGTGCCGATGGATCGTGACCGGGCATATGCACTGTTCGTCCGGGCGGCGCAGGCCGGTTCCACCGACGGCCAGGTCGACCTTGCCGCGATGTACTTCGAGGGCTGGGGCACCGCGAAGGACGATGCGCTCTATGTCCACTGGCTGAAGCGGGCCGCTGCTGCCGGGAACCCGGGGGCGCGCTACCGGTTGGCGCGGGCGCGCTTCGAAGGCATCGGCATCGCCCGCGACGAGGCTGCCGGCTATGCCGAAATGCTGGCGCTCGCCGGCGAAGGCGATGCCTATGCGCAGAACGAGGTCGGCTGGATGCTGCGCGAGGGCAGGGGCGTCGCCCGGGACGAAACGGCGTCATTCGGCTGGTTCCGCAAGGCGGCCGACGCGGGCAACGTCTTCGCGCTCCATAATCTGTCGATCGCGTATTTTCACGGTATCGGCACGGAACGGGATATCCCTCAGTCCATGCGCCTGCTGCGGCAGGCGGCGGAGGCCGGCAACCCGGCCGCGCAGGCCGACCTGGGCGAGATTTTGGCCGGCGGCGAGTGGCTGGAAAAGGACGAGGCGCAGGCGTTTGCCTGGTGGACAAAGTCGGCGGAACGGGGCGAAGCCGCGGGCCAGCGCGGACTGGGCTACGCCTATGCGGAGGGGATCGGGGTCGCGCCCGACAGCGCGCAGTCGCTCGCTTGGCTGACCAAGGCGGCGGACCAGGGCGACCTCGAGGCCGAGGCCCGGATCGGCTGGCAGTACCTCAACGGCATCGGCTTCGAAACGGACTATGCGTTGGCCGAAAAGTGGTACCGCAAAGCAGCCGGGGAGGGCAGCTCTGTCGCCGAGCATCAGCTCGGATGGATGTACGAAAACGGCTTTGGGGTGCCGGTCAACAACCAACTGGCTGCGGACTGGTATCGCAAGGCGGCGGCGAAAGGCTTTGCCGATTCCGACCGTAACCTGAAATGGATGTACCAGACCGGACGGGCCATGCCGGTCGAGCCGGCGGAGATCGCGGTGTGGCAGAGAAACCGGAACTTTCGCTGACCGCTCGCCGGTCTTCTCGATCGCAGCGGGGAGGAGCCTTGGCTGTCCGCCATCGATAGAGTCTCGGCATGGGCGGCCCGCTTCACGCCGCTCGGGCTTTCGGCCCCGGCCTCCGGCGAGCGCACGCGCGCATCGCGGCGCGTCCGCGTGCTTGCCATCGCGGCGCTCTGCATGGCCGGCATCGGCTTCTTCTTCTTCGCCTACGATGCCGCGTTTGGTGAGGCGGGCGTCCAGCGCTTCCGGCTCGCCTCTGCCGGCATCTGCCTATCGTTCCTCGTGGTGGTCTATCTGAGCTCGCGCCGGTTCGTGGCGGCGGCGGTTCTGTTCCTAGGCACGGTCTATGTGCTTGCCGTTGGGCTGACGCTGCAGACCGGCCGGATCAGCGGGACGCATTTCTTCCTGCTCGCCATTGGGCCGCTGCTGCCGGCCTTCTTCGGTACGCGCCGCCCGCTGGCGATCGCCACGGTGACCGCATTCTGCACGGCGACCTTCCTGGCGATCGAATTCACGCTGCCGAGCTACATCGTGCTCTACCAGCCGTGGCTGCCGCAGATTCGCAACCCGTTTACGGAGTCGCTCGACCTCGAATATGTCGACACGATCTTCATCCTGATCGTGCTAGCGATCCAGCTTGTGCTGACGTTGACGCCCTTCGCGGCGTTCCGCGTCGCCGAGGTCGCCGAGGCGAGGCTGGAGCGCGAATACGCCCGCTCGGAAATGCTGCTGCAGAGCCTGTTGCCGCGCCCGATCGCGGCCAGGTTGAAGGACGAGCCCGACCAGGTGATCGCCGACGAGTTCGACCTCGTCACCGTGCTGTTCGCCGACGTGGTCGGCTTTACGCCGCGCGCCTCCTCGCAGACGCCCGACAAGGTCGTGCATTTCCTCGACCGCATCTTCGGGGAGTTCGATGTACTCGCTGAAAAGCACGGGCTGGAGAAGATCAAGACGATCGGCGATGCCTACATGGTGGCCGGCGGCATGCCGGTGAGGGGCGGCGACCACACGTCCGCTGTGGCGGAGATGGCGCTGGAAATGATCGCCGTGTCGGAACGGCTGACCACGGAGTTCGGCGAGCCGGTGTCGGTGCGCATCGGGTTCCACGCCGGGCCGGCGGTTGCCGGCGTCATCGGCCGGCGCAAGCCGTTCTACGATGTCTGGGGCGACACCATCAACGTCGCGGCGCGCATGGAATCGACCGGCACGCCCGGCCGCATCCAGATCACGCCGGAAGTCCGCACCATTTTGGGTGACCGCTTCGTCACCGAGGATCGCGGCACGGTCGAGGTCAAGGGCAAGGGGCCGATGATGCTTTATTACCTCACAGGCCGCAGCGAGGGGTGAGGTGACACCAGCCTACCCGGCGCGTGCTCCTCGAGGTCGATGTCGAGCGGTGCGCCGGCCAAAAACGCCTCCAGCCGGGGCTCGTACGCCGAGGGGTCGATGCCCGCCGATTGCAGCCAGGCGTCGGAATAATAGGTGTTGGCGTAGCGCTCGCCGGAATCGCAGATAAGTGTGACGATCGAGCCTTCCTCGCCGGAGCGCCGCATGCGGTCGGCCCGCGCGCAGACCGCGACGAAGTTGGTGCCGGTCGAGCCGCCGACGCGTCGTCCGAGCCGGCGCGACAGGATGTGCATGGCCGCGATCGACGCGGCGTCGGGAATGCGCACCATGTGGTCGATCACGCCCGGAATGAAGGAAGGCTCCACGCGCGGCCGGCCGATGCCCTCGATGCGGGTCGGCTGCTCGCAGCGGCAGTCGGGATCGCCGGTGCGAAAACCGTCGAAGAAGGCGGAGCGCTCGACATCGGCGACCGACAGGTGGGTGGCGTGGCGCCGGTAGCGGATGTAGCGGCCGATCGTGGCCGACGTGCCGCCGGTGCCGGCGCTCATCACCACCCAAGCCGGAACCGGAAAGCGCTCGCCGCGCATCTGCCCGAAGATCGATTCGGCGATGTTGTTGTTGCCGCGCCAGTCCGTCGCCCGCTCGGCGAAGGTGAACTGGTCCATGAAGTGCCCGCCGACCTTCGCCGTCAGTGCGGCCGATTCCGCGTAGATCGAGCGCGCGTCCTCGATGAAGTGGCAGTTGCCGCCGAAATGTTCGATCGCGGCGACCTTTTCGGCCGAGGTCGTGCGCGGCATAACGGCATAGAACGGCACGCCGATCATGCGCGCGAAATACGCCTCCGAGACGGCCGTCGACCCCGACGATGCCTCGACCACGGGCGTGCCTTCGCCGATATGCCCGTTGCAGAGCGCGTAGAGGAAGAGCGAGCGCGCCAGCCGGTGCTTCAGGCTGCCGGTCGGATGGGTCGATTCGTCCTTGAGGTAGATGTGGATGCCGGGCAGGGCCGGCAGGTCGAGCTTCCACAGATGGGTGTCGGCCGAGCGGTGCTGGTCCGATTCGATCGCCGCGACGGCATTGTCGACCCAGCGGCGGGAACTTTCGCTTGCGGTGACTTTTGCGTCGCTCATGGGGTTGGACCGATACGGGGCTGCGGGCGAGCCTATATCTTCTCGTCGAAGGTGACGATGGAGACATCGCCCTCGATCGCGCCCTGGAAGGCCGAGACATGCGGCTCCTCGTCGGGCGGGCCTTCCATGTCGCCGATCTGGTCGAGTTCGGCCTCGGCATAGCCTTCGCTGGCCAGCGCTTCGAGCGCACGGCGCACGGCGGTGTCGTCGTCGGGCGCCCTCAGCATCACGTGGACCCCGACCGACTGGCCGCCCTTCTTGCGCCAGGCGCGACCGATGATGATCGTCACATTCGGAAGGTCGTTGTCGTTCATTGCTGATTCCTTCCGGAGCGGGACGATTCTGGGCACTGGGGCCTGTCATACGCGCACGAGCGACCGGTCGAGCGCAGTTTCGCACGATCGCCCGGGCCATGACAGCCCGATCCGCCTAAGGTTCTTCCGCGTTCCCGGCCTTCGCCGCAACATTCTTTCGTGCGGCTGGGGCCCCGCGCAACACTCTGGTTTGCCGGAGAATCTTGGAGCGGCAGGGTTGACGCATAATGGGCTTGCGAGTATTAGGCGCCCATCTGAGCCGATGTGAGGTGCACCGTCCAGGGCGTCTAGCCTTGGAGTTTGCCTCAAACACGGTTCGTTTTCGAGCGAAACGACATTGCCGGCGTGCACGAAGCGGTCACCGCTTCCTCTGCGTTTGTTCGGGCAAGGCCGCAGGATGCGGCCCGGTGCCCGAATTCGCGTATTGGCGTTTCGCTGGAACGAGGCCGTCGGGGCTCGGATACGGGATTGAGATACAGAAGGAAGGTTTAATGCCTACCGTTAACCAGCTGATCCGCAAGCCGCGCCAGGCGCCGGCGTCGCGCAACAAGGTTCCGGCCATGCAGCAGAACCCGCAGAAGCGGGGCGTCTGCACGCGCGTCTATACGACGACGCCGAAGAAGCCGAACTCCGCGCTGCGCAAGGTCGCCAAGATCCGCCTGACCAACGGCTTCGAAGTGATCGGCTACATTCCCGGCGAAGGCCATAACCTTCAGGAGCACTCGGTCGTCATGATCCGCGGCGGCCGCGTGAAAGACCTTCCGGGTGTGCGATATCATATCATCCGCGGCGTGCTCGACACGCAGGGTGTGAAGAACCGCAAGCAGCGCCGCTCGAAGTACGGCGCCAAGCGTCCGAAGTAAGGGTTTTCCCGGCTTCGGCGCTTTTTTTATCGCCGTCGCCGCGACATTGAGAGACAAGAACCATGTCCCGTCGTCACCGTGCAGAGAAGCGTGAGATCAACCCGGACCCGAAGTTCGGCGACCTGATCGTCACCAAGTTCATGAACGCCGTCATGTATGACGGCAAGAAGTCGGTCGCCGAGACGATCGTCTATGGCGCGCTGGACCAGGTCCAGTCGAAGACCAAGCAGGAGCCGGTCGCCGTCTTCCACCAGGCGCTCGACAATGTCGCGCCGCACGTGGAAGTGCGCTCGCGCCGCGTTGGCGGCGCCACCTACCAGGTTCCGGTCGACGTGCGCCCCGAGCGCCGGCAGGCGCTGGCGATCCGCTGGCTGATCACGGCCGCGCGCAACCGCAACGAGACCACCATGGTCGACCGCCTCTCCGGCGAGCTGATGGACGCGGCCAACAACCGCGGCACCGCCGTGAAGAAGCGTGAAGACACCCACAAGATGGCGGAAGCCAACCGCGCCTTCGCGCACTACCGCTGGTAACCGGCGCGACCGAACGTAAAGAGGCACCTCCCATGGCACGCGAATACAAAATCGAAGACTACCGTAACTTCGGCATCATGGCCCACATCGACGCGGGCAAGACGACGACGACGGAGCGCGTCCTCTATTACACCGGCAAGTCCCACAAGATCGGCGAAGTCCATGACGGCGCCGCCACCATGGACTGGATGGAGCAGGAGCAGGAGCGCGGCATCACCATCACGTCGGCCGCGACCACGACCTTCTGGAAGGGCCGTGACGGCAAGCTGCGCCGCTTCAACATCATCGACACCCCCGGCCACGTCGACTTCACCATCGAGGTGGAGCGCTCGTTGCGCGTGCTCGACGGCGCCATCGCGCTGCTCGACGCCAATGCCGGCGTGGAGCCGCAGACCGAGACCGTGTGGCGCCAGGCCGACAAGTACCGCGTGCCGCGCATGATCTTCTGCAACAAGATGGACAAGATCGGCGCCGACTTCTACCGCTCGGTCGAGATGATCGGCTCGCGCCTCGGCGCCCAGGCCGTCGTCATGCAACTGCCGATCGGCGCCGAGAACGAGTTCAAGGGCGTCGTCGACCTCGTCGAGATGAACGCGCTGGTGTGGCGCGAGGAGACGCTCGGCGCTGCCTGGGACGTCGTCGAGATCCCGGCCGACCTCAAGGAGAAGGCCGAGCAGTACCGCGAGAAGATGATCGAGGCCGCCGTCGAGATGGACGACGACGCCATGAACAACTACCTCGAGGGCAACCTGCCGTCGAACGACGAGATCCGCGCGCTGATCCGCAAGGGCACCATCGCGGTGAAGTTCTTCCCGATGTTCTGCGGTTCGGCGTTCAAGAACAAGGGCGTGCAGCCGCTGCTTGACGCCGTGGTGGAATACCTGCCGTCGCCGGCCGACGTTCCCGCCATCAAGGGCGTCGACGCCAAGACGGATGCCGAGATCGAGCGTCACGCGGACGACAACGAGCCGCTGTCGATGCTCGCCTTCAAGATCATGAACGACCCGTTCGTCGGCTCGCTGACCTTCGCGCGCATCTATTCGGGCAAGCTCAACAAGGGCATCTCGGTCGACAACACCGTGAAGGGCAAGAAGGAGCGCATCGGCCGCATGCTGCAGATGCATGCGAACTCGCGCGAGGACATCGACGAAGCCTTCGCCGGCGACATCGTTGCGCTGGCCGGCCTCAAGGACACCACCACGGGCGACACGCTGTGCGACCCGCTGAAGCCGGTGATCCTGGAGCGCATGGAGTTCCCCGAGCCGGTCATCCAGATCGCCATCGAGCCGAAGACCAAGAACGACCAGGAGAAGATGGGCCTCGCCCTGCATCGCCTGGCGGCCGAGGATCCGTCCTTCCGCGTCAAGACCGACGAGGAGAGCGGCCAGACGATCATCGCCGGCATGGGCGAACTGCATCTGGACATCATCGTCGACCGCATGCGCCGCGAGTTCAAGGTCGAGGCCAATGTCGGCGCCCCGCAGGTGGCCTATCGCGAGACCATCACCCGTCGCGCCGAGGTGGACTACACCCACAAGAAGCAGACCGGCGGCACCGGCCAGTACGCCCGCGTCAAGCTGGTGTTCGAGCCGAACCCGGACGGCGAGGATTTCGTGTTCGAGTCGCAGATCGTCGGCGGCGCCGTGCCGAAGGAATACGTTCCGGGCGTCCAGAAGGGCATCCAGAGCGTGCTGTCCTCCGGTCCGATCGCCGGCTTCCCGATGCTCGGCGTCAAGGCGACGCTGATCGACGGCGCCTTCCACGACGTCGACTCCTCGGTGCTCGCCTTCGAAATCGCCTCCCGCGCCGCCTTCAAGGAAGGCGCGCAGAAGGCCGGCGCGCAGCTGCTCGAGCCGATCATGAAGGTCGAGGTGGTGACGCCCGAGGATTACGTCGGATCGGTGATCGGCGACCTCAACGGCCGTCGCGGCCAGATCCAGGGCCAGGAAGCGCGCGGCGTCGCGGTCGTCATCAATGCGATGGTGCCGCTCGCCAACATGTTCAAGTACGTCGACAATTTGCGCTCGATGTCCCAGGGCCGCGCCCAGTACACGATGCAGTTCGACCACTACGATCCGGTCCCGAACGCGGTGGCCCAGGAAATCCAGAAGAAGTACGCGTAATTCCCGCGAATTGCGCCTGAAACGAATAGCGCCCTCGCGGCAGACAGGAATGGAGACCTCACATGGCAAAAGGTAAATTCGAGCGTACGAAGCCTCATGTGAACGTTGGCACGATCGGCCACGTCGACCACGGCAAGACGTCGCTGACGGCGGCGATCACGAAGTTCTTCGGCGAGTACAAGCCGTACGACCAGATCGACGCCGCTCCGGAGGAGAAGGCGCGCGGCATCACCATCTCGACGGCGCACGTCGAGTACGAGACGGCTGCCCGCCACTACGCGCATGTCGACTGCCCGGGCCACGCCGACTACGTCAAGAACATGATCACGGGTGCGGCGCAGATGGACGGCGCGATCCTGGTCGTGTCGGCCGCCGACGGCCCGATGCCGCAGACGCGCGAGCACATCCTGCTCGCCCGCCAGGTCGGCGTTCCGGCGCTGGTGGTGTTTTTGAACAAGGTCGACATGGTCGACGATCCGGAACTGCTCGAGCTGGTCGAGCTCGAGGTTCGCGAACTCTTGTCGAAGTACGAGTTCCCGGGCGACGACATTCCGATCGTCAAGGGCTCGGCGCTGTGCGCGCTGGAGGACTCGAACAAGGAGCTCGGCGAGAACGCGGTGCGCGAACTGATGGCGGCGGTTGACGCCTACATCCCGACGCCTGAGCGTCCGATCGACAAGCCGTTCCTGATGCCGATCGAGGACGTGTTCTCGATCTCGGGCCGCGGCACGGTGGTGACCGGCCGCGTCGAGCGCGGCGTGGTGAAGGTCGGCGAGACGGTCGAGATCGTCGGCATCCGCCCGACGACGTCGACGACGGTGACGGGCGTGGAAATGTTCCGCAAGCTGCTCGACCAGGGCCAGGCGGGCGACAACATCGGCGCGCTGCTGCGCGGCGTCGACCGCGAGGGCGTGGAGCGCGGCCAGGTGCTGTGCAAGCCGGGTTCGGTGAAGCCGCACACCAAGTTCAAGGCCGAGGCCTACATCCTGACGAAGGAGGAGGGCGGCCGCCACACGCCGTTCTTCACCAACTACCGTCCGCAGTTCTACTTCCGCACGACGGACGTGACGGGCATCGTGACGCTGCCGGAAGGCACAGAGATGGTGATGCCGGGCGACAACGTGACGGTGGACGTGACGCTGATCGTGCCGATCGCCATGGAAGAGAAGCTGCGCTTCGCCATCCGCGAAGGCGGCCGCACCGTCGGCGCCGGCATCGTCGCCTCCATCGTCGAGTAACAGGACCTTTTACCGATCCGTGCCGGCGCGGCCCTCCGCCGCGCCGCCTGGATGAAGGAAGTGACGCATGAACGGACAGAATATCCGCATCCGCCTTAAAGCGTTCGACCATCGCGTGCTCGATGCGTCGACCCGCGAAATCGTGTCGACGGCCAAGCGCACCGGCGCGAACGTGCGCGGCCCCATTCCGCTGCCGACGCGGATCGAGAAGTTCACCGTGAACCGGTCGCCGCACATCGACAAGAAGAGCCGCGAGCAGTTCGAGATGCGCACGCACAAGCGTCTGCTCGACATCGTCGATCCGACCCCGCAGACCGTGGACGCGCTGATGAAGCTCGACCTCGCGGCCGGTGTCGACGTCGAGATCAAGCTCTGACGAGCTGGGGACCATGAGCCGGACGGGCAAGGCCCGCTAGGCTCCTCTGAAGGAAGAACGAACCAATGCGTTCAGGTGTAATCGCACAGAAAGTCGGGATGACCCGCATCTACAACGATGCGGGCGAGCACGTCCCGGTCACCGTTCTCCGCATGGAGAGCTGCCAGGTTGTGGCCCAGCGCACCCAGGAGAAGAACGGCTATACCGCCGTCCAGCTCGGTGTCGGCCTCGCCAAGGTGAAGAACACGCCGAAGCCGATGCGCGGTCATTTCGCCGCCGCTTCCGTGGAGCCCAAGGCCAAGGTCGCGGAGTTCCGCGTGACGCCCGAGAATCTGCTCGACGTCGGCGCCGAGATCACCGTCGATCATTTCGTGATCGGCCAGAAGGTCGACGTCACCGGCACCACCACCGGCAAGGGTTTCCAGGGCGTCATCAAGCGGCACCATTTCGGCGGCGGCCGCGCGACCCACGGTAACTCGGTGTCGCACCGTACGCACGGTTCGACCGGCCAGCGCCAGGACCCCGGCAAGGTGTTCAAGGGCAAGAAGATGGCCGGCCACATGGGCGCCACGCGCGTCACCACGCAGAACGTCGAGGTCGTTTCGACCGACGCCGATCGCGGCCTGATCCTGATCCGCGGCGCCGTTCCCGGCACCAAGGGCGCCTGGATCCTGGTCCGCGACGCGGCCAAGGTCGCGCTGCCCGCCAATGCGCCGAAGCCCGCCGCGCTGCGCGCCGCGAAGGCCGAGGCCGCCGCCACCCAGGGAGCGGAATAATGGATCTGAAGATCACCACGCTCACTGGCGCGGATGCCGGCAAGCTCGAACTGTCGGACGCCATCTTCGGCCTCGACCCGCGCGATGACATCCTGCAGCGCGTCGTGCGCTGGCAGCTCGCCAAGCGCCAGCAGGGCACGCACAAGGCCAAGGGCCGCGCCGAGATCGCGCGCACCGGCGCCAAGATGTACAAGCAGAAGGGTACGGGCCGCGCCCGTCACTCCTCGGCTCGCGCACCGCAGTTCCGCGGCGGCGGCAAGGCCCACGGCCCGGTTCCGCACAGCCACGAGCACGACCTGCCGAAGAAGGTCCGCGCGCTCGGCCTTAAGCATGCGCTGTCGGCCAAGGCCAAGGCGTCGCGCCTGATCGTCGTCGACGACCTGAAGCTCGCCGAAGCCAAGACGAAGGCGCTGGTGGCGAACTTCGCCACGCTCGGCCTTCAGAATGCGCTGGTCATCGGCGGCGCCGAGCTCGACGCCAACTTCAAGCTGGCGGCGACCAACATTCCGAACATCGACGTGCTGCCCGTGCAGGGCATCAACGTCTACGACATCCTGCGCCGCGGCACGCTGGTCCTTTCCAAGGCTGCCGTCGAGGCTCTCGAGGAGCGATTTAAATGAGCGACCTTCGTCACTACGACGTGATCGTCAGCCCGGCGATCACCGAAAAGTCGACCATGGCTTCCGAGCAGAACCAGGTCGTCTTCAACGTTGCGCGCAAGGCGAGCAAGCCCGAGATCAAGGCGGCGGTCGAAGCGCTGTTCAGCGTCAAGGTGACCGGCGTCAATACGCTGGTACGCAAGGGCAAGGTGAAGCGGTTCCGCGGCACCGTCGGGCGCCAGAGCGATTTCAAGCGGGCGATCGTGACGCTGGCCGACGGCCAGTCGATCGACGTTTCGACGGGCCTCTGAGGCAGGGCACGAGGACAGGACAATGGCACTCAAGAATTATAAGCCGGTCACGCCGAGCCTGCGCCAGCTGGTCATCGTCGACCGCTCGGGCCTCTACAAGGGCAAGCCCGTCAAGGGGCTGACCGAGGGCCTGACGGCGTCGGGCGGCCGCAACAACTACGGCCGTATCACCGCGCGCTTCATCGGCGGCGGGCACAAGCGCGCCTACCGCATCATCGACTTCAAGCGCCGCAAGTTCGACATGACGGCGACGGTGGAGCGCATCGAGTACGACCCGAACCGCACCGCCTTCATCGCCCTCATCAAGTATGAGGACGGCGAGCTGAACTACATCCTGGCTCCGCAGCGCCTCGCGCCCGGCGACCAGGTGGTGGCGGCCGAGGCGGCCGACGTGAAGCCGGGCAATGCGATGCGCCTGCAGTCGATGCCGGTCGGCACGATCATCCACAATGTCGAGCTGAAGCCCGGCAAGGGCGGCCAGATCGCGCGTTCGGCCGGGTCCTACGCCCAGCTCGTCGGCCGCGACCAGGGCATGGCGATCCTGCGCCTGAACTCGGGCGAGCAGCGCGTCGTCCACGGCTCGTGCATGGCCACCGTCGGTGCCGTGTCGAACCCCGACCACGGCAACATCAACCTCGGCAAGGCCGGCCGCAAGCGCTGGCTGGGCAAGCGCCCGCACAACCGCGGCGTCGCCATGAACCCGGTCGACCACCCGCACGGCGGCGGCGAAGGCCGCACCTCGGGCGGCCGTCACCCGGTGACCCCGTGGGGCAAGCCGACCAAGGGTAAGAAGACGCGGTCCAACAAGGCGACCGACAAGTTCATCATGCGCTCGCGCCATCAGCGCAAGAGCTAAGAGAGGTACGTTCAAGTGACCCGCTCAGTCTGGAAAGGCCCGTTCGTCGACGGCTTCCTCCTCAAGAAGGCCGACAAGGTCCGCGAGGGTGGCCGCAACGAGGTGATCAAGATCTGGAGCCGCCGCTCCACCATCCTGCCGCAGTTCGTCGGCCTCACCTTCGGCGTTCACAACGGTCAGAAGCACGTGCCGGTTTCGGTGTCCGAAGACATGGTCGGCCACAAGTTCGGCGAATTCTCCCCGACCCGGACCTATTACGGCCACGGCGCGGACAAGAAGGCGAAGAGGAAATAACGATGGGCAAGGCCAAAGCTCCGCGCAGGCTTGCTGACAACGAGGCGCGTGCCGTCCTGCGCACGATCCGCGTCAGCCCGCAGAAGCTGAACCTCGTTGCCGCCCTGATCCGCGGCAAGAAGGTCGCCAGCGCGCTCAACGACCTGGAGTTCTCGCGCAAGCGCATCGCCGGCACCGTCAAGAAGACGCTGGAGTCGGCGATCGCCAACGCGGAAAACAACCACGACCTCGACGTCGACGCGCTGGTGGTGGCCGAGGCTTACGTCGGCAAGTCGATCGTCATGAAGCGCTTCCACGCCCGCGGGCGCGGCCGCGCCTCGCGCGTCGAGAAGCCGTTCTCGCACCTGACGATCGTGGTGCGCGAAGTGGAAGAGAAAGTGGAGGCTGCCTGATGGGCCAGAAAGTCAATCCGATCGGCCTGCGGCTCGGCATCAACCGGACCTGGGACTCGCGCTGGTACGCCAACACCGGCGAGTACGGCAAGCTGCTGCACGAGGACCTGAAGATTCGCGCCTACCTGCTCAAGGAGTTGAAGCAGGCCGCGGTTTCCAAGGTCGTCATCGAGCGTCCGCACAAGAAGTGCCGGGTCACGATCCACGCCGCCCGTCCGGGCCTGATCATCGGCAAGAAGGGCGCCGACATCGAGAAGCTTCGCAAGAAGCTCACCGAGATGACGAAGTCCGAGACCCACCTCAACATCGTCGAGGTGCGCAAGCCGGAGATCGACGCCACTCTGATCGCGCAGTCGATCGCGCAGCAGCTCGAGCGCCGCATCGCCTTCCGCCGCGCCATGAAGCGCGCCGTGCAGTCGGCCATGCGTCTCGGCGCCGAGGGCATCCGCATCAACTGCTCCGGCCGGCTCGGCGGCGCCGAGATCGCGCGCATGGAGTGGTACCGCGAGGGTCGCGTGCCGCTGCACACGCTGCGCGCCGATGTCGACTACGGCACGGCCGAGGCGCAGACCGCCTATGGCACCTGCGGCGTCAAGGTGTGGGTGTTCAAGGGCGAGATCCTCGAGCACGACCCGATGGCTTCCGAGCGCCGCGCCGGCGAGGGCGATCATTCGGGCGAGCGTACGCGCCGCCGCGAGAACGCCTGAGAATTGAGAATCTGGAGTTAATGAGATGCTGCAGCCGAAGCGCACAAAATTCCGCAAGCAGTTCAAGGGTCGCATCCACGGCACGGCCAAGGGTGGCACCAACCTGGACTTCGGCGGTTTCGGCCTGAAGGCTTTGGAGCCCAACCGCGTCACCGCGCGCGAGATCGAGGCGGCCCGCCGCGCGATCACCCGCGAGATGAAGCGCGCCGGCCGTGTCTGGATCCGCGTGTTCCCGGACGTGCCGGTTACGTCCAAGCCGACCGAAGTCCGCATGGGCAAGGGCAAGGGCGCGGTGGATTACTGGGCGGCCAAGGTCAAGCCCGGCCGCATCATGTTCGAGATCGACGGCGTCTCCGAGGAGACCGCGCGTGAAGCTCTGCGCCTCGGCGCGGCCAAGCTGTCGGTCAAGACGCGCTTCGTGCAGCGTATCGCCGAGTAGGGAAGGGACCGACTATGAAAGCCTCTGAAGTCCGGTCCAAGACACCGGATCAGCTGAACGACGAACTTGGCGGCCTGCGGAAGGAGCAGTTCAACCTGCGCTTCCAGAAGGCGACCGGCCAGCTCGAGAAGACCGCCCGCGTGAAGCAGGTTCGCCGCGACATTGCTCGCATCAAGACGATCGCTGCCGAAAAAGCGGCCAAGAAGAACTAAGGACGAGAACCATGCCGAAGCGCATCCTGCAGGGCACCGTCGTCAGCGACAAGAACGACAAGACCGTCGTGGTCAAGGTCGAGCGCCGCTTCACCCACCCGGTGATGAAGAAGACCGTGCGCATGACCAAGAAGTACAAGGCGCACGACGAGAGCAACGCGCACAAGGTGGGCGACCAGGTGTCGATCCAGGAATCGCGGCCGATCTCGAAGGACAAGCGTTGGGTCGTCGTCACCGACGGCCAGGCGTAAGCAAGAATTTTGGACAAGCCGGGAAGGGCGCCAACCCTTCCCGTTGAAGAAGAAGGCGGCCAGTCATGATTCAGATGCAAACAAACCTCGACGTCGCGGACAATTCCGGCGCCCGTCGTGTCATGTGCATCAAGGTGCTGGGCGGCTCGAAGCGGAAGTACGCCTCGGTCGGCGACATCATCGTGGTGTCGATCAAGGAGGCCATTCCGCGCGGCCGCGTCAAGAAGGGCGACGTGATGAAGGCGGTTGTCGTGCGCACCGCCAAGGACATCCGCCGCCCCGACGGCAGCGTGATCCGTTTCGACAAGAACGCGGCCGTGCTGGTCGACAACAAGCGCGAGCCGATCGGCACACGCATCTTCGGCCCGGTTCCGCGCGAGCTGCGCGCCAAGAACCACATGAAGATCATCTCGCTCGCGCCTGAAGTTCTCTAAGGAGCCGGAAAATGCAGAAGATTCGCAAGGGCGACAAGGTCGTCGTGCTGACCGGCAAGGACAAGGGCCGCACCGGCGAGGTGCTGCGCGTCATGCCGACGGACGACAAGGCCGTCGTTCGCGGGGTCAACCAGGTGCGTCGCCACCAGCGTCAGACCCAGTCCCAGGAAGGCGGCATCATCACCAAGGAAGCGCCGATACACATTTCGAACCTCGCTGTCGCCGACCCCAAGGACGGCAAGCCGACGCGCGTCGGCTTCGAACTGCGCGACGGCAAGAAGGTGCGCGTATCGAAGCGCTCGGGAGAAGTCATCAATGGCTAGCACAGCGCAAATCCAGCCGCGCCTGAAGAAGACGTACGAGGAGACGATCCGCAAGGCGCTCCGCGAGCAGTTCGGCTACGAGAACGAGATGCAGGTTCCGCGTCTCGACAAGATCGTGCTCAACATGGGCGTCGGCGAGGCCACGGGCGACTCCAAGAAGCCTTCGGTCGCCGCCGAGGACCTGGCGATGATCGCCGGCCAGAAGGCCGTCGTCACCCGCGCCCGCACCTCGATCGCCGGCTTCAAGGTTCGCGAGAACATGCCGATCGGTGCCAAGGTGACGCTTCGCAAGGAGCGCATGTACGAGTTCCTGGACCGCCTCGTGAACATCGCGCTGCCGCGCGTTCGCGACTTCCGCGGCCTGAACCCCAAGAGCTTCGATGGCCGTGGCAACTACGCCATGGGCATCAAGGAGCACATTGTGTTCCCGGAGATCAACTACGACAAGGTCGATCAGGTCTGGGGCATGGACATCATCGTTTGCACGACCGCCAAGACGGACGACGAGGCCCGGGCTCTGCTCAAGGCCTTCAACTTCCCCTTCCGGCAGTAACGGCAGCGAGCAAAGGAAGAATCTGAAATGGCAAAGACCAGCTCAGTCGAAAAGAACAACCGTCGCCGCAAGCTCGTCGACCAGTACGCCGCGAAGCGCAAGGCGCTGAAGGAACTGATCATGGATCAGTCCAAGCCTATCGAGGAGCGCTTCCGCGCCCAGCTCAAGCTGGCCGCGCTGCCGCGCAATTCGGCCAAGGTGCGCATCCGCAACCGTTGCGAGGTGACGGGCCGTCCGCGCGCCTATTACCGCAAGCTCAAGGTGTCGCGCGTCGCGCTTCGGCAGCTGGGCAATTTCGGCCAGATCCCCGGCCTCGTGAAGTCGAGCTGGTAAGGAGGGCATGACATGTCATTGAGCGATCCCCTCGGCGATATGCTGACCCGCATCCGTAACGCCTACGGCCGCAAGAAGAACAAGGTTTCCACACCGGCTTCGCGCCTGCGCGTCCGCGTTCTCGATGTGCTGAAGTCCGAAGGCTACATCCGCGACTACAGCCAGACCGATTTCGACAACGGCAAATCGGAGATCGAGATCGAGCTGAAGTATTTCGACGGCGCCCCGGTCGTGCGCGAAATCGCGCGCATCTCCAAGCCCGGCCGCCGTGTCTACGTTTCGGCGAAGTCGATCCCTAGCGTGGCCAACGGCCTCGGCATCTCGATCCTGTCGACGCCGAAGGGCGTGATGGCGGACCACGAGGCGCGCGAGCAGAACGTCGGCGGCGAAATCCTCTGCCAGATCTTCTGATCGGGCAAAGGCAAGAAAGGCAAGGAACGAGGACATGTCTCGTATTGGCAAGAAACCGGTCGCGGTTCCGCAGGGCGTCACCGCCTCCGTCAGCGGCCAGACCGTCATCGCGAAGGGCCCGAAGGGCGAGCTGAAGTTCGTCGTCAACGACGAGGTTCTGGTCAAGCTGGAGGACGGCCAGATCGCCGTTTCCCCGCGCGACGAGTCCAAGGCTTCCCGCTCGAAGTGGGGCATGTCGCGCACGCAGATCGTGAACATCCTGCAGGGCGTGAAGGCCGGCTTCGAGAAGAAGCTGGAAATCACCGGCGTCGGCTATCGTGCCGCGCTCCAGGGCAGGAACCTGCAGCTCGCGCTGGGCTTCAGCCATGACGTGGTCTACCAGACGCCGCAGGGCATCACGATCACCGTGCCGAAGCCGACCGAGATCACGGTGACCGGCATCGACAAGCAGCAGGTCGGCCAGGTGGCGGCCGAGATCCGCGAGTTCCGCGGTCCCGAGCCGTACAAGGGCAAGGGCGTGCGCTACGCCGGCGAGCGCATCGTGCGCAAAGAAGGCAAGAAGAAGTAACGCCGCGGTGCGCGGTCGCGGGAGGCTTTTGGCCTACCGCACATGGCCGCTCCCGGTTTTCAGGCAAGGACAACGATTATGGCTTCCAAGGAATCCACGCAGAAGCGCGCGCAGCGCATCCGCCGCAAGCTCAAGCTGGTCTCGGAGGGGCGTCCGCGGCTCTCCGTTCACCGCTCGTCGAAGCACATCTACGCGCAGGTGATCGACGACAGCCAGGGCCGCACCCTGGCGGCTGCCTCGACACTCGACAAGGACGTGCGCGCCTCGCTGAAGACGGGCGCGGACACCGCGGCCGCCGCCGCGATCGGCAAGCTCGTGGCCGAGCGTGCGGTCAAGGCCGGCGTCAAGGAAGTGGTCTTCGACCGCGGCCCGTACATCTTCCACGGCCGCGTCAAGGCGCTGGCCGACGCCGCCCGCGAGGGTGGTCTGACCTTCTGATTTTTCGCCCCGCTGGCCAATGAGCCGGCGGATTTCATCAGCAACCGTGCTTCCGGAAAAGAACAAGGAACAGGATATGGCACAGGAACGCAGGGACGGCGGCCGCGACCGCCGCGATCGCGAAGAGCGCGACGACGGGATGGTGGACAAGCTCGTCCACATCAACCGCGTCGCCAAGGTGGTGAAGGGCGGCCGTCGCTTCGGCTTTGCTGCTCTCGTTGTTGTCGGCGACCAGAAGGGTCGCGTCGGCTTCGGCCATGGCAAGGCGCGCGAAGTGCCGGAGGCCATCCGCAAGGCGACCGAGTCGGCCAAGCGCGACATGATCTTCGTGCCGCTGCGCGGCGGCCGCACGCTGCATCACGACGTCGAGGGCCGTCACGGCGCCGGCCGCGTGCTGCTTCGCGCTGCCAAGCCCGGCACCGGCATCATCGCCGGCGGCCCGATGCGCGCCGTCTTCGAGACGCTCGGCATGCATGACGTGGTCGCCAAGTCGCAGGGTTCGTCGAACCCCTACAACATGGTGCGCGCGACCTTCGATGCGCTGAAGAGCCAGCTGCATCCGAAGGATGTCGCCGCCCAGCGCGGCATCAAGTACTCGACGCTCCAGGCTCGTCGCGGCGCCGCCGTGACCGCCGACGAGTAAAGGCGCCGGGAAGGAACACGACCATGGCCAAGAAAGAAGCAAAGACGCTCGTCGTCGAGCAGATCGGCAGCCCCATCCGCCGCCCCAAGGAGCAGCGGGCGACGCTGGTCGGGCTCGGCCTGAACAAGATGCACCGCCGCAGCACGCTCGAGGACACCCCCTCGGTGCGCGGCATGATCGCCAGCGTGCAGCACCTCGTCCGCGTCGTGGACGAGGCGTGAGTCGCGAGGCAGGAGAACGATCATGAAACTCAACGACCTGCGCGACAACGAGGGCGCCACCCACTCCCGGAAGCGCCTCGGCCGCGGCATCGGCTCCGGCTCGGGCAAGACCGCCGGGCGCGGCGTGAAGGGCCAGAAGGCCCGCTCCGGCGTCGCCATCAACGGCTTCGAGGGCGGCCAGATGCCGCTCTATCGCCGCCTGCCCAAGCGCGGCTTCAAGAACGTGCTGGCGAACACCTACGTGGCGGTGTCGCTGCGCCGCATCCAGACGGCGATCGACGCCGGCAAGCTGGATGCCCAGGCGACCGTGGATGCCGGGGCCCTCATCAAGGCCGGCGTCATCCGCCGCGGCAAGGATGGCGTGCGCCTGTTGTCGGACGGCGAGCTGAAGGGCAAGGTTGCCTTCGACGTTGCCGGCGCCTCCAAGGCCGCGATCGAGAAGATCGAGAAGGCCGGCGGCTCGGTCAAGCTGCCCGCCGAGGCGGCCGCGGCCTGACAATCGATCGCAGGCGGCGGCACCCGCTGCCGCTTGCAACCTGGCGGTCCGAAGCCTATCTCGGAGCTTCGGTGACACGCGCGGCCCGCACCGGGCGCTCTGGCCGTGACCAAGCGGAGAACCATGCATGGCATCGGCTGCCGAACAACTTGCCTCCAATCTGAATTTCGCAGCCTTCGCCAAGGCTGAAGACCTCAAGAAGCGCATCTGGTTCACGCTGGGCGCGCTGCTGGTCTATCGTCTCGGCACCTACATCCCGCTTCCCGGCATCAACCCCGACGCTTTCGCGCAGGCCTTCCAGCAGCAGAGCGGCGGCGTGCTCGGCATGTTCAACATGTTCGCGGGCGGCGCCGTGCAGCGCATGGCGATCTTCGCGCTGGGCATCATGCCCTACATCTCCGCCTCCATCATCATGCAGCTGATGACGTCGGTGGTGCCCTCGCTCGAGGCCCTGAAGAAGGAAGGCGAGCAGGGCCGCAAGATCATCAACCAGTACACCCGCTACGGCACGGTGCTGCTGGCGCTGGTGCAGGCCTACGGGATTTCGGTCGGGCTGGAGAGCGGCAACGGCATCGTCAACGATCCCGGCTTCTTCTTCCGCATCTCGGCCGTCATCACGCTGGTCGGCGGCACCATGTTCCTGATGTGGCTCGGCGAGCAGATCACCGCGCGCGGCATCGGCAACGGCATTTCGCTGATCATCTTCTCCGGCATCGTGGCCGGCCTGCCCAACGCCATCAGCCATACCCTCGAACTTGGCCGCACCGGCGCGCTGTCGACGGGCCTGATCCTGGCGATCATCGTCCTGGCGATTGTGGTCATCGGCGTGATCGTGTTCTTCGAGCGCGCCCAGCGTCGCCTGCTGATCCAATATCCGAAGCGCCAGGTCGGCAACCGGATGTTCCAGGGCGACACCTCGCACCTGCCGCTGAAGCTCAACACCGCCGGCGTAATCCCGCCGATCTTCGCCTCCTCGCTGCTGCTCCTGCCGGCGACGCTCGCCGGCTTCTCCAACACGCAGCAGCTTCCAGGCTGGGCGAGCGTGGTGCTGGCGGCCCTCGGCCACGGCCAGCCGCTCTACATGGCGCTCTACGCCGGCATGATCATCTTCTTCGCCTTCTTCTATACGGCGATCGTCTTCAATCCGAAGGACACCGCCGACCAGCTGAAGAAGCATTCCGGCTTCATCCCGGGCTACCGTCCGGGCGAGCGCACCGCCGAGTACATCGATTACGTGCTCACCCGGATCACGGTGATCGGCGCCATCTACCTTGTGCTGGTCTGCATGCTGCCGGAATTCCTGATCTCGGCCACCGGCGTTCCGTTCTACCTCGGCGGCACCTCGCTGCTGATCGTGGTCAGCGTCACCCTCGACACCGTGGCGCAGATTCAGGGCCACCTCATCGCTCACCAGTATGAGGGCCTGATCAAGAAATCGAAGCTGCGGGGAGGCAAGAGGGGAGGAAGATGAGGCTGATACTGCTTGGGCCGCCGGGGGCGGGCAAGGGGACGCAAGCACAGCGACTCGTCGAAAAGCACGGCATACCCCAACTCTCCACCGGGGACATGCTGCGCGCCGCCGTCAAGGCGGGCACGGAGGTCGGCAGGCGTGCCAAGGCCGTGATGGATGCGGGCGAACTCGTCTCCGACGAGATCGTCAACGCGATCGTGGCCGAGCGCATCGATGCGGCGGATTGCGCAAAAGGCTTCATTCTTGACGGCTATCCGCGCACGCTGGTGCAGGCGGATGCCGTGGGCCGGATGCTCGCCGACCGCAAGATCGACCTCGACGTGGTCATCGAACTGGTCGTCGACGACAAGGCGCTGGTCGGACGCATTCTGAAGCGCGCCGAGGAAGCCAAGGCCGCGGGACAGCCGGTGCGCAAGGACGACAATGCCGAGGTGTTCGACGAGCGGCTGCGCGAATATTACAAGAAGACCGCACCGCTGACCGGCTACTACTACGCCAAGGGCAAGCTCGACACGGTCGACGGCATGGCGCCGGTGGACGTGGTCACCGCCGAGATCGGCAAGGTACTCGCCCGCCACGGCGCGTGACCGCGCAGGAAATCTGAATAAAGCATTGACACGGCCGCCATTTGGCTTTATGGCGGCCCGTCTTCCAGTCAGGTTTTGGCGCGAAGGCCCGCAAGGGCGTTGGCGCCGCATGAACAAGGAAACACCCGCAAGGGCCGGCCTCCACCGGACGCGGGTCAACATCAAGCGCCGCTATCGCGGCTCACATGGAGAACGAGAATGGCTCGTATAGCGGGCGTTAACATCCCGACCAACAAGCGCGTGATCATCGCGCTGCAGTACATTCACGGCATCGGTCCGAAGTTCGCGTCCGAGATCGTCGAGAAGGTGGGCATCCCGGCCGAGCGCCGCGTCCACCAGCTGACGGACGCCGAGGTCCTCGCCATCCGCGAGGCCATCGACCGCGACTACCAGGTCGAAGGCGACCTGCGCCGCGAAGTTTCGATGAACATCAAGCGCCTGATGGATCTGGGCAGCTATCGCGGCCTGCGTCATCGCCGCTCCCTGCCGGTCCGCGGCCAGCGCACGCACACCAATGCGCGCACCCGCAAGGGGCCGGCCAAGCCGATCGCCGGCAAGAAGAAATAAGGTGAGCGAATAGTGAGTAGGGAATAGTGAGTAGGGAATTTCGCCTACTCACTACTGACTATTCACTACTCACTCGCCGGTGTAGCCGCTGGCATTACGGCGGTGTCGAGATCAACTGGAAGGACTTTTCATGGCCAAGGAAGCCACCCGCGTTCGCCGCCGCGAGCGCAAGAACATTTCGACCGGCGTCGCGCACGTCAATTCGAGCTTCAACAACACGATGATCACCATCACCGACGCGCAGGGCAATGCGATCGCCTGGTCGTCGGCCGGTTCGCAAGGCTTCAAGGGCTCGCGCAAGTCGACGCCGTTCGCCGCGCAGGTGGCCGCCGAGGATTGCGCCAAGAAGGCGCAGGAGCACGGCATGCGCACCCTCGAGGTCGAGGTTTGCGGCCCCGGTTCCGGCCGTGAGTCGGCGCTGCGCGCCTTGCAGGCCGCGGGCTTCACCATTACATCCATCCGCGATGTAACCCCGATTCCGCACAACGGCTGCCGCCCGCGCAAGAAGCGTCGCGTCTAGATTTATCTAGCACCGCCGCATCGAGCGCTTGGCGCTCCTCTGCGGCATTTCCAGATCGCCTGCCACGATTGGATGGTGGCAGGGGCAGGAAGGAACACCGAATGATCCAGAAAAACTGGCAAGAGCTTATCAAGCCGAACAAGGTCGAGTTCTCGTCCAAGGGCAAGACCCTGACGACGCTTGTCGCCGAGCCGCTCGAGCGCGGCTTCGGTCTGACCCTGGGCAACGCGCTGCGGCGCGTGCTGCTGTCGTCGCTGCGCGGCGCGGCCGTGACCGCGGTGCAGATCGACGGCGTGCTGCATGAGTTCTCCTCGATCCCGGGCGTCCGCGAGGACGTCACCGACATCGTGCTGAACATCAAGGAAATCGCCATCAAGATGGAAGGCGACGGGCCAAAGCGCATGGTCGTGCGCAAGCAGGGCCCGGGCGCGGTGCGCGCCGGCGACATTCAGACGGTCGGCGACATCGAGATCCTCAACCCCGACCACATTATCTGCACGCTGGACGACGGCGCCGAAATCCGCATGGAGTTCACCGTCGACACCGGCAAGGGCTATGTGCCGGCCGACCGCAACCGCGCCGAGGATGCGCCGATCGGGCTGATCCCGGTCGACAGCCTCTACTCGCCGGTGAAGAAGGTCTCCTACAAGGTCGAGAACACCCGCGAGGGCCAGGTTCTAGACTACGACAAGCTGACCATGACCATCGAGACCAACGGCGCCATTTCCGGTGAGGACGCGACGGCTTTTGCCGCGCGCATCCTGCAGGACCAGCTCGGCCTGTTCGTCAATTTCGACGAGCCGCAGAAGGCTGCCCCGGAAGAGCAGGTCACCGAGCTTGCCTTCAACCCCGCGCTGCTCAAGAAGGTGGACGAACTGGAGCTTTCGGTCCGGTCGGCCAACTGCCTGAAGAACGACAACATCGTCTACATCGGCGACCTGATCCAGAAGACGGAAGCCGAGATGCTGCGCACGCCGAACTTCGGCCGCAAGTCGCTGAACGAAATCAAGGAAGTGCTGGCGGCCATGGGCCTCCATCTCGGCATGGAAGTGCCGGACTGGCCGCCGGAAAACATCGAGGACCTCGCAAAGCGCTACGAGGACCAGTACTGAGCCTGAATAGAGCATGGTTCCGAGGACCGGATCGTCCGGTCCGACGGCCATGCGGAAAACCATCAGGGGCCGTGGCCTCTTGAACAACTGAAGAAGGAAAAGAGCCATGCGCCACGGTTTCAAGGGCCGTCGCTTCGCCCGCAGCGTAAGCCACCGCAAGTCGATGCTTGCCAACCTCGCCGTGTCTCTGATCGAGCACGAGCAGATCGTCACCACCCTGCCGAAGGCGAAGGACCTGCGTCCCATCGTCGAGAAGCTGGTGACGCTGGGCAAGCGCGGCGACCTGCACGCCCGCCGTCAGGTCATCGCCCAGATCGGCAACGAGAACGTCGTCAAACGCCTGTTCGAGACGCTCGCCCCGCGCTACGCCACCCGCAACGGCGGCTATCTGCGCATCATGAAGGCTAGCTTCCGCCACGGCGACAACGCGGCGATGGCGGTAATCGAGTTCGTCGACCGCGATACGTCTGCCAAGGGTGCCGGCGACCGCGCCCGCCTCGAGGCGGAAGGTGCGGAGACCGCCGAGGCCGCCTGATCGCAGGCACGAAGAACAATGCGAAAAGGGGCCCTCGCGGCCCCTTTTTCTTTGGCATCCGCGGCAGGCATCGCTGGAATCAGGCAGCGTCGGGGCTTTCTTGCCGACCGCGCGCCGTTTTCGCCCGGAAATGCCGCGTGTCCCGCCGCCCTTGCGAATTGAGCCTTCGGCGGATATTCACCTTGCTCACCGAAGGATAACGATGCGCCGGGACGGCCGGACGCAGACACGGCGGGAAGCCACGCCAGGCAAAGCAAGCCGGAAAGGCAGAAACGTCAGGGGAAAGGGGATCGGGCCGATGAACGACAAGACATACCGGTCATTGCTGCCGGGCGATCTCGCTCCGCCGATCACCCAGCAGACCGCGATCGGCCAGGCGATGGTCTTCGATTTCCTGGCAGGCAAGTACACGCTGCTCTGCTTTTTCGGGACCGCCGGAGATGACCGCGGCAAGCGCATGCTCAGTATCATCGAGCGTGGCAAGGACGTTTTCGACGGCGACAACCGCGCCTTCATGGGCGTCAGTGTGGACAAGGGGGACAAGGCGCATAGCCGGGTGAAGCAGGATCACACTCGGGTGACCTTCATCTATGACTTCGACTACAGTCTCAGCAAGGCCTATGGCGCCATGCCGGAAAATCAGAGCGGGGCACAGATATCGCTGCGCCGGCACTGGGTCGTGCTCGATCCGACGCTCCGCATCCGCGCCGTCTTCGAGGCGGAGCCCCTCGGCGCCGAGGTCGACAAGGTGCTCGACTACATGCGCGCTCTGCCGGCAACGGACTCCAATCCCGGTTTTCGGGTGCAGGCGCCCATCCTGGTTCTGCCCAACGTCTTCGAGCCTGAGTTCTGCAGGCACCTCGTCGAATTGCACCGGACCGATGGCGGGCGCGAGACCGGATTCATGCGCGACGTCGACGGAAAGACTGTCGAGATTCTCGACCCGCGACACAAGCGGCGGACAGATTACTATATCGAGGACCAGAAACTGCAGGCGCTGATCCAGCAGAAGCTTGTCCGCCGCGTGGTTCCGGAGATCAAGAAGGTCCACCAGTTTGACGTGACCCGGATGGAGCGCTTCCTGATCGGGTGCTACGATTCCGAAACGGGCGGCCATTTCGGTCAGCATCGCGACAACACCACGCTCGGCACCGCGCATCGCCGCTTCGCCGTCTCGGTCAACCTCAACTCGGGCTTCGAGGGCGGTGAGGTCGGCTTCCCCGAATACGGGCCGCAGACCTTCAAGATGGCGGCCGGCGGCGCGGTCGTCTTTTCTTGCTCGCTGCTCCACAAGGTCACCCCGGTGAAGACCGGCAGGCGATACGCCTTCCTGCCGTTCCTCTACGACGAGGCGGCAGCCGAGGTGCGGCAGGCCAACAGGAAATTCATCGGCAAGAAGCCCGAGCCGGCTGACGCCGCGCCGGCGGCAGGCTAAGACATCTTTCCCGACCGGGCGCGGCGATTTCGGGAGAGAGCCATGCCTGAAATCCGAACCTGAAGCACACCGTGCGAATCCGGCTTCTTGCGACTATTTTGCGCCCGCAAGCGCCTTTCATTCTGCACATTCCGCGCCAGAATGCGGGTCCGGCTTCCGTTGGAGGATTCGCTTTGCAACGCACTCGCCCGCTGATCCTCGCGCTTGCGCTCGTGACCGGCTTCGCATTGGCAGGCCCCGCGACGGCTGAGGAGACCGGCGACAGCATCCTCGGCCAGATCATGAAGGAGCTTTTGCGCGGCGGCCAGGACGCCGTGCAGGAGGATCCGGCACCCTCCACCGCCGAGCCGGCGCCCCCGCCGGCCGCCGAGCCCGCCACGCCGCCGGTCGGGCAGGCGCAGCCTGTGCCCGGTGAGCCGGAGCGGCGCGTGCCCTTCGGGCGGCAGGAAATGCAGCTTTCCTTCGCGCCGCTGGTCAAGGAAACCGCCCCCGCCGTCGTCAACGTCTACGCCTCGCAGCAGGTGAAGGCGCGTTCGCCGTTTGCCGGCGATCCGTTCTTCGAGGAATTCTTCGGGCGCCAGCAGATGCCGCCGCGCGTGCAGGCCTCGCTCGGCTCGGGCGTGCTGGTGAACCCGGACGGGCTGGTAGTGACGAACTTCCACGTCATCCGCGACGCCGACGAGATCAAGGTCGCGACCTCCGACGGCCGCGAGTTCGAATGCAAGGTGCTGCTCAAGGACGAAACGCTCGACCTTGCCGTCCTGAAGCTCGATTCCGACGGGCCGTTTCCGGTTGTGCCGATCGGCAATTCGGAAGCGCTCGAGGTCGGCGACCTGGTGCTCGCGATCGGCAACCCGTTCGGCGTCGGCCAGACCACGACCAGCGGCATCGTGTCGGCGCTTGCGCGCTCGCATATCGGCATTTCCGACTTCGGCTTCTTCGTGCAGACGGACGCTGCCATCAATCCCGGCAATTCGGGCGGCGCGCTGATCAACATGTCCGGCGAACTGGTCGGCATCAATACGGCGATCTACAGCCGCACGGGTGGCTCGATCGGCATCGGTTTCGCCATTCCGTCCAACATCGTGCGGGTCGTGGCCGAGGCCGCCCGGCGCGGCAGCGACCATGTCGACAAGCCGTTCATCGGCGCGACCTTCGAGCCGGTGACGGCGCAGATCGCCGAGGCCCTCGGCCTGCCGAAACCGTCCGGCGCGCTGGTGGCGGGTGTGGCCGACAATGGCCCGGCGGCGCGGGCCGGGCTGAGGCCGGGCGACGTCGTGCTGGCGCTCAACAAGGCGCCGATCGAGCATGTCGACGCGCTCGGCTACCGGCTGGCGACGCTCAGCATCGGCTCAACCGTCGACCTCACCGTGCTCAGCAAGGGCGCCGAAAAGTCGGTGCCGGTGACCCTGGAGAAAGCCCCGCCGGAAATGGTGCCGGTGGCGCTTTCGATCGACGGGCGCAGTCCGTTCGCCGGCACCAAGGTGACCGACCTGTCGCCGAGCCTGGCGCGGCGTCTCGGCATGCCGTCGGACGCCAGCGGCGTCGCCGTGATCGAGGTCCTGCGACGCTCGCCCGCTGCGCAGGTCGGTATTCGCCCGGGCGACATCATCCGCGAGATCAACGGCGACCGCATCGCCAGCGCCGACGACGTGCGACGCGCGGCTGGCGAGCAGTCGCGCCGCTGGAGCTTCACCATCGAGCGCGACGGCCAGATCATGCGGCAGACGCTGCGGTTCTGAGCGGCGCGCCGTGGCCGATCTGTTCGGACCCGACCCGAAACCCGCTCCGCCGCCTGGCCGTCCGCTGGCCGACCGGCTGCGCCCGAAGACGCTGGACGAGGTGGTCGGCCAGGAGCACCTGACCGGCGAGGACGGCGCGCTGACGCGCATGATCGCCTCCGGCTCGCTGGGCTCGATGATCTTCTGGGGGCCGCCCGGCACCGGCAAGACAACGGTGGCGCGGCTGCTCGCCGGCGAAACCGACCTCGCCTTCGAGCAGATTTCCGCGATCTTTTCCGGCGTGGCCGACCTGAAGAAGGTGTTCGAGGCGGCGCGGCTGCGGCGCGCCAACGGCCGCCAGACGCTGCTCTTCGTCGACGAGATCCACCGCTTCAACCGCGCCCAGCAGGATTCCTTCCTGCCGGTGATGGAAGACGGCACCGTCATCCTGGTCGGCGCGACCACGGAAAACCCGTCCTTCGAGCTCAACGCCGCGCTGCTTTCCCGCGCCCGCGTGATGGTCTTCCACACGCTCGGTGAAGAAAGCATCTCGAAGCTTCTGGCGCGCGCCGAGGCGGAGGAGGGCAGGGTGCTCCCGCTGAACGACGAGGCGCGGGCTGTGCTCATGCGCATGGCGGACGGCGACGGCCGGGCGGCGCTGACGCTCGCCGAGGAAGTCTGGCGCGCCGCACGGCCCGGCGAAATCTTCAATGCCGACGCGCTGCAGCGCGTCGTGCAGCGCCGTGCGCCGGTCTACGACAAGAGCCAGGACGGCCACTACAATCTGATCTCGGCGCTGCACAAATCGGTGCGCGGTTCCGACCCGGACGCGGCGCTTTACTACCTTGCGCGCATGTTCGACGCCGGCGAGGATCCGCTCTATCTCGGCCGACGACTGGTACGCATGGCCGTGGAGGACATCGGCCTAGCCGACCCGCAGGCGCTGGTCGTCGCCAACGCCGCCAAGGACGCCTACGACTATCTCGGCTCGCCGGAAGGCGAACTCGCGTTCGCGCAGGCCTGCGTCTACCTCGCCACGGCGCCGAAATCGAATGCCGTGTACACGGCCTTCAAGGCGGCGACGGCCGCCGCCAAGGAGCACGGTTCGCTGCTGCCGCCCAAGCATATCCTTAACGCGCCGACCAAGCTGATGAAGTCGGAGAGCTACGGAAAAGGCTACCGCTACGACCACGACGAGCCCGACGCCTTCTCCGGCCAGGACTATTTTCCCGACAAGATGGGACGGCAAACCTTCTACGACCCGCCGGACCGCGGTTTCGAGCGCGAGATCCGCAAGCGGCTGGACTATTGGGCCAAACTCCGCAAAGAGAAAGCCTCCGAAGCTTGAGTGCCGGGGCACGGCGCGCCCGAACCGGGGATGGCAAGATGGACAAGAAGACGGCAAAGACCCTGCGCAAGGCGGCGATCGCCGTGCCGCTGCTGGCGCTGGCGCTCTATTTCATCCCGGCCCTGGCGGTTTTCTTCATCCTGTGCGGCCTCGTCGACGTTATGCGCAACGACATCAAGGACAGAAAACTGTTCGAGCGCTATTTCCTCGGCAACGGCATGCTCACCTGGCTGCTGTCGCCGTTCAATCTGTTCGTCGACCTCTTGTCCTACCGAAACTGGAAGATCTACCGGCTCGAGAATTTCCCGCCGGAATGGCAGGCCGAGATAGACGGTGTGCTGGAGATCTTCCGGCAGCGGCAGAGCGAGATCATCGCCGACATCGACAGCCGCTTCGAGGCCGGGCGCCGTGGCATGTACGTCTACCAGTGGTACGGCAAGCAGCACATCGACAAGATCCCCGAGTTCAACCGGCAGTTCAAATATGTGAAGACCATCGCGGTGTCGGTGTTCAGCGGCCGCGAATCGACCTCGTTCCATTTCGGCCCGCTGCGGCTGACGCTCAGGGTGCTCTACAATCTGCGCCCGGCTCAGACCGACAAGATTTTCATCGAGTGCGGGCGCACGAAAAACCTCTGGTACAAGAGCCCGTTCTTCTGCTTTGACGACACGCTGCTGCACCGCTCGGTCAACGAGCACGACGGGCGCCGCTACTGCGTGTTCATGGACGTGATCCGGCCGTCCCCGGTGCCGGGCTTCCTGTCCTGGCTGCTCAAAGGCGTCTCGCTCAGCGTCGACCGCATCAACTCTGTTTTCTACAAGAACTGGAAGATGATCGGCACGACCAAGGCCAAGAACGCCTGAGCCTGGCGTGCCTGCGATTGCGACCTGCGCAATTGCAACCTTCGATTTAGCGGAATCCCAATCCTTTCCGGGCACATTGGCGCCCGGAGGTAGTGGATGTTGAGTTCTCCGCAGCAACTGATCACCAAGCGCACCGGCGACTGGTGGCAGGACGATCGCCGCAACTGGTGCGCCTATTGCGGGATCGCGATCTCGAATGACCCCAAAGGTAAAGCCCGCAAGTTCACCAAAGACCACGTCCTGTCGCGTCGCCACGGAAACAGGCAGGTTACGATTCCAGCTTGCCAGCAATGCAACACGAAGAAGGGTAAGCTGCCGCTATCGGAATTCCTGCTGAGTACGGATTTCGAGCAGGAGCGGGCGAAAAAACGACCGCAGCGGTGGCATCTGCGAGATCTCTGGCTGGTGATGGCGCTCGCATCGGTCGAACAGGCGCGGTCGCTGGAGAACGACTGGCCCGTCGATTGACCGCCTCTATGCCTTGACCCTGCGCATGGCACGCCGCAAATCTCGGCCATGTTCCATCTCGTCCTCATAGCCGCCGGCGGCGCCATCGGCGCGTCGCTGCGCCATCTGGTCAACATCGGCGCCATGCGCCTGTTCGGCATCGGTTTTCCGTGGGGCACGATGGCAATCAACATCGTCGGCTCGTTCGCCATGGGCGTCTTCATCGAGACCCTGGCGCGGCGCTTCGGCGGCTCCAACGAACTGCGCCTGTTCGTCGCCACCGGCATTCTCGGCGGCTTCACCACCTTTTCGGCCTTCTCGCTGGATTTCGCGCAACTGTGGCAGCGCGGCGAGGCGGTTCCGGCCTTTGCCTATGCCGCAGCCAGCGTGGTGCTGGCCATCCTCGCCCTGTTTGCGGGAATGTGGCTCGCCCGCGGCCTCGGCTGATGCTATTGCCGCCCCGCGCACATAGACGGTGAGACATGGCAGGCGTCGAGCAGATAAAGGTCGAGGACGGCGAGGCGGGCATGCGGCTCGACCGCTGGTTCAAGACGCATTTTCCGGGCCTCGGCTTCGGCCACCTGCAGAAACTGCTGCGTTCCGGCCAGATCCGCATCGACGGCGGCCGCGCCAAGTCGGACACCCGCATCGAACCCGGCCAGATGATCCGCGTGCCGCCGCTCGGCGTCGACCGCAAGGGCGACGAGCCGCTGACGCCGCGCACCATGCGCGGTCAGGACGACGGCGAACTCCTTTCCCAGATGCTGCTCTACGAGGACCCGAAGGTCTTCGTCTTCAACAAGCCTTCGGGACTGGCCGTGCAGGGCGGCTCCGGCGTCACGCGCAATGTCGACGACATGCTGGAGGCCTGGCGCAACAAGAAGGGCGAGAAGCCGCGGCTGGTTCACCGAATCGACCGCGACACCTCCGGCGTGCTGGTCGTTGCGCGCACCCGGCTTGCCGCCATGAAACTCGCAGAGGCGTTTCGCGGGCGCGACGCGAAGAAGACCTACTGGGCGCTGGTGAAGGGCGTGCCGAAGAAGCGCGAGGACAAGATTTCGAGCTGGCTGGTCAAGGAGCAGACGCCCGACGGCGACAAGGTGCGCGTCGCCAGACACGGCGAGGAGGGCGCCGATCACGCCGTCTCCTACTACCGCGTGATCGAGCAGGCGGCGCAGACGCTGTCATGGCTGGAGATGGAGCCGCACACCGGCCGCACCCATCAGTTGCGCGTGCATGCCGCCTCGATCGGCTGTCCGATCATCGGCGACCCGAAATATTTCGAGGCGGACACCAACTGGGAGTTTCCGGGAGGCATCCAGAACCGGCTCCACCTGCATGCGCGCCGCATCCGCATACCGCACCCCGACAGCGGCGTGATCGACGTCACCGCGCCGCTGCCGCCGCATATGCGCCAGAGCTGGAACCTGCTCGGCTTCGACGAGCAGGCAGCGGGAGAGGACGATTGACCGGCGCCACCTACACGGTCGAACGGCGCGAGGCAGTCGACCTTGCCGCCGCCGCGCTGATGGTCATGCTCACCTTCTCCTGGGGGCTGAACGGCGTCGCCGCCAAGATCGGCACCAGTGGCTACAACCCGCTGTTTCTGTCGATGGCGCGCTCGGCCATCGGCGGGGCGCTTGTGCTGCTGTGGTGCCAGTGGCGAGGCATCGACGTATTTCGTCGCGACGGCACGCTGGTTGTCGGGCTCGTGACGGGATTTCTGTTTGCGCTCGAATTCGTGCTGATCTTCGTCGGGCTCGACTTCACCTCGGTTGCCCGCAACACGCTCATGGTCAACACCATGCCGTTCTTTGTGCTGGTCGGGGCGCACTTCTTCCTCGGCGAGCGTATCACGACGGCGAAATTTCTCGGCCTGCTGCTCGCCTTCGCCGGCGTGGCGCTTGTCTTTTCCGATCAGCTCAGCCTGCCGGGGCCGAACGCACTGATCGGCGACGCAATGAGCCTCGCGGCGGGAGCCGTGTGGGCATCGACCGTCATCGTCATAAAGTCCACGCGGCTGACCAGGGTGCCGCCCGAGAAGCTGCTGCTCTACCAGCTCGGCGTGGCAAGCGTCGTCACCCTGCCGCTGCTGCCGCTCGCCGGCCCCGTGCTGCGCGAGGTTACATGGCTCGCCAGCGGCGCGCTGGCGTTCCAGTCGATCTATGTCGTGGGCTTCACCTATGTGTTGTGGTTCTGGCTGATTGGCCGCTACCCGGCGGCCGGGCTCACCAGCTTTACCTTTCTTACCCCGGTGTTCGGCGTCGCCTGCGGCGCCATGTTTCTGGGCGAGCCATTGACGGTGAAGATCGTGCTGGCCCTGGGGCTGGTGGTTGGCGGGCTGGTGCTGGTCAACCGCCCGACGCGGCGTTCTGCGCAAGGGAGGCCCGCCGATGCGTGACCTGCTCGAGGACCTGGAAACCGGGCGGCTTCTATCCGACCCCGACCCGGTCCGCCGCGCCAGGAACCAGATGCGCTCATCTCTGCCGAAGCGCTTTTACACGACGGTCGCGGCTGGCGAGACGCCGGACGGTTTTGTCATCGAGCTCGACGGCAAGCCCGTGCGCACGCCGGGGCGCGCCGTGATGACGCTGCCGACGGTCGCCGCGGCGCAGCTCGTCGCCGACGAGTTCGCCGCCCAGGGCGAAAACATCGACCCGGTGACGATGCCTGTGTTCCGGCTGGTCAACACGGCGATCGACGGCGTGGCCGCCGACCCGCAGGCGGTGCTGGAGGATATTTTACGTTTCGCCTCGTCCGACCTGCTCTGTTACCGCGCGGATGCGCCGGAGCGGCTGGTGGAGCGGCAGTCGCAGGCCTGGGATCCGGTGCTCGACTGGGTGCATTCCGCGCTCGGCGCCCGCTTCTTCCTGGCCGAAGGCGTCATGCATGTGGACCAGCCGCGCGAGTCGATCGGTGCGCTCGGCATCCACCTTTCGCGGCGCTCCGACCCGCTGCGGCTCGCCGCGCTGCATGTAATGACCACCATTACCGGATCAGCGCTGCTGGCGATCGCAGTGGAAGCCGGACACCTGGAAGCCGAGTCGGCCTGGCAGGCGTCCAACATCGATGAAGACTGGAATGCCGAGCACTGGGGCATGGACGCCGAAGCGGCCGATCGCCATGCCAACCGCCACCGCGACATGATGGCTGCAGCCCGGCTGATCAGGGCGCTGGGTTAAGCCGGCCGCGAAAATGCGGCCCGACGCCGGAGGCGACCGACCCGGCCGGCGCGTCTCGCTCAACCCTTGACGTCGTTGTCTTCGGCGATCGCTTCCGCGTGATACCAGCCGTCGCCGAAGTCGGCGAGCGGAAGCCGATAGGGAACGAGGTCTACGACGTTCTCGCCACGCCAGTTCTGACGAATTGCCGCGCCGACGAAACGCTTCGGGAACGGAATGATCTGAGCTGTCTGCTGATATGTGCCGGTGTGCATCTTGTTCTTGTCCTTGTTGAGTCGTGCAGGATAACGCGGCTGGACCTATTAGGTAGCGTTTGCGATTCAATTGTGCAACATGCCTATGAAAATATCATTGTTTGCCAGTTATTTGTGCAGAAATGCCTGCTTGCTGTACCTGCCGGCATATTCCGGTGGCTCTGGCAGCGAAGCCTCGGCTTTGGCCCACCCGCTAGGCGCGAAATTTCGGCTGCCCAAGAGTTGTGCAGCGTGATGCTTGTTTAGCCGGCGAGGGGGCGCCACCAAACCGCTTATTTTCAATGCAGCCCGCGGAACTCCAAGATTTCGCAAATGGCACGTTCGTTGCTTGTTAACCGCTCGGGAAAATCGGCCATCTCGGCCGACCACCATCTGCTGCGCAATCCCAAGCATGCGCACCGACTATGAGAGGCCCGGAATGACGAAATACAAGCTCGAGTACATATGGCTCGATGGCTATACCCCCACGCCGAACCTTCGCGGCAAGACGCAGATCAAGGAGTTCGCCGAGTTCCCGACGCTCGAGCAACTGCCGCTCTGGGGCTTCGACGGCTCCTCCACCATGCAGGCCGAGGGCCGCAGCTCCGACTGCGTGCTGAAGCCGGTCGCCGTTTACCCCGATCCGGCCCGCAAGAACGGCGCGCTGGTGATGTGCGAGGTCATGATGCCCGACGGTGTCACGCCGCACGCGACCAACGCGCGCGCCACCATCCTGGATGACGAAGGCGCCTGGTTCGGCTTCGAGCAGGAGTACTTCTTCTACAAGGACGGCCGCCCGCTCGGCTTCCCCGAAAACGGCTATCCGGCACCGCAGGGGCCCTACTATACCGGCGTCGGTTTCAAGAATGTCGGCGACATCGCGCGCGAGATCGTCGAGGAGCATCTTGAGCTCTGCCTCGAGGCCGGCATCAACCACGAAGGCATCAACGCCGAGGTGGCCAAGGGCCAGTGGGAATTCCAGGTGTTCGGCAAAGGCTCCAAGCGGGCTGCCGACGAGGTCTGGATCGCCCGCTACCTGCTCCTGCGCCTGACCGAGAAGTACGGCGTCGACATCGAGTTCCACTGCAAGCCGCTCGGCGACACCGACTGGAACGGCTCGGGCATGCACTGCAACTTCTCGACCAAGTACCTCCGCGAAGTGGGTGGAAAGGACTATTTCGAGGCGCTGATGGCAGCCTTCGAGAAGAACCTGATGGACCACATCGCCGTCTACGGCCCGGACAACGACAAGCGCCTGACCGGCAAGCACGAGACCGCGCCATGGAACAAGTTCAGCTACGGCGTGGCCGACCGCGGCGCCTCGATCCGCGTGCCGCACTCCTTCGTGCGCAACGGCTACAAGGGCTATCTCGAGGATCGCCGCCCGAACTCGCAGGGCGACCCCTACCAGATCGCCAGCCAGGTGCTGAAGACGATCGCGGAAGTGCCGACCGGCGCGGAGAAGAAGGCCGCCGCCTGATCTTTTCCGGATATCGACCTCCACGAAAAGCCCCGGCTCGCGCCGGGGTTTTTTGTTGGTGAAGTCTGCTATGCGCCAACCAGGAACGCCGGAGCCGCAAGGCGTCTAAGGTAGTCCCGCAAATCGGCTGGCCAGTTTTCGGTGAGCGCCTGGAAGCGTTCCCCTTCGCCGGCATAAAGCGCGCGCGACGCTTCCTCACAGCCGGGCTGGTTGCCGAGCATGGCGAGCATGAACCGGTCGGCCGCCTCGCGCGCCGCGCGCATCCGGTCGGTCTCGGCATTCGCGTTGCGAGCCTGGTCGACCAGTTTGCGGATAGCGACCGAAGCGCCGCCCGGCTGACACGCCAGCCATTCCCAGTGCCTTGGCAGCAAGGTGATCTCGCGTGCGACGACGCCGAGTTTCGGCCGGCCCGGGCCTTTGCGCTCGGCCATGACCGGGCTTTCAGCGGCGGATGCGATTGTCCCGCTGCGATGATCGATCTCGACCTGTCGCCCGGTGATGTCGTCGAACAGCAGCACCGGCACATGGTCTCCCGCCGCCAGCGCTGCCTTTGCCGCCAGCGCGACGCTTTCAAAGGATCCGCTGGCCAGCAGCCGCTCGCCCTTGAACGCGGTCAGCGATGCAATCTGCGCCATGCCCATCTCCATGTGTCGGAGGGGCTTTTACCCGGGCAATATTATGCCGTCAATAACACCCGGATAAAATAAGGATGCCTGTGGACGACCTACGACGCGGTCGGATCGGCGCCGTTTGCGAGGGCCAGCAGCAAGCCCTCACGATCGCGCTTGTACGCATCGACGAACGCGGCTGGCGCATCGGTTTCCGGATCGTGGGTTGCGCCCCAATATGCCATCTCGACCAGCACCGGCAGCAGGGCGCGACCGATATCTGTCGGCGCATAGACAAATTGCCTGCCGTCATCTTCATCACGCCGTCGAATGACAAGCCCTGCTTTCTCGAGGCGGATTAAGCGGTCGGCCAGCACGTTGGTGGCGATCCGCTCCTCCGACTGCGCGAATTCGCCGAAGCGGCACTTTCCCTGCATGAGCATGTCGCGAAGGACAAGAAGGCTCCAGCGGTCCCCGAAAATCTCGAGGCCAAAATTGATGGGGCAACCGGAGCGCCGCGTTCTGGATCGATGAATCATAGGCCGTAGATGGTGGTTTTGCTTGCTTTCAGCAAGTGAACCTCTTATCACTTGCATATTGCAAGTGAAGAGGAGGCGGCTATGGGTGCTCACAATCTGGGTTACGGGAGGCGCTACTGGCTCGCGGTAGCGGCCTATGTCCTTCCGACATTTCCATTGGGCTACTTCTGGCACCTGTCGACATTCAAGGCGCAGTATGATGCGCTGGCCATGTTCCGGCCGGACATCATCGTGCCGATGGGCCTTGCGTCCATGATCATCCAGGGCCTGCTTTTCGCCTATCTTTACCCACGCGTATTCGACACTGCTCGCCCGCGCTGGGTTGCGGGTGCAATTGGCTTCTTCTCGATATTCGGGCTGCTGGCCTGGTCCTTCGTCGTCCTGCCGGTTGCCGCCAAGTACAAAATGACGTCGGTTTCCGGCTTCATGGCGATTGAGACCGGCTTCACCATTCTCCAGTATGCGGTGACCGCGCCGCTGATTGCGTTGGCCTGGCGGGATCGCGGATCGTCCTGAGTGCCTTACCGCCGCGGCCGCGAATGCAAAAAAACCCGGCGTCTCCACCGGGTTTTCTTGTTCGCAGCAAGCGTGGAAGGCTCGCGCCTCACACCGAATAGTACATGTCGTATTCGACCGGGTGCGGAGTCATCTCGAAGCGCATCACCTCGGCCATCTTGAGCTCGATGTAAGCGTCGATCTGGTCGTCGTCGAAGACGCCGCCGTTCTTCAGGAAGCCGCGGTCCTTGTCGAGGTTCTGCAGGGCCTCCCGCAGCGAACCGCAGACGGTCGGGATCTTCTTCAGCTCCTTCGGCGGCAGGTCGTAGAGATCCTTGTCCATCGGCTGGCCGGGATGGATCTTGTTCTTGATGCCGTCGAGGCCGGCCATCAGCATGGCGGCGAAGCCGAGATAGGGGTTAGCACCTGGATCGGGGAAGCGCACTTCCACGCGCTTGGCCTTCGGCGAATTGCCGAACGGAATGCGGCAGGAGGCCGAGCGGTTGCGGGCCGAATAGGCGAGCAGAACCGGCGCCTCGTAGCCAGGCACCAGCCGCTTGTAGGAATTGGTCAGCGGGTTGGTGAAGGCATTGATCGCCTTGGCGTGCTTGATGATGCCGCCGATGTAGAACAGGCAGCTCTCGGACAGGCCGGCATATTCGTTGCCGGCGAAGGTCGGCTTGCCGCCCTTCCAGATCGACTGGTGCACGTGCATGCCCGAGCCGTTGTCGCCGAAGATCGGCTTCGGCATGAAGGTCGCCGTCTTGCCGTAGGCATTGGCCACCTGGTGCACGACGTACTTGTAGAGTTGCATCTTGTCGGCGTTGCGCACCAGCGTGTCGAACTTCAGGCCGAGTTCGTGCTGGGCGGCCGCCACCTCGTGGTGGTGCTTTTCCGTGCGCACGCCCATCTGGGCGAGCACGGTCAGCATTTCGGAGCGCATGTCCTGCGCCGAATCGATCGGCGGCACGGGGAAATAACCGCCCTTGACCCGTGGACGGTGGCCGAGATTGCCAGTCTCGTAGTCGGTGTCGTCGTTGGACGGAAGCTCGGTCGAGTCGAGCCTGAAACCGGTGTTGTAGGGATCGGCCTTGTATTTGACGTCGTCGAAAACGAAGAACTCGGCTTCGGGGCCGACATAGATCGTGTCGCCGATGCCTTCCGACTTCATGTAGGCCTCGGCCTTCTTGGCAGTGCCGCGCGGGTCGCGGTTATAGCCTTCGCCGGAGATCGGGTCGAGGATGTCGCACAGCACGACCAACGTCGACTGGGCGAAGAAGGGATCCATGTGCACGGTGTCGGTATCCGGCATCAGCACCATGTCGGACTCGTTGATGGCCTTCCAGCCAGCGATCGAGGAACCGTCGAACATAACGCCGTCGGCGAACATGTCCTCGTCGACCTCGACGACATCCATTGTCACATGCTGCAGCTTGCCCTTCGGATCGGTGAAGCGCAGATCGACGAATTTCACGTCGTTGTCCTTGATCTGCTTCATGATGTCCTTGGCTGTCGTCATTTCCTCTTTTCCCTTGAGCTTGACGTTGATGGTTTTTCCGCATCCGCCCGTCAGATGGCGTCGATGCCGGTTTCTCCGGTGCGGATGCGCACCACTTCCTCGATGTTCGATACGAAGATTTTGCCGTCGCCGATCCGGCCGGTCTGGGCGGCCTTGCGGATCGCGTCGATCGCCCCCTCCACAGCCTCGTCGCCCAGCACGACTTCTATTTTAACCTTGGGCAGGAAGTCCACCACGTACTCGGCGCCACGGTAGAGTTCGGTGTGACCTTTCTGGCGCCCGAAACCCTTGGCCTCGGTGACGGTGATGCCCTGCAGCCCGGCTTCCTGGAGCGCTTCCTTGACTTCGTCGAGCTTGAACGGCTTGATGATCGCTTCGATCTTTTTCATTGGGTATGTGGCCTCTGCTGGCGAAAGAATTCCGGTTCGCAACCCCGCTTGCTGCTGTCGAAAAGCACGAAATGTGCCAGTCCGAGCGACGTCTGGCTGGTCCGGCCGTCTGCTCGACTTCTAGCGCGGACGTGGCGCTTAGCGCCATCCCGATGGACGAAAGCGGCGCCGATTGCGTGCTCTTTCACGCGTTACGCGGGCATAGCCGATTATGAAATAGGCAACATGCACAATAATTGAGCGATCAAAGTCGCTCGGGCGATTGGCGTGCCCGCGCGGGCGCAGTTCCACTTTCCTCCGGCGCCGACATGTTCTAGTTGCTCGCGGCCGACATTTTCCCGCTGCCCGCCGCCGGCTTTTCCCGGAGACCGCTTCATGACCTACATCCTGCTCACGCCGGCCGAGATGGCCGAGGCCGACCGACTTGCCGTCCAGCGCTCCGGCAAGCCGAGCTACGCGCTGATGCTGCGCGCCGGCCAGGCGGTGGCCGAGGCCGTGCTAAGCCGGCCGGGCGAGGGCATCATCGACGTGCTGTGCGGCCCAGGCAACAATGGCGGCGACGGCTATGTTGCCGCGCGCTTTTTGTGGGAGGCCGGGCTGAAGGTACGCATCTGGGCGGAATCCCCACCGCGGGACGGCACCGATGCACGCCAGGCCGCGGCCGAATGCCCGGTGGCCGCCAATCCGCTCGCCGATTTCGAGCCGGATCCAGAGTCCATCATCATAGATGCACTCTACGGAGCCGGGCTGATGCGGCCGATCGAGGGCGTGGCAGCGCGCGCGATCGCCGCAGCCGCCAAGTCGGGCAACTATGTGATCGCCGTCGACCTGCCATCGGGCGTGTCCGGGGCCAACGGCGAGGTGCTCGGCACCGCGCTCAAGGCCGACCGCACCGTGACGTTCGCCCGCAAGAAGCCGGGGCATGTACTGCTGCCGGGCCGTGAATTTTGCGGCCGCATCGACGTCGCCGACATCGGCATTTCCGACGAGGTGATCACCGCCACTGGCGCAAAATGCTACGAAAACATCCCGGCGCTGTGGCGGTCACGCTTTCCCGAGCCGGCGATCGACACCCACAAATACCGCCGCGGCCATACCGCCGTGCTGTCCGGCGGCCGCTACGCCACCGGCGCGGCGCGGCTTTCCGCACTCGGCGCGGCCCGTGGTGGCGCCGGCGCCGTGACCATGCTGTCGCCGGCCGACGCGCTCGACATCAATGCCGCGCACCTCACCTCGATCATGCTGCGGCAGGCCGACAGCGTCGACGATATCGGCGCCTTCATCGACGCGCGCAAGGTCGGTTCGCTTGTGTTCGGGCCGGGCCTGGAGATCGGCGACGAGACGGTGCGCACGCTGCTCGATCTGCTGGAGCATCCGCACATGGCACCGGCGCTGGTGCTCGACGCCAGCGCACTGACCTCTTTTTCCAGCCGGGCAGGGGAACTCGCCGAGGCGCTGCGCCGCCACCAGGCAATCGGCACGGTGCTCACCCCGCACGAGGGCGAGTTCGCCCGGCTGTTTCCGGACCTCGTGGAGGCGCACGGCCCGTCCAAGGTCGACAGGGCGCGGGCGGCAGCAAAGCGCGTCGGCGCCGTCGTCGTCTACAAGGGCGCCGACACCGTGATCGCGGAGCCGGGCGGGCGCGCCGCGATCAATGCCGGCGGCTCGCCCTATCTCGCGACCGCCGGTTCGGGCGACGTGCTGGCCGGCATCTGCGGCGGGCTGCTGGCGCAGGGCATGCGCGCCTTCGAGGCGGCGTGCGCGGCGGTGTGGGTGCATGGCGAGGCCGGCGCCCGCATAGGTCCAGGCCTGATAGCGGAAGACCTGCCGGCAGCGCTGGCGCCGGTGCTGCGCGACCTGCTCTCCGCCGACGCCGTCGGCTGAAAAGACCAGACGGCGCTCAGCCGACGCGTTCCTGGAGCGCCATCGCGGCCTGCGGCGCGCGCACCTTGCCCTCGTGGATGAAATAGACGAACACGTCGCGCGGCGTCTCTTCCGGCTTGTGCGACGGGTCGGCGAGCGGCAGATCGTCGGGCTGGCCGCCCTCGGCCCATTTGCGCACCCGCCCGGCCCAGCCGTCGAGCTCGTCCGGTTTGTAGGCGGTTGGAATGGTGTCCTCGCCCTTCTGCAGGCGAGCATAGACGAAATCGGCCGTCACGTCGGCGAATTCCGGATAGTCGTGGTGGTGCGCGTAGCAGATCGCGCAGTCGTATTTTTGCGCTAGTGCCACGAATTCCGGCACGGCGAAGGAAGCGTGCCGGACTTCCAGCGCGTGCCGCAGCCGCACGCCGCGATCTTCTCCCGGCAGCAGTTTCAGAAAGGCCTCGAAATCGTCCGGCTCGAATTTCTTGAACGGCGCGAACTGCCAGACGATGGGGCCGAGCCGGTCGCCCAGCTCGCGCACGCCGGTATCCCAGAATTTCTGCATCGATTCACCGGCTTCGCCAAGAACCTTCTTGTTGGTGACGAAGCGGTTGCCCTTGACCGAAAAGACAAAGCCGTCCGGCGTGTCGGCCGCCCATTTGGCGAAGGTTTCGGGCGTCTGGCCGCGATAATAGGTGCCGTTGATCTCGATCGTTTTGAGCTTGCGGCTGGCGAATTCCAACTGCCGCTTCTTCGACAGATCGTCGGGATAGAAGGTGCCTTCCCAGGGCTCGAAGGTCCAGCCGCCGATGCCCGCCCGGATGGTTCCGGATGCCATGTCGCCTCCTCAATGCTTTTGGCGAGGATGCGACCGCAGGACCGGCCTGTCCACCCGGTTGCGAGGGATTGCTGACAAATCGGGGAGCCGCTGGGGACAGTTTACTTTTTTCCGCCAGCGCGAACGCGCCGCTCCTGCGCCTTCCTGCGGAAAGAAAGTAAACTGTCCCCGGCATCCTTTTAGGCGCACGCCGGCGTTGCCACGCCCGCTTTTTCGCGCCTGGCCATTGCCCGGAAAAAGGACCGCCCGCCTGTCGCGCGGGTCGGGAAGACGGCGGGCCGAAAGTCCGCAGTCTGAAAATTCTTGTTGGCGGCCTCGCGGCCCGCCGCCGGCGTCTTTCAGGGTTCCGCCCGCTCCGCTTTTTCACGACCGCCCTGTCCACCCGGTCGCCTCGTCAAAGGAGGCGGTTCCGCTGCCGGTTGCTACCCCGGCCGCCGGGCTCGACGCGTGGCGGCGCTAGCGCGTCCCCTTGCAACGCCGCGTCGGCCTTCATGCGCCTTGGCCGCGAAGAATGCGGCACAGGCCACTCCGGCCGTTCCGGGGGAACGGGCAGTCCTCCCCGAGGCGGATCACGTCAATCCGCCAGCGGGGCGCCGGTCCCTCCCCACGCAACCACCGTCATGATCGGCGCTTCCCGCGGGAGAAACTGCCGGGATTCTTGTCCGGGCCCGGGGAGGGGTGGATGAATACGCGGGCGACTTGTAGCGGGGAAAGCTGCAAGCGGTTGAAATGATGGGGAGAAAAATTACGGCGAGAGGAGGTGGCCAGCGAATTCCGTCTACGCTCGTGGCCAAGCCGGCCGCGCTCGACGGCTTGCTTCTAGCTAGGTATCTAGCTAGATATGCGGCCGTGGCTACCTTCAACATGCATGACGCCAAGACCCAACTTTCCGACCTCGTCGCCCGCGCCGAGGCAGGCGAGGACATCGTGATTGCGCGGCGCAACAAGCCGGCAGTGCGGTTGGTTCGGGTCGATGAGGTGCCTGCCGGCTTCGGCGAGGAGAGGCAGGCCGGCTACGATGCGGGCGGGCTTCGCGAAGCCCTCGACGAGGGACGGGAGTTCACGATCATGAAGGACGGCAAGGTGGTCGCCAAGGTGGTGCCGGTCGAAAGCAAGCAGCCGCGTGTGCCGGGGCGATTTGCGCATCTGCGCGGGAACCTGCCGCCCGACCTGTTCGATCAGCCGCTGTCGGAGGATGAACTGGAAGCGTGGGACGGCAAGTATTCGGGCGACCATGACTTGAGCAGCGGTGGCTAGTGAAGGCTCTGGCCGATACCCATACGCTGTTCTGGTGGCTTTATTTCCCCGAATTCCTGCCGGGGAGGGTTCGCGACCTGCTTGTCGACCCGGATGTGCAGGTCTTCGCAAGCGCAGTGTCGGCCTACGAGATGTCCAGAAAGTATCATCGGGGACGTTGGCCCGAAGTCGCTCTGCTGGTCGATGCATTCGAGGCAATCGTCGCGGCGGAAGGTTTTGAACTGTTGCCGCTGACGGCGAGGCATGCGCTTCGGGCCGGCGCCTATGGCCGCCAGCATCGCGATCCGTTCGACCGCATGATCGCGGCCCAGGCGGTGACGGAAGGAATGGTGCTGGCCTCGAAGGATACGGTCCTGCGCGAGATGGGCGCGGATCTGGTGTGGGGGCCGTGAAGAGAAGGCCCATCGCGCTGCCGGCTGACGTTGCCGACGCCAAGGATTTTTGCGCGACGGCCGAGGCGCCGGACCGGGCCGGCGGGCGCGGCTGATCCGCACGACGCGCACCGCGCTCGGCCTTTCGCCGGCGGAGTTTGACGGGGCGTTTTCGCGGCGGCACGCTGCGCGGCTGGGAACAAGCGCGGGTCATCCCGCCCGATTTTGCGGTGGCCTATGTGAAGGTGATCGGGAAGTATCCGGAGATGGTGGCGAAGGCGGTGAGGTGAGCAAGGGGATTTGCTCATCGCCCGTCGGGATGGTCTGCGAGGCCATGACAATGGCGGCCACTAATCAGGTATAGGGTGGAAAGCGGAGTGGCAGGTTATCGTGGCGAGCCTGCGAAGCGATCCTTACTCTTGTCAGCGAGCCATGTGGCAATGCCCCGAGGTCCAGAGAGGAACCCTATGAAACTTTGATCTTATAAGCGGCCACGGTCAGGCGAATCAAAGCAATGATAGCCAACCCATTAGCGCTGCATTCTGCGGGTCGAAACGAAAGCGAGTTTCGCAGAACGGCGATTAACGTTCGGTGATTGTAGAATTCGCCATCCATCCGGCCGTAATTTTGTTTACCCTAACCCGACTCCATGCTCCGTCGGTTTCCAGAACAGCGACGTCGACTCCTTTCGGGACGACGGTAATTACAGTGAATTTGGTGCCGGGTCCCTCACGCAGGTTCACCGCAGTCTTCGTATAGCGTATCGTGGGTTGTTCGGCTTCTTCATTAGCAACCGGCTCCGATTGAACCATATCGGTTGCAACGACTGTGGTTACTTGACGAGCGGGGTCGGGTCCGATTTCTTCGGTCGGGGCAGCGCGCTTCTGCTCTGCGGATATGGTGTCAGATATCTCTTCGCTCGATGCCGGCGGCAATCCTGTGTCCGCCTTTTTTGTGTCGGGTCCGAAGACTACGGCAACCACTGTAATGCCCACAAATACCCCAAGCCCAGTCAACATTGCGACTTTGAAAGGGCTGCGCCTCCTCTCATCATTCGCGGCGACGGGAGCAACATCAACGGCATCGTTTGCAGGTAAAGATGGCAACGCCACCGTGCGTTCCCGTGGCATCGCTGCAAGCTTCCGGCAACCATCCGCAAAAGCCGCCACCACCCCGGTCCTTGAAAATTCTACAAGCTCGTTCACGCCGCTGTTGCTTGTGAGGTGCATCGCTTCATACAGGCAGATCGGAATCTGTCTGTTGTCCCTGAAGCGTCGGTCGGGTCCGCCGCTCTTGTTTGGATGTTTCCAAGTATGATCTACGACACTAGCGTCGCTAGGTACGCGCTCGGTTTCGATGAACCTAGAATCTTGCCAACGCACATTCAGATCGGCGTACTTCACGGCCCCTACGCGGCTGCCATCCTGCACGAGCACAATGTCGGGCATGAAGAACATAAGCTGCCTGCCCACATGCAGGGCAGGAGGGGTCACATTACTTTTTATTACCGCCGGGAGATTGTAGGCTAGGCTGGTCGCCTTTCTGTTTACGAGGTGCGAAGCTCCCGCGTTACGCTTCCATGCCGTTAAACTCTGGACCGCGCCTCCGGCTTCGATATGCCATTTGGCGGCACACCCAATGAGGCCATCAAACCCTTCCGCGAGGCGACGATAGGCTGTTTCTGCGTCGCCTTCGAGGTCGTAATAAAGCACCGACGTTCTGCGATAAGAGTCCAGCCATTTTCCGACACCCCACGCCGGTAGCGCGGTCAGGCAAAGAAGCAGACCAGACCCGCCTGTTGCGAGCCCCGCCATCACACCGATTGCGAGAGCAGTCCAGAAAAATACCGCAGACATGCGCGTCTGTCTGGCCTTAGAGTTTATCTCGTCGAGAAGCTCCGAAAACGACTCGTCGCGCATTTGCATGACATCGCCGGATTCGATCTCGATCATTGCGACATCATCGTTGTCGAACGTCGCCGCCGGCAATGGTGATTGTTGCGGCGAAGCTGCCAACAGCCGACCTCGTCCGGCATTGCCAAGCGTCGCCCGATAGTAAAGACCTCCTCGACCAGCATGGATGTAGTGCCCGCGTGGTCCTGTTCCTATTCGAAGGCCTTTCACGCCAACGGAAACACCTACCCCGGACTTTGAGAAATTGAAGCGGAACGGGCCTGCCGAGACCGACTTCCTAATGTAAAACGGCAAAGGCGCCCCCCAGCACTAAGCCCGCATCTTATTACTTGAAAACCTGTGTCATTTTTGGAAACAAGGATGATCTTGACTATTAGATGGGAAGCCAGAGCAAGCAAGCGTATTCGTAGCGATTGCCCCAATGGTCACTGAGCATGGCTACCTTTAGTGACGAATTGCAACCTCCGTCTACGACAAGGCGATCGTTGAAGATCTGCTCCCAGCCCCTGCTTCCAACCCTAGTAGCAGGCGACCTCGTCGCGATGGATAATTTGCCTTTGCGAAGCCTAAGTTCAGACCCCTCACCAAGCGCGGCCAACGCCTCCGCTGCGCGTCGGCGGGCCTTGCTATCCTCTCCCACAAGGGGAGAGGATAAGAGCTACTCCGCCGCCTGCTTCCGCGCGCCCGGCCGCCGCTCCAGCAATTCGCGTAAAAACTGGCCGGTGTAGCTGCGCTTTTCGCGAACGATGTCCTCCGGCGTGCCCTGGGCGACCAGCTGGCCGCCGCCGTCGCCGCCCTCGGGACCAAGGTCGAGAATCCAGTCGGCGGTTTTTATGACTTCGAGATTGTGCTCGATCACCACCACCGTGTTGCCCTGGTCGACCAGCTCGTGCAGCACCTCCAAAAGCTTGGCGACGTCGTGGAAGTGCAGGCCGGTGGTCGGCTCGTCGAGGATGTAGAGCGTCTTGCTGGTCGCTGCCGGATATAGCTGCTTGTCACGCTACCTTCGTCAGTTCAAACACTTCTCCGTGGCGCGCCGCACCGGCGATGTCACCGAGCCTCAGCGCCCGGCGCACCTCGTCAAGCTTGAGCGCGTCCTCGGCCGAAAGGTAAGGGCCCCAGTTGGTCGGGTCGTCTGGTTCGTAGATCAGCATAACCGGAACCTTGGCGATATAGCCGCCATCTTCGACGAGCCGCGTCACCGTCTCACGCCTTGCGTCGGGTTGTGGACTGTTCATCCCACTTCTCCTTGTCGGGTAGGTAGACCGTTACGAGGACGGCATGAACTGCGCTTTCGTCAATCATACCCCATACAGCATGAACCGGGCCATCCGGCAAAACGTGCTTTGCCAGGAACGACGGCCCCATCCGGCCGCTGGGGTACGCCTCGACAATTTCCCACGATGAAACGCTTGCCAAGATGTCCGACAGCAGGAGCTTTCGTTCGTCAAGACGCCCTTGTGCATGCTGAGAGACCCTGAACCGGCCACCTTCAATACGCCGGCGTATTCGATCGACAAGGTCGTCCATTCACTCCGCCGCCTCGCGCTTGCCCTTCGGCCGGCGGTCCAGCAGCTCACGCAAGAACTGGCCGGTGTAGCTGCGCTTTTCGCGCACAATGTCTTCCGGCCGGCCGGAGGCAACGAGTTCGCCGCCGCCGTCGCCGCCCTCGGGACCAAGGTCGAGAATCCAGTCGGCGGTTTTTATGACTTCGAGATTATGCTCGATGACCACCACCGTGTTGCCCTGGTCGACCAGCTCGTGCAGCACCTCCAAAAGCTTGGCGACGTCGTGGAAGTGCAGGCCGGTGGTCGGCTCGTCGAGGATGTAGAGCGTCTTGCCCGTCGCCTTGCGCGACAGCTCCTTGGCCAGCTTGATGCGCTGCGCCTCGCCGCCCGACAGCGTGTTCGCCTGCTGGCCGATGTGGATGTAGCCGAGGCCGACCTGCTTCAGCGTGACCAGCTTGTCGCGCACGCCGGGCACGGCGGCGAAGAAGTCGACGCCTTCCTCCACCGTCATGTCGAGCACGTCGGCGATCGACTTGCCCTTGAAGGTGACGTCCAGCGTCTCGCGGTTGTAGCGCTTGCCGTGGCAGACGTCGCAGGTGACGTAGACGTCGGGGAGGAAGTGCATCTCGATCTTGATGACGCCGTCGCCCTGGCAGGCCTCGCAGCGCCCGCCCTTGACGTTGAAGGAGAAGCGGCCCGGCTGGTAGCCGCGCGCCTTCGCCTCCGGCAGGCCGGCGAACCAGTCGCGGATCGGCGTGAAGGCGCCGGTGTAGGTGGCCGGGTTGGAGCGCGGCGTGCGGCCGATCGGCGACTGGTCGATGTCGATGACCTTGTCCAGGAATTCGAGGCCCTCGATGCGGTCGTGCTCGGCCGGGTGCTCGCGCGAGCCCATGATGCGGCGCGACGCCGCCTTGAACAGCGTCTCGATCAGAAAGGTGGATTTGCCGCCGCCCGAGACGCCGGTGACGCAGGCGAAGGTGCCGAGCGGGATTTCGGCCGTGACGTTCTGCAGATTGTTGCCGCGCGCGCCCACCACCTTGATGCGCCGGCCTTTCTTGAGCGCGCGGCGCTCCTCCGGAATGGGGATCTCCAGCGCGCCGGAAAGATATTGCCCGGTGATCGAATTGGGGTTCGCCATGATCGCCTGCGGCGTGCCCTCGGCAATGACGCGGCCGCCGTGGATGCCGGCCGCCGGGCCGATGTCGACGACGTGGTCGGCCTGCAGGATGGCGTCCTCGTCGTGTTCGACCACGATCACCGTGTTGCCGATGTCGCGCAGGTGCTTCAGCGTGGCGAGCAGGCGGTCGTTGTCGCGCTGGTGGAGCCCGATCGACGGCTCGTCGAGCACGTAGAGCACGCCGGTGAGCCCCGAGCCGATCTGCGAGGCGAGCCGGATGCGCTGACTCTCGCCGCCCGACAGCGTGCCGGAGTTGCGCGCCAGCGTCAGGTAGTCGAGGCCGACGTCGTTGAGGAACCGCAGCCGCTCGCGGATCTCCTTGAGGATGCGCACGGCGATCTCGTTCTGCTTGTCGCTGAGCGAGGCGGGAAGTGCCGCGTACCAGTCGTTGGCGCGGCGGATGGAGAGCGCGCTCACCTCGCCGATGTGTTTTCCGGCGACCTTGACCGCCAGCGATTCCGGCTTGAGGCGGAAACCGCCGCAGGCCGGGCAGGGGGTGGCCGACATGAAGCGCTCGATCTCCTCGCGCATCCAGGCCGATTCGGTCTCCTTCCAGCGCCGTTCGAGATTGGGGATCACGCCCTCGAAGGTTTTCGTCGTCTTGTAGGAGCGCAGGCCGTCGTCATAGTGGAAGGTCACTTCGCGGCTGCCGGTGCCGTGGAGGATGACGTTTTTCGCGTCGTCAGAAATTTCGCTCCAGCGGTCTCCCGGCTTGAAGCCGAAAACCTTGCCCAGCGCCTCGAGGGTCTGGGCGTAATAGGGCGAGGTGGTCTTCGCCCATGGCGCGATGGCGCCGCCCCGCAGCGTGGCGTTCTCGTCGGGCACGACCAGCAGCGGGTCGATGGCGCGCTGGCTGCCGAGACCGTCGCAGGTCGGGCAGGCGCCGAACGGATTGTTGAACGAAAACAGCCGCGGCTCGATCTCGGGGATGGTGAAGCCGGACACCGGGCAGGCGAATTTCTCGGAGAACAGGATGCGCTCATGCGTGTCGTTGGCCGATTTGTAGGCGCTGCCGCCTTCCGTCGTATCCGCGGCCGGCAGCGGCCTGTCGGCGAACTCGGCCACGGCGAGCCCGTCGGCCAGCCGCAGCGCGGTCTCCATCGAATCCGCCAGCCGGGTGGCGAGGTCGCCGCGCACCACGATGCGGTCGACCACCACGTCGATGTCGTGCTTGTACTTCTTGTCCAGCGCCGGAACGTCGGCGATCTCGTAGAAGACGCCGTCGACCTTGACGCGCTGGAACCCCTTCTTCTGCAGTTCGGCGAGCTCCTTTTTGTACTCGCCCTTGCGGCCGCGCACGATGGGCGCGAGCAGGAAGAGGCGCGTGCCCTCGGGCAGAGCGAGCACGCGGTCGACCATCTGCGAAACCGTCTGGCTCTCGATCGGCAGGCCGGTGGCGGGCGAATAGGGCACGCCGACGCGCGCCCACAGAAGGCGCATGTAGTCGTAGATCTCGGTGACGGTGCCGACCGTGGAGCGCGGGTTCCGCGACGTCGTCTTCTGCTCGATCGAGATGGCGGGCGACAGGCCGTCGATCTGGTCGACGTCCGGCTTCTGCATCATCTCCAGGAACTGGCGCGCATAGGCCGACAGGCTCTCGACATAGCGGCGCTGGCCCTCGGCATAGATGGTGTCGAAGGCGAGCGACGATTTGCCCGAGCCGGACAGTCCGGTCATCACGATCAGCCGGTCGCGCGGCAGGTCGAGGTCGATGTTCTTCAGATTGTGTTCGCGTGCGCCGCGAATGGACAGGAATTTGTGCTCGGCCATGCCGCTCCGCGAGCCTCGGTCTCAAAGAAAAGGGAGGGGCGGCGGACCGCCTTCCGCACATGTAGGTTTTTTCCGGCAGGAGTCGAGCGCCCGCCGGCCCGACACCACAGGCAAGCATTGCCGCTTTCGGCCCGGCGGGCAAGCAGAAAGAACAAAAAACGAACAGCTTCCTGACAAAGGGGGCTAGGAGCATGTCGAATCCGGACGGCGATAACGAAGCCAGGCCAGGCCGTCACGATCGATCACAATCTCATATATCAAGGTGGCTTCGGTTGACGGCCCGGATCGTGCGGCCCAAAGTTAGTGGGTCGTCGAAATGTCGAGCGCGGCAAGCGCCGGCGCTCTCTGGGGCTAAGGAGCCGACCGCGAGGCGCCGCGGAAACCAGATCGCAGCATCGTCGACGACGTCAACGAGGACGAAAGGAGGAGGCATGACTCCGCCGGACAGTCTGACAAGGCTTCGCCTTTAGCGAAGCCGCCCCGCACCAGAGGCCGGGCCTTAAAGCCTGCGCCTCAAGGGGCAGCGTCATTCACCCACAATCTGGATATCCGGTCGGATCATTGCATCCGAATTACCGGCCATACGCTTCGGCAAAATTCCGGCAGGACCGGAACCAGCCCCGTCTGCTCCCATGGGCAGCGGGGCTTTTGCTCGTCCAGGACGAATTTTCCGAATTCCGGGCGATTTCGGGCTTGCGCAGCTTAGCGTCGATTGCTACGAACATAACAAGAACAAAATTGGCTGTGAACATTGGGGAGAATGCACCGGCGGGGTCAGCCTTCCCGTGACCTCAGCCTCGTCATGTGACAGGGAAGAGCCTCGGTTTCGGACAAGCGCTGGAGAGTTGCGATGGCGGGTAGCGTCAACAAGGTCATTCTGGTCGGCAATCTGGGTGCCGACCCGGAAATCAGGCGGCTGAATTCCGGTGACCCGGTCGTCAACCTGCGCATCGCCACCTCGGAAAGCTGGCGCGACAAGAATTCCGGCGAGCGCAAGGAAAAGACCGAATGGCATAACGTCGTCATCTTCAACGACAACCTCGCCAAGGTTGCCGAGCAGTACCTGAAGAAGGGCGCCAAGGTTTACATCGAAGGCCAGTTGCAGACGCGCAAATGGCAGGATCAGAGCGGCCAGGACCGCTACACAACCGAGGTGGTGCTGCAGAAATTCCGCGGCGAGCTCCAGATGCTGGATAGCCGCGGCGAAGGCGCCGGCAGCGGCTATTCCGGCGGCGGGCGTGGTTCCGACTTCGGCCAGTCGGGGCCGGGCGACGACTATGGCGGCGGCGGAGGCGGTCGTTCGGGTGGCGGTTCGCGCGGTGGTGGTTCGGGAGGCGGTGGTTCGGGAGGCGGTGGCGGTTTTTCGCGCGAACTCGACGACGAAATCCCGTTCTGACGGTCTGCGTCCGGGATCGTCAGCCACTCCCGCAGGCGACGAGGATGGGGGTGTCGTCGGGATAGGGCGCGAGGAAGGTGCGGTGGTGGCGGTTCAGACGGCGATCAGCGCCTTGATGCCGTCCGCCACGAACTGGACGGCGAGCGCTGCGAGGATGACGCCGAGCAGGCGCGTCAGGATCGAGCGGCCGGTCTGGCCGAGCACGCCGTCGATGCGCTCCGCAAGCAGGAAAACGAGATAGGTCACCAGCAGGCAGACGAAGATGATGCCGACCAATGTTGCCTGGCCGGCCACGCCGCGGAACGAACCGGAAAGCAGTACGGTTGCGGAAATGGCGCCGGGTCCGGCGATGAGGGGAATGGCGAGCGGGAAGGCGGCAATGTTCTGAATGACGTCTTTGGTGATGGCGATGTCGGCGCTCTTTTCCTTTCGGTCTTGGCGACGCTCGAAGATCATTTCGAAGGCGATGTAGAAGAGAAGCAGGCCGCCCGCCACTCGGAAGGCGGGCAGCGTTATGCCGAAGCCGGAAAGGATCGCAGCGCCGGCCAGCGCGAACAGCGCCAGCACGCAGAAGCCGATCACCGAGGCGCGGATCGAAACCTGGTTGCGCTGCTGGCGTGTCATGCCGCGGGTGACGACGAGGAACAACGGCGCCAGTCCCGGCGGATCGATGGTGACCAGGATCGTCAGGAAGGCGTTGATCAGCGTGTCGTGGCTCAGCGGACTGTTCCTCCTGCCGCCGCCTGGCGATGCGACTGCTAGCCCTAGCGCAGCCCGGGCACCGACGACAAGCGCCTCTGCGTCGTGGCCGCCATCCCATCGATTGCGACGATGCGCCAGGCGTGCATCGCGAGGTCGGCGTCAATCGCGGATTGGGGCGGTTCCACGACGGGCGAGGACGTCTGGCGCCGATCTGTTGGAAAGTCTTTCGCAATCGCGCCTATCCGATTGAATTTTCCGCGAGAATCTTCGGGGAAAACCACGGAAACGCCATGGTTCGCGCCCTGTTGGCGTTGGAGCCGGCAAAGGCCCTCCTATATATAAAGCCATACGATTCCCGAACGTCGATAGCGATCCAAATTGACCGAGCAGAAGCCGCCCAGCGGGCCTGACGATCCCTCCGGCATCGAGCCGATCTCCATCATCGAGGAGATGCAGCGCTCCTACCTCGACTACGCCATGAGCGTGATCGTCAGCCGTGCGCTGCCGGATGTCCGCGACGGCCTGAAGCCCGTACACCGACGCATCCTCTATGCCTCGCACGAGAGCGGCTATCACTGGAACCGCAAATACGTGAAGTCGGCGCGTCCGGTCGCCGACGTGATGGGCAAGTACCATCCGCACGGCGATGCCTCGATCTACGATGCGCTGGTGCGCATGGCGCAGGACTGGTCGCTGCGCGTGCCGCTGATCGACGGGCAGGGCAATTTCGGTTCGATCGACGGCGATCCGCCGGCGGCCATGCGCTACACGGAGTCGCGCCTCACCAAGGTGGCGCACGAATTGTTGGAGGACATCGATAAGGAAACCGTCGATTTCCAGGACACCTACGACGCTTCCGGCCAGGAGCCGAAGGTGCTGCCGGCGCGGTTCCCGAACCTCCTGGTCAACGGCTCCGGCGGCATCGCCGTCGGCATGGCCACCAACATCCCGCCGCACAATCTGACGGAAGTCATCAACGGCACGATCGCGCTGATCGACAACCCCGCGATCGACCTGTCCGACCTGATGGAGCACATCCCCGGCCCGGATTTCCCGACCGGCGGCATCATCCTCGGTCGCGCCGGCATCCACAGCGCCTATGCCACCGGGCGCGGCTCCATCATCATGCGCGGCAAGGTGCACACGGAAGAGATCCGCGGCGACCGCGAGGCGATCATCGTCACCGAAGTGCCGTTCCAGGTGAACAAGGCGGTGATGATCGAGAAGATGGCCGATCTGGTGCGCGACAAGCGCATCGAGGGCATTTCGGACATCCGCGACGAGAGCGACCGCCAGGGCTACCGGGTGGTGATCGAGCTGAAGCGCGACGCCAATGCCGACGTCATCCTCAACCAGCTTTACCGCTTCACGCCGCTGCAGACCTCGTTCGGCGCCAACATGGTGGCGCTGAACGGCGGCAAGCCGGAAGTGCTGACGCTGATCGACATGCTGAAGGCGTTCATCGCCTTCCGCGAGGAAGTGGTGCGCCGGCGCACGAAATTCCTGCTGCGCAAGGCGCGCGACCGGGCGCATATCCTGGTCGGCCTGGCGATCGCCGTCGCCAACATCGACGAGGTGATCCGGACGATCCGCGCTGCGCCGGACCCGACCGCGGCGCGCGAGCAGCTGATGACGCGGCGCTGGCCGGCCGGCGACGTCGAAGCGCTGATCCTGCTGATCGACGACCCGCGCCACAAGATCAACGACGACGGCACCTACAATCTGTCGGAAGAGCAGGCGCGCGCCATCCTGGCGCTGCAGCTTTCGCGCCTGACCGCGCTCGGTCGCGACGAGATCGCCGACGAGCTCAACCAGATCGGCGCCGAGATCAGCGACTTCCTCGACATCCTGTCGTCGCGCGCGCGCATCCAGGCGATCGTAAAGGAAGAACTGGTCGCCGTACGCGACGAGTTCGGAACGCCACGCCGCAGCGAGATCGCCGACTCGGCGGCGGACATGGAAGACGAGGACCTGATCCAGCGCGAGGACATGGTCGTCACCGTCACGCATGAGGGCTACATCAAGCGCGTGCCGCTCTCGATCTACCGTGCGCAGAACCGCGGCGGCAAGGGCCGCGCCGGCATGGCGACGAAGGAGGAGGATTTCGTCACCCGCCTGTTCGTCGCCTCCACGCATGCGCCGATCCTGTTCTTCTCATCGCGCGGCATCGCCTACAAGGAGAAGGTCTGGCGCGTTCCGATCGGCACGCCGCAGTCGCGCGGAAAGTTCCTGCGCAACATGCTGCCGCTGGAAGAGGGCGACCGCATCACCGCCATCATGCCGCTGCCCGAGGACGAGGCGGACTGGGCGAACCTCGACGTGATGTTCGCGACGACGCGCGGCACAGTACGGCGCAACAAGCTGTCCGATTTCACGCAGGTGAACCGCAACGGCAAGATCGCCATGAAGTTCGACGAGGAGGGCGACGCCATCCTGGCGGTCGAGACCTGCACCGAGAACGACGACGTGCTGCTGACTGCCGATTCCGGCCAGTGCATCCGTTTCCCGGTGACCGACGTGCGCGTCTTCAAGGGGCGCGACTCGCAGGGCGTCCGGGGCATATTGCTCGGCGAAGGCGACCGCGCCATCTCGATGACGATCCTCGAGCACGTCGACGCCGATCCGTCGGAGCGCGCCGCCTACCTCAAGCGCTCGGTGGTCGAGCGCCGGGTCGCGACCGGCGAAGACGAGGAGATTTCGCTGACCAATGAGGAGGTGAGCGAGGAGGCGCAGCTTTCGGATGAGCGCTACGAGTTTCTCCGTGCCCACGAGCAGTTCGTGCTCACCGTCACCGAATACGGCTACGGCAAGCGCTCTTCATCGTACGACTTCCGGCTGACGGGGCGCGGCGGCAAGGGCATCCGCGCTACCGACGTGTCGAAGGTGGCCGAGATCGGTCGGCTGGTCGCGACGTTCCCGGTCGGCAACGACGACCAGATCATGCTGGTCAGCGACGGCGGCCAAGTCATCCGGGTCCCTGTGCACGGCATCCGCATCGCCAGCCGGGCCACCAAGGGCGTCACCATCTTCGACACCGCGGACGGCGAGAAGGTCGTTTCGGTGGAGCGCATCACCGAGGCGCAGCCGGAGGAAGACGGAACGCCGGCGCAGCCCGGTCTTTCGGCCCGAGATTAAAAAGGCGAAGGCGCGGAGCCGGTCCGTGCCTTCGCTTTGGCCCGATGCCGGACTGGGTTCAGCGCGCACCGAACGGTGTCGACTTCCGGACTTTCTCCAGTAGTTGCGCGTTGGTTGCTTCCTGATGAAGGGCGAACGCAGTGGCGATCAGCATAGTGAGGGTCATTCCGGCGGCGAGGATGTAGATCATCATGGCGGCGGGTCTCCTTGCGGCCCTTAACGCTATCCGTACCGTTTGGTTTCACGCCGCGCTTTCGAACGTGCATGGTCCTTGCTGAATTCCACCTGAAGCGCAGGTTCATGCGCAGTTCAGACCGGGGCGCGTTTCGCGCTATGCCGACTGTCGCGTTTGCCTCGATTGCGTCTGCCCCGGCCATGCACTAGAAGCGCCCCCATGTCCGAGCGCATCGCCCTCTATGCCGGGTCGTTCGACCCGCTGACCAACGGCCACCTCGACGTTCTCAAGGCGTCGCTGGCCGTCGCCGACATGATCTTCGCGGCGATCGGCATCCACCCCGGCAAGACGCCGCTGTTTTCCTTCGACGACCGCGTCGCGCTGATCGAGCGGGCGACGGCGGAGGAATTCGGCGACGCCGCCCGGCGCATTCGCGTCGTGTCCTTCGACGGGCTGGTGATCGAGGCGGCGCGCAGGCACGGCGCGACCATCATGATCCGCGGGCTGCGCGACGGCACCGACCTCGACTACGAGATGCAGATGGCCGGCATGAACGAGACGATGGCGCCGGAACTGCAGACGATATTTTTGCCAGCCAGTCCGTCGGTGCGTACGATTACCGCCACGCTGGTGCGCCAGATTGCCTCGATGGGGGGCGATATTCGTCCCTTCGTGCCGGCGGCCGTGGCACCGGCCCTCTTTGCCAAGTTCGCCAGGTAGAATTTTCAGGGAGATGCAGATGCATCGCAGAACGCTTTTCGCCGCCCTCCTGTTCGCCTTCGCCGCGCTGACGGCCGGCTTCGCCGCCGCCGCGGCCGAACCGGAAAATACCATGATCATCACGCTGAAGGACGGCGACGTGGTGATCAACCTGCGCCCCGATCTCGCGCCCAAGCATGTGGCGCAGATCAAGCAACTGGTGCGCTCCGGCGCCTACGACAATGTCGCCTTCCATCGCGTCATCGAAGGCTTCATGGCCCAGACCGGCGACGTCCAGTTTGGCGACTTGAAGGAGGGCTTTGACGCCGATGCCGTGGGCACCGGCGGCTCGGACCTGCCCGACCTGCCGGCGGAGTTCTCCAACGAACCCTATGTCCGCGGCGTCGTAGGCATGGCCCGCGCGCAGTCGCCCGATTCCGCCAATTCGCAGTTCTTCATCATGTTCGCGCCGGCACCCTCGCTCGACGGCCAGTACACCGTGGTCGGTGAAGTCGCGAGCGGCATGGAACTGGTCGACAAGATCAAGCGTGGTGACCCGGCCACCAACGGCGTCGTCGTCGACCCCGATCGCATGATCAAGGTGCGCATCGCGGCCGACGGCAACTAGCATCCAGTCAAGAAAGAAGGCAGAAGCAAAATGGCCGAAATCAAGGATCCGGAAAACGCGATCATCATGGAAACCACCAAGGGAAAGGTGGTGATCGAGCTTTTCCCAGACCTCGCACCCGGCCATGTCGGCCGCATCAAGGAATTGACCCGTGAAGGCGCCTATGACGGCGTCGTCTTCCACCGCGTCATCGACGGCTTCATGGCCCAGACGGGCGACGTGAAGTTCGGCAAGTCGGGCGGCAAGGATTTCAATCCGGGCCGCGCCGGCATGGGCGGTTCCGACAGGCCCGACCTCAAGGCCGAGTTCTCCAACATGAACCACGGCCGCGGCACCTGCTCGATGGCGCGGGCGCAGAACCCGAACTCGGCCAACTCGCAGTTCTTCATCTGCTTCGACGACGCCAGCTTCCTCAACCGCCAGTACACGGTCTGGGGCCAGGTGATCGAAGGCATGGAGAACGTCGACCAGATCAAGCGCGGCGAGCCCGTAAAAGACCCCGACAAGATCGTGTCGATGAAGGTCGCCGCGGACATCAAGTGATGCGGCCGGGCGCGGCTCTCCTGCTGGTTCTGGCCGGCTGGGCCGCGCCCGCAAATGCCACCGGCGAGATCGTCTGCGGCGACGGCAAGGGCGTCTCGGTCGACATGCTGGTCGGCCACGTCGAGGTGCTGAGCATTTCGCGCATCCTGGTCGACATTGGCGACAAGAGCTGGTCGACGCAGCCGGACCTGATGCCGGGCACGCTGATCGCGGTCGGCCAGGCTTTTGAGGACGACCGGCAGCTTGCGGTCGACATCATCGACGAAACCTTCGAAGTTCTCGGCCGGCTGCGCGTCTTCAAGGCGACGGAGGGCGACGTCAGCGTTTTGGGCGGCGTCTTCAGCTTCAAGGACGAGGGCGCCTTCGTCGTCGACTGCTCCGACCCGCAATGAAGGTCGACCTCTTCGACTTCGATCTGCCGGAAGAGCGGATCGCGCTCCGCCCCGCCGAGCCGCGCGACGCCGCGCGCCTGCTGGTGGTCCGGCCGGGCGAGCGCCTGGAGGGTCGCCAGGTGCGCGACCTGCCCGACCTGCTGCGGCCCGGCGATGCGCTGGTGTTCAACGATACGAGGGTATTGCCGGCCAGGCTCTCCGGTCTCAGGCGGCGCGGCGAGGCGGTCGCGCAGGTCGAGGCGACGCTGCACATGCGCGTCGCCGACGACCGCTGGTGGACCTTTTTGCGCCCGGGAAAGCGGGTCGCGCCGGGCGACCGCATCGCCTTCGGCCACAGCGAAAACGCCTGCATGATCGGTGCGTTGGACGCGACCGTCGTTGAGAAGGGCGAGGGCGGCGAGGTTCTGCTTGCCTTCGACCTGTCCGGCCCGCTGCTGCTGGAAGCCCTTCACGCCATCGGCCACATGCCGCTGCCGCCCTACATTGCCTCGAAGCGCGCGGACGATGCGCGCGACCTGACCGACTATCAGACGGTCTATGCGCGAGAGGAGGGCGCGGTGGCGGCTCCGACCGCCGGCCTGCATTTCACGCCCGAACTGCTGGCGGCCCTGAAGGCGCGCGGCGTGGAAGAACATTTCGTGACGCTGCATGTCGGCGCCGGCACCTTTTTGCCGGTAAAGGCGGACGACACCGACGAGCACAGAATGCATGCCGAGGTGGGCACAATCTCGGCGGCGACCGCCGAGGCGCTGAACGCGGTCAGGACACGCCGTGGCCGCATCGTGGCGGTCGGCACCACCTCCCTCAGGCTGCTGGAGAGTGCGACCGATGAGGGTGGAACGATAAAACCCTGGTCGGGTGCGACCAGCATCTTCATCACGCCGGGCTACCGGTTTCGCGCGGTCGACGCGCTGATGACCAACTTCCACCTGCCGCGCTCGACGCTGTTCATGCTGGTCTCGGCATTCTGCGGGCTGGAGACCATGCGCGCGGCATATGCTCATGCGATCGCCGACGGCTATCGCTTCTATTCCTACGGCGACGCCAGCCTGCTGTTTCCAGGCGACGATGCGCGCGCCGGTCAGAACCAGTAGTCGGCCACGCGTTTGCCGTCGCGCGGCAGGTCCTCGAAGCTGACCAGTCCCTCAAAATGGTCAATCGGCAGGTCGGCTACGGCGTCCGGCTCGGCCATCCTCACATTGACCGCGATGCGCCGACGCCCTTCCTTGTTAAGATGGTTCGAGCGCCAGGAGACGACGCATGCGCAGACCGGGCAGAAGTTGAATGCAAGGTGCTTCCCGCCGCGCTCATAGCCCTGTGTCTTGCCGGTGACGGTGATCTCCTCGCCCTCGTGGCCATAGATCCACAGCGTGCCGTAGCGCCGGCAGACCGTGCAGTTGCAGGCGGTCGCACCGCCCGGATCGCCCTCGAAGCGCCAGCGCACCGCTCCGCAATGGCACGCACCTTCGATCATGGTGTGGTCCTCCTTCGGGAAGAGGGCACCGTAGCGGCGCGCAGGATTGCGGGCAATGCGGAAGCGGGCCGCCACTTCCAAGCCGCAATGAATGCCTTTAAGGGGCAGCGCATGACGCAAAACTTCACCTTCACCGTGCTGGCCACCGACGGCGCAGCGCGGCGCGGCGAGATCGCCATGCCGCGCGGCTTGGTGCGCACGCCGGCGTTCATGCCGGTCGGCACCGGCGGCACCGTCAAGGCCATGTACATGGACCAGGTGCGCGAGGCCGGCGCCGACATCATCCTCGGCAACACCTATCATCTTATGCTGCGGCCGGGCGCGGAACGGGTAGCGCGGCTCGGAGGGTTGCACGAATTCGCCCGCTGGCCGGGACCTATCCTAACCGATTCCGGCGGCTTCCAAGTGATGTCGCTGGCGAAGCTGCGCAAGCTGACGGAAGCCGGCGTGACTTTTCGGTCGCATGTCGACGGCTCGCGGCATGAACTCACGCCGGAGCGCTCGATCGAGATCCAGGGCCTGCTCGACTCCGACATCCAGATGCAGCTCGACGAATGCGTGGCGCTGCCGGCCAAGCCTGCCGACATCGAGCGGGCGATGGAACTGTCGCTGCGCTGGGCCGAGCGCTGCAAGGCGGCATTCGGCGAGCAGCCCGGCAAGGCGATGTTCGGCATCGTGCAGGGCGGCGACATGCTGGCGCCGCGCGAGCGCTCGGCCGCGGCGCTGAAGGCGATGGACCTGAAAGGCTATGCCGTCGGCGGGCTGGCGGTCGGCGAGCCGCAGGCGGTGATGCTGGAGATGCTAGCGGCCACATGCCCGGTGCTGCCGGCGGAAAAGCCGCGCTATCTGATGGGCGTCGGCACGCCGGACGACATCCTGAAGTCGGTGGCGTGCGGCATCGACATGTTCGACTGCGTGATGCCGACACGTGCCGGCCGTCACGGCCTCGCCTATACGCGGCGCGGAAAAATCAACCTGCGCAACGCGCGCCACGCCGACGATCCGCGCCCTCTCGACGAGGAAAGCGACTGCCCGGCCGCGCGCGACTATTCGCGCGCCTATCTGCATCATCTGGTGAAGTCGCAGGAGGCGCTGGGCGCCATGCTGCTGACGTGGAACAACATCGCCTATTACGAGCGGCTGATGCTGGACATCCGCGAGGCGATCTCGGCCGGGCGTTTTTCCGAGCGCGGCGCCGAAATCACCGCCGGCTGGGAAAAAGGTGATCTCGCGCCGCTCTGAGCGCGTATTAAACGTGCAGGCAGAGCGCGCCGCACCCGGGCGCCTTTCCTGCGCTGACCGGAGCGGAAGGACACAGCACCGATGAAATACGCCTCGGCCTACGGTATCGCGCTCGTGCTGTTCCTGGCGATCGACCTGCTGTGGCTCGGCGTGATTGCGCGCAGCTTCAATGTCTCCCGAATAGGACACTTGCTGCTCGAGCAGCCGCGCTGGGGCGTCGCCTTTGTCTTCTATGCACTCTACGTGGCCGGACTGGTCTATTTCGCGATCGTGGTCGGGATCGCGGATGGCCGCTGGCAGACGGCGGCGCTAAACGGCGCCCTCTTTGGGTTCTTCGCCTACCTCACCTTCGACGCGACCAACCTTGCCGTGATGAAGGGATATGACGGGCTGTTCGCCGCGGTCGACGTTGCCTGGGGGGCGGCGCTCAGCGGCATGGTCGCGGGAGGGACCATTGCGATCATGCGTGCGTTGGGGTTGACCGGGGGTGCCTGACCATCAAGTGCTGAGCGCGTTGGACGCGCGCAGGCTGACGCCGGTGATTCGGTAGAGCCCATCCGGCTGCAGTTCGAGCGTGTAGACAGCCTCGTATTCCTTTCCGTCCGGGCCGACCAGCAGCACCTGCTGGACGATCGAGGTCGGGCTTGTTTCCTCCACCTTGCCGAAGGCGTAGTTTTTCGGGCGCCGGACCGGCTGGTAGCCGTTGGTGACCATGCTCATGAAGGCTTCGACGGTCGGGAAGATCGTCTTAATGTTGGGCGCTGCGTAGCTGTAGGCGGTCGCGCCGTCGTCCGCGAGGAAGGCTTTCAGCTGCGCCTCAATGCTGGATTGCGCCGAGCGTATCTCCGCGTCGCCCGCCATTGCCGGGCTCGCAGCGAGGCCTGCCAGCATTGCGATAACCAAAACGCCACGTCGCATGGCCTAGTCCCTTTCCATAGGGCAATATCGTCTGCCCGCCACGCTACAATACGGCCGCCGCGCCGTCGCGGTTTCGTGGCATTGCGCTTTTCCTCCTGGCATCACCGGATGCGAACGGCTTCAGCATGGCCTGCACCGCGGCCCGGAGGACGTGCCGTTTTTTTGGGCAGGGGGAGAATGTCGCGCCGATCCGCCCGGACAAGCGCCGGATAAGGCTTGCTTTTCGCGAACAACCCATTTGAAATGGCCTCAGACGGGAGACTGCGATTGGTTGCGTTTGATGAAATGCTGCCCGGTGAATCCAGCCTGCGAGCGCCCTATTCAGGCTACGACCGCTGGCTGAAGGAGCAGGATCCGGCGCGGCTCAACGAAAAGACACGCGACGCCGAGCGCGTCTTCAGGAAGACCGGGATTACCTTTGCCGTTTATGGAGAAGAGGAAGCCGCAGAACGGCTGATTCCCTTCGACATCGTGCCGCGTATCATTTCGGGCACCGAATGGCGGCGGCTGACGCAAGGGATCGAGCAGCGCGTGCAGGCGCTGAACGCCTTCCTCGACGACATCTACCATCGCCAGGAGATCCTGCGCGCCGGCCGCCTGCCTCACGAACTGGTCGCCGGCAACGAGGCTTTTTTGCCGGAGATGATAGGGGTTCGGCCGCCGGCCGGCGTCTACACCCACATCATCGGCGTCGACATCGTCCGCATCAGCGAGGACGAGTTCTACGTGCTGGAGGACAACGCCCGAACCCCGTCCGGCGTCTCCTACATGCTGGAAAACCGCGAGACGATGATGCAGCTCTTCCCGGAGCTGTTCCAGCGCGTGAAGGTGCGGCCGGTCGAGAACTATCCGCAGCTGCTGCGCCAGTCGCTGGCCGCCGTCGCCCCGCGCCGCGGTCCGGAGAGCGCGCGCATCGCCGTGCTGACGCCGGGCAGCTTCAACTCGGCCTATTTCGAGCACGCCTTTCTGGCGGACCAGATGGGCGTCGAACTGGTGGAAGGGTCGGACCTGCGCGTGGTCGACGGCCATGTCGCGATGCGCACCACCGAGGGCTACAAGCCGATCGACGTGCTCTACCGCCGCGTCGATGACGCCTTTCTCGACCCGCTGACGTTCCGGCCGGATTCGGTGCTCGGCGTCGCCGGCATCATGGATGTCTATCGCGCCGGCAACATCACGATTGCCAATGCGCCCGGAACGGGCATCGCCGACGACAAGGCGATCTACTCCTACATGCCGGAGATCATCGAGTTCTACACCGGCCGGAAGGCGATGCTGGGCAACATCCCGACCTGGCGCTGCTCGGAGCCGGACAGCCTGAAATACGTCCAGGAGCATCTCGCCGAACTGGTGGTGAAGGAAGTCCACGGCTCCGGCGGCTACGGCATGCTGGTCGGGCCGGCGGCGACCAAGAAGGAGCGCGAGGAATTCGGCAAGAAGCTCGCCGCGCGCCCGTCGAACTACATCGCCCAGCCGACGCTGTCGCTCTCGACCTGTCCGATCTTCACCGAAAGCGGCCTGGCGCCGCGGCATGTCGATTTGCGGCCGTTCGTGCTGGTTTCGGACCGCATCCAGATCGTGCCCGGCGGCCTGACGCGCGTGGCGCTGAAGGAAGGCTCGCTGGTGGTGAACTCCTCGCAGGGCGGCGGCACGAAGGATACCTGGGTGCTGGATGATTAGTGAGCGAATAGTGAGTAGCGAGTAGGGAATAGTGAGTAGTGAGTAGTGAGTAGTGAGTAGTGAGTAGTGAGTAGTGAGTAGTGAGTAGTGAGTAGTGAGTAGTGAGTAGTGAGTAGTGAGTAGGGGGTCGATACGACAGTCGAATCATATCGCGATCTGCTCGTCTGGAAGGCAGCCGTGCAGCTTGCCGTCGAATGCTACGAGTTAACGCGCGCCTTCCCGGCTAGCGAAATTTATGGGTTGACGTCGCAAATTCGGCGCTCTTCGGCATCGGTCGCTGCCAATATTGCAGAAGGCTATGGTCGCGAGAGCACCGCAACCTTTATTCACTTTCTACGCGTGGCCCAAGGTTCACTAAAGGAACTGGAAACTCACGGAATAATTGCGGGACGGGTGGGGCTAGTGAGCGGACCGGAACTCGATAGCCTGCTAGAGCATGGCGAAGAGGTTGGGAAAATGCTTCGATCTATGATCAGAAAGCTGCAACAGAAGCCATGAAATCTACTCACTACTTACAACTGACTACTCACTTCCGCGAGGCGCCTGCGGCAGAGACCATGAGATTTCACTACTCACTATTCAGTACTCACTACTCTCTCCCTGGACAGCCCTGATGCTTCTCGGCCGCACCGCCAACGGTCTCTACTGGATGAACCGCTACATCGAGCGGGCCGAGAACATGGCCCGGCTGGTGGACGCGGGCCTGCGCATGGCACTCACCCGCACCGCCGGCACCACCGAGGAATGGACTTCGGTGCTGCTGAGCGCCGGCGTAGAGGCTGCATTCCGCGCCAAATATTCCGAGGTCAACGAGGAGGCGGTATCGGACTTCCTGCTGCGGGATACCTCGAACCCATCGAGCGTGCTCTCCTCGATCGAGACCGCGCGCATGAACGGCCGCATGGTGCGCACCGCGCTGACGCGCGAAACCTGGGAGAGCATCAACGAGACGTGGATGTCGTTCAAGCGCATGCTTGCCCAGCCGATCGATCAACGCGACCTGCCAAAAGTGCTGGACGCCATCAAGCGCGAAACCGCGCTGATCCGCGGCTCTTTCCACGGCACCATGCTGCGCAACGAAATCTTCGACTTCTCGCAGATCGGCACCTTCGTGGAGCGGGCCGACAACACCGCCCGCATCCTCGACGTCAAATACTACGTGCTGCTGCCGTCGATCTCCTGGGTGGGCTCGACGCTCGACAATTCGCAATGGGAATCGATCCTGCGGTCGGTGTCGGCGCATCGCTCCTACCGCTGGGTCTACGAAGCCGACTACAAGCCGACGCACATTGCCGATTTCCTGATCCTCAATGGGCGCATGCCGCGCTCGCTTGCCTTCTGCTATCGCAACATCAACGAAAGCCTCGGCTTCCTCGCCGATGCTTACGGCACCCGCCACCGCTGCCACGAGACCGCGGCCGATACTTTGGCGCGGCTCAAGGTGCGTTCGATCAAGGATATATTCGACGCCGGACTGCACGAGTTCCTGGCCGATTTCATCACCCGCAACAACAAGCTCGGGGCCGAGGTCGCGCAGGATTACCAGTTCTACTGAGCGGGCAGGGGACATGCGGCTCAAGATCACGCATCGCACGGAATACGCATACGACCAGCCGGTCCGCTACGCCTTGCAGAGGCTGCGCCTGGTGCCGGTGAGCGGCACCACGCAGACCGTGCTTTCGTGGGAGCTCGAGGTTGAAGGCGGGCGCGAGGAAGTGCGCTTCATCGACCATTTCGGCAACGATACGCGGCTCTACAGCGTCGCCGGCGAGCCGAGCCGGATGGTCGTGATAGCGCGCGGCGAGGTGGAGACGCGTGACACCGCCGGAGTCTACGGGGCGCATCCCGGTTTCGCGCCGCTCTGGCTCTTCCGCCGCGAGACGCCGCTGACGGCCGCCGGAGAGCGGGTCGAGGCGCTGGTGTCGGAGCTTGCCGAGGGCAGCGATATCGAGCGCCTGCACCAGCTGATGGCAGCCGTCGCCGGACGGGTCGCCTACCAGGTCGGCTCGACCGATGTCGGCACCCGCGTCGAGCAGGTGCTGACCAGCGGCGCCGGCGTCTGCCAGGACCACGCGCATGTCTTCATCGCGGCCGCCCGCAAGCTCGGCTTTCCGGCGCGTTATGTCAGCGGCTACCTGATGCTGGAAACCGCAGAGCAGACAGCCAGCCACGCCTGGGCGGAAGCGCACGTGCCTTCGCTGGGCTGGGTCGCGTTCGATCCGTCGAACGGCATTTCGCCCGACGGCCGCTACGTTCGGCTGGCCGTTGGACGCGACTATCGGGAGGCCATGCCGGTTACCGGGATTCGTTTGGGACAGGCATCCGAACGGCTTGAAGTCCGCATCACCGTAGAGCAGTAATTCGGCCTCGATAGCGGGGAATCAACGGTCCCGGCGGGGTTCGGATGACTTATTGCGTTGGCCTGAGGATCGATCGCGGTCTGGTGTTCATGTCGGACACCCGCACCAATGCCGGCATCGATTCCATTTCGACATTCCGCAAGATGCATGTGTGGGAGGAGCCGGGCGAGCGCGTGGTCGTGCTGATGTCGGCCGGCAATCTCGCGACGACCCAGGCGGTCGTGAGCCTGCTCGACGAGCGCACCAAGGCAGTCAGCGACCGCATCCATACGCTGCTCGAAACGCCGTCGATGTACCAGACTGCGCGCATGGTGGGGAACACGGTCAAGGAGGTGATCGCGAATTCCGCGCCGGTCGGCCAGAAGGCCGATTCCTACTTCAACGCGTCCTTCATCCTGGGCGGGCAGATCCGCGGTTCCGAGCCGCGGCTGTTCATGGTCTATCCAGAGGGCAATTTCATCGAATGCAGCGAGGACACGCCGTTCTTTCAGATCGGCGAGACCAAATATGGCAAGCCGATCATCGTGCGCACCTACGATCGCGGCATGAGCTTTGCCGAGACAGTGAAGCTGCTGCTGGTCTCGTTCGACTCCACGCTGAAGTCCAATCTCTCCGTCGGCCTGCCACTGGACCTTTTGTTCTACGAGAAGGATACGTTCCGGGTCGGCGTGCGCAAGCGCATCGGCAACGACGATCCCTACTACCGCACGGTTTCCGACGGCTGGTCGAACGCGCTGAAGGAGGCCTTCAAGAGCCTGCCCGACTATCCGGAATGATTAGCCGGCGCAGATTCCCGCGAGATCTTTTCTTTCGTTTCGTTTTCGGCTATCCATAGGCAAAACGAAAGCGGGAGAAATCGGAATGTATCTTTCGCCGCGCCATTCCGAGATCGTCCAGATGGCCAAGGACCAGGGCCGCGTCCTGGTCGACGACCTTGCCACCCACTTCAACGTCACGCCGCAGACGATCCGCAAGGATCTCAACGACTTGTGCGACCAGCGCCTTTTGACCCGCATTCACGGTGGCGCGCTCTTCCCCTCCGGCATCGAAAACATGGAATACGAGGCGCGGCGCAAGATCGCCTCGGACGAGAAGGATGCGATCGGCAAGGCGGCGGCGAGGCTGATCCCCGACAGCGCCTCGCTCTTCATCAACATCGGCACCACCACGGAGGCCGTCAGCAAGGCGCTTCTCGATCATACCGGACTGATGGTCATCACCAATAACATCAATGTTGCCAACAGGATGCGGGTCTATCCGTCGATCGAGGTGGTGATCGCGGGCGGCGTCGTTCGCGGTTCCGACGGTGGTATCGTCGGCGAGGCGGCCGTGGATTTCATACGCCAGTTCAAGGTCGACTACGCGGTGATCGGCGTGTCTGCGATCGACCACGACGGGGCACTGCTGGATTTCGATTTCCGCGAAGTGAAGGTGGCGCAGGCGATCATCGCCAATTCGCGGCACGTCATCCTGGTTTCCGATTCGACCAAATTCGAGCGCACGGCCCCGGTCCGCATCGGTCATCTGAGCCAGGTCGACACCTTCATCACCGACCGCTGCGACCTGCCGGCGATCCGCCGGATCTGCCAGGAATCCGAAGTCGAACTCATCGAAACCATGCGTCAGCAGGGCTGACCCGGGCAGCATTCCTGACTGTCCGATATTTCGTTTGACATTCGTTCGATTTTCGAAATAATCGCGAAGCGTTTTCGAAATAGCCCAAAAAATGGTGCACTGCGAAAGCGTTAGGGAGGCCTCGTGGACGCGTCCGCGATACATGACATCTTTGTCATCGGCGGCGGCATCAACGGATGCGGCGTCGCGCGCGACGCGGTCGGGCGGGGCTTTTCGGTGTACCTCGCCGAGATGGACGATCTCGCCAGCGGCACCTCCTCCGGCTCGACCAAGCTTATCCACGGCGGTCTTCGCTATCTCGAATTCTACGAGTTCCGGCTGGTGCGCGAGGCGTTGATGGAGCGCGAGGTGTTGTGGCGAGCGGCGCCGCACATCATCCACCCGATGCGCTTCGTGCTGCCGCACGCAAGCGGCCTGCGCCCGGCCTGGCTGCTGCGGCTCGGCCTCTTCCTCTACGATCATATCGGCGGACGCAGGCAGTTGCCGGCCACGCGTACGCTGGACATGCGCACCGACCCCGCCGGCAAGCCGCTGAAGCCACTGTTTTCGCGCGCCTTCGAATATTCGGACTGCTGGGTGAACGATGCGCGCATGGTGGTGCTCAACGCGCGAGACGCGGCCGACCGCGGCGCCGTGATCCGCACCCGCACACGAGTGACCGGCGCGCGCCGTGACGGCAACGGCTGGACGGTGACGGTGGAGGATCTGCGCACGCGCCGCGTCGACGAGGTGCGCGCGCGTCTGCTGGTCAACGCGGCGGGGCCGTGGGTGGACCATGTGCTGACGGCCGCGCTCGGCCGCAACGACGTGCACAATGTACGCCTGGTGCAGGGCAGCCATATCGTCGTCGCCAAGAAATTCGACGACCCGCGCGCCTATTTCTTCCAGAACAAGGATGGCCGCATTATCTTCGCCATCCCCTACGAGGACGACTACACGTTGATCGGCACCACCGACCAGGATTTTGGCGGCGACCCGCACAATGTGCGGATATCGGAAGGCGAGATCGGCTACCTGTGCGCCGCGGCAAGCGAGTATTTCGCTAAGCCGGTGCGCCGCGAAGACATCGTCTGGACCTACTCGGCGGTGCGCCCGCTCTATGACGATGGCGCCTCGAAGGCGCAGGAGGCGACGCGCGACTACGTGCTGAAGGTGGATGCCCCGCACGGCGCTGCGCCGCTCATCAACGTCTTCGGCGGCAAGATCACCACATATCGCCGGCTCGCCGAGTCCATGCTCGAAAAGATCGAGGGCCTGCTCGGCCATCGCGGCAAGCCATGGACGGCCAATGCGACCCTGCCCGGCGGCGACTTTCCGGCCCAGAATTTCGACGCCGAGGTCGCGCGGCTGAAATCCGACTATCGATTTCTCGATCACGCCCATGCGCGCCGGCTTTTCCGCCTGTATGGTACGCGGGCGAGGGCGCTGCTCGGCCCGGCGCGGTCGCTGTCGGACCTGGGGAGGGTGTTCGGCGCCGACCTGACGGAAGCGGAAGTGCGCTACCTCGTCGCCAACGAATGGGCGATGACGGCAAACGATGTCGTGTGGCGCCGCACCAAGCGTGGGCTGCGCATGACGCAGGAGGAAATTCATGAACTGGATGAGTTCATGGCGGGGATAGGCGGCGCGCAGCACGTCGCCGCCGAGTGAGGGCAAGGATGCATCTGCGGGCAAGGCCTTGGAGGAGGCGATGCTGGAACTGAAGAATGTCTCGAGGGTGGTCGGCGGCGTCACGCATATAAGCGACGTCTCGCTGAAGCTCGAGCGCGGCAGCCTCAACGTGCTGCTCGGGCCGACGCTTTCGGGCAAGACCAGCCTGATGCGCCTGATGGCCGGCCTCGACGTGCCGAATTCCGGGACAGTCTGGTTCGAGGGCCGCGACGTCACCGGCGTGCCGGTGCAGCAGCGCAACGTCGCCATGGTCTACCAGCAGTTCATCAACTACCCCTCGCTGACGGTGTACGAAAACATCGCCTCGCCGCTGCGCGTCGCCGGCGTGGAGCGCGACCGCATCGACGCCGAGGTGAAGCGCGCCGCCGCGCTGCTGAAGCTCACGCCGTACCTGCAACGCACGCCGCTGAACCTGTCCGGCGGCCAGCAGCAGCGCACGGCGCTGGCGCGCGCCATCGTCAAGAATGCCGGCCTGGTGCTGCTCGACGAGCCGCTCGCCAACCTCGACTACAAGCTGCGCGAGGAACTCCGCGCCGAACTGCCGCGGCTTTTCGCCGAGGCGGGCACCATCTTCGTCTACGCCACCACGGAGCCGCACGAGGCGCTGCTGCTGGGGGGCAACACCGCGACGCTGTCGGAAGGCCGCGTCACCCAGTTCGGGCCGACCATCGAGGTGTTCCGCAAACCGAACGACCTGTTGACGGCGCGCACCTTCTCCGACCCGCCGCTGAACACGATCTTTTTGCGCAAGATCGGCGGCCACTTCCACCTCGACGGTGGCGTCGACCTGCCGGTGCCGGCGGCACTCGCAGGCATCCCGGACGACGGCTACACGATCGGCTTCCAGCCGCACCACCTGTCGCTGAAGCCGCGCACGGCCAACGCTGTCCCGGTGAAGGCGAAGGTCACCGCCAGCGAGATCACAGGGTCGGAAAGCTTCGTGCACCTGAGCTTCGCCGACGCGCGCTGGACGATGCTGGCGCACGGCATCCGCAGCTATGAGCCGGACGAGATGATCGAGGTGTTCCTAGATCCGCGACACCTCATGGTATTCGACGGCAGCGGCCGCGCGGTCGGCGCGCGGTCGATGGCGGCATAGGGGGGATCATGGCGCGCATCGACGTCGACCACATCCGCCATTCCTACCTGCCCGATCCGAAGGCGCCTTCGGATTTCGCGCTGAAGGAGATCAACCACGTCTTCGAGGATGGCAGCGCCTATGCGCTTCTCGGCCCGTCGGGCTGCGGCAAGACCACGCTTCTCAACATCATTTCGGGGCTGCTGCACCCTTCGCACGGCCGCCTGCTGTTCGGCGGCAACGACGTGACCCACCTGTCGACGCAGGAGCGCAACATCGCCCAGGTGTTCCAGTTCCCGGTGATCTACGACACCATGACCGTCTACGACAATCTCGCCTTCCCGCTCCGCAACCGTGGGGTCGCGCCGGCCGAAGTCGACCGCAGGGTGCGCGAGACGCTTGAGATGATCGACCTCGCCGACTGGGCCAAGCGCCGGGCGCGGGGTCTCACCGCCGACCAGAAGCAGAAGATTTCGCTGGGCCGCGGCCTGGTCCGCTCGGATGTCAACGCCATCCTGTTCGACGAGCCGCTGACCGTGATCGACCCGCACATGAAATGGGTGCTGCGCTCGCAGCTCAAGCAACTGCACCGGCGCTTCGGCTTCACCATGGTCTATGTCACGCACGACCAGACCGAGGCGCTGACCTTCGCCGATCGCGTCGTGGTGATGTATGACGGCGAGATCGTGCAGATCGGCACGCCCGACGAACTGTTCGAGCGGCCGCGCCACACGTTCGTCGGCTATTTCATCGGTTCCCCGGGCATGAACGTGCTGCCGGTCTCGGTGGACGGGCGTACCGCGCGCTTCGGTACCCGGGCGATCGAGCTGCCCGCGGCTCCAACCGGCCTGATGGGCGGCGCGATCGAACTTGGCGTCAGGCCGGAATATGTGCGCCTCGGCACCACCGGCATGCCGGTGTCGATTTCCAAGGTCGAGGACATCGGCCGCCACAAGATCGTGCGTGCCAGCCTGGAGGGGCGCGAGATCGCAGCGATCCTCGGCGAGGACGAGGAAATTCCGGCCGATCCGCACATCGCCTTCGACCCGGCGGGCATCAACATCTACGCCGGCTCCTGGCGCGTCGAGCTCGGAGGCTAGGCGCGATGGAAAAACGCTGGAACAACCGTGCCTGGTTCATGGTCCTGCCGATGCTGGTGCTGGTCGCCTTCTCGGCGGTGATCCCGCTGATGACGGTGGTGAACTATTCGGTCCAGGACACCTTCGGCAACAACGTGTTCTTCTGGGCCGGCACGGAGTGGTTCGAGGAGATCCTCAACTCGGACCGCTTCTGGGAGGCGATGGGCCGCAATCTCATCTTCTCCGCCATCATCCTCATCATCGAGATCCCGCTCGGCATCTTCATTGCGCTCAACATGCCGCGGAAGGGCTGGGGCGTGCCGGTTTGCCTCGTGCTGATGGCGCTGCCGCTTTTGATCCCCTGGAATGTGGTCGGCACGATCTGGCAGGTGTTCGGCCGCATCGACATCGGCCTGCTCGGCTATACGGTGGATGCACTGGGCTTCGACTACAACTATGTGCAGGATCCGTTCGATGCCTGGGTGACCATCATCCTGATGGATGTCTGGCATTGGACGAGCCTCGTCGTACTGCTCTGCTACGCCGGCCTCGTGTCGATCCCCGACGCCTACTACCAGGCGGCCAAGATCGACGGCGCGTCGCGCTGGGCGATTTTCAGGTACATCCAACTGCCCAAGATGAACCGGGTCCTGCTCATCGCGGTGTTGCTGCGCTTCATGGACAGCTTCATGATTTACACGGAACCCTTCGTGGTCACGGGCGGCGGGCCTGGCAACTCCACGACCTTCCTGTCGATCGATCTGGTCAAGATAGCCGTCGGCCAGTTCGACCTTGGGCCGGCGGCGGCTATGTCGATCATCTATTTCCTGATCGTCCTGCTGCTGTCCTGGGTGTTCTACACCGTCATGACCAACTACGACGCGGAGCGGTGAGGATGCCGCAGACCGAGAACAGAGCCGTACACGGCCAGCAAACCGCCGGCACGCTGATGCGCCAGTCCGAGGCCGGCGCGCCGCAAGCCACGAGTGCCGAGTTGGCGCTCAAGATGCGCCGCCGCGGCGAGGAATCGCGCTTCTGGTGGCTGGTCCCGACGATCTACATCATCTTCCTGATGCTGCCGGTCTATTGGCTCATCAACATGAGCTTCAAGACCAACCAGGAGATTCTTGGGACCTTTTCGTTGTGGCCGCAGAACCCGACCATCGCCAACTACGTGGTGATCTTCACCGACCCGTCCTGGTACCGGGGCTACATCAACTCGATCATCTACGTGGTGATGAACACGGTGATTTCGATCGCCGTGGCCCTGCCGGCCGCCTACGCATTCTCGCGCTTCCGCTTTCACGGCGACAAGCACCTGTTCTTCTGGCTGCTCACCAACCGCATGGCGCCTCCGGCGGTGTTCGCCCTGCCCTTCTTCCAGCTCTACTCGGCCTTCGGGCTGATCGACACGCACATCGCCGTGGCGCTGGCGCACTGCCTCTTCAACGTGCCGCTGGCGATCTGGATCCTTGAAGGCTTCATGTCGGGCATACCCAAGGAGATCGACGAGACCGCCTATATCGACGGCTATTCCTTCCCGCGCTTCTTCGTGAAGATCTTCATGCCGCTGATCGCCAGCGGAATCGGCGTCGCCGCCTTCTTCTGCTTCATGTTCTCGTGGGTCGAACTGCTGATTGCGCGCACCCTGACCACCACCAACGCAAAGCCGATCGCGGCGATCATGACGCGAACCGTCTCGGCCTCCGGGCTCGACTGGGGCGTGCTGGCGGCTGCCGGCGTGCTCACAATCCTGCCAGGCGCGCTGGTGATCTGGTTCGTCCGCAACTACATCGCCAAGGGCTTTGCCCTGGGGAGGGTGTGATGGGTGCGTCCCGCCGCTGGCCGCTCGCTCTTGCAGCCGTACTCCTCGGGTTTCTCGTCCTCGGCGGCCTGCTGGTCTCGGTCGTGCCGTCCAAGGACGGCGTTCGCGACTGGACCGCACCGCTCGTTCCCGGTGGCTGGATGGCGTGGACGTTTCCGACCGCCACGTTCTTCCTGGTGATCCTGCTGCTGCTGTCGCTTATGGCGGTGTGGGAATACGCCTCGCCCGGTGGCAACCCCCGCGTCGGGCTGCTGCGCTTCGAGACGACCAGGGGGGATCGTCTCTTCATCTCGCTGCTCGGCAGCGCGTTCATCCATCTCGCTTGGCTCGGCCTGGTTGGGCCCGGCCTGTGGTGGGCTCTCGCTCTCTCGGTGGTCTACGCCGTCGGCGTATTCCGGTTTGTGTAGAGGGGGAAACTGCTGGAGCGGCCGCGTGCCGGCGGTCGCTCCATATCGCACTTGAAACCTGAAAAGTGGAGGAAACGAAATGCGACCGCAATTTCTAACATCAACGACGGCCCTTGTCCTGCTGTGGGGCGCCGGGCAGGCCTTTGCCGGCATGGACGAGGCCAAGACCTTCCTCGACACGGAGATCGGCGACCTGTCGACGCTCGACCGCGCCGGCCAGGAGGCCGAATTGCAGTGGTTCATCGACGCGGCCAAGCCGTTCGCCGGCATGGACATCAAGGTGGTCTCCGAGACGATCGATACCCACGTCTATGAATCGAAGGTGCTTGCACCCGCATTCACGGCGATCACCGGCATCAAGATCACGCACGACCTGATCGGCGAGGGCGACGTGATCGAAAAGCTGCAGACTCAGATGCAGTCGGGCGAAAACATCTATGACGCCTACGTCAACGATTCCGACCTGATCGGCACGCACTGGCGCTACCAGCAGGCCCGCAGCCTGACAGACTGGATGGCCAACGAGGGCAAGGACGTCACCAACCCGAACCTCGACGTCGCCGACTTCATCGGCACCAAGTTCACGACGGCGCCGGACGGCAAGCTCTATCAGCTTCCCGACCAGCAGTTCGCGAACCTCTACTGGTTCCGCTACGACTGGTTCAACGACGAGAAGAACAAGGCCGACTTCAAGGCGAAGTACGGCTACGACCTCGGCGTGCCGGTCAACTGGTCGGCCTACGAGGACATCGCCCAGTTCTTCACCGGCCGCGAGATCGACGGCAAGAAGGTCTACGGCCATATGGACTACGGCAAGAAGGACCCGTCGCTCGGCTGGCGCTTCACCGACGCCTGGCTTTCGATGGCCGGCAACGGCGACAAGGGCCTGCCGAACGGCCTGCCGGTCGACGAGTGGGGCATCAAGGTCGACGAGAACTCGCGACCTGTCGGTTCGTGCGTTGCTCGTGGCGGCGACACCAACGGCCCGGCTTCGGTCTACTCCATCGAGAAGTACCTGGAATGGCTGAAGGCGTACGCCCCGGCGGCTGCACAGGGCATGACCTTCTCCGAATCCGGCCCGGTTCCGGCGCAGGGCGAAATCGCCCAGCAGATCTTCATGTACACGGCCTTCACCGCCGCGATGGTGAAGGACGGCCTGCCGGTGGTGAATGCGGACGGCACGCCGAAGTGGCGCTTCGCCCCGTCGCCGCACGGCGTATACTGGAAGGACGGCATGAAGCTCGGCTACCAGGACGTGGGTTCCTGGACGATCCTGAAGTCGACCCCGGACGACCGCGCCAAGGCCGCCTGGCTCTACGCGCAGTTCGTGGTGTCGAAGACGGTCGATGTGAAGAAGAGCCATGTCGGCCTGACCTTCATCCGCGAGAGCACCATCCACGACAAGAGCTTCACGGAGCGCGCTCCCAAGCTCGGCGGCCTGGTCGAGTTCTATCGCTCGCCCGCCCGCGTCCAGTGGTCGCCGACCGGCACCAACGTGCCTGACTATCCGAAGCTGGCACAGCTCTGGTGGCAGGCGATCGGCGATGCGTCTTCCGGCGCCAAGACCCCGCAGGAAGCCATGGACTCGCTCTGCGCCGAGCAGGAAAAGGTCATGGAACGGCTCGAGAAGGCCGGCATCCAGGGCGACATCGGTCCCAAGATGGCCGAGGAGCATGACCTCGCCTACTGGAACGCCGACGCGGTCGCCAAGGGCAATCTGGCTCCGCAGCTGAAGATCGAGAACGAGAAGGAAAAGCCGGTCACCATCAACTATGACGAACTGGTGAAGAGCTGGCAGTAAGCCACCCTTCCGAAGTCTGACCAAGAAGGGGGCGGCGAGTTGCCGCCCCCTTCGCCATCGTTCGGCAAGCCGGGGGAAAGCGACCGTGGCCAAGCACATCCTCGCCATCGACCAGGGCACCACTTCGACGCGCGCGATCGTCTTCGACGACGCCATGAGGATCGTTGCGGTAAGCCAGAAGGAATTCCGCCAGCATTTTCCGGCCTCGGGCTGGGTCGAGCACGACCCCGAGGAGATCTGGGCGAGCGTGGTGGAGACGGCGACGGGGGCACTCGCCAAAGCCAAGCTTACCGCGTCCGACATCGCCGCGATCGGCATCACCAACCAGCGCGAAACCGTCGTGTTCTGGGACAAGACCACCGGCAAGGCGATCCACAACGCCATCGTCTGGCAGGACAGGCGCACCGCGCCACTCTGCGCGCGCCTGAAGAAGCAGGGGCTGGAGCCGAAATTCGCGAAGAAGACCGGCCTGCTGCTCGATCCCTATTTTTCCGGTACCAAGATCGCCTGGCTGCTTGCCAATGTGCGCGGCGCGCGAAAACGCGCGGCGAAGGGCGAACTTCTGGCCGGCACCATCGACAGCTTTCTGATCTGGCGGCTGACCGGGGGCAGGGTGCACGCCACCGACGCCACCAACGCCTCGCGCACGCTGGTCTACAACATCGCCCGCAACGCGTGGGACGACGAACTTCTTGGCATCCTCGACATCCCGCCTGCGCTTTTGCCCGAAGTACGAGACTCCTCCGCCGATTTCGGCACGACTGAAAAATTACTGTTCGGCGCGGCAATCCCAATTCTCGGCGTCGCCGGCGACCAGCAGGCGGCGACGATCGGCCAGGCCTGTTTCGAGCCGGGGATGATGAAATCCACCTATGGCACCGGCTGCTTCGCGCTGCTCAACACCGGCGCCGACCTCGTGCGCTCGAAGAACCGCCTGCTCACCACCATCGCCTACCGGCTGGACGGCAAGACGACGTACGCGCTGGAGGGGTCGATTTTCGTTGCCGGCGCCGCGGTGCAGTGGCTGCGCGACGGCCTCAAGGTGATCGGCCGCGCCGACCAGACCGGCGAGATGGCCGCGCTCGCCGACCCGACGCAGGAGGTCTATCTTGTCCCGGCCTTCGTCGGCCTCGGCGCACCGCACTGGGACGCCAACGCCCGTGGCGCGATCTTCGGCCTGACCCGCAACAGCGGCCCGGCGGAGTTTGCCCGCGCCGCGCTGGAATCGGTGGCTTTCCAGACGCGCGACCTGCTCGATGCCATGAAGAAGGACTGGAGGGGCCGCAGCGCGCGCACGGTGCTGCGCGTCGACGGCGGCATGGTCGCCTCGGACTGGACGATGCAGCGGCTGGCCGACATTCTGGATGCGCCGGTCGATCGCCCGACGATCCTGGAGACCACGGCGCTGGGGGCCGCGTGGCTGGCCGGCTCGCGGGCCGGCGTCTGGCCGGGGGAGAAAAAATTCGCCGCCTCGTGGTCACTCGATCGCCGCTTCGCGCCGGCGATGGAAGAGGGGGTTCGAAGCGCGAAGCTTAAAGGCTGGCGCGACGCCGTTAGGCGAACGCTGACCGCTCGTTGAGAGCGCTCACGAGAAGCGGCCGATTAGCGCGCAAAAAAAGCCCGCGGATTGCGCCGCGGGCTTCTTTGCGCGTGTGAAGCGCCTAGCCGTCAGTCGTACGGCGAGTAGCACTGCTGGCGCGGCCCGTTGTAGGGCTGGAAGGTGTTGTCCGAAGCACGATACGAGCGATAGCGGTCGTAGCACCAGCGGACGTGGGCGTTGCCACCCGCGTAGCGAGGCGGATTGTCGTTCGCCAGCGCTCCGGCGATCACGGCGCCGGCGACGAAGGCCGCGGCCGGGTACCAGAAATCGCCATAGCGGCGATAGCCCGGACGGTAGTAGGAATAGCCGCGATGGCCCCTGTAGTAGCCCCGGCGGCCATCGTTGTCCCACCGGCGGTCATTGTTCCAGCGGCGATCATTGTCCCACCGCCGATCGCCCCGGCGGTCTTGCCGGCGGATGATGCGGCGCTCCTGGACGTTGATGACATTGCCGTTTCCCGCTTCCGGAACGCCGGCCGTAGCGGAAGCCTTCGGCACCCAGACCGGGCCGGCCTCGGCTGGCAACATAGCGGTAAAGCCGATCGAAGCGGCGAGCGCGCCCGCGCATAGGGTGGACCAAACTCTGCTCATGATCATCTCCTGAAATACTGTCCCTTTGCACCTTCAAACGGCGGCCGGCCGCAATTGTTCCGACAACCCTGGCGCACGAAGAAAGGCGGCGGACCCACGGGACCCGCCGCTCCTGAAATCCAGGCGCCTGCAGTTCTACCCCGCCGACAGTGTCAATACGGCGACCGGCACTGGCGGCGCGGGCCGTTGTATGGCTGATAGGTGTTGTCCGATACGCGATAGGAACGGTAGCGGTTGAAACACCACTGGATGTGCGCGTCGGCGCCGTAGTAGCGCGGGCCATAGGCTGGCGGGTAGTCGTTGGCTAGCGCGCCCGCGATGATGGCCCCGGTCAGGAACGCAGCACCGGGGACCCAGTAGTTGTCGTAGCCGCCCCAGCCGCCACCCCAATAGCCGCCGCCGCCCCAGTAGCCGCCGCCGCCGCCCCAGTAGCCGCCGCCACGGCGCCAGTACCTGCCGCCGTGCCAGTTGCCGCCGCCGTGCCAATTGCCGTCGCCGTTCCAGTTGCCGCCGCCGTGGTGCCACTGGTTGCGTCCGCCGCCCTGCCAGCGGCCCGGGCCGTCGTTCCAGCCGCCGCCACCGCCACCGCGATACATGCGGCCGCCCTGCTGGATGCTGCCAGGACCGCCGCGGCGGATGATGCGCTGCTGCACCTGCACGACATTGCCGTCGACGAAGCCGGTGTCGATCGACAGCGGCGCGAGTGGCGCGGCGGCGATGGGCTCGGCGCCCACCATCGACACGCACGCGGCCAGCATGCCGGCGAACAGGCCTGACCGAAGCACTTTCATGATCTTCTCCTCAATCCGCGATGACGGGAGGCGCCGACGTCCACGGTCGCCTTTCCTGCATGTTCCAGCCAAATCCCGGCATCGCTGCCACAAGCATCTTCCCTTCCCCTACATTGTATCGCATCCGCGGCTGCGCGGAAACAGGGATGGGGCGGGCGGCTTTGACGGCCCCGCGATCCCTCGCGATCGCTCTTCGCGGCGCTTTTGCGGACCCGGCTCGCACATTCGGCGGAGAGGCCACCGCGCGCTTTTCCGGTTGACCGCACAACGGCGCCTCCCTATGGTCCGGCGCAATTTCGGGGCGTTTTCCGCCCGCGGGAGCGCATAGCTCAGCCGGTAGAGCAACTGACTTTTAATCAGTAGGTCATGGGTTCGAATCCCATTGCGCTCACCAAATAAAGCAAGGACTTACCACCGGAAATGCGGGCGCACCCTGCGCCGTCGCGGCCCGCGGCCAACGACCGGCTGGCAAGAAGGCGCCGCTTCCGCCGACAGGTGGCGGCGGAGCGGCCGATCATCGGCGTTGGCGGACGCCCCGCCGGAACCCGCGGAGCGCGCCGGCGGGCGTGCCAGCCTGTAGGAAGCCCACGGCCGCGAACAAGGCCCACTGGCGCCATCCCTCATGTTGGGTCTTGCCCGGCGCCGGCTGCTTCGGCCTGCTCGCGCCAGTCGTGAGGGGAAACTGCAATGTCGCCGGCGCAGGCGCGCACAGCCCGCGCGATCAAAGTTGCTCGAGAACGGCCTGCGCCGCCTTCAGGTCGTGAGTCCCGAAGCCCTCGGTGAACCAGGTCAGCACCGGGGAGAGAACGGCCTTAGCCTGCTCTCCGTGGCCCCTCGCGACAAGGCTCTGAGCCAGGCTGGTCGCAGCGCGCAGCTCCAGCGATTTCGCCTTCTGGCCGCCGGCAATCTCGAGTGCATGCCGGAAGCACGCCTCGGCGTCGTCGCGTTCACCACCCCCGGCCAGAAGCATTTCACCGCGCAACCGCACGACCTCGGACAGGAAGTACGCCTCGCCGGTCCTGTCGATCATGTCTCGCGCACCGGCCAGGATCGCAAAGCCCTCGTCGATCCGGCGCTCCATCAGGAGAAGACGCGACTGCAATGTTCGGTGATAGGGCGTCTGGAACCGACCGCCGGTCGCCATGTAAGCCTCGATCGCCTGCGCGATTTCGTCGGCACTGCCGCCCTCGCCGAGGCAGGCGCGAGCCGAGACGTTCAAAATGCGGCAGACCCCCTCAACCATGCTCATGCCATGGGCTCGCGCCGTCGCGATGGCGCCGTCGGTCAACTCGATGACCGAGCGCCAATCGCCACGCAACTCGCTGACGACGGCGCACCAATATGACCCCCGAACGCGCGAGTAGCTCTGGGTGGAGGTCTCCATCGTCCTCAGTGCCAGCCGTTGCCGATCGAGCGCCGCATCGGGATAGCCAAGAAGCCACTCCGTCCAGGCACTGTAGGCACAAGCCGCCAACTCGACGTCGAGACCATAGAGGATGGCCTTCTCGTTCTTCGTCGCGGTGTCGAAGCCACCCGAAAGCTCCGCCACCTTTCGGAGATGCCGGCGGGCGCTTTCCTGATCGCCGGTGTGGATGTAGGTGAACCCCCAAATGGCGTCGGCAGCGAGCACCGCGTAGGGATCGCGTGCGTTTCCAACCAGCGCTTGCATCTCGGCGGCAAGTTCCAGGCTCTTTGCATGCTCAGCCTGCACCAGCGTCGTCAGCCAGAGACCGAACAGCACCGGGAATATGCTGTCGTCATCGATGATGCCGCAGAGCTTGCGTGCCCGGTCGAAAGTCTCGATCGTCTCGGGCGCCCCATACCCCCTCGTCGCCATGTAGGCGGCCCCCAAGGGGCGCAAGAGCGCCAGTTCGCGGTCCGCGTACCGGCCGCCGCCCGGCAACATCGAAAGACCCTTGCGAAGGTGTCCGATCGCCTCGTGGTTGGCTGACCGGGCGAGCGCCTGCTGGCCCGCCCTGAGCCATTGCGCGAGCGCTGCCTCGACGTCGCCGGCTTCGGTGTAATGGTGGGCGAGCGTTTCCGGCTGGGTCTCCGCGATCTCCGGGTAGCGATCGATCAGTATCTGGGCTACCGAGGCATGGTAGCGCTGGCGCAACCGCTTCAGAAGCGATTGGTAGGCCGCGTCCTGTATCAGCGCGTGCTTGAACATGTAGCGCGCCCGCGGCAAGCGCCCGCGCTGGTACAGGAGGTCCTCCGCGACGAGCCGCCCGAGTCCGTCCTGCAGCTGCTCGCTACCGAACGCGCCGATTGCCTCGACCATCTCGTATGAAAACTCGCGCCCGAGGACTGCGCCGAGTTGTGCGACTTCACGAAGGAGAGGCGCCTTGTCTAGGCGGGCGAGGAGCGAATCCTGCAATGTCGCGGGTATCGACAGGTTTTCTAGCGGGCCGGTGAGTTCGAAGCCATCCGGCGTTTCCTTCAGGGCGCTAGAGGCAAGGATCGCCGACGTTAGTTCGCCGACATAAAGTGGCACGCCGTCGCCCCGCCGGACGATGTGCTCGATGACCTGCGGCGGCAGGCTCTTGCCGCGCGTTGCGCGGCGGATCAGGCTTTCGACCTCCGGGCGTTCCAGCCGGTTCAGCGTGATCGGAACCACGTGCGAACGCACCGGCCAACCGGGCGCGAAGTCGGGGCGGAACGTTGCCACGTTGAGGATCGGCGCCGTCGGACATTGCTCAATCATCATCGCGATGAGCTCGAGGGTCGAAGGATCGGACCAGTGCAGATCTTCCCAGACGATGATCATCGGCTGGCGCTCGGCCTCCTCCAGAAGCCAGGCCAGCAACATGTCCAGCGTGTTCAGTCGTTGCTGATGCAGCGAGAGGTTGAGCGGCGGGTATCTGTCTGCGGGAAGCGGCACGGACATCAGCGCAGCCAGGAGCGAGACGGTCTCGGAGTTCGCAAACTGGTAGCTCGTCAGCGCCTTTTCGAGTTTGGTGAGGCGTTCCGCGTTGTTGTCCTCGGTACGCAAGCCGAGGGTACGCTTCAGTCGCGAGATAATCGGGAAGAGCGGACTGTTGGAGTGATGAGGCGTGCAGCGGAAGGTCACCCGCAGGGCGCCGTCACGCGCGCAGGCGGCGATGACCGCCTCGACGAGGCGCGACTTTCCGATGCCGGCCTCGCCGCTGACGGTGACGACCTGTCCGGAGCCCTGCCGGCTCTGCTGCCAGGCGCGGACGAGCAGCCCGAGTTCCTCCTGGCGGCCGACGAGTGGCGCGGCCTCCCCCGCCTCGCCGGCCTCCACCGAGAAGTCGGCTTCGCGCTCGCGGACCACCTGCCAGACCTTCGTACGGCCAGCGAAGCCCTTGAGATCCCTCTCCCCGAGGTCAACGATCTCGAACCCATCGCCCGAGAGCTCGCGGGTGACGTCGCTGATCACAACGCCGTTCTGGGGAGCCAGGGCCTGCAACCGTGCGGCGAGGTTCGGCGCGTCGCCGACGACGGAACGCTCCTGGGCCGAGCCTTCGCCAATCAGTTCTCCGACCAGCACGGTGCCGGTCGCGATTCCGATCCGCACCGCCACGCTCTGCGGGCGGCGCGCATCGATCTCACGGATCGCCTCGACGATGGCCAGCGCGGCTAGGATAGCGCGTTGCGGGTCCTTCTCCCGCGCCTTGGGATAGCCGAAATAGGCAAGGATCCCGTCGCCCATGAACTTGGCGAGGAAACCGTCAAAACGCTTCAGGATTGGCTGCACTGCGTTCTGATAGTCCGCGATCAGCTCGTTCATGTCCTCCGGATCCAACTCCGTGGCAAGCACGGTTGAACCGGCCAGATCGCAGAACAACACGGTGAGCTGACGCCGCTCCGCCTCGGTCGCGGCCTCGACCGGCTCGCTCTCGTGAGCCGGTGTCTGAACAGGTGCCGCCGTCGCGAGCGCACCCCTGGTTCCGTTACCGACCCAGGTGACGACACCGTCCTTGTCCACGATCGCCCAGCCCTTCACGCCGACGATCTCGCCGAGCAAGGCCGCGAGCTGCTCGGGGCCGAGGTCGAGCTCATGCATCAGCCGCGCCGTGGACGCGCGACCTTCTGTCAGAAGAATCCAGGTGGCGTCCCGAAGCGCCTGCTTGAAACCCATCGCCGTCCCCTCCCGGTGGCCTCTGCAGAGGCTCAGTCATATTCGGGACGTTATCGGGTGCAAAGGGTGCTGATGCTGGAATACCAATCAGCCCGTTCAGGCTGGAGCCGTTTAGGCGGCCCCCCTGCGGACCCGGGCATTGCGTCGGACCGTCCCGGCCAAGTTGCTGATTTTCGTGATGCACTTCCCGCCTTGACCAGCGCGATACCCTTCTCGCGGCAGCATTTCGTCGCGATCGTGGAGTCAAGCAGCGTGGCCGCGGCGAACATCCCCGCGCGATGCGCGATGCCGGATGGCCACGCCGACGCGGCGGCGAAAGCGCGCACGCGCACAGCGGCAGCGCAACATAGTCGGGCTGCCGGCCTCAGCCGAGCTCAAGCGTGCTCGTCGCGAAGCCCGGCGGCGGAAGGTTTTGGGTGTGGCCGGAATACATGCGGCGCGTCTCGAAGCCGGGCTTGAGGCCGAGCCCGGCGAGATGATCGACGAAGCCGGCGTTCGCCTCGGATGCGTCGATATGGATCTCGCCCTCCGCCGCGGCGGCCAGCGAAGACAGCAGAGCCGCGGCGGCGTCTTCGTCGTCGGCGAAAAGCGGGCCAAGCTTCCAGCCCTGGCGACACTGGCGCGCCACCCCATAGCCTGCGACGTCGCCGCCGCGCAGAAGGGCGAACGCGCGCCGGGGCGGGCCTAGCCACTCCACCAGGAAGGCCGGCCGAGGCGCCGGAAACCAGCGGCGGTCATAGGCCGCCACCGCCGAAGCAAGCTCCGCGCCGACCGGGACGACGTCGGGCGACGGTCGTCGAACGGCGGGGCATCCGCTGAAACGCACGGTCCGCCAGGCCGTCTCGAACCCCCACCGGCGGTAGGTGTCGATCTGCTGCAGGACGCCGTCCAGCCCGACTGTACGGCCCGCCAGCCTTTGAAACGCGGCCGCGGCCAGCGCCTTTCCGTGACCTTGGCCGCGACGGTCCGGCCGGACGATAAAGAGGCCGAAAAAGGCGTACGCCTCATCATAGGCAACCGCCGAGGCGCCGCCGACCATCTCGCCACGGACGAACGCCCCAAGGAAGCCTTCGGGGTCGGCGGCACGAAACGGCGCGGCGTCGGCCAGTCCCGGATTCCAGCCCTCGGCCGCCGCCCAGTCGACCAGCGTCTCGACTTCAAGCGGGGTGAGAACGCGTATTTTTCGGTCGGTCATCGCCCCCGATACCATCCGCCCTGAAACCATGTCCAGAATTGGCGGATGCGCGGCAGGTCGGGGGTGGATCGAAATCCGTCTGCCGCCCGACCTCGATTGCGCCAAGCGGTGGCGGTGCTATCGTGTCGCATTCGCCGCCAGAAGCCGGAGGGGGCTAGCAGGTGGTTGGAAGTTCAGCCCAGCGAAGACTGGCCGCCATCCTGGTTGCCGACGTGGTGGGTTTTTCGCGAATGATGGAGGCGGACGAAGCGGGAACGCTCGCCTCCCTGAAGGAGCGGCGAAAAGGCGTTCTCGAGCCGATCGTGAAGGTTCATGGCGGCCGCATCGTCAAACTGATGGGCGACGGAGTGCTGGTCGAATTCGGCAGCGCCATAAACGCCGTCGCCGGGGCGGTCGAATTGCAGCGCAAGATGTCCGAGGCGAATGTCGGTCTTCCCGAGGGGAGACGGATCGTCCTGCGTATCGGCGTCAATCTCGGCGACGTCATCGGCGAGGGATCCGACATCTATGGCGACGGCGTGAACGTCGCCGCGCGGCTGGAATCGCTTGCGGAGCCCGGGAGCGTCTGCATATCGGCCAAGGTTTTCGATGAGGTAAACGGTAAGCTGCCGGTTACGTTTGAAGACATGGGCGAACAGCAGGTCAAAGGCCTCACGCGGCCGATAAGGGCCTACCGTGCAAGCCCAGAGGGCCCGGAGGGAACTGCGCTATACGCCGCTTCGGTGCTTGCCCTGCCTGACAAGCCGTCCATCGCGGTGCTGCCGTTTCAGAACATGAGCGGCGATCCGGAACAGGAATATTTTGCCGACGGTGTCGTGGAGGAGATAATCACCGCGCTGTCCCGCATTCGCTGGCTGTTCGTGATCGCACGCAATTCCAGCTTCACCTACAAAGGCCGCGCGGTTAACGTCAAACAGGTCGGGCGCGAGCTTGGGGTGCGCTATGTCCTGGAAGGCAGCGTTCGCAAGGCCGGTGACCGCGTTCGCATCACGGGGCAGCTGATCGATGCGGCGAACGGGGCCCACCTGTGGTCAGACCGGTTCGACGGCGCACTGGCGGACATCTTCGATCTCCAGGACCAGGTTACCGCGAAGGTGGTCGGCGCCATCGAGCCGAGGCTCGAACAAGCGGAGATGGAGCGCGCCAAGCGCAAGCCCACCGAGAATCTCGACGCCTACGACCACTATCTGCGTGGCCTGGCGGGCATCCACAAGTGGACGAGCGAAGGCAGCCGGGAAGCACTTGCACACCTCAACCGGGCCACCGAACTCGACCCCGACTTCGCGGCCGCGTTCGGCCTCGCGGCGCGCTGCTATTCACAACGAACCGGCTTCGGCTGGGTGACCGACCGCAAGGAAGAAGTGGCGGACGCCGAGCGGCTGGCGCGGCGGGCGGCCGAACTCGGCAAGGACGATGCGGTGGCGCTCACCATGGCGGGGAACGCACTGATCATCGTCGCCGGCGATATCCACGATGGCGCAGCCATGGTCGACCGGGCTCTGGCGCTCAACCCGAACCAGGCATTCGCCTGGCTTTCGAGCGGGTTTGCCAGAATATCGCTCGGGGAACTGGACCTGGCGATCGAGCACGTCCAGCGCGCCATGCGCCTCAGTCCGCAGGATCCGCAGATGTTCGCGATGGAGATCGCCATTGCCGTCGCTCATCTCTTCGCCGGCCGCTTCGAACCGGCGCTCGAATGGGCGGAGAAGTCCGTCCAGGAGCGATCGAACTTTTTCGTCGGCACCTGCATCGCCGCCTCCAGCGGGGCGCTCGCCGGGAAGCCGGTGCGGGCGGAGAAGGCAATGACTCGCCTTCGCGAGCTCAATCCCGCGCTGCGGATTTCCAACATCGGGGAGATGCAGCCGTTCCGTCGCCCCGAGCATGTCGAGATCCTGGCCAGAGGGCTGCGAATGGCCGGATTGCCGGAATGATGCTTCCGCCCGGGCGTGGTGCGGCCCTATCGAATTGCCGTCTTAGGCGCGAATGTCGGTTTGGGGTGTTTTTCTGCCGGGCAGGCGGCGGCGACCGCCGACTGCGGACCGGTTTTGCGCCGGCCCCTCAATTTTAGGGCTTGCACCCCAACCCGGCAGAATATAGGGCTTTGCGCGGCTCGGAGCGTAGCGCAGCCCGGTAGCGCACTTGACTGGGGGTCAAGGGGTCGTGGGTTCGAATCCCGCCGCTCCGACCAATGAAATCACGGCGAAATGTGACGGATTTTTCGTCTGCTAGGCAGACCAATTTCTTTTGGGGTCAGGCTGGAGCGAGGCGGGCGGCGAGGGCTGCGCGCGTCGACGGCGCGGCGGTTGATCAAACCGTTCCTTCCGGCTAACCGGACGACGATCGATTTGGTTCGCCTGGTTGACTATGGTATACGGTATGCGTACATCGCCGATGCAGCCATCCGTATCAGGCGACCGCTCGTTCCGGCGGGCCGGATGCGGCATCAGGCTGCGAAGCGGAGATTCGATTTCCAATATGGGGATGAAGACGACGAAACATACCGGTGAGAGCCCCGCGGAGCGTTGGTCCGGCGCGGTCGGGGCCCGGACACCGCTCTCCCCGATCGAGCGCAATCGCACGACTGCAGACGAAGTCGAGGAGCGGCTGATCATGGCGATCGCACGCGGCGACAAGGCGGCCGGCGAGCGCATCACCGAGGCCGAGATCGCCGCCGCGCTCAATGTCAGCCGGGTGCCGGCGCGCGAGGCGATGCAGAAGCTGATGCTGCGCGGCATTCTGGTCGGCGGCGCCCAGCGCGGCCTGCGCGTGGCCGACTATGGCGAGCAGCGTATCGCCGAACTGTTCGAACTGCGCTTCGCGGTGGAGAAGATCATCTTCCAGCACGTCATGCGCTCGCAGGCGGTGCGCGCCACACTCATCGCCGACCTGGAAAGAATCGTGGCGAGGATGCGCGAACTGTCGGGCTCGGGCGACCCGGTGCTGCTGAGTTCCGTCGATATGGATTTTCACCGCGCGGTGGCGCGGCACTCAGGTAACGTGCTTGCCGCCCGCATCTGGGAAGGGCTGGCGCAGCACATCTTCATCGTGTTCTGCCGCCACTGGTCGAGCGCGTCGGATCGCACCGGCGAGGTCCGCCTGCACGAGCGCCTGGTCGAATTCATCCGCAGCGGCTCGCCGAAGGACATCGACGACGTGCTGAGCAAGCATTTTTCCGAACCCGCGACGCGCGTTGCCGGCAATGCGACTTCGGCCGCGAAGCGGCCAGCGAGGAAACGGGCCGACGCATGAAAATTCGTTCCGTCGACAGCGTCGGCCTGTTCGGGAAGTCGCCGAAGGGCGGCTGGAGCAACGAGATCCGGCCGGAAGATTCCATCCATGCTTTGGTGGTCGTGCGCACGGAGGAGGGGGCGGTCGGCATCGGCAGCGTTTTCACCGATGCGCGGCTGGTGGAGGCTGCGCTTGCCGTCCTGCGGCCGCTGCTGATCGGCGAGAGCGCCGTCGAGCCGATGCGCGTCACCGAAAAGCTCAACCAGAACACATTCTGGATGGGGCGGGGCGGCAGCCTGACCCATGCCATCTCCGGCATCGACATCGCCCTCTGGGACATCTTTGGCCAGGTCACCGGTCAGCCGATCGGGCGCCTGCTCGGCGGCACCTATCGCACCAGGGTCAAGGCCTATGCCTCGATCCTGATGGAGATGCCGGAGCTGATGCGCGAGCGCACCGCCTACTATCGGGCGCAGGGCTTCAAGGCGATCAAGATCGGCTGGGGGCCGTTCGGCCGGCGCGAGAGCCGCAGGCTCGACGAGGAGATCGTGCGCGCCGCCCGTGAAGGGGCAGGCGACGACTGCCTGCTGATGGTGGATGCCGGCGCCAGCGACGCCTACTGGCCGAACGGGTTGAACTGGGCAATCAACACCGCCGCCATGCTGAAGGACCTCGACGTCTACTGGTTCGAGGAGGCGCTGGTGCCGGATGCGCTGGACGATTTCCGCGAACTGCGCAAGGCGAGCGCCGTGCCGATCGCGACCGGCGAATGCCTGACGCGGCGGCAGAGCTTTCTGCCGTGGTTCGAGGCGCGCGCGCTCGATATCGTGCAGCCCGACGTCACCAAGGTCGGCGGCATTTCCGAGCAGATCCAGATCGCGCGGATGGCGAATGCCTTCGGCGTTCGCTACATAGGCCACGGCTGGAACACCGCGGTCGGGTTGGCTGCGGACCTGCAGCTCGCGGCGGCGATTCCCACCGCCGACCTGGTCGAATATATCGGCGGCTCCCCCTACATCGACGACATCACGATCGGCGGCTGGACGCTGGACGCCGACGGCATGCTGGCGATTCCCGACCGGCCCGGGCTCGGCATCGAACTCGACCGCGCCGCGCTGAAGGAAATTACCCGCAACGCCGACGCCGTGCTGGCCTGATTGCTGCGCGCGGCGCGGCACGGCGGCGCGCCGAATGCTGTTGACACTCGGTATACCGTATGCAGAAATGAGCTGGATCGCGGCGCGGGAATGCGTCGCCCGGAACACTTGCGGAGGCGAAGGTGGCGGCAATCCAGGTGGAGAAATCGCGGGTCACCAATCCGATCGATTTCGACAAGACGGGCCGCCAGGCCGGCGTATTGCGGGCACCGCTGTCGCGCAACGATTCCGGCTGGGGCGTGGTCGAGATCCCGATCATCTCGGTGAAGAACGGCAGCGGCCCGACGGTGCTGTTCACCGGCGGCATCCACGGCGATGAATACGAAGGCCAGATCGCCATATCGCGGCTGGCACAGACGCTCGACCCGGCGAAGGTACAGGGCCGCGTCATCATGATCCCGGCCTACAACATGCCGGCGGTGCTCAACGACACGCGGCTCAGCCCGGTCGACAACCGCGACATGAACCGCTGCTTCCCGGGCAATCCGCGCGGCACGTTCTCGGAGATGCTGGCGCATTTCCTCGACAGCAACGTGCTGCCTTTTGCAGACGTGTCCGTCGACATCCACACCGCCGGCCACTCCTTCGATTCAGCGCTGTCGACCAACATGCACTATCTGCCGGACGCCGGGCGCCGGCAGAAGACCATGGACGCGGCGGCCGCCTTCGGCGCGCCGTTCAACACCGTGTTCTGGGGGGTCGACGAGGGCGCCACCTTCACCTCCTGCGTCGAGCGGCGCGGCGCCATCTCGCTCGGCACCGAGCTTGGCGGCTGGGGCCGCGTCAACGTCGAGGGCGTGCGCATCGCAAGGCGCGGCGTCGACAACATCCTGAAGCATTTCGGCGTCATCGAAGGCAGACCGGAGACCGGCCAGCGCGACGGCACGGCCGCGACCCGCCACATGATGGTGCGCGATCAGGCCTGCTACGCGTTCTCGCCGGCGACCGCGTTGTTCGAGCCGACCAATGTGCCCGGCGACGAGGTTCGCGCCGGCACGCCGGCCGGCTGGCTGCACTTCATCGAGGACGTCGACCGACCGCCGCTGGAAATACCCTATCCGCGCGACGGAGTGCTGTGGATGGCGGCCGGACCGGGTAGGGTGACGCGGGGCGATCCCGTAGCCGTCATCATGGCCGACTACGACGACAGGCTGGCTGCCGGCTGACGGCGGTCGGGGAGGGGGCGATGCGCGTGCTGGTGGCGGAGTGCATGCAGGAGGTCTCCTCCTTCAATCCGCTGCCCTCGCACTACGGCGACTTCGCCATCGAGCACGGCGAGGCGATTTTTGCCCAGCGGGGCCGCAACATGGCGATCGGCGGGGCGCTTGCCGTTTTCGAGGCGCGCGACGATGTCGAACTCGTGCCGACCATGGCCGCGCGGGCCGGCAGCGCCGGCATCCTTGCCGCACCCGAGTGGGCGCGCCTGCGCGACGAGCTGCTTGGCGCCGCGGCGCCGCATGCCGGCAAGGTCGATGCGCTCTACGTATCGCTGCACGGCGCGATGGGTGCCGAGGGCGAAGCCGACCCCGAAGGCGAACTGCTGGAGGCTCTCCGCAACCTCTTTGGTCCGGCCGTGCCGATCGTGATCTCACTCGACCTGCACGGCATCCTCACCGACCGCATGTTGCGCCAGATCGACGGGCTTGCGATCTATCGCACCTATCCGCATGTCGACTTCGCCGATACGGGCGCCCGCGCCGCCCGGCTGCTGCTCGACATCGTCGATCGCGGGTTGAATCCGGTGATAGCGCGGGTCACCGTGCCGATGCTGGCGCGCGGCGACGAGTGCATCACCAAGACCGGCCTCTACGGCGACGTGCTGGCCGACGCGCGGTTGCTGGAGCGCGACCACACCGCGCTCGCCGCCGGCGTGATGATCGGCAACCCGTTCACCGACGCACCCGAATTGTGCACGCAGGCAATCGTCGTGACGGAAGCCGACGACGGCTCGGCCGAAGCGGCGGCCGTCCGGCTGGCAGAAACGGTCTGGGCGGGCCGGCACCGGCTGGTCGGCAAGCTGGTGCCGATCGACAAGGCGGTCGCGCTGGCGAAGGGGATCGACGGTCCTGTCGTGTTCACCGATGCGGCAGACGCAACTTCGTCGGGCGCCAGCGGCGATTCCATGGTGCTGGTGAAGGCCCTGCGCGATGCCGGCTATGCGCGGCGGGTGCTGGCGCCGATCGTCGATCCGGGAGCGGCGCGCGCGGCTCACGCCGCCGGCGTCGGCGCGACGGTCGAGGTGATGCTCGGCGGCGCGCATGATCCGCGCTTCGAGCCGATGCCGGTGACCGCGACAGTGGAGAGCCTGTCGCGCGGCCGCGCCCGGCTGGAGACGATGCGCATGCCGCTCGATGCCGGCCCGACGGCGGTGCTGACATTCGCCAACTTCACCATGCTGGTGATGAGCCGCGCCGTGCACCTGTTCGACCGTGCCATGTATTTCGCCAACGGGCTCGATCCGCGCGATTTCGACCTGACCGTGGTGAAGTCGCCGCATACCGAATTCCACATGTACGACGCCTGGGTCGCCAAGAATTTCAACGTCGACGCGCCAGGCTCGACCTCCGCCAATCTGCCCACCCTCGGCCACCGGCTCTGCGCCCGGCCCATCTACCCGCTCGAACTCGACACGGAATTTCTTGCCCGGCCGACACTCTACCGGCGCGGCACGAAACCCGTCCGAACGCACTGAACCCCGCCGGCCGGAAACCGGCGCGCGGCAAAGCAAGGAAGCTTTCATGAAGATCGACAGCGTGGATTTCTTCTATCTGGCCATGCCGGAGGTGACGATCGCCGCCGACGGCAGCCAGGATGCGCTGGTGGTGCGGGTGACGGCCGGCGGGCATGTCGGCTGGGGCGAGTGCGAGGCGGCGCCGCTGCCGTCGATCGCCGCCTTCGTCTGCCCGATGTCGCACGGCGCCTGCCGACCGGTTTCGGCCTCGGTGCTGGGCGAGACGCTGGACGGGCCGCAGGACATCCTGCGCATGTCGGCCACCGTCGCCTACAACAGCATGGACCTGCTGCAGGCCGCCCACACCTGGTCGGGCATCGAGATGGCGCTGTGGGACGTGCTCGGCAAGGCGCGCGGCGTGCCGGCCTGGAAGCTGCTCGGCTACCAAAAAGCCTATCCGAAGCTGCCCTACGCGTCGGTTCTGTTCGGCACGACGCCGCAGCAGACGCTGGAGCGCGCGCGGGACATCAGCGCCAAGGGCTTTCGCGCGGCGAAATTCGGCTGGGCGCCGTTCGGCGCGTCGCTGGAGAGCGACATCGCGCATCTCGACGCCGCCCGCGAAGGGCTGGGGCCGGACGGCAAGCTTTTGATCGATGCCGGCCAGATCTTCGGCGAGGACGTCGACGCGGCGGCGGCCCGGCTGGGCGCCATGGAGCGCAACCGCGTGACCTTCTTCGAGGAGCCCTTCCACGGTTCGGCCTACCGCGCCTATGCCGGGCTCGCCGAACGCCTGACCGGGACGGTGCGCAGCGCCGGCGGCGAGGCCGCGCACAGCCGCCACATGGCCGAGCACCTCATCGACTTCGGCAGGGTCGGATACATCCAGATCGACTGCGGCCGAATCGGGGGCTTGTGGCCCGCCAAGCAGGTGGCCGACTACGCGGTCGAGCGCGGCGTGACCTACGTCAACCACACTTTCACGTCGAACCTGGCGCTCAGCGCCTCGATGCAGCCCTTTGCCGGCCTGGAGCAGCACCGCATCTGCGAGTTCCCCACCGGCCTGCAGCAACTCGCCGTCGACCTGACGCGCAACCACATCGCCCCGGACGCCAATGGCGAGATCCACGTGCCGGACACGCCGGGCCTCGGCATCGATGTCGATCCGGCCGCGCTCACGCGCTACAAGGTCGACGTGGAAATCCGCGTCGGCGGCCGCGCGATCTTTGCGAGCCCGCAGCCGTAGGGGCAGGAGGCCATGGCCGAGCCGCTGGTCGATATCCGCAACCTCAGCGTCAGCCTCGTCGCCGGCGAGCGGCGGTCGACGCTGGTGGAGGACGTGTCGTTCGCGGTGGCGCCCGGCGAGGTGCTGTGCATCGTCGGCGAATCCGGCTGCGGCAAGACGGTGACCGCGCGCTCGATCATCGGGCTCAACCGCGGCGACAGGCGCTTCGCGCTTTCGGGAAGCATTCATTTCGGCGGGCGCGACCTGATGCGGCTCGACGAGGCCGAGATGCGCAAGGTGCGCGGCGCCAGCATCGCGATGATCTTCCAGGACCCGATGACCTCGCTCAACCCGCTGCACCGCGTCGGCCGGCAGATCGGCGAGGTGCTGCGCATGCACAAGGATTTTTCCGCGTCGGAAGTCCGCGCCAGGGTGCTGTTGCTGCTGAAGCAGGTCGGCATTCCCAATCCGGATGCACGGATCGATGATTATCCGCACCAGTTCTCGGGCGGCATGCGCCAGCGCGCCATGATCGCGATGGCGCTCGCCTGCTCGCCCTCGCTGCTGATCGCCGACGAGCCGACCACGGCGCTCGACGTCACCACGCAGAAGCAGATCCTGAAGTTGCTGGCACGGCTGAAGGACGAGTATGGCATGGCGCTGATCCTGATCACGCACGACCTCGGCATCGTCGCCGAAGTCGCCGACCGGGTGATGGTCATGTATGCCGGGCAGTGCGTCGAGATGGGCTCCGTCCGCTCCGTCTTCCGTGCGCCAAAACACCCCTATACGGCCGGGCTGCTCGCCTCCATCCCGGCCGTCAACCGCCGCCGTGGGGCGCGGCTCTCGTCGATCCGGGGCACACCGCCGCTGCTGACGCAGGGGCGGCCGGACGGCTGCGCGTTTCGGCCGCGCTGCGACCACGCCTTCGACCGCTGCGCGTCGCCCCCGCCGCTTGAGGAGAGCGCGGCCGAGGCCGGGCATCTCGACCGCTGCTGGCTGCCGCCCGAGGCGAAGGCCGCGAAGCTTGCCCGGGCGGTCGCGGAGGCGGTGCCGTGACCCAGCCGCTGGTGCGCGTCCGCAACCTGCGGAAATACTTCCCGACCGGCGGCGGGTGGCTGCGCGGCCGCCGCGCCTATGTGCACGCCGTCGACGACGTGTCCTTCGATGTCGCGGCGGGGGAGACGCTCGGCCTCGTCGGCGAATCCGGATGTGGAAAATCGACGCTCGCGCGCTGCATCGTCCGGCTCGCCGAGCCGAGCGCGGGCCAGCTCGAATTCGACGGCCGCGACATCACGCACGGCACGATGCGCAGCCTGAAACCGCTGCGGCGCGACGTGCAGCTCATCTTCCAGGACCCGTTCGCCAGCCTCAATCCGAGGAAGCGCATCCGCCAGATTCTCGGCGAAGCGCTGAACCTTCGGCAGGGCAGGGCCGATCGCGCCGCGCGCGAGGCGGAGATCGTCGCGCTGCTGAAGCGGGTCGGGCTGCCGGCCGCGTTCATGGACCGCATGCCGCGCGACCTTTCCGGCGGCCAGCGCCAGCGCGTTGGCATCGCCCGGGCGCTGGCCGTGCGGCCAAGGCTGATCGTGGCCGACGAGCCCGTCTCCGCGCTCGATGTTTCGGTTCAGGCCGATATCCTCAATCTGCTCAAGGATCTGCAGGCCGAGTTCGGGCTGACCATGGTCTTCATCTCGCACGACCTCGGCGTCATCCGCCACGTCTCCGACCGTGTCGGGGTGATGTATCTCGGAAAGCTGGTGGAACTGGCGCCGGCCGACGCTTTTTATGAAGCGCCGCGCCATCCCTATTCGGAAGCGCTGCTTTCCGCCGTCCCCACGCCCGATCCCGACCGTCGCGAGAGCGGGAAGGATATCGTGCTCGAAGGCGACGTGCCGAACCCGCTCTCACCGCCCGCCGGCTGCCGTTTCCACACGCGCTGCCCACATGCTCGCGAGATCTGCGCGACGCTCGAGCCGCAGCTCGCCTCATACGGCGAGGGGCGGCTCGCCGCCTGCCATTTTCCGCTGGGAATCGCCGTGCCGGAACCGAGGTCGGGCATCGGTTGAAGCGAGCTTCGGCGCTTGACGGGTCGGCACCGGTATCTCACAATACGGTATACTGAATACCTAAACATGGAGGGTCAAAATGGGAAAAGACACTGCAAAGCCGGGCGCCATGGTCGTGAACCGGGCGCAATTCCTGCGGCTGTTTGGCACCGCGGCCGCGCTTGGCGCCGTCGCGGGCCGCTTCGGCCTCGCCATGCCCGCGCTGGCGGCCGAGGGCGGCGACCTGGTGGTCGGAATATCGAGCGACATCAAGACGCTCGATCCGCAGATGTCGCCGCTCGACGTGTTCCGCCACACCATCCGCTCGACCGTGTTCGAGGCGCTGGTGTTCATCAACCCGGACACGCTGAAGGCCGATCCGATGCTGGCCGAGTCCTGGGAGACTTCGGCCGACGGCCTGACCTGGACCTTCAAGCTGAAACCGGGCGTGACCTGGCATGATGGCTCGCCGTTCAAGGCCGCCGATGTCGTCTATTCGATAAAGCGCGTGCAGGACCCCAAGGTCGGCAGCCCGTTTGCCCCGCAGGTCGCGGCCATCTCCGGCGTCGAGGCGGTCGACGACGCCACTGTCAAGATCACGCTCGCCAACACCGTGCCCGGCCTGCTTTCCAACCTGGCAGTGATCCAGATCGTCAACGAGGCGACCATCGGCAGCATCGCGACCGCGCCGGTCGGCACCGGCCCGTTCAAGTTCGCCAACTGGGCGCCGGGCGACCATATCCGCGTCGAGCGCTATGACGGCCATCGCGAGCCGGCCAAGCTCGGAGCGATCGAATGGCGCATCGTGCCGGATTCGCAGGCAAGGCTCGCCGGCCTGCAGGACGGCACCCTGCAGCTGGTGGCGCTGGTCGAGGGCAAGGACGTGGTCCAGGCCCAGGGCTTCGGCGGCATCGAGGTGATCCAGACCAAGCCGTACATCCTCTACGAGAACTTCAACATCAACACGACGCGCGCGCCCTTCAACGACAAGCGGGTGCGCCAGGCGCTGGCGCATGCCTTCGACCGCGATGCCTACACCAAGACGATCTGGTTCGGGCTGGCGCGGCCGACCATCAACCCGGTGCCGCCGGAGATGGCGACCTACCTGCCGGATTCGGCCACGCAGTACCCCTTCGACCTCGACAAGGCGGCAGCCCTGCTCGCCGAAGCCGGGTTCACGAAGGACAAGCCGCTGAAGATGGAGATCCTCACCCCACAGGGTTTCGACTCGCTGAAGTCGATGGCGTTGCTGTTGCAGGACAACCTCAACCGCATCGGCCACCAGGTGACCGTGCGCGAGCTTGAGGTCACGGTTTGGATCGACCGCATCCTCACCAAGCCGGACTACGACATCACCACCGACAACTTCAACACCGGCCCCGAAGATCCGGCGAGCATGTTCAACTCGCCCAATCTGGCGCCGACGGCGAATGTCAACCTGTGGAACCCGCCCGGCTACGCCGATCTCGTGGCCAAGGCGGCGGCCGAGATCGACCCGGCCAAGCAGGTCGAACTCTATCACCAGCTACAGACGCTGATCCTCGACGAGATGCCGCAGATCACCGTCGACCATCTGCCGCTGTTCTTCCTCGGCACCGAGGCGGCGAAGTCGCTGGTGATCGGCCCGAGCGGCATCGACGACTACCGGAAGATCGCGCTTTAAGCGTCGAAACGTCCGCAATAGACTGGCGCGGCGGCCTTCGGGCCGCCGCCGGCTTACGGGGAAACGGATGGCCTTCTATCTCGCCGGGCGCATCCTGGGCGGACTGATCACACTGTTCTGCGTGAGCGCGCTGGCCTTCTTCGCCACCGCGCTGGCGCCCGGCAATCCGGCCGCCGTGCTGCTGGGCAACCTCGCCACGCCGGAGCGCATCGCCGCCGTGACCGCCGAGATGGGCCTCGATAAACCGATCCCCGTCCGCTACGGCATCTGGCTGCGCGAGGTCGCGACCGGCAATCTCGGCACCTCCAACCTCAGCTTCAAGCCGGTCAACGACCTGGTGCTGGCAGCACTGCCGCCGACGCTGGAGCTCGCTGTGTTGAGCCTGGCACTGTCCGTCGTGATTGCCATCCCGGTGGGCCTGCTGCTCGCGCAGAACCGCGACCGTTGGTGGACGCGGCCGGTCTCCGGCCTCGTCACGCTCGGCATTTCGGTGCCGGGCTTCTGGGTCGGCCTGCTTTTGATCGTGCTGTTTTCGGTGACCTTCAAGCTCTTGCCGTCCGGCGGCTACGTGCCGCTGTCGCGCAGCGTGTCAGGCAATCTGCGGGCGATGATCCTTCCTTCCGTGACGCTGGCGATCTACCTGATCCCGTCGCTGGTGCGCTTCGTGCGGGTGACGGCCGCCAACGTGCTCAGGGAAGACTACATCGACACCGCGCGCGCAAAAGGCGTCGGCCGCACCCGCATCCTGCTGGAGCACGTGGCGCCCAACACGCTGATCACCACGATCACCTATGTCGGCCTGCAACTCGGCGTGCTGATTTCGGGAGCGATAGTCGTCGAACAGATCTTCTCGATACCGGGGCTCGGCCGGCTTGGCATGAACGCCGTTCTCAACCGCGACTATCCCGTCATCCAGGGCGTCGTGCTCATCGCGGCGGCCGGCTACGTGATGGTGAACCTCGCCATCGACCTTGCCTACTCGGTCATCGACCCGCGGGTGCGCACGCGATGACCACGCTCGACATCCGGGAGGAGGGCGCAACTGCCCGCGGCCGGCGGCGCGGCGTCCTTGCCTACCTGCTGCGGCGCTCACCGGTCGCCCTTGTGCTCGTGGCGACCTTCCTGCTGGCGGCGATCTTCGGGCCGTGGCTGGCACCGCATTCGATGACGGACACCAACCTGTCGCAGGCGCTGCAGCCGCCGAGCGCGACCTACTGGCTGGGCACCGACCCGCTCGGACGCGATGTGCTCTCGCGCCTGCTCGGCTCGGCTAGCGTCGCCGCGCAGGCCTTCCTGATCGTCGTCGTCATCGGCGGGGTGTTCGGCACGCTTCTCGGCCTCGTCGCCGGCGGGCTGGGCGGCCTGTTCGACATGGTGATCTCGCGGGTCATCGAGATCCTGCAGGGGTTTCCGACGGTGCTGGTGGCAATCGTCATCGTCGCCCTGCTGAACCCGTCGCTGACCAATGCGATGGTGGCGGTCGGGCTGGCGGCCGTGCCCGATTTCGCGCGCGTGTCGCGCGGCGTTGCGATCCAGCTGCGCGACCGCGAGTTCATCGAGGCGGCGCGCGGCATCGGGATGAGCGAGCCGCGCATCCTCTTGAAGGAAGTGCTGCCCAACATGGTCGGCCCGCTGATCATCATCGCCAGCTTCGACGGCGCGCAGGCGATCATCTGGGAGGCGGCGCTTTCCTTTCTCGGGCTCGGTGTGCAGCCGCCGGCGCCGTCCTTCGGCTCGATGCTGCGCGAGGCGCAGAATTATCTCGCGATCCAACCGTCGCTCGCGATCACTGTCGGGCTGGTGGTGTCGGCGATCGTGCTTGGGCTCAACCTGCTCGGCGATGCGCTCAGCGACTTTTACGACAACAGCGACCGCTGATCCTCGCGGGGGGTTGTGGGGTCGCGCCGCGGGGATCAGGCGCGGGCAGGCAAGGGCGCGCGGGTCGCCTGCGCCCACCGGTGGCGTGACTCGAGCGCAATGCCGCCCCAGACCAGCCCGAGCAGCAGATAGAAATGCCGCCAGTGGTCGGTGTCGATGACCGCTCCCAGGCCGATATGGCCGAGCAGGACGACATAGGCGCAGAGCAGATAGGGCTGCCACGGCCGGTCGCGGAAGAGGATGCGGAAGCCGGCGGCAAGGGTCCACACGATCAGCAGGACGTAGGATGCGAAGCCCAGCCAGGAGTAGTCGAGCAGCGCCTTCAGCCAGATGTTGTGGGTGTCCTCGCCGAAGATGTGGCCGAAGGCCAGCGGGCCGATGCCGAGCGGATGCTCGGCGGCGAGCTGGAAGCCGAGGGCGATGCGCGCGAAGCGGCCGAGCCGGGCGGAATCGTAATCCTGCACGAGCTGTGCGCGGGCGCTGAACAGGTCGGCGACGGCAGGAATCTGCAGCGCCACCACCAGGCCGATAGCCAGCAGCGCAAGTGCTGCGACGGCCATGCCGATGATGCGCAGGCGCACCCGGCCGCTCTGGTGCTTGATGAGCAGGCCGATCGCCAGAAGCACGGCGGCGGCGCAAAAAAGGCCCCAGGCGCCGCGCGAGAACGACAGGAAGATGCCGCCGGTCAGTACCAGCAGCGTGACGACCGCGATCGGAATCTCGGCGGTCTTGCCGGTCAGCACGCGATGCAGCATGTAGATCGCGGGCAATGCGAGGAACGGCCCGAACACGTTCGGGTCCTCGAAACCGCCGGTGGCGCGGCCGTAGCGGGTGAAGATGCGGGCGCCGGGCAGGTCGCCGAAATAGCCGAGGATGCCGAGCAGCGCGGTCAGCGTGCCGGCGACCGTCCAGGTCAGGAAGATGACCTTGTAGAGATCGGGCCGCGCCTCCAGCACGCTGGCGTAGAAAACCGCGGTGAGCGCCAGGAAGAGCGAGACCGCAATGTACATCGGCGCCTGGCTGTAGTTGGTCATCTGCGTCATCGCCAAAAGAGCGCCGACATTCATGGAGACCAGCAGCGTGAGCAGCGGCGCGGTGGCGCGCGAGATGCGCAGCCCGAGCAGCGCCCAAACCGCGATCAGGCCCGCCATGTATAGCTCGTAGGGCGCCGGCTCGCGCAGCACGAAGCCGGAGAGCAGTACGCCGACGGCAACCGCCGCCGTGCCGAGCATCGAAACCAGCTTGGCGTCGACCGCGGCCCGCGGCGCCGCTCCGGCCACCGTGCTAATAGGCATGTTCCGTGTTGAGCAGGCGGATCGGCGTCAGGAACAGGATCTTGAGGTCGAACCAGAGCGACCAGTTCTCGATATAGTGGAGGTCGTACTCCGTCCGCATCTTGATCTTTTCGTCGCTGTCGATCTCGCCGCGCCAGCCGTTGATCTGCGCCCAGCCGGTGACGCCCGGCTTGACGCGGTGGCGGGCGAAATAGCCGTCGACCACCTCGTGATAGAGCTTGTTGTGTGACTGCGCCGACACAGCATGCGGGCGGGGCCCGACCAGGGAAAGGCTGCCGAGCAGCGAGTTGAAGAATTGCGGCAGCTCGTCGATGGAGGTTTTGCGGATGAAGCGGCCGACGCGAGTGACGCGCGGGTCGTTCTTGGTCACCGCGTTGCGTGCCGTCGGGTCGGATTTGTCGGCATACATCGAGCGGAACTTGTAGACCTCGATGACCTCGTTGTTGAAGCCGTGGCGCTTCTGCTTGAAGAACACTGGTCCCCTGCTGTCCACCTTGATAGCGATGGCGGTCGCGATCATGACCGGTGCGAAGACAATGATGCCGAGCAGCGAGAAGACGATGTCGAAGATGCGCTTGGCCACCGAATCCCAGTTGCTGATCGGCTTGTCGAAGATGTCGAGCATCGGCACGGTGCCGATGAACGAATAGGACCGCGGCCGGAAATGCAGCTGGTTGCTGTGCGCCGACAGGCGAATGTCGACCGGCAGCACCCACAGCTTCTTCAGCATGGCGAGCACGCGCGTCTCGGCGGTGATCGGCAGCGCGACGATCAGCATGTCGATATGGGCGATGCGGGCGAACTCGATGAGCTCATTGATGGTGCCGAGCTTCGGATAGCCGGCGACGACGGCGGGCGAGCGCTTCTCGTCGCGGTCGTCGAAGATGCCGCAGATACGGATGTCGTTGTCGGGCTGCATCTCCAGGCTGCGGATCAGCTGTTCGGCAACTTTGCCGCCGCCGACGATGACGGCGCGCCGCTCCATGCGCCCGTTGCGTGCCCAGCGGCGCAGCAGCCGCGCCATGATGAAACGCCCCGACAGGAACAGCGTCAGCCCGACCAGATACCAGGCGCCAAACCAGAACCGGGAGAACTGCTCGGACAACTTCAGCAGGAACGCGATCAGCGCCATCATGGCGAAGACGCCGGACCAGGCGACAACCATGCGGCCGAGATTGCCGGCGGGCCGCATCAGCGTCGATAGTTGGTAGCAGTCGGTCAGTTCCAGGGTCAGCACCGCCAGCAGCGAGGCGAGCACGATGCTGACCGGATAGAACCAGCTGAACTCGACGCCGATGCCGACGTAGCTGGCGTAAAGCACCAGGCCGGTCGCCGAAAGCAGCGCCCATTCGACCAGGCGCAGGATGCCGCCCACCATCATGGGGGACATCTTGTCCGGCCGGTATTGGCCGGCGATCTGCCGGGCCATGTCGTTGAGCGACACGCGACCCGCGTCAAACTCGGCGCCGGCGTCGAATTTGCGGACTGCCTCAACGGAGAAGCGGCGTGCTGGGTCGATCTCGTTCATCGGGCAATCCGAAGGCGATGCCACAGAGGGCAACCGAAAGCCTTGATTGCCCTAACAGATGCCGCCTAACAAACCATTGATCCGGCACCTCAACTGCGTTGCATTCGGCCCCTTTTGGCGCGATTGCTCGCGCAACGCGGCGGACCAGATTACGCGCCGAGGCACGCGTAGTAGGCCTTCTGGACGTCTGCCGCCATCGTGCCGACGCCGAACCGGACGCGCAGCTCGCCGACCGGAGGCATGGCAGCCTTGAAAGACCGTGGATCGGCGAGCACCTCGGTCATGCGCGCGGCGATGGCGCCGACCTCCGGCTGGACCAGGGCCGGCGATCCCGCGCCGAAGATTTCCGGGATTCCGCCGACCGCGCTTGCGATCATCGGCAAGCCGGCGGCAAGTGCCTCCAGCACGATGTAGGGCATAGCCTCGGCCCGCGAGGGCACCACGATGGTGCGACCGAGCCCGAAGGCCTGGCGCGCGGGCATCGGTTTCAGGAAGGTGACCCGGTCGGTCAGCCCCAGACCTTGGACCATCTGGCGGTAGCGGGGAAGGTCGTCGCCGTCGCCCACCATCACCGCCCGCAGTTTGCGGACGCTGGCGCGCTCGGCACGCGCCAGCGCCTCGATGAACAGGTCTGGCCCTTTGAGATCGCGCATCATGCCGACGTACAGGAAGTCCGCCGCGTCCGCCTGCGGCTCGACCGGCTCGAACTCGGTCTCGCGCAGTCCGTTATAGACCAGGCTGCTCGGCACGGTCGGTTCGCCGACCTTGCGCCTGAAGGTGCGCCGCTCATAGTCCGAAACGAAAAGCAAATGGTCGGTGAACCGCTCCATCACCCGCTCAAGCATGAAGAACAGACGCCCCGTTCGGGTCGTTTCGTCGTAGTGCAGGCTGCCGCCATGCGGCGAATAGAGGCGGGCGACGCGAGACCTTGAAACCCGCAGCAGTGAGCCGAACAGCCGGGCATAGACGCCACCCTTGGCGCCGTGCCCGTGCAGCACGTCCGGCCGCAATTCCTTGATGATGCGATAGGTACGGAGAGCCGCGGCGGCATCCCCCGGGCCGATGTGGCGCTGCATGGGGGTGCGCCGCACGCCGAGCGCCAGCCTGGGCCGCATGGCCTCGAACAGGCGCTCCTCGAATTCGCCGCCGGTGGTGGAGTCGCAGACGATGCCGACCGCGTGGCCTGCCGCGACCTGCGCCTCGGTGAGATCGCGCACATGGCGAAAGATGCCGCCCACGGGCGAGCGGAAGCAGTGAACGATGCGCAGAGACTTCTTTTGCGCCACGTCGCCGGTGTCCAGGCTCAGAACAGGCGTTCGCGAACGAATACCGTATCGCCCGGCAGCAGCGGATCCGAGATGAGCACGCGGCCGGTCATCACCTTGCCGTTGATGTTGCGGGTCACGTCGGCATTCCCTTGGTAGGCGCGCGGGGAGTAGCCGCCGGCCATGGCGATCGCCTTCTGCACGGTCATGCCAGGAACATACGAATACTGGCCCGCCGCGCCGACTTCGCCCATGACGAAGACGGGACGGTAGCTGTCGACCTCGACCGAGACGTCGGGATCGCGCAGATAACCCTGCCGGAGGCGGCCGGCGATCTCGCCTTCGAGCTGCTGGGCCGAATGTCCGCGCGCCGGCACCGAGCCGACGAGCGGAAAGGCGATGTAGCCCGACTGGTCGACGCTGTAGGTATTAGTCAGACCGTCCTGCTCGAACACCGTAACCCGCACGCGGTCACCTGCACCGAGCTGGTATGGCTGCTCCAGTGCGGCATGGAAAGCGTCGGGCGCCGGCCGGTAGGACGAGCAGCCGGCAATCGTCGCCGCGGCAAGCAGCACGTGCAGCAGGGGTACTGGGCTCTTCATGGCCGGGAACATGCCTTTGACTTGCCGACGGAGGTCCGGACGCGACCAGGTTCGAGCCCGTTATCAACCTGTTAGGGTTAATGGCCGGTAAAGGCAGCGAGGCCGGCCCGAGGCGCCTATCTTTGCCGGCGTGGCCGCCCCAAGCGTCGCGTTAGGGTGGCGTTAACGGTCGTTAACGTCCGGGTTACCATACTTGTTTACGGTTTCCCGCCACACGGTACGGAGTGGCGAATCATGGCGGGCGCAGCGCGTACTTCAGAAGACATCGACGTCGATCTCAGGCGGCTGTTTGCCAGCCTCGCCGCCAACTGGGCGCGCATCCTGGTGGTGGCCGCGATCGTGTCGGCGATCGCCTTCGCGCTCGCCTGGATGGCGACGCCGCGCTACCGCGCCGAGACCCGCCTGCTGATCGAGGCCCAGGAATCGATCTTCACCCGTCCGGACGCCCGCGGCGACCTCGACAGCTCCGTCCTCGACCAGGAAGGCGTGGCAAGCCAGGTCGAGGTCATCTCTTCGACCGACATCATAAAGCGGGTCGCCAAGCAGCTGGATTTGGCCAAGCTTCCGGAGTTCGACGAGACGGCGGAGATGTCGCTTCTCGACCGCATCCTGGTGCGCACCGGGCTGCGCAGCGATCCGTTCGAGATCCCGGCGGAAGAGCGCGTGCTCAAGGCGTTTCGCGAAAAGCTCAACGTGTATCGCGTGGAGAACTCGCGGGTGATCGTGATCAGCTTCTCGTCCGAGGATCCAAAGCTTGCGGCGGAAATTCCGAATGCGCTTGCCGAGACCTACCTGGCAATGAGCCGCGACGCCAAGCAGCAGTCGAACGCCGACGCGACCGACTGGCTGAAGCCCGAGATCGCCGACCTGACCAAGCGCGTGCGCGAAGCCGAATCGCGGGTTGCCGAGTTCCGCGGCAAGTCCGACCTGCTTGTCGGCCAGAACAATTCGGTGCTGGCCACCCAGCAGCTTTCCGAGCTGTCGACCGAGCTTTCGCGTGTGCGCGCCGCCCGCGCCAGCGCCGAGGCGACGGCCGAGAGCGTGCGCGCGGCGCTGAAGAGTGGCGCCTCGCTGGACGCCTTTCCCGAGGTGCTGTCCTCCGGCCTGATCCAGCGCCTGCGGGAGCGCCAGGTGCAGCTCAAGGCCGACATCGCCGACCTGTCGACGACGCTGCTCGACAACCATCCGCGCATCCGCTCGCTGAAGTCGCAGCTTGCCGATCTCGACGTCCAGATCCGCAACGAGGCCGGCAAGGTTCTGCAGGGCCTTGAGACCGAGGCCGCGACCGCCAAGCGCCGCGAGGACCAACTTGTTTCCAACCTCAACAGCCTGAAGGTCGAGTCGGCGCGGGCCGGCGAGGACGAGGTGGAACTGCGCGCGCTCGAGCGCGAGGCGAACGCCCAGCGCGAACTGCTGGAATCCTACCTGACCCGCTATCGCGAGGCCGCCTCGCGCGGCGAGCGCAACTACCTGCCTGTCGACGCGCGTATCTTCTCGCGCGCCGTGGTGCCGACCGAGCCATACTTCCCGAAGGTGTTGCCGATCGTCGGCGCCACCTTCGCCGGTACGCTGCTGCTGATGGTGATCGGCACGCTGCTGGTGGAGCTTTTCTCGGGGCGCGCCATGCGCCAGGTTTCGGCCGTGCGGCCCGACCCGGTCGCGCAGGTGGAGATGCCGGAGCCTGTGCGCGCAGAAGACGAGCCGCTGGCGGAGCCGGCACCCGTGCCGCGTGAGCCAGCGGCTGCGGCACGCGTGGAGTCGGTCGCGACGCCGGCCGCCGACAGGGCGCCGCGGACCATCGCCGCCGAGCAGAACAACATGGCGCCCGTCCAGCCGGCCCAGCCGGCGAGAGCCCCAGCAGCCTCGCTGGACGAACCGCTGCGGCGCCAGTCGCCGCTCGGCGAAATCGGCATCGAGCGCGCGGCCGAGCGGCTGATCGCGTCGGGCACCGGCCGCGTGGTATTCGTCTCGCCGGAGGGCGACGAGGCCGCGGCGGCCTCGGTGATGGTTGCCCGTGCGATCGCCGATGCCGGCCTGCGCGTTCTGCTTCTCGACCTCACCGCCTCGGGCGCGGCGTCGGTGCCGATGCTGGACAGCGACACCTATCCCGGCATCACCAACCTTCTGACGGCCGAGGCGCAGTTCGCCGACGTCATCCATGCCGACCATTATTCCGACTGCCATGTGATCCCGGTGGGGACCGCCAACCCGATCCGCGCGATGCGAGCCGCCGACCGTCTGCCGATCATCCTGGAATCGCTCACCACCGCCTACGACATGGTCGTCGTGGAATGCGGGCCGGCCGATGCCGAAAGCATCCGTCGCATCATGGGCGCCGAGGCCGAAATCATGATCTCGGTGATCGACCCGCAGGACATGGCGATCATCGATACCGCGGATGCGCTGCTGCAGGCGGGTCACGAACTACCGACGCTGGTGACGCCGGTCGGCTTCGTCTATCCGGACGCGCCGGCGCCGGGCAGCCGCTCGGCTGCCTGATCAGTCGTCGTCGGATTTTTCGGGCGCAGTGGCCGGTTCTGCGCCGGCACCCCTGCGGCGCAGCCACTTCACCGCAGACCAGAGACGCTGGTTGTTCTTGATCGCCGTCTTGGCGGCGTTGACCGATTGCGTGGCCGCGACATAGGCGCGGCCCTTGAGCGTGAGCGGCACCATGATGTCGGCCTGGTGGATTTCGACGTCGCACCACTGGCGCTTGTAGAACTCGTCGCCGACGGAAAAGTCGTAGAGCGAAAAGCCCTGCTCGCAAGCCTCGCGGATGTTCTCGTGGAAGAGGAAGTCGCCTGGACTCGCGTGGACCAGATCGTCCTCGACGATGGCGCCGAACTCGCAGGTCATCCGGTCGGGCAGCCGGCAGCCGCCGGTCACGGCGCGCACCTTGCCGGCGACCTCCAGGCAGTGGAGCTGGAACGGCGGCGGGTCTTGCGCAAGCGATTCGCGGAACAGCGCGTGAAAGAAGCGGCGCACTTCGGGCTCGGCGAAAACATCGCGAATGCCGAGCTTGCGGAAGCGCTCAGCCTTCAGCGCCAGGAAAATTTCCACCACGACGGCGATTTCGCCTGCCGTTGACGGCGCGTACCGGCGAAAACCGCCCGCCGCCTCGAACTTGCGGATCTGGCCACGCGTCTTCTTGCGCCGCCGCTTGGCTCCGATGCGCCGGACCACCGCGTCGAACCCGCCGGCAAGCGTCGCGGCCAGCGCGATGTTGGGGCTCGGCCGATACGGCAGGGTCATCAGCGGGTTGGCGATACCGTTCAGTTGGGGCGCGACCCGTTCCAGCACCAGCGCGTCGATGTCGGGCCGCGCCCTGGCGATCGCCGCGCAAAGCCGCCCCAGATCTTCGCGGCCGATTCTGGCGACGGCGGAAGCATCAAGCGCCGGAAAACTACCGTTGGCGTGCGTGCCGCCCATGAAGCCGGCGATGCGGAACGGGCCACGCCGCGTGACCTCCAGCGGCAGGGCCAGCAGCGGCTGATTGCCGTCGCTAAGCGTCGCGAGGAGGGCGTCGCGCGAGGCTTCGCTCAGCCAGGCGTCGACCCAGACCGGCATCTGCGCCGGCCCTGCGATCACACCGGCCGGAACGCGCCTTTCGTACTCGGCGACCGGACCGACCGAGGTTGTCAGGCCGGACGCCGTTCGATCGTCCGAACAGGCGCCACGCGCGGGGGCCGGCGCGCTGCGATCGCGCGAAAAGCTGGCGGCTGCATCAACCATCCTTCAATCCTTGGCCGGTAATGATCGCCGCGGGACGGCGATGCGCCTATCGATGCACGGGCCGGCGGAGCCTAGGCGCAAAAGGTGAACGAATGATCGACAGGGGAGATGCCGTCCGCAAGCTCGCCCTGCACGTCGCTCGCGTCACCGGGATCGCCCCGCTGTCGAAGCCGCTGTTCGGCGGCATCGGGGTGATCCTGATGCTCCACCGCGTCACCGATGAGCCGCCGGGCGCGCTGGGCGTCAACCGGCACCTGGCGATCACGCCGGGCTTTCTCGACCGTCTGATCGCGGACATGACCGCCGCTGGCTACGAATTCGTGAGCATGGACGAGGCCGTAGACCGCATCCGCTCCGGCGGCGGCTCGCGCGAATTCGCGGTGATCACCGCCGACGACGGATTTCGCGACAATCTGACCGAGGCCGTGCCGGTCTTCGAGAAGCATCGGACGCCGTTCGTCGTCCATATCGCGCCGGGCCTGATCGGCGGCACCGCCGACCTCTGGTGGGAGGTGCTCGAGCAGGTGGTGCTGGCGCGCGACGCGCTGCAGGTGGAGACGCCGGCCGGACGGGAGGCGCTGGATTGCTCCTCCTTCGAGGCCAGACGCGCCGCCTGGGTGCGCCTGCACGACTTGCTGTGCAAGGAGACGCCGGAGGAGGGGAGGCATGATGCGCTGCGGAAGATCGCTGCGCGCGCCGGCATCGACCCCGATGCGTTGCGCGAAAACCTGCTGATGGACTGGAGCGAGGTCCGCCGCATCGCCGCGCACCCGCTCTGCACGATCGGCGCGCACACGATCGATCATTTCATGCTGAAACGGCTGTCGCGCGAAAAGGCGCTGAGCGAGATCGCCGACGCGGCGGGCGTGATCGAGGCCGAGACGGGAAGACGTCCGCGTCATATGGCCTATCCCTACGGCTATCCGGCCGCGGTCGGGCCGCGCGAGGTGGAACTCGCGGCCGAGGCAGGTTTCCTGACGGCCGTGACGACGCGCCACGGCGTCATCCGCGCCGGACACGCCGCGCATCTGCTGGCGCTGCCGCGCATTTCGGTCAACGGGCGCTACCAGTCTCTGGGCCACGTGCGAACCATGCTGTCGGGATTCACGACGCCGCTCGCCAATTCGGGCAAGCGGCTGGTTACGGTGTAGGTCTGCTCAGCGGCCGGGCATTTTTGGCAGCATCATCCAGCGGATGATCGCCATCGCCGGCAGGATCCAGACCAGGCCGCCGATCAGGAAGAACAGGAAGTGCGCCAACGGCCCGGCTTCGGCCAGTTGCGCCACGGCGACCGTGGTCGCCACCAGCGCATAGATCACGACCAGCGCGACCAGCAAAATTGCCCCGATCAGTTTCTTCAGCCGCAGCGGCATGGCATCACCTCTGCCGGCTCGCATAAGGGGCGGCGGCCGGCAGCGCAACTGACGAACGGCGCGAGCCGTGCACGGCGCGACCGCATGTCGCTCACGTCGCACTTGAACGGCCGGGCGGCTTGGTCCACCAATCCGCGCACCGGACCAAGCCGATGACATCGCTCGCCGCAACCCTTCCGCTGCAGCCCGCCAGCGCTCCCTCGACCGACCGCGTCCTGCGCAACCGGCGCCTCGTGCGCTACTGGCTCTACGCGGTGCTGGCGGTGATGTTTGCGCTTTTTTTGGTTGGCGGCGCGACGCGGCTCACCGATTCCGGTCTGTCGATCACCGAGTGGAAGCCGATCCACGGCGTCATCCCGCCCCTCAACGAGGCCGAGTGGCAGGAGGAATTCGCAAAATACCAGCAGATTCCCGAATACAGCGAGATCAACCAGGGCATGGGCCTTGAGGCGTTCAAGCGCATCTTCTGGTGGGAATGGGCGCACCGGCTGCTGGCGCGCGGCGTCGGCTTCGTCTTCGCCCTGCCGCTGCTGTTCTTCTGGGTAACGGGGCGCATAGAGCGCGGGCTGGCGCCCAAGCTTGCCGGCATTCTGGTGCTTGGCGGCCTGCAGGGCGCGGTCGGCTGGTGGATGGTAGCTTCCGGCCTTTCCGAGCGCGTCGACGTCAGCCAGTACCGGCTGGCGACGCATCTGACGCTGGCCTGTGTCCTGTTCACCGCAACGATGCTGGTCGCGCGAGGCCTCGCGCCGCACAGCGCACCGGCGGCCGACCGTTCGACGCAGCGCTTCGCCGGCTGGCTGGTGGTGCTGGTCCTGGTCCAGATCTATCTCGGCGGGCTTGTTGCAGGGCTCGACGCCGGCCTCTCCTACAACACCTGGCCGCTGATGGACGGGTCGGTCGTGCCCGGCGACCTGTTCGTCATCGAACCTGCCTGGCGCAATCTGTTCGAGAACGCCAAGACGGTACAGTTCGACCACCGCCTCGGCGCCTACATCGTGCTGGCCGCCGTGCTCTGGCACATGATCGCGACGCGTCGCGCGCTGCCTGGGTCCACGCATGCGCGCCGGGCGCTGGTGCTGTTCCACCTCGTTCTTCTGCAGGCGATCGTCGGCATCTTCACGCTGATCTGGCAGGTGCCGCTGCATGGCGCGCTGCTGCACCAGGCGGTGGCGCTCGTGGTGCTCGGCTTTGCGGCGGCACACTGGCGCGGCACGCGCGGCGCCTATCCGCTGCCGGAAGGTGCCGCCGTCGGAGCCTAGACCGCCTCCGGCCGATGCCTGGGAAACAGGGCGTTGGCGGGACGCGCGGCTCGAGTCTCAATGCCTCTGGCGATTGTGGAGTCGATGCTACCGATCGCAGCGCCCGACGCTCTTGCCGAGTCCGTCGAGCGACGCGATCGGTCAAAATCGCCAATTACTCCACCAGTTCGAAGTCTCCGGGCTTCCAGCTCTTGTCGAACCAGGGTTCGAGCGGGCCATAGAGGCGCAGAAGCGTGTTCCAGCCCTTGCCGGGCATGGTTTGCACCCAGTTCGCTTCCTCGCCCTCGGGCGCCTTCGGCCCGAACCAGACCGTCACCGATCCATCCGCGTCGACCTTCAGCTTCTTGTCGGTGCTGTCCACGCCGGCAAGCTTCTGATCGGTCTCGAGCAGCGACCGGGTCAGGTTGTCGTAGACCACGAAGGACCAGAAGGCCTTTGCCGGGACCGGGCCTGGCAGCGTGACCTTGTAGGTCTTGCCACCGTCCAGAAAGTTGCCCTTAGAGTCTTTCACCGCCACGGCGTATGCGGAGCCGGAACCGACCTTCGCCATCGACATCGCCGGGGTGATCCCGGTAGCGTAGTAGAAGAACATCGTGCGCGCATCCAGCAGCCGCTGGGCGCCGTCCAGGAACAGGTAGCTGCCGCCGACGAAGGGCGTGAACCACTGGCGATCGGGATAGTATTTCGTCGCCGGATCGCGGCTGTCGAACACGATGGTGCGGGCCGTGGCATTGCCTATCGCAACCGCGTCGGTCAGGATTTTCTTCATCCGTTCGTCCGGCGCGAAGGGTTGCCCCTTGCGGATGCCGATCGAGGCATAAAGACCGACGATGTCAGGACCGACGAAGTCGGCCGGCTCCTTCTGCACGACCTGGTTCAGTTCGTCGTAGAAGTTGAAATCGTTGGCGCTGATGGTGTTGAATTTCAGGCCCGACGTGTTCACCCACTCCGTTACGGGCGGCTCGCCGGTTTCGGTCATCGCGTGCAAGGGGTAAAGCTTGGCGCCTTCCTTCACATGCTTCACCGCCGCGGCAATGTCGCCACCCTTCACGAAGGCCCGGAAGAAGACGAGAAGCGTGTTGGTGGACGGTTTCGCCGCGAAGTATCCGTCGGTGGGCAGCGGGTCCTTCCAGCCCGGCGGAGAGAAAAGGTACTTGCCGCCCTTGCCCGCATCCGGCCCGGTCAGGCCGATGTCGGTGACCCAGCGGAAGTCGGCGTCGTCCACCGGGCCCAGCACGCCGGTCGGCACCTCCATTACCATCGGCCCGTCTGAAAGGTCGAGGCAGGCGAAGACATAGACCGTCGTGGTGTTGGGCGTCAGGAACAGCGTTCGTGCATCCATCAGGTCAGCGGTGATCCCGAAGGCGCCGTTGGCCTTCACCCCAACGCTTTCCAGCCCGTTGCAAACGGCGCGGACGGAAGTCGCCGACATGCCGCGCAGGAACGCCTGGGCGCCGCGCATGCGGTCGAGATTGTCGTAGACCAGCGCCGACGTTGCGACATCCGGCGCGCCGTTCTTGAAGTGCAGCGTGCCGATGCTGGTCTCGACAGTTTCCGGCGTGGTGATTTTTGCCGGTACGTCCGCGGAAAACGTCGGTTCGGCCATCGCCGTCCCCATCGTGCCGAGAATCATGAGTGCGCTCAATTGTACCAGAGCGATGGTTAGTCGCCTCATTGCCGTCCCTCCTAAGCAAAAATCGTCGAAAATCTATGGAAAGCACCTACAACTGGCAAGTGCGTCAACGGCACGCAGGCGGCTCAATGCCGCCTGCCGAGCATCAGGTCCATGTTCTGGACGGCGGCGCCCGACGCGCCCTTGCCGAGATTGTCGAGCGAGGCGACGAGATTGGCCTGGCCGCTGCCTTCGGTGCCCATCACGTAGAGCCGCATGCGGTCCGTGTCGGCCAGTTCGGTCGGATCGAGCCGGGCCAGCCTGGCGCAGTCCTGAAGCGGCACCACCTCGACGACATCCTGCCCGGTGTAGTGGGCGGCGAGCGCCGCATGGAGGTCGCCTAGCGACACCGCGCGGTTGAGGTCGCCCAAAAACAGCGGCACCTGCACGAGCATGCCCTGCGCGAAGCGGCCGACCGACGGGGAAAAGACCGGCCGGCGCTCGAGCATGCCGTGCGTCTTCATCTCGGGCACATGCTTGTGCTGCAGCGCCAGCCCGTAAAGGAAATGTGGGGCGGCGATGTGGTCTGCGCGCGAGGCGTCCTCCATCTGCGCGATCATCTGCTTTCCACCGCCGGTATAGCCGGAGACGGCATTCACCGTGACCGGGTAGTCGGTCGGCAGAATGCCGGCCATAACCAGCGGCCGGATGAGGCCGATCGCGCCGGTCGGATAGCAGCCGGGATTGGCGACAAGCCTGGCGCCGGCGATCTTTTCCTTCTGCGCCGGGTCCATCTCGGCGAAGCCGTAGGCCCAGTCGGGGTGCACGCGGTGCGCCGTGGACGTGTCAATGATGCGCGTCGAATTGCGACCGTCGAGCATCGCAACGGCATCCTTCGCCGCGTCGTCCGGCAGGCACAGGATCGCCACATCGGCGGCGTGCAGCATCTCGTTGCGGATATCGGGGTTGCGACGCTCGGCTTCCGGGATCGACAGGATGGCAAGGTCGTCGCGGCGCGCCAGCCGGGACCGGATCTGCAGGCCGGTGGTGCCGTGTTCGCCGTCGATGAAGATTTTGGGTTTCATCTCGTTGTCCCGTCGGCTTCCCGTTGAACCCGGATACTTGCCGCCGTGCCTTGATTCTTGGTGGCAGGGATCAGCCGTGCGCTCGCGCCTTCTTTTCCGCCAGCAGCCCGAGGTAGATCTGCGCCACGGTTGCCCCTGCGATCGCGGTGATATCGGCATGGTCGTAGGGCGGTGCAACCTCGACAACGTCGGCGCCGACGATGTCGACCTTGGTGAGCTGCCGCAGCGCCGAAAAAATCTTCGCCGAGGACGGCCCGCCCGCCACCGGCGTGCCCGTGCCCGGCGCGAAAGCCGGATCCAGGCAGTCGATGTCGAAGGTCACATAGACCTTGTGACCGTGAGTCCTGTCGGTGATCGCGTAGGCGATGTCGGCCGCGCGCATCTCCTCGACCTCATGGCCGTAGATGATCTTGATGCCGAAATCGTCCGGCGCATGGGTGCGGATGCCGATCTGGATGGAGCGGTCGGGGTCGACGATGCCCTCGCGCACCGCCCGTGCCACGAACGAGCCGTGGTCGATGCGCTTGCCGTCGTCGTCCCAGGTGTCCTGGTGCGCGTCGAACTGCACCAGCGCCAGCGGGCCGTGGATCGCCGCGTGCGCCTTCAGCACCGGCCATGTGATGAAGTGGTCGCCGCCCAGCGTCAGCAGGAAGGCGCCGGACTTCAGAATCTTGGCCGCCGCACGCTCGATGGTCGCCGGCGTCTTCTGGTGGTTGCCATTGTCGAGCAGGCAGTCGCCATAGTCGATGACGGCCAGCTCCGCGAAAAGATCGCGCTGGAACGGATATTGCGGATCGTTGTCGAAGATCGCCGAGGCGCGCCGGATCGCCTGCGGGCCGAAGCGCGCGCCAGGCCGGTTGGTGACGGCAGCATCGAACGGAATACCCCACACCACGGCGTCGGCGCCCTTGGTGTCCTTGGTGAAGCGCCGTCGCATGAAGGAGAGCGCGCCGGCATAGGTCGGGTCGCCTGCGCGCCCGAGATTGCCGCGCGCGGTGAAGGCGTGGTCGATCGACGATGCCGGCATTGGCGATACCCTCGTTTTTCGAGCGCGGCCTTTATTGGCCATTCTCGCCGCAATTGCGACTCCTAAAATTCGCGCCGGGCCAAGTTCATCGAGCTGTCATGCAAGCCTCATCCGATCGTCATGCGGGGCGCCTATCGCTCGCCGCCTCTCCGCAACGGGAGGTCGATTCGCATGCGCCACGCCTTGTTCTCGCTGTTTTTCGGCCTCGCCGCCGCCATCGCGCCGGCAAGCGCTGACGATGCCGTGCCGACGCGGCTCGCCCAGATTCGCGAGCGGCTCGAAAACGCCAACCAGTGGCGCGACCACGTGATGGTGGTCGCCCATCGCGGCGGCGGTGTCGCGCAAAACCGCACGCTCTATCCGGAAAACTCGCTAGCCGCCGTCCGCGCCGCGATCGAACTCGGCGCCGAGATGGTCGAGGTCGACGTGCAGGCCTCCAGCGACGGCGAGTATGTCGTCTATCACGATTCCTGGCTCGACCGCAGCTCGACCTGCAAGGGCGAGCTGAAGTTGCGGACGATAGCGGAGCTGAAGGCTTGCCACCTCGTCGTCGAGGGCACCGGGGCCGTCAGCGCCGAGACGATCCCGACGCTGCGCGAGATGCTTTCGCTGACAAGGGGCCGCATCTTTGTCAACATCGACAACAAGCTGGAGCTTTCGGCACTGCCGGGCATCGTCGCCGTGGCACGCGCGATGGGCATGGCCGACCAGCTCGTCACCAAGGCCAATCTCTGGAATGCGGAGCGCATCGCGGCGGCAAGCGCCGCGCTCGCCGCCGCCGGTCCGGGCGTCCTGTTCATGCCGATCATCGCCGACGACGCCGTGCGCGATCCCGCCTTTATCGAGACGGCGACGCGCGCGTTCGGCGCCGATGCGGTGGAGCTGATCGCCTGGCACAAGGACGGCGAGCCGATGACCGCCGACGGCGGCCCGCTGTTCGGCGCGCGGACGAGGGCGGTCGCCGCGCGCGGCAACTGGCACCTTTGGGTCAACACCTACGCCATCGTCAACAAGCCGGCCGGCATGCTGTCCGGTGGGCGCGGCGACCAGCTCGCGACGGTCGCCGCCCTGCCGGGCGAGGCCTACGGCTTCTGGGTCGACCGCGGCGCGACGATCATCCAGACCGACGAGCCGCAGGCCGCGATTGGATGGCTTGAGGCCAACGGCCTTCGCGTGCCGTATGCCGAGACGCGGCCGACCGCCGCGCTTTCGGGTAGCAACTAGCGCCAGTATTCATTGCGCTCGGCGCCGTCGAAAGCTGCCGCCGGCGAGACAGCACCGCTTGAAATCTGCGGCCCGAGCCGCAGGGGCACAGATCGTTGCGACCGAGCTTTTCGACCAGTTCCTTGGCGCCATGCACATAGCGCAGGCCGCGCTTGACCTGCGTCTCGGACGGGTAGCCCTTACGCCGTTTGGCCGTTGTCTCGAAAGCAGGGCCGGTCGGCGAAATCGCGATTGCGTGGCATGGTCGCCTCCTGTCGGCTTCTTGGGAGGGGCCTCCGTGGACGGACGCGCCCCGCCCGTCAAGGCACCGTTTAGATCGCCATAACGAAAGGCCGCCCGGAGGCGGCCTTGAAAAAAATCCGTTGGTAAGCGCTCAGCGCTTCGAGAACTGGAAGGAGCGGCGTGCCTTCGCCTTGCCGTACTTCTTGCGCTCGACGGTGCGGCTGTCGCGGGTCAGGAAGCCGCCCTTCTTCAGCACCGCGCGCAGGCCGGGCTCATAGTAGGTCAGCGCCTTGGAGATGCCGTGGCGCACCGCGCCGGCCTGGCCGGAAAGTCCGCCGCCGGTGACGGTGGCGATGACGTCGAACTGGCCCTCGCGGTTGGCCGCGATGATCGGCTGGCGCAGGATCATCTGCAGGACCGGCCGCGCGAAGTAGGCGGCGAATTCCTTCTCGTTGACGATGATCTTGCCGGAGCCCGGCTTCACCCACACGCGGGCGATGGCATCCTTGCGCTTGCCGGTGGCATAGGCGCGGCCGCTGCGGTCGAGCTTCTGCACATGCACGGGGGCCGCGGCGACGGCGGAGGCGCGACCGGTGGCGGCGCCGAGTTCGGCGAGAGAGCTGAGCTCAGCCATGTTATGCGACCCTCTTGTTCTTGGAGTTCAGCGCGCCGATGTCGAGCGCCTCGGGCTGCTGGGCGGCATGCGGATGCTCGGCACCGGCATAGACGCGCAGGTTCTTCATCTGCCGGCGGCCGAGCGGGCCGCGCGGGATCATGCGCTCCACCGCCTTCTCGATCACGCGCTCGGGGAAGCGCCCCTCGAGAAGCTGGCGCGCGGTGCGTTCCTTGACGCCGCCGGGATGGCCGGTGTGCCAGTAATAGACCTTGTCGGTGAACTTCTTGCCGGTGAAGGCCACCTTGTCGGCATTGATGATGATGACGTTGTCGCCGTCATCGACATGCGGGGTGAAGGTCGGCTTGTGCTTGCCGCGCAGGCGGTTGGCGACGATGGAGGCGAGACGGCCGACGACGAGACCTTCGGCGTCGATCAGCACCCACTTCTTCACCACATCCGCAGGCTTCTGCGAAAAGGTTGTCATTGGTCTGCTTTCTGTTTTGACCTTCCGGGGAAGGCGTTTCTTGTTGCTTGGATTTGGCGGCGGGACCACCAAAAAAGAAACTGCGGCCGTTTCTGGCCGCTGCTTCGGGGCGGCTTATAGGCGAGGGGAACAGCGCCGTCAAGCGCCGAAATCGCGATGGCGGCGAATAATATGATCGAAATCAGCAGGTTAGATTTGCGGTATCATGATACCGTATCACCGCCCGATGTTTTTGGGGGCGGGATTGCATCGGCTGGGTTGGGTTCGGAGGATACTTCGTCGACAGTCGGCTCGGGCTCCGGCACCCGATCGAAGCGGACCAGCCATTCGGCAAATGTGAACGCCGACCAGGCAACCATAGGCGCCTCCAGCGGCCGGATCGGACTGACCGGCCGCACCGGCCGCACCGGCGTCACCGGCCGCACGACGTTGACCGGTCGGAGCGGCGCGCCCATGGCGCTCAGCCGCGAGCCGGGGCTCCACGCCACCGGCCGGCCGTCGGTGTCGAAGAGATGATGGCCGACCGCCGGGCCAATCCACGCCGCGGAAATCGCCGACCAGGCATGGCCGTTGGCGATGAAGGCGACGAAGCGCGTCTCGGTGTCGAACACGAACCGCCCCGGCTCCAGCCAGCCGACATGAACGCAGGAGGATGAGAAGAGGGGCAGCAGCATAGGTGTTTGGTACACCCCTAGTGAATGACGGGGCAGGCCCTGATCAGTGCTTGGCTTCGATTTCCTTGCGGGCGGCGTCTGCCAGGAAAGCCGACCGCGTCAGGCCGCGCTCGCGTGCGGTCTGGTCGATGGCCCGAAGCATGCCGCGCTCGAAGGTGAGGTTTGCCCGTACGACCGCCGTGTCGTTTTCTATAAGCGGCACGGAAACCAGATATCCGCCCTCGGCCAGGGAGCGAGCAACGTCCGGCCGGGCAAGGATGTCCGCGTGGCTGGAAGGCTCGGGCAGGGGCATATCCTCCCGCCAAAGCTGCAGTGCCTCGATCGCATTGGGAACAATGTCCTCGGCGCGGTCAGCCGCCGAAAAGCAGCCTGGAATATCCGGGAATTGCACCCCGTAGGCGCTGTCGGTGTCCTTTTCCACCAAGGCGAGGTAGCTCTTCATTTCTGCTTACTCGATCCAGCCCGCCAGTTTCGCAATTGCCCGCGTGGTTCCGATCGGCAAATCCCGTTCGGGATGCGGAACGATGATCACGACACCGCCCTTGCGCAGCTTATGGTGCGATCCGCGGACAGAAACCAGTTCGTAGCCTTCCTCTCTCAACCGCTTGAGAATTTTCCTGCTGTCGCGTTCCAACGACGAGCCGATACGCATTTATATACACATCCGCGGTCGCAAACTCAAGACTCCGACCGCCGTGGTGGGATCGAATAGGTACCGGTGGCATGCGCAACGGTCTGGCCGTCGGCGACGATATCGACGTCGAACACCATCAGGCTGCGGCCGAGCTTGAGGATGCGGCAGTGTCCGTCGATCGGCCCGGGGCCGGCCTTGCGAACGAAGTTGATCGTCAGGCTGGTGGTGACCGAAAGCGCGTCGGGGCCGGCATGCGAAAGCACGCAGACATAGCCGCCGATGTCGGCCAGCGTGAAGAGGGCAGGGCCGGACACCGTGTCGCCGGGGCGCAGGTGCCGGTTGTCGGCGTTGAGCCGTACGGTGCAGCCACCCGGAAAAACATCGACCGCAAGATAGGACGTGGTGCCCTGGTTGAGTTGCGGGAAGGCGATGTCCATCAGTGCATTGACCGCCTGGGCATCCATGACCGGCCTGAGCTCGATCTGCGCCGGCATTCGTGATCGCTCCGCTGCTTGTCCCGGCGCCTGGCCGGCCGGAGGAGAAAACACGCTCGCGGGCTGTCCTTCAACCCGGAGCATGCTAGATCTCGCCTCGCGACGACGCGGCAATCGGAAAGAAACGAGGCAGGTCATGGCTGAGGTGGTGGCGATCAAGCGTGCGCCCGAGGGGCCGGTCCATTCCACTTTCGACAACGGCGTTCTGAGGCTGGCGCTGGCCAACCCGCCGGCCAACGCGCTCTCGCTGGGCACCATGGCCGCGCTGCAAACCGCGCTCGACGGGGCCGCGGCCGACCGTTCGGTGCGCGTGATCGTGATCGCCGCGACCGGAAAACTGTTCTGCGCCGGCCACGACCTCAAGGAGATGGCGTCGCACCGCGTCGATCCCGACGGCGGCAAGGCGTTCTTTGAAAAGACGTTCGATGCCTGCTCGCGCATGATGCTGTCGATCGCCCGCCATCCGCGGCCGGTGATCGCCGAGGTGGACGGCATTGCCACCGCCGCCGGCTGCCAATTGGTCGCCACCTGCGACCTCGCGATCGCGTCGGACAAGTCGACTTTTGGGGTGAACGGCATCGATGTCGGGCTGTTCTGCTCGACGCCCGGCGTGGCGCTGGCCCGCGGCCTGAAGCCGAAGCATGCGATGGAGATGCTCCTGACCGGCGAGATGGTCGATGCCGCGACGGCGCGCGAGTTCGGGCTGGTCAACCGGGTCGTGCCGCCGGAATACCTGACTCAGGTCGTGAAGAAATACGCCCAAACCATTGCCGCCAAATCGCCTTCCACCGTCAGGCTTGGCAAGGAGACGTTTTATCGCCAGGCCGCGATGGGGCTGGAGGAAGCCTACGATCATGCCTCGCGCGTGATGGTGGAAAACATGCTCGCGGCGGATGCCTGCGAGGGCATCGGCGCCTTCATCGCAAAGCGCAAGCCGGAGTGGAAGGGGGAGTGATGGAGCCGCGCGTCTCCATCGTCACCCTCGGCGTGCATGATCTCGACCGCGCGGTGGCCTTCTATCGCGGCATGGGGCTGGTGCCGGGCATGCTGGTGCCGGGAGACGTCGCCTTCTTCCAGATGGGCGGGATGCTGCTCGGCCTGTGGATGCGCCAGAAGCTTGCCGACGACGTCGGCGTCGACAATGTGGAGACCATCTTCTCCGGCGTTGCGCTGGCCTACAACGCACGCTCCGAGGCGGAGGTCGGCGAGGTGCTGGCGGCGGCCAAAAACGCGGGCGGGCGCATCGTCAAGCCGGCGCAGCGCGCCTTCTGGGGCGGCTGGTACGGCTATTTCGCCGATACCGAGGGCAACCTCTGGGAAGTCGCGCACAACCCGTCCTTCCCGCTGGATGCGGCCGGAAACATCTCGCTGCCGAAGTGAGGGTGACCTGGCGTATCGAAAGCAAATCACGCGGCTGAAGGCGCCATACCTCAAGCGCGTCATCCTGGAAGCGGATCGCGTCGAGGATTGGTCGGCCTATCCCTTCGACCTGCCGCTGTTCAGGGACCGCGCGTTCACGCTCGAATTCACCAACGAGATCACCATCATCGTCGGCGAGAACGGCAGCGGCAAGTCGACCCTGCTGGAGGCGATCGCGGCACTTGCCGGCTATGACGAGGCCGGGGGCGGCAAGGGCTACATGCCGGTCGATCATTCGCAGGCCGTCGACCGGAGCGGCCAGTCGCTTGGCGGGGCGCTGCGCGCCCATTGGCTGCCGAGGGTGACGACCGGTTGGTTTTTTCGCGCGGAATCCTTCTATTCGGTCGCGCGCTATCTCGACCGTGCCGCGCTCGATGCCGGCGGCGCGCCGCCGGATTTCCTGTCCTGGTCGCACGGCGAAGGGTTCATCCGGTTTTTCGAGGAGCGTTGCCAGCGCCAGGGGGTCTATTTTCTCGACGAGCCCGAAAGCGCGCTGTCGCCACGCCGCCAGATCGAGCTTCTGCGGCTGCTCGGTCGCATGCGGGAATCCGGCCAGGCCCAGGTCGTCATGGCGACCCATTCGCCGCTGCTGATGGCCTGTCCGGGCGCGCGGCTTCTGGAGATCACTAGGGGCGGCATCGTCGAGGCAGATCTTCGCGACCTCGATCATTTCCGGATGATGCGCGCGTTTTGCGCGGATCCGGACGGCTTTATCTATGACGCGCTCGAGTCGGAGCCCTGATGAACCACGACGCCTACGACAACGCCTACATCGCAGAAATCCTGAACACCGTGCGAACCATCGCCATCGTCGGCGCTTCGGCGAACGACGTGAGGCCAAGCTATTTCGTGGCCAAATACCTCATCGACAAGGGTTTTTCCGTGTTTCCAGTCAACCCCGGCCATGCCGGCAGGGAATTGCTCGGCCGCATGACCTACGCGCGTCTCTCCGACATCCCCGAGCCGATCGACATGGTCGACATCTTTCGTGCGTCGAGCGCGGTGCCGGCGGTGGTGGAGGAAGCGCTGGCGCTGGCGCCGCTGCCGAAGGTGATCTGGATGCAGCTCGGCGTGCGCAACGACGAAGCGGCGGCGCGCGCCGAGGCGGCGGACGTCAAGGTGGTCATGAACCGCTGCCCCAAGATCGAGTACGGCAGGCTTTCGGGCGAGATCGGCTGGACCGGCGTCAATTCGCGCGTGCTGTCCTCCAAGCGGCCGCTGATGCGCGATGGTTTCCAGAGTTTTAGGGTGCGGCGGAATTAGCGGAATTTTTTTTCGCGATTTGCGCGCAAAACCGGGTTCGGCGTCAACCCAGTCCGGCCCCAGCGGAAAAATTGCCTTTGCCAACGCCGCCGCGCTCCGCCAAAGATAGCCGCCGCTGAAAACCAAGCCTCGAGAGGGAGGAATTCATGTCGCGTACGCCGGGCTTCAACACACTCGCCGTCCACGCCGGTGCCAAGCCGGATCCGGCCACCGGCGCGCGCGCCACGCCGATCTACCAGACCACGTCCTACGTATTCGACGATGCCGACCACGCCGCCTCGCTGTTCGGGCTGAAGGCGTTCGGCAACATCTACACGCGCATCATGAACCCGACGCAGGCCGTCCTGGAGGAGCGCATCGCCGCGCTCGAAGGCGGAACCGCCGCGGTCGCGGCCTCTTCCGGCCATGGCGCGCAGCTGCTGACGTTCCACAATCTCATGCGGTCGGGCGAGAATTTCATCGCCGCACAGCGCCTCTACGGCGGCTCGATCAACCAGTTCGGCCAGGCCTTCAAGAATTTTGACTGGCAGGTACGCTGGGCGAACACCCAGGACATCTCCACCTTCGAGTCCCAGATCGACGACAAGACCAAGGCGATCTTCATCGAAAGCCTGGCCAACCCCGGCGGCGAGTTCGTCGACATCGAGAAGATCGCCGACGTCGCCCACCGCCACGGCCTGCCGCTGATCGTCGACAACACCTTTGCCACGCCATACCTCGTGCGCCCGTTCGAGCACGGAGCCGACATCATCGTCCACTCGCTGACGAAGTTCATCGGCGGACACGGCAATTCGATCGCCGGCATCCTGGTCGACGGCGGTACCTTCGACTGGTCGAAGTCCGGCAAGTATCCGATGCTGTCGGAGCCGCGCGCCGAGTACGGCGGCGTCGTGCTGCACGAGACTTTCGGCAATTTCGCCTTCGCGATTGCCGCGCGCGTGCTCGGCCTGCGCGACTTCGGCCCGTCGATTGCGCCGCTCAACGCGTTCCTGGTGCTGACGGGCGCCGAGACGCTGCCGCTGCGCATGCAGCGGCACTGCGACAACGCCGCAACCGTGGCGGCCTGGCTGACCAACCACCCGAAGGTGTCGTGGGTGTCCTATCCCGGCCTGCCGAACGACAAGAACCACGCTTTGCAGCTCAAATATTCGCCGAAAGGCGCCGGCGCGGTGTTCACCTTCGGCCTGAAGGGCGGCTACGACGCCGGCATCAAGCTGGTGAATTCGCTGGAACTCTTTTCGCTGCTCGCCAATGTCGGCGACACCAAGTCGCTGGTCATCCATCCGGCCTCGACCACGCACCGCCAGCTATCGGACGAGCAGAAGATCGCCGCCGGCGCCGCACCCGACACCGTGCGCCTGTCGGTCGGCATTGAGGACGTCAACGACATCATCGCCGACCTCGACCAGGCGCTGGCCAAGGTATGAGCGGTCGCGGGCAGTAGCGAGTCGGCTCCCGGAAATCCCGGAGCCGCCTCGAAAAAAGTCAGAACTCGTCGATCAGGTCGAGCATGTGCGGAGGCAAGACTGCCTCCGGAATGTCGTAGCGGTGCTTGCGGCCGTCCTCGCCGGTGACCGTGACGTGGTAGACGTAGCGGTCGGCGCCCTCGGCGGCCTTGTGCGACAGCGCGTCCAGCGACTTCGCCGAAAATGCCTCGCAGACGGCGGCGCGCAGCGGTTCGGCGAGCAGAGCCGTATCGATTTCCTTCGCGGGCTGGCCGGCTCCGGTTCCGAGCAGCCCGCCCGACGTCGCAATACTGACCAGCACGATGGCGCACTCCATGTTGGGTCTTAGATCGAGATGCCGACCAGTCTCCATGCGCGCTTCAGCATGATCGCCTCGAAGCTGCCGATGCCGAACTGGCTGGTCGCCACGTCCAGCGTCTGCGCGGCCCACTGCGAGAAGCTCGCCAGCGGGTTATTTAGGGTCTGCAGCGCCTTGTACCAGACCGTTCCGGGCTTTTCCCAGGCATTCCCGCCGAGATACTGGGCGTAGAGATAGAAGGCGTGGTTCGGAATGCCGGAGTTGATGTGAACGCCGCCATTGTCCTCCGGTGTGTTGACGTAGAGGCTCATGTGGTAGGGCTGCGGGTCCTGGCCGAGAAGCGCGTCGGCATAGGCCGTGCCGGGCGCCTTCATCGAGCGCAGCGCGGTACCGCGAATGCCGGGCGCGAAGATGCCCGCGCCGATCAGCCAGTCCGCGTCGGCGGCGCGCTGGCCGAGCTTGCGCTGGACCGTGAGTGCGCCGAAGACGTCGGCGAAGCTCTCGTTCAGCGCGCCGGACTGGCCGGCATAGCGCAGCCCGCCGGAAAACTGGACCACGCCGTGCGACATCTCGTGCCCGATGACGGAAAGCTCGGTGAACCTGGAAAATATCCTGTCGTCACCGTCGCCATAGACCATCTGGCTGCCTTCCCAGAAGGCGTTGTTGAAGCCCTTGCGATGATGGACCGTGTGCTTGAGCTTCATTCCGGCGCCGTCGAGCGAGTTGCGGCCGAAACTTCCGAGATAGAGGTCGAAGACGTGCCCGGCGCCGTCATAGGCCTCGTCGGCGTCGGCATCGCCGGTCGCGGAGTCGCCCTCCTTGCGGATCAGCTTGCCGGGCAGCGCGGCCTTGTTGCCGCCGTCGTAGATCGCCCTGTCGACCCTGGGCGTGGCGACCGCGGCCGGCGCCGCAAGCATCGCGGTCTGCGCAAACCGCGTGACGCCGGCGCGCTCCTCGGCAACGAGTTCGCCGGTGTTCATGTCGCCGCGGTCGTCGCGGATCGTCTTGCCCATGGCGAGCATGGACTTTGCCATGTCGGCTGTTGATTTGTCTCCCCTGATAGCCAACACTTCCAGCATGTGAGGAGGTATAATGCAGTTTATGGGATTGCGATGAGTCTGGCAGCATTTTACGCACATCAGCTTCACCTCCAGATAAAAAAACATCGAAATATCGCATGTAGATATCGTACGAGTCCATGTAGATTCGGATATTGCAGTGCATCATATTATTGAGTTGAAATAAAAAGGATAGGAAATGGAAAAATATCAAGTACTTATTGCAGTAGGGGCTCCCGAGGAGAGCGCGCCGCCGGCCGAGCGGGTGATTTCGGGTGATCCAAAATTCCGCACCTGGAACGTCGAGGAGGCGCCGGGCGGGCTCTATGCCGGGATCTGGGAGGCGACGCCGGGCAAGTGGCGGATCGCCTACGACGAGTGGGAGTTCTGCCACATCCTGTCAGGCGTCTCGGTGATCGCGGAGGAGGGCGGCGAGGCGCGCACCGTGCGCGCCGGCGACAGTTTTGTGCTGCGCCCCGGCTTCAGGGGCACCTGGGAAGTACTGGAGACGACGCGGAAGGAATATGTGATCCGGCTTTGAACTATCGGCCCGGAAAGGCGCCTCGCCGAACCTTACTCGTCCTCGCCGTCGCCGCCGATGCCCGCGTCGGCGAGGCATGCGGCCTTGAATTCTTCCGTCGCAGCCAGAAAGTCCTCGTAGGTCTCGCCGTAGCGTTGGATGTCCTCGTCGGTGGTCAGCGCTGCCAGGTCCTTGCCGAAGAGGTCGACCTCGTGCTGCTGCAGGTTGGCCGACTTGACCTGGTCGGCGAGGCAACCGCACACGCCTTCCATGTCCGGCTCGACGCCGGCGTCGACGAAGCTCTGGTAGATCTGCGGGCTGCCGGTGCAGTTCTGCATGAAGCCGCCGGTATCGATCCCGCCCGACGGGGGCGCGCTGACCTGGACGTAGTCGCCGTCGTTCCAGCCGAAGCGAATATCGCCATAGAGGATGTCCGAGTAGCCGCTGCGTCGCTCCCTGGCGATGGTGAAGGCGTCGGGCCCTCCGATCGTCGCGCCCGTCTCGTCCTTGAGGATATTGAACCAGCCGGCCTCGAACCACTGATAGATGCGTGGCGAGCAGCCGGCGCTGCCGCAGAAAAAGCTGCTGTGGCCGTAGGCGAAGATCTCGTTGTAGCCGTCGACGTTGAGGTCGACCTCGGCGATGCTGACATCCGGGCCGCGAATGGACTCGCCGCTCTCCTCCTGCAGCAGTCTGCGCGCGATTTCCCGAGATTCCGACTGGGCGTTGGTGAAATGCAGCTTTCCCTCTGCATCCTGCGCGGCCGCCTGGCCCACGGCCGCTGCTGCAAGGAATGCCGGAACCAGCCTGCCGATTGCACGCGCCCGCATGGAAAAATCCTCCACCCGCGGCAAGCCAGCCACCGTTTCGGACGACTTGCAAGCGGTAAGCTCATGCTTGGGGCTCGCCTTCTCCGGCCGCGGCGAAGGCAGCCGCGAATTCGGGCGACGATACGAATGCCAGCGTGTGCCGCAGCTCGGCCGATTTCTCCGCGCCCAGCACGCGGTCGAAACGGGCCTGGGCATCCTGCCAGCGCTCGGCCAGTCGCGCCTGCCGCGTGGCTCCGGCCTTGGTGAGCCGCGCGCGCTTGACGCGGCCGTCGCGCCTGTCGGGGACCAGTTCGACCAGGCCGTCGCGCACCAGCGGCTTCAGCGTGTGGCCGAGCCCTGACAGGTCCATCACCATCGCTTCCGCCAGGGTTTTCAGCGTCGGCTCGCCGCTGCGCGCAATCTGCGACAGCAGCGTGAACTGCGTCGAGTTCACGTCGCCGGCACCGAGTATGTCGCCGTAAAGCTGGCCAAGCTGGCGCGAGGCCCGTCGCACGGCGCCATTCGAGCAATGCAGCCACACGCCGTCGTCCTGTTGCTCGTCCATCGCTCGGGCCCTTTCCGCCGCAGGTCGGCCGCCATGGCGCGGCCGGCAAGAAAAATGTTTGGACCACCCTTGTACGGCAGATCGATGCCCAGCATATAGTGGCATATACCACTAATTTCCAGAGATCGGAGAAGGATCATGTCGAAGGAACTTGGAACCGCGCTGGTCACCGGCGCATCGTCGGGCATCGGGGCCACCTATGCCGAGCGGCTGGCGCGGCGTGGGCACGATCTCGTGCTGGTCGCGCGTGACGAAAAACGCCTTACCCAACTCGCCGCGCGGCTCTCGGCCGAGCACGGTGTAAAGGCGCAGGTGGTGGCGGCCGACCTTGCCGAGCACGCCGACGTGCTGCGTGTCGAACAGCGCATCCGTGACGATTCGGCGATCGGCCTGCTTGTGAACAATGCCGGCATCGGCCCGCGCGGCCCGGCGGTCGGCGACGACCTCGACTATCTGGACCGCATGGTCGCAATCAACGTGACGGCGGCCAACCGGCTGGCGCTGGCCGCCGCCCGGGCGTTTTCCGCGCGCGGCCGCGGCGCCATCGTCAACACCGCCTCGGCTGTAGCCATCGTGCCGGAGCGCTTCAGCGCCACCTACAGCGCGACGAAGGCCTTCGTGCTGGCGCTGTCTCTTTCGCTGGCCGAGGAGGTGAAGGACAAGGGCGTGCGCGTGCAGGCCGTGCTGCCGGGGTTCACCCGCACGGAAATCTTCGACCGCGTCGGCAGTTCGTTCGACAAGATCGATCCGGAGCGGGTGATGGATGTCGGCGACCTCGTCGACGCCGCTTTGGTCGGCTTCGACCGTGGCGAAGCGGTTACGATCCCGTCGATGTCGGATACGACCCTGCTCGACGCCTATCATGCCGCCCGCGGCGCGCTCGGCCAGCAGCTTTCGCTGAGGAAGCCGGCGGAGCGATTTGGGATCGCCGCCTGATGGCTGGCAACTTCGGCCGTGTTCGTGAAACCGTCACGGCCAGCTGCGGTGTCGATGCAGTTGGCGAACGCCGGAACGGAGACAAGGGGTTTCGATGGTCTGATCGACGGTGAGCGTGTTGTCGTTGCCGTTGCCGTCGTGGACCTTGCGGGCGCGGACTTGGCGGTGACGACGCGGATGAGCGCGTCTTTGAACCTGATGAACTCGGTTTCCCTCAGCCAGCCCGTCCCGTCAGGGCCGGTAGTAAGAAGAAGAACTGGCGGCTAAGCCGTAAGGACGATCGGCCGCTTCCCCTCAGCGCTACCCCCCGAAAAGCCGGGGCGCCGCAGCAGGGCATACTGCGAGAATTGGTGTGCGTTATGCCAGTTTCGCCTCTACCGGCAGCAATCAATCCAGCTCTCGTAGGCTGAGAAGCGCGAACATTACTGGTTACTACTTATGAAAACGGGTCGAGGTAAACGGTCACCGTGTCACTATAATCTGTGCCGTCGAAGGCTTTGTAGGTGAAGCTGTCGCTTGCCGGATCGCCCCCGGAGTCTGGATTGTATTCAAAAGACCCGTCGTCGTTAAAGCTAAGGTCGCCGTACTGGGTGCTGGAGACAAGGTACGCCTTGAGGGTGTCCTGATCGATATCGCTGTCGTTCGAAAGCACGCCGGTGCCCACGCCAACGATGACCCCTCCGCTTGAAAAGCCATACTGGTCGCCTTCTGCCACCGGCGCGTCGTTGACGGGTTTGACCTTGATCGTGACCGTCGCAATATTGCTATCGTCGCTGCCGTCATTGGCATAGTAGGTAAAGCTGTCCTCGCCGTTGAAGTCCTCATAGGGGGTATAGGTGAACGAGCCGTCCTCCTCGAGGTGGAGCGTGCCGTTCTGGACATCCGACGCCAGGACGGCGGTCAGGCTGTCGTTTTCGGGATCGCTGTCGTTGAAAAGTACTCCGTCTACGGCCGCCACCGTCAGCACGCCGTCCTCGTCGACTTCATAGTCATCATTTGCCGAGACGGGCAGATCGTTCACGGGGTTGACGTCGATGGTGACATCGACGGTGTCGCTGTCGTCGACACCGTCACTGAGGTAGTAGGTGAAGCTGTCCTCGCCGTAGTAGTCGGCGTCCGGAGTATAGGTGAACGAGCCGTCGTCCTGAAGGCTGAGCGTTCCGTGGGAGACATCGGCGTACAGGATCGCGGTCAGGCTGTCGTTGTCGGGATCGCTGTCGTTGAAAAGCACGCCATCCGCGGTTGCGACGGTCAGCGAATCGTCTTCGTCGACCTGGTAGCTGTCGGCGACCGCCACCGGCGCGTCGTTGACCGGATCGACGGTGATGCTGACCGTGACGGTGTCGCTGCCGTCGGTGCCGTCATCGGCATAGTACGTGAAACTGTCCTCGCCGTTGAAGTCTGCGTCGGGGGTGTATGTGAAGGAGCCGTCGGGCTGCAGGTCGAGCGTACCGTTGGAAACGCCGGAAACGAGGACGGCGGTGAGCGTGTCGTTCTCGGTGTCGCTGTCGTTGGAGAGCACCCCGTCTCCGGCAGAGACGCTCAGCGTGCCGTCCTCGTCGACCTGGTAGCTGTCTTCCACCGCGACCGGCGCGTCGTTGACGATGAGCAAAACCGTGACGGTGTTGCCATCGACGATGCCGTCATTGACCTTGTAGGTAAAGCTGTCCTCGCCGTTGAAATTCTCATCGGGTGTGTACGTGAACGAGCCGTCCTCCTGAAGGGAGAGCGTGCCGTTCTGGACATCCGAGACCAGTATGGCTGTGAGTGTGTCGGTTGGTGTGTCGCTGTCGTTGGAGAGCACGCCGTCGCTCGCAAGGACCGTGAGTGAATCGTCCACGCCGACGGTGTAGCTGTCTTCCACCGAAACCGGCGCGTTGTTGATAGTGAGCAAAACCGTGACGGTGTTGCCATCGACGGTGCCGTCATTGACCTTGTAGGTGAAGCTGTCGGTGCCCGAGAAGTTCTTGCTCGGACCATAGAGGAAGGAGCCGTCCTCCTCGAGGGTGAGCGTGCCGTGCGCAACGTTTGAGACCAAGGAAACAATCAAGGTGTCGTCTTCTGCATCGGAGTCGTTCGACAAAACGCCCTCGGTATACACGCCGTCCTTGGAAGGCACGACGAGCTTAAGGTTTACACGCCCTGAATAACTGTCGGCGAGAGCCACCGGCGCATCGTTCACCGGGCTGACGTCGATGCTGACGGTGACGGTGTTGCCGTCTGCCGTGCCGTCATTGGCCTTGTAGGTGAAGCTGTCGGCGCCGAAATAGTCGGCATTCGGGGTGTAGGTGAAGGAACCGTTGGCGGCGAGGCTGAGCGTGCCATGGGCGACGGTCGAGACCAGGATGGCTGAGAGGCTGTCGTTGTTGGGGTCGCTGTCGTTGAAAAGCACGCCGCTGACGGACGGCACCGTCAGCGTTATGTCCTCGTAAACCTGGTAGCTGTCGGCAACGGCAAGCGGAGCGGCGTTGGCGGTGCCGATGCGGATGAGCGCATCATTGAACCTGAGGAACTCGATGTCCTTCAGCCAGTCCGTTCCGTCCGGCCCGGTAATGCGAACGAGGTTGCCGGCGAAGCCGAGCGGTCCCGGCGCGCCGGTGAAGGGCAGCGTGACCCAGGAGTAGGACCGCACCGAGCCGGAGAACACCGCGGTGTCGGTGCCCCGGCCACCGGCGATGAAGTCGTTGCCCTTGCCGCCGACGACGGTGTCGTCACCGCCGGCCGCGTTGATCCAGTCGTTCCCGCCCTTGGCGTCGAACCTTTCGCCCCGTTCCGATCCGATGATCAGGTCGTTCCTGGACGACCCGCGTCCGAGCAGCAGCCCAAAAAGGCTGGAAGCCATGTTTGCCATGTTGCACCCCCCGGTATCCGCATGAAAGGGCAACTTGTCGCCAAAGGCAAGACTCTGACGGCAGGGGCATGGGGCCCGGATTCCGGCAACGGAACACCAGTCTTGGGGCGGACGCGCAAGGGTTGTGGCCGCGGCGCGATCTGAACTCGCGGCGCAGGTTCACCAAGCGACGTCCAGCCGCTCCAGCCCGTGGAAGTGGTAGACGTCCTTAACCTGCGGGGCGTCGGCCAGCAGCAGGCCCGGAAGCCGGTCGAACAGCACCTTCAGCCCGACCTGCAGCTCCAGCCGCGCCAGAGGCGCCCCGATGCAGAAGTGGATGCCGGCGCCGAAGGAGACGTTCTTCTGGTCGGGCCGCTCCGGCCGGAATTCCTCTGGCGCATCGAAGGCGGCCGGGTCGCGGTTCGCCATGCCGAGCAGGAGCGCGACTTGGTCGCCCGGCTTAACCGAAACACCTTCCGGCAAGTCAAGCGCCTCGTAGGCGTAGCGGGTGAACATGTGCAGCGGGGCGTCGATGCGCAGGCATTCCTCGACAGTCGCCGCGCTCACGGCATCGTCGGTGAAGAAGCGTCGCGGGTCGCCGGCCTGGGAAAGAACCGTGCGAACTGCATTGCCCATCTGGTGCACCGTCGCCTCGTGCCCGGCGTTGAGCAGCAGGATCGCCGACGCGACCAGTTCGTCCTCGCTGAGCTTCCGGCCGCCGTCGCGGGCCGCGATCAGCACCCCCAGGAGGTCGTCGGCGGGGGAGGCGCGCCGCTCGGCGACGCAGCCGCGCAGGAAGTCGGAGAATTCCGTCGCGGCGGCATTGGCGGACTCCTCCACCGCGCGTGTGCGGCCGTGCATGTACATGGCGACCATGCGATGCGACCAGTCCAGCATGTCGGCGCCGCGCTGCACCGGCACGCCCAGCATCTCGGCGATGATGGTGATCGGGATCGGCGCGGCGAAGGCGGGCAGGAGATCGACCGGGCCGCCAGTGGGGAAGCCGTCGATCAACCGGTTGGCCAGCTCTTCGATGCGCGGTCGCAGCCGTTCGACCTGGCGCGAGACGAAGGCGCGGTTCACCAGCGTGCGCAGCCTTGTGTGCACCGGCGGCTCGAGCTCCAGCATGGAGTTCGCCTCGAGACCATCGAAGGCGGCAAGGTGCGCGCGGCTGCCGTCGGCGGCGATGGTCAGATAGCCGCCGGGCCGCTCGCGCCCCAAACGACGGTCGCGCAGCAGTCGGTTGACGGCCTCGTAGCCGCCGAAACACCAGAGGCCGTAATCCTCCCAGAAGAAGGCCGGCGCGGTCTCGTGCAGCCAGGCATAGGTGGCATACGGATCCTGCACGAAGGCCGGTTCCTTCGGCGAGAGGCGCAGGCGCCGCGTAGCGGCGTCGAAGGCGAGGTAGGGCGGGCGAGGGGACATTCTTGTCCTGGCTTGCGGCTTCTGGCGCTTATCGCGCGACAGGTGTCGCGGTGGCAAGCGGGGGTGGGTCGTTGCGTTCGCCACTCCTGTCGGTCGCCGCGCGTCCGCCTCTCCGTCTCGCCGGTCGCCCCTAGCCGTGTCGGGCTCCGTCCTCGACACCTCTTCCCTGAACGGGGGGCGAGGACGATTGACACGCGCCTCGCCCAAACCGGCAGAACCGATCAAACCATGCCTTGCCAACCATCCCCGGCTGCGGCAAGCCACGCACAGTACGAACGGGCGGAGCGAGAATGAACATCATCGTCGTCGGTGCCGGAATTGCCGGCCTTTCCAGCACCTGGGCGCTGACAAAACGCGGCCACAACGTCACGCTCTTGGAGCAGGGGCCGATCCCCAATCCGCTGGCCGCCTCCGGCGACCATCACCGCATCATCCGCCGCGCCTACCGCGCCGAGACCGGCTATGGCGCGCTGATCACCGAAGCCTACCAGGCCTGGGATGAGCTATGGGCTGATCTCGGCCGGTCGCATCTTGACCCGCGAGGGTTTCTATGCGTGTCGCGTGAGCAGGGCGACGAGGCTGAAGGGTACCGGGAGGGGCTGGAAGCCGGCGGCTTTCCGTTCGAGCTCTACGAACCGGCGGAGGCTGCCCGCCGCTACCCCTTCCTGCAGCCAGACGCGTTCCGCTATGCCTTTTTCTCACCCGAAGGCGGCGCGCTGCATTGCAGGCGCATCGCCGTCGACATCGCGGACTGGATGCGCGCACGCGGCGCCAATGTCTACGAAAACAGCAAGGTCGCGGCGATCGACACGCGCCACGCGAAGGTTACGCTGGAAAGCGGGGAGACGCTGTCGGCCGACCTCGTCGTGGTGACGGCCGGGGCCTGGGTGACGAGGCTGTTTCCCGCCCTGGTTTCCGACCTGACGACCTTCCGTACCGCGGTCGTCTATCTCGATCCGCCGCCGGAGCTGAGACAGGCGTGGGATGCGGCGCCGGTGATCCTTGACGTTGGCGGCAAGACGGACGGCTACATCATTCCGCCTACCGGTGGTGGCGGGCTGAAATTCGGCTCCGGCCTGCACAAGGTCCACACCAGCGACGCGGACTGGAACCGGTCGCCGGTAGAGGGCGAGGGTGAGGCGATCCGCGACCTGTTTTCGCCGCCGATCGCCGAGGTCGCGAGGCATCGTGTGACCGAGGTGGTGACCTGCGCCTATACTTTCACCGAGGACGAGCATTTTCTTGCCGACGAGGACGGCCGCTGCCTGATCGTGTCGCCATGTTCGGGACATGGCTACAAGTTCGGCGCCTCGGTCGGCCGGCGGGTTGCCGACGCGGTCGAGACCGGCGATACGGCGACGCTGAAACGCTGGCTGCGCGCCGAGCTTTTCTGAGCGCCACTGGCGGCCTCGTCGACATGCACTGACGGCATGTGCTAGCTGCGCGAATTTGCAGAAAGCCCGAAGAAAAGATGCCGTCCGCCGAACTGCTGATCGCCTTCATCGCCACCACCGCCGTGTTCGCTTACATTCCCGGCCCGGCGATGCTCTACGCCGCCGCGCAGACGCTGGCGCGTGGCCGCTGGTCGGGACTGATGGCGGCGCTCGGCATCCATCTCGGCGGCTACGCGCATGTCGCGGCGGCGACCGCCGGCCTGTCGGTCGTCTTTCACGCCGTGCCGACGCTCTACATGGCGGTCAAGCTGGGGGGCGCGGCCTACCTCGTCTGGCTGGGCATCGCGATGTTCCGTGCGCGGACCGACCGGGATGCGTCGATGCCGGAGATTTCGGCGAAGTCCGCCCGACGCGCCTTTGTCGAGAGCGTTGCCGTCGAGGTGCTGAACCCCAAGACCGCGATCTTCTTCCTCGCCTTCCTGCCGCAATTCGTCGATCCGTCCGCGGCCTTTCCCGTCTGGGTGCAGTTCGCAATCCTCGGCACCATCGTCAACCTGATGTTCTCGTCGGCCGACATCGCCTGCGTTTTCCTGGCCGGCGCCATACTGGAGCGGCTGCGGCGCTCGGGCCGCGCCCGGCGGCTGATGCAGCGAGCCGGCGGTGCGTTGCTGGTCGGCCTCGGCACCCATCTCGCGCTGCAGCGAACCTGATCCGTCCGCCGGCTACGAAAAACGTTCCCAGGCGGCCTGGCGCGATATCCCCAGCGCCCGGCCGATCGCTTCCCACGACACCTGCCGCTGCCGCAGCGTCTCGACGATTGCCTGCAGCACCGCGCGCGTCGCGTCTACCGTCGCGGCCGACGGCTTGAGCGCCGATAGCAGCTGCTCGTCGCTCATCGCGTCCCAGCCCGCAAAGCCCGGCGGTGTCGCCTCCAGGATGCGATTGCAGATGCCGATGCAGGCATCGCAGATGAACACCTTCGGCCCGGCGACGAGGCGCGCCACCTCCTTCTCCGATTTTTCGCAGAAGGAGCAGTGAAGGGAGCGCCGTGGCAGCCGCATGGTCGTGCGAAACCAGGTTGGTTTGTCAGGATATCCTTGACGTTGAACGCGGCTTGCGTCAAGGATGACCTGACAGACAGTCAGCTCGCCGGCCTGGAACCCATGATTCGGCTTGGCCGGATGGCTAGGCAACGCGGCCTTGCGCAAGATGGAGTCGGCATCCTATCTAGCGCGGATATCGTGGCACCGATTCCTGCGCGTTGGCGCGGCAATCCGATACTGAAGGGACAGCCCATGAAGGACCCCGTCCAGACCTACATGAACCTGGTGCCGATGGTCGTCGAGCAGACGAATCGCGGCGAGCGCGCCTACGACATCTTCTCGCGCCTGCTCAAGGAACGCATCATCTTCATCACCGGACCCGTCGAGGACGGCATGGCGACGCTGGTTTGCGCGCAGCTGCTTTTCCTCGAGGCGGAGAATCCGAAGAAGGAAATCAACCTCTACATCAACTCACCCGGCGGCGTGGTGACCAGCGGCATGGCGATCTACGACACCATGCAGTTCGTGAAGCCGGCGGTGTCGACGCTGTGCATTGGCCAGGCGGCCTCGATGGGCTCGCTGCTGCTGTGCGCCGGCGAGAAGGACATGCGCTTCGCCACGCCCAACGCCCGCATCATGGTGCACCAGCCCTCCGGCGGCTTCCAGGGCCAGGCCTCCGACATCGAGCGCCACGCCATGGACATCATCAAGCTGAAGCGGCGCCTCAACGAGGTTTACGTCAAGCACACCGGGCGCGACCTCGAGACGATCGAGAAGACGCTTGACCGCGATCACTTCATGACCGCGGACGAGGCCCGCGACTTCGGGCTGATCGACAAGGTGATCTCCTCGCGGCAGGCGATCGAAGCCCCCGCCGCCTCCTGACGCAGGCCGCGGGGGGGAACGATTCCACGGTCGCACGCATTTGTCATCGGCGTGCGACATTTCCGACACAATTGGGTGTTTCCTCGACGGGCCGTCCGACCTACGTTAAGCGTATGTTGAGCTTCGACGGCTTAGCTTCGATCCGGGGCAGCTGCGAATCATCTTCGCTATTTCCGTTGCGTGTCGTGTACGGAAACAGAGGAGTTCCGCGATTGATGACGGCAGACTTTCCGCTATAGACTGCGCGGAAGCCCTCACCCGGTTTCGCGGCCGGATGCGTTGAAAAGGACTTGGAACGATGAGCAAGGTCAGCAGCGGCGGTGATTCGAAGAACACCCTCTATTGCTCGTTCTGCGGCAAGAGCCAGCATGAGGTCCGCAAGCTGATCGCCGGCCCGACGGTGTTCATCTGCGATGAATGCGTCGAATTGTGCATGGACATCATCCGCGAGGAAAACAAGACCTCGATGGTGAAGTCGCGCGAGGGCGTTCCGACCCCGCAGGAGATCCTGAAGGTTCTCGACGACTATGTGATCGGCCAGCCCTACGCCAAGCGCGTACTGTCGGTCGCCGTCCACAACCACTACAAGCGCCTCGCGCACGCCGGCAAGAACAACGACGTCGAACTGGCGAAGTCGAACATCCTGCTGATCGGCCCGACCGGTTGCGGCAAGACGCTGCTGGCGCAGACGCTGGCGCGCATCATCGACGTGCCCTTCACCATGGCCGACGCCACCACGCTGACCGAGGCCGGCTATGTCGGCGAGGACGTGGAAAACATCATCCTGAAGCTGCTGCAGGCGGCCGACTACAACGTCGAGCGCGCCCAGCGCGGCATCGTCTACATCGACGAGATCGACAAGATTTCGCGCAAGTCCGACAACCCGTCGATCACCCGCGACGTGTCGGGCGAGGGGGTGCAGCAGGCGCTGCTGAAGATCATGGAAGGCACCGTGGCCTCCGTGCCGCCGCAGGGCGGCCGCAAGCACCCGCAGCAGGAGTTCCTGCAGGTTGACACCGCGAACATCCTCTTCATCTGCGGCGGCGCTTTCGCGGGCCTCGACAAGATTATCTCCGACCGCGGCCGCAAGACCTCGATCGGCTTCGGCGCGACCGTCGCCTCGCCGGAGGACCGGCGCACCGGCGACCTCTTCCGCCAGGTCGAGCCGGAGGATCTGCTTAAGTTCGGCCTGATCCCCGAATTCGTCGGCCGCTTGCCCGTGCTGGCGACGCTGGAAGACCTCGACGAACCGGCGCTGATCCAGATCCTCACCGAGCCGAAGAACGCGCTGGTCAAGCAGTACCAGCGCCTGTTCGAGATGGAGAACGTGGAACTGACCTTTCACGAGAATGCGCTGTCGGCGATCGCCAAGCGCGCCATCGACCGCAAGACGGGCGCCCGCGGCTTGCGCTCCATCATGGAAGCGATCCTGCTCGACACCATGTTCGAACTGCCGGCGCTCGAAGGCGTGCAGGAGGTCGTGATCTCCGAAGAGGTGGTCACCGGCAGCGCTCGCCCGCTCTACATCTACGCCGAGCGCGAGAAGGGCAAGGGCAGCGCAACGGCCTGATTTGGCGGCTGCGCCGGAGCCCCGCGATCAGCGATGCGCAGGCATCGCACCAGCCATGCGGCGAGGCGCCCAAACCCTTGATCTTTCGGAGTCTGGCCTCCACCTAATGCGGGAGCCGTGGAGATGTCCCGCGCTGCGAAGCCGCCGGTCATTGACGGTGGCAGGCGGATCGTTCCACGGTCGCTCTTACGAGAATCGCGGCAGGCTCAGGCGGCCGCGAAGGAAAGGTGAAATATGACCAAGTTGTCCCGGTCTACGGGTAGCGGTGCCGTCGCGGTCCTCCCACTGCGCGACATCGTGGTGTTCCCCCACATGATCGTTCCCCTGTTCGTCGGCCGCGAGAAGTCGATCAAGGCCCTCGAGGAGGTTATGGGTGCCGACAAGCAGATCCTGCTTGCCACCCAGAAGAACGCCGCCGACGACGATCCGGAGCCCGACGCGATCTACGACGTGGGTACGCTCGCCAACGTGCTGCAGCTCCTGAAGCTGCCGGACGGCACCGTGAAGGTGCTGGTCGAAGGCACCGAGCGTGCGCGCATCGTCTCCTTCACGGAGCGCAGCGACTTCCACGAGGCCCGCGTCGACCTTCTGGCCGAGCCCGAGGAGGACGAGGTGGAGATCGAGGCGCTGGCGCGTTCCGTGGTCAGCGACTTCGAGAACTACGTCAAGCTGAACAAGAAGATTTCGCCCGAGGTCGTGGGCGCCGCGAGCCAGATCGAGGATTACTCGAAGCTCGCCGACACGATCGCATCCCATCTGTCCATCAAGCTGCCCGAGAAGCAGGAGATGCTCGCCACGCTCTCCGTCAAGGAGCGGCTCGAGAAGGCCATGGGCTTCATGGAGTCCGAGATCTCGGTGCTCCAGGTGGAAAAGCGCATCCGCTCGCGCGTCAAGCGCCAGATGGAGAAGACCCAGCGCGAATACTACCTCAACGAGCAGATGAAGGCGATCCAGAAGGAGCTCGGCGAAGGCGAGGACGGCCGCGACGAGGCGACCGAGATCGAGGCGCGCATCAAGAAGACGAAGCTGTCGAAGGAGGCCCGCGAGAAGGCGGAGGCCGAGCTGAAGAAGCTGCGGACGATGTCGCCGATGTCGGCCGAGGCGACCGTTGTGCGCAACTACCTCGACTGGATCCTGTCGATACCGTGGAACAAGAATTCCAAGGTCAAGCAGGACCTTGCCTATGCCGAGGAAGTGCTGGACACCGATCACTTCGGCCTCGACAAGGTCAAGGAGCGCATTGTCGAGTACCTGGCCGTGCAGAGCCGCCAGAAGAAGCTGAAGGGGCCGATCCTGTGCCTCGTCGGCCCTCCCGGCGTCGGCAAGACCTCGCTCGGCAAGTCGATCGCCAAGGCGACCGGCCGCGAGTTCGTGCGCATGGCGCTCGGCGGCGTGCGTGACGAGGCCGAGATCCGCGGCCACCGCCGCACCTACATCGGCTCGATGCCCGGCAAGGTCATCCAGTCGATGAAGAAGGCGAAGAAGTCCAACCCGCTCTTCCTGCTCGACGAGATCGACAAGATGGGCCAGGACTTCCGCGGCGATCCGTCTTCGGCCCTGCTGGAGGTGCTCGATCCGGAACAGAACTCGACGTTCATGGACCACTATCTCGAGGTCGAATACGACCTGTCGAGCGTGATGTTCGTGACCACGGCCAACACGCTGAACATCCCTGCGCCGCTGATGGACCGCATGGAGATCATCCGAATCGCCGGCTACACCGAGGACGAGAAGGTGGAAATCGCCAAGCGGCATCTGCTGCCCAAGGCGATCAAGGATCACGCGCTGCAGCCGAAGGAGTTTTCGGTGAGCGACGCGGCGATCCGCCAGATCATCCAGACCTACACGCGGGAAGCCGGCGTCCGCAGCCTGGAGCGCGAGCTGATGAAGCTGGCGCGCAAGGCGGTGACCGAGATCCTGAGGTCCAAGAAGAAGTCGGTGAAGATCACCGACAAGAACCTTGGCGACTATCTGGGCGTCCAGCGCTTCCGCTTCGGCCATGCCGAGGACGAGGATCAGGTGGGCGTGGTCACGGGTCTGGCCTGGACAGAGGTCGGCGGCGAACTGCTGACGATCGAAGGCGTCATGATGCCCGGCAAGGGCAAGATGACGGTGACAGGCAACCTGCGCGACGTGATGAAGGAATCGATTTCCGCGGCGGCGTCCTACGTCCGCTCACGGGCCATCGACTTCGGCATCGAACCGCCGCTGTTCGACAAGCGCGACATCCACGTCCACGTGCCCGAGGGTGCCACGCCGAAGGACGGCCCGTCGGCCGGCGTCGCCATGACCACGGCAATCGTCTCGGTGCTGACCGGCATTCCGGTGAAGGCTGATGTCGCCATGACCGGCGAGATCACGCTGCGCGGCAGGGTGCTGCCGATCGGCGGCCTGAAGGAGAAGCTGCTCGCCGCCCTTCGCGGCGGCATCAAGAAGGTGCTGATCCCCGAGGACAACGCCAAGGATCTGGCCGAGATCCCCGACAACGTTAAGAGCGGGATGGAGATCATTCCGGTCAGCCGTATCGGCGAAGTGCTCAAGCATGCGCTGGTGCGCATGCCCGAGCGGATCGAATGGGTGGAGCCGGTCGAGCCGGCGGCTACCGCCGCCAGCGAGGAAGGCGGCAAGGTGCTCGCCCACTGATCGGACGGGTCACGCTGAGTAAGCGCGGAAAGCCGGGCCACGTGCCCGGCTTTTCTGTGAAAAAGCCCGGAATTCCGCCATTTTTCTAGGGTCGAGACGCGTTTCGGTCTTGCCGCGGCAAAGGTTCTCCCTAAAGTCCCTTGCCTGCCGGGCAAGAGTCGAAAGTCCTGGCTTTTCATCACGGAAGGGAATCTTGATGAACAAGAACGAATTGGTGGCCGCGGTAGCGGAGGCAGCCAAACTGTCCAAGGGTGACGCGCAGTCCGCCGTCGACGCGGTTTTCAACACCATAACCGGCGAGTTGAAGAATGGCGGCGACGTCCGCCTCGTCGGGTTCGGCAACTTCTCGGTATCGAAGCGCGCTGCCTCAACCGGGCGCAATCCGCAGACCGGCGCCGAGGTCAAGATCCCGGCCCGCAGCGTGCCGAAGTTCTCGGCCGGCAAGGGTCTGAAGGATGCGGTGAACTGACGCTTCCCCAACGGAAGAGTCTGGTTCTTGGGACAGCCGGAGCCTAGCCTCCGGCTTTTCTCATTTTTTGAGCTATTGGCGGGTCGAAGAGCGGTCGCGCAAAAGCCACCGCATCATCGAGAAAGCAACCGCCGCGCCAATGAGCTGCGCGGCGATGAAGGCAGGTCCGTCCACTGGGCGTATGCCAGCAAAAGTATCGGTCATCGAACGTGCGATCGCCACGGCGGGGTTGGCGACGGACGTTGACGCCGTGAACCAGTATGCTGCCGTGATGTAAAGGCCGACCATCCATGGCACGGCCCTGGCGTCGAAGCGGGCGCCGGCCATGATCACCGATACCAGGCCGAACGTCGCGACGCCTTCCGAGAACCACTGCGATCCGCCAGTGCGCACCTTCATCGCCGTCTCAAGCGGTGGCAGGCCGAACATCAGCTTCGGCGAAAAGGCGCCTCGGCAAATCAAAGCTCATGCTACCCGGCCCTGGACGCGGCGGCCGTTGAGCCTTCCATCTGGCCGATGCCACGAAGCTTCGCTCCCAGCGCCAGGCGGTCGATGGACGCGAGCGGCAGCGACAGGAACGCGCTGATACGGCTGCGCATGTAGCGGGCGGCGAGGCTGAACGCGCGCTCCTTTTCGAGATCGGTGCCCTCCACGGCCGCCGGGTCTTCGATCCCCCAATGTGCCGTCATGGGTTGTCCCGGCCAGACGGGACATGCCTCGCCGGCCGCGTCGTCGCAAACCGTGAACACGAAATCCATCACCGGCACACCGGGCACCGCGAATTCGTCCCAGGACTTCGAGCGGAAGCCATCCGTCGGATAGTCCAGGGCCGCAAGGACCTTCAGGGCAAACGGATTGACGGCGCCCTTGGGATAGCTCCCGGCGGAAAAGGAGCGAAAGCGTCCACCGCCGTCCTTTCGCAGAATTGATTCCGCGAGGATCGACCGGGCGGAATTGCCAGTGCAGAGAAACAGGACATTGAAAACTCGGTCAGCCATTTTGGAGTCACCTTGGTTGGACCGCTGAGGAATTTTGCGGTCGAAGGGCAAAGGAGCGTTGCTTGTCGCGAGGCGAGAATCGCGCTGGGAGCGTCGTCCGGCGCGAGGGGGGCGAAGCCCTGTGCCTTGAACGACTGCCGTGGCAGGTCATCCGCCGGCAGCGGCGCACGCACTCTTCGGATTGAGGCCCGAGCGGCGCTGCTATCAAGCGGTTGTTCCTATCGCCGCGGGCACGCAACAAGGGGCGGCGATCGCAGGCATGCAGATCTCCGGCCGGCCCGAGCAGCAGTCCTCCAACAAAAACCGGATCAGCGCGGTCAGTGCATCGAACGCTGCGGTGTAGACGATGGAACTGCTGTCCCGTCGGGCCTGGACGAGGCCGGCACGCTCGAGTTCCTTAAGGTGAGAGCTGACGTTGGAAGCCGAGACCTCGACTCGATCGGCGATCGATCCGGCCGCGATCCCGTCGGGGCCGGCAATCACGAGGAGGCGGAGGATGCGCAGCCGGGTCTCGTGGGACAGCGCGCCGAAAGCGAAGAGGGCTTGACGTTCATCCACGTAGCAATGATCCTTGAAATGTTGAAATAACGCTCAACCAGAATACAAAACTGACCTTCGAGGTGAGCGATGGGGTCGGCCCCGTGCAGCTTCACCGGGCCGGCCATCCGTCAATGCTGGACGGTGAGCTGCTGGTTGATCAGGCACCTCGTCCGGCGAGCTGCAAGCCGCGTGATCGGTGGCTCGAAGAAGCAGCCAGGGCGTCGTCGGGCTGTTCCACGGGGGCAACTGCGGAACGGTTCTGCGGCTAGCGCATCGCTCCGGGCCGTACAGCCGGGCGATGGTGGGCGATGAGAGACTCGAACTCCCGACATCTTCGGTGTAAACGAAGCGCTCTACCAACTGAGCTAATCGCCCTCAGGGTGGCCCCGTTTAAGGGGTTCGGGCGCATTCCGCAACAGCTTTCCCTGTGTGCGGGCCGGTGCGGACGCTGGCTTCCGCCAGGGCCGGCACGGGCACTTCGGCGAATGTCCGTAAAGCGCGCCGACCGCGCTTGACACCCATCCGAGAACCCCCTAAGTGACCGCCCACGACGCCGGGCACATTGAGCCGGCGTCGCAAGCGCGGGTGTAGCTCAGTCGGTTAGAGTGCCGGCCTGTCACGCCGGAGGTCGCGGGTTCGAGCCCCGTCACTCGCGCCATTTTTTTCATGCGAGTAGCTTGGTTCTCGGTAGCTCCGTCGGTGTGATATCCGGATTGATGCCGGCGGGCTGGCAAGACCGCATCGACACCGCCAGCCGGTGCGGGTCGGGAGGCGAATCAGAGCGGCGCGGCAGCGCCTATCGCCTCGAGATCGAATCCGTCGCCGTCATGTCCTCGCCTTCCAAGGACGGCCTTCTCACAACGAGCTCCAATTTCACGATCGCGGCCGCGGTCGCTGCCGCCAGATCGCCGACAGGCGACACCTCGATGCGGTCGAGGTCCAGCCAGGCGGCCATCAGGCGCAATTCCTCGGCGAGTTCGTTGGGCGCGTGCTCCGGCGCGTGGTCCTCGGCATGGACCGAAAGCACGCGCAGCACGCGCTGGGCGCGGTCGGCCTTGATGTCCACGCGCGCCACGATGCGGTCGCCGAGCAGGAAGGGGAGCACATAGTAGCCGAACTGGCGCTTGTGGGCCGGTGTGTAGATCTCGATGCGGTAGCGGAAGTCGAACAGCCGCTCGGCGCGCGAGCGTTCCCACACCAGCGGATCGAACGGCGCCATCAGGGCGCGGGCGGCGACGCTGCGCGGCAGCCGCGCGTCCCGATGAAGGTAAGCCTGCTGGCTCCAGCCTTCGACTGTGACCGGCAAAAGCTCGCCGGCTTCGACCAGTTCGTCGACGCGTGCGCGAAAACCCTCGACCGGAAGTCGAAAATAGTCGCGTAGGTCGGATGCGGTGGCGACGCCGAGCGCGCGGGCGGAGATCCGCAAAAGCTCGCGCTGGGCGTCCGCCTCGGCCGGAACCGGCGCATCGACGATATCGCGCGGCAGAACACGGTCGGGCAGGTCGTAGACGCGCTCAAAGCCGCGGCGGTAGGCCGTGGTGATCCGTCCGGCCCAGAACAGCCATTCGAATGCGTGCTTGGCCTCGCTCCAGCCCCACCAGCCGCCAGTGCCCTTGTGTCCTTCGATGTCGGAGGCGGCGATCGGCCCGTTGCACTCCACCTCGCCAAAAATCTCCTCCACGAACGCGCGACGGTCGGCGTGGAATTTTGCCAGGCCGCCATAGATGCCGTCGCCCCGTTCGGCCCGTGCCATGCGCCAGCGCATCAGCGGATAGGTTTCGACCGGCAGCAGCGACGCCTCGTGCGCCCAGTATTCGAACAGCCGCCGCTTGCGGCCGACGGAAGCTGTGTCGAGCAGCTCGACCGGGTAGGGGCCGAGCCGCGAAAAGAGCGGCATGTAGTGGGCGCGCACCACCACGCTGACGGAATCGATCTGGAACAGGCCGGTGCGGGAAAGGACCTTGTTGAGCTGGCGCCTGTCCGCCGCCGGCACCGGCCGGGCCTCGCCAAAACCTTGCGCAGCAAGCGCTATCCGGCGCGCCTGCGCCTGCGACAGTCTTTCCTTCAAGCCGGACGACTCCCTGGTCTTCGGCCTTCCTTTTCCGGTGCGCCGGCCGGTGACGCAAGGGCGGCTCCGGGTTTCTGCTGCCATGCCGGTGTCAGCAAAAAACAAGAGTAAAACCGTCAAGAAAATAAACTGCGCTTGCCGCCGGGCGTGGCGGCCGGCGGGCCGGCCTGAATCGGCAACGTTAGGCTTGCGTCCCCGGTATGCCTGCGCTAACCCTCGCCGCAATGCAGCATGGTCGCGGCGCTGCGACCAAAACACCGCGCGATGCCGGGAAATTCGATGCTAAGGTCGACCAGCCAAAAGCCGAGAAAGGTCTCGTAATGAACGGGCTCCTGATCTCCTATCTTCCGGTCGTGATATTCATCGCCGTGGCACTGGTGATCGGGATTGCGCTGGTAGCCGCTCCGTTCGTTGTCGCCTACAGCAACCCGGACCCGGAAAAGCTGTCGGCCTACGAATGCGGCTTCAACGCCTTCGACGACGCGCGCATGAAGTTCGACGTGCGCTTCTACCTCGTGTCCATCCTGTTCATCATCTTCGACCTTGAAGTGGCATTCCTGTTCCCGTGGGCGGTGTCCTTCGGAAAGATCGGCATGTTCGGCTTCTGGTCGATGATGCTTTTCCTCGCCGTGCTGACCATCGGCTTTATCTATGAATGGAAGAAAGGGGCGCTGGAATGGGATTGAACGAATCCTCCGCGACTCTGGTGGCGCCGGCCCCCAAGGGCATCATCGATCCGAACACCGGCAAGCCGATCGGCGCCGACGACGCCTTCTTCGGCGAGTTGAACAGCGAGCTTTCGGACAAGGGCTTTCTCGTCACGTCCTCGCAGGCGCTGATCACATGGGCGCGCACCGGCTCGCTGATGTGGATGACCTTCGGGCTCGCCTGCTGCGCGGTGGAGATGATGCACATTTCGATGCCGCGCTACGACGCCGAGCGCTTCGGCATCGCGCCGCGCGCGTCGCCGCGCCAGTCCGACGTGATGATCGTCGCCGGCACGCTGACCAACAAGATGGCGCCCGCGCTGCGCAAGGTTTACGACCAGATGCCGGAGCCGCGCTACGTCATCTCGATGGGCTCCTGCGCCAATGGCGGCGGCTATTACCACTATTCCTATTCGGTGGTGCGCGGCTGCGACCGGGTCGTGCCGGTCGACATCTACGTTCCGGGCTGCCCGCCCACGGCCGAGGCGCTGCTCTACGGCATTCTTCTCCTGCAGAAGAAGATCCGCCGCACCGGCACGATCGAGCGGTAACGCGATGGCCGAGCCGGAAGACATGATCATACGGATGCTTCGCGAGATGCGGTCTGAGATCGCGTCGTCGCGGGCAGAGATGGCTGCCTTCCGCAAGGAAACCGGCGAGCGCTTTACTGGTATCGAAGCGGGCCAACGAAACCTGCGGCATGCCATGGCCGGTGAAACGGTGCTCGCTCGTGTACTTGTCGGGGAATATGAGGAGCGAATTGAAGCGCTCGAGACCAAGCTCAAGGGGTTGGAGGGCCAGCGATGAACGCTCTCTATGGATCGGTGGCCTCGCGGATGCGCGAGTTGCAGTCCCGCGGTCTTTCCGACGAGCAGTATTTGAACGCTGTCATTGAAATCGCGGACATTGGTGAAGGTCGAGGCTTGCCGTCCGGGGTTGAAACGATCGACTCTGTCTTTGATCGGATAGCTCGCCTTCGCCTCCTCGGGGAGCGGATCGAACTGCTTCAAGATCGTATCGCAGAACTGGAATCCCGCTCGTGAGCGAAGCCCTCAACGGTCTCTCGGCCTATCTCGGCGAGAAGCTCGGCGCGAAGATACAGCAGAGCCTCGTCGCGTTCGGCGAACTGACGCTCATCGTCGAGCCGGCGGACATCGTGGACGTGCTGACTTTCCTGCGCAGCGACGCGCAGTGCCAGTTCGTCTCGATGATCGACGTCTGCGGCGCGGATTATCCGTCCCGCGCGCGCCGCTTCGAGGTCGTCTACCATCTGTTGTCGCCGCGCCAGAACGTGCGCATCCGGGTCAAGGCGGCAACCGACGAGGACACGCCGGTGCCCAGCGTGACCGGTGTTTATCCCGGCGCCGACTGGTTCGAGCGCGAGGCCTACGACCTCTACGGAATCCTGTTTTCCGGCCATCCGGACCTGCGCCGCCTGCTCACCGACTATGGTTTCGAGGGGCATCCGCTGCGCAAGGATTTCCCGCTGACCGGCTTCGTGGAGGTACGCTACGACGACGAGGCCAAGCGGGTGGTCTACGAACCGGTCGAACTCAAGCAGGAGTTCCGCAATTTTGATTTCCTCTCGCCGTGGGAAGGCACCGACTATGTGCTGCCCGGCGACGAGAAGGCCAAGGCCTGAGCGCGATGGAGGGGCTGTTCGTCGTCCTCGGCGGAATTGTGACCTCGACCGCGAAGGAGAGGGGCTCGCATGGCAAGGTTCCTCGCGCTGCTGGTCATCGGCCTGCTTCTGGTGCTCGGCTTGGTGCTGCTGTTTTCGAAGGCGGCCGATCTCCTGAAGGGGCACGGGCGCACCGTCGGGCAGATCGTGCTCCTGCTGGCGATCGCCGGTGCCGCCTGGTGGCTGTTCGGCGAGGGGTTTCTGCCCCGCTATTTCAACGAGTGAAGGGGCCGGGACTGACCAGCCATGGCTGAAACCGCCGTCCGCAACTTCAACATCAATTTCGGCCCCCAGCATCCGGCCGCGCATGGCGTGCTGCGCCTGGTGCTGGAACTCGACGGCGAAGTCGTCGACCGCGTCGATCCGCATATCGGCCTGCTGCACCGCGGCACCGAAAAGCTGATCGAGGCCAAGACCTACCTTCAGGCAGTGCCCTATTTCGACCGGCTCGACTATGTCGCCCCGATGAACCAGGAGCACGCCTTCGCGCTTGCGGTCGAGCGGCTGCTGGGCATCGACGTGCCCAAGCGCGGCCAGCTGATCCGCGTGCTCTACTGCGAGATCGGCCGCATTCTTTCGCACCTGCTCAACATTACCACACAGGCCCTGGATGTTGGCGCGCTGACGCCGCCGCTGTGGGGCTTCGAGGAACGCGAAAAGCTGATGGTGTTTTACGAGCGCGCCTGCGGGGCGCGCATGCACGCGGCCTATTTCCGTCCGGGCGGCGTGCACCAGGACCTGCCGGACAAGCTGGTCGAAGACATCGGCAAGTGGATCGATCCGTTCCTGCAGACCGTCGCCAACCTCGATGAACTGCTGACCGGCAACCGCATCTTCAAGCAGCGCAACGTCGACATCGGCGTGGTGTCGCTCGACGACGCCTGGGCCTGGGGCTTTTCGGGCGTGATGGTGCGCGGCTCGGGCGCTGCCTGGGACCTGCGCAAGAGCCAGCCGTATGAATGCTATCCGGAGATGGATTTCGACATTCCGATCGGCAAGAACGGCGACTGCTTCGACCGCTACCTCATTCGAATGGAGGAGATGCGCCAGTCGGCGAAGATCATGCGCCAGTGCGTCGACCGGCTGCTGGGCGCCGAGCGGACCGGCCCGGTTTCCAACCTTGACGGCAAGGTCGTGCCGCCGAAGCGCGCGGCGATGAAGCGGTCGATGGAAGCGTTGATCCACCACTTCAAGCTTTACACCGAGGGTTATCGCGTGCCGGCCGGCGAGGTCTACGCGGCGGTCGAGGCGCCCAAGGGCGAGTTCGGCGTCTACCTGGTCTCCGACGGCACCAACAAGCCCTACCGCTGCAAGCTCAGGGCGCCGGGCTTTGCCCATCTGCAGGCAATGGATTTCCTCTGCCGCGGCCACATGCTGGCCGACGTCTCCGCCGTTCTGGGCTCGCTCGACATCGTGTTCGGGGAGGTCGACCGGTGAGCGCATTAATGTGGGAGATCCGCAACGAAGGCCACGCTTGGCGTTCCGGTGAAGCCATGGACCGCTACATGCTCGCGCCAAACAAGATCGAGATGGTGGACGGAAGGCAGTTCGATACGGACGAAGAACGCGAAACGCTGCTTTGTCTGTTGTTGGAGAACGTTGGGGCCGACCGCACCGTGCAGCTTGGCGATCCCGCTGTCTGGAAAGCCGCTATCGCCAAGCTCGAAATGCAATCGAACTAGAATGTCAAGCTGATGTCCGTCCGCCGTCTCGCAGAGCCAGCCGTCCAGCCCGCCACCTTCGCCTTCGACGAGGCGAACGAGGCAGCGGCGAAGCAGTGGATCGGCAAGTACCCCAAGGGCCGCGAGCAGTCGGCCGTGATCCCGCTGCTGATGATCGCGCAGGATCAGGAAGGCTGGGTGACAAAGCCGGCGATCGAGCATGTCGCCGACCGGCTCGGCATGCCCTACATCCGCGCGCTGGAAGTCGCGACCTTCTACACGCAGTTCCAGCTGAAGCCGGTTGGCACGCGGGCGCATGTCCAGGTCTGCGGCACCACGCCCTGCATGCTGCGCGGGGCCGAAGCGCTCATGGACGTGTGCCGTTCGAAGATCCATCACGACCAGTTCCATACCAACGCTTCCGGTACGCTGTCGTGGGAGGAGGTCGAGTGCCTCGGGGCCTGCGTGAACGCGCCGATGATCATGATCTTCAAGGACACCTACGAGGACCTGACGCCGCAGCGGCTTGCCGAAATCATCGACGCCTTCGATGCCGGCAAGGCCGTGGAGCCGGGCCCGCAGATCGACCGCGTCTATTCCGCGCCCGTCACCGGGCTGACCACGCTGGCCGACGAGACGGCGGTGCTGAAGGAGACGCGCGATCGCGAGGCCGCCGAGAAGGTTACTCGCGACGAGGCCAGCGTAGCCCCGTCCAATGCCGCCAAGCCGAAGACCGATGCGTCGGAGACCAACCCGGCGATCAAGTCGCCGTCGCCGGTGAAGGCGAGCCCTACGGCGGAAGCGGCCGCCAGCGTGGCGCCGCCGGCGCATTCGGCCGAGAATGCCAACAAGGCCGCGCCCGAAGTCGAAGGCACCGACAAGCAACGCAGCGGGGCCAAGCCGGCCACCGAGGCCGCTGGCCTCTACAAGGCGCCACAGGCGGGCGGGCAGGGCAAGCAGGCTTTGGCCGCAAAGCCGTCGCTCGAGGACAAGGACCGTCCGGCGGCGATCGAAAAGCCGGCGACGCCCGACGATCTGAAGTTGATCTCCGGCGTAGGCCCCAAGATCGAGGGCATCCTGCATTCGCTCGGCATCTACACATTCGCGCAGGTCGCTTCCTGGAAGCAGGCCGAGCGCGAATGGGTCGACGGCTACCTCAACTTCAAGGGCCGCATCGAACGCGACGACTGGGTGAGGCAGGCGGAAGCGCTCTCCAAGGGCGTCGACGAGTATGTGCGCGTGTTTGGAAAGAAGCCGGTCTGAGGTCGGGATCATGCTGCAGGACAAGGACCGCATCTTCACCAACATCTACGGCCGCTTCGACAAGTCGCTCGCCGGCGCGATGCGTCGTGGCCACTGGGACAACACCAAGGGTATCCTGGAAAAGGGCCGCGAGTGGATCGTCAACGAGATGAAGGCGTCGGGCCTGCGCGGCCGCGGCGGCGCCGGCTTCCCGACCGGGCTGAAATGGTCGTTCATGCCCAAGCAGAGCGACGGTCGCCCCTCCTATCTAGTGGTCAACGCGGACGAGTCCGAACCTGGCACCTGCAAGGATCGTGACATCCTGCGTCATGATCCGCACACGCTGGTGGAAGGCTCCTTCATTGCCGGCTTCGCCATGGGCGCGATCGCGGCCTACATCTACGTGCGCGGCGAGTTCATCCGCGAGCGCGAGGCGCTCCAGCGGGCGATCGACGAGGCCTACGAGGCCGGCCTGATCGGCAAGGGCAACAAGAACGGCTACGACTTCGACATCTACGTCCACCACGGCGCCGGTGCGTATATCTGCGGCGAGGAAACCGCGCTGCTCGAAAGCCTGGAGGGCAAGAAGGGCCAGCCGCGCCTGAAGCCGCCGTTCCCGGCGAATGTGGGCCTCTACGGCTGCCCGACCACCGTCAACAACGTGGAATCGATCGCGGTTGCACCGACCATCCTGCGCCGCGGCGCCGGCTGGTTCTCGTCCTTCGGCCGGCCCAACAATGTCGGCACGAAGCTGTTCTGCATATCCGGCCACGTCAACAACCCGTGCACCGTCGAAGAGGCGATGTCGATCCCGTTCCGCGACCTGATCGAGACCCATTGCGGCGGCATCCGCGGCGGCTGGGACAATCTGTTGGCGGTCATTCCGGGCGGCGCTTCGGTGCCGCTGGTGCCGGCCGCCCAGATCATGGACGTGCCGATGGACTTCGATTCGCTGCGCGACCTGAAATCCGGCCTCGGCACGGCGGCTGTCATCGTCATGGACAAGTCGACGGATATCGTGAAGGCGATCGCCCGGCTCTCATACTTCTACAAACATGAAAGCTGCGGCCAGTGCACGCCTTGCCGCGAGGGCACGGGCTGGATGTGGCGCGTGATGGAGCGGCTGGTGCGCGGGGAAGCGCAGAAGCGCGAGATCGACATGCTGCTCGACGTCACCAAGCAGGTTGAGGGCCACACGATCTGCGCCCTCGGCGACGCCGCCGCCTGGCCGATCCAGGGGCTGATGCGGCATTTCCGCGGCGAGGTCGAGCGCCGCATCGACGAATTCAGCCGCAACGCCCACCGCACCGAGCCGGTGCTGGTGGCAGCGGAATAATACACAAAGACTCAAGGCCGAAACGGCCTCCGGAAACGCACGGACGGGCAACAGGAAAGGCGACAACAGGAGATGGCCATGTCGATGTTTCCGATGACCGAGATTCCCTTCGCCGGTGCAAAGGCGTGGGAGAAATACACGGCCGGCTTCGCCGCGCCGCGCGAGTTCTCGTCCGTGATGGACGTTTCCGTGAATCCCGCCGCCAACGCGATGGCGTTTTCGATGATGAGCGTGGGCATGACCAGCCACGTGCTGGGCACCTGGATCGGCCTGATGACGGGTGCGGCCCAGTCCTCCCAGCGCATCTTCGCCGCTGGCTTCGCGACGGCCGGCGCTGTGGCGCCGAAGGAGATGGCGGTGGTTGCCGCGCCGAAGCCGCGTCCGGCTTCGCCGCTCCTGGTCGCCAAGGCGGTCGAGAAGGTCGAAGCTCCGGCCGTGGAGGCCGTCGCGCCGGCACCGGAGCCGCGGCCTGCGCCGACACTGGTGGCAAAGGCTGTGGAGAAGCTGGTGACCCCGCTCGCGCCCGCCGCCAAGCCGGTAGCGGCGGTTGCCAAGGCGGTTGAGGCGGCAGCGAAACCTGCCGAGGTGATTGCCAAGCCGGCCGAGAAAACCCTGGCCGCCACGGCGGCGGAACCCGTCGCCAAGGTTGCCAAGCCGGCCAGGGCCGTAAAGACGGTGAAGGCCGCCCCCGAGATCGTGCCCGACCTGAAGGAAGCCGTGGCGGAAAAGGCGCCGGCGCCAATCGAGCCGGCGGTCGTTGCCGCGCAGCCCGCGGCCAACCTCCTGCCGGAGGATTTTCGCGCCCCGAAGTCGATGGACAAGCCGGAAACCCCTGATGACCTGAAGGCGATTGCCGGCATCGGGCCGAAGCTCGAAAAGGTATTGAACGGCCTCGGCGTCTGGACCTATGGCCAGATTGCCGCTCTGTCGCGCGAAGAAATAGCCTGGCTCGACGATTACCTTTCCTTCAAGGGGCGGATCGATCGCGACGGGTGGCTGGCGCAGGCCGCGAAACTCACCGGCAAACCGAAGGGGTAGCCGTGAACCTGGCCCAGCTCAACGTCGCCCGGCTGAAATACCCGTTCGAGGACCCGCGAGTGGCCGACTTCGCCGCCAACCTCGAGCGCGTAAACGGCATTGCCGAGCGCAGCGAAGGCTTTGTCTGGCGCCTGAAGGACGAGGGCGGGAATGCCATCGACATCCGCGCGGACGAGGACCCGCTGTTCATCGTCAACATGAGCGTCTGGCGCGATCCCGAGAGCCTGGAAAAGTTCGTCTGGAATACGGTTCACAGGCAGTTCTACCGTCGTCGGACGGAGTGGTTCGGATTGCTGGGCGCACAGCACCTGGTGATGTGGTGGGTGGATGAGGGGCACGAGCCGACGGTGGATGAGGCGATGGAGCGGCTTGCGCATCTGCGCGAGCACGGCGACAGCAATCACGCCTTCGGCTGGGAGCACCTGCCGCATGTTAAGCTTTGGCAGCAGGCGCGCTGCGCCTGATCGGGAACGGTTAGAGGTCGACGGATAGGGCATTGGGGACGATGGAGGTTCACGACACACGCGATGTTCTCGACGTTCACAACGCCACCGTTGCGAACTCGCGATTCGACGACGTGAACCTGTCGAATACCCGCTTCCACAACACCAACCTGTCGGCCGCGGCCTTCGAGGACGTGCTGCTCAGCAACTCGCGTATCACGGACGCGAACATGTCGGGGACGCTGCTGTCGAACGTGAATTTGAGCGATGTGAAAATCGAGAAGGCGATCTGGACCGGGATGACCATCGACGGCATCAAGGTCAGCGATCTTTTCAAGGCATATGAGGCGGCGCGAGCCGCCGGAGACGACTGATGGCTAAGATCAAGGTCGACGGCAAAGAGATCGAAGTACCCGACCACTACACGCTGCTGCAGGCGGCGGAGGAGGCGGGTGCGGAGGTGCCGCGCTTCTGCTTCCACGAACGGCTTTCGATCGCCGGCAACTGCCGCATGTGCCTCGTGGAGGTGAAGGGCGGGCCGCCCAAGCCTCAGGCGTCCTGCGCCATGGGCGTGCGCGACCTGCGCCCGGGACCAAACGGCGAAGCGCCGGAGATGTTCACCAACACGCCGATGGTGAAGAAGGCGCGCGAGGGCGTGATGGAGTTCCTGCTCATCAACCATCCGCTCGACTGCCCGATCTGCGACCAGGGCGGCGAATGCGACCTGCAGGACCAAGCGATGACCTTCGGCGTCGATGCCTCGCGCTACCACGAGAACAAGCGCGCGGTTGAGGACAAGTATATCGGGCCGCTAGTGAAGACGGTCATGACGCGCTGTATCCACTGCACGCGATGCGTAAGGTTCACCACGGAAGTGGCTGGAATCTCTGAGCTCGGCCTGATCGGCCGTGGCGAGGACGCCGAGATCACCACCTATCTCGAACAGGCGATGACCTCGGAACTGCAGGGCAATGTCATCGACCTCTGCCCGGTCGGCGCGCTGACCTCCAAGCCCTACGCATTCCAGGCGCGGCCGTGGGAATTGTCGAAGACCGAATCGATCGACGTGATGGACGCGGTCGGCTCGGCCATCCGCGTCGACACGCGCGGCCGCGAGGTGATGCGCATACTGCCGCGCGTCAATGAACAGGTGAACGAGGAGTGGATCTCCGACAAGACACGCTTCATCTGGGACGGCTTGCGCTCGCAGCGGCTTGACCGGCCCTACGTGCGCCGCAACGGACGCCTGGCGCCCGCTAGCTGGAATGAAGCCTTCGCAGCGATCAAGGAAGCCGTCGGCAAGGCGAAGCCGGAGCGCATCGGCGCGATCGCGGGCGACCTCGCCGGCGTCGAGGAGATGTATGCGCTGAAGCTGCTCATGCAGGCGCTCGGCACGAAGAATATCGACTGCCGCCAGGATGGCGCCGCGCTCGACCCGTCGCTCGGCCGCGCGAGCTACATCTTCAACCCGACCATCGAAGGCATCGAGCAGGCCGACGCCGTGCTGATCGTCGGCGCCAACCCGCGCTACGAGGCTTCCGTGCTCAATGCCCGCCTGCGCAAGCGCTGGCGCGTCGGCAACCTGCCGGTCGGCGTGATCGGCGATATCGGCGACGTGCGCTACGCCTACCAGCAGATCGGCGCGGGCTCGGACACGTTGAAGGACCTGGCCGACGGCAATGGCAGCTTCTTCGAGGTGCTGAAGAACGCCAAGAAGCCGCTGATCATCGTGGGGCAGGGCGCTCTGGCCCGTCCCGATGGCGCCGCGGTGCTTGGGCAGGCGGCAAGGCTTGCCATGGCTGTCGACGCCGCCACCGCCGACTGGAACGGCTTTGCCGTTCTCCACAATGCGGCCGCGCGCGTCGGCGGGCTCGACCTCGGCTTCGTGCCGGGCGAGGGCGGCAAGACGGCTGCGGAAATGGTTGGCGACAGCGACGTGCTCTTCCTGCTCGGCGCCGACGAGATCGCGCTGCCCGCCAGCGGCGCCTTTGTGGTCTATATCGGCACCCATGGCGACGCCGGCGCGCACCGCGCCGACGTGATCCTGCCCAGCGCAGCCTACACGGAAAAATCCGCGACCTACGTCAACACCGAAGGCCGCGTGCAGCGCACCAACCGCGCCGGCTTCGCGCCGGGCGACGCGCGCGAGGATTGGGCGATCCTGCGGGCTCTCTCGGACGTGCTCGGCAAGAAGCTGCCCTTCGATTCGCTGCACCAACTGCGGGCAAAGCTCTTCGCCGAATATCCGCATTTCGCCGATGTCGACCACATCGCCGCCGGCGATGTGGCGGCGGTCGAAAGCGCCGCGCGGATCGAAGGCTCGCTCGGCAAGGGCGTCTTCGCGCCGCCGGCGGTCGACTTCTACCTCACCAATCCGATCGCCCGCGCATCGGCGGTCATGGCCGAGTGCTCGGCGCTGGCCAGGAACGGCTTCAAGCAGGCGGCCGAGTAGAGGGGATCATGGAAAGTTTCTTCTCCTTCTACGTCTTGCCGGCGCTGATCATCGTGTTGAAGTCGGTGGTGCTGCTCGTCGTGCTGCTGATCGCGGTGGCCTACCTGCTCTATGCGGACCGCAAGATCTGGGCGGCGGTGCAGCTTCGTCGCGGTCCGAATGTCGTCGGCCCCTGGGGCACGCTGCAGGCCTTTGCCGACCTTTTGAAATTCGTCGTCAAGGAGCCGATCATCCCGGCCGGTGCCAACAAGGGCGTGTTCCTGCTCGCTCCGGTGGTTTCGGCGGTGCTGGCGATGTCGGCATGGGCCGTGATTCCGGTCGACAATGGCTGGGCGATCGCCAACCTCAACGTCGGCATCCTCTATGTCTTCGCCATCTCCTCGCTCGAGGTGTACGGCGTGATCATGGGCGGCTGGGCGTCGAACTCGAAATATCCCTTCCTCGGCGCGCTGCGTTCGGCCGCACAGATGGTCTCCTACGAAGTCTCGATCGGCTTCGTCATCATCACCGTGCTCCTGTGCGTCGGCTCGCTGAACCTCTCCGACATCGTGCTGTCGCAGCAGGACGGCATCGGCACGCGGCTTGGCCTGCCCAACACGTTCCTGGACTGGCACTGGCTGGCGCTGTTCCCGATGTTCATCGTCTTCTTCATCTCGGCGCTGGCCGAGACGAACAGGCCGCCCTTCGACCTCGTCGAAGCCGAGTCGGAACTCGTGGCCGGCCACATGATCGAATATTCCTCGACGCCGTTCCTGCTGTTCTTCCTCGGCGAATACGTGGCGATCGTGCTGATGTGCGCGCTGACCACGATCCTGTTCCTCGGCGGCTGGTTGCCGCCGTTCGATTTCGCGCCGTTCACCTGGGTGCCGGGCGTCATCTGGTTCGCGCTCAAGGTCTGCCTGGTGTTCTTCATGTTCGCGCTGGTGAAGGCCTTCGTGCCCCGCTACCGCTACGACCAGCTCATGCGGCTCGGCTGGAAGGTCTTTCTGCCGATCTCGCTGGCGATGGTGGTGATCGTTGCCGCCTTCCTGAAATTCACGGGAATGGCGTGATGACGGCGAGCGGCATCGGCGCACTGGTGGGTGTACTGGTCGCGGCCGTGGACTGGTTCGCGCTGAACCTGCTCGCCGGCCGCGTCGACCTGCCCGAAACGAAGCAGGTGTTGAAAGTGACCGGCCTCAGCCAGTTCGTGCTGCTGCCGATCGTGGGCTGGTTCGTCGGCCCCCTGTTTGTTGGAGATTGACAGATGTCAGCGCTAGCCCAGGCCGCCAAGTCGCTGCTGCTCAAGGAATTCGTCGGCGCCATCGGCCTTTCGATGCGCCAGTTCTTCGCGCCCAAGGCGACGCTGAACTATCCGCACGAGAAGGGGCCGGTGTCGGCGCGCTTCCGCGGCGAGCACGCCCTGCGCCGCTATCCCAACGGCGAGGAGCGCTGCATCGCCTGCAAGCTGTGCGAGGCGATCTGCCCGGCGCAGGCGATCACCATCGAGGCCGGCCCGCGCCGCAACGACGGCACCCGCCGTACGGTTCGCTACGACATCGACATGGTGAAGTGCATCTACTGCGGCTTCTGCCAGGAGGCCTGCCCGGTGGACGCCATCGTGGAAGGGCCGAATTTCGAGTTCGCGACGGAGACGCGCGAGGAACTCTACTACGACAAGGACAAGCTGCTGGCGAACGGCGATCGCTGGGAGCGCGAGATCGCGCGCAACATCGGGATCGACGCGCCGTACCGCTGAGATTTGACGCATGGACGGGCCGAAAGGCCTCGTCTAAGGGAACACGCGGCTTGGCCATGGGTGACGGTCGGCGCCGCAGATGCGGGAGCAAACCATGGACGCCAGCCGCAGAGCACACCGGGGGAACCCATGCTGAACGGAATAGAGGCTGCCTTCTTCTACCTCTTCGCCTTCGTGGCGGTGGCGGCAGCCTTCATGGTGATCTCCGCGCGCAACCCCGTGCATTCGGTGCTGTTCCTTATCCTCACCTTCGTCAACGCCGCCGGCCTGTTCCTGCTCGCCGGGGCGGAATTTTTGGCGATGATCCTGCTCGTCGTCTATGTCGGCGCCGTCGCCGTGCTCTTCCTGTTCGTGGTGATGATGCTGGACGTCGACTTCGCCGAACTGAAGAGCGGCGCCTTGCAATATGCCCCGATCGGCGCGCTGGTCGGGCTGGTGCTTGCAGCCGAACTGATCATCGTTCTCGGCGGCTACGCATTTGCGCCGCAGCTTGCCGCGACCGTCTCCAAGCCGATGCCGGACATCTCCGTGCAGCAGAACACCGCCGCGCTCGGCGACATCCTCTATACGGACTACGTCTACTTCTTCCAGATCGCCGGCATGATCCTGCTGGTCGCCATGATAGGCGCGATCGTGCTGACGCTGCGCCACAAGCAGGGCGTGAAGCGCCAGTCGATCGCCGCCCAGGTGGCGCGGGTGCCGGCGACGGCCATCGAGATCAAGAAGGTCGAGACGGGCAAGGGCATCTGAACATGCAGGTCGGCATCCAGCACTTCCTCACCGTCTCGGCGATCCTGTTCACGCTCGGCGTGTTCGGCATCTTCCTGAACCGCAAGAACGTCATCATCATCCTGATGTCGGTCGAGCTCATCCTGCTTGCCGTCAACATCAACTTCGTCGCCTTTTCCGCGACGCTGGGCGATCTGGTCGGCCAGGTGTTTGCGCTGTTCGTGCTGACCGTCGCGGCAGCCGAAGCCGCCATCGGACTTGCGATCCTGGTCGTCTTCTTCCGCAACCGCGGCTCGATCGCGGTCGAAGACATCAACGCGATGAAGGGCTGAGGGGAATGTACCAGGCCATCGTCTTCCTTCCCCTTCTCGGCTTCCTGATCGTCGGCCTGTTCGGCAATTCGCTGGGCGCCAAGGCGTCGGAATACATCACCTCGGGCTTCCTGGTGATCTGCGCGCTGCTGTCGTGGGTGGCCTTCTTCAGCGTCGGCTTCGGCGATGGCGAGGTCTTCGTCGTGCCGGTTATGCGCTGGATCCAGTCCGGCGGGCTGGATGCTGCATGGTCGTTCCGCATCGACACGCTGACCGTGGTCATGCTGGTGGTGGTCAACACCGTGTCGGCGCTGGTCCACATCTACTCGATAGGCTACATGCACCACGACCCCAACCGGCCGCGCTTCTTCGCCTATCTGTCGCTGTTCACCTTTGCCATGCTGATGCTGGTGACGGCCGACAATTTGGTGCAGATGTTCTTCGGCTGGGAAGGCGTCGGCCTCGCCTCCTATCTGCTGATCGGCTTCTGGTACAAGAAGCCGTCCGCCAACGCCGCCGCCATCAAGGCGTTCGTGGTCAACCGCGTCGGCGATTTCGGCTTCGCGCTCGGCATCTTCGGCGTGTTCGTGCTGTTCGGCTCGGTCAACCTCGGCACGATCTTCGCCAATGCGCCGACCTTCGCGCCGGCTGCCATCCATGGCGAGGCCAGCACCGGCCATGCCGCGACGGCCGAGGCTGCGCCTGCCGCCGAGGCTGCACCTGCCGCCGCGACGGAGGCCGCGCCTGCCGCCGAAGCTGCGGCACCCGCAGCGGAAGGCGACCACGCCGCCGAAGCCGCCCAAGGCTCCGCCGAAGTGGCCGCCGCACCCGCCGGCGAGACGGTGCTGAACTTCCTTGGCTATGCGCTCGACAAGCACATGGCGCTGACCGTGGTCTGCCTGCTGCTCTTCATGGGCGCGATGGGCAAGTCCGCTCAGGTGCCGCTGCATACCTGGCTGCCGGACGCCATGGAAGGCCCGACGCCGGTCTCGGCGCTCATCCACGCCGCAACCATGGTGACGGCCGGCGTGTTCATGCTGGCGCGGCTGTCGCCGCTGTTCGAACTGTCGAACACGGCGCTGACGGTGGTCACCTTCATCGGCGCCTTCACCGCCTTCTTCGCGGCGACCGTCGGCCTCGTGCAGAACGACATCAAGCGCGTCATCGCCTATTCGACCTGCTCGCAGCTCGGCTACATGTTCGTGGCGCTGGGCATGGGCTTCTACTCGGCCGCGATCTTCCACCTGTTCACCCACGCCTTCTTCAAGGCGCTATTGTTCCTCGGCTCCGGCTCGGTAATCCACGCCGTCTCCGACGAGCAGGACATGCGCAAGATGGGCGGCCTCAGGAAGCTCATCCCCTACACCTACTGGATGATGATCATCGGCACGCTGGCGCTGACGGGCGTCGGCATTCCGGCTACCATCATCGGCACGTCGGGATTCTTCTCCAAGGACGCCATCATCGAGGGCGCGTTCGTCGGCCACAACGTCATGGCCGGCTTCGCCTTCACCATGCTGGTGGTCGCCGCCGTCTTCACCAGTTTCTACTCGTGGCGGCTGATCTTCATGACCTTCCACGGCAAGCCGCGGGCCAGCCACGACGTCATGCACCATGTGCACGAATCGCCGATGGTCATGCTCGTGCCGCTGTTCATCCTCGCCTTCGGCGCGCTGTTTGCCGGCCTGATCTTCCATGGCGCCTTCATCGGCGAGGGCTACAGCGAGTTCTGGAAGGCGGCGCTTTTCATCCTGCCGGACAACCATATCCTGCACGCCATCCACGAGGTGCCCCTGTGGGTGAAGCTGTCGCCGTTCGTGGCGATGCTGCTCGGCTTGGCGGTGGCTTACCACTTCTACATCCGCTCGCCGGAGGCGCCCAAGCAGCTCGCCGCTCGCAATCGGGGCCTCTACCAGTTCCTGCTCAACAAGTGGTACTTCGACGAACTCTACGACTTCCTGTTCGTCAACCCGGCGAAGCGCCTCGGCACCTTCCTGTGGAAGCGTGGCGACGGCTGGCTGATCGACGGCTTCGGCCCCGACGGGGTCTCGGCCTGGGTCATCGACGTCACCAACCGGGTCGTGCGGCTGCAGACCGGCTACCTCTACCACTACGCGTTCGCCATGCTGATCGGCATCGCCGCACTCATCACCTGGATGATGCTCGGGAGCAGCTTCTGATGACCGACTGGCCCATCCTTTCAACGGTCACGTTCCTGCCGCTGGTCGGGGCGTTCCTGATCCTGCTGATCCGCGACGAGGGCGACAACGCGCGCCGCAACATCCGCAACATCGCGCTATTGACCACGCTGTTCACCTTCGTGGTGTCGCTGTTCATCTGGACGGGCTTCGACGAAACCAACCCTGGCTTCCAGATGGTAGAGAAGAGCCCGTGGCTCGACTCCGGCATCTCCTACCACATGGGCGTCGACGGCATTTCCATGCTGTTCGTCATCCTGACGACGTTCCTGATGCCGCTCTGCATCCTGGCGAGCTGGCAGTCGGTGGAAAAGCGCGTCAAGGCCTACATGATCTCGTTCCTGCTGCTGGAGACGCTGATGATCGGCGTCTTCTGCGCGCTCGACATCGTGCTGTTCTACGTGTTCTTCGAGGCCGGCCTGATCCCGATGTTCATCATCATCGGCGTGTGGGGCGGCAAGCGGCGCGTCTATGCCAGCTTCAAGTTCTTCCTCTATACGCTGCTCGGCTCGGTGCTGATGCTGCTCGCCATCATGGCGATGTTCTTCGAGGCCGGCACCACCGACATCCCGACGCTGCTGACCCACGCCTTCCCCGTGCAGATGCAGACCTGGCTGTGGCTCGCCTTCTTTGCCTCCTTCGCGGTGAAGATGCCGATGTGGCCGGTGCACACCTGGCTGCCGGACGCGCACGTCGAGGCGCCGACGGCGGGCTCGGTGATCCTGGCCGGCATCCTGCTGAAGATGGGCGGGTACGGTTTCCTGCGCTTCAGCCTGCCTATGTTCCCGGACGCCTCGCTCTACTTCGCGCCGTTCGTCTTCACGCTGTCGGTCGTGGCCATCATCTACACCTCGCTGGTCGCGCTGATGCAGGAGGACATCAAGAAGCTGATCGCCTACTCGTCCGTCGCCCACATGGGCTACGTGACGATGGGCATCTTTGCGATGAACCAGGAGGGCATCCAGGGCTCGATCTTCCAGATGCTCTCCCACGGCCTCGTCTCGGGAGCGCTGTTCCTGTGCGTCGGCGTCGTCTACGACCGCACGCACACCCGCGAGATCGCCGCCTATGGCGGGCTGGTCAACAACATGCCGAAATACGCCGTGGCGCTGATGATCTTCACCATGGCCAATGTCGGCCTGCCCGGCACCAGCGGCTTCATCGGCGAGTTCCTGACGCTGGTCGGCGTCTTCCAGGTCAACACCTGGGTCGCCTTCTTCGCCACCACCGGCGTTATCCTGTCGGCGGCCTACGCGCTGTGGCTCTATCGCAAGGTGATCTTCGGCACGCTGACCAAGGACAGCCTGAAGTCGCTGCTGGATTTGTCGCCGCGCGAAAAGACAGTGCTCTATCCGCTGATCGTGCTGGTCATCTTCTTCGGCGTCTATCCGGCGCCGGTATTCGACGCGACCGCCGCCTCCGTCGAGGCGCTGGTCAACAACATCAGCGTTTCGCTCGACACCGCGAAGACCGCGGCCCTGCGCTGACGAGGAAAGATCATGACGCCCGAACTCTCCGCCAGCCTTTGGCTCGCCGCGCCGGAACTGATCGTCGCGATCGGGGCAATGGCGCTGCTCATGATCGGCGTCTATGTGGGCGAACGCGCAAATACGGCCGCGAGCGGCCTGGCCGTGATTATCCTGCTGGTTGCCTGCGCCTGGATCGTATTCTTTCCAGCCGAGGGCAAGGTCTTCGGCGGCTCCTTCATCAGCGACCCGTTCGCGCGATTCATGAAGGTGCTGACGCTGCTTGGCTCCATCGTCACGCTGATCATGTCGGTCGGCTTCGCCAAGGCGGAAAAGTTCGACAAGTTCGAGTATCCGGTGCTGATCATGCTGGCGACGCTCGGCATGATGCTGATGATCTCGGCCAACGACATGATCGCGCTTTACCTTGGCCTGGAGCTGCAGTCGCTGGCGCTCTACGTGGTCGCGGCGATCAATCGCGATAACGTGCGCTCGACCGAGGCGGGCCTGAAGTATTTCGTGCTCGGGGCGCTGTCGTCCGGCATGCTGCTCTACGGCATCAGCCTGGTCTACGGCTACACCGGCAACATCGGCTTCCAGGCGATCGCCTCGGCGCTGAGCACGAGCGAGCCGCAACTCGGCCTCGTCTTCGGCCTGGTGTTCGTGCTCGCTGGTCTCGCCTTCAAGATTTCGGCCGTGCCGTTCCATATGTGGACACCGGACGTCTACGAGGGCGCGCCGACGCCGGTGACGGCGTTCTTCGCCGCCGCCCCGAAGATGGCAGCGATGGCGCTGGTGGTGCGCGTCACGGTCGACGCCTTCGCCCCGATCGCCAACGACTGGCAGCAGATCGTCGTCTTCATCTCGATCGCCTCGATGGCGGTCGGCGCATTCGCCGCCATCGGCCAGAGGAACATCAAGCGCCTGATGGCGTATTCCTCGATTGGCCACATGGGCTACGCGCTGGTTGGCCTGGCGGCCAACAGCGAGGCCGGCGTGCGCGGCGTCGCAATCTACATGCTGATCTACCTGGCGATGACGCTCGGCACCTTCGCCTTCATCCTGGCGATGCGCCGCAAGGACGGCAATGTCGAGCAGATCGGCGACCTCGCCGGCCTGTCGAACACCAACCCCGTGATGGCGACGATCCTCACCATTTTGATGTTCTCGCTGGCCGGCATTCCGCCGCTCGCCGGATTCTGGGGGAAGTGGTACGTCTTCCTGGCGGCCATCGACGCGCATCTTTATGCGCTAGCCGTCATCGGGGTGCTCGCCTCAGTCGTGGGCGCCTACTACTACCTGCGGATCATCAAGATCATGTGGTTCGACGAGCCGGTCGGTGGCTTCCAGCCGATGGCCACCGAGCTGCGGCTGGTGCTCGGCGTCAGCGGCGCCTTCGTACTGTTCTATGTGTTCTTCGGCGGGCCGATCGGCCGAATGGCGGAAGCCGCTGCGAAATCCTTCTTCTGAGGCGATGGCGTTCGCGCTTGCTCCGACGGCCCTGCGGCAGGCCTACCGGCTGGATGCACACGACACGGTCGGATCGACCAACGCGCTGGCGCTGGAGCATGCTCGCGCCGGCGATCCCGGCCGGCTCTGGGTCGTGGCCAAGCGGCAGGAAAGCGGCCGCGGCCGCCGCGGCCGCGCCTGGGCGACGCCGCACGGCAATCTGGCCGCGACGCTCCTCGTCACCGGAGCGGGCGACATGCGGCTCGTCGCCACGCTGGGCTTCGTCGCCGGATTGGCGCTTTCGGATGCGCTGGCGGCTGTCGCACCCGACGTCACGATGGCGATCGCGCCTGACGGCGGGTCGAGTACGAGGGGCGGGCGCTTCGAGCTGAAATGGCCGAACGATGTGCTTGCCGGCGGCGCCAAGCTTGCCGGCATCCTGCTGGAATCGGAAATGCTGGGCGAGAATCGCCACGCGATCGCGGTCGGCATCGGCGTCAATGTCGTGGCTTATCCGGACGATGTGCCCTATCCTGCGACCTCGCTGCACCAACTGGGCGTGGAATGCGACGCGGAAGGGCTGTTCCTGGCGCTTTCGGATGCGTGGGCGCACAACAGCGCGATCTGGAACGAGGGCCGGGGCCTTTCGGAGATCCGCCGCCGCTGGCTGGCAAGGGCGGCCGGCCTCGGCAGCGAAGTCGCGGTGCGGCTCGACGGCAACGTCGTGCGTGGTCGCTTCGAGACGATCGATGACGACTGCCGGTTCGTCCTGCGGACGGATGAGGGCAGGGCGGTGGCGATCGCCGCGGGCGATGTTCATTTCGGCGCGGTCGCATCGGCCGCCGCTGTCTGAGGGACCGAAGGGAAAAAGCAGAATGGCAGATCCCCGCAATGCCGAACTTGTCTTCGTTCCGCTGGGGGGCGTGGGCGAGATCGGCATGAATTTCGCGCTCTACGGCTACGGGCCGGCCGACGCGCGGGAATGGATCGTGGTCGACTGCGGCGTGTCCTTCCCGGACGACCGGATGCCCGGCGTCGACCTCGTCCTGCCGAACATCGGTTTCATCGTCGAGAACAAGGCGCGCCTGCGCGGCATCGTCATCACCCACGCGCACGAGGACCACTACGGCGCGCTGCATGATTTGTGGCCGATGCTCGGCGTTCAGGTCTGGATGACGCCGTTCACCGCCGGCCTGCTCGAGGCCAAGCGGCAGTCGGAGCAGGGGGCGCCCAAGATCCCGATCACCATCTACCGGGCCGGCGACAAGTTCAGCGTCGGCCCCTTCGGCATCGAGGCGATCGCGGTGACTCACTCGATACCGGAGCCGGTTTCGCTGGCCATCACCACCCCGCTCGGCACCGTCGTCCACACCGGGGACTGGAAGATCGACCCCGCGCCGGAAATCGGGCCGCTGACCAACGAGGCGCGCTTCCGCGCGCTGGGCGACGCGGGCGTGCTGGCGCTGATCTGCGATTCCACCAACGCGATGCGCGAGGGCGAATCGCCGTCCGAAAAAGCCGTCAGCGAAGGGCTGCGCGGCGTCATCGAGAAGGCGCCCGGCCGCGTGGCGATTACCACATTTTCCTCCAATGTCGGCCGCATCCGCTCGATCGCCGAGGCGGCGCGCGATGCCGGCAGGCAGGTGCTCGTGATGGGGCGGTCGCTGAAGCGCGTCATCGATGTCGCCGGCGAGCTTGGCTACATGGACGGGCTGCCGGGGTTCGTCGCGGAGGAGGACTACGGCTATATCCCGCGGGAGAACCTGGTCATCATATGCACCGGCAGCCAGGGCGAGCCGCGCGCCGCGCTGGCGAAGCTTGCCCGCGACGAACTGAAGAGTGTGGCGCTGTCGCCCGGCGACACCGTGATCTTCTCCTCGCGCACCATTCCCGGGAACGAGAAGGCAATCCTGGAGATCAAGAACCTGCTGATCGACCAGGGCGTGAAGATCATCGAGGACAGCGACGCGCTCGTCCACGTGTCGGGCCATCCGCGCCGCGCCGAACTGAAGCGCATGTACGAATGGACGCGGCCGCGTATCGGCGTGCCGGTGCACGGCGAGGCGGCGCATCTGGTGGCGCAGGGTTCGCTCATGGCGGCGAACGGCGTGGCCGAGGTTGCGCAGGTGCGCGACGGCGACATGCTTCGACTGGCGCCCGGTGCCGCCGAGATCATCGACGAGGTCGCTTTCGGCCGCATCTACAAGGACGGCAAGCTGATCGGCGACGAGGAGGCGGTCGGCCTGCGCGACCGGCGCAAGCTTTCCTTTGCCGGCCATGTGGTGGTCAACGTCGTGCTCGACGACCGCTACGAACTGGCCGGCGACCCGGACGTGGTCGCGATCGGCGTGCCGGCGCAGGATGCCGCCGGCGAATCGCTCGAGGAACTGATGCTGGAGGCCGCCGCCGGCGCCTTCGACAGCATTCCGAAGGCGCGCCGCAAGGATCTGGACATGGTGCAGGAAGCAGTCCGCCGGGCCGTCCGTTCCGCCGCCAACCAGGCGTGGGGCAAGAAGCCGCTGGTGACGGTGTTTGTGACGAGATGATAGTGAGGGACTAGGGAGTAGTGAGTAGGGAAGGAAAGGCGCGATGCCGGTTCTGTCTCCGCAGCTGAGCCGGCTTTTCGCTATTCACGCCCTCAGATAACTCGACCCTACTCCCTACTCACTACTCACTGGAACGCATCCATGCTCGGACACCTCAACCATGTCGCCATCGCCGTGCCGAACCTTGAGGCGGCGTCGGCGAAGTATCGCGGCACGCTCGGCGCCAGGGTGAGTTCGCCGCAGGCTTTGCCTGAACACGGCGTCACCGTCGTCTTCGTCGACGTCGGCAACACCAAGATCGAGCTGCTCGAGCCACTGGGCGAGGCCTCGCCGATCGCCGCGTTCCTGCAGAAGAACCCTTCCGGCGGGATGCATCACCTCTGCTACGAGGTCGACGACATCATCGCCGCCCGTGATAGGCTGAAGGGTGAAGGCGCGCGCGTGCTGGGCGACGGCAACCCGAAAATCGGCGCGCACGGCAAGCCCGTGCTGTTCCTCCACCCGAAGGACTTCTTCGGCACCCTGGTCGAGCTCGAACAGTCATGACCTGGGTGTCGATGCTGGCGGTTTTCTTCATCGTCTGGTGGCTGGTTCTGTTCGCTATCCTGCCGTTCGGACTGAAGACGCAGGACGACGACGGCGAGGTCACGCTGGGCACCGTGTCCAGCGCGCCGGGCGGCGCCCACATGCGCCGCGCCATTGTCTGGACCACGCTGGTCGCGCTCTTGATCTGCGGCAGCTTCTTCGTGGTGACCCGCTATTTCGACCTCAGCGTCGACGACATCCCGCACATCGTGCCCGAATTCAGATAGACCGCCCCGATAGCCGGCTTACCTAACGGAAACCAACAGCTTAGCAGCATTCGCTGATATTCAAACTGCACAAAAAAAATGCAGGGCACGAGGCCCTGCAATTGAACGCGTCCGATCCGTTTCCGTTACCGGCGGCTGCGAGTTACCGCGCCCAGATCGCATCCTCCCAAGACTTTGACCGCGTAGGAGAGCAAATTTGTCATTGCTCTCTCGATTATGGAGGGCACACTAGACTAAGCTACGTCAAATTGTCACGCGGAATTTTTCGTGTCCCGGCAATTGATTGTGCTGCATTGCACAATCAAACGGCATGCCGTGCCTCGAAAACGGACATGGTCACGGGCGGCCCCCCATCGCCGTCGCTCGGGTTCCCAACGCGCCTTGAAATGGCTATGAAGCGCGTGCATGTACCGCCCCGGAGGGCGCCGATTCAGGCGCCTCGTCTTTTCTCCCGATATGGACCGTCGATGCGTCTGTCGCGCTACTTCCTGCCCATACTGAAAGAGAATCCCCGCGAGGCCGAGATCGTCTCCCACCGCCTGATGCTGCGGGCCGGCATGATCCGACAGCAGGCGGCCGGCAGCTTCTCCTGGCTGCCGCTGGGCAAGCGCGTTCTCGAAAAGGTCTGCCGCATCATCCGCGAGGAGCAGGACCGCGCCGGTGCGCTGGAGATCCTGATGCCCACCGTTCAGTCCGCCGAACTGTGGCGCGAGAGCGGCCGCTACGACGACTACGGCAAGGAGATGCTGCGCATCAAGGACCGGCACGAGCGCGACATGCTCTACGGCCCCACCAACGAGGAGATGGTGACCGACATCTTCCGCGCCTACATCAAGTCCTACAAGGACCTGCCGCTCAACCTCTACCACATCCAGTGGAAGTTCCGCGACGAGGTGCGGCCGCGCTTCGGCGTGATGCGGTCGCGCGAATTCCTCATGAAGGACGCCTATTCCTTCGACCTCGACTACCAGGGCGCGCGCGCGGCTTACAACCGGATGTTCGTGTCCTACCTGCGCACCTTCACCCGCATGGGCCTGCAGGCCATTCCGATGCGCGCCGACACCGGCCCGATCGGCGGCGACCTCAGCCATGAGTTCATCATCCTGGCCGACACCGGCGAGAGCCAGGTCTACTGCCACCGCGATTTCCTCGACCTGCCGGTTCCGGGCGCGGATACGGATTTCCGCGACGACGCCTCGATCGCCGACATCGTGAAGCGCTGGACGACGCCCTATGCCGCGACCGACGAGATGCACGACACGGCGGCCTGGGACCGTCTGGCCGAGCGCGACCGCGTGTCGGCGCGCGGCATCGAGGTCGGCCACATCTTCCACTTCGGCGAAAAGTATTCCAAGCCGATGGGCGCCAAGGTGACCGGGCCTGACGGCCAGGATCATTTCGTTTCCATGGGTTCCTACGGCATCGGCCCGACGCGGCTGATCGCGGCGATCATCGAGGCGAGCCACGACGACAACGGCATCGTCTGGCCGGAATCGGTCGCGCCCTTCGACGTCGCGCTGATCAACATGAAGCCGGGCGACGCCGCCTGCGACGGCATCTGCGGCGCGGTCGAGCAGGAGCTTGGCGCGGCCGGTCTCGAAGTGCTCTACGACGACACCGACCAGCGCGCCGGCGGCAAGTTCGCCACCGCCGACCTGATCGGCCTGCCCTGGCAGGTGATCGTCGGGCCGCGCGGCGCGGCGGCCGGCGAGGTCGAGATCAAGAACCGCCGCACCGGCGAGCGCGTGAACGTGCCCTCCGGCGGCGTGCTGGCCCATCTGGGCCGCACGGCATGAGCACCGGCCAGGCTTCGCCTTCCGGGGCCGGGCCGTTTTCGAGTTTCGAGCGCATGGTTGCCTGGCGCTATCTGCGCTCGCGCCGCAAGGAAACGGTGATTTCCGTCATCGCGCTGATTTCCTTCGTGGGCATCATGCTGGGCGTTGCCACGCTGATCATCGTCATGGCGGTGATGAACGGCTTTCGCACCGAACTTCTGACCCGCATACTCGGCATCAACGGCCACCTCATCGTCCAACCGATCGATTCGCCTTTCGACGACTACGCCGAGGTCGCCGCCCGCATCGACGGCCTCGCCGGCGTGAAATATGCCATCCCGCTGATCGACGGCCAGGTGCTCGCCTCCGGCAATACCGGTTCCGGCACCGGCGCGCTGGTACGCGGCGTGCGCGGCGACGATCTGGTGCGGGTCGACCTTGTCGCCAAGAACATCCGCCAGGGCTCGATCGAGGGTTTCGACGAGGGCGAGGGCGTCGCCGTCGGCCAGCGCATGGCCGAGAACCTGGGGCTCGCGGTCGGCGACAGCGTCACGCTGGTGTCGCCGGACGGCGACGTCACCCCGCTCGGCACCACGCCGCGCGTAAAGGCCTATCCGGTGGTGGCGATCTTCGAGATCGGCATGTCGGAATACGATGCCTCGATCGTCTTCATGCCGCTCGCCGAGGCGCAGCTCTATTTCAACCAGGAAGGCCGCGCCCAGACCATCGAAGTCTTCCTCCAGGACCCAGACGCCATCGACGCCATGCGCCCGGACATCGAGACGGCGGCGCAGCGGCCCGTCTACCTCACCGACTGGCGCCAGCGCAACCAGACCTTTTTCTCCGCCCTGCAGGTCGAGCGCAATGTCATGTTCATGATCCTGACGCTGATCGTGCTGGTGGCGGCGCTGAACATCATCTCCGGCCTGATCATGCTGGTGAAGGACAAGGGCCGCGACATCGCCATCCTGCGCACCATGGGTGCCTCGCGCGGCGCGGTGATGCGCATCTTCGTCATGACCGGCGCGGCGATCGGCGTCACCGGTACGCTGGCCGGCGTGGCGCTCGGCATCCTGGTCTGCCTCAACGTCGAATCGATTAGGCAGTTCTTCTCCTGGCTTTCCGGCACGACGCTGTTCAACCCGGAACTCTATTTCCTCAGCCAGCTGCCGGCCGAAATGTCGTTCGGCGAGACATTTTCGGTCATCTTGATGGCGCTCGCGCTGTCGCTGCTCGCCACCATCTTCCCGGCCTGGCGGGCGGCGCGGCTCGATCCGGTCGAGGCGCTGCGCTACGAATGACCGCCGCCATCCTGGAACTGAGGCAGGTCGAGCGGCACTATGTGCAGGGCCCGCGCCGGCTCACCATCTTGAGCGGCGCGGATTTCTCGCTGCATCGGGGCGAGATGGTCGCCATGGTGGCGCCGTCCGGCACCGGCAAGTCGACTCTGCTGCACCTCGCCGGCCTGCTCGAACGCCCCGACGCCGGCGACGTCCTGATTTCGGGCCGCGCCTGCGGCGGTCTCTCCGACGACCAGCGCACCGCGATCCGCCGCAACGAGATCGGCTTCGTCTACCAGTTCCACCACCTGCTGCCGGAGTTCTCGGCGCTGGAAAACATCATGATGCCACAGCTGGTGCGTGGCCTGGGCAAGGCGAAGGCGCGCGAGCGCGCCGGGCAGCTGCTCGACTACATGAAGATCGGCAATCGCGGCGGTCACCGGCCGTCTGAGCTATCGGGCGGCGAGCAGCAGCGCGTCGCGATCGCGCGCGCCGTCGCCAACGCGCCCTCCGTGCTGCTGGCCGACGAGCCGACCGGCAATCTCGACCCAGAGACCGCGAGCTATGTCTTCGAGGCGCTGGAGGCGCTTGTACGTCAGTCGGGTCTTGCCGCGCTGATCGCGACGCACAACCACGAGCTTGCCAGGCGCATGGACCGCCGCGTGACGCTGGCCGAGGGCAAGGTGGTGCCGCTTTGACGGCGCCGAGGCTCTCTTAACACATCGCTAACCATCGATTCGCGGCGTCCGCCGGGCGAGCGATCCCGTTATGTTCATCACTTGACGAGAGAACAAAACAAATACATAAATAGAACATTAATCGAATTGGAGCGAACAGATGGACACTCTCTTCCAGGACGTCCTGTCGATGGTGAGCATGGGCACGTTCCTCGTGGTCGCGGCGATGTGGATCGGCGCGCTCTGAGATGGCTGGCCGTTTCGGCCGGGATACGGGACCGCGCCTTACAGCGGGGAGGGAGGCTTAGGGGTCGACTTCTCGGGAGCGGGCGCCGGCATTGGCACCGGCTGCGCGGCGGTCGGGCCGAACACATGCTCGAAGCCGGCCCTTAGCGCGACGTCGAGGTCGGCCATCGTCACAGGCAGACCGAGGTCGACCAGGCTGGTCACGCCATGGTCGCGCACCCCGCACGGCACGATGCCCGAAAAATGCGCGAGATCGGGCTCGACGTTGATGGCGATGCCGTGAAATGACACCCAGCGGCGCAGCCGGATGCCGATCGCGGCGATCTTGTCCTCTGCGGGCGAGCCATCGGGCGACGGCGGCCGGTCCGGCCTGACGACCCATACGCCGACGCGGTCATCGCGCCGCTCGCCGCGGATGTTGAAGGCGGCGAGAGTGGCGATGATCCAGGCTTCGAGCGAGGCCACGAAGGCGCGCACGTCCTCGCGGCGGCGCTTGAGGTCGAGCATCACATAGGCGACCCGCTGGCCGGGGCCGTGATAGGTGTATTCGCCGCCGCGCCCGGCGTCGTAGACGGGAAAGCGGTGCGCATCGACCAGGTCTTCGATCTTGGCGCTCGTGCCGGCCGTATAGAGCGGCGGATGCTCTACCAGCCAGACGAGTTCGCCGGCGCGGTCCGCGCGGATGGCGGCGGCGCGGGCTTCCATGAAGGCCAGCGCAGCGGGGTAGGCGGTGAGCCCAGGCTCGATGCGCCACTCGACCGGCTCGGCCGACGGGCCGGCGAAGAAGGTTGTCTCAATCTGGTCGCGTCGCATGGCTGCCGCGGGTCTTTTTGTGCTGGCGATCATATGGCGCCTGCGCGGAAAAATAGCCACCGGCAAGCCGCCATGGGCGGCATTCGGGTCTAAGCATGCCGCGGTTGAACTGGCTTCACGCGGCGCCCCACCGGCCTAGCTTCACTCGGCAACCTCACCGTCGAGCAGAAGGGAAGGAGAAGCGCGAAGGCCGCCGACCTCCCCCTCAAGGGGTGTTCAGACCGCGGAGCGGTGGGCAGACATATAGAGAGACATCGTGGAGACTTTCCACCGCTGTTCACGGAGGCCTTCGGATGCCGGTCCTCGCGGTTTCCCGTGAGAAGGAGGGAGTGGAGTGGAAACACGTCAGTCGTGACGCGCTTTGGCGCAATCAGAAACACCCGACTCAGCCCGACGGCGTCAACATCCGTAATGGTGTCTTGGGGAAAAAATGGTGCGGTCGAGAAGACTCGAACTTCCACGGGTTGCCCCACAGCGACCTCAACGCTGCGCGTCTACCAATTCCGCCACGACCGCACGCCGTGAAAGCCGGTCCGACCGGCCCGGCGGCATGTAGCAAACCAATCCCGGCGAAACAAGTGGGCGCGCGGCAGAAAACCCGCCGCCTCGGCTCACCCCGGCCTGCTGCTTCGCCATGCCGCGATTGTAGCGAGATCAAACCCGAGAAGGCGAATCGGAGGGGCGATTCGCAGCTCGCCCGCCGGCGCTTCCGACCGGTGCAACCGGCTGTCGACACAACCACCGGCCGCGCCCGTCGAGCGCGGCCGTACAGGGTGAGAAAGGGAGGCGCGAAGCTTCCCCTTCGATGCTTCGGTCAGGCCGTCGCGAGTTCAGCCGGCGCCTCGGCCAGCGAGGGATAATCAGTATAGCCCTCCGGCCCCTGGGTGTAGAACGTCGCCGAATTCCACGGGTTGAGAGGTGCGTCGAGCGCAAAGCGCTTCGGCAGGTCCGGATTGGCGATGAACAGCTTGCCGAAGGCGACGGCGTCGGCTTCGCCATTGGCAAGCAGTGCCTCGGCCGACTCGCGCGTGGTAAACCCCTCATTGGCGATGTAGACGCCGCCGAACGCCTTCTTCAGCGCAGGCCCCAGACGCGGCTCCTTGACCGACTCGCGCGAGCACAGGAAGGCGAGCCCGCGCTTGCCAAGCTCGCGGGCGACATAACCGAACGTCGCCGGCAGGTCGCTGTCGCCCATGTCATGAGAATCGGCGCGCGGCGCAAGGTGCACACCGACACGGCCAGCACCCCAGACATCGACCACGGCGTCGGTGACCTCCAGCAAAAGCCGCGCGCGGTTTTCGATCGGCCCGCCGTAGCGATCGGTGCGCTTGTTGGTCTTGTCCTGCAGAAACTGGTCGAGCAGGTAGCCGTTGGCACCGTGGATCTCGACGCCGTCGAAGCCGGCGGCGAGCGAATTCTGCGCGCCCTTGCGGTAGGCCTCGATCACGCCCGGCAGTTCCTCCGTCTCCAGCGCGCGCGGCGTGGCATAGGGGCGCTGCGGCCGAAGCAGGCTGACATGGCCGGCCGGCTGGATGGCGCTGGGCGCAACGGGCGCTGCGCCGTTGTGGTAGCTCGGGTCCGAGATGCGTCCGACATGCCAGAGCTGCAGCAGGATGATGCCGCCGGCGTCGTGAACGGCATCGGTGATCCTGCGCCAGCCGGCGACCTGCTCCTGTGACCAGATGCCCGGCGTGTGCGGATAGCCGACGCCTTGCGGCGTGACCGAGGTCGCCTCGGTGAAGATCGCGCCCGCCGATGCGCGCTGGACGTAATATTCGCGCATCAGGTCGTTGGGCACGCGGCCTTCGCCGCTCGAGCGATTGCGCGTGAGCGGCGCCATCAGAACGCGGTTGCGCAGGTGTAGGTCGCCGATCTGGATCGGGTCGAGCAGTGTAGGCATGGCTGGTCCTCGCAGGGAAAGCGGAAAGCATAGATCTAGGGGTGATGCTGCAACGCAACAAGGTTTGGTGCTCAGAGTGCCGGGGCTCGTCACGGACGGACCGAAAAGCCCTTTGCTTCGTCTGGCGGGTGCACGGCAAACGTCTGACGAATCCGCGATCCAAGCGGGCAAAAAATACTCCGAACGCCGAAAAAAAAAGAACCGCCGCCCCACGCTCCCGGGGGTCCCTGTCCAAGCAATCGGCGCGCTCGTCCTTTTCGTTTGAAGTGCGACGCCGTCGCGGGCTAGACGGGTGGATCAGTCCCGAGCGCGAGACGGGAGGCCGGCCATGGAAGACGAACATCGGGACGGACCCGGCGCCGGGGCTCACGAGGCCACCCATCCCGACATCTACGGCGAGGACGGCGCGGTCCGCGCATCCTACCTGACCCGCATCGGCGCGGCGATCGCCGACCGCGATACGCTCACGCTGAAGCGCGACGTCCACGACCTGCATCAGTCCGAACTGGGCGACCTGCTCGAGGCACTGATGCCCGAGCAGCGCCTGGCACTGGTCGACCTGCTGGGGGAGGATTTCGACTTCTCCTCGCTGACTGAGGTGGACGACGCGATCCGCCAGGACATCGTCGAGGCTATTCCCAACACGCAGATCGCCCAGGCCATGCAGGACCTGGATTCCGACGACGCGGTCTACATCCTCGAAGACCTGGACGTGGAGGACCAGGACGAAATCCTTGCGCAGCTGCCGTTCACCGAGCGGATCAGGCTGCGCCGCGCGCTCGACTATCCGGAAGAGACTGCCGGGCGCCGCATGCAGACCGAGTTCGTCGCGGTGCCGCCGTTCTGGACCGTCGGGCAGACGATAGACTACATGCGCGAGGACCAGAACCTTCCGGACACCTTCACCCAGATCTTCGTCATCGACCCGACCTTCAAGCTGCTTGGCGCGGTCGACCTCGACCAGATCCTGCGCACCAAGCGCTCGGTCAAGATCGAGGAGGTAATGCACGAGACGCGGCATGCGATTCCGGCCACGATGGACCAGGAAGAGGCGGCGCGCGAGTTCGAGCAATACGACCTGCTGTCGGCGGCCGTCGTCGACGAGAACGACCGCCTGGTCGGCGTGCTGACCATCGACGACGTTGTCGACGTGATCCAGCAGGAAGCGGAGGAAGACCTGCTGCGCATGGGCGGCGTCGGCGACGAGGAACTGTCCGACACGGTGTTCGCCATCTCGCGCTCCCGCGTGCCGTGGCTGCTGGTGAACCTCGCCACGGCCTTCGTCTCCGCGACCGTCATCAGCCAGTTCGGAGCCACGATCGAGCAGATGGTGGCGCTGGCGGCGCTGATGCCGATCGTGGCTTCGCTGGGCGGCAATGCCGGCACCCAGACGATGACGGTGACGGTGCGCGCGCTCGCCACCAAGGACCTCGACATCTACAACGCCGGGCGTGTCGTGCGGCGCGAGGTGCTCGTCGGCATGATGAACGGGGCGGTGATCGCCCTGATCATCGGGCTCGTCGCGGGGACTTGGTTCCACAACCCACATCTCGGAGGGGTGATCGCGGTCGCCATGATCATCAACATGCTGGCCGCCGCGCTGGCGGGCATTCTGATCCCGTTGCTGCTCGACCGCTTCGGCGCCGATCCGGCGATCTCCTCGTCGATCTTCACGACGATGATCACCGACGTGATCGGTTTTTTGGCATTTCTGAGCCTGGCGAGCTGGTGGCTTCACATCGGCTAACAGGTTTGGCGCCGATCGGGCCATTGCGCATTTGACTTATAGGGAAGCTACCCGCAAATACCAGTCCCGGGGGAGGGGCCCGAAACGCAACCGATTTCGTCTCGGAATTTACATTTCTCGGCGAATTCCAAACCTTCAAGGCGGCGCTGGCGCCGTCGGAAACAGCGATGCGGGAATACTATACGATCACCGAACTGACCCGTGAGTTTGATATTTCCACCCGAACCCTCCGCTTCTACGAGGACGAAGGCCTCATCCACCCGGTGCGGCGCGGCCGCACCCGGCTGTTCCGGCCCTCCGACCGCCAGCTCGTGCGCCAGATCCTGCGCGGCAAGCGGCTCGGCTTCTCGATCGCTGAAATCCGCGAGATCATTCAGGTCTACAAGGAGCCGCCCGGAGAGGTCGGCCAGCTAAAGCTGATGCTGCGGCGCATCGAGGAAAAGCGGGAGGACCTGCGGCAGAAGCGGCGCGACCTCGAGGACACGCTGGCCGAACTTGACCAGGCCGAGGAGGCCTGTGTCGAGCGGCTGGTGGAACTCGGCGTGAACACGTGAAGGTGCGTTTCGACGGTGGTGTATGGCATTGCGCTGATGTAGTCTCAGCCGGTCCGACGGGCTAAGAGTCCGCGGGATCGGGTTGTTGTCGAGCACCTTCGTGGAGGGTTTCGATGAGCGAACTTGCCAGCCAGATGAGCGTGCTGCGGAACTTCGCCGACGCGTCATTCTGCGACGCGATCGAGCGCGTCGTCGGCGAGGGCAAGGATCGGGAACTGATCCGCATCAACGCGCTCGCCTTCGCCGACCGCCACGGCCTCGATGAAGAAAAGACCATCGCCGGCTTCCTGCATGCCACCACGCTCGGCCTGTTCGACATATCCTGGAACGTGCTGTGCCCTGGCTGTGGCGGCGTGCTCGACACCAACGCCTCGCTCAAGACCGTGCTCAAGACGGAATATGTCTGCGCATTGTGCGCCGGCAACTATGCCCCGACCCTCGACGAACTGGTCGAGGTCACCTTCACGGTCAATCCGCGCATCCGGCGGATCGCCGCCCACAATCCCCACGAACTGCCGGTCAACGAATATCTGCGCCAGATCTACTGGAGTTCCGGCGTCGATTTGCCCGACGACATGGACGCGGTCATCGAAACCATGGTGCTGGAGAGCGCCGAGGTACCGCCCGGCGAGAAGCTGGTGATGTCGCTGCAACTGCCGGCGGAGTTCATCATCGTCTTCGAGGCGGTGACGCATACGGTCCAGTTCATCGACGTCAAGGGCGAGCCCACGCGCGAGCGCCAGAGCCTGTCGCTGGCCTATACACGTGATCATGGACACAATCAGACGCTGGAGATGCGCCCGGGACCGATCCGCATCTCGATCGAGAACCGCACCGACACGCGCGTTTTGCCGGCTGTCTTCATCGCCGGCGATCCGCTTCACGACCTTTTGGCAAAGCGCCGGCCGTTCCTGACGGCGAAGCGGCTTTTGACCAACCAGACCTTTCGCGACCTCTATCGCACCGAGACGCTGGACGTCAGCCAGCGGTTGAAGATCACCAGCCTTACCTTCCTGTTCACCGACCTGCGCGGCTCGACCGAGCTCTACGAGCGGGTCGGGGACCTCGACGCCTTCGATCTCGTGCGGTCCCATTTCGCCGTGCTCAACGAAATCGTCGCGTCGGAGGCGGGTGCGGTGGTCAAGACGATCGGCGACGCGGTGATGGCGACGTTCCCGACGCCGGACCGCGCCATGGCGGCGGCGCTGCGCATGCGCGACGCCATGCGCGAGCTGAACGAGAAATCCGGCCGCGAGGATCTGGTGCTCAAGATCGGCGTGCACGAGGGCCCCTGCATCGCCGTGGCGATGAACGAGCGCCAGGACTATTTCGGGCAGACGGTCAATATCGCCTCGCGCGTCCAGGGGCTGGCGACGGCGCAGGCGATTTTTGCGACGGCGGCGGTCGTCAACGATCCGAAGTCCGCCGACCTTTTCCGCGAGCGCAACGTCGTGCCCCAGGCGCAGACGGCTTCGCTGCGCGGCATCGAGCGGGACGTGCTGCTCTACGCCATCCCCTGAGGGCGGTCGCCAGAGCCGTCATACCCAGCGGCGCACGCGCTTCTGATAGTCGTGATACTTCTTGCCGAAGCGCTGGAAGAGATGCCTTTCCTCCGGCTCGATGGCCACCTTCTGCGTGATGAACGCCGCGACGATGGCGAAGAAAATGAGCCAGGCGATGCCGCCGATGAGACCGCCGCCGATCATCACCAGCGCCCCCGAAAGGTAGATCGGATTGCGGGTGAACGAAAACGGGCCGCTGGTCACCAGATGCTCACTTGGCCGGTTCGGCGCGATGGTGGTGTGGGCCCGGCGCAATGTGCGCACGGCGGTGACCGCGACCACGACGGCGGCCGCCACCAACAGCCAGCCGATGGCGTAGAGGATGTCGGCCAGCGGCCCTTCCAGCCAGCCGAGCGGATAGATCTCATGCAGCAAAATCCCTGCGGCGATGCCCAAGACATAGACGATCGGCGCCCACGGGACGCGATATGCCCCTTCGGCTGCGGTGGTCACTGCACTCCTCCCTTGTCGAGCGGCGCCTCGGAATCGGCGGAGCAGATTCCCGCAAACGTCTCAAGTTGGGATTGTAACGCGTCTCCTCCCTTCCCGGAATAGAGGCTGTCGAGCAGCCCTTCCCCCTCGATCGAGCGGAGCATGCAGCCGCAGTAGCGCGCGCAGAAATCCACGTCGCGAACCGGCTCGCACTGTACCCGGCAGGCCTCCGAAAAGCCGGCCGAAGGCGAACGCTCGGGCGGCGGCACTACTTGCGTGGCGAGCCAGACCAGCCCGATCAGAATGGGCTGGTGGATGAGATAGAAGGCCAGGCTGTGGCGGCCGAGAAAAACGAGCGGCCTGCCCCACCCGCCTTCGGAGATTCTTGCCAGCCGCGCCAGCCACCCCCAACCTGTCGCGGCTTTTGCCACAGCGATGCCGATCAGCACGGCTCCGAACCACGGGAAGACCGGCACGTAGTCGTTTGAGCGCGGATTGACCGGGGCAAGGCCCAGCCACCAGAGAGCGGGATGATCGAATATCGGCGAGCGCAGAAAATGCGGCGCGGCGATCACCAGAGCCGCCATGGCCAGCGTGACGGGGGATGGCATTCGCAGGAAGGCAAGGCCGAGAACGCTGGCGAGCGCGATCTGGTGCAGGATGCCGAAAAAGATGAAGCCCTGCGGCACGGCGAAGTAGGTGACCGCCGAAATCGCCGCCGCCGCGCCAGCGACCATCGCCAGCCTCCACAGCATCGGCCGCCAACGGATGCCGCTGCCATGCGCCAGAAAGAGGCTGACGCCAACCAGGAACAGGAAGCTCGACGCGATGCAGCGGGCATAAAGCTTCCAGGCGCCGACGCCGGTCGTTCCGGCTGGGATGTAGCCGAAGAACTCCAGATCCCAGGTGAAGTGGTAGGACGCCATTGCCAGCAGAGCGACACCGCGCGCGATGTCGATCGCCGCGATCCTGCCTGGGGGGCGAGGGTTGGTGCTGCCTTCCGGTTCGGTCATTCGCCACGCGCCGTTATCGGTCCCGCATCTATAGGCGAGGGCGGACGGGCGGGCGAGGCGCGATCGCTCGGCGGCGCGGGCCGCAAACGGGCAAGCCTTGGGCCAGTGGCGCCGAACCGTTGGCCAGAGGCGCTTTCCTGACACTCTGTCGGATTCGCGCAAGGGATGACCCGCGCGACTCTGCCAGTTTGCGGCGGATTGCCGGAGTTCCGATGGCCACCCAAGTCCGACATCCCATCTGGCTGCCCGCCGTCCCAGCTCCGGGCGCGCGCACTTTCGCAATCCTCTACGGACTGGAGTCTTTCGCGCGTGCCTCGCTGGCCAGCGTCATACCGATCCAGGCCTACGAGATCCTGCACAGCGAGCAGTCGGTCTCCATCCTCTACACTGTGGTGGCCCTGCTCGGCCTCTCGGTCACCCTGTTCATGCCGATGCTGATCAACCGCCTGGCACGCCGCTGGGTCTATTCGATGGGCTGCATGCTGCTGATCGTCAGTGCGGTCCTGTTCATACCTGCGACCCTGCCGACCCAACTGCTCGGCATGCTGGCGCGCGTGATGGGCGCCAGCGCGCTCGCCATCACGCTCAACCTCTACATCATGGACCACATCCGCAAGACGGAGTTCATGCATGCGGAATCGATGCGGATGGCCTGGTCCACGCTTGGCTGGACCTGTGGCCCGACCCTTGGCGTGCTGCTCTACTCGAATTTCGGCATCGCCGCCGCGAGCGGGGTGGTGATTGTCTTCGCAGCCGGCGTGCTCATCGCGTTCTGGTACTTCCGCCTCACCAACAATTCGGAGATCCGACCCGGCCGGGCCCGCTCGGCAAACCCGATCGCCAATATCGGCCGGTTCGTGGCGCAGCCGCGCATGCGGCTTGCCTGGATCATTGCCTTCGGCCGGTCCTGCTTCTGGACCACGTTCTTCATCTACGTGCCGCTGCTGATGGTGGTCTCCGGCGAGGGCAAGTTCGCCGGCGGGCTATTCGTCTCCGCCGGCAATGCGCTGCTTTTCTCGGCGCTGTTGTGGGGCAAGGCAGGTCGCCGCTTCGGGGCGCGCAATACGATGTCGTTCGCCTTCTTCGCGATGACGGCCACGCTCTTCGTCGCGGCCTTCGCCGGCGAGGCGCAGCCGCTGGTCGCGGCCTCCTTCCTGCTTGCCTGCGCTTTCTTCGCAATCGCACTCGATGCGCTCGGCTCGACCGCCTTCATGCGGGCGGTTCGCACCTATGAGCGGTCGCAGATGACGGCCGTCTACCGCACCTATCTCGACCTGTCTGAACTTTTACCGCCGCTGGTCTATTCGGTGGTGCTGGCCTTCTTCGGCCTCGGCGGCGTCTTTGCCACGCTCGGCGTGTTCAGCACCATCTGCGGGCTGATGGTCTGGCGCTATCTGCCGCGCTCGATGTGAGTGCCGTCAGGGCGCGCAGCCCCGTTCTTTCCTCCGGGGCCCTGGCGCATTAGGGCCGGCGCAGAGGCCGCGCAACCCGGCGATTCGCGGGTGAAGGGGCCGCCCGGCTGCGAACATCACGGGTGCTCGCTCGCCGGCGGCAACGACATTCGCACGATCGGCCTGCTCGTCGCGCCTCGATCCTATTGAACCGGCTGCGTTTTTTGGCTGTTCGCCGGACTTCGGCCAAGGCCAGCTTTTCGCCGCATTTTGCCGGGATAGAGCCGGGGTGCGGCGGGGCGGCCAAGCTGGCTATCCGGAACGGAGAGGGATTTCATGACGCGCAAACTGCTTGCGACACTGATGTGCGGGGCCTTCATCGCCGGCTGCACCACGGATCCCTTCACCGGCCAGCCCAAGCTGTCGAACACTGCGGGCGGCGCCGCCATCGGCGCCGGCGTCGGCGCGCTGGCCGGGTTGGCGGTCGGCGGCAGCAAGAACGCGCAGCGCAACGCGATCCTGATCGGCGCCGGCATTGGTGCGCTCACCGGCGGCGCGATCGGCTCCTACATGGACCAGCAGGAAGCCGAACTGCGCGGCCAGTTGCGCGGCACCGGCGTCAGCGTCACCCGCGTCGGCGACCAGATCATTCTCAACATGCCGTCGAACATCACCTTCAACACCGACCAGTACGCGATCATGCCGGGCTTCTTCCCGACGCTGAACTCGGTGGCGCTGGTGCTGCAGAAGTACAACCGCACGCTGGTCGACATCTATGGTCACACCGATTCCACAGGCAGCGCGGCGCACAACCTGCAGCTCTCCGAGCGCCGCGCGATGTCGGTGGCCAACTACCTCGCCGGCCAGGGCGTCGATTCGCGCCGCTTCGCGGTGACCGGCTTCGGCGATACCCGCCCGATCGCCTCCAACGCCTCGGCCGAGGGCAGGGCACAGAACCGCCGCGTCGAGATCCAGCTCTCGCCGCTCACCTGATCTTTTCGGCGCCGCCTTCGCGGGCGGCGCAGAGAGCTTACAGCGCGCCGGCGATGCGGGCAGCAAGCCGCGCATTGTTCTCGACCAGCGCGATGTTGGTGACGAGGCTGGCGCCGCCCGTCAGCTCAAGGATCCTTGCCAGCAGGAACGGCGTCACGCCCTTGCCGCTGACGCCCTCGCGCTCCGCGGCCGCCTGGGCCGCCGCGATGTGCCCGGCCATGACGTCTGCGGGGATGTCGTGCTCCACCGGCAGCGGATTCGCCACCAGCATGCCGCCGGAAATGCCGATCGCCTGGCGCGTCCGGAAGAAGCGCGCGATCGCGTCGGGCGTGTCCAGCCTGAGCGGTGCGCGGTAGGGCGACAGGCGCGACCAGAAGGCCGGCATCACGTCGGCGCCGTGGACCACCACCGGCACGCCGCGGGTCTCCAGCACCTCCAGTGTCTTTTCGATGTCGAGGATGGCCTTGGCGCCGGCCGACACCACGATCACCGGCGTGCGCGCCAGTTCGTCGAGGTCGGCGGAAATGTCGAAGCTGGTCTCCGCACCCTTGTGCACGCCGCCGATGCCGCCCGTGGCGAAGACGGAGATGCCGGCGAGTTCGGCCGCGATCATCGTGGCGGCGACCGTCGTGCCGCCGTTGCGGCCTTCCGCGATGGCGAAGGCGAGGTCGGCGCGCGACAGCTTCATGTGCCCGTCGGTGCGGGCAAGCTCATGCCGCTCGTCCTCGCCGAGCCCGATCTTCAGCCGCCCGCCGATCACCGCGATCGTCGCCGGCACCGCGCCTTCCTCGCGCACGATATCCTCGACGCGCGCGGCCATCTGCTCGTTCTGCGGATAGGGCATGCCGTGCGTGATGATGGTGCTTTCCAGCGCCACGACCGGCCGGCCCTCGCCGAGCGCGGCCGCCACTTCGGCATGGATGTCAATGAACTCGCGCGCGGCTTGCGTCAGCATGGTTCACTCCTGCTCCGTCAGTTCGTGGGTCGCGGGCACGCGGGCGAGCGCGGCCGTGAACTCATCGGCCGAAAGGTCGGCCGCGGCCTTGCTGCTTTCGATGGTCAACACCGCGGCCGCGACGCCCTCTCGCACCGCTTCGAAAAATGGCCGCCCGTGCATCAGCGCCGCGATCGTCGCGCCGGCCAGCGCATCCCCCGCCCCGGTGACGTCGCGCAGAACGCGCGGCGCGGGCGGTGCAATGCCGATGGCGCCGGTGCCATCGAAGGCGACGACGGTCGCAGAACCCGCCGTGATGACGCCGCAGCGCAGGCCCGCGCGGCGCAGGGCTGCGACGAGGCCGGCGCCTGGGTCGTCAGCCGTCCGCGCGGCGAGCTTCGCCGCCTCGCGCCGGTTCAAGAACAGGCAGCCGAGGCGGTCGAGCAGGCCTTCGAGCCGCACCGCCTTGGCGGGCGAGATGGCGATCGCGTAGGCAGGTTTTTGGCCGGCCTGCGCCAGCAGCGTCGACAGCGCGGTTGCGGGCAGGTTGGCATCGCACAGCACCGCGTCGCAGCCGGCGATCGCCTCGCGCACCTTCGCGCGCCGCATCTGGCGCGGAAACGCTATTTCATACAGGCCCATGTCGGCCAGCGCGGTGATCACGTCGCCATGCTCGTCGAGCAGCGCCGTGTAGCTCGCGGTCGCGCGGTCGAGGAACACAGCCGATAGGTCCTCGACGCCACACTGCGCAATGACGCGCGCCACCGTCTCGCCGGCGAGATCGCCGCCGCGCACCGAGAGCAGCGACGCTGAAACGTCGCGCTGCACGGCGGTGCGCAGCGCGTTGAACGCGCCGCCGCCGACATCCTCCGCCATGCTGCCCGGGTTGGAGGCGCCGGGAACATGCGCGCCCGCGACCTGGCCGCGCCGGTCGACATGGGCGCCGCCGACGCCGAGCAGTCGCGGCCGGATGTCACGCACCGTCGTCCGCCCGCCAGGGGCTCGAATCGCGGGAAGGGCAACCCTTCACGGCTCACCTCCCATGCAGCGCCGCCGCACTACCGAAACAAAAATGGAACATATCCGACTTATTCATCATAATCAATGGCTTGACATCTCTTGCCAGATAGGAACAAAAAGAGTACATATTGAGCAGGGATACCGGAGCGGCCGGGCTTTTTCCAGGACCAAGGGGTGATGTATCATGGCGCAGAACGTATTGCGGCTTGTAGAGGAAAAATCGGTGGACAAATCAAAGGCGCTCGACGCCGCGCTGTCGCAGATCGAGCGGGCCTTCGGCAAGGGCTCGATCATGCGGCTCGGAGCCAACGAGCAGGTGGTCGAGATCGAGACGGTGTCGACCGGCTCGCTGGGGCTCGACATCGCGCTTGGCGTCGGCGGGCTGCCGCGCGGCCGCATCATCGAGATTTACGGTCCTGAAAGCTCGGGCAAGACCACGCTCGCCCTCCACACGGTGGCGGAAGCCCAGAAGAAGGGCGGCATCTGTGCCTTCGTGGACGCCGAGCATGCGCTCGACCCGGTCTATGCACGCAAGCTTGGCGTCGATCTGGAAAATCTGCTCATCTCGCAGCCGGATACAGGCGAGCAGGCGCTGGAAATCTGCGACACGCTGGTGCGCTCGGGCGCCATCGACGTGCTGGTGATCGACTCGGTCGCGGCACTCACGCCGCGCGCCGAGATCGAGGGCGAGATGGGCGATGCGCTGCCCGGCCTGCAGGCGCGGCTGATGAGCCAGGCGCTACGCAAGCTGACCGCCTCGATCTCGCGCTCCAACACGATGGTC